>JAESGN010000010.1_pt1 | contig 495375 bp, 471 predicted proteins | sample 9269731 | NCBI WGS metagenome assembly JAESGN01 (sample SAMN15720683, study PRJNA650826) | algae metagenome | isolation source: Mojavia pulchra JT2-VF2 and co-occurring heterotrophs from desert soil | place: USA: Cadiz Valley, Joshua Tree National Park, CA | collected 1998-06-08 | reverse complement strand
GGAATTCGACGACTTCCCGACCCTGGAAGAGCTGCCGCTCTGGGGCTTTGACGGCTCCTCGACGATGCAGGCCGAAGGCCACTCGTCGGATTGCGTGCTGAAGCCGGTCGCCATCTATCCTGATCCGGCCCGCACCAACGGCGCTCTCGTCATGTGCGAAGTCATGATGCCCGATGGCGTCACCCCGCATCCGTCGAACAGCCGTGCCACCATCCTCGACGACGAAGGCGCCTGGTTCGGCTTCGAGCAGGAATACTTCTTCTACGAAGACGGCCGGCCGCTCGGCTTCCCGGAACAGGGCTACCCGGCTCCGCAGGGTCCGTACTACACCGGCGTCGGCTACAAGAATGTCGGCTCGATCGCCCGCGAAATCGTCGAAGAGCATCTCGACCTCTGCCTCGAAGCCGGCATCAACCACGAAGGCATCAATGCTGAAGTGGCCAAGGGCCAGTGGGAATTCCAGGTGTTCGGCAAGGGTTCCAAGCGCGCCGCCGACCAGATCTGGATCGCCCGGTACCTGCTGCTGCGTCTCTGCGAAAAGTATGGCATCGACGTCGAATTCCATTGCAAGCCGCTCGGCGATACCGACTGGAACGGCTCGGGCATGCATTGCAACTTCTCGACCACCTTCATGCGCGAAGTGGGCGGCAAGGAATACTTCGAAGCCCTCATGGCGGCGTTCGGCAAGAACTGGGAAGAGCATATCGCCGTCTACGGTCCGGACAACCATCTGCGCCTGACCGGCAAGCACGAAACCGCTCCGTGGAACAAGTTCTCCTACGGCGTTGCCGACCGTGGCGCCTCGATCCGCGTTCCGCATTCCTTCGTCAACAACGGCTACAAGGGTTACCTGGAAGACCGCCGCCCGAACTCGCAGGGATGCCCCTACCAGATCGCTTCCGTCGTCCTGAAGACGATCGCCGAAGTGCCGACCGCCGACTACGCCAAGAACGCCGCCTGAGTTCAGGCTGAGACGCGAGACACGCAGCGCCGGTGGAAACGCCGGCGCTGTTTTCGTTTTTGGGGGATACGTCCGCCGCTTCCGCGATTGGCCGCTTTGGCTTATAGTCGTGCCCAAGGAGTCAGAGTCATGCGACCGTCTGAGGTCTTGGAACAGAACAGAGATGCCATTCGTGCAGCAACTGCCCGTTACAAGGCAACAAACCCGCGTGTCTTTGGTTCTGTTGCGAGGGGCGAAGACGGCCCGGACAGCGATCTGGACATTCTGATTGACGCGCTGCCTGGCATGACGCTGTTTGATCTCGGGGGGCTGCAGTTCGAAATGGAGCAACTGCTGGCTTGTGAGGTTGATATAGTCACCTCCGGTGGTCTTCCATCTGATTTAAAAGATCGGATCCTTAAAGAGGCAACTGCAGTTTGACTGGCACGGAAAGACTGCTGAGATATTTGGGCCGGCTTTCTGCTGCTGCTGAACGTGCCGTAGAGTTCACCAAACCAGTTTCATTCTCCGAGTTTCAGCAGGATGTTGAAAAGCAGATGGCCGTGACCATGGCGCTCGTCCTAATGGGAGACGCTGTGAACAAGATTGCAAAGAAGTTCCCGCATTTCATTGAGGAGCACCCTGACATCGCATGGGATCAGATGTGCGGCCTGCGCAACGCTATTGTTCATCAGTACTATGACTTGGCTCTAGACGTCCTCTGGGGCACTGTTCACCACGACCTCCCGATCCTTATCGCTCAGATCGACCAGCTCCGCCATCCGCATATCCAGGGAGAATGACCCTCTTGCCCATCGACCTCCCCATCCGTCCCCTGACGGCTCAAGCCTTCGCGCCATTCGGCGAGGTGATCGAGGCCGCCGCCTCGACAATGCGGCTGATCAATGGCGGCACGACGGAACGGTTTCATGCGCTGTTTGCGCCGGAGACGGCGGGCGAGGGCGCTCGGGTGATCGTCAATATCTTTCGCAGCCAGCCGCGCACCTTCCCGTATGAGGTCAACATGATGGAGCGCCATCCGTTCGGCAGCCAGAGCTTTTCTCCGCTATCGGGTCGGCCGTTCCTCGTCGCGGTTTCGCCTGATGAGGATGGCAGGCCGGGCGAGCCGCAGGTGTTCCTGGCTGCCCCGCATCAGGGGGTGAACTATCGCCGCAACACCTGGCACCATCCCTTGATGGCGATCGGGGGCGTCAGCGATTTCCTGGTTGTCGATCGCGACGGACCCGGCAACAATCTCGAAGAGTTCTTCTTCGACACCCCTTTCGTGATTCGGGAGCCCCAGATATGACCGGCCTCACCACCCATGTTCTCGACACGGCGCTCGGTAAACCCGCCCAGGGGCTTCGCATCCAACTGTTGCGAATGAATGGCGAGGAGGCGGAGCTGATCAAGACCGTCTTTACCAATGACGACGGTCGGGTCGATGGCGGGCCGATGCTGATCGGTGATGCGTTCCAGATTGGGCACTACCAGCTGCTCTTCCATGCCGGGGATTATCTGAAGGGCACGGGCAGTGCGCTGAGCGATCCCCCCTTTCTCGATGTGATCCCGATCCGCTTCGGCATTTCCGACACCACGGCGCATTACCATGTGCCGCTCTTGCTCTCGCCTTACGGCTATTCGACCTATCGGGGCAGTTGAGCATGCGTTTTGCCGCCATCGCCGATATCCACGGCAACGCGCGGGCACTCGAAGCCGTGCTCGCCGATATCGCCGCGCAGGGCATTGCGACCGCCGAAATCGTCAATCTCGGTGACTGCCTGTCGGGGCCACTGGAGGCCAGGCGCACGGCTGACATTCTCGTGCCGCTGCAGCTTCCCACCGTCTGCGGCAATCATGATCGCTACCTGATAGAACATGCCGCCGGCGACATGCATGAATGGGAGGCGGATGCCTATTCGGAGCTGTCGCCCGCGCATCTGGACTGGCTGCGGTCATTGCCCTTCAGTGCCGTCTTCCGGGATGTCGCCTATCTCTGCCACGCGATGCCGAAAGATGACAACACCTATTGGCTGGAGCAGGTCTCAAGCGAGGGTCACGTGCATCTGCGCGATCTGCCGACCATCGAAGCCTGGGCGTCCGGAATTGCCCAGCCATTGATCCTCTGCGGCCACACTCATATCCCGCGTGCCGTGCAGCTTTCCGATGGGCGGTTGATCGTCAATCCGGGCAGTGTCGGCGGGCCTGGATACACGGACGATGCGCCTTATCCGCACAAGGTGGAGGCTGGGCTGCCGCATGCGAGCTATGCCATCTTGGACGATGCGTCGGGACGTTGGTCCGTCACCTTCCGGCTCGTCCCTTATGATCACATGGCGATGAGTAGGCTCGCAGCCAAGCGGGATCGCCCGAGCTGGGCAAGCGCGCTCGCAACGGGTTTTGTCGAGGCGTAGCTTCTGGTTCGGTTTGGCGCGTTGCGGAGGACTGCGAGGCGTTGTCAGCGCCCCGCATTGTTGTATTGCTTAGAACGGGCTTTCCGCGATGATGCTCCTATCGACATCGGCCAGTTGCCGCTTGCCGCAGAGCGCCATGGTCACGTCCATTTCCTTGGCAATGATCTCGAGCGCCGTCTTCACGCCCTGCTGCCCCATGGCGCCGAGGCCGTAGAGGAAGGGGCGGCCGATATAGGTGCCCTTGGCGCCGAGGGCGATCGCCTTCAGCACGTCCTGGCCGGAGCGGATGCCGCCATCCACGTGCACTTCGATCTTGTCGCCAACGGCATCGACGATCTTCGGCAGCATGGAGATCGAGGAATGGGCGCCGTCGAGCTGGCGGCCGCCATGGTTGGAAACGATGATGGCGTCAGCACCGGTCTCGGCGGCCATGCGGGCGTCCTCGACGTCGAGAATGCCCTTGATGATCAGCTTGCCGCCCCATTGCTTCTTGATCCATTCGACATCGGCCCAGGAGAGTTTCGGGTCGAACTGCTCCGCCGTCCAGGCATGCAGCGAAGAGAGGTCGGTGACGTTCTTGGCGTGGCCATGGATGTTGCGGAAGGTGCGGCGGTTGGTCTGCAGCATGTTCCAGCACCAGCGCGGGCGGATCGCCATCTGGTAGAGATGCTTCGGCGTCAGCTTCGGCGGCGCGGCGAGACTGTTTCGGATGTCCTTATGGCGCTGCCCGAGCAGCTGCAGGTCAGCCGTTAGCACGAGCGCGGAGCACCCGGCAGCACGGGCCCGCTCGATCAGGTTGGTGACGAAGTCGCGGTCGCGCATCACATAGAGCTGAAACCAGAAGGGCCGCTTGGTGACCGAGGCGACGTCCTCGATCGAGCAGATGCTCATGGTCGAGAGGGTGAAGGGCACGCCGAATTCTTCCGCGGCCTTGGCCGCCAGCATCTCGCCATCGGCATGCTGCATGCCGGTCAAGCCCGTCGGCGAGAGCGCCACCGGCATCTTCACCTTCTCACCGATCATCGTCGTTTCCAGCGTGCGACCGCTCATGTCGACGAGCACGCGCTGACGCAGCTTGATCTTCGAAAAATCGCTCTCGTTCGCGCGGTAGGTGCTCTCGGTATAGGAGCCGCTATCGGCATAATCGAAGAACAGCTTTGGCACGCGCTTGCGGGCGAGGTTTTTCAGATCTGATATTTCGAGGATCGGTGCCATGCTCTGGTTCTCCGGAAAGGTCTTGAGAACCGCATATCACGGCTTCCGGTCGGCTGGAAACATCTGGGCCAGACGAGAGGTAAAATAATTTTACCTCTCTAGGACCTCCCGCTGGCTATGTCTCCATCATCAGGCGGAGCGGTGGCCCTCGCGGCGTAGCCGGATCATCTGAACCGTCAGGCCGACGACAAGGACCACGGCAATTGCTGCCTGCGCGCCGAGAAGGATGGGGGACTGCAGGTCCGTCACGATCGGGTTGCCATCCGGGACGCGGCGGAGCGTTTCGCTGACGGCCGGGACCGCCAGCAGAAAGGCTGTGAGGCTGAGAAAGATGGTCTCCAGGTAACGCGCCGCCCGGCCCAGTGCCGTGACATGACCCACCCCGTAACCGGCCAAAAGAAGAATCAGCGTGACCGCGCCGATGATCGGGCTTGCCGCCTGATGTGCGACGAGGAAGACGGTGAGGGAGCCAATCAGCATGAAGATGAAATACAGCACACCTGCTGTGGTGCGGGGAGCGATGCGCCCGTAGCGGGCGAACATATAGATGGCCAGCGGAATGGCCGGCAGGCTGCCGAGGGTGTGGAGCCAGCCGAGGGGCGAGATTCCAAACATGTGTGTTTCCTTTCCGTGCATGCTGCCCCCGGGTGCTTGAGGGGTAACATGTGAGATTTATCTATCTACTAGTTGGTAGGCTTGTGGATGAAAAATGGTCGGTGTACTGGCGGCATCAGGTTTGAGCCGCCAGTCGTTGAAGAAGCGCGTCCTTTACGATGCTGAAAACTTCCGGACTACCATGGGCGCGGGCAGAGAGCATTGCGCCATGCACTGTGGCAAGGAAGGCCTCTGCTTCCGCCTTGGGCGTGGAGCTTAAGCGCAATACGCCTTGCTCCGCGCCTTGTTCCATCGTGCGCGTCAGCCATGCCGACAGCGTGCGAAAATGCGCTTTCACCTCGAGATGGACTTCTTCCGGCAGAAGCTGGGCTTCGCCGGCCAGCAGCGCGCAGACACAGAAGGGTGCGGTATTGTCGAGGATGCAGGTTTCCCAGTAGCCGAGATAGGCTTGCAATCTATGCAAAGGATCCGCGACAGCGCCCTCGAGTTTGGACAGGCCAGCCTCTGCCTCCTGCCGGTATTGGGCGACGAGCGTGCGGACCAGATCTGCCTTGCTTGGGAAGTGATGGTGGATGCTGGCGTTGCGAATGCCGACGACCTTGGCAATGTCGGCATAACTGAAGCCGTTGTAGCCGCCGGCGACCACGAGGGTGCGGGCGCAATGCAGGATCTGCTCGGAAGTGCTGGCGAGATTGGTCATAAATGATGTCTACTAACTAGTAGGTAGAGTGTCAATCCCAGGCGCATCCGTCATCTTGGCGTGGTGCGGGCGAAGTTTTCAAAAATGCTCACCCGACTTGAATGGCCCGACGCGCATGCCGGCGGCGATCAGATAGGCTGTCGACCAGCCGATCAGCAGGAAGCCGTTGACGCCTTCGAGCGCTGCCAGCATGCGCCATTCCGGATGGGGCACGACATCGCCATAACCGACGGTGGAGAAGGTGATGGTGGAGAAATAGAGGGCTGTTTCGAAATCATCGACGACGCCGATCAGGGTGAAGCTTGCAGCCCAGAGCCAGACTTCGGCGGTCAGCACCGCAAAGACGCCGATCACCACCGTGTTCATCGCCAGCATGCGGCTTCGATGGCCATGCATGCGGATGCGGTCCGTCACCCAGCTCATGACATGGGTCACACCCATCAGGCCGAAGGTGTGGATCACCACCGTGAGTGAGATCATCAGGGTGCCGAGGGCGAGGTTGGTAGCGAGCATGAGGCAGCATCCCCAATTATCCGCGCAAGTCCTTGCGGATCATCAATTTGAGACCAGACCAGATGTGGTCAACGGCGCAGACCTTCACATCAACCAGGCCTGTCGGCAGGAAAATGGTGCGCAGCACATCCTCGGTGATCGTGGTCGGGGCTTTCGAGGCCTTTTTTGGCCAGGAGATCCACAACATGCCCGTGGGTTTCAGCATGGCTTTGAGGCGGAGGGCGTTGTCTTCGAGGCGTGCGCGCTCCGTCTCGAATACATGGAGGTAGTCGAGGGCCGATCCCGTCGCCGCGTCGAGCGAGGCGGCTTGGTCAGCCTTTGGCAGGTCGATGGCAAGATGCTGCAGGTGTTCCGGCAATCCAACGAACAAAGCGGCGAGTTCCGGCTTCAATCCGAGCTTCTTCGGAAGAGGGGTGCCGGAATAGCCGCTTTCGCTCATCCTCGTCTCACGCCTCCACGCTCGGCTTGGAAGCTTTGCCCGCCACATAGGTCTCGACCACGGAACGATCGTCGCCCAGCGTCTGGAGCAGGAACAGCTCTTCGCCGAGCGAGGTCACCGTCTCCATTCTGAGCCGCATGGCCGGGGTTGCGGCGGCATTCAGCACGACGATATCGGCATCGGTGCCTTCGTCCAGCGTGCCGATGCGGTCTGCAAGATCCAGTGCCACCGCATTGCCCAGTGTCATGTGGTAGAAGCTTTCAAGCGGGTTCAAACGCTCGCCCAGCAATTGCTGGATCTTGTAGGCCTCGTCCATGGTCTTGAACATGGAATAGCTGGAGCCGCCGCCAATATCCGTGGCGACCGCGACGGTCACAGGCTTTTCCCGGCGCTTGATCGCCTTCAGCGGGAAGAGACCGGAGCCGAGAAAGAGGTTCGAGGTCGGGCAATGCACCGCGACCGCGCCGCTCTCCGCCATGGCGTCCGCCTCGCGATCCGAGAGGTGGATGGCATGGCCGAAGAGGGCCTTTTTCCGGAGCAGGCCGTAGCGGGCATAGATGTCGGTATAGTCGGTCGCGTCAGGATAGAGTTCGCAGGTGTAGCGGATCTCATCGTGATTTTCCGACAGATGCGTCTGGATATGCAGGTCTGGGAATTCCTCCGCCAGCTTCTGCGTCATGGCCATCTGCTCGGGCGTGGACGTAATGGCAAAACGCGGGGTGATGGCGACGTGGTTGCGGCCCTTGCCATGCCATTGTTCGATCACCGCGCGCGTCTCGTCATAGCCGAGCTGCGGCGTATCGAGCAGCCCTTGCGGCGCGTTGCGGTCCATCATCACCTTGCCGCCGATCATCAGCGTGCCGCGCTTCAGGCTCTCGGCAAAGAAGGCATCAGCAGAGGCCTTGTGAACGGAGCAATAGGCGACAGCGGTTGTCGTGCCCTGACGCAGGAATTCGTCGAAGAACTGCGTCGCGATGCGTTCGGCATGAGCGCTTTCGACGAAGCGGCACTCCTCGGGGAAGGTGTAGGTGTTCAGCCACTCCAGGAGATTGGCGGCGTAAGAGGCGATCACCTGCATCTGCGGGAAATGCACGTGGCAGTCGATTAGGCCTGGCAGGATCAGATGCGGGCGGTGGTCGATCTCGGTCGCTTCCGCGCCGGCCTTCGGCTTCACATCCGCGTAAGTGCCGATGGTGGCAATCTTGCCATCCCGCACCAGCAGCGCGCCATCCTCTTCGTAGAGATAGCTTTCCTTATCTCCGGCATGCTCCGGGGCACGACGGAAGGAAAGGAGGCGGCCACGGATCAGGATCTCAGTTGTCATCACTTGCCTTCGACCGTCGTCTCGTACCAGGCGACGAGCAGCTTGCGCTCTTCGCTTGAGATTTCGGTGATGTTTCCGGGCGGCATGGCGTGGCTGCGGCCGGCCTGGATGTAGATTTCATGGGCGTGGGCGGCGATTTCGCCGTCCGTGTCAAACTTCACGTTCTTCGGTGCGCGCGCAATGCCTTCCCAGACGGGCTCGGCCGCGTGGCACATCGAACAGCGCCCCTGTACGACATCGCGCACGGCTTCGAAATGGCCGTTGTCGACAAAAGTCTGTTGCCGGGGCGAAAGGCTCGCCTGTTCCTCGCCCCTCAGCACCTTCGGCACGGTCGACAGCCACATGATGACGATAAAGATCAGCACGGTCACCAGCCAGGTCCAGGTGGGTTTGCCCTTGCGGGCATGCGTCGTGTTGAACCAGTGGCGGATGGTGACGCCCATCAGGAAGACGAGGGCTGCGATCACCCAGTTAAACTGGGTCGCGAAGGCCAGCGGATAGTGGTTCGACAGCATGAAGAAGATTACGGGCAGCGTCAGGTAGTTGTTGTGCAGCGAGCGCTGCTTGGCGATCACGCCGTATTTCGGGTCTGGCGTGCGGCCCGCGATCAGGTCGGCAACGACGATCTTCTGGTTCGGGATGATGATGAAGAAGACATTGGCCGACATGATGGTGGCGGTAAAGGCGCCGAGATGCAGGAAGGCGGCGCGGCCGGTGAAGATCTGGGTGTAACCCCAGGCCATGGCGATCAGTACGATATAAAGCAGCGCCATCAGGCCCCAGGTGTTGCGACCGAGCGGCGACTTGCACAGGAGGTCGTAAAGGATCCAACCGACGGCAAGCGACGCCAACGACAGACAGATCGCCTGCCAGGGCTCGAGTTCAAGCACGCTGCGGTCGATTAGGAAGAGATCGGCGCCGCCGTAATAGACGACCGCCAGCATGGCAAAGCCGGAGAGCCAGGTGGCATAGCTCTCCCATTTGAACCAGGTCAGGTGCTCCGGCATCGAGGCGGGCGCGACCAGGTATTTCTGGATGTGATAGAAGCCGCCGCCGTGGACCTGCCATTCCTCGCCATAGGCACCGACGGGAAGCCCCGGACGCTTCACCAAGCCGAGATCGAGCGCGATGAAATAGAAGGACGAGCCGATCCAGGCGATGGCGGTGATCACATGCAGCCAGCGGACGGCGAAGGACAGCCATTCCCAAGCGATCGCGTATTCATACATTTGCCAAGTCCTTCATGTTCCCCATTTTTGCTGACATTGCGAAAAAATCCTGACTAAGGGAAGGGGAAAGGAAGCACTGCAGCAAAAGCTGCACGGGAAGTTTTGTTCAGCACCTATCTTATTTCCGTAGCGCCAGCCGCAAGCTGTGCCAATCAGGTTGCTCAGGTCGCGGCCGCCGGCGGGATCGCCTCGAAGCTGGGCAGGGTTGCGCGCAGGAATTCGCGGAAGGCGCGGATCTTTCCGGCGCTGCGGCGGGCTTCGGGATAGACCAGCCAGTAATGCGATCCATCTTCGCCGGTCAGTTCGAAAGGCTGGATCAATCGCCCGGAAGCCAGCTCCTCGGGATAGAATTCCGGACGCAGAATGGCAACGCCATGGCCGGCGACAGCTGCGGCCGCCTCGAATGACTGGGCGCCGAGCCGGGTGCGCTGCTGGGTGTCGAGTGCGATATCGGGATGGCCGGCCGCCGTGAACCAGATCCGCCACCAGGGGTCGGACGGATCGATGAAACGCAGTTTCAGGAGGTCGAGCGGTTCACGGATGCCGCCGACGCTGTTGGCCAGCTGGGGCGAGAGCATCGGCGTGAAGTGATTGCGCATGACGAAATGCGCGCGCAGCCCGGGCCAGTTTCCCCTGCCGCTGCGGATGGCGAGATCCGCTGGCGTCCGGCTGAAGTCGATCACATCCTGGGAGGTTTCGAGCCGCACGGCGATGCCGGGATTGCGCAGTTGGAAGTGGCCGAGGTGACGGGCCAGCCATTGCGAGGCGAAGGTCGCGGTCGCATGGATGATCAGCGTGCCGTCCGCGGTATTGCGCAGATCGGCCAGCGCCTCGCGCAGCAGTTCGAAACCTTCGGCGACTTTCGGGGCCAGTCGTCCGCCTGCGTCGCTCAGTTCGATCCGCCGCGGCTTGCGCAGGAACAGCGCCTCGCCGACATGCCCTTCAAGCAGCTTGATCTGATAGCTTACCGCCGTCTGGCTCATGCCCAGTTCCTGGCCAGCACGGGTGAAACTGCCCAGCCTGGCAACGGCTTCGAAGACACGCAAGGCGTTGAGGGGAAGCTGTTTCGACAGTTTCATGGATAAGGCCTCTTTATGCATAGCGATCGTAATTGAATTGGATAACTGCTGCAACCGCTGGCACAGTCAGGACATCAGAAACCGATCTCTCGTGAGCGCGTGGAGGCAGACATGGTGTCCGCGATCAGCAGAATTTTGTCCCTTGGTCGCCCTTTGGCTACCGCATGGGCGTGGCTTCTCCGTCCACTTCGACATCCCCGGCTGACTCGTGTGGAGGATTTTTCCGACGATCTCTTGGCCGATCTCGGGCTTGACGATAGACAGCGGCCCGTTGACCCGCGCACCGATGTCTGGCGTCGAAATGGCGGCCTCGGCGACTATATGCGACCGGGTCCGTTCTGAAGAAAATCGTTCGATATCATGTGTTTCATGGTCTATCTTCGCAAGCCGCTTCCGCTGGTTTGCGGGCTGAGTCAACGCGGCCAGCCGCCCGGGGGCCAGTTCCGAGCTACATGGATCGCCCGTAAACTCAGAAGGGTGTCCTCCTCGCGCTGCCGGCTTGCATCAGCACCCCAAGCAGCTCCGCCGCCACCATGGCCGCAATGACCGCCGGATGCTTGTCCTTCACCTCGTTGCCGCCGATCGGCAGGGTCAGGCGGTCCATTGCTGGGCGACCGACACCTTCGCGCTCGAGGAAGGAGCCGAAGGTGGCGCGTTTGGTCTTCGAGCCGATCATGCCGATATAAGCGAGGTCGGGACGGGCCAGCGCCTCCCGGGCGATCAGGAAATCCAATGCATGGTCATGGGTGAGGATGACCACCGCTGCACCCGGTTTTGCCCGCGCCACCTCGACCTCGGGCATGGCAACCCGGCGGAAGGTGATGCCCTTGGGTGGCGTGCCGTCGATCTCAGGGCGTGAATCGATGAGGGTCACCGCGAGCGGCAGGGGCTGAAGCGCACGAGCGAGTGCGAGCCCAACATGCCCGGCGCCGAAGAGCATGACCTGGGGAAAGGATTCCCGTTCTAGCTGTAGGCGCTGCGTCAATTCTTCCGCGACTGTCGCGTCGATCGCACGGAACGACAGAAGCGTGCGGCCGCCGCAACACTGGCCGATTTCCGGGCCGAGCGGTACATCGAGCGTCTCAGCCACATCTTCGCCGGCCAGCAGCCGGCGAGCGTGTCCGATCGCCATGAATTCCAGATACCCGCCACCGATCGTGCCCCAGAGCGCGGTTTCAGCCACCAGCATCATCGTGCCTGCCTCGCGCGGCGTCGAGCCCTTCGTCTCGGCGACTTCGACGAGCACGGCGTGTTGATGGGCAACGAGGAAGGCGGGGAGGGTGGTGATGGTCATGATGGCCCGATCCTAGCATTACGCGGTGGGAACTGGACAGCAGGGCTTTGGGTTTAATCCACCAAGGTTTCACCGCGCCTGTAACATGCCTGGCGTGTTATGGTTCCGTGACACAGGCGCAGGAGCGGGAATGACCAGAACCAAAGGCTTGATCGTCTGGCTGCTTGTGGCGGCTTTCGCTGTGGCGCTATTCCTCGTCAATCCGCTGGCAGATATCGCAGCGAGGTTCAGCCTCGATGTCACGCTGGGCAGCGGCGCGCTCTACACGACGTTGCGCGTCGCGAATTCGGTCATGAGTGTCGCGCGCGATGCCGATATTTCCGGCGGCGTCGGCGTCGCCTCCGTGACTGCCAGCCCCGGCCAATTGCTCCAGCCCGTGATCAACACCATCGAGCGCATGGTCGATCTGCTGTTCGGGCTCGCCATCGTCTCCGGCATCCTGTCGCTGGTCCTGGTGCCCGTTGCGAAGGTCGGCTCCATCGGGCTTGCAGCCTGCGCGCTGTTTTGCGCCAGCATGACGCTGACGACCCGGCGCGTGCCGCCGATGCTGGAGCGCCTGACGCGGTCAGTGATCGTGCTGTGTGTTCTGGGCGCCGTTCTCTTGCCGGCATCCTATACCATCGCCTTTTATGCCGGCGACGCGATCACGGATCGGGCCTGGACCCATGCGACGGAGGTTTTCGATCGCATGCGCGGCCAACATGCGCTTGCGGGTGTCGACGAGGAGACCGTCGGAACGGCCAGCGTTCTGTCACCCACAGACCGGATCCTGCCGGAAGACGAGGGCATGTTCGATCGGCTGGGCACAGCGTTTTCGGGCACCTTGCAGGCAGCCTCCGACATGGCGGCCACAGCGGCTGCCAATGCGCAGATCGTCCGCGACGGTGTCGCGATCTCGACGGATCTGTTCACCGCTTCGATCGGCATCGCGACCGCCTACCTGGTCAAGCTGCTGGTGTTGCCGAGCCTGATCCTGGCGGCCATGGTCTATCTATTGCGATCAACAACGCGCTGAGCCTTTCAGGCGCGCTTCAGCCTCTCCACCGCCATCAGTACGCGTTCCGGCGTCGCCGGAGCGTCGAGTCGCGGGCAGACGCGGTAATCGGCAACCGAAGCAACCGCCATCGACAGGGCTTCCAGAACCGAGATCGCCAGCATGAAGGGCGGCTCTCCAACGGCCTTGGAGCGGCCGATGGTGGGCTCGGTGTTCTCAGACCAAGGAACCAGGCGGGTATTTAAGATCTTCGGCCGGTCCGAGGCGAGCGGGATCTTGTAGGTGGAAGGCGCGTGGGTTCTCAGCCGTCCCTTGCCGTCCCACCAGAGTTCTTCCGTCGTCAGCCAGCCCATGCCCTGAACGAAGCCGCCCTCGATCTGGCCGATGTCGATGATCGGGTTCAGTGACTTGCCGACATCGTGGAGAATGTCGGTGCGCTCCATCAGATATTCGCCCGTGAGCGTGTCGATCGAGACTTCCGTGCAGGCGGCGCCATAGGCGTAGTAATAGAATGGCGTGCCGCGACCGGCGGCGCGGTCCCAGTGGATTTTCGGCGTCTTGTAGAAGCCGGCAGCCGAGAGCTGGACGCGGCCGAGATAGGCCTGCTTGGCGAATTCTGAAAAAGGAAAGATCTTGTCGCCGACGCGCACGCGATTCGGCAGGAATTCGACCTCGGAGGCAGGCACGCCAAATTTTTCGCATGCAAAGGCGACCAGACGCTCCTTGATCTGGCGGGCCGCATCCCAGGCGGCCATGCCGTTCAGGTCCGAGCCGGAGGAGGCGGCCGTCGCCGAGGTGTTCGGTACCTTGGCGGTCGTCGTCGCGGTGATCTTCACCGTGTCGACATCGACCTGGAAACAATCGGCGACGACCTGGGCGACCTTGGTGTAGAGGCCCTGGCCCATTTCGGTGCCGCCATGGTTCAGGTGGATCGAACCATCCTGGTAGATGTGCACCAGCGCGCCCGCCTGGTTGAAGGCAGTCATGGTGAAGGAGATGCCGAATTTGACGGGGGTGAGGGCGATGCCCTTCTTGATGACCGGGCTTGTCCGGTTGAAGTCGATGATCGCCTGGCGGCGTGCCTGATAATCGCAGGAGGTTTCAAGCTCCTCCACGACCTTCAGGATGATGTTGTCCTCCACCTGCTGGTGGTAGGGCGTCACGTCTCTCCCGGATCCCTTTTCGCCGTAGAAATTGGCCTTGCGGACTTCGAGCGGATCCTTGCCCAGCGCATAGGCGATCTCTTCGATCACCCGTTCGCCGCCGAGCATGCCCTGCGGCCCGCCGAAGCCGCGATAGGCGGTGTTGGAGACGGTGTGGGTCTTCAGAGGCTGCGAGGTCAGCTTCACATGCGGATAGAAATAGCTGGAATCGGCATGGAAGAGGGCGCGGTCGGTGACCGGGCCCGACAGATCCGAGGAATAGCCGCAGCGAGCTGCGAAATTGGCCTCGATGGCGTGGATCTTTCCGTCATCGTCGAAGGCGACGTCGAAATCCATCTTGAAGTCGTGGCGCTTGCCGGTGACGCCCATGTCTTCGTCACGGTCGGGGCGGAACTTGACGGCGCGATTGAGCTTCTTGGCTGCCAGGGCCGCAAGCGCTGCAAACTGGTTGCCCTGCGTTTCCTTGCCGCCGAAGCCGCCGCCCATGCGGCGCGTATTCACGGTGATGGCGTTGGAGGGGATGTCGAGCACATGGCCGACGATGTGCTGGATTTCCGAGGGGTGCTGGGTTGAGGACCAGACGGTGACGTCATCGTCTTCGCCGGGAATGGCGAGCGCGATATGGCTTTCGAGATAGAAATGCTCCTGGCCGCCGATGCGCATGGAGCTCTTTATGCGGTGGGCCGCCTTGTCGAGTTCCGTCTCGGGTGTGCCGCGTTTCAGCGTCATGCCCGGCGTGACCAGGGTCGCACCATTGTCGAGCGCGCCGTCGATATCCGTCCAGAAGGGCAGGTCGCGGTACTCGACCTTGGCCAGCCGCGCCGCCTTGCGGGCGGCATCGCGGGTCTCGGCGATGACGGCGAAAATGGTCTGGCCGTGGAATTCGATTTTGTCGGTCGCGATCAGCGGCTCGTCGTGGCGGCCGCCGGAGGAGACATCGTTGACACCGGTGATGTCGGCGGCCGTCAGCACACAGACGACGCCGGGATGGGATTTCACTGCCGAGAGGTCGATCGACAAGATTTCCGCATGGGCGCGATCCGCCATGCCGAGTGCGCCATGCAGCAGGCCTGCGGGTTCGGGAATATCGTCGATATATTCGGCACTTCCGGCGACATGCTTGTGCGCTGAATCATGTCGCAGCGACTGGTGCATCGGCCCCTTGATGTATTTGGTCGTCTCGTAGGTCGCCTTATCCATGAAGGCCTCCGTCTTGTGCTGCGGTGCGAGCCTTACCCCCCTCTGCCCTGCCGGGCATCTCCCCCACAAGGGGGGAGAGTGGCGCGGGGATGCCGCTCGACTTCACCCTCCCCTTAAGGGGGAGGGTCGGAGCGCAGCTCCGGGGTGGGGTGATTGTCCAGCGTTGGAACCCGGACTCACGCGTCGAACTCGCTGAGCGTGTCACCCCCACCCGCCGCTTCGCGGCCACTCTCCCCCCTTGTGGGGGAGATGTCGGCGGAGCCGACAGAGGGGGGTAACTCTCGGCATGACTTAACAATGCGATCCCCATCATCACGCCTCCTCCGACGCAAACCGCTGCAGTTCCTGCGGCGTGCCAGACACCTCCAGGAAAAACCGGGTCAGCAGGTTCTTCGCCGTCAGCTGGCGATATTCCGCCGTGGCGCGCCAGTCGGTGAGCGGCTGGTAGTCGCGGTCGAAGGCGGCGCGCGCAGCTTCCACCGCCGCTTGCGTGAAGGGCTTACCATAAAGCGCCGCCTCGACCGACCGGGCCCGCTTCGGTGTCCCCGCCATGCCGCCGAAGGCTATGCGGATATGGGTGACCACGCCGCTTGCATCCCTATCCAGATGGAAGGCGCCGCAGAGCGCCGAGATGTCCTCGTCGCGGCGTTTGGTGATCTTGTAGACGGCAAAGTGGCATTCCGCCTTCGGGCGTGGCACGAAAATGCTTTCGACGAACTCGCCCGGCTGGCGATCCTGCTTGCCGTAGTCGATGAAATAGTCTTCCAGCGGCATGGTGCGAGTGCCCGCGGCCGAGCGCAGTGTGACGGTGGCGGAAAGCGCGATCAGCGCGGGCGGGCTATCGCCGATCGGTGAGCCGTTGGCGACATTGCCGCCGATCGTGCCCATGTTGCGCACCTGCTGGCCGCCGATGCGCTCGATCAGGCGACCGAAGGCCGGGATTTCCTGGCGCAGCACCTCCAAGGCGCTGGTGTAGCTGACGCCGGCGCCGAGCGTGATGCCTTCAGGCGTGACCGAGATGCTCTGTAGATCTTCCAGATGGTTGATGAAGATAACGGGATCCAGCACACGCATCTGCTTGGTGACCCAAAGTCCGACATCGGTGGCGCCGGCGACCACGGTTGCCTTGGGATGGGCAGCAAGCGTTTCGGCGAGACCCTCGACGCTGCCGGGCACGACGAGCCTTCGGCCATCGGGGCCTGATATCGCGATCGTCTCGCAGGTCGAGATCTCCTCCAGCCGCGCGATGACATTGGCGCGCTCGCGCTCCAGCGGGTCGAAGAGGGCAGAGGGGCGGATACGGGCGACCTGTTCGGCAGCCTTGACGATCGGCTCATACCCCGTGCAGCGACAGAGATTGCCCTGCAGTGTGCGCTCGATCTCGGCGCGGCCAGGGTTCTCCGAGGTCATCCACAGGCCGTAGAGCGACATGACGAAGCCGGGGGTGCAGAAGCCGCATTGCGAGCCGTGACAGTCGACCATGGCCTGCTGCACCGGATGCAGCGTTCCATCCTTTGCGGCCAGGTGCTCGACAGTCACCACATGGGTTGCGTTCAGCGAGCCGACGAAACGGATGCAGGCATTGACCGTTTCATAGTGCAGCTCGCCGCCGACCAGCCGCCCGACCAGCACCGTGCAGGCGCCGCAATCGCCTTCCGCGCAGCCTTCCTTCGAGCCCGTCAGCCGGCGCTTCAGGCGCAGGAAATCGAGCAGCGTCTCGGTCGGATCGAGGCTTGCAAGGGCGATGTCCTCGCCGTTCAGGATGAAACGGATGGTGTCTGCCATGGATCGGTCTTGTCCCCCTCGGTGTCCGGCTGCCGGACGGCTGCTGCGTCGCCCATTGTCCCGATGGTGGGCGGCGCAGCGTCATCTTTCAAGTTTATTGTGCTGTCCAGCCCCCATCAATCGAGATCGAGGTGCCGGTGACCTGGGCTGCCGCATCCGAGGCAAGATAGATGGCAAGGGCTGCGACCTGGTCGATGCCGACGAATTCCTTCGTGGCCTGGAGATGCAGCATCACGTCGTTCTTCACCTGATCTTCCGAGATGCCGCGCGCCTTGGCCGTGTCGGGGATCTGCTTTTCGACCAAGGGGGTCAGCACATAACCGGGGCAAATCGCATTGACGGTGATGCCATCGCGCGCGGTCTCCAGCGCCACAGTCTTGGTGAGGCCAAGCACGCCGTGTTTGGCGGTCACATAGGCCGACTTGAAGGGCGAGGCGACGAGGCCATGGGCGGAGGCGATGTTGATGATGCGGCCCTTCTTCTTCGCCTTCATGCCGGGAATGGCGGCGCGAATCGTGTGGAAGGCACTCGACATGTTGATCGCGATGATCAAGTCCCATTTCTCGATCGGGAAATCTTCAACTGGGGCGACATGCTGGATGCCGGCATTGTTGACGAGCACGTCGATGCCGCCGAACGTCTTTTCGGCTGTTGCGATCAGGTCGGCGATCTCGGCCGGCTTCGACATGTCGGCGGCGTGGTAGATCGCCTTGCCACCGGATGTTTCCAGCGACTGGCGGACCTTCTCGATTTCGGCTGCATCGCCAAAGCCGTTGATCACGACATTGGCGCCTTCCGCCGCGAATGCCTTGGCAATGCCAAGGCCAATGCCGCTGGTGGAGCCGGTGACGACAACTGTTCTTTTCATCTGAATTTTCCTTCTCGACGGATGCCGATGGATGACGGGTGTTTTATTGCACCCGCGAAATCAAAGGTTAGTCTCAAAAGAAGTTCCCGCGCAACGGCGTTTTGCCGCAGCTTGAGACACGGAGCCTCTCCCGTGACGGTTGACGCGAGACACACTGTTCGCTGCCAGGCTCTTTTGTCTGCAGCCTGAAATCTCTATGTCAGGGACAACACACATAATCAGGAGCTTGCCATGGAACTCGGCCTCTATACCTTTGCCGACGTCGATCCGAATGCCGCCAACAAGGGCGCCGAAGCCAAGCGTCGCGTCGATGAGCTTCTGGCCGAGATCAAGCTTGCCGATGAGGTTGGCCTCGATGTCTTCGGGCTCGGCGAACATCACCGCCCTGACTATATGGCATCCTCGCCAGCGACGATCCTGGCTGCCGCTGCCGTGCAGACGAAGAATATCCGGCTGACCAGCGCCGTTTCGGTTCTCTCGTCCGACGATCCGGTGCGTGTCTTCCAGCAATATGCGACCGTCGACCTACTCTCCAGCGGCCGCACCGAGTTGATGGTCGGGCGCGGCTCCTTCATCGAGAGTTTTCCGCTGTTCGGCTACGACCTCGAAGACTACGACCTGCTGTTTGCCGAAAAGCTGCAGCTGTTGATGGAAATCCGCGAGAACGAAGTGGTCACCTGGGAAGGCCAGACCCGCAAGCCGATCCAGGGTCGCGGCGTCTATCCGCGTCCGCTGCAGGATCTGCTTCCGCTGTGGATCGCCATCGGCGGTACGCCGCAGTCGGCGGCGCGGGCCGGTTATCTCGGCCTGCCGCTGGCGCTGGCCATCATCGGCGGCGAGCCGCATCGCTTTGCGCCCTTCTTCGATCTCTATCGCCAGAGTGCTGAAAAGGCCGGCGTTGATCCGGCGCTGCTAAAGACCTCGATCAATGTGCATGGCTTCATCCATGACACGGTGCAGTCGGCGGCCGACATCTTCTACGCGCCGCAGGCCGTGGTGATGGACCGGATCGGTCGCGAGCGCGGCTGGGGGCCGACCAACCGGGCGCAGTTCGATGCCTCGCGCGGTCCGCGCGGCGCACTCTTCGTCGGCGATCCCGAAACCGTCGCCGAAAAGATCGTCGCCATGCACGACATCTTCAAGAACGACCGCTTCCTGTTGCAGATGGCGATCGGCCCGATGCCGCATGTCGAGATCATGCGCGGGATCGAGCTCTACGGCACGAAAGTGGCGCCGCTGGTTCGGAAGGCGTTGACGGAGAAGGCGTCGGCTGCGTAAGCAGCGGCCTTGCACCGAGGGCTGTTGCCCTTAAAGACCGCGAGGACCCCTGATGATCGTTGAAACCGAAGAGGACCTCGTCCGTCTGAAAGATATCGGCCGGATCTGCGCCACCGCCGTCAAGCTGATGGCGGTGGCGCTGGAGCCGGGCATCACGACGCGTGAACTCGACCTGATCGGCCGCAAGTTTCTGGAAGATAATGGTGCGCAATCGGCACCTGAGCTCTGTTACCAGTTTCCCGGCGCCACCTGCATCTCGGTCAACGAAGAGATCGCGCATGGCATTCCGGGCGACCGGGTGATCAAGGCCGATGACCTCGTCAACATCGACGTATCAGCGGAGAAGCTCGGCTATTTCGGCGATACCGGCTCGTCCTTCATCGTGCCGCCGGGTACGGCGAAGCAGGAACGCTTGCTGCGCGACGGCAAGCGGGCGCTGTGGGTCGGACTGAACCAGGTGAAAACCGGCCGGCCGATGGCCGATATCGGCAATTCGATCGGCGCCTTTGCCAAGAAGAACCGCTATACGCTGATCACAAATCTCGCCAGCCACGGCGTCGGCCGCTCGCTGCATGAGGAGCCGAAGGAACTGTCGACCTGGCCGGATCCCGACGAAACCCGGATCATGGAGGAGGGGCTGGTCTTTACCGTCGAGCCGTTTCTCTCACTCGGCGGCCACTGGGCCGAGGATGGCGACAAGGACGCCTGGACGCTCTACAGCGATCCGCCAGCGCCGACCGTCCAGTTCGAGCACACGATCGTGGTGACGAAGAATGGACCGCTGGTGCTGACGCTCGCCGATTGACCGTCTGTTCGATAATTCCCCTTGGCGGGCTGCAAATGGCGATTTCTGCGCTTCCGGTGCTCACGTACCAAATGTACGCTCCGCTCCGGTTCTCGAAATCACCATTTTCGCCACCCCCAGGGGAATTCTGGAACAGACTATGCGGCGGCTATGCGGTTCGTTACTCGGACTTCGAAAAGGCGACGGCGACGCCCTTCTTCTTGAAATAGGACTGCATGATCTTGCGGCCCTGGCGGTTCGACTGGGCGAGCTTCGACGGCTCGAACACAGCTTCCTTCACACCTTCCTTGGCCATCGCAGCCTTCAGGGCGGCGATGTGAAGATCGATCTCTTCGTTGTCGTTGTTGATCGAGGTGTAGATGTTGTCGATGGCCTGCTGCAGGCTGAGGTCGCTCATTTGGCACTCCTGAAAAAGCTTTGCGACTTCCCTAGCGATTTTTGGGCGGGAGGCAAGCAGACTGTCGGCGCGCGCGTCCGAGGGCATATTCTTGACAAAGGCTGACGCGTTGGCAAATATGCCAACATGCGGGCAATAAAGCTGATGCATGAAAAGCTTGTTCTTGAGGATGGCTCGATCATCGAGATGGTGATCTGGAGCGTTCCAACGCCAGTTGTCGGTAGCAGACACGCATACAAATACAGGCTTTATTTCGGCCGAGACGGTTCGAGGATCGTCTGTTTCGACAACGAACGCGGCAAAGGCGATCACCGGCATATCGATGGCTTGGAGATGCCTTACGAATTCAGGGATGTTGACCGGCTGGTCGCCGACTTCATGGCCGAAGTGAGAGTGAGGCTGAGACAATGAAAAAAGCAGTCATTCAGATCCGACGTGACGCAGATGCGATGGCCCAGGTCGAGGCCATGGCTAAGCGCTTTGTGGGCGTGTGGAAGACTGGCGAAGCGGCGCCCCAATCCACGGTCCTCGCATTTTCGTCGCCGGCTCAACTGTTCTCGATCCTGTCGCCCAAGCGCTGGGAGCTTATTGAACGTCTGCAGGCAATCGGACCTTCCACGATCAGAGGCCTTGCCCGAGCGCTGGAGCGCGATGTGAAGCGCGTGCATGAGGATGTGAGCGTCCTGGTCGAGTGGGGGCTGGTCGAGAAGGACGCGGCCTCCAAGGTGTTTGTTCCCTTCGACGAGATCGAGGCGGATTTCGTTTTGCGCGGTGCTGCAGCCTGACGCGTTCACTCTCGAACGGTCAGCCGACCTATTCTTGCAAACCTGTAATTATTGCGGGGGTAATTCCGCCACAATTTGGCAGTGGCATTGCTGCTGCGGAGCTTGTGCCCTAGGTTCCGTGTCGAATTACAGGACTTCTCCCACACGAAGGTTCCCCCCGTGTTTCATTCCTTCTTCCCTCGGCCCAAGCTGTTCTTTACCTCGGCTGCGCTCTGGACGCTCGTCTGCATTATCGTCTGGTATACGGTCGGCCCGCAGATCGGGGCCGCCATCGGCCTGCCGCCGCTGGCTGAAGGTCAGCAGCCGCCCGTCGGCCTCGCCTTCTTCTTCACACCCGACAATCTCTGGTTCTATATCTACTTCACCATCTTCGTCGGGCTGTTTGGGCTCGTCTGGCAGGTGATCGCGAAGGACCATCCCTGGATCAACTGGTCCGTCTGGGGCTCCGCCTTCATCATTTTCATCGCCTATTTCAGCGTGCAGATTTCGGTCGCCGTCAACAACTGGCGCGGCCCGTTCTTCGACCTGTTCCAGAAGGCGTTGAACAATGACGGCACCGTCACCGCAGGCCAGCTCTACGAATTGCAGTTGCGCTTCCTGGAGATCGGTCTCGTCGGTGTGACGCTGTCGGTGCTGACGGCCTTCTTTACGAACCACTATGTTTTCCGCTGGCGGCAGGCGATGAACGACTTCTACCTGTCGAAGTGGGACAAGCTGCGCCACATCGAAGGCGCCTCGCAGCGTGTGCAGGAAGACACGATGCGTTTTGCCAATATTCTCGAAGGTCTCGGCGTCGCGCTGATCAATTCGGTTATGACGCTGGTCGTCTTCCTGCCGATCCTGTTCCGCATGTCAGAATATGTCAGCGAGCTGCCTATCCTTGGGGCCGTTCCACATGCGCTTTTCTGGCTGGCAATCGGCTGGTCGCTGTTCGGTACGGCATTGCTGATGATCGCCGGGATCAAGCTGCCCGGCCTGCAGTTCCGTAACCAGCGTGTTGAGGCAGCGTTCCGTAAGGAACTGGTTTACGGCGAGGACAATGCTGACCGCGCCCAGCCAGTGACGGTGCGCGAACTCTTCGCCAATGTGCGCCGCAACTATTTTCGCATGTACTGGCACTACACCTATTTTAACGTGGCGCGCTTCGGCTACGGCCAGCTCGACGCGCTCTTCCTGACTTTCATCCTCATTCCGACGGTCATTGCCGGCAAGATCACCATGGGCCTCTGGCAGCAGATCGCGACCGCCTTCGGCCAGGTGACGGACAGCTTTCAGTATCTGGTCAGCTACTGGTCGACGATCATCGAACTGCTCTCGATCCACAAGCGCCTTGCGGCTTTCGAGGCGGCAATCGATGGCGAGCCTCTGCCCGAGATCGACCAGCGCTACTTGGCGCGGGAAGCGGCTGAAGGCGAGATTGCTGCCGACAAGCCTTATTGATGCGTCCAAGCACTTCCAATGACAAAAAGGCCGCGCCGGGGAAACCGGCGCGGCCTTCTGCTATTCGCCGAACGACGGCTCTATCACATATCGCCGGTGCCCGACGCCTGCCCACCCTTCGTGTCCAGCATTTCCAGCGCCTCCGAATAGGTGACGCAGGCGACATCCTGCTTCGGGCAGACCTCGGCCACCAGCCGCTCCATCGCCGCCCAATAGGCGCCGCCGTTCATCGTGACGAAGTGCAGGCCGATCTGCAGCGGCTGGCGGTCGCCGTTGTACTGGGTCTCGAAGGCTGATTTGAAGGCCTTGTAGCTACGCTCGGCGAATTCGTCGCCTTTCGAGGGGTGGTCGATGCCGCCGGAATGGCGGATGAAGAGGTTGTAGTCCATGGCGATGATGCGGCGGTCGTTCGGGCCTTCCGGGATCAGCGGCAGGCCGAAACGGATCACGCCGTTCTCCTTATGCGGCGGAGCCGGGTCGTGGGTGACGAGGCTCGCATCGTAGCGATAGCCGTGTTCACGCTCGGCTTCGTAAAGGCTGTCGGGGGCAGAGAGATAAGGCGCACGAAAGCCGGTGATACCTGACTTGACGAAGTCCGCCCAGCCTTCCGGCTCTCGGTCGCCCAGGCCGTTGTCCTTCCAGGCGCCGGCCATCACGCGGTCGAAACTTTGAAATTCCGTCAGCCACTGCTCCTTCGTCCAGTCCTTGCCGTCGAAATGGCCGCAGGTGTGGCTGGCGATTTCGTGGCCTTCCTGATGGGCGCTCCAGATGTTGTCGAGCCGCGCCCCGACCTCGTCCACCGTCTGGGCAAAGCCGATGTTGGAGCGGCCCGCCTTGATGCCCGGGGCCTTGTAGTCGGCCGCGCGGGCGCGGGGGATCAGCGTGGCGCAGGAGAGGAAATAGGTGAAGTGGGCATTGGCGCGCTTTGCAATGTCGCGGCTGCGCTTCCAAAGCTTGTTGTCGTGCGCGCCATCGAAGGAGATCATCAGGATCTGCTTGGGCTTCGCTCCGCCTGCACCTTTTGCCGCAGGGACGGGCTCTCCGGCGAACGCAGTCGTGGTGGTCAGGGCAAGGGAAAAGGCGATCAGGCAACGAAACATCAGCAAATACCCGGAAATCAACAAGGGGTGCTGCGTGTCATCCAAATGCGGCGAAGCTTTGAACAGGCTGGATATTCGAGCGGCGGACCAGTATGGCTTTGGACAACACGACCTGAAAGGTTTTCTCCATGACGCTCCTCATTCTCGGCATCATCCTGTTTCTGGCCACCCACCTCATCCGCGTTGTCGCGCCCGGCTTTCGCCTCTCGATGATCGATCGCTTCGGCGAGACCGGCTGGCGGGTGATCAACTCGGTCCTCAGCCTCGCGTCGCTGATCGTGCTGATCTGGGGTTATGCCACCGCGCCTGTGATCAATGTCTGGTTCCCGCCCATGGGCATGAACCATCTGACCACGACGCTGATGCTGTTTGCCACGATCTGTCTGGTCGCCGGCTTCCTGCCGGCCGGGCATATTGCCACCAAGACCAAGCACCCGATCGTATTGTCGATCAAGATCTGGGCCGCCGCCCATCTGATCGCCAATGGCGATCTTGCGTCTATCCTGCTGTTCGGCGCGCTTCTCGCCTGGGGCGTGGTTCTCAGGATCAACTACAAGCGCCGCGCCAGGGCCGGCGATCTGGTGCTGCGGCCCTTCGTTTCGGCCCGCTTCGATGCCATCGCAGTCGTCGTCGGCCTCGTCGTCTGGGCGCTTGTTACCTTCAAGCTGCACGAGTTGTTGATCGGGGTTGCGCCGCTCGCCATGTGACGGCTTAAGCCTTTTGGCGGTTTTCCCCTTACAAGCGGGCAAAAATCGGCTAGAAGGCCGCTCACGCATGAGATTGCATGGAAAGGCCGGCACTGCCGGGTGTATGTATGGTTGACCAGAACGACAGCTTTATCCGCGAAGTCAACGAAGAGCTTCGCTCCGATCAGGTGCGCAATGCCTGGAAGCGCTACAGCCGCATCATCATTGGCGTCGCGGTCCTGATCGTGGTCGGCACGGCCGGTCACAGGCTGTGGGATCACTGGGATTCGACCCAGGCATCGGGTGCCGGCGACCAGTTCCTCGCGGCGCTGAAGCTCGCCGACGAAGGCAAGCGCGACGAGGCGGAAGCCGCGTTGCAGGCTTTGGAAAAGGACGGTTACGGCGCCTACGGCATCCTGGCGCGCTTCCGCGGCGCTTCGGTCTTTGCCGAAAAGGGTGATCCGGCAGCCGCGATCACTGCCTTCAAGGCAATCGGCGCCGACCAGGGCGTGCCGGAAGCCGTGCGCAATGCCGCCCGTATTCGCGCCGCCTGGCTGATGGTCGATACCGGCACCTATGAAGAGGTTTCGGCTGAGGTCGAAGCCATGGCGACGCCGGCAAATGCCATGCGCCATGCCGCTCGCGAAGCGCTTGGTCTCGCTGCCTACAAGGCCGGCGACATGGTGCGTGCCCGCGAATGGTTCGAGCAGATTACTGAAGACGCGGAAACGCCGCGCAACACCTCGGCCCGCGCCCAGATGATGCTCGACAACATCAAGGCGTCGGGCAAAGCGAACTAACAACAAGGCCCAGAAGGGCCGGAAAGCTAACGTTCCATGAGTTTCACCGTTGCCATCGTCGGTCGTCCGAATGTCGGCAAATCCACGCTTTTCAACCGTCTGGTCGGAAAGAAGCTGGCGCTTGTCGATGACACCCCGGGTGTGACCCGCGACCGTCGCCCAGGTGACGCCAAGCTCGTGGACCTGCGCTTCACCATCATCGACACAGCCGGTCTCGAAGAGGCCGGCGCCGATACGCTCGAAGGCCGCATGCGCGCCCAGACGGAAGCGGCAATCGACGAGGCGGATCTGTCGCTCTTCGTCGTCGACGCCAAGTTTGGCCTCACCCCACTCGACAAGACGCTCGGCGAAATGCTGCGCCGTCGCGGCAAGCCTGTTGTGCTGGTCGCCAACAAGTCGGAAGCCAAGGGCTCGGATGGCGGTTTCTACGACGCCTATACGCTGGGTCTTGGCGAACCGGTGCCGATCTCGGCCGAACACGGTCAGGGCATGATCGACCTGCGCGACGCGATCGTCGAGGCGCTCGGCGAGGAGCGGGCTTTCCCCGAGCCTGAGGATGTCGCCGAAACCGATATCGTGCTGCACCCGGGCGACGAGGATGGCGAGGACGAGGATTTCGAGCCTGAGTATGACGACACCAAGCCGCTGCGCGTGGCGATCGTCGGTCGTCCGAATGCCGGCAAGTCGACGCTGATCAACCGCTTCCTCGGCGAAGACCGTCTGCTGACCGGGCCTGAGGCCGGCATTACCCGCGATTCGATCTCGGTCGAATGGGACTGGCGCGGCCGCACCATCAAGATGTTCGACACCGCCGGCATGCGCAAGAAGGCGCGCGTTCAGGAGAAGCTGGAAAAGCTGTCCGTCGCTGACGCGCTGCGCGCCATTCGCTTTGCCGAAACGGTGGTCATTGTCTTCGACGCCACCATCCCGTTCGAAAAGCAGGACCTGCAGATCGTTGACCTCTGCCTGCGTGAAGGCCGCGCCGCGGTGCTCGCCTTCAACAAGTGGGATCTGGTCGAAGACCAGCAGGCAGTTCTCGCTGACCTGCGTGAAAAGACCGAACGTCTGCTGCCGCAGGCGCGTGGCATCCGTGCCGTGCCGATGTCTGGCCAGACCGGTTATGGGCTTGAAAAGCTCATGCAGAACATCATCGAGACCGACAAGATCTGGAACAAGCGCATCTCGACCGCCAAGCTCAACCGCTGGCTCGATGCAGTCACGACCCAGCATCCGCCACCGGCGGTCTCTGGCCGTCGCCTGAAGCTGAAATACATGACGCAGGTCAAGGCCCGCCCGCCGGCCTTCATGATTTCCTGCACACGTCCTGACTCGCTGCCGGAAAGCTATATCCGCTACCTGACCAATGGTCTGCGCGCGGATTTCCAGATGCCGGGCGTGCCGATCCGTATCCACTTCAAGGCGGGTGAAAACCCGTTCGAAGGGCGCAAGCGCCGGCGCTGAGATATCGCCTCAGCCGGTGAGATCCGCCGGCCGGGCGCCGAACCGGGCGCGCAAGCCCCGCTTGCGGCGCTGCTCCTTGGCTTCCACGACATTGTCGAAGAACTGTTCGGTGGCGGCCTTCCAGGAATAGGTCTCTGCCAGCCTGCGGGCGCTTTGTGGCGAAGCCTGCAGGGCGGCAATGCAAGCCACCTGCAGATCGTGGTCGAGGGCGCCGGCATTCGAGCCCGCGGGCACGATGTCGATGGGTCCGGTGACCGGGTAGGCGGCGACGGGCACGCCAGAGGCCAGCGCCTCGAGAATTGTGTTACCGAAGGTGTCGGTCTTCGACGGGAAGACGAAGACCTCCGCCTCTGCATAGGCTTCCGCCAGTGCATCGCCATGCAGCATGCCGGTAAAATGCACGTCCGGATACCGCGCCTGAAGCTCGGCGCGGGCAGGGCCATCGCCGACCACGACCTTCGAGCCGGGCAGGTCGAGATCGAGGAAGGCCGGCAGGTTCTTTTCCACGGCGACGCGGCCGACTGTCATGAAGATCGGGCGGGCAAGGCCGAAGGGCTTTTCTGATTTCTCCCTTGGGCGATACAACGTCGTGTCGATGCCACGGCTCCAGAGGGTCAGGTTCTTGATGCCGCGAGCCGTCAGTTCGCGGCGCAGGCTCTCGGTTGCGACCATGCAGGCGCCGCCGCGATTGTGGAACCAGCGCACATAGGCATAGAGCCAGGATGCTTTTACCGGCAGGCGTGCGGCAACATATTCGGGAAAACGCGTGTGGTAGCTGGTCGAGAAGGGCTGGCCATGGCGGAGGCACCAGCGGCGTGCCATCAGGCCGAGCGGGCCTTCGGTGGCGATATGCACATAATCCGGGCGCTGGGCTGCAATCATTCGGCCAACCTGGCCCGGCCAGGCGAGCGACAGGCGAATTTCCGGATAGGTCGGCATCGGAAAGCTGGCGAAACGCTCCGGCGTCACCATCGACACCTCGACGCCCATCTTCTGCAGTTCGCGATTGGTCGTCTCGATCGAGCGCACGACGCCGTTCACCTGCGGGTGCCAGGCATCGGTGACGATGGTCAGTCTGGACGGGGAGGGGCTTGGCATGGGCGCGAGGGGCATAGCGGTCGCTCGATTCCGGAATCACCCCGTGGACCTGGCGCTCATCCTGCAAGTGTCGTGACTAGCGCCTTATGCGACCGGAACATTACAGGGAGATGTCAGTCTAAGACTTGGCCGAGTTTGACATTCGCCCCGCAACCGGATTGCCTGAACCTCCATCCCTGATTCCAGCAGAGGACGTGCCCATGACCAAAGCCGCCGCCAAGCCCGCCCGCCCGACCTCTTCCGACTGGTGGCGGGGTGCCGTGATCTACCAGGTCTATCCGCGCTCCTTCCAGGACACCGACGGCGACGGGATCGGCGACATCAAGGGCATCATCCAGCGGCTGCCCTATATCGCCTCGCTCGGAGTGGATGCGATCTGGCTGTCGCCCTTCTTCACCTCGCCGCAGGCCGACATGGGTTATGACGTGTCGGATTATTGCGACGTCGACCCGATGTTCGGCACGCTTGCCGATTTCGACGCCATGATGAAAGAAGCCAAGCGGCTGGGGCTGAAGGTGATCATCGACCAGGTGATCTCGCATACCTCCGACCAGCATCCCTGGTTCAAGGAAAGCCGCACCAGCCGCGACAATCCCAAGGCCGATTGGTTTGTCTGGGCAGCCGCCAAACCCGATGGGACCGCGCCGAACAACTGGCTCTCGGTCTTTGGTGGCCCCGCCTGGGAATGGGACGGGGTGCGCAAGCAGTATTACATGCACAACTTCCTCGCCTCGCAGCCGGATCTCAATTTCCACAATCGCGAGGTCCAGGAGGCGGTGCTCGATACCGTCAAGTTCTGGCTCGATCGTGGCGTCGACGGGTTCCGGCTCGACACGGTGAACTACTATGTCCATGACAAGGAACTCCGGGACAATCCGCCCCATGCGCCCGACAGCGACGATGCTGGCCTCGATGCGCCCGATGTCAATCCGTATGGCATGCAGAGCCATCTCTACGACAAGACGCAGCCTGAGAATATCGAGTTCCTCAAGCGGTTCCGGGCGCTGCTCGACCAGTATGACGACCGCACGACCGTCGGCGAAGTGGGTGACGGGGCACGCTCGCTGAAGACGGTCGCTGCCTATACGTCCGGCGGCGACAAGCTGCATATGTGCTACACTTTTGACCTTCTTGGGCCTGACTTTACGCCAAGCCATATCCGCCACTGCGTCGACAGTTTTCAGAAGCAGGTGAAGGATGGCTGGGTTTGCTGGGCGTTTTCCAACCATGACGTGACGCGCCATGTCAGCCGTTTTGCCCATCAGCCGCAGGAACGGGCCGAGGTGGCGAAGATCGCGATCTCAGTGCTGGCGGCCTTGCGCGGGTCGATCTGCCTCTATCAGGGCGAGGAACTGGGTCTGCCCGAGGCCGAGCTTTCCTTCGAGGATCTGCGCGACCCCTATGGCATCCGTTTCTGGCCGGCCTTCAAGGGCCGCGATGGATGCCGGACACCGATGGTCTGGGAGAAGGGCAAGGCGCAGGCGGGTTTTTCGAGCGGGAAGCCCTGGCTGCCGGTGCCGGCCGAACATCAGGGCCTTGCCGTCGATGCGCAGGAGAAGGATCAGGCCTCGGTGCTCGCCCATTACCGGGCCACGCTTGTGTTCCGCAAGCTGCATCCGGCGCTGATCGATGGTGACATGCATTTTCTCGCTACCAACGAAGACGTGCTGGCCTTCACCCGCAAGAAGGGCGACGAACAACTGCTCTTCGTCTTCAACCTGCGCCGCGGTCCCCAGGAGATTGCCGTGCCGCACGGCCTGGCCATTCGCGAGGCGATTGCCATGCCGGGACTGAGCGGAGAGGTGGTCGATGGCGAAATTCGCCTTGGCCCGCTCGACGGATTTTGCGCCTGGGTGTGATCACATCCCGTCGTCGGGAATGTTGAGCGTGTGTCCGCAGGCCTTGCAGTGGACGGCGTCCGCGTCGTGTCGCTGCAAACCGCATTCGGGGCAGGGGAAGGTGACCTTGTAGGGCCGGACGATCGCCTGGGCGAGGCGGACGAAGAGCGAGATGCCGACAATCATGGTGACGATCGAGGTGAGCTTGCCGAAGGTGCCGGGCAGGGTTATGTCGCCGAAACCGGTCGTGGTGACTGTCGCCACGGTGAAATAGAGGGCATCGATGAAGCCGGTGCCGGCATCTTCGGCGTAGAAGAAGAAGGTGTAGACGAAACCCGTCACCAGGAAGAGGAAGACGAAGAGGTTGATGAAGGCGGTGACGACATCCGTCTGCTCCTTCAGGCCCAATCTGCGCAGCATCAGCTTGAAGACCGGCCGCTGGGCCACTGCCCAGATACGGGCGACGCGCAGGAAGGCGAAATTGAACAGCCATTGCGGAAACAGCAGCGTGCAGAGCACGAAGAGGTCGACCCAGGTCATTGGCCGCATCAGGAAACCACGCGTGGTGCGGGATGCCGTCCACTGGGCAAGGATTTCGACCGCAATCCAGGCGGCGATGGCATAATCAAGGATCAGGTAGCTCGGCCGGTCGCGCAGATAGGGCCCGGCGAGGAAGAAGCCGATGATCGCGAGATCGATCACCATCAGTGCGAACTGGAAGCGGATGGCGGCCGTGTCGCGGCCGTAATAGAGCCGGGCGAGGCGCTGGCGGAGAGGGGTGGATGATGTGCCGGTAGTCTCGGATGCCATGGAGCCTCGTCAGTAGTGATAGCGGCATTGCAGGATGACGAGTGTCTGATCCTCACCCGTGCCGACAACGGCGTAGACAATCCGATGTTCCTGCGTGATCCGGCGGGACCACATGCCTTTCAGCGTCCCTTTCAGGGGCTCCGGTTTGCCGATGCCCTCGAACGGGTGCCTCACCATCTCGCGGATTAGTTCGTTTATGCGGGCCAGTATCTTTCGATCGGTCTCTTGCCAGTGAATGTAGTCAGCCCATCCATCCGGCGCGAAGGCGATCCGCATGGTTCAGCGTTCCAGATCCGCTACCAGTGATCGTTCCGTAAAGCGACCCGCTGCCAGATCGTCCTTCGCCTTCAGCAGGCGTGCCGCATTGGTCGGCGAGGAGAGTAGGTGGATCGTTTCGACGAGGCTGTCGTATTCATCTTTGCCCATCAGCACGGCCGAGGGCTTGTCCCGCCTGACGATCTCGATCGGGGCTGCATCGTCATTGACCTTGTCGAGAAGGCCGGCAAGTTCGGCCCGTGCCTTCGAGAAGAAGATGGTGTCCATGATCAACCTCCGAGTTGTCCCAAATATGGTACAGGTTGCTTGGCGGCACAAGTGGGCAAAGAGGCTGTTTGAGGGCAGGTCAGCGACTGACCAACTTGTCATAGTCGGAATGCGAGCCGATCCAAAACCAGACCCAGTCCTCGCCCGATCGGACGGCAAGCGCTCTATGGCGAATGCCCACGCGCGCTGACCAGACCTTACCGATTTGCTTGAAATGCAAAGATGGATGCTGAGGATCTGCTTTCAGCCGTTCAAAATTCCTGTCTGCTAGGTTCCGAACCGCTTCAGGAAGCGCATTGTAACAGGCCCAGAACTCCGAAGTGGCGTGGTGGTTCACAGCGGCCGCGTGCGCGCTCCCGAGTGTGAGGCCAGCGCCCCCTCAATGAGCGTGTCGAGGCGGCCTTCCGCCGAGTCCACTTCAATCTCCCGATCCCAGCGCTCGGCGCGCAATTCCTCGACTGATGTCGCGAAGGTATCGAATTCCTCCGGCGACAATTCGCGGACCATTTCTACAAGGCGTTCAATGCGCGTCATGGCTTTATCCTCAACCCAAATATAAGTCTTCTCCGGCCGGCTGCCAATCCTCACCCGATCAGCCGGAACTGATCGACATCCACCATGCCTTTGTCCGAGATCTTGAGATGCGGAATGACCGGCAGCGGCAGGAAGGCGACTTGCAGGAAAGGTTCTTCGAGAGTCGTTCCAAGGGCATAGGCGGCTTTTCTCAAGTGGTGCAGCGTGTCGCGCACGCTTTCATAGGGCTCCAGACTCATCAGGCCGGCGACGGGGAGCGGGATCTCGCCGGTGACCTTGCCGTCCTCGACGACGACGAAGCCGCCATTGATTTCGCCCAGCCTGTTGGCAGCGAGCGCCATGTCTTCCTCGGAGACGCCGACGACGCAGATGTTGTGGCTGTCATGGCCGACGGTCGAGGCGATCGCGCCTTTCTTCAGGGCGAAACCCTGGACGAAGCCATTGGCATGATTGCCGTTTTTGCCGTGGCGCTCAATGACGGCGACCTTGATGATATCGTTTTCGAGGTCGACGGAGGTCTGGTTGCCCGAGGTCGGCAGGCGGTAGCGGCGATGCTCGGTGATGATCTTGCCAGGCATCACGCCGATCACGAGCGTTTCGCCTTCCGCCACGGGCACGCCGAAATCGGCGGCCTTCACGACCCGCGCCTTGACGCTGTCGAGACCGACCGGAGCGACCGGTTTGCGGGTGGCAAACAGTTCGTTGGTCACGCGGCGACCGGCGGCAAAGACCATCTCGGCCTTGCAGTTTTCAAGGCTGTCGACAACGACGAGATCGGCGCGCCAGCCGGGAGCGACGAGGCCACGATCGCGCAGTCCAAAGGCGCGGGCAGCGGAAATCGAGGCGGCGCGGTAGACGGCCAAGGGTTCGATGCCGTTTCTGATCGCTTCGCGGATCATGTAGTCGAGATGGCCCTGCTCGGCGATGTCGAGCGGGTTGCGGTCGTCGGTGCAGAGCGCCAGGAAAGGTGACAGCCGTTCGGTCAGGATCGACATCAGGGCGTGCAGGTCCTTCGACACCGAGCCTTCGCGGACCAGGATATGCATGCCCTTGCGGATCTTTTCCATCGCTTCCGCGGCCGTCGTGCATTCGTGATCGGTGCGGATGCGGGCGGAGAGATAGCCGTTCAGATCGCGCCCCGACAGCAGCGGCGAGTGGCCGTCGATATGGCCGTCCTGGAAGGCCTCGAGCTTGGCCATGCAGATCGGATCCTTGTGGATCACGCCGGGAAAATTCATGAATTCGGCCAGCCCGATGACCTTCGGGTGGTTGCGGAAGGGCACGAGGCGCTCGATGGGCAGATCGGCACCCGACGTTTCCAGATGCGTCGCCGGCACGCAGGAGGAGAGCTGGACGCGGATGTCCATGATCGTCTGTTCGGCCGAATCGAGGAAGAACTGGATGCCTTCGGTGCCCAATACATTGGCGATTTCGTGCGGGTCGCAGATCACGGTCGTCACGCCATAGGGCAGCACACAACGGTCGAATTCATGCGGCGTGACCAGCGAGCTTTCGATGTGCAGATGCGTGTCGATAAAGCCGGGCACGACAATCTTGCCGGTAATGTCGATCACCTCGCGGCCTTCGTAATTCTCGACCGTGCCGATGATGGTCTCGCCGCAGATGGCGATGTCGGATGCGACGAGTTCTCCGGTGACCAGATCGAAGAAGCGCCCGCCCTTCAAGACGATGTCCGCCGGCTCGCGGCCCGTGCCCTGGTCGATGCGGCGTTCAAGGTCGGTCATGCGGCGTCTCCGATTCAGTTGTTCCAGGCCCTACTCTAGCGATTGGGCGGTGCATAGGGGAAGGTGGCCCCATCGGAAACAGAACCGGCATCTGTGAATGCCGGTTCTGGCGATTTCGTCGGCCTTGTCTCAGACCAGCGCCAGCACGCGGGCCGGGCCGCCTGTTCCGCCCTTGTGTTTGGGCGCGCCGACGATGATGGTCGCGCCCTTCACTGGCAGTTCCTCGAGATTGTTCAGGCATTCGATGCCGTAGCGGCCGCCCGGCAGCCAGCTTGTGTGCACGGCGAAATCGGCCGAATTGCCCGGATCGAGCGAGAGCGTGTCAACGCCGATGGCGGCGACGTCGAGCGTGGCGAGCAGGTCGGTCGCCGACTTGCCGAAGCCCGGAAAGGCGAATTTTCCTTCGCCGTCATTGCGGAAGGCGGGCTCGGTCACCTTCTTCGCCCAGCCGGATCGGAGCGCCACGACCGCGCCCTTGGGGATCTCGCCATTGGCGCTGATCCACGCCTCGACATCGGACGCCTCGACGGTCGTGTTGGCGTCCTCCTTGGCGCGATCGGTGATGTCGATGATGGCGAGCGGTGCGACCAGCTGGTCCGGCTCGATCTCGTCGACGCCCTTGCCATCGGCACTGAAATGGAGAGGCGCATCGATATGGGTGCCCGTGTGTTCGAAGATCGTCAGCTTGTGCAGCTGGTAGCCATTGCCGGCGAATTCCACGGCCCATTCGTAGGCGATGCCGGGATTGCCGTCGAAGGTTGGGAAGGACCCGTCATAGGCATGGGTCAGGTCGACCACCTTGCTCGGGCTCTGCTGCGCCAGCACCGGCCTGGCGATGCCGGCGGTCGCGGCTGCCGCTCCCGCGATCGCCATGCCCTTGAACAGGGAGCGCCGCGACAGCATGCTCTGCTTCACATTCTCCATCACGCAATGATTGCACATCGGTTCAAACCCTCTCCAAGTGGTGTCCACTGGGGCAGAGTAGCGTAAGGCGAGGTGTGGGCAAGTGATGACTGCGCATCGGCGCGTCTGGCGTCCTCAGCCCCTGATCTCAACCGTAAACCCGAAGCGCATCGTTTCGCCCGCTGCGAGCGCCACCGTATAGGGCCGCTCGACGAGTTCCGCCGTGCCACCGGCGTGTGCTGCCATGCCGTGCCAGGGTTCGACGCAGAGGAAGGGGGCGCCCGGTTTCTGCCAGAGCGCAATGTTGGGAAGGTGGTCGAAGGTGAAGGCGAGCGAAGGACCGCCGTCGGCGCCATAGGTCAGACCAGTGCCTACACCTTCGGGGAAGATCAGTGCGTCGTTGGCGAAGAGTGCATGCGCGAGCTCCAGCCGTCCGGCCTTGAAGGGCGAGGTCGGCAGGGTTTTGCCAACAAGGCCGTTTTCCAGCTGGATGACGCCAGGCTCGGCGCCATTGTCGAGAATGACCGCATGCGGCTTGCCTTCTGCGCCGGGCAGAGGCCAGAGAAAGGCGGGGTGGAAGCCGATGCCGAAGGGCAGGGGCGTCTTGCCGGTGTTCTCCACCGTCGCTTCGACAGCGAGGGTGCGCTCGTCGAGCCGGTGTTCAAGTGTCAGGCGGAAATCGAAAGGGTAGATCTCCCGCGTCTCCTCGTTCGAGACGAGTTCGTGGCGACAGGCCGTCGCCGTCTGCTCGACGATGAGAAATTCGCGGCGCCTTGCAATGCCGTGCTGGGCCATCGGATAGGCGCGGCCGTTGACCGCCAGCATGTCGCCCGGCGCCTTGCCGACGATTGGAAAGAGGATGGGCGAGCGCCCCGTCCACCAGGCGGCATCGCCGTTCCAGAGAAAGTCCCGGCCATCCGCCGTCTTCAGCGACTGCATCTCGGCACCGAGCGTCGACACCTCGACGGCAAGCTCTCTGTTGGCGATGCGAATCGTCTCGGACATGGGGGCTCCTTTCAGTCCTTCGGACATCTTAGGAGCATCGGGTGAGGAGTGCCACAGGGGGAGGGCGGCTGGGTGCTGCCGTCAGACGATCAGTTCGCGGTCGCCGAAGGGGGTATCCTCGTCGAAATTCTGGGTGCCGATGCGTTCGCTTTCGCCGGAGAGGCGCGGTTCGCCCGTCTCGTCTTCGCTGGCCTCCGGCGCGCCTTGGGGCTCGATCCAAGCATGGCGGGGCCTTGCGCCACTGTCTGCGGCATCGTCGTCCGGTGTGCCCTGTTGTCGGGCATGCTCTTCCTCGGCCTCGCGATGCCGTTCCTCGATGTCGTGATTGATCTTCGACTGGCGCGCGGCGACCCAGGCGTTCTGGGAGTCGGAACCGAGGTTCAGGGTGTGGCCGGTTTCCGTCCGGGTGGAGGCTTCACTGCTGGAAATGCGGCTGATGCGGTCGACCATGCCTGTCTCCTGACGAGACCTGTCCCGGGCGACCTGACGAGGACCTGATGTCATCGACAAGGCGGCGGGCCGTTGCGATCCATCGACCTAACCTTGATGCGCGTCATGCGCCAAGGTTGCGGTCGTGCGGCTTTCACCCTTGAAGATAGGGCGCTTGCGCCCGTCGTTCAACCTGTGGCCGGCTGGCGCTCACGCCTTTGCCTTTGTTACCACCGGTTCCACCGGCAGCCCGGCGTCCCGCCAGGCGGCATAACCGCCCTTGAGGTGGCAGACATTCTCCAGCCCCATCTCCAGCGCCGTTTTCGTCGCGAGCGCCGATCGCCAGCCGCTGGCGCAGAAGAACAGGAACAGCCTGTCCTCCGCGAAGACAGGCTTGTGATAGGGGCTTTCAGGATCGATCCAGAATTCCAGCATGCCGCGCGGGCAGGAAAAGGCTTCTCCGATCGTGCCCTCGCGCTCGCGTTCGCGCGGGTCGCGCAGATCGACGAAGACGACATGGCTTGCGCCATGCAGCCGTGCCGCTTCGGCTGCGTCGACCGCCTCCACCAGCGCATCGGCTTCGGCCAGCAAGTCCTTGTAACCCTTCTTCATCTCGTCCTCCCGGATCGTCGCGGTGAACGTCGCGGCCCGGGCCAGCATAGCGCATGCCGTGCGCCTGTCACGGCCTGCCATGGTCGAAGGACATTCCGTCCCATTGAAGCGGCTGGCGACAGGGGCTAACGTCTCGGCCATGGACACAAAACCTGAAGCTGCCGGCCCGATCATCCTTTTCGATGCCGAATGCATCCTGTGTTCGGCCAATGCGCAATTCGTTCTCTCGCACGACAAACGCCGGCGCTTCCGCCTTGCCTCGATGCAAGGGAAGGTGGGCGCAGCCCTCTATCGCCGCTTCGGCATCGATCCCGCCGATCCCGACACGATGATCGTCGTTGAGGGGGATCGCATGTTGCGCGACAGCGATGCGGTGCTCACGATCTATGCCGGTCTCGGCTGGCCGTGGAAGGCGCTTGCCGTCTTCCGCCTCGTCCCGCGTTTCATCCGTGATCCGCTCTATCTTCTGATCGCGCGCAACCGCTACCGGATCTTCGGCAAACGCAACAGCTGCTGGCTGCCGTCAAAGGAGTATCGGGACCGGATGCTGTGAGGGGTGGCCGGGGAGGTGAAGGGGGCGGATAGGGCGCCGTGCGACTTCGGCTGATGCCCGTCGTGTGGTACCCCCTCTGGCCTGCCGGCCATCTCCCTCACACGGGGGGAGAGCGGAAAACCGCCGACCTTCGCCCCAATGTCGGCTGTCGCGAAGCCGCGCCGCAGCGCCGGCGGCCCACTCTCCCCCCATGTGGGGGAGATGTCGGCGCAGCCGACAGAGGGGGGTACGATGCGGCGTGACGGCCATGGCTCACCCTCACTTTGATGGCGGGGTGGGTTCAGCTCCACCGCTTGGCCACAAAAAAAGGCGACCCTTCCGGGCCGCCTTTCGTTTGTCTCGATGCGAGATCGCTTATTCGGCCGAAACAGTCTTGCCGGCTTCCCATTTGTAGACGGCGAAGCTCTGCGAGGTGAGGTCGCCGGTTTCGCCATAGGTCAGCTTGCCAATGGCGGTCGGGATTTCCGAACCGTCCTTCAGGGCCGCGGCCACAGCTTCGGCGTCGTCGGTGCTTTCGGCCTTGGCGATGCCGGCGGCGATGACTTCGACGGCTGCATAGGCGTTCAGCGTGAAGGCTTCGGCGGGCACGTTCTTCGCCTGGAGGGCGGCGACGGCGGCCTTGCTGTCTTCGTTCTTCAGGGCGTCACTCGCATTGGTGAAGATCGTGCCTTCGGCAGCATCGCCACCGATCGTGACATATTCATTGTTCGACAGGCCATCACCGGCGATCAGCTGGGCTCTCAGGCCTGCGTCCTTCATCTGGCGGACCATGAGACCGGCTTCCGGGTGGTAGCCGCCGAAATAGATGACTTCGACGCCTTCCGCCTTCAGACGGGTGATGAGTGCGCCAAAATCCTTCTCGCCTGCGGTCAGCGAATCCTTGAAGACTTCGGTGACGCCACCGGCGTTCAGCGCTGCCTTGAAGGCATCCGCCAGACCCTTGCCGTACTGGCCCTTGTCGTCGAGGATGGCGATCTTCTTGTCCTTGTAGGCGATAAGCACGAACTTGGCGGCGACATCGGCCTGCTGGTCGTCACGGCCGCAGGTGCGCAGCACCGTGGTCAGGCCGCGGGCGGTGAGGTCAGGTGCGGTCGCGGTTGGGGTGACCATCAGCACGCCGTTTTCGGCGAGCACGCTGGAGGCGGGCACGGCAACGCCCGAGGTGACCGGGCCGACGACGAAACGCACGCCTTCACCGACCAGCTGGTTTGCGGCGGAAACGCCCTGTTTCGGTTCGCCGGCATCATCGGCGATCTTCAGGCTCAGCTGTTCGCCGTTGACGCCGCCCTTCTTGTTGATTTCTTCGACGGCTGTTTCGGCGCCGTTCTTGATCTGCGCGCCGACGGCGGCAAGCGGGCCGGTGAGCGGCGCCATCAGGCCAAGCACGATTTCGGCACGGGCGGCAGGGGCGGTGGCGATCAGGGCGGCAAGAGCCGCGCCTGCGAGAAGTTGAAATTTCATGTCCGTCTCCTTGGGTCGGCGCGACCGATCTCTGTCGGTTTGAACGCCATTAGGGTTCTTTTGTTGCTCCCCGGGATTGCTTTAGACAAAAACGGGAAGCGACAAAAGTCCTGATGCCGTGGTGTGCGAACACGCCACAGCTTTGTCGGGAGCAGGGGACGGGGAGCGGGGAAGAACCGTCGTTAGACGGTCAGTATACGGCCGCCGACGCCATCTTCCGCCTCGAAGCCGGCCTTGGCAGCGGCAGCGTCCTGTTCGCGGCGCAGGGCAAGTTCCGCCATGGCGATCTGCTGCAGCTCGAACAGGTCGTTGCTGATCTGGGCGCGGCGGGCGGCAAGCCGTGCCTCGTCGGCGCGGGAAGCGGCGGTTGCTGCCGGTTCTGCCGATGGTTGAGGTGCAATTGCGGGGGACGCGTCTTTACCGAACATGCGCTTGAAGAGGTCGACCACGGAAATCCTCCCGGGACCTGGCCCGGTACGGTCACCCCCGACCTGATGTCGGCGATGAAGATCCCGGGGATGCTGCTGTCGTCGGTCGTCCGTGTCGCTATCATCTGCGTCGGGATCGAACGTGCGATTCATCAGACAATAAGCGATGGTCGCTGAACCGACAAGCGCAGCGGGCATCGGGTGGTCAGCCTGGCGCAAGCTATAAAAAAGCGGCCACTCGGGCCGCTTTTCAGTGTTGATCCGAGGACTGCCTCAGATGTTGCGCTCAAGCACCTTGCGCAGCTTGTCGAAGAGCTCGTCGATCTGCTCCGTCGTGATGATCAGCGGTGGCGAGAGCGCGATGATGTCGCCGGTCGTGCGGATCAGGAGGCCGTCGTTATAGGCTTCGAGGAAGGCGTTGAAGGCGCGCTTCGTCGGTTCGCCGTCGATCGGTTTCAGCTCGATGGCTCCGATCAGGCCGAGGTTTCTGATGTCGATGACATTGGGGCAATCCCGGAGAGAGTGCAGCTTCTCTTCCCAGTAGGGCGCGATTTCGGCGGCGCGGGTCAGCAGGTTCTCGTCGCGATAGGTGTCGAGCGTACCGAGTGCGGCGGCTGACGCGATCGGGTTGCCCGAATAGGTGTAGCCATGGAAGAACTCGATCATGTGATCGGGGCCCTGCATGAAGGCGTCGTGGATTTCGGCGGTAACGAAGACCGCGCCCATCGGGATGACGCCGTTGGTCAGGCCCTTGGCGGTGACCATGATATCGGGCTTCACGTCGAAATACTGCGAGGCGAAGGGTGCCCCGAGGCGGCCGAAACCGGTGATGACTTCATCGAAGATCAACAGGATGCCGTGTTTGGTGCAGATCTCGCGCAGGCGCTGGAGATAACCCTTCGGCGGGATCAGCACGCCGGTGGAGCCTGCAACTGGTTCGACGATGACGGCGGCGATGGTCGAGGCGTCATGCAGAGTGACGATGCGCTCCAGCTCGTCGGCCAAGTCGCCGCCATGCTCGGGCATGCCCTTGGTGAAGGCGTTCTTGCCCGGCTGGTGGGTGTGGGGCATGTGGTCGACGCCGGTCAAAAGCGTGCCGAACATCTTGCGGTTGGAGACGATGCCGCCGACCGAGATGCCGCCGAAATTGACGCCGTGATAGCCGCGCTCGCGGCCGATCAGGCGGGTGCGCGACCCCTGGCCCTTCACGCGCTGATAGGCGAGCGCCACTTTCAGCGCGGTTTCGACCGATTCCGAGCCGGAATTGGTGTAGAGCACATGCGCCATGTTATCAGGGGCAATGTCGATCAGGCGGTTGGCCAGCTCAAAAGCCTTGGGATGGCCGAGCTGGAAGGCCGGGGCATAATCGAGCTCACCGGCCTGTTCGCGGATCGCTTCCGTGATCAGCGGGCGGCAGTGGCCGGCGTTGACACACCAGAGGCCGGCGGTGCCATCGAGCACCTGGCGGCCGTCATGGGTGGTGTAATGCATGTCCTTGGCGCCGACGAAAAGGCGCGGCTCCTTCTTGTACTGGCGGTTCGCGGTGAACGGCATCCAGAAGGCGCGCAGGTCGTTCGGCGTGGAATTCAGGCGGTTAGACATCGTGTTCTCCATGGCCCTTTTCGGTCGCGGGCGGCCATTCTCCCGGCCGTTGGCTCTTGCGCCACGGCTGTCGTTTGCGCCGTCACGTTAGCAGGGCACAAAAGGCCGTCAAGCCACCGCCTTGGGTGCATCAACAAAGGTCATGGATGCCCCAGTCTCAGTGATCGATCATGACGTGGTCCGGGGTCGCGTCATCACCCTTTCATGCGCGCTCGATAGCGTCCTGCCGGATGCGGACGCCCATGTCGTCCCGTTGCGAACCGCATCTGATCGCGAACCCATCATCAGTCCGGAGATAAAGCATGTCAGACCGACAGAAGACCCGCGCGCGTCCAAATCCGCGTCGCGCCTTTGCAGATACCTATGGAGACGTGCTTGCGAAGGGCATCGCCAGACGCAGCGTCCTCAAGGGGTTTTTCGCCAGCACCGCTCTGCTGGGGCTTTCGCCATTGATAAGTGGTTCGCCCGCTGCGGCGTCCGGTTCCACCGCAACCTCGACGCTGACCTTCGACGAGCTTGCCCGGGTGCGCGACGATAGGGATCACTGGCCTGAGGGCTATCATCGACAGATCCTGCTGCGCTGGGGCGACGCGCTGTTTGCAGACAGCCCGGCCTTCGATCCCAAGACGCTCGACGGTGCGGCTGCCGCCCGGCAGTTCGGTTACAACAATGATTTCACCCAGTATCTGCCGCTGCCCTGGGGATCCCAGAGTTCCGAGCGCGGTCTTCTGGTGGTCAGCCACGAATATGCAACGCCCTTCCTGATGTTTCCCGGCCTCACCAGCGAAGACTACCGGGAAAAGCTGACGGAGACGCAGATCCGCGCCCTGATGGCCTCTGTCGGGGTCACCGTGGTCGAAGTCGCCAAGACCGGCAGCGACTGGGGCGTCGTGCTCGACAGCCCGCACAATCGCCGCATCGACATGACGACCGAAATGGATATCTCCGGTCCGGCGGCGGGGGATGACCGGCTGAAGACGAAGGCCGATCCGACGGGCAAACGCGCGTTCGGCACGCTCTCCAACTGCAATGGCGGCATCACGCCCTGGGGCACGATGCTCTCGGGCGAAGAGGGCGCCATGGATGTGTTTGCCGGCGACTACACGACGCTTCCCAATCAGGAACTCGTTGAACGGCAGGGCTGGGACGAGGATGAGAACGACATCTATGCGGTAAGCCGCGTCGATCCACGCTTCAAGTTCGAGGAAGAGCCGAATGAATGGATGCGTTTCGACTGGGTGGTGGAGATCGACCCGTTCGATCCCGCTGCCAAGCCGGTCAAGCGCACGGCCCTCGGGCGGATGACGCATGAGGGCGCGCAGTGTTGCGTTGCGCCTGACGGGCGCGTGGTGGTGTTCATGGGTGACGATGACGATTTCGAATATCTCTATCGCTTCGTCACCCGCGATGCGTGGAACCCGACCGATCGGGCGGCCAATCGTGACCTGCTCGACAACGGCACGCTCTCGGTCGCACGCTTCGAGAGTGACGGGTCTATGCGCTGGATCCCGCTTGTCGCCGGTGAGGGGTCGCTGACTGCCGCCGCCGGTTTCGCGAGCCAGGCCGATGTCGTGCTCAATACCCGGGCCGCCGCCGATCTCGCGGGTGCTACGCCGATGGATGCGCCTGAGGGCTTCATCGTGCATCCGAAAACCGGCAAGCTCTATGTCGCGATGACCGAGAACGAGGACCGGCTGCCGATGGGGGAAGGCGAGGCGGAGGAGCAGGTCAATCCGGCCAATCCGCGCGGACCCAATCCCCATGGCCACTTGCTCGAACTCGTGCCGCCCGGCGGCATGGATGCGCCGGATTTTGCCGCCGAAAGCTTTGCCTGGGACGTGTTCGTGCTCTGTGGCGATCCCGCCAAGCCGGAGGATGGCGCGATGTTCCATCCCGCGACGTCGGGCAATGGCTGGTTCACCGATCCAGACAATCTCGCCGTCGATCCCTCGGGGCGCCTCTGGGTCTCGACCGACGGTCCGCCGCCGGAAGGGGTCGCAGACGCGCTCTATGTGATGGACACCGAAGGTACCGGCCGGGCCTTGCCTCGGCTATTCTATGTCGCGCCTGTCGGTTCCGAATGCTGCTCGCCGACCTTTACGCCGGATGGCAAGACAGTCTTCGTATCGGTCCAGCATCCCGGCGAATTGCGCATGGCGGATGACGAGGACGCGGCATCGATCGCAGATGCCGGCACCCTTTGGCCGGATTTCATCGCCGACCATCCGGCACGGCCGTCTCTGATCGTGCTCAGCCGCGACGATCAGGCCGTCGTCGGCAGCTGACACTCATGCCTTGGGCCGGGGTTCTGCCCCGGCCTTGCCCTTTCGGCCCCGCGATACTGCTCCAACTGCGCGATCGCGCGAGGATGGTGTCGGGCAGGGTCACGGCATAAAAAATGCCCCGGTGGCGTCCGCCGACCGGGGCATTCATCTTTAAAGTCCAGCGCAAACCGTTCGTCCGAATGCCTGTGTCACCAGGCTCGTCCTCCTCCCAGGGCCGAGATCGGGCTCTGGCAGCGCTGTCATCAGGCGGCGGTTTTGCTCGCTGCCACAGGGGCGCAGTAGATGCTTTCCAGGGTCGACAGGATCTTGATGACCGATTCCGACGTCGAGGAATAATAGATGGTCTGGGCGTCGCGGCGGGTCTTGACCAGCTTCTGCGCGCGCAGCTTGGACAGGTGCTGGGACAGAGCCGACTGGCTGAGGCCTACCTGGGCTGCCAGAACACCAACCGGAACCTCACCCTCGACGAGGCTGCAGAGGATCATGAGACGCTTCGGGTTTGCCATGGCGGACAGCAAACCTGCAGCTACGGTTGATTGTTCAGACAAAGCTTTAGTTTTCATCGGTTCAACTTTCCTTGGTCGAGCGCCTTGGGGGAGGGGCAGTCGTAAAAAATCCGTGCCTTAGATATGCAGGCAAGTTTATCAATGACAACAAAATTGTATATGCCTAAATTTAAGGTACTGCTTATACTGATTTAGGTAACTCTAATTCTATATGGGATTTTTCTGTGATGGGCGTCACAAATTCGTGCCGAATCAGCATGTCTTTGAAATTGATATCTATTCCGTGAGAATCAATGCCGCAAACGACCCAGTCACCTGACGGCGCATGGTAAATTTCGGTGGCGATCCGAGATGCCAAGTCGGGGTCGCGCACCCCTAAATCTCGTATGAGCATTTCCTGATCCTCCCAGGAATTGTCTATGGGAATCGGTATGAGGAAGTCCTCTCTGCCCAAATGATAGGCGCGCCCGAAACCACCATTCAGGCTCGCCCTTTCCGGCACCAGACGGAAGAAGCGGAAATCTGGGAAGTCGATGTAGAGCTGCGATTTCGGGTGACGGGCGAGGAAGCGGCCGCGCAGCCGCAGATGTGCAGGGCTGTCGCGTTCGACGCTTTCAGCGAGGCATTGCAGGGTGAGGCGCGGATGGGCCAGCGGATCGCCCTTGGCCGGCTCCCCCGTCAGAAGCGAGGCGCGGGGATCGGCGAGCAGCGCGCCCGTATGGGCCGAGAGGTTCGAGACGAGAATGACGGCGGCGCCGTCGATGTCGGTGCCCAGCAACACGCGGCTGACAAAGGGAAAGCCCGTTTCCGGGTCGATGACCCCGATCGCGGCAAAACGGGCGCCGCGCAGCAAAATGCGCGCCTGGCGGCGCGCATCGTCGTCGGTGTCACGAATCACCTTCGGTTTGTCGTTCATATCCTCGTCTCCGGCATCCGCCCTTTGGTCTTGCGGATGTCGGGCCGGGCGTCAGGCCTTGCGACGGTGTTTGGTCAGACCACTCACCACATCCTGGGCGTTGATGGTGCCGATGACGACGCCATTGTCAACGACCCCGATGGTGCCCGGTTGCCGCGCCAAGGCATCGAGCACGTCGACCAGCGGCGTGCGTGGTGCGGTCGTGCCCGTGACCTGGCCCTGCTCGCCGGTGACGCCGGCCCGCATCACGTCGGATGCCGTCAGCATGTTGATCGGGTTCATGTTCTGAACAAAATCCGCGACATACTGGTTGGTCGGGTTCTGGACGATTTCCTGCGGCGTTCCGCACTGGATGATGCGTCCGCCTTCCATGATGGCAATCCGGTTGCCGATGCGGAAGGCCTCGTCGAGGTCGTGACTGACGAAGAGAATGGTCTTCTTCAGGCGCGCCTGGAATTCCAGAAGCTCGTCCTGCAGACGGGTGCGGATCAAGGGGTCAAGGGCCGAGAAGGGCTCGTCCATCAGGAGAATCGGTGCGCCGGTGGCAAAGGCGCGGGCAAGGCCGACGCGCTGCTGCATGCCGCCGGAGAGCTCGTTGACCTTGCGGTCGGCCCATTTCGACAGGTTGACCAGTTCGAGCTGGGTCGCCACCGTCTTTTCGCGCTCGGCATCGGGCACGCCGGCCAGTTCCAGGCCAAAGCCGACATTTTCGGCAACCGTGCGCCAGGGCAGCAGGCCGAACTGCTGGAAGACCATGGACACCGTGTGCATGCGCAGGTCGCGCAAGACACTTGCCGAGGCCTTGTACGGATCGACGAAGCCGGCATCGGTCTTGACGCCGACATTGCCACGCACCACCGGGGCAAGACCGTTGACGGCGCGCAGAAGGGTGGACTTTCCGGAGCCGGAGAGACCCATCAGGACGAGGATTTCGCCTTCCTGGACAGCGAGCGAGGCGCCGGCGACGCCGAGCACAAGGCCGGTTTCCGTGCCGATTTCGTCGCGGGTCTTGCCCTGGTCGACCATGTCGAGGGCGCGCTGGGGATTGTCGCCGAAGACGATGTCGACATTGCCGAAGATTACTGCGTCGCTCATGACTCTTCTCCGGGAATGCGGAAGATCCGGTCGAGGATGATGGCCAGGATCACGATGCAGAGGCCTGCCTCGAAACCGCGGGCGATGTTGACGGTGTTGAGCGCGCGCACCACGGGCACGCCGAGGCCACTTGCCCCGACAAGGGCCGCGATGACCACCATCGACAGCGAGAGCATGATGGTCTGGGTGAGGCCAGCCATGATCTGCGGTGTGGCAAAGGGCAGTTCGACCTTGCGCAGCACCTGAGACGGCGTCGCACCAAAGGCAATTGCTGCTTCCACCAGCGAAGGCGGCGTCGAGATGATGCCGAGCCTGGTCAGGCGGATCGGGGCCGGAATGGCGAAAATCACGGTGGCGATCAGGCCAGGGACCATGCCGAGGCCGAAGAGAATGAGCGCCGGGATCAGGTAGACGAAGGTCGGGATCGTCTGCATCAGGTCGAGCACGGGGCGCACGGCGGTATAGAGCCAGGGGCGACGGGCGCAGGCGATGCCGATCGGCACGCCGATCACCATCGAGACGCCGGCTGCGGCCAGAACGAGGGCCAGCGTTTCCATGGTCTCTTTCCAGTAGCCCTGGTTGTAGATCAAAAGAAGGCCGAGAAAGGTGAAGACCACCACGCCCAAGGTGCGGCGCATGAACCAGGCGAAGACCGAGAAGAGCACGATCATCAGCAATGGATAAAGGGGCTCAAGCGCCGTGTCCTTGAGAAACGGTCCCTGCAGGACGAACAGCATCGCGTTGATCGAGGCGCTCAGGATCGTCGCAATCAGGTCGAAAACGAAATCGACATTGGTGGTCAACCAGTCGACGAAGCTCTTCGACATCGCCCCAATGGGCAGCTTGTAGTCAGTCAGAAAATTCATTGGTGTCCCCGAATAGGCTCAGATGCAATGCCTGGAAACCGCGCGGCCGGCCCCCCTCCTGCCGCGCAGCTTCTCTTTCGATGGACTGATATCAGAGGCCGAGAGCCGTCTTCACCGCCGGCAGGCCTTCGCCGCCATCCTTGGTGGTGACGCCAGCGAGCCAGGGCTCGATGACGGCCGGGTTGGCCTTCAGCCATTCGGAGGCAGCCGCTTCGGCGTCAGCCCCGTCGTTCAGGATCTTGCCCATGATCTCGTTTTCCATGGCGAGCGAGAACTTGAGGTTGGTGACGAACTTGCCGACATTCGGGCACTCGGTGGTGTAGCCGGCGCGGGTGTTGGTGAAGATGGTGGCGCCACCGAAGTTCGGGCCGAAGACGTCATCGCCGCCCGAGAGGTAGGTGAGCTTGAAGTTGGCGTTCATCGGATGCGGTTCCCAGCCGAGGAAGACGACCGCTTCGCCATCCTTTTCAGCGCGGGCAACCTGGGCCAGCATGCCCTGCTCGGAGGATTCGACGACTTCGAACTTGCCCAGTTCGAACTTGTTGGCATCGATCATGTCGAGGATCAGACGGTTGCCGTCATTGCCCGGTTCGATGCCGTAGATCTTGCCGCCGAGGGCATCGGCGTTCTTGGCGATGTCGGAGAAATCCTTGATGCCGAGTTCGGCACCCTTGGCATTGGTGGCGAGCGTGTATTTCGCGCCTTCAAGGTTGGGGCCAAAGATCTCGACCGACTTTTCGTCGCGATATGGCGCGATATCGCCTTCCATGGTCGGCATCCAGTTGCCGAGGAAGACGTCGATGTCCTTGTTCTTCAGCGATGAATAGGTGACCGGCACGGAAAGAACCGTGGTGGTCGGCTCGTAGCCGAGCGCCTTCAGGATGACGGAAGCCGTCGCCGTGGTTGCGGTAATGTCGGTCCAGCCGACGTCGGAGAAGCGGACAGTCGAGCAGCTCTCGGCTTCTGCTGCCGCAAGCGGCATGGCAGAGATGGCCAGCAGTGAGACGGTGGCGACGAGTGTGCGGCGACAAGCGAGGATGGTGTTCATTTCAGGCTCCCGTTTTTTTATTGAAGTTCCCAAGTCAACATTCAATACCGGAGAAAAGCAAGGATGCCCGTGCGTTTGCGTCGCAGCAGGACCTCTGTTTGCGACTCGCATCTCCTTTGTCTGTCGCAAATCAGCGCCGATGTCGCGAATGCCAAAAATTAGTGGGAATTGATGCGTGTCAATGCGCGCACTTGTCGGATCATGCATTCGAGTATCTTGATAGAGGGCGCCCGCGGGCGTGCTGTCGAAAAGGTTCAAGAGGAGTTCCGATGAAGACGTCTTCCATGCTCGTGCTTTTGTCCGCGCTGGCCTTGCCGATTCCGGCGCTGGCCGAAGGCGACCCGGTCGCCGGCGCAAAGGCTTTCAAGATCTGTTCCGCCTGTCACGTCGCGACCGAAGCCAAGAACAAGGTCGGCCCGACGCTGCAGGGCGTCGTCGGTCGTCCGGTCGCCTCGATCGCCGACTACAAATATTCCCCCGCCATGACCGAATTTGGCGCTGGCAAAGTCTGGGACGAGGCGCTGCTTGGCGAATACCTCAAGGCCCCGAAGGCGGTGGTCAAGGGCACAAAGATGGCCTTTGCCGGCGTCAAGAAGGATGATGATCTTGCCAATATCATCGCCTACCTGAAGGACCCGGCGGCGGGCGGCCAGTAGGCTCCTGCTTTTCACCCTCAGATTGCGATAGTCTATGGAACGGCTGTCGCATTTCTCTGTCATGGCCTCTTGTGTGGCCACGCGCGCCATCCATATCGAATATGTGGGGTGCGTTGTGCGTAGCATCGCTTCCGCCGGGAGAGAATCCCGCTATGCTGGCAGTGGAGAGGTCGGCACATGCCGACAGGAAAGACAGGGGACGACATGGCGACTTTGCAATCCTTCGACAGCGAAATCGAGAAGACACGCCAGATTGTGGCGGAGATGCGCGGCAAGATCGAACAGTCGGGCACCGTGCTCGATACACTCGCCAAGAGCGACAGCAAGCTCACCGATCCCAATTTTGATATCGAGAATGCCCGGATCTCCGACGTCCTGAACCAACAGAAGGTGATGGAGGCGAATATCGCCGATCTGATCATCGGGCTGGAAGACGCAACCAATGTCTTCGGCTCCGAATTCGAGAGCATGAAGAGCTTTTCCGGCATGGAAAAATTCATCGGCATTTTCTCCAAGCAGAAGGCGCAGCGGATGCGCACCGAGCGTGTGCGCAACATGTCGCTTGCCGGCAATCTGCAGGAACTGCTCGCCAAGTCGGACAGCATCGTCGGCATTCTGAAGGAACAGAAGTCGGTTCTCGACGAGCGTTACAAGAGCTCCGAGGCAAGCCTCATCCAGGTGATCGAGCGCCGCAAGCAGACGATCGGGAATCTCGAGGAGACCCAGAAGCGCATCGAGACGCTCAACCCGATGCTGCTCGACATCGAAAACAAGATCGCCGCCTCGACGGATACCGGTGAGCGCACCGATCTCGAAGCCGAGCGCTCGAAGCTTGCCACCGAATACAACCAGGCCCAGGCGCGCGAGCAGGAACTGCTCGCCGAGAGCCAGACGCTGGAACGCTACACCTCGATGTTCCAGACCTTCGTTGATTCGCTGAACAACCAGATCGCCGCGCAGAACACGCTGATCAACAAGCTGACCATCGATACCGAGCAGCGCATCGTGCTCTACAAGGCGCTGGAAGACTCGTTGAAGACCGCCGCCCAGCAGGAGGTCGCGCACCGAATCAACACGCTGGGGTCCCAGGTGGATACGGCTGCCGAAGAAACGATGGCCGGTATCGGCGCCGCTGCCCAGCGCCATATCGGCGACCTGCTCGAACTGCACGAGAAGAACATGCTCTCGACCCAAGACATCCAGCGGCGCAAGAAGCTGGCGGACGAGGCGTTTGCCCGGCGTTTCCAGGGTGTGCTCGACAAGCACAATGCGGCCAATTACGTGAAGCCGTGATGATCGGATGCTCCAGCCTCAGGGGCCAGCCTTGAACGTCATCGATCGCGACAGCGCCGTCTCGTCCTATTTCGCCACCATCTCGGCGGCACTGGCAGGGCTTGAGCTGTTCTTCGGCCAGCCGGAGCGGCGCATGCTGCAAAGCGGCCCGCCGGGGCTGCACCTGCTGCCATATCTCGACCGGCTGCGCAATTCCTTTGCCTCCTGGCAGAACCGTGTTGCCTTCAGCGAGCAGTTCCGAATTTCACGGGCCGAGAGTGGCTTTCCGGTGTTCCAGAATGTGCTGGAGCTGGAAAACGATCGGGCGGGGGCCACTCAGCGGCTGGCGGCGATCCCGGCGGCTCAGGCGCTGCGCGAGGAAATGGTCGATTTCATCCTGCGGCAGAAGGAGCTTCCACAAGCCCTGCAGCGGCAGATGGCTGAGCGGCTTTATCTGGAGCAGGTGAGTGCCGGCGAGGTGTTTTCGCCCTTCGTGTTGCCGACGACGGTTGCCGTCACTGTCAATCGCGAAACGAGGCGGCCGAGCTATCTCGTCTCCTGGGCGGCCTTTGACGGGACCAGCACGCTGCCGATGATCTATCTGGCGACGATCGAGGATTCGTCTGAAAGCGTGACAAAGATCCTGGTGACCGGGGATGGCCGGCTCAATGAGGAGGTCGAGATCCCTCTGCCGGTCGGCGGGCTGCTCAATCCTGAGCTTGCCCGCAGCTTCGACGATTTCTGCGCCAAGAACTCGGCCTTTTCGCTGACACCCGCGACTATCGCGACCAATATGGACCGGGATTTTCCGACGCTGCATCCGAAGTCGGTGCGCCGGGTGGTGCTCGGGCCGCTCTATTCCATCGGCATCACCGAGAATACCGGCCGCGTGAACGAGATCCTGAGCCGCGTGCGCAAGCCTGAGAACGCCTGGGTGATGACCTGGACGGTGCAGGAGGTGTTTTCCAGCCGCGAGCAGCCGGCAACCAAAGGCTTCTTCTCCTCGACGCCGGCGACACAGGAATTTCACATCGATACGCACGACCTCGAAGCTGCCCGCATGGGGGTTTCGGCTTACGAGAAACACGCGCTGGTGCCCCACGACGCCTATCAGGCGCTTTACGCGGCCGGAGAAGTCTCCTCCGTCTTCGGCAATTACAAGGTCCATGTCATTTCGGGCGATCAGATCGTCAGCGAGGTTTGAGAGATGAGCGAGTTGACGGCCGGTCTGACCACGCTTCATGAGGCGGATATCGCCAAACATCTTGTTGTCGCGCAGGGCCTCGTCACGCGCTTCGTCATGCTGGATGCGGGCGATAGCGGAAGTGACGGTGCGGCATTGGCCGGGACCGGACGTCGCTTCGTCTCGACGGTCTCGACCGGTTCGGTGCGCAAGACCCGCGAGGTGGAACTCACCAAGACTGTTCAGGCGAGCGGGCAGGGCGATCCGCTGCTCACCCCCGCCCAGCACACGGTGCTTTACCGTGTCAGGCGCGGGGCGCAGGTGGCGCTCGCCGTTGCCGAGGTTTTCGCGCGGCAGACCGAGCTTGAGAGCCTGCAGGCCCGCAACATCACCGCCCCCTTGCAGGGTGAGGACGCGGGCCGCTTCAAAGGGCTGCTCGCTTCCTCGTCCTATGTCTGCGCCTTCGTCTTTTCGGCCTATTTGCTGTCGACGGTTGCCGGAGAGAGCGAACAACTCGACGGGCTGCGCGAGCCGGATTTCCTTTTCGATACGGCACAGGATGCGCTGAAGAGCCTGGTCGGCGGGCTGGACGTGGCCTTAAAGGGCGCAGGGGACGACGCGACCGTGATCGGCCGTGTCCGTGCCTTCTCAGAACTCGCTCTTCAGGGGCTTTTGTCGCGAAAGGCGCGCTTCGAGCATCTCGGCGCCTTCGAAAATGCCCATATCCGCGTCGATCAGGACGATTTCACCCTCGACGGTTTCGATGGCGTGCCGGGACGGAAATCCAAGCGTTTGTCGATGAGCTTCAAGAAGCCGGAAGAGATCATCGGCAACCACATCGCCAAATATCAGGCGCTGAAGCTTGCCAAGATGCTGATGGCCTATGACTTCGATCGGCAGATGAACCCCTTTGTCGATCTCGGCGGCTTTCTCTTCACCTTCATCGGCGACGGCATGCCGGGCACGGGCAAGACGATCCTGATCCAGATGCTGGCGGGTCTCTTGAACGATTACTGCCGGATGGCGGGATATGCCTTCCACTACGAGAATTTCGGCGTCGACCAGATCTCGTCCTATCAGGGCAAGTCGGGCCAGAATGCCAAGAGCTTCGTCAACAATGTGCTCAACCCGCGCGTCATCGGCTTCGGCACGATCGACGACGTGGATCAAGTGACGGCCAAGCGCTCCGACGACCGGGCGTCATCCGGCCAGCACGAGGTGACGGCCGTCCTGATGGAGAGCTTCGCCGGCGCCTCGACCGTGGTGCGCGGCAATGCCACTTTCGGCATGTTCTCCAACTATCCCGAGAATGTCGACGATGCGCTGCGCCAGCGCGCCGGCGCCCGCTGGCTGGTTGACGGGCCGCAGACGCGCGAGGACTATATCGACATCTTCTCGCTGCTGGTCGGCAAGAACCACTCTATCCCGCTTGGTGAACACGCGCTGTTTGCCGGCCAGGAGATCACCAAGGCCGTCAGCCGCTCCTATGGCGAGCACGACCGACCGAAGGAGGAGGGCCTTGTTGCTGTGTGGGAGCGGTATGAAGCGGCCAACGGCAAGATCGAGACGCTTGCCGATGTCGGGGCCTATCTGCATGCGATCAAGCTTGCCGAGCCGCGCTTCACCGGCCGCGCCATCAAGAACATCACCGATGCGGTGAAGATGCGGGCGATGGATGTCGAACTGCCGGATGCCTGGTTCGAGAGCCCTGAGGCCTTCGTGCACAAGAGCTATGACGAGAAGCGCGCGATGATCGAGGAGCTGCGCGGTCCTGTCACGATGGAGATGATCCTGCAGGAGATCAACCGCTACGCCGATAGCGAATTCCGTTATGCCGACAAGTCGGACGAGGCGGCTGTCGATGAGATCATCAGACGGGAACGGCAGCGTGAGCGGGCGATCGGGGAGATCGAGAAGCTGAAGGGTGAGGGGAGTTGGTAGAGTTCGCTATTTGCGAATTCGTTTGTCTGGCTGGGGGTTGAGGGGTAGAATGTGCGGGACGTTGTTTACAGCAAAGATGCCATTCGGGTTTTGAACCGGATGCCGGCGAACGAGGCGCGACGTATCAGGGCGAAGGTCCTGCAATATGCCGCCGACCCGGCTTCGCTGGCCAACAACGTCAAAAAGTTGCGAGACAGCCGTTACCATCGTCTGCGGATCGGAGACTGGCGTGTGATCTTCCGAGAAGATGGCGTGATCGTCGACGTGGTTCGGGTCGCAGCACGCGGCGAAGCCTATGAAGGAGAATTCTGATGACGATCGCATCGTCCTTTACGACTCCCAACGGTGAAGAAATGATCGTGCTCAGTCGGAAGGACTACGAGGCTCTGATCGAGCGGATCGAAGATCTGGAAGACAGTCTGGCCGTTGCAGATTTCGAGCGTAAGCTTGCCGCTGGCGAGGAGGAACTCATCCCTGCCGAGTACGTCAACCGGATGAGCGACGGCGAAAGTCCGATCCGCGTCTGGCGCGATGTGCGGGGTATGACGGCCAAGGACGTGGCTGCCGCTGCCGGGATCAGTACTGCCTATCTGTCGGAAATCGAAAACGGCAAGAAGGACGGCAGTGTCGCAACGCTGAGGGCAATCGCCGATGTCCTGAAGATTGACCTCGATGACCTCTATTGGCGACACGACGACAGGAAGGTCACTGATATCGCATGAACCGCCTCCTCGAAGCCGAACTTATCTATGGTCGTCTGCTTACCATCCGCGAGCCGCATCTGATTGCCCGCTACAACAAGGCGCTCAAAGGCTTCGGCCTGCCGGAAACCACGCTTGCCGAATTCGATATCGACATCACCGGGTTCTCGCCTCAAGTGGCGGCCGAGCTCGGTGACCCCGATTATCTCGATCCGAAGAAGGTCAACCGTCGTTTCATCATCATGACGCCGGAACAGAACGATCTGCCGGTCGTCCATACCAGCTTTTCCAACACCGCCGGCCTGATGCACGAGTTCTTCGCCGCCAATGCCCGCGCCATTCATGCGATCACGCTCAAGGATGCGCTGTATGGCGAGATCGAGGATTCGGTCGCCGAGGTGAAGACGCTCGAGGATCTCTTGTCGATCAACGAGGTGAAGTTTCGCGTGCTGTCGGCCGAAGACCTGCTCGGCAAGGCTGGCGAGCTGCGTCAGCTCTGCGACCAGCTGTTGACCAGCCCGAGCGCCTGGCGCGACGAGACGATGCTCAACCGCATGGTGGACCTGTCGCGCCAGACCGGCGATATCAGGCAGAACACGCTGGTGCCGGACAAGGTGATCTTTCGCCATGATGCCTTCTGGGCCGATCACTTCGGCGGCGTCTTCGTTTTTGCCGACGACAAACAGGCAACCGTGATCTGCGATCCGGATGCGCCGGGTTTCCGACGCTCCCGTCCCTGGCAGGTGAGCTATATCTCGATCCGGGATCGGGGCCAGATTTTCGATTTCCTTGCCCGCACCGGCCGCATCGAGCTTCCGCGGGCGAGCTGGGTGGAAGCATCAGGCCTGCTGGCGCATCGGGCAGAGATGGTGCTTCTCGCGGTGGCGGCGGCGCAGGTGCCCCTGCCGGATCTCGCCCGGGTCGACGTGGTCTGGCAGCAGACCTTCCAACATACGCATGGGCGTGCGATTGCCGAGCATGGCGCCTATCCCTTCCTGCAGGAAGCGATGCGCGCACTCGCCCGGGCCGGCACGCTCCGTATCGCGGATTTCGATCCGAAACTGCGACACTGGCTGGTCAGGGCCGAGCCCTCACATCCGGACCAGTGGCTGACCAACAGGCTGATTTCCCGCCTGACGCCGGAGGACTTTGTGTCCCGCTTCGTCTTTGACAAGCAGGGATTCTACCGCGACTACGAGACCTATCCTTCGGCTTATTCCGATTATGTTGTAACCCGCCTGACGCAGACCTATCTGCAGGACAAACCGCAATTTCGCAGACGCCTCTATGGCATAGGAGAAGACCATGCTTGATCCGATCATCGCGTTTTTCCAGCGCGTCTTTGCCGCGATCGGTCGGGGTGTCGGCCTGGTCGTGGCCTGGCTGCTCTGGCCATTCCTCGCCGCGCATGGCTGGTACCGGGACCGCAGCTGGATCATCAAGGGACCGATCCTGGGCATCCTCGTCCTTCTGATCCTTGCCTATGGCCAGTTCTTCTATCGGACGCAGTTCTGGAACGGTTTCGACCCGGCCTTCGTTTCGAGCTACAAGCTGGAAACGCGAACAGTGGCGGCAGGTGCGGCTCTTCCCGACCAGGCCAATCGCTGCCAGGATTCGGCCATCGTCACGCTTGCGGCCGCACTCACCGACCAGAACGTCAACCAGAACAGCTGGGTCTCCTCGACGCTGCTCTACAAGGTCGGCTTCTTCGGCGTCGATTGGGACAACACGCCGTTCTTCGACAACAAGGCGTCGTTCCAGCGCGGCGTAAACCAGGTCGTGCGCCGTACCGCCATCCAGCTCGCCGACAATCTTGGCCGCGTGCGTGGCACGTCCGGCATCAACAACGATCTGCAGGATGCACGCGGCAATATTCAGTTCGACGAGGGCACCTGGTATTTTGGCACCGACCCCTTCGGCTTCAAGACGCCAACGCCCAGCTATTATCGTGCGGCCATCGACAGCTGGAACCGCTTCAACACCTCGCTCGGGACCTGCGAAGCGGTGTTCGACACCCGTGCCGATAACCTTCTGCAATTGCTCGACGGCATGGCGAGCGATCTCGGCAACACGTCGGACATTCTCCGCCGCCGTTCTGAAGAGTTCAACGCCGGCTGGTTCGACACCCGCGCCGACGACCGATACTGGTTCGCCTTCGGCCAGCTTTACGCGCAATATGCACTGCTGGAGGCCGCCCATGCCGATTTCGGCGATGTCATCCGCGAGCGCAACCTGACGGCCATCTGGGCCGAGATGGAACGGCAGTTGCAGGGCGCGCTGCGCATCCAGCCGGCGATCATCTCGAACGGCAGCGAGGACGGCTGGATCATGCCGACGCATCTCGCCACCATGGGCTTCTATACCCTGCGGGTCCGATCCAACATGGTGGAAATCCGCGCGGTCCTTGACCGCTGATCCTTTCCAGACTGAAACAAAAGGCCCGGTCGCGAGACCGGGCCTTCCATCATTTCAAGCGCTTGCTGCTGTCAGCTGATGATCTTCATCCGGATCGCCTTGGCGACCAGCTGGGTGCGGTTGACGCAGTCAAGCTTGCGGATCGCGTTGGTCATGTAGGCGTTGACCGTATGGTCGGAGAGCGACAGGATCTGGCCGATCTCCAGCGACGTCTTGCCCTGAGCCGTCCAGCGCAGCACTTCCAGTTCGCGGGCCGACAGGACAGTGACGTTGCTCGCGGTGCGGCGCAGCCGGTCGAACACGTCGAAGGCCTGGGTCGTCAGCATGGAGAGTTCGTTGATGTCCTGTTGCGGCAGGGGCGGGCGCTTGCCGTCATAGCGCACGACATAACGCGTGCCGTCGATGGCGCTCAGCGAAAACAGGATGCCGGAAAACAGGCCGTGTTTACGCATCAGCTCAGCCAGAGGCAGCGGGCACTCGAAATCCGGGCTATGGCCGTCTGCGCCGAGCCACCAGGTGGCGTGCATGATCGTGCGGGTGATATGCGGGACCGTCGGGCAATATCGTAGAAAACCCTGGCGGTCGAATTCGCGGTAGTAGTCGACGGGAAGCGTTGTTTCTCGGACGAGTGGGCCGATGACCTTGTCCTGAGCCGTCGGAGCGATGGTCAGCGTGACATGATCGAGACCGAATTCCCGAGCCGCCTGCTTCCAGCACTCCAGCAGCTCCGCACGGCTTTGGCAGCTCCCGATTTCCTGGCTCAAGAGCGTCTGTCGTTGTGGCAGCATTTTTCTTGTTTCGAAAGTTGAGAACTAACTGTAAGTTTGAACAATTATATCAGTCAGAACGAAAAGCTAGCGCTTTTTCGGATGTTGCCACCATTAATATGACTAATTTCTGACCGCTGCCACTCGAATTGGCAATTGCATATTACCTCCAAATTCATACGGGCAGTGCAGAGCCGGCCTTGACCTCTTCCATCACCGCATAAGTGTGGGTTTCGCGAACTCCGGGAAGCGGCAGGATGACTTCCGACAGGAATTGCCGGTAGGCGTCCATGCCCGCGACACGTGCCTTGACCAAATAGTCGAAGCCGCCGGCAACCATGTGGCATTCCATGACGTCGTCGGAGCGCTTGACGGCTGCTGCGAAGGTGTCGAAGACATCGGCCGTGGTCCGGTCCAGTTTCACCTCGATGAAAACCAGCAGGTTGCGGCCGAGCTTCTGCGGCGACAGAATGGCGGCATAACCGGTGATGTAGCCCTCCCGCGTCAGCCGGCGCACCCGTTCGGCGGTCGCCGTCGGCGACAGGTTGACCCGCTCGGCGAGCTCGATATTGGTCAGCCGACCCTCGGCCTGAAGGGCACGAAGGATCTTTCGGTCAAGGCGATCAATTTCTTTGCTCATTCGCTATACAACTCCATTATGGTAGTGAAAAATCTGCAAAGTGAACCAAAGAATAGCGGGAAATTCGGTTAAAGCGAAGATATGTTGCGCATACCACGGAGGTGACAATGATCAAGCCAGCCACGACCGAATTCCCGCGTTTTGAAGCCCCCTATGCCGGTGACGATGACCAGCTCATCCGCCATTTCGCGTCGCGGATGTCGCTTTCCGACAGTCAGAACGGCGCCGTCGATCGCCGCGCCACGACCTATATCGAAGCCATCAGGGGCAATTCCGGATCGATCGGCGGCGTGGAAGATTTCTTGCGCGAATACGGTCTGTCGACGCGTGAAGGTCTGGCCCTCATGGTGCTCGCCGAAGCGCTGCTGCGGGTGCCCGATGCACTCACCCAAGATCGGCTGATTGAGGACAAACTCAAAGAGGGCGGCTGGAGCGAACACGAGGCGCATGGCGACAGCTGGTTCGTCTCGGCCTCGGCCTGGGCGCTCGGCCTGTCGGCCCGTGTCATCCGTCCGGGCGAAACGCCTGAGGGCGTCATGCGCGGCCTCGTCAAGCGCCTCGGCCTGCCCACCGTCCGTTCCGCCACCAAGCAGGCCATGCGTTTTCTAGGCCACCATTTCGTGCTTGGCGAGACGATCAAGGATGCGCTGTCGCGTGCAGCGAAGAGCGAGGAGCGCGGCTATCGTCATTCCTTCGACATGCTGGGTGAGGGCGCCCGCACCGCCGAAGACGCCAAGCGCTACTTCCAGTCCTATGCCATGGCGATCGAGGCGATCGGCGCGCATATGGCAAAACACGGGAAGAGCCAGCAGCTCCCCAATCGCATGGGCATTTCCGTCAAGCTGTCAGCGCTGCATCCGCGTTACCTCGCGACCCATCGCGACCGGGTCATGCGCGAACTGGTGCCTGACCTGCTCAAGCTCGCCCAGATGGCGAAGGCACATCAACTGAACTTCACCGTCGATGCCGAAGAGGCTGACCGGCTTGAGCTCTCGCTCGACGTGATCGCTGCTGTCTTTGCCGATCCGTCGCTCTCGGGCTGGGACGGTTTCGGCCTGGCGATCCAGGCCTATCAGAAGCGATCTCCGCAGGTGATCGACTACATCGACACCCTCTGCCAGCAATATGGTCGCCGAATGATGGTCCGCCTCGTCAAGGGCGCCTATTGGGATACGGAAGTGAAGCGCGCCCAGGAGCGCGGTCTCGACGATTACCCGGTCTGGACCCGCAAGCCCGCGACGGATCTGTCCTATTTGCATTGCGCAGCCAAGCTGATGGAGAAGCGCGCGCGGATCTTCCCGCAATTCGCCACCCACAATGCGCTGACCGTCTCGACGATCATCGAGCTTGCCGGCACTGACCGCACGGGCTTCGAGTTCCAGCGCCTGCATGGCATGGGCGAGGCGCTCTACGACACGCTTCTGTCCGGCAATGACCGCATCGCCTGCCGCATCTATGCGCCCGTCGGCGGTTACCGCGACCTGCTCGCCTATCTCGTTCGTCGCCTTCTGGAGAACGGCGCGAATTCCTCCTTCGTCGCCGTTGCCGGCGACAAGAATATTCCGGTCACGGCGCTGCTTGAGCGCCCGACGGAAAAGCTTGGGCTTGGCAAGGGGCAGAGCGCCCGCCACAGCCAGATCCCGATGCCGCTTGGCCTTTATGGTGAGCGCAAGAACAGCGCCGGTTTCGAATTCGGCCATCGCGACAATCTGGAAGCATTGATGGTCCGTATCGGCCAGCCGCTTGCCGAGATCGCGGCCTATCCGCTGGTGCCGGGTGCGACTGGTGCCACAGCTGAGGAGGCCGTACTTTCGCCAGCGGATCGCAGCCGCAAGGTCGGATCCGTACGCAACGCCACGCCCGCCGATGTCGACCGCGCCTTTGCCGCTGGGCGCCAGGGTTTTGCCGGCTGGTCGCGGGTCTCTGTCGAGGAGCGCGCCGCAACGCTCGACAAGCTTGCCGACCTGCTTGAAGCCGATCGGGACCGGTTGTTGTCGCTGCTCGCGCTTGAAGCCGGCAAGACGCTGGATGACGGTGTCGCCGAAATTCGTGAGGCCGTCGATTTCTGCCGCTATTATGCGGCCCAAGCCCGCAAGCAGTTCGGTGAGGCCGAGGTCATGCCGGGTCCAACCGGTGAGCTCAACCGTCTGTCCTGGCGCGGTCGCGGCGTGTTTGCCTGCATCTCGCCGTGGAATTTCCCGCTCGCGATTTTCCTTGGCCAGGTCTCGGCAGCGCTCGTCGCCGGCAATGCCGTTATCGCCAAGCCCGCACCCCAGACGCCGCTGATCGCGTTTGAGGCCGTGAAGCTCTTCCACAAGGCTGGTGTGCCTGAAGATGTGCTGATGCTGCTGCCCGGTGCAGGCGACGTCGGTGCAGCGATCGCCGCCCACCCGAAGCTTGCCGGCATCGCTTTTACCGGTTCGACGGGCACGGCCCAGGCGATCAACCGAACGCTTGCCGCCAAGGATGGCCCGATCGTGCCGCTGATTGCCGAAACCGGTGGCCTCAACGCCATGATCGTCGATGCGACGGCGCTTGCCGAACAGGTGGCCGACGACGTCGTGCTCTCCGCCTTCCGCTCCGCCGGCCAGCGCTGCTCTGCGTTGCGCATTCTCTATCTGCAGGAAGACATTGCCGATGGCATGCTTGAGATGATCGAGGGTGCGGCCCGCGAGCTGAACCTCGGTAATCCGCTGGAGATCACCACGGATATCGGCCCCGTCATCGACGAAAAGCAGAAGGCGATGCTGGAGACCCATGTCGCCGAGATGAAGCGGAGCCAGAAGGTGCGCTATGCCGGCAAGGTGCCGGCGACCGGCAACTTCTTCGCCCCGCATATCGTCGAGCTCGATCGTCCCGAGGCGCTGACGAAGGAAATCTTCGGCCCCGTCCTGCATGTCGTGCGCTGGAAGGCCAAGGCGCTTGACCAGGTCATCGCCTCGATCGACGCCACCGGCTATGGCCTGACGCTTGGCGTGCACAGCCGCATCGAAGCGACGATCCGCAAGGTTACCGAAGCGCTCGACACCGGCAATATCTACGTCAACCGTAACATGATCGGCGCGGTCGTCGGCACCCAGCCCTTCGGCGGTTCCGGCATGTCCGGCACCGGCTTCAAGGCGGGTGGTCCCGCCTATCTCAGCCGCTTTGCGGTCGAGCAGGTGATCTCGGTGAATACGGCCGCTGCCGGTGGCAATGCCAGCCTGATCGCGATCGGCGAGGGGTGATCCCAGCCAAGGAAAGGCCGGGGCTTTGCGTCTCGGCCGACTGGCCGCGAGCAAATTTCAGACACAAGATTCTCCAAATGCTTTCGGCGCCCGAACTGTCCTTCAGGCAGCAACCTCTGTCTGCGCCCGCACGGTTTCGGCATCGCGGGCCGGCGGGCGGCCGAACATGCGGGCATATTCCCGGGTGAACTGCGAGACGCTTTCATAACCGACGGCAAAGGCGGCACTGCTGGCACTCTGCCCTTCCGATACCATCAGTCTTCTCGCTTCGATCAGCCGCATTTGCTTCTGGAACTGCAAAGGTGACAGAGAGGTCACGGCGCGGAAGTGCTGGTGGAAGGCGGAGCGGCTCATGCCAGCGAGCGACGCTAGCCGTTCGATCCGCAAGGGCTTGGCATAGTCGGCCCGGAGCAAGGCGACGGTGCGCGCGACCCTCTGGCTATGGCTGTCCGGCCATCCGAGACGGCTTATCTCCGAGCCCCGTTCGCCTGCGAGCAGCCAGTAGTGGATCTCCCGCAGACGCTGGGCACCGAGAACCGGAACCGATGCCGGGCGGTCGAGAAGCTGCAAAAGCCTGAGGGCGGCCTCTTCAACGTCCACATTGGTCTGTTCGACCCGCAGTGGTGGTGCCAGGACATTTGTCTGGCGCATTTCGACCGACAGTTCGGCGATGATTGCGGGGTCCAATTCCAGGACGAGCGAGACATAGGGCCTGTCGGGCCCGGCCGCCGTGATCTGGCTGACGGTCGGCACGTCCGCAGTGATCAGCAACGTATCGCCTTCCCCGAAGGAAAATACCTGAGTGCCGATCGTCACCTGCTTTCGACCCTGCAGGACAAGGCAGCACAGGGGACGTGAGACGGCGCAGTCGATGTCGCTCGGCGCATCGGCATGCACGATGCTGACGCCGCGAATGCCGATGTCGAGCGGCTGCGATGATGTTGCGCGATGCCCGACATGCCGAAGGGCAGTTTCGAGCAGACCGTCGTGGTCGGAAGATGCGTTCATGGGGGCCATCCTAACCCCCAATGGGTGGGATTGAAATGGTTCTGGACGAATAGGCAAGTCTCGCCGATCTTTCGGCAAAGACCAAAAACGAGGTCTCGCCTATCACTCCCTTCGCAATCAGAAGGAGTTTTCCATGACAAAGATCGCGCTCGTCACCGGCGGCAGCCGGGGCCTCGGCCGCAATACCGCACTCAACATCGCCCGAACCGGTAGCGATGTCATCATCACCTATCAAAGCCGCGCCGATGCCGCACAGGAACTGGTCGCCGAGATCGAAGCGCTCGGCCGAAAGGCCGTGGCCCTGAGGCTCGACGCCGGGGATGTCGGGAGCTTTGCCGCCTTTTCTGCCGAGGTGAGCCAAACGCTTCGCAACACATGGCAACGCCTCAGCTTCGATCATCTCGTCAACAATGCCGGTCACGGTGATGTCGCTGCCTTTGCGGAGACCACCGAAGAGCAGTTCGATGCGCTGGTGAACGTGCATTTCAAGGGCATCTTCTTTCTCACCCAGGCGCTGTTGCCGCTGATCGCGGAGGGTGGGCGCATCGTCAACCTCTCTTCGGGTCTGACCCGCGTGTCGGCACCGGGTTGGTCGGCCTATGCGGCGGTCAAGGGCGCGGTCGAAGTCCTGACGGTCTACATGGCCAAGGAATTGGGCGCGCGGGGGATCGCGGTCAACTCCGTGGCGCCGGGGGCGATCGAAACCGATTTCTTCGGAGGTGCCGTTCGCGACACGCCGGACTTCAATTCCTATTTCGCCAACATCACCGCGCTCGGCCGTGTCGGCCTGCCGGATGATATCGGCCCGATGATCGCGAGCCTGCTGTCGGAGAGCAATCGCTGGGTGAATGCCCAGAGGATTGAAGTCTCGGGCGGGCAGGGTATCTGAGGCGAGGTCTGCCGATCGAGGTTCCGGGAGAGAGGGTTCTCCTGGAATGCTCCTTTCGAGACAGACAGTCGTATACGTCGCGACGTCAGATCTTGTCGGCGTCGCTGGCCTTTTTCTTCCCGTTCATCATCACCTCGAGATAGCCCAGCATCACGGCCGAGACGACGAAGGCGAGGTGGATGATGGTCAGCCACATCAGCTTGCCGTCGGTATACTGGTTGGCATTGAGGAAAACCTGTAGCAGGTGGATCGACGAGATGGCGACGATCGAGGAGGCGACCTTGATCTTCAGGCTGCCGGCATCGAGCTTGCCAAGGAAGGAGACCTGGTCATCCGCTTCGTCGAAGCGGCTGACGAAGTTTTCGTAGCCGGAGATCATCACCATGACGATGAGGCTCGCCACCAGCGCCGCATCGATCAATGCCAGCATGGCGAGGATCATTTCGAAGTCCTCGTAAACAAAGACGTTCTGCGCGATTTTCAGGAACTTGTAGCCGAAGGACACCGCATAGACGCCAAGCGCCGCCACCAGGCCGAGATAGAAGACGACCAGGATCCAGCGGCTCGACAGGATGATTTTCTCGATCAGCAGTTCCAGCGACTTCATCGGGGGGGCTCCAAGGCTTCTAGACGTACTGGGAGATACTACGAGGGCGCCTGACGGAACAAGGGGGTATTCAACCGGTGTCGGACGACCGACGCGTCGGTCGTCAGCCTTCTGCGACCGGTTTGCTTTTCTTGATCGTGTTCGCGACCGGTTTCGCGGATGCCGGAGGTGATGTCTGTGACGGATTCCATGCCTCCACCTTGAGCCTGACGCTGCCCCGGTTGTTGCCATAGAAGTGCCAGGCATCGTTGGCGAAGCAGAAGAGATAGCCGCTCGCATTCGGCACGATGGAGGTGCCCGTTCCGATCACGAAGGTTTCGTGCGGAAGTGGCTCCACCTTTCCATCCGCTGGCGGTTCGGATGGCGGGGGAGGAAAGTCGTTGGCGATCACGCCGATCAGCGAGAACCAGGGGGCACCCGGAACGCGTCGTGCCAGGGGGACGCTGCGACGCTCGTTGCCTTCAACCTTGCGGATCAGGCTCTGGATGCCGCCGGCAAGATTGCCGATGCCATAGAGCAGTTCTCCCGGCTGGAAACTGCCATCCGTCGCGCCTCCCGGGCTGCACTTGATCGAGGCATCCATCCATTCGCCGGATGCCGTAAGCAGGTATTCCTTGCCGGCTTCCAGAAAGATTCCGGTGTTGTTCCAGAGTTCCTGTGCATAGACATTGACTTCGTCCGGTACCCTTCTTTGGTGCCAGTATTCGCCCTGGGCAAGCGGGGCGACCTTCTGGCGTTCATAGGCCGAGATGTGGATCTCGGGCGACGGAGCGGAGTGATCGAGCAGGGGGATGCCCCGAGGGCGGGTCTTCAGCTTCTTGAACACGCCCTGCACGGAATCATGCAGCACGTCGCGTTCGTCCGGCTCAATCTGCTTTACCGCCTCCTGCTCGAATATCAGACCCACTTTCGCCGCTTCCTTGATCATCCAGAGAAGCGCGCCGTTCGAAAGCCCGCAACGACCATAACCGCCTCCGACGTCGGCATGGACGCCGGGAAACCAGACCTGTTGCATGTCCACTTTCGGGTTTGGTTTCCATAGGGTCGGGACGAAGTTTTGGCGCTTTTCATCGATCGCGACGGCATGACGGGCATGACGGACGATGTCGCTGATCTCTGTGTCGTGGAAACCGTGCCGCTTGATGGAATCGAATTTGTCCAGCAGCGCGAAATCATCCGGGATGCCCAGAGATCCAACAGTGTCCCAGACCCCGATGAAATGGATGGGGGTGGTCCTGGCCGGTAAACTGCCACTTTCCGCATGGTGAAACGGAAGGTCGGCGCTTGCCGCTATGGTGCTGACCTTCTGGTGGCGATATTCCTCATAGATGCGATCCACCGCATCCCAGGCATGTGTCGAAGAGTTGGTCCAGGGCAGGTTCGCCAGTCCGCAGCGTGATATCATGCCGCCCAGACTGCGCACCGTATAGGCGCCTCGGCTGAACCCTATGAGGTAGATATTGTCCTCGGGTTTGTATGTTGCTGCGAGCCAGCGGTAGGCGCTCTTGATGTTCTTGCCGAGACCGGTTCCCGTTCCGCCCTCGAACATGCGCCTGAGGCCAGTGCCTTCGGTGCCCACGCCCTGGTGATAGTAGCGCTCCTGCTTCGTATCTTCGTTCTCCATCCGTGAGACACAATTGAAGAACTTGAAGACATTGGTCGGCGCAGGCACGCCGAATTCCATCATGTCAGGCGAATTCCAGGTCCCATCTGCACATACAACAAGGTTCATTTTCCACCCTTCGTCCCCGATGAAAGACTTATCATGGCATGGTGGTGTATTTATGCAATCTCTTGGCGCGCACTATGTCAAATGCAACCGATGGCGACTTCCCGGTGCCCCTTGCCAAGTCTTGCGCCAGAGAGGATCTTCGGTCGAATCAACTGGGCAGAGGGAACCATGACCGCAGCATCCGACATCGACATCGCCCGTGCGGCGTCCAAGCGGCCGATCCAGGAAATCGGCTGCAAGCTCGGTATCCCCTCCGACAGCCTCATTCCCTATGGTCACGACAAGGCGAAAATTTCCGCTGCCTTCATCTCGGGACTTGCCGACCGACCCGATGGCAAGCTGATCCTGGTGACCGCGATCAATCCAACGCCGGCGGGCGAGGGCAAGACGACGACCACCGTTGGACTGGGTGACGGGCTGAACCGGATCGGAAAGAAGGCGGTCATCTGTGTCCGCGAGCCATCGCTGGGGCCATGTTTCGGCGTGAAGGGCGGGGCGGCCGGCGGGGGGTATGCGCAGGTCGTGCCGATGGAGGACATCAATCTCCACTTTACCGGCGATTTCCACGCGATCACCTCGGCGCATAATCTGCTCTCGGCGCTGATCGACAACCACATCTACTGGGGCAACGAGCTCAATATCGACACGCGCCGGATCACCTGGCGACGGGTGATGGACATGAACGACCGGGCGCTGCGCCAGGTCGTGACCTCGCTCGGCGGCGCTTCCAACGGGTATCCGCGCGAGGCGGGTTTCGACATCACGGTTGCCTCTGAGGTCATGGCCATCCTGTGTCTTGCGACCGACCTCGACGATCTGGAGCGGCGGCTGGGCGCCATCATCATCGGTTATCGCCGTGACAAGACGCCGGTTTTTGCCCGCGACCTGAAAGCCGATGGCGCCATGGCCGTGCTCCTGAAAGAGGCGATCCAGCCGAACCTCGTGCAGACGCTGGAAAACAATCCGGCGCTGGTGCATGGCGGGCCCTTCGCCAATATCGCGCATGGCTGCAACTCGGTGGTGGCGACGAAGACGGCGCTGAAGCTTGGTGATTACGTGGTGACTGAGGCCGGTTTCGGGGCCGATCTCGGAGCGGAGAAATTCTTCGACATCAAATGCCGCAAGGCGGGTCTTGCGCCCTCCGCCGTGGTGATTGTCGCGACGGTGAGGGCGCTCAAGATGAATGGCGGCGTCGCCAAGGAGGATCTGGGCCGGGAGGATGTCGCCGCCGTCGAGCGCGGTTCGGTCAATCTGGCCCGGCATCTGGAGAACCTTGCCAAGTTCGGCGTGCCGGCGGTCGTTGCGATCAACCATTTCACCAGCGACACCGATGCTGAAATCGCCGCGGTCAGCGCCGTGGCGAGGGGCCTCGGTGCCGAGGCGGTACTCTGCCGCCACTGGGCGGATGGCTCGGCCGGTATCACTGAACTTGCCGAAGTCGTGGTGCGGGTCGCGGATACCCCGTCCACTTTCCGCCCGCTCTATCCCGATGCCCTGCCGCTCTTCTCCAAGATCGAGCGCGTCGCCGCCGAGATCTACCGGGCGGGGGAGGTGACGGCGGACAAGGCGGTGCGCGAACAGCTCGCCGACTGGGAGCGTCAGGGGTATGGCCATCTGCCGGTATGCATCGCCAAGACGCAGTATTCCTTCTCCACCGATCCGACGCTGCGCGGCGCGCCGGAAGACCATGTGGTGCATGTCCGGGAGGTCCGGCTTTCCGCCGGCGCGGGCTTCATCGTGGCGATCACCGGCGAGATCATGACCATGCCGGGGCTTCCCCGCGTGCCGTCTTCGGAAAAGATCCGGCTGAACGGCGAGGGCGCCATCGAGGGCCTGTTCTGACCCGGAGCTGACCCGACCCCCAGATATTACTGGGAATTTGTGATATTTCCGCCACGGTGACGGCGATCACAATTCATGATTAAAAGAATCATGTTTTATATGTTGACTCAGATAATCATGTTTTATACGGCGTGATTACGGCGAAATTTCAACGCCGCCCCGGTTTTGACGCAAACACATTCGGCCAGCCTGCAGCCTATTTCCGGCTGCGGGAATGCTTTTGGCTGGCCCTTTGAAAGGACATTCGCATGGGCTCCCGGTCCGCCAGACCCCTCCTGCTCGCCTGCACCGCCCTGGTTGCAGTCTCCGCCATCCTTCCCGCATACGCCCAGGACGCCACGACCTCGACCGCGGCCGCCAGCAGCGACGAGACCCAGCTGCAGACGATCGTGGTGAAGGGCAAACGCGTGCCGGCCGGATCGGTGGCGGATACGCCGCTGGCGACGCAGACGACGGCGGAGGAAATCAGGCAGAATGAAATTGCGGATCTCGGTGATATCAGCTCCACGGTCGACCCCGCAGTGGAATTTGTCCGCACTCGCCCCGGCGCTTCGGGCGGCTTGTTCATCCGTGGCCTCGGTGGTGCCAGAATCGCAACAATGGTCGATGGCATTCCACTCCCGTTCCTTGAGAATGCAGCAAGATCGAGCGCACAGTCCCCTACCACTACCACTGGCGACAGCACTGACAGCGTCGATTTCTCCTCCCTCTCTGCCATGGATGTATTGAAGGGAGCAGATTCCAGTCGCCTGGGATCTGGGGGGCTGGCCGGTGGCCTCAGTCTTCGGACTCTTGAACCCGAGGATCTGATTGGTGACGGTCGTGACTGGGGTGGCGTTGCTAAGACCACCTATGACAGCAGCGATCGGAGCATTGGCGGGTCGCTGGCTGTAGCAAAAAAGATTGAGAATACCTCTGTTCTTTTTCAGGGCGCTTACAAAAAAGGGCATGAAACCGACAACCAAGGCGTCATCGATTCCACCGGTTTGACCAGGACGGAAGCCAACCCCGCCGACTATAAGCAACACAACCTCTTGCTGAAGGCGCGCCAGGATATCGAGGGCGGTCATCGTATCGGCGTTACCGCAGAGCGCTTTCGCCGGGATGTCGATACGAATCTGAAGACCATTCAAGGCACGGGTTCAGGCACGATCGGGGTGTATCAGTCCGACTATGTTGGGGATGAAACCACTGCACGTGATCGAGTGTCTCTTGAGTACAGCTATGAAGCTCCGGAAAGTGCCGGCTGGGTCGATACTGCGTCGCTGATTGCCTATTGGCAGAGACTGGAAAAGGGCGCCGGGTCCACCGGCACTCGTCTTCGGACGGCGGGGGCATCTGCGGGAACGTCCTATCTCTACGACCGAGATAACTCGCTTGAGGAGAGTTCCTTCGGGCTCACTGGCGAGACAGTATCTAAGTTCAATTATGCCGGTTCCAGCCATGAGTTGCGTTTTGGTGGCAACGTCGCCCTGTTCGGAGCGGAGAGCTTCCTCAGTGCAATCCCCACAACCACGGCGTCTCAGTCCGACATGCCAGATGTTGATGGTATTCGTCTGGGCCTGTTCGCGGAGGATAAGATCACCATTAATGATGGTCCGTTGTCCATCACGCCCGGCATTCGCTTCGACCTGTACGATTACAACACTGAGCTCACCGACGACTTCGCCAACAACACCGGCTATCCGACGTTTGGGCTTCCGGACGATAGCAACGGAAATGCGTTTTCGCCGAAATTGCTTGCTGAATATCAAGTGAACCAGGAGCTTTCGCTGTTCGCCCAGTGGTCTATGGCCTACCGCGCACCGACGATCAGTGAACTCTATGTCAACTTCACAAATGGCACGCAATACACTGTCATCGGCAATCCGGATCTTGAGCCCGAGACGGCGAATGGATTTGAAGTTGGCGCAGAATACAGCGGTGCTGGGCTTGATGGGCGCTTGACTGTATTCCACAACAAATACAAGAATTTCATCGAGGTATACAATCCTAACATCTTCGGCGCCAACGATCAGTCGTGGCGCAATGTAGCTAATGTTGATATTAGTGGTTTTGAACTAAGTGCGCGTAAGGAACTGGCGCATGGCTTCTCGGTCCAAGGTTCGCTTGCCTACGCTTATGGCAAGAATACAGACACTGACGAGCTTATCCGTACAGTGGCGCCGCTCAAAGCAATTGCAAGCGTTGCCTATGCTGCGGAGACCTGGGGGGCTGACCTCTCTGGTGTGTTCTCGGCTGGCGTCCGCGACGACAAAAACGCCGATACGTTCGATGCGCCGGGGTATGGTGTCTTCAATCTCTCTGGTTGGTGGGAGCCGGAGCAGTTCAAGGGCATGAGGTTGCAAGCGGGGGTCTACAACATCTTTGACCGGAAATACTGGAATGGCATCGCGGTTCGCGATGTCGATCCAACGAGCACGAGCTATCAGCCGGTTGACTACTACTCCGAACCCGGCCGGACTTTCAAAATCTCCCTCACCCAAAAGTTCTAAAACGAGTTTTCACCGAAGAAAACGGCGGAGCAGCAATGCGCCGCCGCTTTTGCGTTCACCGGCAATATCGAAACCCGCTGTTGCGCTTGATGACGTCGAGATGCAGGTGGTCCTGGTGCGTTGCGTCGCTGCCGGGGGAGAGCACGGTGGTGAAGTAGAGACAGGCGATCGCGTTGAATGCCCGCTGGAAGGCGGCCTCGGCCGTGCCGTCGTCCTGTCTGGCGATCATGACGGGCACGCTCTCTTTGCCGAAAGTCAGGCCGGCAATGTCGATGGCATTGCCATAGGCATGTTCCGAAATCTTGCCGGTTTCGGCGCTGTTCCTGTTGCGGCAGACATAGCCGGAAGCCTGGTTGATGCCCGAAAGTTTCGGCCTGTCGGGAAAGGCACGAGCCGCTGCCGGGATCAGCATGTCGCGCGTCATCCTGGCGAGGCTGAGCGCCGTTTCGCAGCGGACCGTCGCTTCCGGCTCCAGCGCGACGTCGGGCAGGATGCGACGTACCGTGACCGGATGGGCAATGCCGCAGCCGGCTTCCCCGTCAATTTTCGGTTCCTCGCTGAAGTCAGCGCCCATTGCCTTCAGGTCCTTCAGGCACATCGCCAATTCTTCCGGCGTTTCAGAGAGGGGGGCCGGATCGGGCGGCGGCAGTGGGGCGGTCGCCTCGGATGGGGGCTCAGGCTTTTCATCAGGGACAGGCTTTGCCTCGTCTGGCTTCGGGTCAGCGTCGGGCGTGTCTGTCTGAGGTTCGGTCGTGGCTGGTTTTTCTTCCGGGGTAACGGAAGGCTCCCCAGCCTTGCCGGGATCGTCGCGCGGGTCGGGCGACGGGGTCGGCGCAGGGCCGGAAGGCAAAGGCGGTTGCTCCGGCGTCTCCGGAGCGCTCGCTTTGTCTTCAGCCGCTGTGCTGCCCGAAGTCCCGCTTTCGACGGCAGTCGCGCCTGGCTTCGCAACCGGGGCCGGGCCGGTTTGCGGCAGGGTGACGCCCGTCGTTGCCAGCCAGATCAGCATCAAGCCTGTCGCGTGTCTCATGGCTGCTCCTGTCGTTCGCCCCGGGACGACAACGGATTGGGCATCAAAAGGTTCGATATTGGCTGCCCGTAAATCCCGCTTGCACGGCGCTTCGCCTCGGGTTATCAAAACGCCCATGAAGATCGTTTTGAACAACATTGCTTGGTGGTGGGCTCGCTAACGCGGCCTTGACCAGTCATGTCTTCTCGACGAATGACCCAAAGCCGCCCGGAAAATCTCCTGAGGCGGCTTTTTTGTATTCAAGGCGCCGGGAGAGGGCCTCGAAGAACGGAAAAGGACTGATATGTCGACGATTTTGCAGGAAGACGGTGCGGAAGCCTATCAGACGCGGGGCGGTGTGACCGTCACGCGCAAGCGCCGGCCGACGCCCTATGCCGACGCCGTCTCCAGCTATGTCGACAAGCTCGACGAGCGGCGCGGCGCGGTCTTCTCCTCCAATTACGAATATCCCGGCCGTTACACCCGCTGGGACACGGCCATCGTCGATCCGCCGCTCGGCATTTCCTCTTTCGGTCGCAAGGTCTGGATCGAGGCCTATAACGGCCGCGGCGAAGCGCTGCTCACCATGATCGCCGAGGCGCTTGCCTCCGTCGAGGATCTGGCGCTCGGCGAGCGCACCGCCACGCGTCTCGATCTCGATGTGAAGCTTCCCTCGCGCGTCTTCACCGAGGAAGAGCGCTCGAAGATGCCAACGGTCTTTACGGTGCTGCGCGCGATCACAGCGCTGTTTTACTCCGAAGAAGACGCCGCCATCGGCCTGTTCGGCGCCTTCGGCTATGACCTCGCCTTCCAGTTCGACGCGATTGATCTGAAGCTCACCCGTCCCGACGACCAGCGCGACATGGTGCTGTTCCTGCCCGACGAGATCCTTGTCGTCGACCACTATTCGGCCAAGGCCTGGATCGATCGCTACGACTTCACTAAGGGCAATGTGACCACCGTTGGCCAGTCGGAAGAGATTGCACCCGAGCCCTTCAAGCACACCGATACGATCCCGCCGCGCGGCGATCACCGGCCGGGCGAATATGCCGAACTCGTCACCAAGGCGAAGGAAAGCTTCCGCAAGGGCGACCTGTTCGAAGTCGTGCCCGGCCAGAAGTTCATGGAACGCTGTGACTCGAAGCCCTCGCAGATCTCCAAGCGGCTGAAGGAAATCAATCCCTCGCCCTATTCCTTCTTCATCAATCTCGGAAACCAGGAATATCTCGTCGGCGCCTCGCCGGAGATGTTCGTCCGGGTCAACGGCCGGCGGATCGAGACCTGCCCGATCTCAGGGACCATCAAGCGCGGTGCCGATCCGATCGAGGATTCGGCGCAGATCCTGAAACTGCTCAACTCCAAAAAGGACGAGAGCGAGCTTACCATGTGCTCGGATGTCGACCGCAACGACAAGTCCCGCGTCTGCGAGCCGGGCTCCGTCAAGGTCATCGGCCGCCGGCAGATCGAGATGTATTCGCGGCTCATCCACACGGTTGACCATATCGAGGGTCGTCTGCGCGACGGCATGGATGCTTTTGACGGTTTCCTCTCCCATGCCTGGGCCGTCACCGTGACAGGTGCGCCGAAGCTCTGGGCCATGCGTTTCATTGAAAAGCACGAGAAGAGCCCGCGCGCCTGGTATGGTGGGGCGATCGGCATGGTCGGCTTCAACGGCGACATGAACACGGGACTGACGCTCCGCACCGTGCGCATCAAGGACGGCATTGCAGAGGTGCGCGCTGGCGCTACGCTCTTGAACGACAGCGACCCGCACGAAGAAGAAGCCGAAACCGAACTGAAGGCATCCGCCATGATCGCCGCCATCCGCGACGCCAAGTCCGATCCGAAGTCCAAGCGCGGCGTGGCGCGCGTGGGCGAGGGCGTCAACATCCTGCTGGTCGATCATGAGGATAGTTTCGTCCACACGCTCGCCAATTATTTCCGCCAGACCGGGGCGACGGTGAACACGGTGCGCACACCGGTGCCTGAGGAGATTTTTGATCGGCTCAATCCGGATCTCGTCGTGCTGTCGCCCGGCCCCGGTTCACCGACGGATTTCGATTGTAAGGCGACGATCAAGAAGGCCCGCGCCCGCGAACTGCCGATCTTCGGCGTCTGCCTCGGCCTGCAGGCACTGGCCGAAGCCTATGGCGGAGAGTTGCGCCAGCTCGCCGTCCCCATGCACGGCAAGCCGTCGCGCATCCGCGTGCTCGAAGCAGGCCTTGTCTTCGAAGGCCTCGGCCGCGAAGTGACCGTCGGCCGCTACCACTCGATCTTCGCCGATCCCTCGACGCTTCCGCGCGATTTCATGATCACGGCGGAAAGCGAGGACGGCACGATCATGGGCATCGAACACACGAAGGAACCGGTCGCCGCCGTCCAGTTCCACCCGGAATCGATCATGACACTCGGCGGCGACGCCGGCATGCGGATGATCGAGAATGTGGTGGAGAAGCTGGCCAAGCGGAAGAAGGTGAAGGCGGCTTGAGGATTGAGGGCGGGGCGCTTCGGCGCCCCAACACACCTAATATACACTCCAGACGCTACCTGCTGATATTAGCGCTGTTCCCACGAAATAAAGGGCCCGGAAGATCCATTGGTTCAAACGATCCGACAGGCTCACGCCGCCCCAACTTTGGAAATTCCAGCCTAAAACGGCCAAGGTGGCCCATAAGAGAATGGTGGTTACCAAAACGATCAAAGCAATTGCGCCTTGAAGGCAACTGCCAACCGTCACTCCAAGTGACCAGCCTGCAGTGGCGCCTCCGATCAAAGCGAGGCTAGAGCAAAGCATTGCCGACCGAAGGCTGTTCCTGATCCTATAGACCCGGGCAAAGTAACCCGCTTCTTCATCAACTTATCAGTGTCGCGCTTTTCCGCTTCGATGAAACGTTGGGGGTCGGCGAGAGCCCACCACACCAGCTTAACTTTGTCTAGAAACGAAAGCGGTGTTGGTTTCGTACTCATGCTCCACCTTTGAATTCGGGTGCCGGGTTTAGTGATGTGTCACGCCGCCCTTGGGTCGATCCGCTTCAGTTCGTCCTCGATTTCCCGTCTGCGCTGCATCAGATCGTAATCGGCCTGTAACCCGAGGAAGAAGCCTTCGGAAACACCGAAGTAGCGCGAAAGCCGCAGATCGGTATCGGCCGTCAGCGAGCGCTTGCCGAGCACGATCTCGTTGATCCGGCGCGGCGGTACGTTCACTGCCCGTGCCAGCCCGTTTTGGCTCAAGCCCATCGGCTTCAAGAAATCCTCAAGCAGAATATCACCTGGATGCGGGTTGGGCAGCAGGTCAGTCATGGTAGTCGACAATCCCGACATTGCTCGATCCTCCATCTTGCCAGTTGAAACATATCCGCCACTGCTCGTTGATCCGTATGCTGTACTGGCCGACCCTGTCGCCCCTCAGTGCCTCCAGCCTGTTACCTGGCGGCACACGAAGATCCGGTAGGCTGCGTGCATTGTTGATAAGACGCAGCTTCCTAAGCGCGACGGCCTGTATGTCCGGCGGAAGTTTGCGGCTTCGCTGACCGGACCAGATGCGCTCCGTCTCGACATCTGCGAAACTCTGGATCATGGACCGAGCATAACGCTCCGCGTTATAAACCTCAAGTCGTCTCCCGCTGATCGATCGGATTTGACAGTGTCGCTCTTCTGTCTCATCCTCTCGTCGGGCCTAAAACAGAGCCATGATCCGATGAACAAGGTCGTCGCAACAGCTGAAATCGACGTCGGCCTGAACGAGGCGTTGGAAGAGATCGCCCGCTTCGACAACCGCTCTCTGGCCGACCTCGCTGATCAGGCGATCCGCAATCTCGTGGAAGAACGGGTGGCCACGCGCGAACTGCTGCATCACGGCCTAGGTCTCATCAATGCCGGTGATGTAAAGGCGGTCGACAGTGCTGCGATCCATCATTGGCTCCTCTCGGACGAGGACGATTTCCCGCAGGGACGCTGAAGGCGATGCCAGATACCTGAATGCGCATCCCTCTGTGCACACCGCCCATTCCGCCTTGACCTCGCCTTAACCCTTCGCCATTACACTGCCGACATTCAAACGAACCGCCCGCTTTGCCGGGCGGTTTTGTCGTTTCTGGAATTGCGTCTGCAATTCACTCGCATCTGCAGGGAAGAAGGCCATGGTGGCGAAGGAAGACAATCTGGTGCGGCGTATCGCCTTCTGGGGCATTCCGCTCGCCTTCGGTGTCATGGGGCTGAAGCTTCTGGCCTGGTGGGTCACCGGCTCCGTCGCGCTCCTATCCGACGGGCTGGAATCGACGGTCAACGTGATTGCCGCCTTCATCGCCTATTTCGTCATTCGCTACGCGCAAAAGCCGGCCGATGATGACCATCCCTACGGCCATCACAAGGCGGAATATCTGTCGGCAGTTCTCGAAGGCGTGCTGATCGTGGTCGCAGCGCTTCTGATCATCCGCGAGGCGGTGCCGGCGCTGCAGAACCCCACGCTGCCGGAGGCACCGTATCTGGGCCTCGCGATCAACGCATTTGCAGGGGTCATCAACGCAGCCTGGGCAACACTACTGATCCGGGTGGGGCGCAGCCATCGTTCGCCGGCGCTGTCGGCCGATGGCCAGCATATCATGTCTGACGTCGTGACCTCGATCGGCGTCATCATCGGCCTCATCCTTGTGCTCTTCACGGGCTATGCCATTCTCGATCCGGTGCTCGCCATCCTCGTGGCCCTCAACATCATCTGGCAGGGTTGGAAGGTGATCGCGCAGTCCGTCGCCGGACTGATGGATATTGCCGTGTCGCCAGAGGAGGCGGAGGCGATCAAGCAGGCGATCAAGGAGAATTCTGAAGGTTCGCTCGGGGTGCATTACCTGCGCTCGCGAAGGGCGGGGGCTGCCACCTTCGTCGCGTTCGACCTGGTCGTGCCGTCGAAGATGACGGTGCGCGACGCGCATGTAATCTGCGACCGGCTGGAAATGGCTGTCCACAATGCACTGCCCGGCACGCGCGTCACCATTCATGTCGAGCCGGAAAACGAAATGGCGCATGGCGCCGGCGTGCAGCTGTGACGCTGCTGCAAAGATCAGGAGAAAATTCATGAGCAAGACCGATACCTCCGGGCTGACCCAGCTCGGCCAGAGCGTGGACGCACCGACCAGCCCGGAAACCGCCGTGATGGAGCGCGTACCAAACGGCAATGCCGGCACGGATTACGTCGTGCGTTTTACGGCACCCGAATTCACCTCGCTTTGCCCGATGACCGGTCAGCCGGATTTCGCCCATATCGTCATCGATTACATTCCCGGCGACTGGCTGGTCGAATCGAAATCGCTGAAGCTCTTCCTCTTTGCCTTCCGCAATCATGGCGCCTTCCACGAGGATTGCTCGGTCTACATCGCCAAACGAATCATTGAGCTGCTCGATCCGAAGTGGCTGCGCATCGGCGCCTACTGGTATCCGCGTGGCGGTATTCCGATCGACGTCTTCTGGCAGACGGGCGAGGCGCCCAAGGGCGTATGGTTGCCGGAGCAGGGTGTTGCGACTTATCGCGGACGAGGCTAATCGCGACGGCTTCGGGTGACTTCGGTCCCCCGAAGCGATAGCCTTCGGTGTGTGCTTATCTGACCCGGAGTTGCCGACATGCCGAAATTTCTCGCCGTCTACACGATGAAGCACGAGGATTTTGCGCGCTTTCGCAATCTGCCCAAGGCCGAGCAGGATGCGATAGATGCCGCGGGCGTTCCGCAATGGGTCGAATGGGAGCAGCGCAACGCCGCGGCCATCATCAATCGTGGCGGCATGGTCGGCAAGACCACCCGGGTTACCCGGGCTGGCGTCGCGCCTGCGGCGAATGCCATCTGCGGCTACCTGATCGTCGAGGCCGAAACGGCAGAGGAGGCTGCGCGTCTGTTCGCAGACCATCCGCATATCACCGTCTTTCCCGGTGACGGCGTCGATATCATGCCCTTCGTGACCGACCCGCCGGAATGAAATCCAGGCTTCGGTTCGCCGCCCGCTGCCCGACCGCTTGCAAGGCTGCTGCCTTACAGTGTCTGTGCCGCGCTGATGGAGGAGACGAAGCGCTTCGTACGCTCGCGCTGGGGATCGCGGAAGATCTGTTCGGCGCTGCCGGTCTCGACCACCTGGCCTGCTTCCAGAAACACCACCTGGCTTGCGATCTTCGAGGCGAGGCGCAGGTCATGCGTCGCGATGACCATGGTCGTGCCTTCGGTCGCGAGCTTGGCCAGGACGTCCACCACTTCGCCGGCCAGTTCCGGATCGAGGGCCGAGGTCGGTTCGTCGCAAAGCAGAACCTTGGGCGAGGGGGCGAGCGCCCGGGCAATCGCCACGCGCTGCTGCTGGCCGCCTGACAGTTCGGATGGCCAGGCCGCGGCTTTGTGGGCCATGCCGACCTTTTCCAGCAATTCTGTGGCGCGAGCATGGGCCTTGTCGCGCGACCACTTCTGAACGGTGATCAGCCCTTCCATGACATTCTCGATGGCGGTCCGGTGTGGGAAGAGCTGAAAATTCTGGAAGACCATACCGGTCTCGCCGCGGATCTTCTGGATCTCCGCAAACGAGGGTTTCCGGCCGGGCGCAAATTCGATCCTGTGCTCGCCGATCTGGACCGCGCCTGATGTCGGCTGCTCCAGCAGGTTGATCGAGCGCAGAAGCGTGCTTTTTCCCCCGCCCGAGGGGCCGACGAGGGCCGTCACGCTGCCTTCCGGGAACGAGAGCGAGATGTCGTTGAGGATGGTCGCTTCGCCGAAGCGCTTGACGATGTGGGAGAGCGTGATCATCGGGTTGCCTCCAGCATGCCGCCATAGCGGGCGAAGCGGGTTTCGAGCCGGGACTGCAGGTTGGACAGGATGGAGCTCAGCGCCAGATAGATCAACGCGGCCTCGATATAGAGGATCAGCGGTTCATAGGTGGTGGCGACAATGCGCTGGGCTGACTGGAAGAGCTCCGGCACGGTGATCGCGGCGGCAAGCGAGGTATCCTTCACCAGCGAAATGAAGGTGTTGGACAGCGGCGGTACGGCTACGCGCGAGGCCTGGGGCAGGATGGTGCGGCGCATGGCCTGGCCCCAGGTCATGCCGGTCGAATAGGCTGCCTCCCACTGGCCCTTGGGCACGGAGGAGATCGCCGCGCGGATGATCTCGGAGGTATAGGCGCCGACATTCAGCGTGAAGCCGATCAGGGCTGCGGAAAAGGCATCGAGCAGAATGCCGACGCTCGGCAGGCCGTAGAAGATGACGAAGAGCTGCACCAGCAGTGGCGTTCCCCTGATGACCCAGACATAAAAGCGCGCCACCAGCACCAGGGGCTTCGCCGCAAACAGCCTCGTCACGGCGGTCAGCAGACCGAGCGACAGGCCGAAGGCGAAGGAGAGCAATGTGAGGGGAATGGTGAACTTGACCCCGGCCCAGAGCAGGGTCGGCAGGGAGTTCAGCATCAGGTCGAGCCAGTGCGGCATGGGGTGTTCTTTCAGTTGCAGGCGGGGGGTGACAAAAGGCCCCCTCTGGCCTGCCGGCCATCTCCCCCACAAGGGGGGAGACTGCCCGCGGCAGCGCCTCAGTTCTTAATCAGGCGAGGCGTCGGCGGAAAGCCCCTCCCCCTTGTGGGGAGGGGTTGGGGAGGGGAATTCCCAACAGTTACTTCGAGACGTCCTGGCCGAAATAGGTGTCGGCGATCTTCTGATAGGTGCCGTCGGCCTTGATGTCGGCGAGCGCCTTGTTGATCGCGGCGACCAGTTCCGGATCCCCCTTGCGCACGATGATGCCCGAGGCGTCGGCCTCTTCCTTCTCGGCGGCGATCTTCACCGGTGCGTCGGGCTTCTGCTTCTTGAAGTCGAGGAAGGAGAGGCTGTCGTTGATCGTTGCGTCGGCGCGGCCGGTCAGCACCAGCTGAATCGACTGGTCGAAGCCGTCGGTGCCGACAAGTGCGGCGCCGGCTGCTTCCGCGATCTTGCCGAAGTTGCTGGAGAGCGACTGGGCCGAGGTCTTGCCCTTGAGGTCCTCGAAGCTCTTGATGTCTTCGTTGTCGTCCTTGACGATAAGCACGGCCTTGGAGACGATATAGGGATCGGAGAAGTCATATTTCTGCTTGCGCGCCTCGGTGATGCCGACCTGGTTAATCACGGCATCATAGCGGTTGGCGTCGAGGCCGGCGATCAGGCCGTCCCACTTGCCCTCAACGAATTCGGCCTTCACGCCGAGCTTATCCGCCACTGCCTGACCGATCTCCACGTCGAAGCCGACGAGCGTGTTGTCGGCATTGTGGAAGGTGAAGGGGGCATAAGTGCCCTCGGTGCCGATCTTGATGACACCGGCGGCCTTGATCTGGTCGAGGTTCTCGCCGGCCACGGCCGGGGCGAGGATGAGGGTCTGCAGGGCTGCTGCTGCAGCGATCGTCTTGAGCCAGCTCATCGGTATTCCTTTCAAGTCCATTGTTCGGTGCCGTCGTCTTCGCAGATCACGGCGCGATTGGGATGAGAGAAAAGAGCGAATAAAATAGGCAAATGGGAATATTTTGCTCATCAGCTGCGAATTCTCTTTGTCCCAGCACGGTCTGGCGGCGGACCAAAACGCAAAACCGCCGCGAAGGTTCCGGCGTGGAACCTCGCGGCGGTTGGAAGACAGGGGCGGACACACCGCCCCAGGGATCGCTATCAGCCGAAGGCGATGGCTGCGCCGCCGACCACGGTCGCAAGACCGAGGATGCGGGCAACCGTCGGGCCGAGGCGGCTGACGCCGAGCCCGAGCACTACACCTGCGCCATGAAGGGCTGCGGTCGCGACCAGGAAGCCGAGGCCGAAGGACAGCGCACCGGCTGCGCCGAGTTCACCGCCATGCGCGTGGCCGTGGAAGAGGGCGAAGATGCCGACGACGGCAGCCGAGGCTGCGACAGGCAGGCGGACGGCGGCTGCAACCAGAAGGCCGAGACCGATGACCGAAGCAAGGATCGCCGGCTCGACGAAGGGCAGGTCAACGCCTGCAACGGCCAGGCCGAAGCCGACAGCCATCATCGACACGAAAGCGGCGGGCACGGCCCAGAGCGCGCGGCCGCCGATCTGGCTTGCCCAGATACCCACGGCGACCATGGCCAGGATGTGGTCGGCGCCGAAGAGCGGATGAGAGATTCCGGCCATCAGCGAGCCGTGTTCTGCCGGGTCGAGATGGGCAAAGGCGGGGGCTGCGGCCAGCGAAAACAGGGCAGCGGTGAGTGAAAGGCGTTTCAGCATGATTTGGTCCCTCTAATTGGTCGACTCATGGCGGCCGGATTTCGGTCCCGCCGATCGTCCCCATATTCCATTCGGCAGACTAGCGTAAGCCTCTCGCCGATGTCCACGGCAAAGCTTCGGGTAAATCTACGTCGAATGACGGTGGGTGACGGTCATGGCTGCGGCAGGTCATGACGCGCTGAGAACAGCATCACATGCCCGGACACCTGGCTGATCCCAGATGGCTTCGGCGCGTCCGCCGTCGCTATTTCTTCACGCCCAAGACCTCTGCACAACGCGACAGGCTCAAGCCGTCGCCGTCGGTGTCGTTGCTCGCCCGGATGGCGGTGATCACGCCTGCCTTGTCGGTGTTGATCTGCAGTTCGCAGAACAGCTGCTGGTATTGCGGCGGGCTGATCATCTGGGGCTGCCAGAACGGGTCGCTCTGGATCACGCGGGTGCGGGTGACCGTCTGGCCGGAACCGTCGGTGCGGGTCTCGGTGCGCACGATGGTGCGGGGCGGCTCGGGACTTGTGTAGGTCGGAGGGATGTAGCGGGTCTTGTCACCGCCGCGCCAGGTGTAGATCTTGCCTGATGACAGTGGATAATCGCCGATCGGTGGACCATAGGCCGCAAAGAAGGCCTCAACCGGCTGGCCCAGCCAGCGCGAACGGGCTGCGTTGTTGGCATCTTCCGTGGTCGTGCAGCCGGCGATCAAGCTCAGACCGAGCATCAGGCCCGCGCCAAAAGCACTTTGAATTCGCATGGATTTTCCCCGCTTCGTCTGCGTCCATCCTAGCCTGTCGTGCAGGGGTCTCGCAAGCGCATGACCTATCCGATCCTCGTTTCTGCGCGTCCAAATCTGGCAGCAGCCGGCTTGATGGCGGCACTCGACATCGGCATCTCGTCGCATCACAGTGCGTGCCGATCGAGATCGCCTGGGGAGGGGCCGATGAAACTTCACCACAGCCGCAATCCCAACCCGCGCCTCGCCGTTGCCGTTGCCCGGCATCTCGGCTCGCCGGTCACCTTTGTAGCCGCGTCCCCCTTTGCGCCGGGGCAGGCGAAAATCTACCGCCGGCTCAATCCCAGCCTGTCGATCCCGATCCTGGAGGAGGAGAAGGGGACGCTGTGGGAGGCCGATGCCATTGCCTGCCGCCTGTCGCGTCTCTCGGGCACCGGCTTCTGGCGCACCGATGACGACGGCGAACCCGACATGATCCGCTGGCTGAGCTGGGGCAAGGCGAATTTTGTCATGGCCTGCGATCAGGTGCATTTCGAATATGGCACGAAGCAGCGTTATGGCATGGGGCCGGTCGATCCCGCCAAGGTTGAGGAGGGGCTGGCCCTCTTTCATCACTCAGCCAGGATCCTCGACGCTCATCTGAAAACGAAGGCCTTCCTGCTCGACAGCGGCCTGTCCTATGCCGATTTCCGCATGGCAAGTTTCCTGCCCTTCAACGATGTCGCCGGCTTGCCGCTTTCCGACTATTCCGCCATCGAGGCCTAGTATCGGCGGCTGGAGGCTTTGCCGGCCTGGCTCGACCCGTTCGAGGGCCTGGACGCGCCGGCTCTGCCGCCTGCGCCGCTCGCGATGGACCGCGCGCCGCCATCACCGTGAGATGGTGAACTGCCGCGGAATTTCAGCTTGTCTGATGGTCAGGAGGCACCATATGCCTTTGATACGCCATCAAATATATTCGCGATGTGCCGAATGATGCCCGGCCCAGGAGTTACCGCTTGTTTGCCTTCGACAACAGCTATGCCCGCCTGCCCGAACAATTTCACCGACCGGCCAAGCCCGCCGCCGCGCGGGCGCCGACGTTGATCCGTTTCAATCACGCCCTTGCCGAAGCGCTGGGGCTTGATGTCGCTGGCGCCGATGACGCGCGGCTGGCACAGGTGTTTTCGGGCCAGGTGATCCCTGTCGGTTCCGCTCCGTTGGCCCAGGCCTATGCAGGGCACCAGTTCGGCCATTTCAATCCGCAACTGGGAGACGGCCGCGCCTTGCTGCTCGGTGAAGTCGTTTCGCCATCGGGTGCGCGCTTCGACATCCAGTTCAAGGGCTCCGGCCCGACCGCCTTTTCGCGCCGCGGTGACGGCATGGCGGCGCTTGGGCCAGTGCTGCGGGAATACATCGTCTCGGAGGCCTTCGCGGCTCTTGGTGTGCCGGCTACGCGGGCGCTTGCTGCCGTGTCGACCGGCGAGCAGGTCGTGCGGGAAACGCTTCTTCCCGGCGCAGTGTTCACGCGCGTGGCTGCAAGTCATATCCGCGTCGGCACGTTCCAGTTCTTCGCCGCTCAGGGTGATGAAGAGGCTGTCAGGACGCTGGCCGACTATGTCATCGATCGGCACTATCCGCAGGCACGGGATGCCGACAACGCGTATCTCGCAATGCTGACCATGGTCGCGGAGCGGCAGGCGCAGCTCATTGCGCGCTGGCTGTCGATCGGCTTCATCCACGGGGTGATGAACACCGACAACATGGCCATCTCGGGCGAGACCATCGATTTCGGCCCTTGCGCCTTTCTCGACGAATACGATCCGCGCAAGGTGTTCTCTTCGATCGACGAGCGCGGTCGTTATGCCTATGCCAACCAGCCGGGTATCGGCCAGTGGAACATCGCGCGGTTTGCCGAATGCCTGCTGCCGCTTCTCGACGCGGACGAGGAGAAGGCCATCGAGGCCGCGAACGGCGTGCTCAAGGCCTTTGGCGACACATTCCAGGCTGCCTGGCTGCAGGCGTTTCGCGACAAGCTTGGCCTCGCCGGCGAGGGCGAGGACGACCGGGTGCTGGTCAGCGACTTCCTTGAGCTGATGCATCAGGGCGAAGCGGATTTCACGCTCACCTTCCGCACGCTCTCGAAAATTGCCGGCGGGGCGGCCGTGGACACACTCACCGATCTCTTCACGGCGCCACTCGGCCTTTCCGACTGGATCACCCGCTGGCGGGCGCGGATCGACGACGGCCGCAACGCCGCCGAGCGACAGGCAGCAATGGAAGCGGTCAATCCCGCACTCATCCCGCGCAACCACCGCATCGAAGAGGCAATTGCCGCCGCCATCTACGGCGACTTCTCCTTCTTCCATCGCCTGGTCGAGGCAATTGCCCATCCGTATTCCGAGGACCCGGAGACGGCCGACCTGCGGCTGCCGCCCAAGCCCGAAGAACGAGTGACCAGGACGTTTTGCGGGACGTGAGGAGGGGAAGTTTCCTCCTCAGCTGGCTTGCAACGCCCTGATGTCGGAGAGCAGATCCGGTCCCACCGGCTCCCAGCCAAGAGCTTTTCGTGTGCGGGCCGACGAAGCGGGCATATCAAGGGTAGCGAAACCGATCATCGCCCCGAAATGGTCCTGCGCCTTTTCTGCCGTGATTGAGGCAACCGGGATGTTCAATGCGTCTCCGATCGCCAGGGCAATCTCGCGCAGGCTGACCCCTTCTTCGGCCACAGCGTGATAACGCGCGCCTTGGTCTGCCTTGTCCAAGGCAAGTGCGAACAGCCGGGCCGTGTCGCTCAGATGGCAGGCCGACCATCGGGTTGCGCCTTCGCCAATATAGGCCGCACTGCCTTTCTCACGGGCAATGTCGATCAGATAACTGACCAGACCCTGCCGCTTCGTGTCGTGGATCTGCGATAGCCGCACCGTCGAGATGTTGACGCCGGCTTCCAGCAGCTCCCGGCCTGCCAGTTCCGATGCGATCCGCGGATTGGGATGATGTAGATCCAGCACATCCTCCCGGGCCAAGTCGCCGGGCACGGCGATACCCATGCCGATGGCGGAGGTGATCAGCAGGGGGCGGTTCGATCCCATAAGGCCCTTGCCGAGGGCGGCGATCGCCGCCGCATCCTTTTGGCAATTGGCCTGGTAGTTCGAGAAGTCATGGTCGAAAGCGAGGTGGATGACGGCGTCTGCTTTATCTGCGCCGCGCGTCAGACTGTCAGGGTCTTCCAGCGTGCCCAGATGGGCCTCTGCGCCCACTTTTCGCAATGTCTCTGCTCCGAGTTCGGAACGGGTCAGGCCGAGCACTTGATGGCCTGCCGCCAGAAGTTCTGGGATGACGGCGGAGCCGATGAAGCCGGTGGCGCCGGTAATGAATATTCGCATCTCTCTTGTCCCTTGCAGTTGGTAGGCGACAAGACATGACAGATGTCCTATCCTGTTAAAGTAGTGACTTTATCATGGTATAATTCCTTTCAGGATCGGATGGATGGCATGGCGGCAACTACACTGGCGACATTCTTGAGGGATCGCCGGACCCGGCTGGACCCGGCAACCTTCGGCTTTTCCGGCCGTCGCCGCACGCCGGGGCTGAGACGCGAAGAGATCGCCCAGCGCGCGCATATCAGCCCGACCTGGTATACCTGGCTTGAGCAAGGCCGTGGCGGCGCGCCGTCGGCCGATGTGCTCAATCGCATTGCGCGCGCCATGCTTTTGACGGAAGCTGAACGCGAGCACATGTTCATGCTGGGCCTCGGCCGCCCGCCCGAGGCGCAATACACATCAATCGACGGTGTCAGCCCGCGCCTGCAACGCTTCATAGACCGGCTCGACACCTGTCCGGCCATCGTCAAGACGGCGACCTGGGAGGTTGTCGCCTGGAACCGCGCCGCCACCGTCGTTCTCTCCGATTATGGCAAGCTGCCACCCGGGCAACGCAACATGCTCCGTTTCCTGTTCACCAATCCGGATGTGCGGGCCAAGCAGCATGACTGGGAGACAATCGCACGGTTCTCCGTCGCGGCATTCCGCGCCGATGCGGCCCGTGCAGGTGCGGTGTCGCAGGTCCAGCAGTTGGTTGAGGAGTTGTCGGACGTGAGCGCCGATTTCCGTCGGATCTGGAACGACAACCAGATCAGCGTGCCGGGGGAGGGAGCCAAACGCCTCGCCCATCCCGTGCTGGGGGCCATTGATCTCGAATATTCGGCCTTTGCGGTCGACGGACGGGTCGATCTCAACCTGATGGTCTATACGCCTGTTGACGATGATGTGGCGGAACGGATCCGCAGGCTTGCCAGCGATCGGTGAGCGTTCGGAGATGGGTGTCGGCGATGCCTGAACAGCGCACGCGACGCCAATCGCCAGCGCGTCGCGAAATTGTCCCATTGCCAGCGCCGAATGACAGGTCTCCAATCCGGCTTGTTCCTCTCCCGATTCTCTCGTGTCCTGCTCCCATGGACGCCATTTTCCAGAGCCCTTTTCATGCTGCGCTTTTTCGAGACGATCATTGTTCCCACCGCCCGTGAGACGCCCGGCAATCCGCCCGAGGGGCTTCTCAACTTCTACTGGTTCTTCGTGCGCCAGGCGAAAGGCCTGTTCATCGCGCTGATCTTTGCCAGCCTGTTCGTGGCGCTGGCCGATGCCGCGATCCCTGTCTTCATGGGCAAGCTCGTGAAGGTGCTGACGGCCTCGACGCCCGAGCGGGTCTTTACCGATGGCGCCTGGCTGATCTTCGGCCTGATCATTCTGGTGCTGGTCATCCGGCCGCTGGTGACGGCGTTGCAGGGCCTTGTGCTCAACCAGGCGATCGCGCCCGGGGTCACCAATATGGTGCGCTGGCAGAGCCATTGGCATGTCATCCGGCAGAACCTCTCCTTCTTCCAGAATGATTTTGCCGGGCGGATCGGCTCGCGGGTGCTGGAAATCGGCCACACGCTCCGAAGCTCTGTCGTCTCGGTTATATCAGTCGTCTGGTATCTGGTGGCGCTTGGTCTCATCACCTCCGGCATTCTGGCGGCCGCCAGCTGGTGGCTGGTGCTGCCGGTGGCGTTGTGGACGCTTGCCTATGTCGGCTTTCTCATCGCCCTCGTGCCGCAAATCCGCCGCGGCTCCAAGGCGATTGCCTATGCGCGTTCCGATTTTGTCGGCCGCATCGTCGACAGCTATACCAATATCATGACGGTCAAACTCTTTGCCCGGCCGGAAGAGGAAGACCAGTTCGTCCGCGAGGCGGTCGATCAGCACACGGCGCGCATGATCACGCAGCATCGCTGGCTGTCGCTGTTTTCACTCGGTCTCACTCTTCTGTCCGGCCTGTTGATCGCCAGCACCACCTGGGTCGCGATCAAGCTCTGGGCCAATGGCGCCATCGGCATCGACATCGTCGCCATGGTCCTGCCGATGACGCTGCAGATCTCCGGCACGTCCGCCCGCGTCGCCCAGGAAATCACCCAGATCTCCGATCAGGTCGGCACCGTGCACGAGGCGATGGAAACCATCGCCAAGCCGATCGGGCTGACCGACCCGGCCTCTGCCAAGCCGCTTGAGGTGACGAAGGGGGCCATCCGCTTCGACAAGGTCTCCTTCCATTACGGCCGCAAGGGCGGGATCATCGAAGACCTCTCGCTCGATATCGAACCCGGCGAGCGCATCGGCCTGGTCGGCCGCTCAGGCGCCGGCAAGTCGACCCTGGTCAACCTGCTCCTGCGTTTCTACGACGTCGAGACCGGCCGTATCACCATTGACGGCCAGGACGTGGCTCAGGCCACCCAGGCGAGCATCCGCCAGCATATCTCGTTGGTGACGCAGGACACCTCGCTGCTGCATCGCTCGATTCACGAGAACATCGCCTATGGCCGCCGTTCTGCGAGCCGGGCCGAGGTGATCGAGGCGGCGCGCCAGGCGCATGCGGTGGAGTTCATCGAACAGCTCTCCGACTGGCACGGCCGCACCGGCTTTGACGCCCATGTCGGCGAACGCGGCGTCAAACTCTCCGGCGGCCAGCGCCAGCGCATCGCGATTGCCCGCGTGATCCTCAAGAATGCGCCGATCCTGATCCTCGACGAGGCGACCTCGGCGCTCGATTCGGAAGTCGAGCAGGCGATCCAGGCAAGCCTCGAGGATCTGATGCAGGACCGCACCGTGATCGCGATCGCCCACCGCCTCTCGACCATCGCCGCCATGGACCGGCTGGTCATTCTCGACAAGGGCCGAATTGTGGAGCAGGGGACGCATGGTGAGCTGCTGGCGCTTGGCCGCCATTATGCCGGGCTGTGGGCTCGGCAGTCGGGTGGGTTTCTGGAGGCGGAGGCGTGATCCCTATCCGGATCGTGGGGCTCAAAGTCCCCCTCTGGGCTGCCGCCCATCTCCCCCACAAGGGGGGAGAGACCGTGCGGCAAGCGCTCGGCTCTTCGTGCCAACGGCGCCGACGGGGTAAGCCCTCCCCCTTGTGGGGATGGTTTGGGAGGGGACTTGTCTCTCCACTACTCACCACAAAAAAAGGCGCCCCTTGCGAGGCGCCTTTCTTGTGTCTGACGGCGTGAACCGATCAGATGGCCGGCTGCAGCGTCATCGAGGTGCCGGTTGCGGCGATGTTCAGGCCGAGCTGGCCCGAAACGCTGATCGGCTGCAGATGGATCGAGCCGGAGGTTCCGCCGAAGAGTACGTTGGCGCCAACGCCGGCACCCACGGTTGCTTCAGCAGTCGCGCCGCCATACAGGCCGCCGAGCGAGCCCTTGTGATAGCCGGCGGTCGGGGCAAAGACGGCCCAGATGATGCGGCCCTTGGCGGTGTAGCCGAGGTCGACGCCGAACTTCTTGATCGAGCCGGAATAGGTATCGAGCGGCTCGCCGTCGACGACGGAGGTGAAGGCGCAATCGGCGGTCTTGGCCGAGCCCAGGACATAGCCGAAGCCGGAGCCAATGGCGCAGTCGAGATAACCGATGCGCACACCGCCGACTGGGCCGCTGTCCTGAACAGCAGGGGCGGGCTCTACATAGGTCATGTCGGCCGCATGGGTGGTGCCGGCAACAGCCAGCATGGGCAGGGCGGCAAGGCTGGCCGCGATCAGTTTCTTCATGGCAATTCTCCTTCCATGTTTGTGCTGCCCGTCGGGGAGGCGGCCGTTATCGGCTTCTCGCGGGCAGCGTGGAACAACGTTTAAGCGCCAAGATTGATCCAACTGAGGCAAGGAAATGGCTGGATCGTGGCCATCCGCCGCGAATTCACTGATTCCGGACGTTTGCCGCGCCATGCCTGTCGTTACTGCGATGCTGCAGCAACACGGATTGCCGCCTCGACATTGTCCGGCAGGCGAAAGCGTCGGCGATATTCGCCCGGTGTCAGTCCGGATAGCTTGCGGAAAAGACGCCGGAAAGACGCAAGGTCGGAATAGCCGACTTCAAAGGCGATGTCCTCGATCTGCACATCCTCGGCCTCCAGCATCTGCTTGGCCTCCTCGACCCGCAGCCACTGCACATATTCCAATGGCGCGTATCCGGTTGCCTTGCGGAAGCGTCGGTCGAAAGACCGTTTCGGCAGGCCGGAGAGCCGGACCAGATCTGTGACGATGCTCGATGACTGATAGTTTTGAGCCGCATAGGTCTGGCATTTCTCCACCACGGCATCGCCATGGCCGACATTCGCCGCCATCGAGGCATAGGGCAACTGGCCGTCGCGGTGCCATTGATACAGGAACAGCTTTGAGATCCGAATCGCCTCGGCGGTACCGGCATGCCGCGCGATCAGATAGAGGGTCAGGTCCTGCCAAGACGAGGCGCCGCCCGCGCAAACCAGAGAGTGTCCGGGCCCCGACTGTACGAGGATGCGTTCGGGCTGCAGGTCGACCTTCGGGAATTCGCTGCGGAAGAGCGGCACATACATCCAGTGGGTCGTTGCCGCATGCCCATCCAGCAAGCCTGCCTCAGCCAGCACGATCGCACCGCCACAGGAGGCGAGAATCAGGGCGCCGCCCGCGTGCATCCGGGCGATCCAGTCGATCAAGGTCCGATCCAGTGCCCTTACGGTATCCGGGCTATCCACCACCACATTCGGCACGATGACGATGTCGGTGTGGGCGATCTCGGCGCAGGCGTGCTGGGGCATGATCGTCACCCCGGTGATCAACTTCAGCGGACCAGCCTCTGCCGCGACGAGCCGCGGCGAAAACAGCACCTCGCTGACGGGCAGGTTTGACGCGCTCTTCCAGTGAGCGCCGGCAATCCAGAGGGTGTCGAATATTCCGTACATGACGGATGGGTCGCATTCGGCAAAGACCGCAATGCTGACGTTCAGCGGCCGCCTGACGGGCGCGGCGTTTGGCTCAAACGGCTCCATGCCGGCCATTCTGCCTCTGCCGGGTGTGGCTTGCAACATCTAAACCCGCCGCATCCGGACAGCATCCCGCTGCCCGCAAGGAGATATAGCAAAATGGACATGAACATCGAAAGACTGAACACATTGCTGGGGACCATGGTGAACGAGCTGGGTGCTGCACAAAACGCCGCGCTGGTGATCCTGGGCGACGAACTGGGGTTGTATCGCCACATGGCGGGCAAGGGGCCGGTCACGGCCGAGGAACTCGCTGATGCCACCGACACGCGCGAGCGCTACGTCAGGGAATGGCTGGCCAGCCAGGCGGCGTCGGGTTTCGTCGACTATCACGCGGCGACCGACAGGTTCGAACTGTCGCCTGAACAGTCGGCCATTCTCGCGGTCGATGACAGCCCGGCGAATGTGATCGGCGGCTTCCAGGCGCTTGAGGCTGTTTATGCCGACCGCGCCAAGCTCACCCACGCCTTCCGACATGGCGGCGGAGTCTCCTGGAGAGACCGCTGCACCTGCATGTTCTGCGGAACCGATCGTTTCTTCCGTCCCGGCTACAAGGCCAATCTCGTGCAGAGCTGGCTGCCAGCGCTGGACGGCGTCGTGGAGAAGCTGGAGCGCGGCGCCAAGGTCGCTGATGTCGGCTGCGGTTTCGGTTCCTCGACCCTGGTCATGGCAAAGGCATTCCCTAGGTCGCGGTTCTTCGGCGTCGACTTCCACGCGCCATCAATTGATCACGCGCGCAGCCATGCGGCGGACGTCGCCAATCTGCGCTTCCACATCGCCAGGGCGCAGGATTTCGACGGTGCCGACTTCGACCTGATCACAATGTTCGATGCCCTGCATGACATGGGCGATCCTGTCGGTGCGGTCCGGCATGCGGCGAACCGGCTGAACGCAGACGGCACTCTGATGCTGGTCGAGCCGATGGCCGGCGATACGCTTGCCGACAATCTTCATCCTGTCGGCCGGATCTTCTACGCGGCATCCGCCAATACCTGCGTGCCGGCCTCGCTTGGCCAGGAGGTCGGAGCAGCGCTCGGGGCGCAGGCGGGCGAGAAAAGGCTGACGGAGGTGTTGAACGAGGGTGGCTTCAGCCGTGTGCGGCGGGTGGCCGCGACGCCCTTCAACATGGTGATCGAGGCGCGCCTGTGAAACGCGCTGCGGCGGGCGGAACAATCACCGTCCGCCGCGCTTACTCCTGGCAACCCTGCCGGAGGACCTCATGACACTCACTTTGCCAGACCTCGCCCACAAGATGAAGAAGATTGACTTCTGCATGATGCTCACCAAGTCGGAATTCGGCGCCATTGCCAGCCGCCCGATGAGCAACAATGGCGATGTCGATTACGACGGCGACAGTTTTTTCTTCTCCTATACCGAGACCCGCAAGGTCCGCGAGCTGACCGCCGATCCGACGGTGTCGCTCACCTTTACCGCGCCCCCGAGCCTGCTCGGCAAGCCCGGCATTTTTGTTGCCGTGGAAGGCCGCGTCAGCCTGATTGCCGACAAGGCGGTCTTCGAGGCCCACTGGACCTCCGGTCTCGACCGCTGGTTTCCTGACGGCATAGACACGCCCGGGATCATCCTGATCAAGGTGCATGCCGACCGTATCGAATATTGGGACGGCGAGGACAGCGGCACGCTGCGGGTCTAACCGTAGCGTCACACCTTTTGTCCTGACGCAAACGCGTCACCGGGGCGTCGGCCATGGCCGGCGCCTTTTTTTGTCTTCGGCGCGACATGTCGGCCGGCCGGATCGCCGTTAACCGGCGAATATGCGCGTGGAGAAAGGGTCGTGGGGATCTTGCAGAATGTCGCAGACAGGCTGCAAATGTATGGAGCGTGCTTTTAAGATCGGCGCACATCATTCACTCCCAGGCATCAGGGCATATAAAGACCATGGCAGAGTTCCCGTCCAAGGCAAAAGTCGTCATCATCGGGTTGGGAGGCATCGTCGGCGCCTCCATCGCCCATCACCTGATCGAGCGTGGCTGGGACGACATCGTCGGCATCGACAAGTCGGGCATTCCGACCGACATCGGCTCCACGGCGCATGCGTCGGACTTCTGTTACACCACCTCCCACGACTATCTCTCGGTCTGGACGACGCAATACTCCATCGATTTCTTCGAGAAGATGGGCCACTACGCCCGCATCGGCGGTCTCGAAGTTGCCCGCACCGGCGACGACACCTGGATGGAAGAGATCAAGCGCAAGCTCTCCTCGGCCAAGGCCTTCGGCACCCGCGCCCATTATGTCTCGCCCGCCGAGATCAAGAAACTCTTCCCGCTGATCGAGGAAGATCAGGTCATGGGCGGCATGTTCGATCCGGATGCCGGCCTCGTCATCCCGCGCTCCCAGACCGTTGCCGGCAAGCTCGTCGATGCCGCTGAAAAGTCCGGCAAGCTGCAGATGTTCGGCAATACGCCGGCCCAGTCGCTGATCGTCGAGGGCGGCCGCATCAAGGGTGTCGTTACCCATCGCGGCACCATCATGGCCGACCACGTCGTGGTCTGCGCCGGCCTCTGGGGCCGCCTGATTGCCGAAATGGTTGGTGAGGACCTGCCGGTCATGCCGGTCGACCATCCGCTGACCTTCTTCGGTCCCTATAACGAGTTCGAAGGCACCGGCAAGGACATCGGCTATCCGCTGCTGCGCGACCAGGGCAACTCCGCCTATATGCGCGACACCGGCGACCCGAAGACCTCGGAAGGCGGCCAGATCGAATGGGGCTATTACGAGCAGCACAATCCGCGCATGTGCCATCCGCGCGAACTCCTGGAAAAGCATGAGGCGCGGCTTTCGCCCTCGCAGCGCGACCTTGAGATGGAGCAGATCCTCGAGCCGCTCGAGCGCGCCATGGAACTCACCCCGATCCTCGGCGAACTCGGCTATAACGAGAGCCATTCCTTCAACGGTCTCCTCCAGGTTTCCGCCGCCGGCGGCCCGTCCTGCGGCGAAAGCCAGAAGGTGCGCGGCCTCTGGTATTGCGTCGCCATCTGGGTCAAGGACGGCCCGGGTTACGGCAAGCTGATCGCCGATTGGATGACCGACGGCCGCACCGAAATCGACCACAACTCGATCGATTACGCCCGTTTCTATCCGCACCAGCTGACCGAAGACTTCATCGCCGGCCGCTGCTACGAGGCCGCCCAGAAGATCTACTTCCCCGCCGTGCACACCCGCGAACCCTATGCATCGGGCCGCGGCGCCAAGCGCTCGCCGATGTATGAACGCGAAGTCGAACTCGGCGGCCACTTCATGGAACTCGGCGGCTGGGAGCGTGCCCATGGCTACGCCGCCAATGAGCACCTGCTGGAAAAGTATGGTGACCGCGTTCCGGTCCGTGCAAATGAATGGGACAACCGCCACTTCTGGCGCGTCTCCAATGCCGAACATCTGGCGATGAGCGAGGATTGCGGCATCGTCAATCTCAGCCATTTCCACATGGTCGACATCGAAGGTCCTGACCATGTCGAGCTGCTGGAATGGCTCTGCGCCGCCAAGATCGGCGGTGACGCGAATATCGGCAAGGGCATCTACACCCACTTCCTCGACGACGAGGGCATGGTGCGCGCCGACTTCACCGTCTTCCGCCTCGCCGACCGCTGCCGCCTGGTCAACGGCGCCGACGCCGGCCCGCGCGACTTCCACTACATGAAGCGCGTCGCCCAGGATCGCGGCCTTGACGTCACCATCACCGATACCTCGGAAAAATACATCACCATCGGCATCTGGGGCCCGAACGCCCGCGTGACGCTGAAAAAGGCCGTGGCCGATCCCGCTGGCCTTGATCCGGAAAACTTCCCCTTCGCCGCGATCAAGCAGATCGAAATCGCCGGCAAATCCGTCACCGCCTTCCGCATCTCCTATGTCGGCGAGCAGGGCTGGGAACTGCACATGAAATACGAAGACGGCCTTGCCGTCTGGGATGCGCTTCGTGCGACAGGCGTCATGGCCTTCGGCGTCGAGACCTATGCGAACTCCCGCCGCATGGAAAAGAGCCTGCGCCTGCAGAACGGCGATCTCCTGACCCAGTACAACCTGATCGAAGCCGATCTGGCCCGTCCGAAGGTCAAGGAAGCCGATTTCCGCGGCAAGGCCAAACATCTCGAATACAAGGCCCGCGACAAGCAGCCCGCCATGCTCTGCACGCTCGTGATGACCGACAATGTCGACAAGTCAGGTGTGGCCCGCTACCCGGTCGGCTCCATGCCGGTCATGGATCCGGCAACCGGTGAAGTGCTGATCGACAGCCTCGGTCGGCGGTCTTACACGACGTCGGTGGCCTACGGCCCGACGATCGGGAAGAATATCGCGCTGGCCTATCTGCCGGCGGAATATTGCGAGGTGGGGCGGAAGCTCAACGTGGAATATTTTGCCGAGACTTATCCGGTCGAGGTTGCGGCGGTGGGGTATAAGCCGCTTTATGATCCGGAGAATTTGAAGCCGCGCAGCTGAGGGCAGGGCGGCTTAGTTCAGAGGGTTATGGACCCGTCGGTTGGGAGACCGGCAGGTTTTGTTTGCCGTCCAATACGATAGTGACACCATTAAAAACACTGCTAGCGATCACATTTGTAAAACATGACATGTGGCTTATGGTTTACTCGTACAATCACCTTGCTGCGACGGCTAGTTATCACGAGGTCTATATGCAGTTTCTGGATCAAGTATCGCATCTTACTAGCCGTATAGAAGCGGTAGGCGCGAGTGGGGAGGCCTCGCTCGGGACAGGTTTCTTCTTCAAGGTGAAGGTGCCAGGCCAAGGTTTTGGCCTTACATTGATGGTGACGAACAAACATGTCCTGAAGAACGCACGGTCTGTCATTCTCTCGATCTCCCGTGGCAAAGGCGACGTCCCGATTTTCGGAAGTTTTGAAAAGTACGCGATCGACGGGATTCAGGAGTCCGTCATACAGCATCCAGATGCTGCGATTGACCTTGCCGCGTTTTCTGTCGGCCACATTGTCAACCATATGGACAACACCGGCCCACCAGCTTTCTACAGAGAATTTGACGAAAGTCACATTCCAACTGTCGAGCAAGAGCGAGACTTTACAGCAATCGAAGACATTGTAATGGTCGGCTACCCAACAGGGATCTGGGACCAAAGCAATAATCTGCCAATTGTTAGACGCGGCATCACGGCCACTCCGTTTGGTCGGGACTACAACGGTCGGGCTGAATTTATGATCGACTGTGCGTGTTTTCCCGGTTCCTCTGGATCACCAGTCTTGATCGCCAGTAATGGAGCTTATGTTGCACCAGGCGGTACCTTTAAGATGGGCGCGAGGTTTCACTTGCTTGGATTGCTTTGGGGAGGTCCGCAATACACCACCCAGGGCGAAATTGTGGTTAGACCGGTGCCTACATCTGCAGTTCCCGTCGCGTTGTCACAAATCCCGACGAACCTCGGTTATTGCGTTAAGTCGCGAGCGATCTTGGATCTAGTACCAATCGCACTCGATCGTCTCACTAACGGCAATATCTGGCGCAGTAGTTTTCGCCCGGGATGACCGCTGTTGCGGAGGAGGCGGGGCTTGGACCAGGAGTTGAAGCTTTCGGCCTTGCCGATCGAGGAGAAGGACGGGTAGTCCGGTTCCCGCCTCTCCCCCTTGTGGGAGAGGTTGCAAAATCGAAGGTTTAGGTGAGCGTAAGCCACCTAAACTTCAGATTTTGCTGGTGAGGGGATCAGCGCTGCGGGCACGATATAACCGACCCCCTCACTTGCGATTTCAGATGTTTAGGCCGCTTGCGCTGGCCTAATTCATCGAAATCGCTTTCTCCCCCACCAAGGGGGAGATGGCGTCGCACTTGCGGCCTTTGCCCCTCATCCGCCTGCCGGCACCTTCTCCCCGCAGGCGGGGAGAAGGCAGAGACGGCCACTGCTTGCGCCCCCCCTCTCCCCGCCTGCGGGGAGAGGGCAGGGTGAGGGGCAAAGCCACAAACTCGGCGTCAGCGGCAAAAAAAGGGGGACGCTCCGCAGCGATTTCCCAACAAAATCAAACCCCGACACATTTTTTCATCCCCCACCATTTTTCCTCTCTTAGACTCAACCCCGTCCCGCCCTCGGATACACCTGACGATGCGATGTCAGGCGAGGCGGGGCCGGCGCCGGGGAGGAGCACTGTCGCAGGTGTTAGACCCCGGCCCGCTGCAACGGTCTCCCTCCGGACGTGGGGCTGGAACGAGGGGTTGGCGGTCGGATGCCGCCAAACCTGGATACCCCGATCGGAAGGACGTGCCTCAGAGGCACACAGACAAGGCGCCAATGCTGTCGCGAACATCCAGACAGCGGGGCGAATAAAACGGCGGGGATGACGGCCGGGCCGCAAATGGCCAGACGATCATCCCCCGGGCGAGGGTCCCGGTCGGCATGGTGCACCATCCGACGGGAACCTCCCGGGCCACCGGCCAGGCTGAAGCGACACCTCGTGTGCCACCGCAGTCGGACCCGCGCCCGGTCGACGTTGAGACTCTCGTTTCAACGCCTGTCGCCGCCTTGCCAGAGAGACGCATGCAGCGGGAAAAAACGCCGAACGGGGCGCCGGAAGGAGCCACATATTATACTTAGACAGGTTGCTTCTGGCGCCTCGTCCGAGACAAGTTTGACCCACCCGGAGGGAGAGATCCCGACCGGCGGCGAAGCTTGGGTTTTTTGACAGTTTGATTTGACCTGACCCCTCTGTGGGTGCGTGAAGCACTCACACCGCCACACCTCAAACCGCCGCCGCAAGCCTCGCCTGCAGGCGGTGCGGCACAGGTATCCCGGCGGATTGTTTCTCGCGCAGCATTCCCTCGAAATCGTCGCGCGGGGTCGGGCGGCCGAAGAGCCAGCCCTGGAAGAACTCGCAGCCGATGTCGTGCAGAACAGCGTGCTGGGCCTGTGTTTCCACGCCTTCGGCAACGACTGAGAGATCGAGGTCGCGGGCGATCGAGACGATGGAGCGGACCAGCGCTGTCCCACGTTCGCTATCGCTAAGCCCGGCGACGAAGCTGCGATCGATCTTCAGCTCTGAGACCGGCAGGCGGCGCAGATAGGCGAGCGAGGAATAGCCCGTGCCGAAATCGTCCAGCGAGAAGGTGACGCCGGTTTGCTTCAACGCTTCCATCTTCTCGGCCACCGGTTCGAGGCCGGCGAGCAAGACGTTTTCGGTGAGTTCGAGGCGCAGGCGCGCGGGATCGATGGCGTGCGTCGAGAGCAGATCGCGGATGGTGGCCGTGAAGTCGCTTTCGTTAAACTGGCTGGCGCTGACATTGACCGAGAGTGTCAACCGGCTGAGTGCCGGGTCGGCCTTCCAGCGGGCAAGCGTTTGGCCGGCTTCCTCTAGCACCCAGGCGCCGAGCACCGGCATCAGGCCGATTTCCTCTGCGACAGGGATAAAATCCGCAGGCGAGACGGCGCCGCGGATCGGATGCTGCCAGCGCAGCAGGGCTTCGGCGCCGGTGATGCGGCCGTCGCGGTCGACCTGGGGCTGGTAGACGAGGGCAAGTTCCTCGCGGCGGATAGCGCCGAGCAGGTCGCGAGCGAGGCCACGCGGGACCGAGAGGCGGCGCTGCAGCGCATGGACGGCAGCGGTGAACAACAGGACGGCGAGCGTCGAATTGACCCAGACGCCAACGGCGCGCAGTTCCTGCGGGATCGGATCGGCAAAGGGCGAAACGCTGTTGGAGGCGTGCAGGAAGACGAATGTCGCAAGGCTTGCGGCGATCACAACGGCCTGGGAGACAGTCTTGCGACGCAGGTAATTGATGTAACCCATCATCGCCAGCAGGGGCAAAAAGAGGTGCGAGACGCGCGGATAAAGCGGGTCTGGCACGTCGAAGAGCAGGCAGAAGGCGACAATGAAGATCAGGAAGGAAACCTGCGCCACGAGCAGGAAGAGATCGAGCCTGCCGCTTGTCACCAGAGCGTAGCAGAGCAGGCTGACGATGGCGGGGAAGAGTTCGGCAACGCCCATGGCCATGTGGCCGTGTGCGGCGAAGATAATGGCCCAGAGGATCGAGAATCCGGCCACGGTCAACGTCATCGCCTGATAGGCGAAGATCACTCGACGTTCCCGTCGGTTGCTCGTGCTGTCCGTACCCATATGCCGTACACCGGCGCCGCAAGCGCTTTGGTTGACACATCCCGATCGCCTGATGTCGGAATGCTTCTGGCTACTCTCTTATAAGGTTTGGCTTAAGGAATGGCTGAGGGGCATAATTAATGAGTTCTTTCGGAATCGCCGGTCGGGTTGTCACGGGCGGGACACGTAACGAACAAAGGGCGGCCGCGGCTCTTGCCGTCGACCGCCCTCCCGATCCGGACCATCAGGTCCTTCCTCCCCCCGGAGAAACATAATCTAGATTTGATATCAGCCTGCCTTGGCGACCTTCATGACTTCAGGGTCGTAAACCCGACCGAATCGATTGGCAAGAAAGGCGGGAAGGCCGATCTCTTCCTGGCGCACGAAACCGGCCTGCGGAAGTGTGCCGTCGGCAAGCAAGTCGAGCACGGTGCAAATGCCGGCGGCCGTGGTGATCTGGATCGCGCTCATCTTCTTTCCCGCAACCACGCCGGCATAGACCTTGTTGGCATAGGTTTCCTGCAGATAGCGGCCGTCCTTCCAGCCGCAGACGGTGACGAAGATGACGACTACGTCCTGCATGGTGGCGGGCAGGGCGTTTTCGAAGAGATCCTTCAGGACGTCGCGGCGGTTCTTCAGGTTGAAATCGTTCAGGAGCGCCTTGATGATCGCCTGGTGGCCGGGATAGCGGATGGTGCGGTAATTCATCGTGCGCACGCGGCCGTCGAGGGTTTTTGCCAGCGTGCCGAGGCCGCCCGAGGTGTTGAAGGCCTCGTAGGTGACGCCGTCGAGGGAGAATTCCTCGCGCTCTTCCATGGCCGGCACGACAGAGAGCTTGCCTTCGACGATTGCCTCGCAGGGCTCGATATATTCGTTGATGAGGCCGTCGGTCGACCAGGTCAGATTGTAGTTGAGCGCATTCGACGGATATTGCGGCAGCGCGCCGACACGCATGCGGACCGTGTCCAGCGTGTCGAAATGTTTGGTCAGATCATGGGCAACGATCGAGATGAAGCCCGGTGCCAGACCGCATTGCGGGATGAAGGCGGAGCGGGCGCCACGGGCGAGTTCTTCGACCTTACGGGTGGTCGCGACGTCTTCGGTGAGGTCGAGATAATGGGTCGCGGTGCGGGCCGCACTCTCGGCGATGGCGCCGGTCAGGTGGAAAGGGGCGGCGGACAGTACGGCGAACTGGCCGGTAAGTGCCGTATCGAGGGCAACGGCGTCGGAAATGTCGAGTTCAAGGGTTTTTACCGCCGGATGGGCGTCGAGCTTTGAAAGCTGCTCAGCGCTGCGGTCCGCAATGGTGACGCTATAGTCGCCGGTTTCTGCCAGCATGCGGGCAATCGCGCCGCCGATCTTGCCGGCTCCGATGATGGTGACGTTTTTCATGGATCTTGCCCCTCGTTTTCTCTGCACCGGTGGCGCAGTTGCATTTGGTCTAGCCAGTGTGCGGATGACGCCTGTCGATTCCAAGTGACGAATTGATCGAACTGCCGTATCATTATTAGCGAATTCACGGAGTATATCGCCGATATGCAGGTTTCGGATAAGGACAGGGCGCTTCTTGCGCTGCTTTCGGAGAATGCCCGGATGCCGGTGGCGGAGTTTGCCCGGCGGCTCGACCTGTCGCGTTCGACCGTTCAGGCGCGGCTGGAGCGACTGGAGGCGCAAGGGGTGATCGCCGGTTATGCGTTGCGCCTTTCCGACGCCTATCAGAGCGGGTTGATCCGGGCGCATGTGATGATCACGATCGCGCCCAAGGCGCTGGCCCAGGTGACGTCGGAGCTCAATTCTATCAGCGAAGTGACGGCGCTCTACTCGGTGAACGGCCCTTACGACCTGATCGCGATCGTGGCTGCGCCATCGATTTCGGAACTCGACCGGCTGATTGACCGGATCGGCGAACTGTCCGGCGTGGAGAGAACCTTGTCGTCGATCATATTGTCGACGCGGATCGCCCGGTGAGCCGGATAAAAAAACGGCTAACCACCGGTGTATCCGTAAACGCTTAATCAACCATATGTTGATATTAGTTTCGGAGCACTCAGGGAGGTTGGGATGAAACTGGCTGCATTGCTGTTTGCATCGGTTCTCTGGCCGACGGTCTTGGTCGCGGCGCCAATCGTCGAGGGGCGCTTGCCCCTGGACATCGCTGAGGGCACCTCTACCTGGATCAATCGTCACGGATCGGTGATGGTGCTGGATCGCGGGCGTGACGGGTTGTTGCAGGGTTATTTCGTCAACAATGCACCCGGTAAGGGCTGCCGCGGCATTCCCTACGAACTCAGCGGTCGCATGATCGATGAAACGATCGCCTTCCAGGTGAGTTGGCGGAACGGCGTGGCTGACTGTCCAATAGAGACTCAGTGGCGTGGCCATATTCAGCGCTCGCGCGAAGGGGGGCTCGAAATCATCGCCGAGTGGCAGCAGTCTTCGATGGTCGTGTCGGTCGAGCTGGGCGGGGAGGAGCTGCAGAAGGGTACGGATCACTTTACCCTGCAGGTGACGACCGAGCCATACTCACCGGTCACGTCGGCAGAGGTGTCGGCAAATCCCTAAATGACTTGACCGCACTCATGCGGCCTTTAGTTCCGCCCGCGCCAAGGCCCGCTCAAGGGCTGCGATGCAGGTTGCGTCATGGTGGCGGCCAGCCCCTTCCCAGAGGATGGAAAGCGCCTTTTCGACCGGCATGGCCGGACGGTAGGGGCGGTCGGCCGTCAAGGCATCGAAGACATCCGCCGTGGTGACGATGCGGGTCTCGAAGGAAATCTCGTCGCCCTTCAACCCGCGCGGATAGCCGGAGCCGTCGAGTTTCTCGTGATGGGCGCCGCCGATCAAAGCGAGATCGGCGAAGGCTGCGATGCGGGATAGGATGGTTTCGGAGAATTCCGCATGACGCTTCATCTGCAGCCATTCCTCGCCTTCGAGCCGGCCCGGCTTGTCGAGAACGCTGTTGGAAACGCCGAGCTTGCCGATGTCATGCAGGAGGGCGGCGCGTTTTAGGCGGCGGCGCTCTGCAGGGGGCATTTCGAGTTCCTCGGCGATCAGGTCGGTAAAGAGGGCGACGCGGTCGCTATGGCCGGAGGTGTAAGGGCTTTTGGCATCGATGACACGGGCAAAACCGGCGGCGATGTCGTCGAGATAGTTTTCGTCGGCCATGATCGCCTGGCGGCCGGGTTCCAGCGCCAGAACATAACGCTCCAGCCCGTCGGCGCCGAGTTCGGCGAAGAAAACAGGTGTTGCGAGCTTTTCAAAGATGTCGACCAGTTGCGGGTCGAACCAGGTGCCCGCACGCTTTTTCACTTCGGCCAGCGCCGCCTCGCCCCCCTGATGGATGAAGAATACGTCGATCACCTGGGCCATCAGCGCGATGCGGGCGAAGATGTGGATGTCCGCGCCCTTCAGCCCTGCCGGCTGGCCGCCGCCGTCGACATGTTCGTCGAGGTCGAGAATTCCGCGCGCCACCTCTTCGGAAAAGCGCATTTGGCGGGCAATCTCGGCGCCGCGCTGGCAGCGGGTCTGGATCAGGCCGGTGGCAAACTCGCCACCATTCTTGAAGATGTTGAGCAGGCCGCGAAAACGCTCGGCGAGGCCGGCCTGCATGCCCGTGTGCGAAAGGACGAATTTGAGGACCTGGGGAAAGGAGCCGTCGACCAACTTGAAGTCACGCTTGAACTTCAGATCGTCGGCCAGATAGAGTTCGCAGATGCGCGCGGCATTCGAGGAGCAGCCGAGATCCTTCAAGAGCAATGTGTAATAGAGATCGCGCAACGCCTGTTCGTCCAGATCGAGCGCCTGGCCGATGCGGGTGCCGATGAAGCAGCAGCGGACGCAATGGCCGGCCGGCTGGCCTTCGGTCAGGTCAAGTGCGTGACTCAGCGCCTCGATCAGTTCGGCCAGGCGGATGGTATCGGTCATGGGGGCTCCTTCACCAGAGGAACCTAACCCGCTAATATTAAGAACGGGTGTTGAACATCGGCAAGCATGCGTCTGCGTCAACCTCCTGTTCATCGCTTCCGTGCTTGTCTTTTTCCCGCATTGTCTTAAGCCATGAGACGCACTATGTGCGGATAAGCCAAACCAACGAGGACTGTCCCCTGTGATGAACGAAGACGAAGACGACAAGAGCAAGGAACTGCCGATCGGCAAGGAAACGGAAGCGAACCTCTTCAAGTCGCGTTCGATCTTCATCTATGGCGGGATCACCATGGAGCTGGCGCAGAAGGTCTGCACGCAGCTCGTCGCACTTGCCGCCGCTTCGGATGAAGACATTCGTGTGTTCGTCTGCTCGCCGGGCGGCCATGTGGAAGCCGGTGACGCGATCCACGACATGATCAAGTTCATCAAGCCGAAGGTCTGGATCATCGCGACCGGCTGGGCCGCTTCTGCGGGCTCGCTGATCTTTGTCGCGGTTCCGAAGGAACGCCGTCTGGCGCTGCCGAACACCCGCTTCCTGATGCACCAGCCGTCTGGTGGGACGCGCGGTATGGCGTCCGATATCGAAATTCAGGCTCGCGAAATCATCAAGATGAACGAGCGGCTGATCAAGATCTACGCGAAGGCCACCGGCCAGAGCCAGGAAAAGATCGCCAAGGACATCGACCGTGACTACTGGCTGTCCGCCGAAGACGCGGTCACCTATGGTCTGGTCGGCAAGATCATCGAAAGCCACGCCGACATCGGCTGAGCTTGTCACGATCCGAGAATCAAAAACCGCCGGGCTTCCCCGGCGGTTTTTTTTTGACTGTCATGCGCCCGGTTGCACCCGGCATATGCGATCAGAGGATCGGGCAGCCGCGGCGGTTGGCGAAGCGGATGCGTTCAGGACCCCGACGGGTGAAGCCTTCCACTGTTACGCTGCGGTCGGTGATGCGGACGACCTGAGGGCGGCGAAGGCCTTCGTCCAGGGCGGCGGCGCGGGCTTCACGAGCGCTGCAGCCGCGATCACGGTCACGCTCGCGGATGACCGGACGCACACCGTTCGGGCCGATTCGCAGTTCGAGGTCCTGAGCTGAAGCCGGCGCGACGAAGGCGGAACCGGCGACGAGTATCGCCAGAGCGAGGGTGGATTTCATGATGGACATGGGTGGTCTCCTGGGTTCTGTTGCACAGAAATGCGGTGGAGAGGCAAAGGTTCCGGCCGCCAGCCGGCCGTTGTAAAAATGATATCACCGAAACCTTAAGCTGAGCTGATGGCATAAGCGGGGTGTTCACCCCTGGCGGAGCGCCCGACCCAGCACCGAGAACAAGCGGGGATCGACGCATTGGGCAGCATTGAAGCGCATGGCCGATGACGCAGCCTGCGATATCGAGAAGACGTTGCCGGGCGCGAGAACTATGCCTTCGGCAAGCGCAAGCCTGGCAATTTCCGTGGCGTCCCGGCCATCCGGCAGGTCGCACCAGAGAAAGAGGCCGCCGCGCGGTTCGATCCACGGCGTGATGCCGAGGTTGGCGAGACGCTGCCGGGTTTCGCTCATGGCTGCAGCGAGGCGGGTGCGCAGGCCCTGGATGTGGCGACGATAGCTGCCGTCTTTCAGCACCGATAGCACGATTTCCGCTGAGAGCGCCGGGCCTGCAAAGGATGCCGCGATCTTCATGTCGATCAGGCCTTCGATCCAGTCGGCGCGCGCTGCGATGTAACCGATACGTGTTGCGGCCGACAGCGTCTTGGAAAAGCTGCCGACATGGATGACGCGCTGCAGACCGTCGAGGGCTGCGAGCCTCGGCGCCGGCTGCTGCTCGAAATCGGCGAAGATGTCGTCCTCGATGATGATGAGGTCGGCGGCCTCGGCGAACTTCATCAGCCGGTGGGCCGTGGCGGGCGAGAGCGCGGCGCCGGTCGGATTGTGGATACCGGAATTGGTGACATAGAGTCGCGGGCGGTGGGTGGCAACGGCTGATGCGAAGGCATCGAGATCGGGTCCGGACGGCGTGTAGGGGATGCCGATGATCTTTGCCCGGTGGCCGCGCAGAAGCGCCAGAAAATTGAAATAGCAGGGATCGTCGACCAAGACCGTGTCGCCGGGTTCCAGCAAGAAGCGGCACACGAGATCGATTGCCTGGGTGCCGCTTTCGGCCAGCAGGATCTGGGACGGCGGCGCCTCGATTCCGGTCTCTGCCATGCGGCGGGACAAGAGCTGGCGCAGAGGCAAAAGGCCTTGGGGCGTTCCGTAATCGGTGAGGCGGGCCGGCTTGACGCGTGACAGGGATCTGAGCGCGCGGCGCAGATCCTGCTCCGGCATCCAGTCCGGCGGCAGCCAGCCGCAGCCCGGTTTTAAGGCATCCGACGAGGCTTGCAGCGATTGCCGGGTGACCCAGAAGGGATCGACGGCGCGGTCAAGCCGCGGCCCGAGCTCCGCGAGCACCAGCGGCGCTTGCGCTGCGAGCACATAATAGCCGGAGCCGGGGCGGGCCTGGATCACGCCGTCGGCCGCCAGTCGCTCATAGGCCTCGACCACGGTCGAGGGTGAGACACCGAAGAGATCGGCGCCCTTGCGGATCGAGGGCAGTTTCGCGCCGGGGCCGAGGCTGCGGGACGCGATGCGGGTGCGGATGGCGGCCATGACCTGGGCCGTGCGTCCGCCGACGGTCATCTCGGGCGCCTCAGGGTTTCGGGCAGTGCGGGCATCCATCTGTGTGGCTTTCGTCATCAGTACAGTTTGCCGAAATTGTATCGGTCCGTGTCTGCCAAGTCGAGAGGCCTGGCGTTAGGGTCCGGCCGATTTGCAACAGGACAAGGATGATGCGGGCATGGACACGGTGATGGGTCGGGCGACAGGCAAGAGGCTGACCACGGACAAGGCGACGCTGGGGTTTTTGAACGGAGCCGTGGGCATGCTGATCTTCTCGGCCTCGCTGCCGGCGACGCGGGTTGCGGTACAGGGCTTTGATCCGGTGTTTCTGACCACCGCGCGGGCGGCGATTGCCGGGCTTCTGGCGCTTTCCGTGCTGATGCTGTTGAAGACGGCGCGGCCGGGGCGGGGGGATCTGTTTTCGCTGGTCGTCATTGCGCTCGGGGTCGTGGTCGGCTTTCCGCTTCTGACGGCGCTGGCATTGCAGCACATCACCTCGGCGCAGTCGCTGGTGTTTATCGGGCTTCTGCCGCTCTCTACGGCGGTGTTTGGCGTGTTGCGCGGGGCGGAGCGGCCGAAGCCGGTGTTCTGGGGCTTTTCTGTGCTGGGCAGCCTTGTTGTCGTCGGTTTTGCCGTCATCCATGGCGGTCCGGCCTCGCTCACCGGCGACCTCCTGATGATCGCCGCCATCCTGGTCTGCGGGCTGGGTTATGCCGAGGGCGGGCGGCTGACGCGGCAGATCGGCGGCTTTGCCGTGATCGCCTGGGCGCTGGTGCTGGCTTTGCCGGTCATGCTGGTGTTGACGGTGGCGCTGAGGCCCGAAACAGTGGCCAATGTGACGACCGGGCAATGGCTGGGGCTGGCTTATGTCTCGCTGTTTTCCATGCTGATTGGTTTCGTCTTCTGGTATCGCGGGCTGGCGCTCGGCGGGATCGCCGCTGTCGGGCAATTGCAGCTGCTGCAGCCGTTTTTCGGACTGGCGCTGGCAGCCCTTCTGCTCGGCGAACAGGTGAGCTGGGGCATGGGGCTGGCGACCCTTGCTGTGGTGGCATGCGTAACCGGCGCCCGGCGCTACGGGCGATGACGGGGGCAGTCAAGTTAAGGTTAATCAAGCGTTTAACTTGACCGGTTCGTGTCGCACATGCGCAAGGAGGGGCTTCTTCCCCGGCCACGCGAAAGATGTGCATGCAGACCCAGAGGCTCGACGGGCTCGACATCGCGAAGGGTATCGCCATCCTGCTCGTGGTCTATGGCCATGTGATGCGCGGGCTGCAGGTGGCCGGGCTCGTCTCCTTCGACGGCATCTGGGGTTATGTCGACTATCTCGTCTATACCGTGCACATGCCGGTGTTTTTCGTTGTCTCCGGCTTCCTCTATGAGAGCGGGCGCGAGAGCCTGCAGGCCGAGGCGGATCTTTGGGCGGGTGCGGGGGCCGGCCGATCCTTCTGGCAGCCGAAGCTCGTCACCATCGCCTGGCCCTATGTGCTGTGGTCGATCGTGCATCTCGTTGCGCAAGCGGCGATGAGCGGGTCGGACGCCGTCAATCACGATGTCAGCCTCAGTCGGCTGGCGACGATCGGCTGGGATCCGGTGGCGCCCTTCTGGTTTCTCTATGCGCTCTTCATGGCCTTTGTCGCCAGTTTCCTGCTGCAGGGGCTTTCGGCGTGGCTGGTGGCTCTATCAGCCTTCGTGGCGATGTTTGCCGCGCATCATCTCCAGGTACCGCAGATCTTTGGCGACCTCGCCTATGGGCTCGTCTATTTTTCGCTCGGGCGGCTGGTGTTTGCCGAGCGGCTGGCGGGCGCGCTGCGCTCGGTCGTGACACTCGGGCTTGCCACGGCCGGCTTCGTGGTGGCCGCGACGATCGCCTATCAAGTCGATCTCGATGTGCGACTGGCGACGATCGGCACGCTCTGCGGCCTCGTCGCCCTCTTCATGTTGTCGACGATCCTGGCCAGTTCGCCGCTGCGCCGGCCGCTGGTCATCCTTGGGCGCTGCACCATGGGCATTTTCGTCATGCATATCCTGGTGATCGCGGCATTTCGCGCCGTCGGCCTGAAGGTGCTGCATCTCGATCCCCTGACGCTGGCGATCGGCTGTATCGGTTTTGCCGTCCTGCTGCCGCTGATCGCCCAGGTGATCGCCAACCGCATCGGCCTTGCCCGCTTCGTCGGGCTGCAGACCAAGCTCGATGACGTCTTGTGGCGGCGGCGGGGCCATGCCATTCCCGGCGAATAAAGGCGCGGCGCGGCGCGCTCAGCGCCACTCGTGCAGTTTTTCACCCACGAGCGGCCGTGTCGTGACCAGCGGCAGGGCGGGGAAACGCTCGGCATAGGCCAGAGCATCCGCCTCGTCGTTGAAACCGATGAAAATCATCGACAGCGATTGCGCCTTCGGCGCCCCCTTCTTGCGATAGGCAAGCTTCACCGCACAATGGGGAAAGGCTTCGTCCAGCACGGCCCCTTCGGGCAGCGCATCCGAGAGCGCCAGATGGGCGCCGAGGCCGAGGAAACGGTCGATGGCGGCAAAGGCTGTCGCCTCGGGCAGTTGCTTGTTCTCGGAGGATCCCGGCGCGCGGCCCCAGAACAGGCTGTCGACCACACCCTTCGCCCGCTTCGACTTCACCACCACGAGCCCGCCGGCCGCGACCAGCTCCAGATGGGCGTCCCAGGTCTGGAAGAGGTCGGGGGTGTGGTGGAGTTCGGTGAGCAGGGGGCGGAGGGTAGCGGTGAGGTCGGCGTGGAGGGCAGGAGGCATCGGGCGGGTGTCTCGGCATGTGGGGGTGGTGTGGCGGCCTCGTAGCATGGTGGGGGCGGGGTGGCTATGCTCAGTTCGCCTCTGGTGTCAGATCGACACGGCTTTCCTTGCCGTCAGGCGTCTTCAGCACGAGTTCGACGCCGCCGCCGATGGAGCGCATGTGGCGGACCACGGAGGAGAGGAGGATGTCGTCGGCACGTTCGATCTTCGAGACGGTGTTCTGCGTCGTGCCGGCGCGTCAAAAAATACTGCCTCCATTCAAAAAAAAGTTACAATCAATCTATCAATATTTGCCGCGACAACTGATGTGATTACTGACAAAATAATCCCTCCTATCCCATACAGGTTTAGTCGGCCTCTTTTTCCCTCTTTTCTATCGTAAACCTTTTGGGATTCTGGAGACAGAAGTATTGCTGATTTTGGGATATTTCTGATGATAAGTGATAATATTGCAAGAGCTGAAAGGATGGATATAAAAAGAACCACTACAAATAGAAGGTCCCACCCAGATCTAATGTCATTTTGCTTGAATATAAGTATATCTAGCTTTTGATGAATTGCGGATAGACTTTCAGATGATGACAGTTCTCCGATTTTCTCACTGATCATTTGTTGTTTTGTTTTTGGGTCATCCCCAAGTGTCCCTAATGTTAGCCCTATCAAAAACATAGGAAACACGAGAATAGTCGAGTTCTTTATGTTGAGAAACTCCGCTATTTTGCTACGAATCGGATATCTTTGAAGGTGTACATCAAGGTATTTCTCGAATAAATTCTTTATATCATTTGCCCAAGTAACGTCCGTATATTCGATATTTATATTCGCAATTCCAAATGTAAATCCTCCTTCAAGAGGGTCATTCTTTTCTGCTGTGCCTTTGTCTTTTGTGCGAATCTCTATGTCTACTGACTGTTTTTCCACGCCTCTGGAATGAAAGTCGATTAAGAACGCAAACGACATTTTGCAGGAATTACATATATTTGGATTGATAGACCTGTAGATATTTAATTGATCGAAGCTAGGTACCGTTTCTTTTGATCCGTCAGAAAGAGAAAATTCCGCATGGAAGTCTGTCATCTTACAATGATTTTGTAGAAGAACCCGTTGCGAAATTTTGGTCACCAAATCAGATATTTCATCCAACGTCAGAACAAATTGCCCCTCCATCGACATTGACATTCTCATGCCTCTGCCCATTAGCTTTATTACCATGGACATGAAGTCATTGTCGTTTGTGGATATTATAATCTCATTGGCCATCCGGATTCTCCCCCCTTCTTATTCATAGAGGATCATGTCGAGGGTGCGAAGTGGTTTAGTGGTTTCTTCACAACCAATAGTGCGCCTCACGTAAGTCTGCTATTTTTGTATCGATAAAGCGAAAGCCCGGGCAATGCTGTTGGCGGCGTATGATGGTTATGCCGTTACTTCGCACTTCTATGATGTCACGCGGTCCGGGGCACATTCACTCCGTCATGCTCGGCCCTGCGCCGAGCATCTGCCATGGCGTCCGCGCCATCGACCTCGCCGCCTACCGCTGTCTGCAGTAGATCCTCGGGACCGCGCCCGAGGATGACGGCGGTGGGCCTTATGGCCAAAGAAAAACCCCGCCAGATCTCTCCGGCGGGGTCCTCAATTCCCTCAATCCTCAAACGCTGACCCGCGCTCTCAGAACTCCACAGCCCGATCGCCGTCTTCGTCCTGAATGCGGGTCGGCAAACCGATCTTGTTCAGAAGATTGATAAACGGCTTGGGCGGCAGTTCTTCGACGTTGGCCATCTTCTTCACGTCCCATTCGCCTGTCGCGACCAGCATCGCGGCTGCGACCGGGGGGACGCCGGCGGTGTAGGAGATGCCCTGGCTGCCCACTTCGCTATAGGCTTCCTTGTGGTCGGCGACGTTGTAGAGGAAGACGGTCTTTTCCTTGCCGTCCTTGAAGCCCTTCACGTAGTCACCGATGCAGGTCTTGCCTTCGTAGTTGGGGGCAAGCGATGCAGGATCCGGCAGGCAGGCCTTGACGACCTTGAGCGGCACCACTTCGGAACCGTCGGCGAGCTTGACCGGCTGTTCGGACAAGAGGCCGATCGACTTCAGGACGGTGAAGACGTTGATGTAGTGATCGCCAAAACCCATCCAGAAACGCACGTCGGCGCCGTCCATGTTCTTGGCCAGCGAATGCACTTCGTCATGGCCGCAGAGATAGGCGCGGCGGGTGCCGACGACCGGCAGGTCGTAGTCCTTGCCGATCTCGAACATCTTGTTGACCTTCCATTCGCCGCCCTGCCAGGAATAGACGACGCCGGTGAACTCGCGGAAATTGATTTCCGGGTCGAAGTTCGTGGCGAAGTATTTGCCATGGCTGCCGGCATTGATGTCGACGATGTCGACGTCGGTCACCTTGTCGAGATATTCGTCCTTGGCGAGCTTGGCATAGGCGTTGACGACGCCCGGATCGAAGCCGGCGCCGAGGATGGCGGTGATGCCCTTTTCAGCGCATTCTTCCGCGCGCTTCCACTCGTAGTTTCCGTACCACGGCGGGGTTTCGCAGATCTTGTTCGGCTCTTCATGGATCGCGGTGTCGATATAGGCGACGCCGGTGTCCATGCAGGCGCGCAGCACCGACATGTTGAGGAAGGCGGTGCCGACATTGATGACGATCTGCGTACCAAGCTTGGTGATCAAGGTCTTGGTGGCTTCGATGTCGAGGGCGTCGAGCGCATGCGCTTCGAGAACGCCTTCCTGCTTCATCGCCTTCTTTTCGTGAACCGAAGCGATGATGGCGTCGCATTTCGCCTTGGTGCGCGAAGCGATATGGATGTCGCCGAGCACGTCGTTGTTCTGGGCGCATTTATGCGCAACGACCTGGGCGACGCCGCCGGCGCCGATGATGAGCACGTTCTTCTTCATAATGGGACCAACTCCTATGTCCAATCGTCAGAACCCGTTCCTGAGGGAGTTCAGGACAGGCTTGTTTCGTAGTCCGTGTAGTCGAACTCACGGACCGTCCTGAGGCTGCCATCCAGTTCGCGGATGGCGATTGCCGGCATTTGCACGCCGTTAAACCAGTTTTTCTTGACCATCGTGTAGCCGGCGGTGTCCTGCAGCGAGATGCGGTCGCCGATGTTCAATTCTGCTTCAAAATTGAACTCGCCGAAGATATCGCCCGCGAGGCAGGACTTGCCGCAGACCTGGTACCGGTGCGGTCCCTGGTTGGGGTGGACCTTTGCGCTTTCCCGGTAGATCAGGAGATCGAGGAGATGCGCTTCGATGGACGAATCCACCACGACAAGATCCTTGCCGTTATAGAGCTTGTCGAGCACGGTGACTTCGAGCGTGGTCGACTTGGTGATCGAGGCTTCGCCGGGCTCCAGATAGACCTGGACGCCAAACTCGCCGGAAAAGCGCTTGAGGCGCTCGGCGAATTTTTCCAGCGGATAGTTCTCGCCGGTGAAATGGATGCCACCGCCGAGCGAAACCCAGTCGGCCTTCTTCAGGAGGGGGCCGAACTTCTGTTCGATGTCGCCGAGCATCTGATCGAAGAGGTCGAAATCACCGTTTTCGCAGTTGTTGTGGATCATGAAGCCGGAAATCAGCTCCATGACCGGCTCGACCTTTTTCAGGTCCCATTCGCCCAGCCGCGAGAAGGGGCGGGCGGGATCGGCAAGGTCGAAGCTCGAGGAGGAGACGCCGGGGTTGAGGCGCAGGCCCCGGATGATGCCCTGGGATTGGCTCTCGAAACGGGTCAACTGGCCGATCGAATTGAAGATAATCTTGTCGGCATGAGAAACGACTTCGTCGATCTCGTAATCGGCATAGGCCACGGAATAGGCGTGGGTTTCCTTGCCGAAGCGCTCGTGGCCAAGGCGCACTTCGTTGAGCGAGGACGAGGTCGTGCCGTCCATATAGTCGCGCATGAAATCGAAGACCGACCAGGTGGCGAAACATTTGAGCGCCAGCAGCGCCTTGGCGCCGGAGAGTTCGCGCAATGTGGCGATCTTCTCCATGTTCTGGAGCAGCTTCGATTTGTCGATCAGGTAGTAGGGAGTCTGGATCAAGGCCATATCCTTCGTGAACCCAGCCATATCTGGCGGAAGTGAACGGGACGTCCCCGAATTCATCGGAGGGGGGTCCATAGGCAAAAGGGGGCAAAAAGGCAAGCGTTAGCTCATTGTTTCGGCAGCTTGGCTCCCGGGATGCCCGAACTTGGTGAAACCTGCGTGACAGCACAGGTCTTGCCGCAGCTTTGCGGCGGCCTCTCGGAGGGGCGGTCGGGACGCATCCCGAGGCGTACCGGAGGTGGGGCCTCGCGGCTTGCATTTCAGGCCGAAGGCGGGGAATGCTCAGGCCCTTGTCGTTCTATTGCCTCCGTTGCGAGTCCAGCCATGCTGAAAGATTTCTCCCCTCAGGCCGCCTTCATGGGCGTGCTCGTCGCCTTTGTCGGCTTTGCCAGTTCCTTTGCCGTTGTGCTGCAGGGGCTGAAGGCCGTGGGCGCCACGGATTATGAGGCGGCTTCCGGGCTGATGGCGCTGTCCGTGGCCATGGGCGTCTGCGGCATCGTCTTGAGTGTCTGGACGAAGCTGCCGGTCTCGGTTGCCTGGTCGACGCCGGGGGCGGCGCTGATGGCGACGGCGGGCATTCCCATGGGCGGGTTTCCGGCGGCGGTTGGGGCTTTTCTCGTCTGTGCGGCGCTGATCGTGCTTGCCGGTCTCATCCGTCCCTTCGGCCGGGCTGTGGCTGCCATCCCGGCGCCGATTGCCAATGCCATGCTGGCGGGTGTCATCCTCAATCTGTGTTTTGCGCCGTTCAAGGCGGTCGCTTTCGATGCGGCTCTGGGCCTGCCGATCCTGGTCGTCTGGGCAGTGGTCGCGGCGTTCAAGCGGCTTTATGCCGTGCCGGCAGCGCTGCTCGCCTTCGTCGTTGTGATCATCGTCGGAGTCGATTTGCCCGATGGCGCCATGGCGAGCTGGGCCGCGTCACTTGCGCCGCCGGTCGAGTTCGTGTTGCCGGTCTTTACGCTGCCGGCACTGGTGTCGATCGCGCTGCCGCTCTTCATCGTCACCATGGCCTCGCAGAACATTCCGGGGATCGCGATCCTCAAGGTCAACAAATACGAGCCCAATCCGGGGCCGATGTTTGCGGTGACAGGGGTGTTTTCGGCGCTGTCCGCGCCGTTTGGCGGGCATGCGGTCAATCTTGCGGCGATCACGGCGGCGATGTGCGCGGGGGAGGATGCGCATCCTGATCCGAAGCGGCGCTACTGGGCGGCGATCATTGCCTGTATCGGCTACATTTTGCTGGGACTTGCCGCCGGGGCCGTGACCGGATTCGTATCGCTCGCGCCGCCTATTCTTATCCAGTCGGTTGCGGGGCTGGCACTCATCGGTGCATTTTCCGGTTCGGCGGTTGCGGCGCTCCAGGTGCCGGAGACGCGGGAGGCGGCGGCAGTGACGTTTTTGGTGACGGCGTCGGGGATTTCGATCCTCGGCATTTCCGGGGCGTTCTGGGGGCTTATTGCGGGGGTGGCGATGCTGGGTTTGGTGAAGCTCGCTAAGGCTCGGGCGTGAGGCGGCTGCGCATCCGGACTGTCGTTTTTACGCTTGCTTCCGGCTTTTTCGGCTACGTGTTCTACACGCGTTACTGGATCTGGCGAGACTGCATTGCGGCTTCGCAATCGAGCTGCGTGACGCCTGATGGCAGCAATGTCACCGATGGCGGGATGGTCTGGTGCGTGGTCGCGCTCGGCTTTGCGGTGGCAGCCGTCATCGCGCAGTTCGGGCGGCGGTGAGTAAGGTGTGTCGGATCTGGCGCTGCCGTAAAGGTTGCGCTAGCTTTCGTGCATGGAATTCGAATTCGATCCGGCCAAGAGCGAGATGAACAAGGCGAAGCACGGAATCGATTTCTTGGCGGCCCAGGAGTTGTGGCGCCCAGGAAATGGGTTGACCGTCGAGGCCCGCTCGCAGGACGAGGTCCGATATGGTATCGTTGGTCTCATCGAAGGCAAATTCTGGGTGGGATACTTCACGCTCCGGCATAACAAGATCCGGATCATTTCTGTTCGCAGGGCCAGAAAGGCGGAGATTCAGTATTATGAAGACCATAACAGCGGCTGAACTCGACCAAAAATTCGACGACGGGGAAGATGTCAGCGAGTATTTCGATTGGGCCAATGCAAGACGCATCAATTGGGAGCATGAACTCGTCGAGCTCGAATTGCCGAAAGAGGAACTTTCTGCGCTCGACGCTGAGGCCGCTCGGCTGAATACCTCACGTGATAAGCTGGTTTCTCTTTGGATCCGCGAGCGTCTCAAACAGCCTCCGAAATCCGCCGCCGAATAACACCCTTGCGCGATTCATTCCTTCGCGTTATTCCTCATCCTATGAAGACCAACGGCACGACCATTGCTGCGAACGAGATGACGGCCCGCTCTGCGGCCGGCTTCGTCGCGTCGGTGCCAAACTCGCTTCTTCTTCTCGGCCTTATCCGCGGTTGCCGGGTCCATTGAGGAGCGCCCGGCGGCCGGGTTAGCCGTTTGGCGATTGCTCCTCGAAAAATCCCCATTGATGTTATCCATCCCTTGAAAAGGGTCGGTTCGGACGTGTCAAACGTTAGCTGATTTGCTATCAGCCGTTCACGCCGCCGAGGACGAGAAGAGACGAAACCGATGATCTTGAAGACCCATACCGTGAAGCAGGGCATGCCGGACGCTTCGCAGAAATACCGCCCCTATCCGCAGATCGATATCTCCGACCGCACCTGGCCGTCGAAGGTGATCGACAAGGCGCCGATCTGGTGTTCGGTCGACCTGCGCGACGGCAACCAGTCGCTGGTCAACCCGATGGGCCATGACCGCAAGGCCCGGATGTTCCAGCTCTTGCTCGATATGGGCTTCAAGGAAATCGAGATCGGCTTTCCCTCGGCCTCTCAGACCGATTTCGACTTTGCCCGCTGGTGCGTCGAAGAAGGTGGCGTTCCCCAGGACGTGTCTTTGCAGGTCTTGGTGCAGTGCCGGCCGGAGCTGATCACGCGGACCTTCGAGGCGCTGGACGGCGCGCACAATCCGATCATCCATTTCTACAATTCCACGTCGGAGCTGCAGCGCCGCGTGGTGTTCGGCAAGGATGTTGCCGGCATCAAGCAGATCGCCGTCGATGCGGCGAAGATGATCATGGACATGGCTGAAAAGGCCGGTGGCGGCTATCGCTTCGAATATTCGCCGGAGAGCTTTACCGGCACCGAGCTGGACGTCGCGCTGGAGATCTGCAACGCCGTCATCGCCGAAGTGAAGCCGACGGCTGAGAACAAGCTGATCCTCAACCTGCCGTCGACGGTCGAGATGGCGACGCCGAACATCTATGCCGACCAGATCGAGTGGATGTGCCGCAATATCGACAACCGCGAAAACGTCATCATCTCGCTGCATCCGCACAATGACCGGGGCACCGGGATCGCGGCGACCGAACTCGGCCTGATGGCCGGTGCCGATCGCGTGGAGGGCACGCTGTTCGGCAATGGCGAGCGCACCGGCAATGTCGACATCGTGACGCTCGCGCTCAACATGTTCACGCAAGGGGTCGATCCGGAGCTGGATTGCTCCGACATCGAGCGAATCAAGGCCGTCTACGAATATTCCAACGAGATGGTCATTCCCGAGCGCCATCCTTATGTCGGCGAACTGGTCTACACGGCCTTTTCCGGCTCGCACCAGGATGCGATCAACAAGGGCATGAAGGCGATCAAGACCGCCAATCATCCGGTCTGGGAAGTGCCCTATCTGCCGATCGATCCGCAGGATGTCGGGCGCACCTATGAGGCGATCATCCGGATCAATTCGCAGTCGGGCAAGGGCGGCATCGCCTATATCCTGCAGGAAGACTACGGCATCAACCTGCCGCGCGCCCTGCAGATCGAGTTCCGCGAAGACATCCAGCGGATCACCGACGAGGACGGCAAGGAACTGCCGTCGAAGAAGATCTACGAGCGCTTCATCGAGCGCTATGTCGAGCAGCCTGAGGCGCGGATCAAGTTCGTTGATCATCACACCTATCCGGCCGGGTCCGACCAGAAGGGCATTCGTGTCGTCGCAGCCGAGATCACCGACAAGGGAGAGACGAAACGGATCGAAGGCAAGGGCACGGGTCCGATCGACGGTTTCGTCAATGCGCTGTCGACCTATCTCGGCATCGACCTCTCGGTTCAGGATTATTCCGAGCATTCGCTGCAGCACGGCTCGAACGCAGCCGCCATCGCCTATGTCGAGATGGCGCATTCCGGCGGCAAGCTGTTCGGGGCCGGCATCAACACCAATATCGTGACAGCTTCGCTTGAGGCGATCGTCTCGGCTGCTAACCGGGTTCTCGAAACCCAGGCCAAGGCCTGACGGCATGACGCTCTTCGCCGAGGTTCGACATCCGTCCTCGGCGGAGGCCCCACTTGTGCTGCTGCATGGTTTTGGCGGGATCGGTGCGCTGTGGGCGCCGGTGATCCGCCGGCTCAATCCCGATATTCCATTCATCGTGTATGACCTGCCGGGGCATGGACGCTCGCTCGGTACCAATGGGGTCGGACATGCCGGCGTCATGGCGAAAGCCATTCTTGGCGATCTCGATCGGCGTGGGATTTCTCGCTTTCATCTCTGCGGGCATTCCATGGGCGGGGCCATTGCCAGCCTGATCGCGCTGAAGGCAGCAGATCACGTGCGATCGCTGACGCTGCTGGCGCCGGGTGGCTTCGGGTTCGATATCAATCATGAGGCTTTGCAGCGCTACGGTTCGGCAGCTGACGCAGGCACCTTGCTCATCGCATCGAAGGACATGGCGGCTGCGGACCATGACCCTGACGCAATGGTTCTGACGTTGCTGTCGGATGCGCGGCGGCAAGAGAGTGCCACGGACGCGCTGATGGCGATCCTGCAGTCATTTCTCGTGGAGATGGATGGACGGACAGGGCAGGGCACCTTGCCGCTTTTGGCGTTCAAGACTCTTGCGGTTCCGACGCGGCTGCTGTGGGGTACGGAAGACCAGATTCTTCCGGTGGCGCAGGCCAAGAATATCTGGTCGGGCACCGAGCTGACGCTCATCGATGGCGCCGGCCATATGCTGCTGGAAGAGGCGCCGGATGCTGTCGCCAAGGCGATCGAGGCAAGCGTTTCGGACGACCGACCGTCAACCGCCTAGAAGGCGCTCGCTGTGGTCGAGCTTCAGCGGTGCATCCTCGCTCTCGATCCTGTAACGCTGCCAGTCCAGCTGCCAGTTTCCCGCTTCGCCGTCGATCGAAAACAGATTGTAGCCGGCCGCCGGCTTCTTGGCGCCGGGGCCCTGGCTTGCCGAGGCGATGCCGACGACGGGGACATTCTTTTCGCGGTCGGTCAGCCAGTAGAGCGTGTTCAGATGCGTGTGACCATGCAGCACGAGTTCGGCGCCGCCGGTGCGGATGGCGGCGGCAAAGCGGCGGATGCCGATCATGCGCTTGTGCTGGGCTGCCGCTCCGCGGATCGGTGGATGATGGATCATCACCACGCGGAAGAGGCCTTCTTCGCCGGCTGCCTTGAGAAGGGCTGCCGTTTCGCGCGCCTGGCGGCCGCTGAAATAGCCCTGGGCGGAAAAAGGTGGGGTGGCGAGGGATGTCGAGCAGCCGATCAGGGCGATCGGGCCACGGCGCCGGATATAGGGGAAGAGCTTATGGTCGTCCTGGAAGATCAACGGGTCATCGTCGCCGCGCATGTAATCATACCAGGCCTGGACCACGCGTTCGTGGGCGCCGGGCACATAGGCGTCGTGATTGCCGGGCACTACAGAGGTGTCGAGCGGCGCGCCGGCGAGCTTCAGCCATTCCGATACGAGGCGGATTTCCAGCTTCGAGGCGAGGTTGACCAGATCGCCTGTGATCGCGAGATGATCCGGGTTTTCCGCGCGCAGGGCCTCAAGAACCATTTCCAGCGCGTTGGGGAAAAGATGCTTGCGACGGTTGCGATGCCAGTTCACATAGCCCGTGATGCGCTTGGATGCGAGTTCCCGGATCGTCAGGTTCGGCAGCGGGCCGAGGTGGACATCGGATATATGCGCGAGCTTGAACATGGCGCTTCTCATAACGGCGCTGGCAGAGAGGGGCAAGGGAAATGACACCAGCCGGGAAACGGGCAGAAGAGCCCGGTGATGAAAGGCTGGGATGGCCGAAGAAGTTCCTTGTCCGGCTCCTGCATGTTTATTTCGCACTCAGCCGTGGCATGACGCTTGGTGTGCGGGCCGCCTGTTTCGATGCCGAAGGCCGCGTGTTTCTGGTGCGGCACACCTATGTGCCGGGCTGGCATCTGCCGGGCGGCGGGGTCGAGCGCGGTGAGACGGGGATTGCGGCGCTCGCCAAGGAATTGCGCGAGGAGGGCAATCTGGAGATGACCAGTTCGCCCAGCCTCTTCCATATCTATTTCAACGGGCGGATCAGCGGGCGCGACCATGTGCTGCTCTACCGGGTCGATGTCGTGCAGACGGCGCCGCGTGGCGCGGACCGCGAGATTGCCGAATGCGGTTTTTTCGATCCGGCGTCTCTGCCCGATGGCGCCACGGAGGCCACCCGTCGTCGCCTCGCCGAACTCAGTGGCGAGGCGGAGCTGTCGCATCACTGGTGACGGATCAGGCGCCGAGATGTTCGCGACCGTGCGGGGCCATGAGATCCAGTTCCGGACCCACAGGCACAACGCCGGTCGGATTGATCATGGTGTGGCTGCGGTAATAGTGATGCTTGATGTGGCGCATTTCCACGGTCTCGGCCACGCCCGGGGTCTGGTACAGGTCGCGGAGATAGGCCGACAATGCCTTGTAGTCCGCGATGCGGCGGATGTTGCATTTGAAGTGGCCGACATAGACAGGGTCAAAGCGAACCAGCGTGGTGAACAGGCGCCAGTCGGCTTCGGTCACGCGGTTGCCGAAGAGATAGCGCTGATTGGTCAGTCGCTCTTCCAGCCAGTCCAGCGTCTCGAACAGCGGATAGACGGCGCTCTCATAGGCTTCCTGGGTGGTGGCAAAGCCGGACTTGTAAACGCCGTTGTTGACCGTGTCGTAGATCCGGGCGTTGATCGTGTCGATCTCGGCATGAAGATCGGCCGGGTGCATATCGAGCGTCGAGCCGGTGATGCCGTCGAAGGCCGAATTGAACATGCGGATGATTTCTGAGCTCTCATTCGAGACGATCGTGCCCTCACGCTTGTCCCAGAGGACAGGTACGGTGACGCGGCCGGAGAAGGTCGGGTCGGCCTTGACATAGACCTGCCAGAGGAAGTCCGAGCCGAAGAGATGGTCGACGGTGGCCCCGTCGCGATCATGGAATTCCCAGCCATTCGACAGCATCAGGGGATCGACGACCGAAACCGTGATCAGGTCTTCAAGGCCCTTCAGGGCGCGGAAGATCAGGGTGCGGTGTGCCCAGGGACAGGCATAGGAGACGTAGAGATGGTAACGGCCGGCCTCAGCCTTGAAGCCACCCTTGCCTGACGGACCAGGTGCGCCATCTGACGTCACCCAGTTGCGGAAGCTCGCATCGGCCCGCTTGAAATGTCCCGATGTCGATTTCGTATCGTACCAGACGTCCTGCCAGACGCCGTCTACCAGCCTGCCCATGGCATGCCCTTTCTCTGTTTCTCACTTGCCGGGGAAGATACGGCGTTCCTGCGTGATTGCGAGGGGCATTGCGATGAACAGTGCGTTTTCCGTTGGACGCGCGGAAATTTTGCTGCTATCGGGAAAAACCTTTGAAAAGAAAGCCTGTGATGACCCTTGTTCGGAACCCACGACGACGCTGATGCTCCTAGCCGCCGCAAGGCGTGCCTGTGAACCCTATTGCTGTCTGTCTGCTGGTTTCGGTCATCCATGAAAAATTTCGGGCTTGTCTACCTCACTGAGGATGCGTCGCACGACGCTGTCATCGAACTCATCAATGAAGAAGCGTTCGGTCCTGGCCGGCATACGCGTGCGGCTGCCCGCATCCGCGAGCAGGGGCCGCATGACCTGTTGCTCTCCTATATCTGCGCGGACAATGGCGAGACCATCGCGTCCGTGCGCATGACGCCGGTTCTCGCCGGTGGCGTGAAGGGGCATCTGCTCGGGCCGCTTGCCGTGCGTCCTTCCCACAAGAACCGGGGCATTGGCCGGGAGCTCGTCAGGATCGCCATCGAGGCGGCGCGGCGGAAGGGCTCGGAAGGCGTCATCCTCATCGGAGACCCGCCGTATTACATGCCGCTCGGCTTCGAGAAGGTTGCTTACAAGGCGCTCGACTTTCCGGGGCCGGTCGATCCGAACCGGGTGCTGGTGGTGCCGCTTGGTGACACTGTGCATGAGCGGCTGAAGGGCGTGATTGCATGGCGGGGTTGCACCGCGGTTGCGGCGGAAACGCCGGTCCTTGAGGCCGCGCCGACAGACAAGGTCTATGCATCCGCCTGAGGCAGTGGCGCGCTTCCGTATACGGAACCATTCGCGCCGCAGCCTGTTCCCCTGTCAGCACTTGCAATGACAGGAGACAACAATGCTGAAATTCATCGGTGGCACGGTCGGCGCCATTTTTCTGATCGGACTGATCGTCGTTGTGCTGTTTTTCAAGCTGATTTTTTAAATGCTTTTCTGTCACCTCAGCATTAAGGCGCCGATTTCGCGTTTTCCGCGAAGCGCTTGATCATCCAGCAGATATCGAGGCCTTTCGTAAAGTTCTCGATACGGCCGAAGACCCGGTAGCCGGCCCGCTCATAAGCGCGGCAGGCGACCGGGTTGATCGTATCGATATAGGCGCCGACGCAGCCACGGGCCCTCGCTTCCTCTTCCGCGAGGGCCAGAAGTTTCCCCGCCATGCCCTGTCCGCGCAGCCGCTCGGGGACGAGGAGCAGTTCCACATAGAGCCAGCCGCGGCCGGTATAGCCGACAAGACCGCCATCAACGGCGCCATCCTCCGCAGAAATCGGGATGTAGATATCCTTCCGGTCAGTCGGGCCGAGCAGTGTGTCGTTGTGGGCCTTGATGCCTGACAGAATGGCCTCGCGGGCGCATTCGGGAATAGTGTCGGAGATGGAGAGGTGTGTGGGCATGGGCGCAGGATAGGAGGCACGAGGCGGGATGTCGACGGGGCTCAGGCGTCGACATCCTGCTTCTCGATAGCCCGGACTGAAAGGCGGAGGCCCATGCTTTTAAGCAGGGCGCTGAGGCTTTTTAGTTCCGGATTGCCCTTCTCGGACAGGGTGCGATAGAGCTGGGTCGGGTTCAACTCCGCTGACTTTGCCACCGCAGGCACACCACCGAAGGCCTTCGTCATTTGGCGAAGCGTGACCAGAAGCTCTCCCTGGTCGCCATCCGCGAGGATTGCGTCGAGGGTTGCTGCCGCGAGGTCTGGATCCTCCCGGAACAGGCTTGCCATTGCGTCGTCGTGGGGGCGGTCCTTCACATCCATTCCTTCTCAGTTGTGGCGGCTTCCCCAGTCCAGCCAGTAAGACTTGGCGCGCTCGATGTCGTCCTGCTGGCTCCTTTTCGTGCCCGCGCACAAGAGCAACACGACAGTTTTCCCTGACCTTGCAAAGTAGATGCGATAGCCCGGTCCAGTGTCGATCCGCAGTTCGGATACACCTTGCTGCAGGGCCTTGAAATCCCCGAAGTTGCCCTGTTCCAACCGGTTCAGTCGCCTGACGATCGCAACTTTTGCGATCGGATCACGGAGGTCGCTAAGCCAATCGAGAAAGGGATTTCGGCCTTCCCGGTTGAGATAATGTCTAATTTCTAGCATGGGATTGTCTTCGTTTAAAGACGAAAATTGGTTTGCTTGAAACTTGATTGATGCCTGGATATGCCGACGATTGCCACTGCCACCCAACATGCCGGAGAAAAGCCCGCATAGGTGCGATCAGTCCATGTCAATCTTGGAGAAAAGTCAGCTTAAAAACAATCGGTGGTGGTAAGCGCTCTCGCGCAAGATTCTGGCCTACCGCCCCTCACGCCACCACATTGCCGAGACCGCTAGCAGCAAGATCCCCAGCCCCGCAAAACCCGCAAACAGCGGCAGGGTGTTCACGCCCTTCAGCACGGTTTCGTCGGTCAGCCGGATCAGCATACGGCGGTCGTCGGCGACGCGGACTTCGCCGCGCACCGGTAGGATGTCGGGAATGCGGATCGATTGGTCGCCGCCGTCGAGACGGGTGGTTAGGCCTCGGCTCTCCGTGCTGATCGGGGCGAGCGTCTCCGTTGTCGAGACCATCGCGCGGAATTCGGGGGCGTCGACGGCGCCGACATGGACGAGGGTGGAGAAGTCAGCATTGGCGACGGTGAACAGGCCGGTTTCGGTCATGCGGCGTTCGCCGCGATAGAGGCCGGGCTGGATCTCCGAGAGGTTGAGCGTGATGCTTTCGCCTGAGGGCGTGGTGATGGTTGCCGGGCCTGGGGCGTCGCCGATGGTCTGGCGGGTCACTTCCAGGGTGCGGCCTTGCGCTCGGGCACGCAGCGCCTCTTCCTCAAGCTCCGGCTCCTTCATCAGCCAGTGGGCGATGCGGCGATAGAGCGAGACATGCGGGCCGCCGCCCTCGAAGCCGCGCGCCCAGAGCCAGCCCTGGTCGGAGAGCAGCATGGCGACGCGGCCCTGTTCGGCCCGGTTCAGCACGAGCAGCGGGCGACCTTCATCGGCGGTCATGACGGTTTCGCCGTCTGCATCTCCCACCTCAACGCTGCGGAACCAACGGCCCCATTGCGGCGGTTCGACCGCCGAGCCGTCGAGGCCCCGGGTGACCGGGTGGCGTTTGCCCTGGTCGGAGAGGCGCGGATAGAAGCCGGCCTGGTGCACGTCGCCGGTCGGGGCGGCCGGCAGGACGGATTCGAGCGGGGTGAGCGCGATCGAATCCTGGCTGGCATGTTCGGGGCCGGCGGCGATCAACAGCGCCCCGCCGTTCTTCACGTATTCGGCGATGTAGTCGTAATAGAGGATCGGCAGGACGCCGCGATGCTGGTAGCGGTCGAAGATGATCAGGTCGAAATCGTTGATCTTCTCGACGAACAGTTCGCGGGTCGGGAAGGCGATCAGCGACAACTCGTTGATCGGCGTGCCATCCTGCTTTTCCGGCGGGCGCAGGATGGTGAAATGCACGAGGTCGACAGAGGCGTCTGATTTCAGCAGGTTGCGCCAGGCGCGCTCGCCGGCATGCGGTTCGCCGGAGACGAGCAGCACGCGCAGGTTCTGGCGGATGCCCTCGATCAGGTGAATGGCGCGGTTGTTGACGTCGGTAACTTCGCCCGGCGTTCCCGCCACTGCAAATTCTAGCACATTGTTGCCGCCGCGAGGGACCTTGAAGGCATAGGAGGTTTCGGCACCCGGCAGGGCCGAGACAGTGCCCAGATCCTCGCCGTTCATCTTGACCGAGACGTCGGCCGGCTGGCTGGACGGTTCACCGTCGTCGAAGACGCGGAAGGTGAGTTCCTGTTCTTCATCGACGATGCCGAAGCGGGGCGCGCGCAGGATCTCGATGCGGCGGTCGAATTCGCCGGCCTTGCCGGTCACCAGCGCATGGATCGGCGCCGAGAAGGGCAGCGGCTGGGTGTCCGGCGGCAGGTCGTGGACCTGACCGTCTGTCAGGAAGATCGCGCCGCCGACGCGGGCCGGTGGTACGTCGGCGGTTGCGGTCTGTAGGGCTTCGAAGAGTTTCGTCGAGGGCGCGTCGCTGTCGCCGGGATCGGTCACTTCGACGATGCGGGGTTCCAGATTGGGGAAGCGGGCGAGGCGTTCGCGCAAGGCTGTCAGAGCCTCGTCCGTCTGTTCGGCGCGGCCGGCGATCTGCTGGCTCTGGCTGCGGTCGACGATGACGGGCACGACTGTCGTCAGCGGATCGCGCTCTTCCTGCAGCAGCAGCGGATTGGCGAGTGCGGCGAGCACGGCGAGCGAGGCTGTGAAGCGGATCGTGGTGCCGCGCAGGCCGCGCAGGAAGCCGAGTGTCGCCAGAAGTGTGGCCAGTACGGCGAGGATGGCAATCACGAGCCAGGGGATGAAGGGGGCGAATTCGAGCGTCATGTCACTGGCCCAACCGTTCGAGGAGGGCGGGGACATGCACCTGGTCGGCTTTGTAATTGCCGGTCAGCATATACATCATGATGTTGACGCCGGAGCGGAAGGACATTTCCCGCTGCATCTCGTCGGCGGGCACGACCGGCAGGACGCTGGCGCCATTGGCGTCGACCGCCCAGGCACCGAGCAAGTCGTTGCCGGTGATCATGATCGGCGTGACGCCATCACCTGTCGAAGCGACCGCGCTGTTGCTCGACTGGGCTTCCTGACGGGACTCGACCCAGAGCGGGCTTCCTTCATAACGGCCGGGAAAACCCTGCAGCAGATAGAAGGCGCGGGTCAGCACGTGGTCCGAAGGAACGGGCTCAAGCGGCGGGATGTCGATATTGGCGAGGATCGCCTGCAGGCGTTCGCCATTGGCAGAGGGGCCGCTGTCATTGCCGAGCGTCGAGATCTGGTCGCGCGTGTCGAAGAGCACGGTGCCGCCGGCGCGCATATAGGCGTCGATGCGGCTGATGGCTGCGGCGGATGGCATGGGGGCCGTGGCCGAGATTGGCCAGAAGATGATCGGGTAGAAGGACAGGTCGTCCTTGGTGATGTCGACGCCGACAGGCGGCGCGGGCTCCAGCGTCGTGCGGTAGGTGAGGAAGTCGGTGAGGCCCTGCAGGCCCTGCTGTGAGAGCGTATCGACGTCCTGTTCGCCGGTTACGACATAGGCGAGGTGGGTGTTGTCGAGCCGCTCGAGGATCAGGTCGTCGCCGGGTTTGGCATCCGAGGCGAAGGCCTGGCCCGATGGCATGCTGGCTGCCAACCCGAAGGCGAGTGTCATGACGGCAGCGGTTGCCGCGCGCTTCGGCAGGCGGGCGAAGGCACCGCCCATGAAGAGCACGATGAGGCTGTCGAGTACGAGCAGCAGGAAGGCCGTCGAGAGCAGGCCGGGTTTCAGCGGCACGGCGGCGGTTCCGGCCATCGGGTCGCGGGCGATGACAAGGCCGGCGGGGCTGGCGAGCGGGCGCAGTTCCGCACCCGGTGGCAAGAGGTTCAGGGCGGCAAAGCCATCCTCGGTGCCGTAGAGGCCGGGCGGGTTGTCGAAGGTGGCAGCCTCCGGGCGGTCGGGGCCGAGCGAGAGCGGACGGGCGGTGCCGGCCTCGGCGGTGAGCGCGCCGCGTTCGGTGAGCAGGCGGAATGGCGGCAGGGCCGGGGCTGTCGACTGGGCGGTGTCGGTCTGGGCTGCACCGACGCGGGTCAGCTGTACGATGCGGCGGAGCATTTCGACGAAGGTGCCGGAGATTGGCAGATCCGACCAGGTGGCCTCGGCGCTGACATGGAAGAGCACGACGCGGCCGGCGCGCTTTTCCTGGACGGTGACGAGCGGCGTGCCGTCGGCAAGGCTTGCCCAGGTGCGGGCGGCGAGATCGGGACTCGGCTCGGCCAGCACCTGGCGCTTGACGAGGATGCCTGCCGGTTTTGGCATGCCGGCAAAGGGGCCGAATGTGGGGAAGTCGGCGAGCGGCTGCGGTTCTGCCCAGGACAGCGCTCCGCCGAGCGCGCGTTCGCCCTGGCGGAGCATCACCGGCACCAGCGGATCGTCGGCGGGAGCGGCGGCAAGGCGCGGGCCGGCAAAGCGGATCAGCGTGCCGCCGCGCTCGATCCAGGCCTGCAAGGGCGCATAGACATCGGCCGGGAGGCGGCCGACGTCGGCGAGCACCAGGGCTGACGGGTTCTGTTTGAGGATTTCGGGGATGGCGACTGCGAGGTCGGTCTGACCCGGTTTGACGACATCGGCATAGGGGCCGAGCGCACGCTCGATATAGTAGAGCGGCGAAAGCAGCGGCTGGAAACCATCGCCGCTGTCGCCGGAGACGAGTGCTACCTTGCGGCGGCGAAAACCGTCGTCGAGCAGATAGGTGGCACCGGCGGAGGCCACGCCGGTGATCGACAGGCGGGCGAAATCATTGCGCAGTTCGAAGGGGGCGGCGATCTGCCCCGTCGCCTCCGTTGCTCCTGCAGCGAAATCGGCGGTGCCGGAGGCGATGACGCGGCCCTGGCGGTCCTGAGCCTCGACGATGACCTGGCGGGCTTCGGAGGTATTCAGGCGCGAAAGGGTGACGCTCAAAGCGTCCGAGCCGTTGTTGGCGCCGGTGATTGCGATCGCGGTCGGGCCGTTGTTTTCGATCAGGCGGAATTCGGCGGGGGCGAGCGTCGAGAGATCGGAAAGGAAGGCGTCATCGGGGTCGCGGGCGATGCCATCGGCGATATAGGCGAGCGTGCCGGGGCGTTCCGTGGCGAAGCTGGTGCGGAGCGCCTCCAGCGTGCGGGCGCGATCTGGGCGAAGCGGACGCGGGGATGCGGCGGCGAGTTTTTCCAGGGCCACGGCGGCTGTGCCTGGTGTGGCATCCTGGGCCTGGTCGGCGGTGAAGAGGATCGCAACGGGCAGGCTGCGGTCGGCGGCGTCACCGATCAGGGTCGTCGCGGTTTCGATGCGGCGATCCCAGTCGCCGACGGTGGCCCAGCTGTTGTCGACGACGAGGAGGAGCGGGCCATCGCCTGACAGTGTGGCATTGCGCGGGTTGAGCACGGGATCGGCCAGCGCGAAGATGACGATTGCGGCCATCAGCATGCGCAGAAGTGTCAGCCACCAAGGGCTCTTGGATGGTGTTTCCTCGCGCTTCAACACGCCTGCGAGGATCCGGAGCGGCGGGAAGACTTCGTATTTCGGGCGTGGCGGGGTGAGCTTCAGCAGCCACCAGATCAAAGGCAGTGCGAGCAATGCGCCGAGAATGGCGGGGGCCCCGAAGGCGAGCGGTAGACCCATCATAGGCTTGCACTCCGGGCAACGGCCGGCGTCATGCCCGACAAGTGCATGTGAACGGCGACGAGGGCTTCGGAGGCGAGGCGGTCGGTACGGTGATGGGTAAAACTCCAGCCCATGCGGCGGAGCTGGTCTGAAATGCTGTCGCGGCGGGCGAGATAGGCGCGGCGGTAATCGTCGCGCAGCGTCTCGGCGCGGCCGGAGGTCAGCTTGTCGCCGGTCTCGGGATCGGTGAATTCAGTGCGGCCGCTATAGGGGAAGGTCTCTTCGGCGGGATCGGCGATCTCGACGACATGGCCGCGCAAACCGCGCCTTGCAAGCGGCGTGATGCGGTCCATGACGCGGTCGGCATCGTCGAGGAAGTCACCGATCAACACGATGTCGCTGGCACCGCGGATCATGCGCGTGTCCGGCAGGCCCGAGGTCAGCGGCGCATGCATGATGGCGGCGGCCAGCCGCTCGGCGGCGTTGCGGGCGGAGACCGGCTCCATGATTCCAGGGCAGCCGATGCGCTCGCCGGAGCGGGCGAGGATTTCGGCGAGTGCCAGCATCAGCACGAGGGCGCGGCTTTCCTTGGAGACGCTTGCCAGCGTCGACTTGTACATCATCGAAGGCGACATGTCGGCCCAGAGCCAGACGGTGTGGGCGGCTTCCCATTCGCGGTCACGGATATACATGTGGTCGTCACGGGCCGAGCGGCGCCAGTCGATGCGGGCGTAACTCTCGCCATCGGCATAGGGGCGGAACTGCCAGAAATTCTCGCCGATGCCGCGCTTGCGGCGGCCATGCCAGCCGGCAATCACGGTGTTGGCGATGCGTTTTGCCTCGACCATACAGTCGGGTACGAGAACGGCGCGCTGTCGCGCGCGCTGCAGCACTTCGCTTCCGGGTGTCTGTTCGACGATCTGGCCGATCGATGCCACGCGGTGGGAGCCTCCCTTAGCTGCGCAGGTTGGAAACGAGGCTGGCGATGACGTCGCGCACGGTCATGCCTTCGGCGCGGGCGGCGAAGGTCAGCGCCATGCGGTGTTCTAGCACCGGTTCGGCCAGCGCATGCACGTCGTCGATCGACGGCGCGAGACGGCCTTCGTAAAGGGCACGGGCGCGAGCGCAAAGCATCAGGGACTGGCCGGCGCGCGGGCCCGGACCCCAGGCGACATGCTTGTCGGTTTCGGCATTGCCATGGCCGGGACGGGCCGAGCGGACGAGCGAGAGGATCGCGTCGACCACTGTGTCGGAGACCGGCATCTGGCGGATGAGCTTCTGGATTTCGACGAGGCGCTCACTTGTGATCACGGCATTGGCGCGATTGTCTCTGATGCCGGTGGTTTCCAGCAGGATCTGCCGTTCGGCAGCGAGTTCAGGATAGAGCACGTCGACCTGCAGCAGGAAGCGGTCGAGCTGGGCTTCGGGCAGGGGATAGGTGCCTTCCTGCTCCAGCGGGTTCTGGGTCGCGAGCACATGGAAGGGGGCAGGCAGGTTGTATGCCTGGCCGGCGATGGTCACTTGGTACTCCTGCATCGACTGCAGAAGCGCCGACTGGGTCCTCGGGCTGGCGCGGTTGATTTCGTCGGCCATCAGCAGCTGGGCAAAGACCGGGCCCTTGACGAAGCGGAAGGAGCGGCGACCCGTCTCGTCCTGGTCCATGACTTCGGTGCCGAGGATATCCGACGGCATCAGGTCGGGCGTGAACTGGATGCGGTTGGCATCGAGGCCGAGCACGGTGCCGAGTGTCGTGACCAGCTTGGTTTTGGCGAGGCCGGGAACGCCGACGAGCAGTGCATGGCCGCCGGAGAGGATGGCGAGCAGGGTGTTTTCGACGACCTTTTCCTGGCCGAAGATGACCTTGGCGACTTCGGCGCGGATGGCGGCAATGTCGGCGAGCGCCTTTTCGGCCTCAACGACAATCGCTTTCTCATCCAATGCGACATCCGGATTCGGCATCATGCCCATGGTCTGCTCCAAATTGATGTGGCCGGGTTCGGCGAATCGAACGGGCGCGCGAGGTGCATCCTATCAAACTAACTTATTGCCGACATGCCGGCTGACAAGCGCGCCTCGAATGACTATCTCGTGACTGTGATGGCAGAGAGACAAAACCGGGACGCAAACATGGCAGACGAAACCTTGAAGGCGACCACGGATGCGGCAGACCTCGCCGCCCTTATTTCGCGGGCGGCGGCGCAAACAGAGGGTGGAAAACCGGGTCTTCCACCCGTCGAGCGGTGGGAACCACCGTTTTGCGGCGATCTCGACATGGAAATCCGCGCTGACGGTACCTGGTTCTATATGGGCACGCCGATCGGCCGGGCGCCGCTGGTCAGGCTGTTTTCCACGGTCTTGCGCAAGGATCAGGACGGGAAGACCTACCTCGTAACACCTGTGGAAAAGGTCGGCATCCGGGTCGAGGACGCAGCTTTCGTTGCCGTGGAGATGAGTGCAATCACGCGGGACGGGGTCGAAGTGCTGACTTTCCGTACCAATGTTGGCGATGTCGTAGAGGCGGGGCCGGAACACGGCCTGCGCTTTTCCATCGTCGGAGAGAACCATGAGCTGAAGCCTTACTTGCATGTGCGGGGGCGGCTGGAGGCTCTGGTGTCGCGGGCGGTGACGTATGATCTGGTTGAACGCGGCGAGGTGCGGGATGTCGAGGGGCAGGCGATGTTCTGCATCGTCTCCGGCGGTGCGGTGTTCCCGGTGATGCCAGCCGACGAACTGGAACGCCTGTCCCGATGAGCGAGGCGTTGTTTACCGCGCAGGATTTTCGCCGCCGTGCGCTTGAGCAGGTGGCGCCTCTCGACCAGGCCTGGCGCGAACATGGCGACCATGTGCTCAATCGCGACAGCATTCTGCAGATCGAGCAGCTGAATTTGCGCGATGCGGCCGTGCTGATCGGGGTGATCGACGATCCCGACGAGGCGCGGGTGATCCTGACCAAGCGCACGGACAAGCTGCGCAAACATGCCGGCCAGATCGCCTTTCCCGGCGGCGGGATCGATGAGACCGATCTGTCGCCGGAAGAGGCGGCTTTGCGCGAGGCGGAAGAGGAGATCGGGCTTGACAGGCGCTTCGTCGAGACGGTCGGGCGTCTGCCGCAATATCTGGCGGGGACCGGGTTTCGCATCCAACCGGTACTAGCCGTGGTGCAGCCGGGTTTTACACTGACGCCCAATCCGGACGAGGTGGAGAGCGTATTCGAAGTGCCGCTCGCTTTCCTGATGGACCCTGACAATCACCAGCAGGACAGCTGGGTCTGGCAGGGTGCGGTGCGTCATTTCTACGTCATGCCCTATCGCGAGCGGCGCATTTGGGGCATTACCGCCGGGATCATCCGGACACTCTATGAAAGGCTTTATGCATGACCAATCTGTCCGACCAGCCCTGGTTCCAGGCTCCCGGCCTCAAAAGCCTGATGGCGCTTTTGAACGGCAATGGTGCAGAGACGCGGGTTGTGGGCGGTGCTGTGCGCAACAGTCTTTTGGGACTTCCGGTGGGTGACATCGATCTGGCGACGACGCTGCTGCCGGAGGAGGTCACGGGCCGGGCGGCGGCGAAGCAGATCAAGGCGGTGCCGACGGGTATCGAGCACGGAACTGTGACGCTGGTGCTCGACGGCAAGGGCTATGAGGTGACGACGCTGCGCCGGGATGTTGCAACCGACGGGCGACACGCGGAGGTTGCCTTCGGGGCCGGCTGGCAGGAGGATGCCGAGCGGCGCGATCTGACAATCAACGCGCTCTATGTCGGGCTCGACGGCGAAGTGGTCGATCTCGTCGGCGGCCTTAAGGATATCGAGACGCAGACGGTGCGTTTTATCGGCGACCCGGAACTCAGGATCGCCGAGGATTATTTGCGCGTGCTGCGCTTCTTCCGCTTCTTCGCCCATTACGGCCGGGGGCGTCCTGATGCAGCTGGCCTGAAGGCCTGCGCGCGGGCGCGGGCCGAGTTGAAGACGCTGTCGGCCGAGCGGGTGTGGAGCGAGATGAAGAAGCTCTTGGGCGCTCCCGATCCCGGCCGTGCGCTTTTGTGGATGCGGCAGTCGGGTGTCCTGACCGAAGTTCTGCCGGAAACGGAAAAATGGGGGATCGACGCGATCCCTGGCCTGATTGCCGCCGAACAGGCGCTGGGCTGGGAGCCCGATGCGCTCTTGAGGCTTGCGGCGATCACGCCGAAAGATCCGGCGCGTCTGGTCGGGCTTGCCGAACGGCTGAAGCTCTCCAATGCCGAGGCGATCGCGCTTGACCGGTTCGCGCGAGCGCCGAAGCCGCAGGAGACGGTGACAGACGTCGCCTTCGACCGTGACCTCTACCGCTACGGAAAGGACGGCATCATCGGCGTGCTGAAGCTGGAACTGGCCTCGGCGCGAGGCCAGGCGGAAGGCGGCGACGCCAAGGCCATGGCACGGAGTGCGCGGCTTTCTGCGCTGCTCAAGCGGGCAGAGGCTTTCGAGCGTCCGGTGCTGCCGGTCAAGGGCTCCGACGTGCTCGCCGCAGGGATATCCCCCGGGCCGAAGATCGGCCAGATCCTCGGCACCCTGGAAGAGGGCTGGATCGCGTCGAACTTCACGCTCGACCGCGAGCGGTTGTTGGCGCGGATCGCCGACCTCGCTTCGAAGTAAGCGGGAGCAGAAGCCGAAGCATCAAGCCTGCGGCTGTTGCTCCTCGCGAATGCCTGGCTGCCGATCGCGGATGCGGCTCCTGATGTTCTCGACCATGGTTGGGCGAATGACTTCCTCGCCATGGGTGGTGCGCAAATGCTCGACGGCGCGCCGCACGACCTCCGCTTCTTCTTCCGCACGGGTGCGCCAGTCGCAGCCCGGCACCAGCGATCCACATTCGAACGTTTTCATGGTGGTCTCCTCCTTCGTTCATTCCCGCAGGGTGAACAATGGTGGAGGCAAATTTGTTCGACTGGCCGCATCAAAAAAAAACGCCCGCAGATGGCTGCGGGCGAGGGTGGATGCGCGGTGGATCTGGTATGGGTCAGTCGGGTCTTGCCCAGCAGTTGAAAACTGACTGGTTGGCCACTGCCTTGCCGCGATGCGAGCCGGTCTCGATCGCGTTGGCGGCGGCATGGTCGGTAACATCGGCTCCTGCCAGGCCTAATCTTACCTGCTCGACAAAATAGGAATGCGGCAGATCGACATCACTCGAAGCCCGCAGCTTTTCCGCCAGTCGATCGATCAGTTCGGGCGCCTCGATCGGGCGGTCTGCGGGATCACTCACACGGGCACTGGTCACTGCGCCGGACGGGTTCATGGCAAGTCTCCTCCTCCTCATTGCGTGCGACTGGCAGCATGAGCAAGCGCTTCGGTGAACGCAATGAAAACCGTCAAGTTTTGAGGCCTGAAGGCATAACTGCCGGGAATCCTAGGCTTATCTTTTTCGTGAGCCTGCGTGATCTCTGCGATGTCAGCGTTAACGCCTGACATCAGGGATATCGGACGACCGGGGGGAGCGATGACAGGATTGATTCGACGTTTCCACCGGTCTTCAGGCCGAAAATCGTGCCGCGGTCGTAGAGCAGGTTGAACTCGACATAGCGGCCTCTACGGACCAGTTGTTCGTCACGATCCTGTTCCGTCCAGGGCGTGTTGAAATTACTCCGCACGATCTTCGGATAGACCATGTTGAAAGCACGTCCAACATCCTGGACGAAGGCGAAGTTGGCATCCCAGCCACCCTTGTCCGACTGGGGATAAAGCCAGTCGAAGAAGATGCCGCCGATGCCGCGCGGTTCGTTGCGGTGGGGCAGGAAAAAGTACTCGTCGCACCATTGCTTATAGGCCGGGTAGTCGGCGACATCCGGATGGCGCTGACAGGTGATTTCCATGGCACGGTGGAAGAGGCGTGTGTCGGCATCTTCCTGGGTGCGACGACGGTCGAGCACCGGCGTGAGGTCGGCGCCGCCGCCGAACCACTGGCTGGTGGTGACGACCATGCGCGTGTTCATATGCACAGTGGGAACATGGGGATTGACCGGGTGGGCGATCAGCGAAATGCCGGAGGCCCAGAAGCGCGGGTCTTCCTCGGCACCGGGCATCTGTTTGCGGAATTCCGGCGAGAATTCGCCATGGACTGTGGAGGTGTGAACGCCGACCTTCTCGAAGACACGGCCTTCCATCATCGACATGCGGCCGCCGCCGCCCTTGCCCTCGTCGCGCTGCCAGTCCTTCGGCGTGAAGCGGCCGGGCTCGCGGTCGGAGAGCGGGCCGGTCAACTCGTCTTCCAGCGCTTCGAAGGAGGCACAGATCGTGTCTCGAAGGCTCTCGAACCAGGCGCGGGCGGCAAGCTTCTTGTCCTCGATGTCGTCAGGCAGTTCCTTTGGCAGATCCGGTCGCTGCATGCTCTCCCCCTTGCGTATTTCGATTCCCGAATATCAGGTCGGGGGCGTCCCTGCTATATGGTGCCCGGAGGTGTCCGTCGAAAATCGACTCGCCTTGCGGTTTTGTCTGGTTTAATCTCTTGTCATGCGAGGGATGTCATGACGAAGATGCCCGGCCCGCCTGAATTCCATGGCCTGAAGAAACGCATCGCGGACCACCGTGCGGCGGCGTCCGGGCGCAACGGACACTTCGTGCGCGAAACCTATTGCCTCACCCGCGAGGAGGCGCGCGCCAAGGCTCGTGAATGGTTCGATGACTTTCCGAAGGCAGCCTATTGGACCGAGGTGGAGAGCTGGCGTCAGCTCGACGGCGACCAGATCGAGTTCACCATGCGACGTCTGCCGTCGGCCGACTGAGCGGTCCAAGTCTGCACTCCCGCTGTTTCCACCTGTTCGCTAAAATTCGACTGGTCCGCGTAAGCGAAAGACAAAACCTTGATGGCATTGTTCGTGTGACACAGCCGGGATGATCCCGGTGCCGGTTCGACATGAAATGCGACATAAGGTTTCCCCATGACATCAGTCGGGTTTAATCCGTCTTCGGGCAATGTGCTCGCGATGCTCGACGTTTCGCGTGCGGCGCTGGATGCCACAAGTGAGGCGGCGGCGCGTAAGGCAGTGGTTCCGACGCAGCCTTCCGCCGAAGCGAATAACGCCTATTGGTCCATAGCAACCACTGTCAGCGCCTCCAATCTGTCTCTCGGCAGTGTCCAGGATGCCAATGATCTGGCAGCCGCCGTCACGGATACAGCGGCGATCGGCCTCGAACAGGCGACCGAGATCGTTGGCCGCATCCAGCAGAAACTCGTGCAGGCCAAGGCACCCGGCTCAAACAAGCCAGCGCTGAATGCCGAGATTGATGCGATGAAGGTAACGCTCACTGAGGTTATCGACGAGAGCGCGTTCAACGGTGAGAACTGGCTGCAGGTTGGTGCCGGTGAGCGGCCGAAGATCACCTCGCTGCTTGCCTCGGTCACGAGTGGGGCGCGAGGGGAACTCTCCATCAACATGATCGACGTCGATACCGCCCAGGTGGCGCTGGTGTCGAAGGAGACGGCGGACGATGGCCTGCTCACCCGGGCCTATGCTGGCACCAGCATGAGCGGAGTGCCTTACGACTACTATCTGATGGATGCGAATTCCTCCGTCCCGAACCGGTCAAGCGCGGGCGAGATCCGCATCGACGCCGAAACCAGTTCCGACCAGCTCGACGGCATGATCTCGGCGCTCAACCGCGTGTTGATCGACATGGTCGGTGCCAGCGCCGAAGTGGGCGCGGTCCGCAGCCAGATCTCAGGCGATGACGGTTTCATCGAGGGCCTTGCCCAGGCGAGCGACCTCGGCGCCGACAGCCGGGTGCGCTCCGATCTCGGCGAAGAGGAGACCAAGCGCGTGGCCCGGGAGGCGCAGGCGCAGCTGCAGGATTCGACGCTCAATATTGCCAATGCCTCAATGGCAGGCTGGTTGAAGATTTACCTGTAAGAGGAACCCAGAACAGCATTTTCGCTGTCTGGTTCCGCATCCGTCATCGACGGGCGCGTGCCTTTTTCGGGCCGGCCTTGGCAGGCGTTTTGCTGGTTGCGTGCGGTGTCGGCTGATCCGGCTCACCTGCGACCGGGGAGACAACTTCCGGTTCGGGCGGGGCTATAGCCTCGACAGCCGGAGGTTCGTCCGGTTCGGCTGCCGTCATCGCCTCGACGGTTGCCTCAATGGGTTCTGCCGCCAAGGCTGCGACCGGTTCCGCGACAGGGGCTGTGAGAACTTCCACGACGTCTTCGGCCTTGGTTTCGACCTGTTTCACCGGCTCCGATACTGCGAGAGGAACGATTTCCACGCGCTCCTCCGTCTGCTCGGGATGGCCGGCGAGGATATCGGTGATGATCTTCGTCACCTTGATGGCGCCGGGCAGATCGGTATTGGTCGAATGGCCGCAGAAGGGCACGCGGATATCGGTCGCGATCTTCGGGCGCGAATTGAGTTCGCCGAACCAGTCGAGTTCACCGACCACGTCCGTCACATCGGCAAAGGCGTCCGGCATCTTGATGCGGCCGCCGAAGGTGACGATGCGGGCGGTGTTCGACAGGGTTTCCAGTCGTGAGGGATCACTTGTCTTCACGGCATGGAGCGCATCGGCGATCACCCGGTTGCCGCGCGAATGACCGGCGATGAGGGTGAAGGAGAGGGCGGGGTCGGCGAGCAGACTTGCAACCGTATCGGCGTCGAGGCCGCGGCTTGTTTCGTGCTCCGCTTCGGCGTCACGTTTGCCGTAGGCGCCGAGCTTGGGCCGTCCCACCATATCGTCGATGACTTCGAGATTGCTTCTGATATGGCCGAGCCAGCCGAAGAGGAAGGCGCCGCCGATCGCTTCGTTGACGATGTCGCCGAGGCCATAGCCGGAGACGACGGCAGCCACCGGCTCACCGATGGCATTTGCCACGTTGCGGGCAAAGGCGGCGGCCCCGATGGCAGACCCGCCCATGCCGGCGACGGCGAGCGCATGCACGTCACGTCCGCCGCGCAGACGATATTCCTCGACGCTCTCACACAGGGTCAGCATCGGGCCGCCGGACGGCGGGACGATCATGATCAGCCCTTCCGAGGCGAGGCTGTCGCTGATGTAGAAGGCTTCGTCCGCCGTCAACGCCTTGACGTCATAATAGAGCGCATCGACGCCGGTGTTGCGCAGGCGCCAGGGTTCGAGCGCCGCATTGCGGGCTGTGCGATGACGCACGCGTTCGGGCAGGCTCAAGGATCGTGCAAACTGGGTCAGTCCGAGGGCGAATGCTGTTTCAAACATGTCCATCTCCCGTGCTTTGCTGCGCTGCAACATACCGCGGATCGGATGATTTAGCAAATGCCGCTATAATCCACGGCTGCCCAGCCTCGCGCATGGGCTAGGATAGTCGGTCCGGTGCGGGCGCGCCTTGACGGATGCCTGTTTGCGGGGATTTCAGAATGCGACATTCGTCTGACGCAGCGCTTCGCCGGAGATCATGGCGGCAGACATAGCGACATTGATCGAGCGCTGGCCTTCGACCATCGGGATGATGACGCGGTGATCTGCCGTGTCGTGTACAGGATCGGGCACGCCGGCACTTTCGCGGCCAAAAAGTAGGATGTCATCAGCTCGGTATTCGAACCGCGTATAGGGGACGGCGGCGCGGGTGGAGGCAAGCACCAGACGACGGCCTTCGTCGCGACGCCAAGCGTCGAAGCGCTCCCAGTTGACGTGGCGGACCATCACGGCACTGGCGAGATAATCCATGCCTGCGCGCTTGAGGTTCTTGTCTGATAGCACGAAGCCAGCCGGCTCGATGATATCAACCGTCAGGGAAAGACAGGCGGCGAGCCGCAGAATGGTGCCGGTATTGCCCGGAATGTCCGGCTGGTAGAGGGCGATGCGCAGGTCGGTCATGGCGGCGTTCTTACGCCAGCCGGCGATAGGGCTCAAGGGAGTGGGTGGGGCGAGGCTTGTCTGGCTGCGGCGGCAGGGGCTGTGGTGCTCGTGCAACAGTTGCGGCAGAACGTCTCGCCATTCATCGGCACGGCTGGAAATTGGAACTTGGCGGGGATAGAAGAAGGCTCTGTTCAACACGCAAGCGGGAGGGCCTTCGATGGATCAATTCGGTATTGTGCCCTTTGCCCGCCAGCCTCGTCTGGCTGCGTGACGGCGATCCCTTCGCCGCTTTTTCCAAACTGATTCATCCTGCGGCCATAAGTGGCCTCAATCATTGACATTCTGCGCATTGCGACGGCCGAATATGGTCGTCTGCCCGCGCTGCAATTGCTGGAGTACAACCATGTTCTCGTGGTTTGAAAACCGCCTGAATGCCTATCCGGAGGGCGAGCCGACGCTGCCGCCGAAGGGGCTCGTCGCATTCTGCTGGCATTATACCAAGCCGGCCTGGCCGTGGCTTCTGCTGCTCGGGCTGTGTTCGGGACTGATCGCGGTTGCTGAGGTGTTTCTCTACCAGTTCCTCGGCAATATCGTCGACTGGCTGTCGAATGCCGATCGCGCAACCTTCCTGCAGACGGAGGGCCATACGCTGATGTGGATGGCAGCCCTGCTCTTGATCGGACTGCCGGTCATCGGGGTGATCCACACCATCACCATGCACCAGGTGCTGGCCGGAAACTTTCCGATGATCGCACGCTGGCAGATGCACCGCTTCCTGCTCAGACATTCGATGACCTTCTTCGCCAACGAATTCGCCGGTCGCGTCTCGACCAAGGTGATGCAGACGTCGCTCGCCATCCGCGAAAGCGTGATGAAGATCATCGACGTCTTCATCTATGCGGGGTCGTTTTTCATCTCCATGCTGGCACTGGTTGCCTCGGTCGACTGGCGGCTCGGCGTGCCGCTCGTCGTCTGGCTGGTGATCTATGCCTTGATCCTGCGCTACTTCATCCCGCGGCTTCGCCGGTTGTCGAGCGAGCAGGCCGATGCCCGCTCGATGATGACGGGGCGGATCGTCGACAGCTATACGAACATCGGCACGGTGAAGCTGTTCTCGCATGCCGGACGCGAGGAGATCTATGCGCGCGAGGGAATGGATGCCTTTCTCGGCACGGTGCATCGTCAGATGCGGCAGATCTCGCTTCTGAACATCTGCGTCGACATCAACAATGCCATCGTGCAGTTCTCGGTCGCGGCGCTCGGCATCTGGTTCTGGCTGAACGGCAATGTGACTGTTGGTGCCATCGCGGTCGCGATCGGCTTGTCGATGCGCATCAACGGCATGTCGCAATGGATCATGTGGGAGGTGGCTGCCCTCTTCGAAAACATCGGCACTGTTTATGACGGCATGGGCATGATGACCAAGTCGCATGATATCGTCGATGAGCCCGAAGCCAAGTCGCTCGCCGCGCCAAAGGGCGAGATTGTCTATGACGACGTGCGCTTCCACTACGGCAAGCAGAAGGGCGTGATCGAGGGCTTTTCGCTGACGATCAAGGCGGGCGAGAAGGTCGGCCTCGTTGGCCGCTCGGGTGCCGGCAAGACGACGCTGATGAACCTGCTCTTGCGCTTCTACGACATCGAGAAGGGCAAGATCCTGATCGACGGGCAGGATATCTCTCAGGTGAGCCAGGATAGCCTGCGAGCCCTGGTCGGGGTCGTGACACAGGATACCTCGCTGCTGCATCGTTCGATCCGCGACAACATCGCCTATGGCCGACCGGATGCATCCGATGCCGAGGTGATCGAGGCGGCCAAGCGGGCGAATGCCTGGGACTTCATCCAGGCGCTGGCAGACCAGCAGGGCAGGGTCGGCCTCGACGCGCATGTCGGCGAACGGGGTGTGAAGCTCTCCGGCGGCCAGCGCCAGCGGATCGCGATCGCCCGTGTCTTCCTGAAGGATGCGCCGATCCTGATCCTCGACGAGGCGACTTCGGCACTCGATTCGGAAGTTGAGGCGGCGATCCAGGAAAGCCTGTTCAAGCTGATCGAGGACAAGACGGTGATTGCGATCGCGCACCGGCTGTCAACGCTGACGCAGATGGACCGGCTGATCGTGCTCGACAAGGGGCGGATCGTCGAGGAAGGCACGCATCAGCAGCTGGTTCAGACCGGCGGCATCTATGCGGACCTGTGGAACCGCCAGTCGGGCGGTTTCCTGCCGGACCAGATCGATCCCGAGGAGGAGCAGGCGAAGAAGCTGCATGCCGAAGGGGCGGCCAAGGCGCTGGACGATGCATCGGAGGAGGCGGCGGAGTGATCCGCCGGCTCCATGCAATTCGGGATGAACGATGGGGGCAACAATGCCCCCATTTTTGTTAGGCATTTGTTTTCCATGGAAGATCGGCTGCAGGGGGTAAGGCAAGAAATGCCCTTGAACGGGTAAGGTTTTGTTCAGAGCCGGGCTGTCACGGAGAACGCCGGGTCGTTGTGACCCTGGCTCCTGTTTCAAGCGCGGATTTCAGTCGTGAAAAATCTCAAGATCAAATTTCTCCTGCCGCTCCTTTTCTGCCTCATGGTTGTTGTCTCGCTCGTTCAGGGAGGCATCGCGATCCATTCGGTCAATGACATGAGCAGCCAGATGGACGACCTCGGCATCCGTATGCAGCGATCGATGCAGGTTGCCGAAATCGACACACAGCTCGCCGAGGTGCGTCGCCTGAATCTCATGACGCTCAATGCCAGCAATGCCGGCGAAAAGCGCAAGCTGGTGGAGGCGCTGAACGCCGCCAACGAACGCCTCGACGCATCCATGCAGCGTTTCGACGCAGTGATCTCAATTCCGTCGGTGCGCAAGCGCTTTGACGCCTTCAGCACGAGGGTCGATCAGTATCAGGCGCTTGGTCAGACATTTGTCGAGCAGGCCCTGACCTCCAAGCTCTATCAGGCGAAGGACACGATTGCGAAGATGGTGCCGGTCGGCGCGGAAGCCGGGGCATTGCTGCAGGAGATCATCGCCATCAACCGGGATGTCGCTGTGACCGTCAATGAGGAGAGCAAGGTTTCTGCCCAATCCGCGCTGCTGTTTTCCATTGCAGCCGTTATATGCGCCGCTCTGATCGCGCTTGGCGCTGCCTTGTTCAGCTTCACCCGTATTGTGCGGCCGATCTCTGATATCACCGGATCCATGCGTGGGCTGGCGGCCGGTGATACCGCCACGGACATCCCTTTTGGAAACCGCCACGATGAGATCGGCGAGATGGCGGCGGCCGTTGCCGTGTTCCGTGATAATGCCATCGAACGGGCACAGCTGGAGCGCCAGGCCGAGGAAAACCGGTCGCTCAGCGAAACCGAGCGTCTGGCGCGCGAGGCCCAGAAGGCCGAGGAACAGGCCCAGGTGCAGTTTGCCGTCGATCAGCTTGCCAATGGCCTGCAGCGGCTGTCGGAAGGCGATCTTGCCGTCTCGATCGAGCAAAGCTTCACGGACCATCTTGACGCACTGCGTCTCAACTTCAACCAGTCGGTGGCGCGCCTGCGCGAGGCAATGCAGGCGGTGAACGACAATGCCCGTGCGATCGATGCCGGAGCCAGCGAGATGCTGGCGGCGGCCGACGATCTGTCGAAGCGCACCGAACAGCAGGCGGCCTCCGTCGAGGAGACGGCGGCGGCGCTGGAGCAGGTGACGACGGCAGTGAAGGACAGTTCGGTCCGCGCCGAAGAGGCGGGTCAGCTGGTTGGCCGCACCCGCGACGGGGCCGAGCATTCCGGCGAGGTGGTGCGCAAGGCGGTTGCAGCCATGCAGCAGATCGAGAAGTCCTCGTCCGAGATCTCCAACATCATCGGCGTCATCGACGAGATCGCCTTCCAGACCAATCTTCTGGCCCTCAACGCTGGCGTCGAGGCGGCCCGCGCGGGTGAGGCCGGCAAGGGTTTTGCCGTGGTTGCCCAGGAGGTTCGGGAACTGGCGCAACGCTCTGCCAGTGCGGCGAAGGAGATCAAGGGCCTGATCAACACGTCCGGCGAGCAGGTCCGTAACGGCGTTGCATTGGTCGGCGAGACGGGAAGGGCGCTGGAGACCATCGTACGCGAGGTTCAGGAGATCAACCAGAACGTCGCCGCGATCGTCACCTCGGCACGTGAGCAGGCGACGGGTCTGCAGGAGATCAACATGGCGGTCAACCAGATGGACCAGGGCACGCAGCAGAATGCCGCCATGGTCGAGCAGTCGACGGCGGCCAGCCATGGACTGGCGCAGCAGGCCGCCATGCTGATGCAGATGATGGCCCAGTTCCGGACGGGAGAGGAAGACCAGCAGCCTCTGACCGCCCGTGTGGCGCCGGCTGCAGCAACGAGCCAGCCTCAGGCCTCGCCCGCCCGGGCGCTCGGCCGGAAGGTTGCCAATGCCTTCCGGGGCAATGCCGCGCCGGCTGCCGAGTGGTCGGAGTTCTGATCACGGTGTTTTGGCGGCGATGCTGTCGAGGATCAATGAGACGAAGGGGCCGCACGGCCCCCTTCTGCATTCGGGATCGAATTCGCAGCATTGATCGGTCCATTCCTCGAATTGGCTTGTCCCGAGGCACTGAAGACCGGTATGCGGGGGGACTTTCGATGACGGAGCCGCGGGATAAGATCCGCGAATTGACATGCTGAAATACATGGACTGGATCTGGGCCATTCTGGCCGGCGCATTGCTGGCGGTGATGGTGACGATCAATAGCGGACTTGCCGCCCACACGACCCCGTTCACGGCCTCCTGGGTGGTCCATGGCGTAGGTGCTGTGGCTGCCTTCGTCCTGCTCATGGCCAATCTTGCCGTCGCCCGCAGGGCCGGTCGGATCAAGGTCGAAGGACGAACACCGCTCTGGACCTATTTCGGCGGTGCGCCCGGGGCCTTTGCCGTGGCGCTGAGTTCCATCGCGGTCAATTCCGAACTGGCGCTGGCCGGTGGTTTGTCCCTGCTGCTCGTCGGGCAAATCCTGTTTGGTCTTCTGTCGGACCAGTTCGGGCTGTTCGCGACGCCGAGGCGGGGGCTGAACCGGTATGATTTCCTGTCTGCGGCCTGCGTGATCGGCGGAAGTGCCGTCCTCATCTTTTCTAAGGGGGCCTGAATGCTGGGCGCTGTCGTGATTGCCCTTCTGGGAGGGGCAGCCGTTGGCATGAGCCGGTCGATCAACGGCCGGCTGACGATGACCAAAGGTCCATTCGTCGCCTCCGTGTGGAACCATGCGATCGGCTTCCTGCTGCTCAGCGTCTATATCCTTTTCGTCCACCGGGTCGGGCTGACGATGCTCGGCGAAACGCCGTATTTCTTCTTCGTCGGCGGGATCATCGGCGCCTTCTTCGTCGCCATCAGCTCCTATGTCTTTCCGAGGCTTGGGGCTGCCCGCTCGGGGCTGTTGATCATCGGGGCTCAGATGATCACGGGACTCTTGATCGACTACGCGCGGGGCACGGCCGAGTTTCATATCGGCCAACCGGCGGGTGTCGCGCTGATCCTTCTCGGGATCTATCTGACGCGGTTTTCGCGGTGACGCCGGACAGCCCGCCCGAGATGAAGAATTTGTAATTCCGCAACCGCGCCATTTGCTTTGCCATGCCGGGGAATCCGCCTATATCGCATGGCATGTTCCAAGCAATCGCACGTCTCTTCGAAAACTGGCTGGATCCCTTCGCGCGCTCGGACGACCTGAAGCCGCCGGAGAAGACCTGGGCCTTCGTCTGGTTCTATGTCCGCCAGGCGAAGACGGCTTTCTTCCTGATGGCGCTGTTTGGCGGTGCCGTGGCGATGCTCGAGGCCGGGCTGTTCTGGTTCGTCGGGCGGCTGGTCGACTTGCTTGACACCGTGCCGAAGGATGCCGGCTGGGACGGGCTGATCGCGGCGCACGGCTTTGAGCTTCTGGCCATGGCGCTGATCGTGCTTCTCGGGCGTTTCCTGGTCGTAACCATCGGCGCGCTGGTCGAGGAGCAGGTGATTGTCCTCAACTTCTTCAACATGGTGCGCTGGCAGGCGCATGTGCATGTGAGCCGCCAGTCGCTCTCCTTCTTCCAGAATGATTTTGCCGGCCGCATCGTGACCAAGGTCTGGTCGGCGGGCCAGTCGACGGGCGACCTTCTGACCTCGCTGCTGCAGGTGGTCTGGTTCATGGTGATCTACACCGTCTCGACCATGGCGCTGGTTGCGCAGCTCGACTGGCGGCTGGCCGCGATCATCGGCGCCTGGGTCGGCATATTTCTTCTGCTGGCGCGCTATTTCGTGCCGAAGATCCGCAAACATGCGAGGGAAACGGCCGAGGCGGCCTCCATGCTGAACGGCCGGCTGGTCGATAGCTATTCCAACATCCAGACATTGAAGCTGTTCGGTCGCGAACGGCAGAACGACCACTATATTCGCGGCGGCTTCGACCGTTTCCAGGATACGCTCCGGCCGTTTGCCCGGCTGCTGACGGGGGTCCGGTCGTCGCTTGCCATCCTGTCGGGCGTGATGATCCTGATGGTCGCGCTTCTGTCGGTCGATCTGTGGTTTGCCGGTGCGGTAACCGCCGGTGGTGTGGCCTTCACGCTCGGTCTGGTGCTGCGCCTCAACATGTTGCTCGGGCGGATGATGACGCAGCTCAACAGCATCATGCGCAATATCGGCACGATCCAGAATTCGGCGGAATTGGTGGCGAAGCCGATCGGGCTTGTTGATGCCCCTGATGCCAGGACGCTCGAGGTGCGCTCGCCGGAGATCCGCTTCGAGGACGTGTCCTTCCATTATGGCCGAAAGAAGGGTGTCATCGACAACCTGACGCTCAGCATCCGGCCCGGTGAAAAGGTCGGCATCGTCGGGCGTTCTGGCGCTGGCAAATCGACGCTGGTCAATCTTCTCTTGCGCTTCTACGATCTGGAAGGCGGTCGCATCGTGATCGACGGGCAGGATGTTGCCAAAGTCACGCAGGAGAGCCTGCGCTCGCAGATCGGCATGGTGACCCAGGATACGTCGCTGCTGCACCGCTCGATCCGCGACAACATCCTGTTTGGTCGTGAGGACGCCGGCGAAGAGCGGCTGATCAAGGCGGCCGAGCGGGCGGAAGCGCTCGATTTCATTCAAAGGGTGGAAGACCAGCGCGGTCGCAAGGGCTTCGACGCGCATGTCGGCGAACGCGGGGTCAAACTGTCTGGCGGCCAGCGTCAACGCATCGCAATCGCCAGGGTAATGCTGAAGGACGCACCGATCCTGGTTCTCGACGAGGCGACCTCGGCGCTCGACAGTGAAGTGGAAGCGACGATCCAGTCCAATCTCGACCGGCTGATGCAAGGAAAGACGGTGCTTGCCATTGCCCACCGCCTGTCCACTATTGCTGCGCTCGACCGGCTGGTGGTGATGGAAAAGGGCCGGATCATCGAGCAGGGGACGCATGCGGACCTGGTCGCGCTCGGCGGTCTCTATGCCGAGCTCTGGGCGCGCCAGTCGGGTGGATTTCTCGACACTCGAACCAGCGAGCCGGTGGCCTGAGAGGCGTCCCGCAGCGCAAGCGGCGGTCGTCCTCTCGCCTTGCGCTGCCTGCGATCCGCAGTGAGCCCGCGCTGCTCGGCGGGGCACGTTCCAGCTATGACTCAGTCACTCATGCGCAGATGGCCCAGTCGACGGTGACGCGTGGCCATAAGCCGCATGGGGACAAAGCCAATTTATTCCGCGACATAGTGGCTCCCCCCGGGTGGAAGACTGGACAGATTGGAATATCAAGCTTAGAACGCGCCAATCTGGCGGGGAATCTGTGGCCAAGACATGGTCGAACTGTGATTCCCGCTGCGGGGGCAAATGCGGTTTGTCGCAGGATTGCGAAGAGGAAAAAGTGACCGTGAGCGAACACGAGACGACGACTGAACACGCGGGCGAGCCTACGCGCCGCGATTTTCTCTACATGGTGACCGGCATGGCCGGAGCGGTTGGTGCGGTTTCGGTCGCCTGGCCCTTCATCGACCAGATGCGCCCGGATGCCTCGACGCTCGCGCTCGCTTCGATCGAAGTGGACGTGTCTGCGCTTGAGCCCGGCATGTCGCTAACGGTCAAGTGGCGCGGCAAGCCGGTTTTCATCCGCAACCGCACCGACAAGGAAGTTGAAGAAGGCAAGGCCGTGGCGCTCGCCGACCTCAAGGACCCGATCGCCCGCAATGCCAATATTGATGCGACGGCAGAAGCGACTGATGTCGCGCGCTCTGCCGGCGAGGGCAAGGAAAACTGGATCGTCATGATCGGTTCCTGCACCCATCTTGGCTGCGTGCCGCTCGGCCAGGCAGGCGATTTCGGTGGCTGGTTCTGTCCCTGCCACGGTTCGCACTACGATACGGCCGGCCGTATCCGTAAAGGCCCTGCGCCCGCGAACCTCGCTGTTCCGACCTTTGCTTTCGTTTCCGATACTGTGATCAAGATCGGCTGAGGGGATAAGACAAGATGAGTGGCCATTCCAGTTACCAGCCGTCCACCGGCATTGAAAAGTGGGTCGACGCGCGCCTTCCGCTGCCGCGCCTGGTCTATGACAGCTTCGTCGCCTATCCGGTTCCCCGCAACCTGAACTACGCATACACTTTCGGCGCCATGCTCGCCGTCATGCTGGTCGTGCAGATCCTGACGGGCGTCGTGCTCGCCATGCATTATGCGGCCGAAACGACGGTTGCCTTCAACTCCGTCGAAAAGATCATGCGCGACGTCAACCATGGTTGGCTCCTGCGCTACATGCATGCCAACGGCGCATCCTTCTTCTTCATCGCCGTCTACCTGCATATCGCCCGTGGTCTCTACTACGGTTCCTACAAGGCGCCGCGCGAAATCCTCTGGATCCTCGGCGTGGTCATCTTCCTTCTGATGATGGCAACCGCTTTCATGGGCTATGTTCTGCCCTGGGGCCAGATGTCCTTCTGGGGCGCTACCGTCATCACCGGCTTCTTCACCGCCTTCCCCTGGGTTGGTGAGTGGATCCAGCAGTTCCTGCTTGGTGGCTTTGCCGTTGACAATCCGACGCTGAACCGCTTCTTCGCGCTGCACTACCTGCTTCCGTTCATGATTGCCGGCGTCGTCATCCTGCACGTCTGGGCACTGCACGTCACCGGTCAGACCAACCCGACCGGCGTCGAAGTCAAGTCCAAGACCGATACAGTGGCTTTCACGCCCTATGCGACCCTCAAGGACGCTCTCGGCCTGTCGGTCTTCCTTCTGGTCTTCGCCTGGTTCGTCTTCTACATGCCGAACTATCTCGGCCATCCGGACAACTACATTCCGGCTGACGCTCTGAAGACGCCTGCCCACATCGTTCCGGAATGGTACTTCCTGCCCTTCTACGCGATGCTGCGCGCCATCACCTTCAATGTCGGCCCGATCGACTCGAAGCTTGGCGGCGTTCTCGTGATGTTCGGTGCGATCATCGTGCTGTTCTTCCTGCCCTGGCTCGACACCTCCAAGGTCCGCTCGGCTGTCTACCGTCCCTGGTACAAGCTGTTCTTCTGGGTCTTCGTTGCCAACTCGATTCTGCTTGGCTGGCTCGGCGCCATGCCGGCTGAAGGCTCTGGTCTGTTCGGCCTGCTGTTCCGCGGCGAATTCGTCGGCAACTATGTCGGTTACTCGCAGCTGGGCACCGCTTACTATTTCGGGTTCTTCATCGTGATCATGCCGTTGCTCGGCCTGTTCGAGACGCCGAAGCGCATCCCGAACTCGATCACCGAAGCGGTTCTCGAAAATAGCGGCAAGTCCGCCGCTGTCCAAGCCTGATTGCGCGAGAGAGGGAAACAAGAACAATGAAGAAGCTTCTCACGAGCATCGCGCTCATCGCTTCGATGGCCGGCTTCGCCGGCCAGTCCCTGGCAGCCGAAGAGGGTGATCTGGCGCATGCGGTCGAGCATGCCGCCAAGGTTGGGCACTATCCGGTCCTCAAGCCGAAGGAAATGGACTGGAGCTTTGCCGGCCCCTTCGGCACCTATGACAAGGGTCAGCTGCAGCGCGGCCTGAAGATCTACAAGGAAGTCTGTTCGGCCTGCCATTCGATGAGCCTCGTCTCCTTCCGCACGCTGGAAGACCTGGGTTACTCGGAAGAGCAGGTGAAGGCTTTCGCCGGTGAATACGAAGTGCAGGACGGCCCGAATGCCGACGGCGAAATGTACACCCGCAAGGCTGTGCCGTCCGACTACTTCCCGTCGCCGTTCCCGAACCACGAGGCCGCCGCTGCTGCCAACAACGGCGCGGCTCCGCCGGACTTCTCGCTGATTGCCAAGGCACGCGGCGTTACCCGTGGCTTCCCGCAATTCGTCTTCGACATCTTCACCCAGTACCAACAGGGCGGCCCGGATTACATCCATGCGCTGCTGACTGGGTATCAGGAACCGCCGGAAGGCGTGACTGTCGCCGAAGGCACCCACTTCAACCCGTATTTCGTCAGTGCTGCGGCTCTCGCCATGGCACCGCCGCTCTCGGATGGTCAGGTGACCTATGACGACGGCACCCCTGAGACCCTGGACCAGTACTCCCAGGACGTTGCTGCGTTCCTGATGTGGACCGCAGAGCCGCATCTCGAAGATCGCAAGCGCATGGGCTTCATGGTCATGGTCTTCCTCGCCATCTTCACGGCGCTGATCTACCTGACCAAGAAGTCGGTCTATGCGAACAAGGAACACTGATCTTTAAGGATCGCGTTCACGAAAAGGCGGTCTCTGGGCCGCCTTTTTTGTTGGGAGGGCATGCCGATCTTGGTATGGTCCGAGCAACTCATTTCCCCGACATTCGGAACCATCATGACCAAGATTTCTTCAGAACTGGCCGACTCCATCCGCTCCATTCCCGACTATCCGAAGCCGGGGATCATCTTTCGCGATATCACGACTTTGCTGGGCGATGCCAGGGCGTTTCGACGGGCGATTGATGAGTTGGTGCAGCCCTATGCCGGGCTGAAGATCGACAAGATCGCGGGCATGGAAGCGCGCGGCTTCATTCTCGGCGGCGCCGTCGCACACCAGCTTTCGGCCGGCTTTGTGCCGATCCGCAAGAAGGGCAAGCTGCCGCACGAAACGGTCCGGATCGCCTACAGCCTGGAATATGGCGTAGACGAGATGGAAATTCATATGGACGCGGTGAAGCCCGGCGAGAAGGTGATCCTGGTCGATGACCTGATCGCCACCGGGGGGACAGCTGTCGGTGCCGTGCAGCTCTTGCGGCAGATCGGCGCGGATGTGGTTTCTGCCTGCTTCGTCATCGACCTGCCGGAGCTTGGTGGCCGCAAGAAGCTCGAGGCACTGGGCGTCGAGGTTCGCACGCTGGTGGAATTCGAGGGGCACTGAGCTCCTCGCTGTGACCGGGCGAACAGACCCGGTCGATCTTCTGGCTCGGCGTCATCGCTGCGCCAGCGCCAGTTTTCCCGCCATCAGCACGAAGCCGGCCGAAAGAAGCCGGTTGACGATGCGCATCCTGTTCGGATGCGCAACGAGCCCATACCGCATGCTCGCGGCGGCCAATCCGTAGAGTGCGAAGATAACAAAGGTCACGACCATGAAGACGAGGCTTAGGGTGGCCATTGTCATCAGCGGAGCCGGGTCCCCGGGGTCGACGAATTGCGGCAGGAAGGCGAGGAAGAAGAGCGACAGTTTCGGATTGAGCAGGTTGATCAGCACCGCCTTGCGGATGATCCGCCAGGCTCTCTGACGAGGCTCTGCTTCGGGATCTCCGGCGAGGCCACTTCTCCAGAGGCCGATCGCCATACAGACGAGATAGGCAATGCCCGCATACCGGATCAGCTCGAAGAGGCGCGGCTCGGCGGCGACGACGGCTGAAAGTCCAAGAGTGGCGGCCAGCATGTGCGGGATGATGCCGAGCGTGCAGCCGAAGGCGGCGACGAGGGCGGCGCGGCGACCGCCACCAAGGGCGGCAGCAAGCGTGTAAAGCGCGCCTGTTCCCGGTGTCGCGACGATGATCAGGGTGGTCAGAAGGAAATCGAAGGTCATCACATGTCTCCTGCGTTGGCGAGGAGAGCATGCGGGTGTCAGGCCATGCGGTCTTGTACAGGATTGCGAGGCAGCTTTGCACCGCGGTAGGCGCCGGGCGTCAGGCCGAAGCGGCGGCGGAATTCCCTGTGCATATGGCTTTGGTCGACATAGCCGCAGGCAGCCGCGACCTCGGCCGGCGCGAGGCCTTCAGCGAGCAGGCGGCGGCTGAGAAGCGCGCGACGCTGCATTTGATAGGCATGTGGGGTGAGGCCGGTGTGTCGCTCGAAGGCGCGGATCAGCTGGAAGCGGCTCATGCCGGCGTCTCGGGCGAGGTCTTCAAGGTCCACGGCTTGCGCCGGGTCGTCGTCGAGGCGTTCGCGGACGCGTCGGATCGAGGCCGGCAGGGGCAGCGGGGCTATCGCTCGGCGGGTCAGGGTTTTGCCGAGGAGCAGAATGAGGGCTTCGCGAAAGGCTTCCGCATCATGTCCGGGATCATTGCCGTCCAGCCGGGCGTGGACCTCAACGAGAAGCTGGCGGATGGCCGGATCGGCGAAGACGGGAAACTCGAATTCGAGGTCTGCGGTGGTTGATACAAGGTCGGACACGGATCCGGCCGCGAGATCAGGCGTCAGATAGAGCATGTGCCAGCTGCGTGGCGTCCGGCCGACCGGCGCGCCGTCATGGACCTCACCGGGGTTGACGGTGATCAGCTGGCCGGCTTGCGCTTCTACCTGCCCTCGACCCGAGGCCGAGATCTGGCCACCGGCGGAGAGGAAGCCGACGCCATAGGTGTCGTGCGTGTGTTTGGGAAAGACATGGGCGCTTGTGGCCGAGATCGCTTCCAGGCCGTCGAGGGGTGTCGGGTGGAAGCGAAAATCGGCCATGGCGTCAGCTTGCCAGGGCTTTGACGATGTCGTCGGCAAGCTCCGACGGCGCCGTGCGTGGCGAATAGCGGGCAATCGGCTGGCCGTCGCGACTGATCAGGAATTTTGCAAAGTTCCAGCCGACCTCGGTGCCCTGTTCGGCGCCCGGGGTTTCCGACTTCAAATAAGCGTAAAGCGGATGCGTCCCCGAACCGTTGACCTCGATCTTGGAGAAGAGCGGGAAGGTGACGGCGAACTGGGTTTCGCAGAAGAGCGCGATCTCTGTCTCGGTGCCGGGTTCCTGGCTGCCGAACTGATTGCAGGGGAAGCCGAGGACGACGAGATCGGGATTGGCCTTGTAGAGGGCTTCCAGGCCTTCGTATTGCGGTGTGAGGCCACAGGCGCTGGCGGTGTTGACGATCAGCAGCACCTTGCCGGCATAATCCTTCAGGCTGCGCTCTGTGCCATCGATAGCGGTCATGGTGAAGTCGTGCACGCTCATTCGGCTTGCTCCTCGTCGGGGAAGAATTCGATCAGGTTGCTCTTGAAGCGCAGCACGGTTTCTCCGTGCTGGTTGACGCCTTCGGAGAGGGCGGAATTGAGAATATAGCGGTTTCGGCCCTGAACGGCGCGGCTGTCGATTGGCGTCATGAAGAAGGTGATTGTGTCGCCGGCATAGACGGGTTTGAGCCATTGCAATTCGGCAAAGCCGGGCGAGGGGCCGAGCTTGGGCGACGCGATGCCTTCAGCTTTCAGACGTTCGATTTCCCGTCCGATGAAGCCGATGAAGCTCTTCATCCAGTTGGCGCATGTATGCCAGCCCGATGCGCAGAGGGCGCCGAAGACGTAATTCTTGGCGGCTTGCGCATCGACGTGGAAAGGCTGCGGGTCGAACTTTTCGGCAAAGCGGATGATATCCTCGGCGGTGAAGGTGACCGAGCCGAGTTCGAGCCGGGTGCCGGCGGGATAGAGGTCGAGCATTCTCATAATGCTGCCTCCACGGCTTCGCGGCGGCGAACCATGACGGCGTTGCGGGCCTTCAGCACGGTTTCGCCGCGCTGATTGTGCAACTCGTGGCCGAAGGTTACGATGCCGAGATGCGGGCGCGAGCGCATGAGCCGGGTTTCCTCGACGATTGACTGGCCCGAGAGTGTGTCGCCGGCGAGCACCGGCTTGCGCCACTGCATGAACTCGATGCCGGGAGCCCCTTCGGAGGCTGCCTTCAGCACATAGGCGTCGATCATCAGACGCATGAAGAGGCTGGATGTGTGCCAGCCGGAGGCGGAGAGGCCACCGAGAATGCTCGCCTTGCCGGCCTCTTCGGTGAGATGCATCGGCTGCGGGTCGAACTCGGTTGCAAATTCGATGATTTCCTCTGATGTCACCAGACGTGGTCCGAGCGCAAAGCTTCGGCCTTGCGTGAAGTCCTCGTAGTGAAGCCTGCCGTCCTGCATGCGCCGTGTTCTCCAAAGCCTGTCCAGTCGCTATGGTCATAAGCGGGAATCGAGAGGTGGTCCATGGCGGGTTGGGCAGATCAGGCCGGCTTTCTGGCTGATATTGATGCGGATGCACGGCAGGCGCTGGAGGCGCTGACGCCCATGCATATACCCGCGCGCACTACGCTGTTTCGGCCCGGCGACGAGGCGCAGAGCTTCGTGATCCTGCTTGCGGGGCGGATCGGTGTTTACCTCACGGGGCGGAACGGGCGGGAACTGCTGCTCTATTCGGTGACACCGGGGGAGACCTGCGTGCAGACTACACTCGGGGTGCTTGGTGGTGCGCCCTATAGCGGCGAAGCCGTTGCCGAGAGCGATCTCGTGGCCGTCATGGTGCCGCCCGCCGTTTTCGAGCGGCTGATGGCCTCGTCGACTGCCTTTCGCAACTTCGTCTTCCGGGCTTTTGCCGACCGGCTGGGCGACCTGATGTTCGTGCTGGAACAGGTGGCCTTCGTGAAGGTGGAGCAGCGGCTGGCGCATGCGCTCCTCGAGCGGGCGGACGGGGAGGGGCAGGTCGCCCTCACGCATCACGACCTTGCCGTCATTATAGGCACGGCACGCGAAGTGGTGTCGCGGCGGCTGGAGGCGCTCGTCTCGAAGGGCGTTGTGGCCAATGAACGCGGGCAGATCCGCATTATCAATCGTGGCGAACTTGCCCGCATGGCGCGGGCTGTGGACGGTTAAGACTTTGCAAAGCCCGTGACTAAGTCACCGACGCGGCGGCAAGGCAGCGCTAGTTTCATCCCATCGTTAAACAAACGGAGGGAAAAATCATGTTTGCCAAGAATGTCGGCGGTCTCGACCGCATCCTGCGCATCGTTGCCGGTCTCGTGCTGCTGTCGCTCTTCTTTATCTATCCGGACGTCTCCTGGCGCTATTTCACGCTGATCGGCGTCGTACCGCTCCTGACCGGTCTGATGTCGAGTTGCCCGCTCTATTCGATCATGGGCCTTTCGACCTGCCCGGTGAAGCGCGCCTGAGACATTCCGGGTTCCAGAAATGCAAAAGGCCGCGAGGGGATCGCGGCCTTTCGTCGTTTAAAGCGTCACACTTAGGTGTTGAAGCGGAAGTGGATGACGTCGCCGTCCTGGACGACATATTCCTTGCCTTCGTCCCGGCCCTTGCCGGCTTCCTTGGCGCCGACTTCGCCCTTGTAGGCGATGTAGTCGTCATAGGAGATGGTGAAGGCGCGGATGAAGCCGCGTTCGAAATCGGTGTGGATGACGCCGGCGGCGGCCGGGGCCTTGGTGCCACGGACGATGGTCCAGGCGCGGCATTCCTTGGGGCCAACGGTAAAGTAAGTGATCAGATCGAGCAGGTGGTAACCGGCGCGGATCAGGCGGTCGAGGCCGGCTTCGTCGAGGCCGAGGGCTGAGAGGAATTCGGTCGCTTCTTCCTCAGGCAGCTGGGCGACTTCAGCTTCGATCGCGGCCGAGATGATGACGCATTCCGCACCCTGTTCGGCGGCCATCTTGGCGACGGCTTCGGTGTGTTTGTTGCCGGTCGCGGCGTCGCCTTCAGCCACGTTGCAGACATAGAGGACCGGATGCGAGGTCAGGAGGTTCAGACCCTTGAGGATCTCGATCTCGTCGGCAGCAAGCGTCTTCAGGAGGATGCGGGCCGGCTTGCCTTCGTTGAGGAGCTTTACGACCTGCTCCATGATCGGCAGCTGGGCGACCGAATCCTTGTCCTTCGAGGAGGCGCGCTTGCGGGTCTGCTCGACGCGGCGTTCCAGGCTTTCGAGGTCGGCGAGCATCAGCTCGGTCTCGATCGTGTCGGCGTCGCCGACCGGGTCGATCTTGCCTTCGACATGGGTGATGTCGTCGTCTTCGAAGCAGCGCAGCACGTGCACCACCGCATCGACTTCGCGGATGTTGGCCAAGAACTTGTTGCCGAGGCCTTCACCCTTCGACGCACCGCGCACGAGGCCAGCGATGTCGACGAAGGAGATGCGGGTCGGGATGATTTCCTTGGAGCCGGCGATGTCTGCCAGCTTCTTCATGCGCGGATCGGGAACGGCCACTTCACCGGTGTTCGGCTCGATCGTGCAGAAGGGATAGTTCGCCGCCTGGGCTGCCGCCGTCTTGGTCAGCGCGTTGAAGAGTGTGGACTTGCCGACATTCGGCAGCCCGACGATACCGCATTTGAAGCCCATGGCTCTATATACCTGCTCGGGATGGATTTTCGTTGCCCACGCCTATGAGGTATAGGAGGGGCATGGTCAAGTGTTACAGGCCTTCATGCGGCCTCTAGATCCGGAAGGAACACCATGGCGAAGGATACGGTGCTGACACCGAAGACCGAAACGAAGCCGAAGGTGGAGAAACCGCGGCTCTACAAGGTCATGCTGCACAATGACGACTATACGCCGCGCGAGTTCGTGACGATCGTGCTCAAGGTGGTGTTCCGGATGAGCGAGGAGACGGGCAACCGCGTGATGATGACCGCGCACAAGTTCGGCTCGGCGGTGGTCGTGGTCTGCACGCGGGAGATTGCGGAGACGAAGGTCACCGAGGCGATGGACCTCGCCAAGGAGGCGGGCATGCCGCTGCTGTTTACGGCCGAGCCGGAGGAGTGAGGGCATCAGCATGCGGACCGATTGGCTCCGCGACCCGGCCTAAGCCATCCCCCTCCAGGCTATGGCCGTGCCTTAGTTCGCTGTTTGCGGAACGCGGGCGATCACCTTGATTTCGAAGTCGAAGCCGGCGAGCCAGTTGACGCCGATCGCGGTCCAGTTGGGGTAGGGGGCGGCGGGAAACATCTCATGTTTGACCGCCATGATCGTGGCGAACTGGTTTTCCGGGTCGGTATGAAAGCTGGTGACGTCGACGAGGTCGGCCAGGCTGGCGCCGGCGGCGGCGAGCGTCGCTTTCAGGTTCTCGAAGGCCAAACGCACCTGTTGCTCGAAGTCCGGCTCCGGTGAGCCATCGGGTTTGCTGCCGACCTGGCCGGAGACGAAGAGAAGATCGCCGGAGCGAATGGCGGCGGAATAGCCGTGTGCTTCATAGAGGGCATGGCGGTCGGCGGGAAAGATCGGTTCAGGTTTGGTCATGGAGGTTCCTTTCGGGCAAGCGTCTGCGTTGCCGCCCGCAGGGTGCGGGCAGGTGGATCGCTGCTTGGCTGATGCGCAAAGATTTTATATACGATGCGTATGTAGAAATATTCGCATACAGTGCGTATGTCAACTTCACATACGCGATGTATGTCAGATTGGGAGAGTGACTTGAAGCGCACACGGGCGGAAAGCATGGAGGAGAACCGGGCCAAGCTCGTTGCTACCGCCCGTAAGGCCTTCGCTGACAAGGGTTATGCGGCTGCCTCAATGGATGCGCTGACAGCCGAAGCGGGGCTGACGCGTGGTGCCCTCTATCATAACTTCGGCGACAAGCGCGGCCTGTTCGCCGCGGTGGTCGAGCAGATCGACACCGAGATGGCCAGTCGGGCTAAGGCTTGCGGAGCGGCGGCGGGTGAGGGGTGGGATGCCCTTCTGGCCGAAGGGGCGGCCTATATCGAAATGGCGCTCGACCCGGAGGTGCAGCGGATCGTTTTGCTCGACGGGCCGGCGCTGCTCGGCGATCCCTCACGCTGGCCGAGCCAGAACTCCTGCCTGCAGGTCACCCGGGAGACGGTGGAAGGCCTTATGTCGGAAGGCGTGCTCAAGCCTGTAGACGCCGAAGCGGCGGCGAGGCTGATCAGCGGGGCAGCGCTGAATGCCGCGATGTGGATCGCTGCCAGTGACGCCCCAGAAACGGTCTTGCCCAAGGCACAAGAGGCCTTCCGGCTGCTTGCCGAAGGACTGCTGGCGAAGGCTAGTTAGCTGTTCAGGCCTGCCTTTGCCTCAATCCCCCTTCGGCCCAAACAGCTTCTTCAGCATATCGGCCATCGGCCCCGTTTCCGGCAGCTTCTTCGGTTGCTGCATGTTGCCGCGGGCCTGGCGGATGTGGGACTGGGCGGCGGGCTTGGGCGCCTTGGCGGGTTTGTCGTCATCCGGCTTTGATCCGGTCGCCAGTGCCAGCTTGTTGAGGAGCTGTGAATCCTCACCCTTCACCAGCATGTCGGCGTTGTCGGCGAGCGCTTCGAGTAGCGGATCAAGCCATTCAGCGTCGAGCTTGCCGAAGTCGCCGAGCACATGGCCCTGGACGCGGGACTTGTCGCCGGGATGGCCGATACCGAGGCGCAGGCGCCGATAGTTCTGGCCGCAATGGGCGTCGAGCGACTTGATGCCGTTGTGGCCGCCATGGCCGCCGCCGGTCTTGATGCGGGCCTTGCCGGGCAGAAGATCGAGCTCGTCATAGATGGCGGTGATTGATTCCGGGCCGAGCTTGTAGAAGCGCATGGCCTCGCCAACGCTTTCGCCAGACAGGTTCATGAAGGTCTGCGGCTTGATCAGCAGCACCTTTTCGCCGGCGATCGTGCCTTCGGAAATCTCGCCCTTGAACTTCTTTGCCCAGGGCGAAAAGCCGTGGCGCTGTTTTATTGCGTCCACGGCCATGAAGCCGATATTGTGGCGGTTGCGTGCATATGTCGACCCGGGATTGCCGAGTCCAGCCAGGATGATCATCTGAATTCCCGTTTGTCAGACCTGGCTTTCCCCACCGCGAAACGGGGCTGTTGTCAAGGCTTGGCCGCCACTTCCGGCAGTTTTGCCTTGTCGAGGCCGTAGCTTGCGAGGATCTTCGCCTGCGTGCCGTCGGCGATGAGAGCGTCGAGGGCTGTTTGCATTCTCAGCTGCAGATCCTCGGGGAAATCCGGGTGGCAAGCGATCGAGAAGGTCTGCTCTGTGAAGATGAACTTCACCTCGATCGGCTCGCCGGCTTTTTCCAGTGCGATGTAGTGCTGTTCGTCCAGCGGCATCAGGTCGATACGGCGGCTTTCGAGCTTCTTCAGGTTGAGCTTGATATCGCTTGCGAGATCGATCTTGGGGAAACCCTGCTGTTTGAGCAGCGTCTCGGTGTAATCGTCGCGCTGGGTGCCGACGGTATAGGCCTTGGCCTCCTCGACGTTCTTCGCATCGACGCCGCCGCCCTTGTGGCCGATCATCAGGTTGCGCCCGATGGCGAGCGGCTCTACCCATTTGAACCGGCCGTTACGTTCGGGAATATGGGCCGTGGTGAAGACGCAGTGCATGGGCGTCGTCTCCGCGAGTGCGATTGCGCGTGCCCAGGGCATCATGTCGATGGAGTAGGGGATTCCGACCTGCTTCATCATCAGCAGGACCTGTTCATAACCGGCCCCCTTGATCGCGGAACCCTGGCGGAAATTGTAGGGTGGGTAGTCCTCGGTGGTGAAATGGACGGCTTCTGCGGCGGCAACCGGGGCCGCCGCGAGTGAAAGCATGATGGTGAGCACTTTCATTGCGGTTCCCTCTTACAGTGGCTGTCAGCCCGCCGAAATCATCCGTGTGCGGGCCGGTTTCATGGAGGCGTCGTCGATGAGTGTGGCAATTGCTTGGGGCCGGGCGAAGAAATAGCCCTGGCCATAGTCGACGCCGAAATCCGCGAGAATCTGGCGCTGTTCGTCCGTTTCTATGCCTTCGGCCACGACTGTGCATTGCATCTTGTGGGAGATGGCGGTGATGCCTTCGACGAGCATGCGGCTCTTGTGGCGCAGTTCCGGGTTCTCGTCGGAGAGGGCCCGGATGAAGGACTGGTCGATTTTGACGATATCGACCGGGAAACGATTGAGGTAGCTGAGCGAGGAATACCCCGTGCCGAAATCGTCGAGTGCGAGTCGATAGCCGTAGCGGTTGAACTCGTCGAGGATCGTCAGGATCTGCGGGTTGTCGTGCAGAAGCGTCGCCTCGGTGATCTCGATGACGATGCGCTTCGCGGCGATGCCGTATTGCGTGGTCAGGGCCGCGAGCCGAACGGGCAGAGAGGGATCGAATTGCAGCGGTGAGAAGTTGACCGCAAGATAGAGGTCCTCATCACCGGTGGCCTCGCTGAGGCGGACCAGATTGGCCAGCGCTTTTTCCAGAACCTGACCGCCGAGGCGGCTGATCGCGCCGGTTTCCTCGGCAACGGCTATCAATGGGGCGGGAGCCAGAATTCCGCGTTCCGGATGAACGAGGCGCATCAGGGCTTCGTAACCGACGACGCGGCCGCTATCGACCTCGATGATCGGCTGGAAGAAGGCGTCGAACCAGTCATTGGCCAGACCCTCCTCGATATCGTGTTCGATCTCGGCGCGCTCGCGCATGTGGTCCTGCAGCTTCGGATCGTAGAGCTGAGCGCCATTCTTGCCGTCGCGCTTCTTGCTGTACATCGCCATATCGGACTTTTGCAGAAGTTCGGCGGCATTGCTGGCATGGCGCGGATAAAGCGCGATGCCGATGCTGGCGGAGAGGCGCACGCTGGTGCCCTCTACCACCATGGGCTCGATGACGACGTCGCAGAGGTTGCGGGCGAGTTCATGCGCAAGGGGCTCGACGTCCTGAGCGCGCACGAGCAGCGCAAACTCGTCGCCACCGAGACGCGCGGCCGTGGCACCCTCGGGTACAAGCCTGCCCATGCGATGGACGAATGTGCAGAGCACCTCGTCGCCGGCCTGGTGGCCGAGATTGTCATTGATCCACTTGAAGCGGTCGAGGTCGACAAAAATGCAGGCCAGTTCCTCGCCGGCTGCATCGGTGGCGCCAATTTGGATGTCCAGTGCGCTCTCGAAGCCCTGGCGGTTGAAGAGGCCTGTGAGATGATCGGTGATCGCCTGACGGTGGTTGCGCTCCTCCGACTGCTTGAGCGCGGTGACGTCGGTCATGACGCTGAGCGACAGGTCTTCGGTGTTGCCTCCGGTGACGCGGCGCGATTCGGCAATCAGGACGTCCATGATGCTGCCGTCGGCGCAGACGAACTGCGTGGTGGCTTCCAGGACGCCTGCGATGGAGCGGGTCTTTTTGCGGTCCATATAGGCGTCTTGCGCCGCTGGCGGCACAAGTTCGATGAAGCGACGGCCGACGATCTCGTGGCGCTTGTAGCCAGTTGCGACGAGCCAGTAATCACTGACGCCGGTGATGCGGTCTTCCTCGTCGAGCGAGAACAGCATCGCGGGCGTCGTGTTGTAGATGTCCGTGGAGCGACGGTGGGCGAGCTTCAGCTCGCTTTCCTCCTGCTCGAGTTTGATCTGCATGGCGTTGAAGCTGCGGGCCAGGCGCCCGATCTCATCATTGGACTGCCAGTCGACGTGGTGGCGCGAGCCGAGCTGGCGGGTTGCCTCGATGGCGGCCGTCAACTTCAGAAGCGGCTTCATCACCATGACCCGGTTGCCAATGATGGCGGCCCCCACAACGCCGATAACGGCCAGCATGAAGATGCCGATTAGAAGCACTTCGGCCTGACGGAGCGAGCTGAACATGCCGATTCGGCTGTAATACAGGGTGATGGTGCCGACGAGTTTCGGCCCTTCCATCGCGCGATAGTAGATTTCCCGGTTGATCGTCTCCAGGCCGTTCTTGGGCCATCTCGGTAGCGCTGGCATGGAGACCGCGATGTCACCGGAGAGGTCCTTGACCGTGACCCGGCTGATCATGCCGTTGGAGACGATGGTGGCGGTGATCTGTTCGACGCTCTCGCGGTCGAAATCCCAGAGGGGCTTGGCGAGTGCTTGGGCATTGGCGGCAATGACGACGTCGAGGTTCTGCTGCAATTCGCGCGAGGCCCGATCTGTCGCCAGGGACAGGAACAGCCCGAAGAGCGGCACGACCAGGATGAAGATCGTGGTCGCGACAATGGCAAGGAAGCGGCTTTCGACCGAACGAGTCATCTCGGTCCTGGCTTAGCCGGGTTTCGACGGTGCTGCATGATCATCACGGGCTCCCTCGCGTAAAGATTGAGAACGCAACGTTTCATGAAACCGTTTAAATCTGACTAAGGAAAGATGTGACATTTTCCGCGGTTTCAGTAGAAGCCAAGAAAAAACCCACCCCTTTGCAGGGATGGGTTCACGATTTTCATCATGCGTCGAAGATTAAGCTTCGGCAGCTTCTTCTTCCATGCCGCCGGCCGGAGCAACGATCGTAGCGATGGTGAAATCGCGATCGATGACCGGGGTCACGCCAGCGGGAAGCTTGACGGCCGAAATATGCACGCTGTCGCCGACCTTGAGGCCAGCGAGATCAACCGTGATGAATTCCGGAATGTCGGAAGCCGGGCAGTGCAGCTCAACTTCGTGACGAACGATGTTGAGAACGGCGCCGGTCTTGATCGCGGACTTCTCTTCGTTGACGAAGTGAACCGGAACCTGGACCGAGACCTGGCTGTTGGCCGAGACGCGAAGGAAGTCGATGTGCATCGTGAAGTCACGAACCGGATCGAGCTGGTAGTCCTTCGGCAGGACGCGGATCTTCTCGCCGTTGACGTCGATGACGGCAACGGTGGTCAGGAAACCGCCGGCGTGGATGCGCTTGGTGATCTCGTTCGTGTTGATCGAGATCGAAATCGGGGCCTGCTTGTCACCATAGATGACAGCGGGAATCAAACCGTTGCGGCGAAGTTCGCGGGAGGACCCCTTACCTACCCGTTCGCGTGCTACGGCCTTGAGCTCGTAAGTAGCGTGGCTCATGGCTTTACCTTTCAAGTTACTGGAGAGCCCTGGCGGCGCACTCGTCGATGGCCAGGACCGGAGACCGTTGCCGGTCCCATCCGCATTGCCTCCAAGGGTGTCTGCGCGGATCGGGCGCCTATAGACCAGATGATCCGCAATAGCAAGGTTTCTGGTGTCAAAGGCCTGCTCGCAGGATCGTGATCGTGACCGGCCTGATGGGGCAGAGGGTGTCAAGTTGGTAACCATGCGGGGCAAGCATTTGGAAATTGACGAATGTTAGGAGTTCTCAAACTGCACCCTCCATCCGGTCCTCTCCCCTCCATGTTTCAAGTCCTCACCTGCATCGCCGTCGATCACTCGCCAATTTCCTTGATGGCGGGCGTCAGCGTCTGTGTCTTCGGCTCCCTGCTCACGATGCGGCTCTTCGGCCGTGTCCGCAACACGCGGGGTATCACGCGGGCGAGCTGGATCATTCTCACCAGCGTGATCGCCGGCTCTTCTATCTGGACGACCCATTTCGTGACCATGATGGGCTACCAGACCGACGTGGTGGTCGGATATGCCCCGACCGCCACGTTGATCTCCCTCGTCCTGGCCATTTGCGTCACTGGGGTCGGTCTGACGATTGCTGCGATGACGCAGCGGAGCCTACTGATCGAAGCGGGCGGCTTCGTGGTCGGCCTCGGGATCGCCGCCATGCACTATGTCGGCATGTCCGGTTACCAAGTGCAGGGACAATTGGAACTGGACCCGGCCTATGTCGCCACTTCGCTTGCCTTCGGCGCCATTTTCGGGGCCGTGGCCACCAGCAGGGTCGCGCGGCCCGTAACGCGGTTCTGCCGTTATGGCGGCGGCGTGGCGCTGATACTCGCGATCGCCACGACGCATTTCATCGGGATGACGGGCGTGACGCTGCACCCTGACCCCATGGCGGCAATGCCGGCCAACATGTTGCCGGAAAGCGTGATGACCGTCGTGCTCATGCTGGTCACAGTGATGATCCTCGCAATCGGCTCGATGACCTATGTGATCGACCGGCAGACGTCACAATCTGCCCTGGAGCGGTATCGGCACTTGTCGCTGCATGACGCCTTGACTGGTCTGCCCAACCGCTCTGCCTTCCTTGAGCGTGTTGCGCACCTGATGGAGCGGCCCGACGCCGGCAATGCGCGGCTTTATGTCCTGTCCTTCGACCTCGACCGTTTCAAGGAGATCAACGACGTCCATGGCCATGCTGCCGGAGACCATGTGTTGCGCGTGGCCGGTGAGCGGATGAATGCCCATATGATCGATGGCGACTTCGTCGCGCGCGTCGGTGGCGATGAATTCGTGGCGGTCTCCGCGCGACTTTTTACCCATGCCGAGGCGGAGAAGCTGGCGCAGCGCATCATTGCGGAACTCAGCGCGCCGATCCTGTGGGAGGGGTTGATCCTGTCCATCGGCAGCAGCATGGGTATCGCCGTTTTCCCTGATGGTGCAGACACCGTGGACGATCTCCTGGCCCAGGCGGATGTCGCGATGTACCGCGCCAAGTCGACGGGCTCGAACAATGTCTGTTTCTACGACATATCGATGGATCAGGCGGCAAGGGCGCGCAGTGCTCTTGCCATGGACATGCGGCACGGCCTCAGTCATGGAGAATTCGAACTCTATTTCCAGCGACAGAACGATACCCAGTCTGGGGAGGTCGTCGGCTTCGAGGTTCTGTTGCGCTGGCAGCATCCGTTGCGTGGCATGGTGTCGCCCGTCGAGTTCATTCCGATCGCCGAGCGTACGGGGTTCATCATGGAACTTGGTGACTGGGTGCTGCGCCAAGCCTGCATGGAAGCGGTGAAATGGCGCAATCCGCTCGGGATCGCAGTCAATGTTGCACCCAAGCAGCTTGCCAATCCGGCTTTTCCACAACGGGTGCGCGATATCCTTGCTGAAACCGGGCTTCTTGCCGAGCGGCTGGAGCTGGAAATCACCGAATCCGGGATCATCGCTGACCAGCAGCATGCGCTGAACATCATTCGCCAGTTCAAGTCCTTGGGCGTGAAGATTGCCATGGACGATTACGGAACCGGCTATTCGTCGCTATCCACGCTCCAGCTTTTCCCCTTCGACAAGATCAAAATCGATCGCGCCTTCATCGACAACGTGGCGGACAATCGCCAGTCGGCAGCGATCGTGCGATCGACGTTGATCCTCGCTCAGAGCCTCGACATTCCGGTGCTGGCCGAGGGGGTCGAAAATGCCGGCCACCTGAAATTCCTCCAGGACGAGGGGTGCGCTCAGGTTCAAGGCTATCTCTATGGCAAGCCGGCGCCGTTGTCACAGCTTCAGGACATCATCAATCTTCAGCCCGTCGCCCCAAAGGTCGAGCCAGAGGCATCGGGGAAGCCCGAACAGACTCTCGCGGCCTGATCTTTCCGCCACGGGTGATCGCCCATGTGTTATGTGGTGAGCGAGTACCCGGGTGGGCGAGACCGATGTGAAGCTTGGCGAGGTTGGCGGGGTGCTGTTTTTTCGCCCGCTCGCAGTGTTCGCTGATGTTGGGTGCATCCGCTGCCGGGTGCTTGAAACGCCGGCTGCAAGCTTCAGCGCAGGCCGATTTCGGCGCAGGCCTCGTCGATGATGGCAAGCTTTGCGGCCTGAGAGGCTGCATACTCCTCACGGAATTGCCGCGACACCCACATCACCGAACGTCCCCGGGCGCCTTCCCAGCCGATGCTGCCGAGCGCTTCGGCTTCGCGCAGCTTGCGGTTCAGGTGGGTGCGGGAGAGGCGGAAGATTTCGGCCATCTGCGGCACGGAGCGGACCTGGGTGCGCACGCGCTCGACAGACGGATCCGCCGGCTCGATGCCGGACAACAGCCAGTCCATGACGATGCCGCCGTTGTTGAGCCAGGTGAAGAGCGACCATGTTTCGGGCGGCATGCGGATGGCCGGTGACATCATGAAGCGACTTGTGATCGCCGGATGCAGCCGGGGCAGCAGGCTGTCATCGGCCTCGAAGGCGGGCAGGCGGCTGCCACCGTCAATCGCGTCGAGGCTGCGCAAATGGATCCAGGTCCAGCGATGCACGCCGGCAACCGTCAGCGGCGAGGGGGCGACGGGACGATTGCGCCGGTCGCCGGCATTCACCTGAACGGCGATGCCATAGACCAGCATCTCCTTGATGAAGGCATCCGCCGTGTTGACGCTGGAAATCTCGAACTGGCGAACCTGCTCGAAATACCGCGCAAGAAGGATCGCCGGTTCATGCGCGCCGGATCTCAGCTCGGAGAAATAATGGGACATGGCGAGGTGGCCGAGCAGCCAGCGCTGCTGCGTTCCGAAGACGGCAGCGAGCTTGGGACTTTCGTCATGCACAGCAAGCAGGGCGGCCGATTGATCCCGGATCGCCTGATGGAGTTTCGGGTTTTCCAGCAAGGTTTCGACTGTCAGAGACATGAAGGGTGCTGCGTTTTCCTGGATGGTTCGGGAACCAAACGGGTCCCATGGCGGCGGACCATATAAGAAGTCCGCGCCGGCAGCAAATGACAAACTATCCGATGCTTAACGGGCGATCGGACAGATTTGATGACCCTTCAAAGCCCCCTTGTCGAGGATCAATCGAACAGGCTGGAGACCGATTCTTCCTGGCTCGTGCGGTTGATCGCTTCACCGAGAAGGTTGGCGGTGGAGAGCACGCGGATGTTGGGTGCAGAGAGCACGGCCGTCGTGGGCTGGATCGAGTCCGTGATCACCAGTTCCCGCAATTTCGACGAGGCGACGCGGGTCACAGCGCCACCCGAAAGGACGCCGTGGGTGATGTAGGCCGTCACGCTGACCGCGCCATTCTTCAAAAGGGCCTCGGCCGCATTGCAGAGTGTGCCGCCGGAATCGACGATGTCGTCGATCAGGATGCAGTCCTTGCCGGTGACGTCGCCGATGACGTTCATGACTTCGGACTCACCCGGACGATCACGACGCTTATCGACGATGGCGAGCAGACAGTCGAGACGTTTGGCGAGCGAGCGGGCGCGGACGACGCCGCCGACGTCGGGCGATACGACCATCACGTTTTTGGTGTCGTAGCGTTCCTTGACGTCGTTCGCGAGCAACGGCACGGCGTAGAGATTGTCGGTCGGAATGTCGAAGAAGCCCTGGATCTGGCCTGCATGCAGGTCGAGCGTCAGTACGCGGTCGGCACCGGCCTCGGTGATCAGGTTGGCGACCAGCTTGGCCGAGATCGGCGTGCGCGGCCCCGCCTTGCGGTCCTGGCGGGCATAACCGAAATACGGAAGCACTGCCGTGATGCGGCGCGCCGAGGATCGCCGGAAGGCGTCGATCATGATCAACAGTTCCATCAGGTGATCGTTCGTCGGGAACGATGTCGCCTGCACGACGAAGACATCTTCGCCGCGAACGTTTTCCTGGATTTCGACGAAGATTTCCTGGTCTGCGAAGCGGCGGACGCTGGCCTTGCCGAGTGGTACGTTGAGATAGGAGCAGATCGCTTCGGCCAGTTGCCGGTTCGAATTACCTGCGAAAACCTTCATCTTGGCCCGCCTGTTACCATGCTGAGATGCGGGCTTTTTAGCGTCCTCACCCTTGAATGCAAGAGGCTTGGACGGGAACACCCCTATTTTCGGTTAATCATCGGGAATTGAATCGTTTAGCGGGGTATTCTGAGATCGCTTCCGGATCGCTCAGCCGCGTTGTGCGTTCCGCCAGGCCACATACTCCGCCATGCTCTTCGTGGCGATCTGTTGCATGACCGAGGCGGGAACCGCAGCCCAGGGGTCCTTCGCGGCGGATGGCACGATCTCCTGGCCCTGAATGCGGTGCAGGCGGCCACCACTGCCGTCGAGCACATCCCAGACATAGGTGACCGTGACATTGCCGCCATCCGTGAAGGCGGAGAAATAGCCTTTGAGGATGTGTTCGCTGGAGGCGTCGTTGGCGCTCTTGATGGTCAGACCACGGGCGCGCGCCTCGGCGCCGAGTTGGCGCGACAGCGGCGTCACCGCCTGGACCGGAGCGCCGATGATCGGCAGGAAGCGGACGGTGCCCGTCGCGCCCTGGCCGGTGGAGGCGGATTGTGCTGCTGCCGGCGGCTGTTGCTGTGCGGCTGCGGCCGCCTGTGTGGTGGATGCGGCCTGCGGCGCTGCGGGGAATTCCTGCGACGGGGCGCCGTCGAGCGGCGGCGAGGCGACCGGGTTGACGCCCCCCTGGGAGAGGGCCGCAGCCTGCGCCTCCAGCGTGTTTTGCGGGCCGCGTGGGACATTGCCATAGCTGTTGCCGGGCTGGTCGAGCGGTGCGCTCTGGACCGACTGGACGCCGGCCGCTGAGGTCGGAGGCGCTTCCCCGTAACCGGCCGGCTGGGCACCGTTGCCCACATCGGCGCGGGGCGTCAGCACTTCCGTGCTGTTGCAGGCGGTCAGCAGCAACAGAAGGAGCATCGCAGCAGGGCGCATGGTCGAAGTCGCTGAACGTCTCAAGGGCGGATCCTTCCCTTTCGCCTCCTGTCACAATTTATGTGTCTAGCACGTTTCGTCTGTCAATTCCCTGAACAGATTGGAAAACTTCGAGCTCAGACCGTGATCAGATCCAGCGGATGACGAGAGAGGGCGCGCGGTGCCGTCTCGGTGGTCAGATAAGTTTGGCCGAGCGTCATGGCGGCTTCGCGGTCGCTGTCCATGATGATCATGTGGACGAAAAGCGTCATGTCGGGCTCGATCTCCTGAGGATTGCCGGCATGGAACATCTGGTGCTCCATCCAGGACGGCGAGAAGCGGGCGCCGACGGAATAGCCACAGGCATTGAACCGGTGCCGTGTCAGGCTGCGGTCGTCCATCGTCCGGGCATGGGCGTCGAACAGATCGCCGAAGCTGTGGCCGGGGCGCAATACCTCTTCTATTGCCTTCATGCCTTCTGCGGCTGCGGCATGAAGCTCCCGGTGCCGTGGCGAGACGTCACCGATGAGGATCGTTCGCAGCATGGGGGCATGATAATGGGCGGAAACACCGGCCCATTCCAGGGTCAGCTGGTCGTTTGCCGACAGTCTGCGCCGTCCGGATTTGTACCGGCAGAGCAGGGCATCGGGACCGGAGCCGATGACGAATTCATTGGCGGAATAGTCCCCGCCGCCGGCAAGGACGGCTGCCTGCATCGCGGCCAGGATAGCGGATTCATCGGCGTCCGGCCCGATCAGGGGCAGGGCAGCGTCAAGGGCTTCGTCGGCAAGGTGGGCGGCCTCGACGACGCGGCCGATTTCGGCGGGGCTCTTCACCAGCCGGAGGTCGCTCACCAGATAGGAGGCATCGCTGATCTGAGCGAAATTGGTCAGCTGGTTGTCGATGAGGCGGGCGACGCGGCCCGTCATGCCGTGGGTATCGTATTCAATACCAATGCGTGCGCCGAGCAGATCTAGGTCGCTCAGCAGGTTGCGCAGATCGACCGTCGGGTCGGCGTTGACGCGGTCGACCCAGACAGTGATGTTCTCGATTGTCGAGGTTTGCCTTGCCTGGCGCAGATCGGGCGAGCGGGTGAGCAGGGTCATGCTGCCGTCGGCCTTGACCACCAAGGTCTGGAAGAAGCAGTAGCCGAAGGTGTCGTAGCCGGTCAGCCAGTACATGCTCTCCTGGGCAAACAGCAGCATGGCGTCGAGCTTGTCGGCCGCCATGCGCGCGATCAGGCGCTCGCGGCGGGCGGTGAACTCGCTCTCGGTGAAATGCAGTGCCATATCAGTCCTCCGTGATCACAATCGCTGAAATCTGTCGCCCGTAATCCGGTTCCCCGGCATGGGTGGTTCGGCGATAGGAATAGAACGTCTCAGACGTCGCATAGGTGCATAGCCCAAGACAGTCGGCGGCGATTCCGGCCCGCGAGAGGCGCTCAATCGTCAGGCCAGGCAGGTCGAACATGGAATGTCCTGACTTGCTGGATGGGGTAAAGAAGTCGGCGAAGGCGGGGTCTTTAGCGATGAAGCGCGCGACGACTTCGGGGCCTACTTCATAATTCGCAGCGCTGATCGACGGGCCGAGCGTGGCGCGGATCTTCTCGCGTTTTGCGCCGAGTGAAATCATGGCGTCGATGGTGTTTTCGAGCACACCACTGAGCGCGCCCTTCCAGCCGGCATGCGCCGCCCCGATGATGCGGTTCTCCGGATCGGCGAACAGGATCGGACCGCAGTCGGCGGTGAGTACGCCGAGAATGATGCCAGGGGTCGAGGTGACCTGTGCATCGGCCTGCGGACGGCTCCCGTCGTAGTCGGCGGTGACCATGACGACATCAGGGGAATGGATCTGGTGGGCGGTCGCCAGCCGATCTGGGCCGAGGCCGAACCAGGCGGCGACACGGCGGCGGTTTTCCAGAATCCGGGCCGGTTCGTCATTCGATCCGAGCCCGACATTGAGGCCGCGGTAGATGCCATCCGAGACGCCGCCTTCGCGGGTGAAAAAGCCGTGAGCGATGCCAGAGGCCCTGGTTTCATTGAGGTTGGCGGCGGTGATCGGGCGCGGCTGGTCTGATGTGGTCATGCTCCGCTCTCCGGCGCTCGGCAAATCGCAGGTTTATGAGATTTCCTTGCGAAGTACCTGATTTCATTCGGCTTTTATGGTATTTGAGCCGTCGGGTCGGGGGCGATGTTGGAGCCGCGGAGCGGCTGTGTCAATGCTTGACCTTGAAGGGGGCGAGGTGAAGGGCCGGCATGGAGACCGCCATGACCTTGAACAATTCGCCCATATAGCCGTTGCCAGCACCCGCCAATCGGTGGACCGCATCGACGATGGTTTTCTGGGTCAGTTCATCCTTGCCGCGCCCGAGCACGGCGGCCCGTTCCTCGATACCGAGGCCGACCAGGAAATCGCCCTGGTGCATGCAGCCGTTCAGGTGAACGCCCGCCGCCAGCGAGGTGCGGGCGAGGTTTTCGAAGTCGACATGGCTGGTCAGATCGGCGAGGCCCGGATGGGCCAGCGGCGGATCATATTCGTGGGCGCGCACGGCCTGCAGGGTATCGCCAAAATTGCTGACCATGTGACCATAGTCGATGACCAGCGCCGTGCCGTGGCTCTGGCGCAGGCGCTCGCAGATCGTCAACATGACCGACTGGCGGGCGGGTGCCACTTCGAAGATCTCGCCATCCGGGGGCGGGGTCGTGGTATCCGGCAGGAGCGCCGGGTCGAGGGTGGCGGCGCCCAGCGTGAAGCAGAGTTCGCCTGTCTCGTCGAGCCCGATCATGCGCTCGCGGAAACCTGCTGATGTCTTGACGAACTGGCGGATGGGAATGGCGTCGAACAGTTCGTTGGCGGCGAGCAGGGTGAAGCCGTCAGGCACGCCGTCGAAGCTCTCGTGCCAGGAGACCTTGTCGCCATGGCTGGAGAGTGTCTCCATCTGGGTGAGCTTCAGCAGCGCGCTGGTCTCGACCAGGTGTATGGTTGCCGTCTCATATAGACCGGGTGCCGCGCGGGCAATGACACGCAGCATGTCGGCCATCATGGTACCGCGGCCGGGGCCAATCTCTACCAGGCGCACGTCGAGCGGTTCGCCATGGCGCTGCCAGGCATTGATCATGAAGATGCCGAGCATCTCGCCGAAAAGCTGGCTGATTTCCGGAGCGGTGACAAAATCACCGGCGCGGCCAAAGGGGTGGCGGGTGCGGTAGTAGCCGTGTTCGGGATCGGCGAGGCACAGGGCAAAGTAGTCGGTGACGCTGATCGGGCCGTTGGCAGATATCAGGGCCTTGATCTTCTGAGCGAGCGGCGTCGGCATTCGTCCGGCCTCCTCAAGCGTCCGCCCGGGCCAAACGCCCGGACCATGCCAAGATCCAAAGCCCGACCAGGGCCATGGGAAGTGAAAGCACCATGCCCATGGTCAGCCAGCCTCCGAAGAGATAGCCGAGCTGCGCATCGGGTTCTCGGAAGAATTCAACGAAGATGCGGGCGACAGCATAGAGGGTGACGAAGATCCCGGTGATCCGACCGGGATGCTGCAATGCCTTGAAGGCGCGTGCGAGGAGCTGCAGCATCAGGAACAACACGAGCCCTTCGAGTGCTGCTTCGTAAAGCTGGCTTGGATGACGCGGGAAAGGGCCGCCTGTCGGGAAAGCCATGGCCCAGGGTACATCGGCGGGGCGGCCCCAGAGTTCACCATTGATGAAATTGGCAATGCGGCCGAAGAAGATGCCGAGCGGTGCGACGCTGGCGACGATGTCGAACAGGCTCCAGAGCGGGACCGCATGCTTGCGGGCGAAATAGACCATGGCGAGCGTCGCGCCGAGGAAACCGCCATGGAAGGACATGCCGCCGTTCCAGACTTCGATCGCGCGGATCGGGTTGGCGGCGACCGCCGAGAAATCGTAGAACAGGATGTAGCCGAGACGGCCACCGGCGACGATGCCGATCGCGACCCACAGGATGAAGTCGTCGATCTGTTCGACCGTCGCTGGAGGCGTTGCATTCCGCCACAGGGCCGGACGGCGCAACAGATCGCGGGCAACCAGCCAGCCGAGGAGGATGCCGGCGACATAGGCCAGCCCATACCAATGGACCGCCAGGGGACCGATCGAGAAGGCGATCGGATCGATCGCGGGGAAGGATACGACGGCGAAAAGGTCCAGGACTGACAACAATGGAATGCTTTCGTTGATGTTGGGCGAAAATGGCGTTGCTACATAAGGTGGTCAAGATGGAATCTGGACGCGGGGCCGCACCGTCAACTACCTTTATGTTCACACTGCGTCTTGCACGCTAAAGCTTCCGGTCCTACCTGATCTTTAAGGGGACAAAACGAGGTCCCGCATCGTGCTCAAGAGGAGAGTTTCATGTCGACCGGACCCAACCGCCTTTTCGATGATTTCGCCAAGCTGATGACGGATGCCGCAGGCGCGGCGCAGGGCGTGCGCAAGGAAGTCGAGACTGCTTTCCATGCCCAGGCCGAGCGCTGGCTGAACAGCATGGATCTGGTCAAGCGCGAGGAATTCGACGTCGTCAGGGAAATGGCGCTGAAGGCGCGTGAGGAAAACGAGCTTCTGCAGAAGCGGATCGAGATCCTTGAGGCCCAATTTTCGGCGCAGGCCAAGTAATTTCCTGCCTCGAAAGTTCCGTCTCAATGATCAGGGGCGGGCGGCAAACACATTTCGATCGTTATCTGCGGGACCCATAGTTGTGACTATGGGTCTTTTTGCGTTTTCAGTGCCTTGACGTGGCGAAACCTACTCCGGGCGGCGAAAAAAGTTGCAGGTTGTGGACAGGTGCGAAAAAGCCAATCGCCAGAGTCGCTTATGGCCTGATGCAAAGGCGATTCCCGAAGGGCCATCCACAGGGTCGTCGCCCAAATCGCCGGTTGGGGGCTGGTGCTGGCATCTGGCGATTATACACTGATTTTAAATGATGATTCGAAACGGGCCTACACAAGTTTCGGACAGGGTGCGTCTTTTACCCTGGGGTCCTTCGGAATCGTTTTCAATTTAGTTCCGGTCTTAGTGTTCGAGTGCTCCGGCATATTGTCGGTTGCCCGTATTCACTCCGGTCAAGAAGGTGAAGCATGAGCCTGATGGAAATCGAAGTCGAACGCCAGTCAAACCCGGTCGATATGATCGAGTTTGTCGCTGCGACCAATGACTGGTCGTTCGAACGATCCGGCGAAGACGAGATCGCAATGACCGTCGCGGGGCGCTGGGCCGATTACCATGTGTCCTTCTCCTGGATGGAAGAATTCGAGGCGCTGCACCTGGCATCTGCTTTCGATCTGAAGATCCCTGAGAACCGGATGAACGAGGTGTTCAAGCTGCTGTCCTATGTCAACGGCCAGGTGCTGATGGGGCACTTCGACCTCTGGCGCAACGAGGACGTAGTGATCTTCCGGCAGTCGCTTTTGCTCGCCGGTGGTGCCGAGCCGACCAATCGCCAGGTCGAAGTGCTGCTCTCGTCTGCCGTCGATGCCTGCGAAGCTTACTACCAGGCTTTCCAGTTTGTCGTCTGGTCCGGAATGGATGCCAAGAGCGCCATGGATGCGGTTCTGTTTGAGACCGTCGGAGAAGCCTAAGCATGAATCAATCGATTTTCGGGCAAATCGTCCTTGTCGGTGCCGGCAATATGGGCGGCGCCATGCTGTCCGGCTGGTTGAAGAACGGTGTGCCGGGATCTGCGGTCACCGTTCTTGATCCGGGTCCTTCCGAAGCGATGAAGGTTATGATCACCAATGCCGGGGCACGGCATTCCGTTGCTCCGCCCGAAGGTCTGGTCGCAGATATCCTCTTCCTTGCGCTGAAACCCCAAGTGATGGATGGCATCCTCCCGGGGCTCAAAGGTCTCGTCGGGCCGCAGACGACGGTTGTGTCCGTCGCCGCCGGCAAGACGATTGCTTCCATGGAAACACATCTTGGGCCAGCCGGCATGGTGCGTGCCATGCCCAACACGCCCGCCATGATCGGGCGCGGCATCACCGGCGCCTATGCCAACGCTGCTGTGAGCGAGGCCAAACGTGAGATCGTGCATCGCCTGCTCAAGGTTTCCGGTCCTGTCGAATGGGTCGACAGTGAGGAGGCCATCAATGCCGTGACAGCGCTTTCGGGCAGCGGTCCGGCCTATGTTTTCTATCTCGTCGAATGCATGGCAGAGGCAGGCCGCAAAGCCGGCCTGCCGGCGGACCTCTCCATGCGTCTTGCGCGAGAAACGGTCGCGGGGGCTGGGGAATTGTTGCACCAGTCCCCCGACCCTGCTTCGAAGCTCCGGCAGAATGTGACGTCACCCGGTGGCACCACGGCCGCAGCGTTATCCGTGCTGATGGCCGAAGATGCAATGCAGCCGCTGTTCGACGCGGCCATTGAGGCTGCTCGCAAGCGGGCAGAGGAACTGGCGCAATGACGAGCGAGACGAAGGTTCCGGAGATCACCTTTGCCGATTTCGAGAAGGTCGATATCCGTGTCGGCACGATCGTCGAGGTCGAGACTTTCCCAGAGGCTCGCAAGCCTGCCTTCAAGCTGAAAATTGATTTCGGTCCTGAGATCGGGGTGAAAAAGTCGTCCGCGCAGATTACCGTACACTATACGCCGGAGACACTGGTGGGGCGCCAGGTGCTTGGCGTGGTCAATTTCCCGCCGCGGCAGATCGGCCCGTTCCGCTCGGAAGTGCTGACCCTCGGCTTCGAGGACGCGAACGGTGCGATCGTGCTGGCGGCTGTCGAGCAGGGCGTGCCGAACGGACGCAAGCTCATGTGAGCGGGGCGAGAGCCTCGGCTCGCGCCAGGCTCTCATCACCCCAGTCGAAGATTTATCAAACGGGAATGCGCAGTACGGCGCGCAGGCCGCCCAATGGGCTGTCTTCGAGCGTGACGTTGCCTCCATGGCTGCGGGCGATGTCGCGGGCAATCGCCAGGCCGAGGCCGGTGCCGGAGGCATCGAGATTGCGTGCTTCATCGAGTCGGTAGAAGGGCTTGAAAACGTCGTCGCGGGATTCGCGCGGAATTCCGGGACCGTCGTCGTCGAAGATGATGACCAGCCATTTGGCTGTATGGCGGGCATCGATCTTCAGGCGGCTGGCATAGCGCCGCGCATTGGAGGCGAGGTTGGTGACGAGACGGGCAAAGGCGCTGGGACGGACGGAGACAGAAGGCTCTCCCTCCATCGTCCATTCGAAGGTCCTGCCGTGCAGGCCGAAATCGGCCTCCAGCTTCTCGAAGAGTTCGGCGAGATCTAACCGGCCGACATCTTCTTCCACCTCGCCCTTGGCAAAATCCAGATAGCCTTCGAGCATGCTTTGCATGTCGTCGATGTCCTGGTTCAGGCTTTCCAGTTCAGGGCCGTCGCCGGCCAATGCCAGTTGCAGCCGAAAACGGGTGAGGATTGTGCGCAGGTCGTGGCTGACGCCGGCGAGCATCGTGGTGCGCTGCTCCATCTGCCGTTCGATGCGTTCGCGCATCAGGATGAAGGCGAGGCCGGCACGACGCACTTCGTCTGCACCACGGGGGGAAAATCCCTCAGGGGCCTTTTGCCCTTTGCCAAAACTCTCGGCTGCGTTGGCAAGCGCGAGGATCGGTCGAATCTGGCCGCGCAGGAAGAGGATCGAAATGACGATCAGGACGAGTGCCGTGGAGACCATCCAGACCAGGAATATGTGGGTGTTGGAGGCGTAGGCTGCGCTACGCCTGGCAAAAATGCGCAAGGTTCCCTGGTCGACGACGATACGAATTTCGACGAGGCGGCTGTCCCCGACCGTGTCGATCCAGAACGGACGGCGGATCGTGTTGGCGATCTCATCGGAGAGGATCTGGTCGAGGATCGAAAAGAAGGGGCGGGAGCGCGGCTGCGGCAGTTCCGTTCCCGGCTCCAGCGAGACGATCAGGCTCAGCTTATCGGCGGCGACATCAACGATCTTGTCGAAGTCTTCTGGGGAGGGGTAGCGTTCCAGCAGTTCGATGACGGCGGCAATGTCGCGGGTGACGGCCGCCGACAGACGTTCTGTCACCAACTGCCAATGGCGTTCCATGAAGACGAAGGCGACGACCGATTGCAGGATCAGCATCGGCAGGAGGATGATCAGCAACGAGCGGGCATAAAGCCCCGTCGGCAGGCGGTGGCGCAGCCAGCGGAGCAAGCCCTTGATGCCCGTTGCCGGGCTGCGGTCCTGGTCTCGCCGGATCTGCTCGAATGGCGTCATCGTCCTGCGCTTCCTCGACGCCACGAAGCGCCGTTCAGTTCTCGATCAATCCATGCTCAGGCGGTAGCCGATGCCGCGGACGGTCTGCAACCAGACCGGATTGGCTGGGTCGTCCTCGATCTTGCGACGCAGCCGGTTGATCTGGACGTCGATCGTGCGTTCGCCGACCTCGGCATCATTGCCCACCAGTTCATGGCGGGGAATGGTGTCACCGGCGCGGCCGGCGAACAAAAGCATGATTTCCTGCTCGCGGTCGGTGAGGCGGATGACTTCGGCACCTTTGCGCAGTTCCTTGCGCAGCAGGGAGAAAGTATAAGGGCCGAACATGATCTGTTCGATCTTCGGTGCGTCCGGATTGCTGTTACGCTTCAGGATGTTGTTTATGCGCAGCACCAGTTCCCTGGGGTCAAAGGGCTTGGCGAGATAGTCGTCTGCGCCAGCTTCGAGACCGGCGATACGGCTGTCTGCTTCCGAGCGGGCGGTGAGCAGAATGATCGGGACGGTCTTCTCGTCAGAGAGGCTCTGGGTCAGAGACAGCCCGCTCTCGCCGGGCATCATCACGTCGAGTATCAGCAGGTCGAAGCTCAGGCCTTCGAGCTTGCGTCGGGCTTCTGCCGCGTCGGCTGCGACCGACACGCGAAATCCCTTTTCCGACAGGAAGCGGTGAAGCAGGTCGCGGATTCGGGTGTCGTCATCGACGACGAGAAGGTGCGGGGCGTCATCCGTCAGAACGATCTTCTTCAGCACGGTGTCAGGCTCCTTCTTCCTCGGCAGCGGCGCTCACCGCCTGCTTCTGCATGCCCTTCAGAAAACGGCGCACGGCATCGCGTTCCTCGACAGTCATACCCTGCATGGCCTGGGCAATGCGGCGCGACTGCGGCTCCGAAAGGGCAAGCGACAGCTCCCGGCCGGCAAGCGTCGGGTAGAGACGGCGCTGGCGGCGGTCGGCGGGCCCGGCCATCTGCCTGATATAACCGCTGTCGATCAGTTCCTTCAGCACCCGTGCGAGGCTTTGCTTGGTGATCTGCAGGATGCCGAGCAAGTCGGCGACCGTCATTCCCGGCCGACGGCTGACGAAATGAACAACCCGGTGATGGGCGCGCCCGTAACCCAGCTTGGCGAGAATTTCGTCCGGATCGGAAACGAAGTCACGATAAGCGAAGAACAGGCTTTCGATCATCTCAAAATCGATCGCCTTGTCGTCAACAACCGGGAGATCCGGAAGTATCTTCTTGGCAGTCTTCGTCGCAGACTGTCGAACCACGCTGTCATTCCTTTCCGTGCCGACGATCAGGCTCATGGTGCCCGGCCAATGCTGTCGGCTTTCCTCTATTCGTGGGCAAAGCGGGGGCTTGAGAAAGCAATCCCTGCCTCGCCTGCATATCGCTGCTGGCCCTGCGGCCGTTCGGCGGCAAAGCTATGCGCAAGTGTAGCAAAATTCCAACAATTTTACGATCTTCGCACAGTTTCACCAAGGCGTGGAAACCTCTGGACCTGCCTGTCGTTAAGACCTGCAGAACAACGACCAGCCACAAGCAAGCGATGTCGGACACACTGTTCGCCAGAGAGAGGGAAAGACACGATGATCAGCCGCAGCCATATCGAAGCCGAAACCGCCACGCCGAGCCTGAAGCCGCTGGCCATCCTGGTTTTCACGACGAAGATCGTCGTCGCCGGATTTCTCGTCGCGCAGGCCTCGATGCTGCCGACCAGTCCTGTTGCCCAGGTCTACGGACTCAACCGCTGAGGGCGCCATTCCTCTGGTCCACCGGGCGTGCTAAGCCGCTCGCCGTCCACAGCAGAAGGAAGGCCGCTTCATGGGTCAGGTCCAAGCGGGTATCATCCCGGTTACTCCGTTCCAGCAGAATTGCACAATCCTGTTCGATGACGAGACGCGCGAAGGCGTGATCGTCGATCCGGGTGGCGATGTCGATGTGATCCTGGAGGTCATCGCCGAGAACCGGATCACGCTGAAGGCGATCTGGCTCACCCATGGGCACCTCGACCATGCCGGCGGAGCCGCCGAACTCAAGGAGCGCACCGGCCTCACCATCATCGGGCCACATAAGGACGACCTGCCGCTCTTGCAGCGGATCGAGACACAGGCGGCAACCTATGGCATTGCCGGCCTGCGCAGTGTCACACCGGATCAGTGGCTTGAGGACGGAGGCCGGGTATCGTTCGGCACGCACGAGTTCGAAGTCTATCATTGCCCGGGTCACGCACCCGGGCATGTGATCTATTTCAACCGGGAGCAAAAATTCGCGCATCTGGGGGATGTGCTGTTCAATGGTTCGGTCGGTCGCACGGACCTGCCAGGCGGCGACCATCAGACATTGATGAATTCCATCCGCGACAAGGTGCTGCCGCTGGGTGACGATGTCGGCTTTATTTGCGGCCACGGTCCGGGCAGCCGGATCGGTGACGAACGCCGCAGCAATCCGTTCATTCAGGGGCTTTGACCTGAGGTCTAGAACGCAGAAAAGCCCCGCGAGGGGCTTTTCGTTTATGTGTCGGTGGGTATCAGCCGGCGGTGCAGAAATGCGACTGGCCGTCATAGCCTACATAGGTTCCGGTGCGCGAGTTGAAGCTCCGGTAGCGCTGCGAGCAGTATTCGTACCAGGCGCCGGTCCAGGGCTCGAGATTGTAGGACTGGTAGACCGGCTGCGGACGATAGGCCGGGCGACGCGGCGGCGGCGGCGGGTAATCGTCAACGTAGTAGTCGGGCTCGTCGTAGACGGAGACCGGGCCGCGGTCGACATAGACGCGGCGCTGCGGCGGAGGGTTGGCGAGGGCGGACCCGACGATAACGCCGGTCGCAAGCCCGATCACGCCAAGGGCGAGGGCGTCGCCGCGGTTGTCGTGGCGGTGATGACGGTAATAACGGTCGCCGGCCTGGGCCTGCGTCGCAGCGGCCATCGGGACCAGAGTGACTGCAGCCGCAAGAAGGGCATTCCGTGCGAATTTGATCATGGCTTCGTTCCTCAACAACTGCGTGCTGCCTGAAGCAACACGCGATGGGTGGAAATTAGGCCCCGTCGGCTGAACGCAAGCTGAATGAAAAAACCCGGCATGGATGCCGGGCCGCAATTTGTAGACAAAGCCGGCTGTAACGATCAGCCGGAGATCTGCAGGTTTACGGCCTTGGGGCCTTTGCCGCGGCGATCCGGTTCCGTATCGAAGCTGACCTTCTGGTTTTCGGTCAGACCCGAAAGGCCCGAAGCCTGTACAGCGGAGATGTGGACGAAGATGTCCGCGCCGCCGTTGTCGGGCTTGATGAAGCCAAAGCCCTTATCGGTGTTGAAGAATTTTACAGTGCCAGTCTCGGCCATGCGTCAGGTCCTTTTCTCTCTGCCCATATTCGGCGGGGCAGCATTACAATGTTACCCGCATGCGGGTGCGCGACAGGCATTTGTCGAAATGTGAGGAAAGGGGCCTTGTTACCGCAGACAATACCAGAAGGTTGCTAGACATTCCGATACCGCCCGCCCGAGGTTGTTATAGCGTCCCCGGCGCGCATTTATTTATAGGTCTTCCCATGCTCGCAAAATTGCCCGAACGGCGGAAGAGTGCTTGGTTTGTGGTTAATTGGCAAGCGAAAGTTTTGTCGGTCTGGGCTCCAGAGTCCCGCATTCTCAGTGCCCTCAGGCGAATTTGACTGCGTTGGAAGAGTGGATTCGAACGTTGTGTGAAAATTTGCATCGCCTGCGATGCAGATTGCGAAAAATATGCGTTCGATCACGGAATTTTTCGGTCGAAAATTTTGCGTGCCACGATCCCGCGTCCAGCTTGACCGGTTCTGTCGTTGATCCGTTTTTGGCCGATTCCCACCGAAAATGGCTGATCAATCACAGAAATTTCAATCGGTCATGCGTGCGACCGGGGAGAGATGGTCGGAAAAGCCACGGCAAAGACGGGCAGGGGGGCAGGGCGCGCGCCGCCAAAAAGGGCTTGCGCGACCTGTTTCGGTTGTGGCCTGGGCCGCGGGTGAACCAATGTCAGGTGTCGAAGGTGACTGCCTTCAGCTTGTCGATGCCAAGTGCCTGAAGTGCCAGCTTCTCGTAGAAGGGTTCAGATTTGCCGAGCTTTACCTTGTAGAGGAAGTATTTCTCGAAGCCGATCTTGGCCGCATGCACCCACTTGCCTTGTGACGACCAGTTGACGTTGCGGGGCGGCAGTTGCGGCTGGGCGACGAAAGCGATGCCTCCATCGCCGAAGTCGGCGAGGCAGACCGCGTTCCAGGTGCCCTGCGCATCCGGCTTTTCGCCGTGGATCAGGGCGGCGATGTTGTGGGCAGTCGCCGTCACCATGGATTCGATCATGAAGCCGGTTTTCGGGACGCCGACCGGGACTGCGGTCTTGCCGAGCGGCGGAATGGCAACGCAGACCCCAACGGAGAAGACGTTGGAGAAGGTTGGGTTCTGCTGGTGCTTGTCGGCAAGGATGAAACCGCGCGGATTGGTCAGGCCCTCGATGTCTCTGATGGCAGCGACGCCGCGAAAGGCGGGCAGCATCATGGTGAAGGCGGCCGCGATTTCGTGTGTCGTCTTGACCGTGCCGTTGTCGCTCATTTCTTCGGCGGTGACCTTGTCCGCCTCAAATTTTTTCACCCGGGCATTGGTGACCCATTTGATGTGCTTGGAGCGGAGCGCGCTTTCGAGCAATCCCTTGGTGTCGCCGACGCCATCAAGCCCGAGATGGCCGATATAGGGCTCGGAGGTGACGAAGATCATCGGCACGCGGTCGCGGACCTTGGCATCGCGCAAAGCCTTGTCGAGGATGAAGGCGAACTCGTAAGCCGGGCCGAAGCAGGAGGCGCCCTGGACGGCGCCGATCACCACGGGGCCTGGATTGGCGACGAGTTTGTCGAAGGCTTGCCTGGCGGCGAGTGCATGATCGATGTGGCAGACCGACTGGGTGTGGTGTTCGGGGCCGAAGCCTTCGATTTCGTCGAAGGCCAGTTCCGGGCCTGTCGCGATGACCAGATAGTCATAGGTGAGCGACGTTCCGTCAGAGAGATCGAGGCGGTTCTCAGCGGGGTGGAGGCGCAGGGCACCTTGCGGGTGAAGCGTGATGTTGCGCTTGGCACAGGCGGGACGAAGATCGACCTCGATTTCTTCGCGTCCGCGCCAGCCAACCGCCACCCATGGGTTTGAGGGGACGAAGGAATAGGTTGAGCCTTTGTTGATCAGATGGATCTCGACTTCCTTGCCCAGACGATCCCGCAATTCGTAGGCCATGATGGTGCCACCGAGGCCAGCACCCAATACTGCAATCTTCCGCATGACGATCTCCTCCCGGCAATGCTGGAGGAAACTATATATACGAAACTACATAGATATCAATTGTTCTAATTGCTGAGGCGGACCAACTGGGCGATCAACCCCGGCCTCTGGCTGAGGCGCTCGATCTCGCGCGGATCAGGTCATCGACGCTGCGGCGCCACAGCCTGAAGCCGCCATATGCCATCGCGCCGAAACATAGCGCCAGAAGGCTGATCAGGGTAATCCGCTCGGCGGCCGGAATGTTGCTGGTCCGGGACGGCTGGGTGGCTGTCTTGGGTGAGGCGAGGGTGCCAATGCTTGAGGTGACTTCGGCGCTCGGCGGCAGGACCGTACGTCCAGTTTGGGACTGCTCCGCCTGGGACGAGGGGACGGCAAGCTCGGCCCTGGCTCCTGCTTCTGGCATTTCGAGGCTTATCAGAGCCACTCCGAGAACAATGGCCGTGGCGCATAGGCCGCCTCTTCGACGAGAGCGAGGCCGGCAATCCTGGTCGATATCTGAAATGGGCATGGCGAATCCTTGCTCTTGCTACCGGATGCCTGATAGAATCCATATTTCTGGTCACGAGCGGGACGGAATTGTGACCGTGCCGCACCCTCATTGTGACTTCGGTGAGATGCATTGCCATGGTGACGCTTTTCTCGGGCGTCTGCGCTGCTTTCCGCTTGAAAGGCATGGGCTCTTTCGCCATAGAGCTTGGACCTGAGGCCCTGGGATCACGGGGTCGATGTTCAATCAGCTCAGGACACGCAAAAATGGCTTTCCTTGCCGACGCCCTTTCCCGCATCAAGCCTTCAGCGACCATCGCCGTCACGCAGATGGCCCGGGAACTCAAAGCGCAGGGGAAAGACGTCATCTCGCTCTCCGTCGGCGAGCCCGACTTCGACACGCCGCAGAATATCAAGGACGCGGCCATTGCCGCCATCGCCCGCGGTGAAACGAAGTATACGCCGGTTGCCGGCATTCCGGAACTGCGCAAGGCGATCGCCGACAAGTTCAAGCGCGAGAACGGCCTCGACTACAAGCCGGAGCAGGTCATCGTCGGTACCGGCGGAAAGCAGATTCTTTTCAACGCCTTCATGGCGACGATCAATCCGGGAGATGAAGTCGTCATCCCCGCGCCGTTCTGGGTTTCCTATCCGGAAATGATTGCGCTGTGCGGCGGCACACCGGTTTTCGTCGAAACCACAATCGAGAACAATTTCAAGCTGACCGCCGAGCAGCTAGACAAGGCGATCACGCCGAAGACCAAGTGGTTCATGTTCAACTCGCCGTCGAACCCGTCGGGTGCGGCCTACAGCAAGGACGAGTTGAAGGCCCTGACCGACGTGCTGATGAAGCATCCGCATGTCTGGGTTTTGACCGACGATATGTATGAACACCTCGTGTTCGGCGACTTCGTCTACTACACGCCGGCGCAGGTCGAGCCCGCGCTCTATGATCGCACGCTGACCATGAATGGTGTGTCCAAGGCTTATGCGATGACCGGCTGGCGTATCGGCTATGCGGCCGGCCCGCTGCCGCTGATCAAGGCCATGGACATGATCCAGGGCCAGCAGACCTCAGGCGCCTGCTCGGTTGCCCAGTGGGCCGCCGTCGAGGCACTGAACGGCCCGCAGGACTTCATCACGGAATCGAAGAAGGCCTTCGAAGAGCGCCGTGACCTCGTGGTCTCCATGCTGAACCAGGCTTCCGGCATCGTATGCCCCAAGCCGGAAGGCGCCTTCTACGTCTACCCGTCTTGCGCTGCCCTCATCGGCAAGACGGCACCGTCGGGCAAGGTCATCGCCAATGACGAGGACTTCGTCATGGAATTGCTGGCAACGGAAGGTGTGGCCACCGTTCACGGCTCGTCCTTCGGCCTTGGCCCCAACTTCCGCGTCTCCTACGCGACGTCCAACGACAAGCTGGAAGAGGCTTGCAGCCGCATCCAGCGCTTCTGCGCTTCGCTGAAGTAAGCGCCGAGGTTTATCGGTTTTGAAGGGGCCCGCCGAAAGGCGGGCCCTTTTCGCATTTTCGGCCGTGTTGAGCGGGGCAAGTGCTTGTGGTATTCTCGGTTGCATGAAGACTGTCAGCCTGCAGGAAGCCACTCGCGATCTGGAAACGCTTGCCCGCGCGGTCGAGCAGGGCGAAGTCGTGACCGTGACGCGCGACGGCAAGCCGGTGCTGGACCTGGTGCCGCATGTGGGCGAAGAGGCGGCCAAAACAGAGCCGAAAAAGGGTGGGATCAATTGGGAGGCCGGCCAGGCTTATTTGCGGTCGAGGGGGATCGAGAATGCCGTTCCTTATATCGCCGAAGATTTTGATGATCCGCTTCCGGAAGATTTCCTCCTAAGGCCGCTCCCCTAGTGTCGCCCGTCCTGCTGGATACGCATATTGCGCTTGCCTTTTTCGGGCGTTCATTTCGGCAGCATTTCCCTTTGATACATGAACTGCTCGACGTGGGAGACGTCTACGGTTTCGTCAGCGCCGCAACTCTTTGGGAAATCGCAATAAAGACCAGGTTAGGCAAGCTGGACATCGGTATGCCACTTAGTGATTTACCAGAAGCCATAGCGTCAGTTGGCCTGGAGATACTGGGGATCGAAGTCTCTCACGTCCTCCACACCCTGGATCCTGAACCGCCAACTCGCGATCCGTTTGATCGGCTGCTGCTAGCCCAATGTCACGTTGAAGGCTTGCGTCTGGTGACTGTCGACCACGCTCTCGTCGATCATCCCTTGGCGTTCCGCCCCTGATCACAGCGACCAGAGGCGGATAGGCCGCATTCAAGCCTTGGTCAGCTTGACGATCGTCGATCCGCCGCCGCCGCGCTGTTCGGTGACGGCATAGACCGCGCCATCGGGACCGACCTTGACGTCGCGGATGCGGGCGTCGAGAGGGATGCGCTCCTCGTGTTTTACCCGATCGTTTTCCATGTGCAGGACAACTATGCCCTGACTGACGAGACCGCCGACAAGGAAGGCGCCCTTCCATTCGGGGATGGCGTCGGCATTGTAATAGGCCATGCCCGATGGGGCGATGACGGGGTCCCAGTAGTAGACGGGCTGTTCGGTATCGGCCATCTGGGTCACGCCGTCGCCCACCTTGGAGCCGCTGTATTCGACGCCGTAGGTCACCTCGGGCCAGCCATAGTTCTTGCCGGCTTCGGGCCGGTTCAGCTCGTCGCCACCCCTCGGCCCATGCTCCACAGTCCAGAGGCGGCCCTGGCCGTCAATCGCGGCGGATTGCAGGTTGCGGTGGCCGAGCGACCAGATTTCCGGCTGGGCGTTGTCCTGACCTGCAAACGGGTTGCCGTCAAAGGCTTCACCCGCCTGGGTGATACGGAAGATCTTGCCAAGCCCGCTCTGCAGGTCCTGTGCCTGGACGCGAGGCTCACGGTCCGAACGTTCGCCGACGGTCACGTAGAGTTCGCCGTCGGCGCCGAAGGCCAGACGGGAACCGAAGTGCTTGTTGCCGTCGTAACTCGGCATCTGGCGGAAGATGACGCTAACGTCCTCGAGAGCGCCACCGCCCTGGTTGTCGGGGACGAGGCGGGCGGAGGCAACCGAGGTGCCGTTGCCGTCATCGCGTGGTTCGGAGAAGGAGAAGAAGATCTTGCCCGAGGTCTCGTAGTCAGGCGCGAGTGCGACGTCGAGCAGTCCGCCCTGGCCATTCGCCAGCACCTCGGGCACGCCGGCGATTTCGGGGCCTGCCTTGCCGTCCGTGCCGATGATGTGCATGGCGCCGGCCTTGGCGGTCACCAGCATGCGGCCGTCGGGCAGGAATTCCATGGCCCAGAGATGCGGCAGGCCTTCGGCCGTGACCTCCGTGTTGATCTTGGCTATCTCTACCGGCTGCGGCGCGCGTGTCTGACCGGTAAATGCGGGCTGCTGGTCGGGAGCGTTGGGCGCCTTGGTCTCGACCGGCGTGCCGGCTTGCTGGGCAAGGACCGGCAGTGTCAGGACGCTCGCGGTCAAAATGGTGCCGGCAAGAATAAGGGGGAGGCGGTTCATGCAATTCTCCTCGTCTTTGTCATCAGGTTGTAGGTCAACGCTGAATTGGGCGCTAAGTGCCGGACAGGAAGAGTGCCACTCATCAAGTTTGGGTCATTGGCGAGTGATCGCGAGCTCGGAGCGCAACGAGAAAGGGCGGGGCCTTGTGGTCCCGCCCGTGATTATCTGCCACCGTCAGGCTGGCGTCTTTACCCAGGGGCCAAGGATCGGGGCATTGGCGAAGAGGCGTTCGCGGTCTCGCCAGAGGGCGGGTAGCGCCAGCAAGCAGAGGGCAGCGATGGTGATCGCCGTCTTGGTCAGCTGCGACAGCTCCGGCGTGTTTCCGTCGATGTAATAGACCATGTAGACGATCAGCACGTGCCAGACATAGATCTGCAGCGAGTGACGGCCGAGCAGCTGGAGGAAGTTCAGCGTGAACAGGCCGGTAAGGCCGGAAGCGACTTTCTGGATCAGCGGGCTGTGATGGCGCGGGCCGGCGATCAGCAGCCAGGCGATGCCATAGGCGACGGCTGCGAAGTTGATCAGGTAGACCGGGCCGAAATCGGCGCGCACTTCCATCAGGCCAAACTTCTCCAGCACGAAGCCGGGCATCAGGCCGTGGGCCGTGGTGATGCGCAGGGGCAGGAAGAAGATGGTGATGGCGAGCGCGGTCCATACGAGCGTCGTGCGCTTCGGGTCGAAGACCTTCTGCCATTCGATCTTGCCCATCGAGGTGAGCGTACCTGCGATAACACCTGAGAAGAAGACGATCTGCCAGCCGAGGAGGTTGAACGAAACGCGCAGGCCTTCCTTGTCGGGCGCGCCGGCAAGCCAGGTGTCGAGCGGGTAGGTAACGATGCGGTGCAGGCCAAGCTGGGCTGCGAGCCATACAAGCAGCGAGGCGATGGCAACGCCCAGCCACTGGCCGCGCAGGCAGAACCAGATGACCATGGGCGCGAAGACCATGTAGGCGATGTATTGCGGCAGGATGTCCATGTAGGTCGGCTGGACGAGGAAGGACGCGACCGGGGCTAGCGATGCCGGATCTGTGAGGCTGACCGTGCCGAGCCAGTTGTTCCAGGCTTGCGTCGCGCCGGGCAGGACAAGCTTCAGCAAGAGGACGACGAGGATGATGCCCATCGCATAGCGATAGAGCTCGAGCGCCCGCGACCAGATGCGATCACGGCCGACATGATAGCCGTCCTTCATCATCTTGCGGGCATAGACCATGCCGATCAGCAGGCCCGAGAGGAAAACAAAGCCCTGGGCATCTTCGACAAAGGCGAGGTTGCGGTGGTTGATCTCGACGAGCCAGAGCCCGCCCGCGAACACCATGTGGTTGATCAGCATGAAGACGAGGAAGTAACCCCGCATGCCATCGATGACGTCCAATCTTTTCACGTTCAGCTCCCGCGTTAGCCCCCGGAACCCGACGGGGGCGATCTTCAACCGCATCATGTTGAGAATGCGGCGGAAGGGCCGAACGGGCCGATCCGTGCGGGGGGAACGGGAAGTTTCCACAAAAGTTCCCGTCTTCAGCTCACCTGAGCGTGATGGTTGCGTGCAACGCACACCGCGAATCAGAGGCCGAGGAAGGCGAGCATGATGAAGGTGGCGAAGAGGACGAAATGGGTCATGCCTTCGATGGCATTGGTCTCTCCGTCGTTGAGATTGATGGCCGCGGCGACCAGCGTGATGGCGACCATAGTGGTCTGGACCGGGCTCATCGCCATGATGAAGGGTTGTCCGGTGTAGAGCGCGATGCCCTCCATGACCGGGACTGTGAGGATCACTGTCGAGAGGGACGCGCCCATGGCGATGTTGACCACCGCCTGCATGCGGTTGCGCAGGGCAGCACGGAGAGCAGTGAGGATTTCCGGGGCGGCGGATATGCCGGCAACGAGGATGGCGGTGAGAGCGACCGGGGCGCCTGTGCCTTCGAGGCCGGCGTCCATCAGCACCGACATGACCTCGGCCAGGATGCCGATCAACACGACGCCGAAGAGGATGACCACGATCGACCAGAGCGTCGAGGAGGGCTGCATGTCTGCGGTCGGTTCGATGGCTGCCGGAACCGCTCCTCGCGAACGCTTGCCCTTGCTGCCAGAGGCCGTCTTCTGCCCGGGTGGTGCCTGCGGCGCAACGGCGCGGCTCGGATAGCTGTAGGAGAAGAAATAGCTGTGGGTGCCAACCTGCATGCGCAGGAAGAGGCCGTAAAGCGCCAGCATGGCGAAGATGGTGAAGACCGAATAATACTGCCACCTGTCAGTGGGGATGAATTCCGGGACGATCATGGAGATGCCCATGGCGGTCAGGATCATGACGCCATAGGTCTTGCCGCTATCGTCGTTATAGGGTTGCTCGCCGTGCTTTAGGCCTCCGAGCAGGGCAGCCAGGCCGAGGATGCCGTTGATGTCGAGCATGACGGCGGAATAGATCGTGTCGCGCACGAGGGTTGGGGAGCCACCCTTGTTCATCATGATGGCAAGGATGATGACTTCGACCGCGACGGCCGATAGTGTCAGGATCATCGTGCCATAGGGGTCGCCGACCTTGTGGGCTAGGATTTCGGCGTGATGGGCCACGCGCATGGAGCCGATGACGATAGCCACGATCAGGATAACCGCTCCGATCAGCGAGGCGACCTGACCGTGTTCGAGCAGCGCATGCTCGGCAAACCAGGCGGCGATCCCGAGCAGGATCGGAATGAGCAGGAGCCTTTCCTGTTTCAGCGCGGACATCATTTGGGGTGCTCCTTCTTGGTTGGCTGTAACGGGTGGAACACGCCGGTGTTCCCCAGGCAAGATCGCTCGGTGTCGGGATTTGCGCCCCAGCGCTTTTGATGGAATAATCGGCGTCAGGAGGAGAAGGCCATGGTGAAGATCATCTACGAGATCGTCCCCCATGACGGCGGATGGGCCTATCGGCTCGGCGGCGTCTATTCCGAGGCGTTCGCGACGCATGACCAGGCGCTGGAGGCCGTGCGCATCGTTGTTGACGAGCAGCAGGTCGGGGACGAACCGGTCACTATCAGCTATCAGGACGAGAACGGACGCTGGCGAGAAGAGTACAGCGATGGTGGCGATCGGCCGGAGATCGAGGTGGTCGACGCCTTCGAATCGCCTGCCGCGCCGACGGCCTGATCTCGGACACCTTTCTCGCCGAATGCCCGGCCAGAGAGCCGTGTGGCAACTGGCTATGCTTCGGTTAGACGGCCTTGCGGTCTGTGCCTGCATCTGCAAAGGCGAGTAGCCCTGCCACCAGCGCGTCGAACGTCGTGCGGTAGCGAGGCGTGGTCTTCAGGCTCTCATGCATCACCACAAATGTTTCCAGGCCGAGGTCGATCTGACCTGGCAGAAGCTCGAGGAGATCCGGGTTGGCTCTGCCGAGTGCGACCTGGCAGACGCCGATGCCGACACCTGCGCGGATGGCTGCCAACTGGGCGAGATTGCTGTCGGCGCGGAACTGGAAGCGCAGGTTGGCGAGGTGAGGCTTATCCTTCAGGATATCGCGGATATAGGCGAGCTGCCGGTCAAAGCCGATCATGCGGTGGTTTGAAAGGTCGGCCAGCGCATTCGGAATGCCATGCCGATCGAGGTAGTTCTTGTGCGCATAAAGGCCCATGGGAAGCAGGCCGATGCGGCGGCTGAGGAGTGCGTTTTGACGTGGTGTGGTCATGCGCACGGCGATGTCGGCTTCCTGATTGAGGAGATCCTCAACCGTGTCCGAAGCGGAGAGCTCGATCTCAAGCCCGGGATGCCTGTCCTGCAGCTTGGCCAGAATTGCCGGCAGCGCCTCGATGGCAATGACTTCACTGGCGCTGATGCGAACAGTGCCGCGCACATCCTCCATATCGCCCGAGGCGATGCGGGCGAGTGAGGCGGACGTGGCGGCCATGGACCGGGCGTGACCATGCATGGCACGCGCCTTCTCCGTCGGCAGCAGCCCCTGGGCGCCGCGCAGGAAAAGCGGTCCGCCGAAGGCCTGCTCCAAGGCCTCTATGTGCCGTCCAGCGGTCGGCTGTGTCAGCCCAAGGCTGCGGGCGGCAGCCGACAGCGAGCCCGTGTCGAGCACGGCGAGGAAGGTCCGGTAGTGATCCCAGCTGATTTGATCGATGTCCATACGAAAATGTATAGCAGTTCGACGTTATTTGGCAATTTTGAATATCCAGGCCGCGTGGCATCGTCCTTCCAGTTCAAACGAAGGAGACAGCCATGACGCAGATGAATGCCATTGCTACACGTCCCGTAGCACTTGTTCTCGGAGCCACCGGCGGTGTCGGCGGCGCTCTGGCCGAGGCGCTGCTGGCCCGCGGATACAAGGTGCGGGCCATGCACCGCAATCCCGAGGCTCAAAGCGTGAAGCGCCCCGCTTACGAGTGGGTCAAGGGGGACGCCATGAACGCCGCGGACGTTCTACGTGCCGCAGACGGGGTCCGCCTGATCGTCCATGGAGTGAACCCGCCTGGCTATCGCAACTGGGGGCAGCTGGTGCTGCCGATGATCGACAATACGATCGCGGCGGCCCGTGCCGTCGGCGCGCGCATCCTGATGCCGGGCACGATCTACAATTATGGCCCGGACGCCTTTCCGCTTCTGTCTGAAGACAGTCCCCAGACGCCTGTGAGCGTCAAGGGTGGCATCCGGGTTGAACTGGAGCGGCGTCTGGAACGGGCATCGGAAGAAGGCGTGCCGGTTATCCTGGTGCGGGCGGGCGACTTCTTCGGCCCTGGCGCTGGCAACAACTGGTTTGCCCAGGGGCTGGTCATGCCGGGCAAGCCGGTGCGCTTTGTGATCAATCCCGGGCGCAAGGGCATTGGTCACGCCTGGGCCTATCTGCCCGACGTGGCCGAGACCTTCATGCAACTCCTCGACAAGGCGGATCAGTTGCCGGTCTTCGCCCGCTTCCACATGGATGGCTTCTTTGACAGTGACGGTACGCAGATGGCAAAGGCCATCGGCCGGGCGGTTGGCAAGCCGTCGATCCGGGTCTGGTCCTTCCCCTGGCTGCTCGCCGGTCTGGCAAGGCCCTTCGTGCCGCTGCTGCGGGAACTGCACGAGATGCGTTATCTCTGGAAGCGCACAATCCGGCTCGACAATCGGCGGCTGGTGGAACGTCTCGGGGCAGAACCGCGCACGCCGATCGACGAGGCGGTTAGAACGACGCTTTCAAGCCTCGGCTGCCTTGAGGCATCCGGCTCAACTGCTCCCCGTGTGCACGCCCTGGTTTCAGGCGGTGCAGCATGAAGGCCGGAATTGCGCGTGGGCAGGGGCGGGAACAGGCCGGCGGTTTTCCATCCGCAGTGTTCTCCGGCTTCGCCGCCCTGACGCTGATCGGCATAGCCGGTCAGTTTGTGCTGGCGGGGATGTCGATCTTCGGTGCGGCCGATGCCTGGGGGCTGCATGGATTGTCCGGTGGCCTGCTCGCGCTTCCGGTGCTGGGCATGCTGGGGCTAGCGCTCGCCGTTCCCGCCCTTCACCGATTTCGCCGCGACGCGGGCATCCTCACAGTCATCTATCTGGTGCAGGTGACGCTGGCGGCGCTCGGGCCGGAGTTTCCGCTGGTCGGAGCCCTGCATCCCCTCAACGGGCTGATCATGGCGGATGTCGCCATGGGGATTGCGAAAGCGCGCTTTTCGCGCGCGACCTGATGATGAAAAAAGCCCTCGCATCCGGGATGCGAGGGCCACGATCTGCCGGTCTACTGCAAAGGATCAGGCGAGCGCCGGATAGGTCGTATATCCTTGCGCGCCGCCGCCATAAAGCGTGGCAGGCTCAAGTTCGTTCCAGGCGGCATCTTCCTTCAGGCGGCGGACGAGGTCCGGATTGGCAATAAAGGGGCGGCCGAAGGCGACGACGTCGGCATAACCGCTTTCGACGGCCTCGATGGCGGCCGCACGGTCGTAGCCATTGTTGACCATCCAGGTGCCCTTGCCGCCCTTGGCGCGGTAGGCTGCCTTCAGCGCCTTCCAGTCGAAGGGCAGAACGTCGCGCGGGCCGCCTGTGGCGCCTTCGATGACGTGGATGAAGGCGAGGTCGAAGCCCGCGAGCTGTTCGACGAGCGCGGTGTAGACGGCTGCCGGATCGGGATCGGAGACGTCATTGGCGGGCGTTGTCGGCGAAATGCGGATGCCGGTGCGCTCGGCGCCGATTTCCTTGACGATGGCGTCGACGACTTCGATCGTCAGGCGGATGCGGTTTTCGATCGAGCCGCCATAGGCATCGGTACGCTGGTTGCTGTTCGAGCGCATGAACTGCTCGAGCAGGTAGCCATTCGCTGCGTGGATTTCGACGCCGTCGAAGCCGGCTTCGATAGCGGCGCGGGCGGCCTTGCGGTAGTCCTCGATCAGGCCGGGGATTTCCGACAGTTCCAGAGCGCGCGGCTCCGAGGTTTCGGCAAAGGCGCCGGAGCCGTCGGCATTGAGGATATAGGTCTTCGACTTGGCGGCAATGGCCGAGGGTGCCACCGGCTTGCCGCCATCCGGCTGCAGCGAGGTATGCGAAATGCGGCCGACATGCCAGAGCTGGGTGACGATCTTGCCACCGGCGGCATGAACCGCAGCAGTGACCTTCTTCCAGCCTTCGATGGCTTCTGGCAGATAGAGACCGGGGACATCGGCATATCCCTGGCCCTGGTGGCTGATAGCGGTGCCTTCACTGACGATCAGACCGGCGCCAGCGCGCTGGCGATAATATTCGACGTTCAGGTCGTTGGGGATGGCGCCTGGCGAGCGATTGCGCGTCAGTGGCGCCATGGCAACGCGGTTCGACAGGGAAATCTGGCCGACGGTTGTCGGTTCAAAGAGCTTGGACATGTAACCTCTTGAGAGTTTCCGGCGGGGGGAGGATTGACCGCCGGGGATCCTCCATGTGGGAGGTCAAAGCATGCCGTTCAAGGTCTTGATGAACTCGGCGATCGTGCCCTCTTCGCGACGATAGAGGACGCGCTGGCCGACCCGCTTGGAACTGATCAGTCCGGCCCGCTGCAAGGTTGCAAGATGCGCCGAAACAGCCGACTGCGACAGGCCGGACCGTTCGAACTGGCCGGCGCTGATGCCTTCACCAGCTTCTTCTTTCGGAACTCCGAAATACTGGTTGGGCTCCTTCAGCCAGATCAACATCTCCATGCGCGCGGGATGCGCCAGCGCCTTCATCACGTCCTCAAGGTACATGATCCCTCCAGATAAAATGCTCACTCGTCTGCGGCTAAGAAAGATATGCGCGGTTCGTCATATGGTTCCGCGGCGATAGTTCCGCCTCACGCTCCCAAATGCGGTGCGGCGGTATTTGTTCCGGTCTGCGGGCAAAAAAAGAGGGCCACTGGAGAACCAGGGCCCTTTAAATTGTGAAGGTTAAAACCTCCAGAGGGGAACAGCTGCTGCGGTGGAACTGGGAGGAAAAAGCCACCATGTGCATCAGCTGTGTGCGATATGGTGGTTTTTTGTGCAGTGAACAATGCTTTTTTATGCATGTCAGGCATGCGGTGAGTGCAGGTCGGTGCGCGGGGCTTACAATTTCCGGCCCCAGCACTCGGTCCTGACCTTACCTCAGAAGTTCCAGTTGCGCGCCTTGGCGACGATGAAATCTCTGAAGGCCTTGAGCTTTGCGGCGTTCTTGATCTCATCGGGATAGCAGAAATAGGTGTCGAAGGAGGGCACGTCGGCACTGGTCACAAGCTGCAGAAGGCCCGGATCGCGACCGACAATGTAGTCCGGCAGCATGGCAATGCCGATTCCGAGCAGGCAGGCGCGCTTGATCGAGGTCAGGCTGTTGATCTGCAGATGCGGCGTGCGCGGATTGTCGGAGGTGCGGCCCGCAACTTCGAGCCAGTTGACGTCCAGCAGATAATTGGGCGCGGGTTCGCCGAAGGTGATGATGCGGTGGTTGTCCAGATCCTCGATCGACTGTGGTTCGCCATAGCGGTTGATATAAGACGGGGCCGCATAGACATGCATATGCACGGTGAACAGCTTGCGCTGGATCAGATCCGACTGCTGCGGCTGGCGCAGGCGGATGGCGCAGTCGGCATGGCGCATGTTGACGTCCAGTTCCTCGTTGTCGAGGAGCAGCTGGATCGACATATCGGGATGCAGCTGCAGGAATTCCTGCACCTTGTCGGTAAGCCAGCCTTGGCCGAGGCCGACCGTGGTCGTCACGCGCAGCTTGCCCGAAGGCTTCTCGGTCGTCTCGGTCAGCTGCATCTTCACTGTTTGCAGCTTCAAGAGTACGTCATGGGCGGTGCGATACAGCAGTTCGCCCTGTTCGGTGAGGATCAGGCCGCGGGCGTGGCGGTGGAAGAGCTTGACGCCGATGTCCTGCTCCAGCGACGAGACCTGGCGGCTGATCGCCGACTGGGACAGGTGCAGCTTGTCGGCGGCATGGGTGAAGGACCCGGCTTCCGCAGCAGAGTGGAAAATGCGCAGTTTGTCCCAGTCCAGCGGCATGCCGCCCCCTCTCATCGCCGCTACTCCGCTGCTTGCTGGGTGGGGATGGATAGGGCCGTCAGATAGCGCTCGGCTTCCAACGCCGCCATGCAGCCCATGCCGGCTGCGGTGATCGCCTGGCGATAGACGTCGTCGGTCACGTCACCGGCGGCAAAGATGCCTTCGACATCGGTCGCGGTCGAATCAGGGGCGGTCCACAGATAGCCGTTGGACTTGAGCTTGAGCTTTCCCTTGAACAGCTCGACGGCCGGCGCATGGCCAATGGCGACGAAGACGCCGTCGATCGGCATCTCGGTCACGGCGCCGGTCAATTCGTCCTTGAGCTTCACGCCGGAGACCGACGGCGGCATCGGCGGCTTGGCGGGCGCGCCGGTGATCTCGTCGACCGTTGTGTTCCAGAGAACGCGGATATTGTCCTTGGCGAAGAGGCGCTCCTGCAGGATCTTTTCTGAGCGGAACGAGTCACGACGATGCACGACGGTAACCGACTTGCAGATATGCGAGAGGTAGAGCGCTTCCTCGACCGCCGAATTGCCGCCGCCGACGACGATGACGTCCTTGTTGCGATAGAAGAAACCATCGCAGGTGGCGCAGGCCGAGACGCCAAAGCCCTGGAAATGCTGTTCGCTCTCGATGCCGAGCCATTTCGCCTTGGCGCCGGTGCAGATGATCAGCGTATCTGATGTCCAGACCTGGCCGCTGTCGGTTTTCACCGTGAAGGGGCGGTGGCTGGTATCAACTTCGGTCACGAGGTCGCTGACGATCTCGGTGCCGACATGGATCGCCTGGTTCAGCATCTGCTCCATCAGCCAAGGGCCCTGGATCGGATCGGCAAAGCCCGGATAATTTTCCACATCCGTGGTGATCATCAACTGGCCACCCTGTTCCATCCCGGCAATCAGGACAGGCTTCAGCATGGCGCGGGCAGCATAGATAGCAGCGGTGTAACCGGCGGGGCCGGAGCCGATGATCAGCACCTTGGTGTGGCGGGCGGTCATCTCAATTCCTTTCAGAACGCGGAGCGGGGCATGGCAAGGCTCTTAAAATGGGCTGGCGCATGGTTCCCCGCAATGGGTTGACCCATTTAGGATTGAAGCGCTCAGCAATTCAAGGCCGGGATTGCATTAGCAACAGGGGGATTGGCGGCTGCGCGTAATTATTGTGCGCAGAGCCGACACATTCTTGCCAATCATGCCGTTTCGGATAGATATCGAGAATGATCTCACAAGGAGCGGCCGTGCTCAGGATAGAACTTGATGCCATCGATCTGCGCATTCTCAAGGAATTGCAGCAGGATGGCCGGATGACCAATGTGGAGCTGTCCGAGCGCGTCGGCATCTCTGCGCCTCCGTGTCTGAGGCGCATGCGCAAGCTTGAAGAAGCAGGCGTGATCGAAAGCTATCACGCCGTGCTGAACGCCACCAAGCTCGGCTACGACCTCGTCGCCTTCTGCATGGTGGGCCTCAAGCACCAGTCGGAAGCCAATCTCAAAGCCTTCGCCGCCGCCACTGACAGCTGGCCGATCGTGCGCCAGGCCTGGATGGTCAACGGCGACAGCGACTTCCTGCTGCATTGCGTGGCCGAGAACTTGACGAAGTTCCAGGACTTCGTCATCGAAGTGCTGACGGCCAATGAGCATGTGGATACGGTCAGGACGATGCTGACGATCCGGCAGGTGAAGAAGGTTGGGTTGGTGGAGATTTGAGGCTTACCGCCGTTCGAAGATGTAATTCAGCGCGGATTTGTAAGTGCACACGTACCCGCTAGCCGTCAGCAATTCAACGATACCCTTCGCCGTCTGTGTCTTGAATTCACTGATGATCGCTTTGGGCCAAAGCGTCGCCGGAGCCGTGGTGAGGAAGTGCATGAGAACCGGTATCTCGTGTCCCTCGATATCAATTTTCAAGGCGTCAATCTTCGATATGCCTAGCTGCGAGCACAATGCTGTTAGCGTGGTCAGTTTCACGGTGGTTGGTACTCTTTCACCTCGTGATTTGCCGATTTCCTCGACCTCGAGCGTATTTGTCCCACGCTGACTGGGATTAATGTGCAATTGAGCGGTGCCTTCCTGATCGCTCAAAGCAACGCACTCAAGATCCAGATGCGTGATGCCGTTGGTGCTCGCATTGAAGCGTATGCGACGCGCCATTTCCGGGTCGGGTTCCACGGCAATGATTCGTCCGCTCCCTTGCATGCATCGGTTGGCCCAAAAGCTGTAGATGCCAGCATTTGCACCGACGTCGACGAACGTACTTCCAGGTCGCAAGACCCGTGCCAGAAGTGCTCTTTCCTCGACATCAAAGAATTGTGGTGCCGTATACAGTTTCTGTTCGGACATGTTGCCGCGTGGCAGCATCCGCAGTCGGAGACCCCAAATCTGGATGTCCAGAGGTTCCCGGTGGTTATACTTGACCGGTTTGCGGAGTGTTTTCGTCAGCCATCGCAGTGGTTTCGGCAGCGCGTGCGAGAGCTTCAGCATCGCTGCCGTCAAGCCGTGCAGACGATAGGCACCCCATGGCGACGCATCATCAAATTCGGGAGTTTTCAGCGGCGATTTCATATACCCCTCCATGCCAAACGCAACCAGTCGATCGAGCCAATGCGCCGGTACCATTTCTGGCCGCCGCCTTCCAGGACTTCACTCATCTTGGGGTTGCCAGCGAAGACCACGATGCGAGCCCCCTTGGGCAGGGCCGGGTCCTGGAAATAGCTTTTCAGATAGCGCGGGACGCAGGCATTCTTGAAGCTCACGCACCATTCCTTTGGCCAATACTGCAGGTGCCCATGCTTGGCTAGTTGCGCACTTTGAAACTGTTGAGAGATCTCGTACGTCGACGTAGCGGCTTCCGGATCCGCAATATAGGCATCAAGAATGTAAGCGTGTTCGCCCGCTTCGAAACGAAAGACCGAACTATTGCCTACCGAGGCGAGGAAGCGGTCGCGGGCTGGGTTGATCTTGCGCAGAGGCTTGCTGCGAAACAGGTCGTCGTCCCGGATGATGAGAAACGTCCCCGGTGCCGTAAAGAAGGGTTCCAAATCGTCAACCACGACCAGATCAAGATCGAGAAAGAGTGTCGTACCCTTAACGTCAGCGAGATCGCGCCGAAACAGGCCGAGCTTTCGCCAGCGCCTGTCTGCATGACCCTCCGGCAATTCGAGTTCCGGCAGAGGGCGGACTTCGACGGCCTCGTCCAATCCGCTCCCGTCATCCGTGAAGCAGACGAAGCGGTGCGGCCTCCGGAGATGTCGTGCCACACCCCGTCTCAGATTGTTTACGTATTCAGGGCCGTAAAGCTTCCCCCATTTGATGCAGATGATGTTTACGGGCGCAAGCGGACTGGCGGGCGTATTTGTCATGTCTTCAAGCTTTGCCTTCGGTGCTGCTCTGGCGATCCAGAACACGATTTGCAGCAAAATCAGATAGGTAACTGTGGTGTCGATCCGCTTGTCCGGCTCTCAGCCGAAGTGCATTGAGCATTTCCTCGGTTGGATTGTGCCTGTCGCCGCGCAGAAGAAAGATATTGTACACATAGCGCAAGAAAAAGTCGCGCAGAGCTTGATCCGGGTTCCACTGGGGCAGCATGGATAGCTTCGCGTCAAGGCTCTCATGGCTTGTGGCGTGCAAAACCAAACCCTCAACGTTGTAAGGCGCATTGCCGAGTGTGATCACCTTCTTGCCGAGGAGTATTCCCTCCAAACCCACGGTCGAGTTCACAGTGATTACGGCGTCGGCACCTTCAATCAGTTCGCGCGTGTCGTTGTGATTGGCGAATTGAACGCGCGGGTGTGACCGGATGCGGTTTCTGATCGACAGTGGAAAGCTCGGATGCTCCTTGACCACAAAATGGTGGTTGGGATGCTTGTCGGCTAAGTCGAACAGTACCTCGTACAGATGCACCATGTCGCGGATCCATGGCGAATGTGCCAGAATCTGCATGTCGCTCGGCACCTGCATCGGCACGAACACATACGCGTTTGGCAGTTCCGTGCTCGACACCCCCTTCTGCTTGGTCTGTCGCCTGACCAGATCCTTGGGCTTCTCCAGAGGCAAGCTCTCGCCAATCTGGCGGTAGAATTGAGGATCGCGGGGTAGGGAGCTGTCGAAATTTATGCCCAGAACATCATACTGCAGGGTCTCCGGGAAAAAACCAAGCTCAACAACGAGACGATCACGGCCCAGAGCGTCGCCGACGGCCAGAGTTAGCGCGTCGGGCATGAGAAATCCGTTGAAGATGAGGGCGCAGGCGTGAGGGTGGTCGTCAAAGTAATCAAATATGAGCGCAGCAAATGCGCGCGCGCGCAACAGTGCCAATTGGCAGTAGGCCCAGGCTACGATACGGTTTCTATACACCTTCGGGAACCTAATTTGACGGCGCAACAAATTCCGTCTGACGATCGCCCTCAAGCCGTAGGCGTCATTCCGAGATGTCAAGATTTCAAAGATCTGGCGCGGGCCATGCCGCTTTAACAATTCCTGCAGCACCACCATGAACTTGCGCGGTACCTGCATTATCATCCCATCGGCAGCCTCTCGAATGGCAACCAAATGTTTCGTGTGGGAGATGAAAACTGGACCGGTCATGTGATTTTTGCCTGATGCAGCAGCGCATCGTATGTCACTTTCAGTGCATGGGCCTCGGCAGCAAGTGCAAAATCCGACAGGACGTGTTCGCGGCTGTCCTGTCCCCATGCCAAAGTTCGCCCGACGTCGGCGAGGCAATATCCAATCGCATCCCGCAGCGCCCCGTATTCTCCCGCCGGGACCACTTTGCCGGTTACATCTTCAACGATCATCTCGGCATAAGCGCCGGCATCGCTGGCAACGACGGCCGTTCCGGACGCCATGGCTTCGAGCGGCGTCAGACCAAAGCCTTCATTGCGGGAGGGGGCGACATAGAGGGAGAGGCGCCGATACCAGGGCTTGATGTCGTCGACCTCGCCAAGGAAATAAATGCGGTCGGACAGGCCGGCTGCAGCAATCTTTGCCTTCAGTCCGTCGGCAAAGGCGGTGTGTTCCGGCGTCACTCGACCGGAGATGACGGCAGCCCAGTCGGGATGGGCCGGCAGGAGCTCGATCATTGCGTCAACGAAAAGGTCGGTGCCTTTCTGATGACGGACGCGACCAAAGCAGCCGACGAGATGTTTTCCCCGCAGACCTTCGGGCAGTGCCGTCGTGTGATCCGCATCGGTCTCGGACAGGGGGCGGAACAGGTCGGTGTCGACCCCATGACGGATTACGCGATGCGGCACCTTCAAGAATGATCCCGACTTCGCATTCGTCGCGACGACCGCGTCCATTCTAGAGATCAGCCAGCGGGTGTAGCGGCTATGGTGCCGCTGTGCCGCCGAGGTGAACAGGAGCGCCAGTGGCATGCGCAGCACATCGCGAAGAATGAGGCCGGCAAGCATCTCGTTGTTCCGCCTTGCATGCCAGACGCGCCGAGCGTGACCTTTCGGATGCCGCCATAGACGCCCAAGCTGCGCCCAGCGCATCTTCGGTAGATGCGAGGGCAGACCGGGTCCGAGCGTGAGAATGCCGAGCCCCTGCCGTTGCTGTTCCGGCACCAGTTGGATGACGGTCGATGTCACGCCGGAAAGGCGCCGCTTGAAGTGCGGCGCAATCACGGTGATCTCGTCAAACGGTTTCACGAAACGGATTTCCGATCGCCATCAACCCCAGTTGACCGCAAGGATCTCGTAGGCCTTGGAGCCGCCGGGGGCGACGACTTCGATGCTGTCGCCGGCTTCCTTGCCGATCAGCGCGCGGGCGATCGGAGACGAGATTGAGATTCGGCCGGCCTTCACGTCGGCTTCCTGGTCTCCGACGATCTGGTAGGTCTTTTCCTCGTCGGTGTCCTCGTCGATCAGCTTGACGGTGGCGCCGAACTTGATCTTGGAGCCGGACATCTTGGAGAGGTCGATCACCTCTGCGCGGGCAATGAAATCTTCCAGTTCGCCGACGCGGCCTTCGTTGTGGCTCTGCGCTTCCTTGGCGGCGTGATACTCTGCATTTTCCGACAGGTCGCCATGAGCGCGAGCCTCGGCGATTGCCTCGATGATGCGCGGACGCTCCTCCTGCTGACGCCAGCGCAGCTCTTCGCTGAGCTTGGCAAAGCCGTTCTGCGTCATCGGTACCTTTTCTACCATGTCTTTTTCCTTCGTCTCTTTGGCCGCAGGCGCGGGCACAAAAGAAAACAGGTTCCGAAGCAAAGCTGCGGAACCGTGTCACAAATCAGGTTGGGAGCACTATAGCAGAATGCTTTGCGCAATTTCCAGAGTTTTCGAACCGAGGGCAATTTGTCCTTGCGCCATCTTTCGGAGCTCTCTGCAAGGTGCTGAAAAGGCGTGTCTATTTCAAAATTTCGGTGTGTTCAGACGGTTTGCCGCAGCATAAATTCTTGACGAACGCCAATAGAACATATAGCGAACAAACTTATGAAGAAATCGCTGAAAGACCGGTTGGCCATTCTCTCTGATGCCGCGAAATATGACGCCTCGTGCGCATCGAGCGGGACCACCCGGCGCGACTCGTCGGTCTCGGGCGGGCTCGGTTCGACGGAGGGTTCGGGCATCTGCCATGCCTATGCGCCTGACGGGCGCTGCATCTCGCTGCTGAAGATCCTGCTTACCAATTTCTGCATCTATGACTGCGCCTATTGCATCAACCGCTCGTCGAGCAATGTCGAGCGGGCGCGGTTCACGCCGGACGAGGTGGTGTGGCTGACAATCGAATTCTATCGCCGCAATTACATCGAAGGTCTGTTCCTGTCATCCGGCATCATCCGCTCCTCGGACGACACCATGGCGGAGATGGTGACGATTGCCAGGGACCTGCGGCTCAAACACAATTTCCGCGGCTACATCCACCTAAAGACCATCCCGGAGGCCTCGGCGAAGCTGGTGGAGGAGGCGGGGCTTTATGCCGACCGCCTGTCGATCAATATCGAACTGCCAACGGATCACGGGCTTGAACGCTACGCGCCGGAAAAGCGGCCGGTCAATATTCGTCGCTCGATGGCGGATCTGAGGCTGAAGATCGAGGAGGCGCGTGAGCCGACGCTTTCAGGTCGACGCAAGACCTTTGTGCCGGGCGGGCAGAGCACGCAGATGATTGTCGGGGCCGACGGGGCTGATGATGCAACGATCCTCGGATCGAGTGCGCGGCTCTACAGTTCCTACGGTCTGAAGCGGGTCTATTATTCCGCCTTCAGCCCGATCCCGGACAGCTCGAAAAACCTGCCGCTGATCAAGCCGCCGCTGATGCGCGAGCACCGGCTCTACCAGGCGGACTGGCTCTATCGCTTCTACGGGTTTTCGGTCGAGGAAATCTCATCGATCGGCGAGGGCGGCATGCTCGATCTCGAACTCGATCCCAAGCTTGCCTGGGCGCTCGCCAACCGGGATCGGTTTCCGGTGGACGTGAACAAGGCCGACAAGGAGACGCTGCTGCGGGTGCCAGGCTTTGGTGCCAAGACGGTGAATGCGCTCCTTTCGGCGCGGCGGCACCGCACGGTGCGGCTGGAGGATCTGGCGCGGCTCGGCGTGTCGTTGAAGAAGGTGCGCTCGTTCATCACGGCGGAGGGCTGGTCGCCGCACAAAAGCCTCGACCGGTCGGATTTACGGGCGGCCTTTGCGCCGCCGCCGGAACAGTTGCAGCTCTTCTGATGCGACAGGTCATGCTCGAAGGGCGAGGAGATTTTGTCGAGTGGCGGAACGCTGCGCGCAGCCTTCTGGCGGATCGTATCCCGCCACAGGATGTGCTCTGGCAAGCGGCGGATGGCGGGGGCGATCTGTTCGGCCTTAACGCTGCCGTGGAAAGTTATGCGGGCCGGGCATCCGGATCCTCTGTGCCGAAGGGCTTTCTGGAGGCGGCGGAGGCTGCGATCTGCCACAGCGATCCCTCCCGTTTCGGCCTTCTCTACCGGCTGCTCTGGCGGATCGAGGAGGAGCGGGCGTTGTTGGAGGTGACGTCTGATCCGGATGTCAGCCTCTTGCGCATGATGATCAAGAATATCAGGCGCGACAGCCACAAGATGAAGGCCTTCGTGCGGTTTCGCGAGGTGCCGGGCGAACAGCCGGGGCGACGGCACTTCGTTGCCTGGTTCGAGCCGGAGCATTTTATCGTCTCGCGCACGGCCGGCTTTTTCCAGCGACGCTTCACCGACATGGACTGGCTGATTGCCACACCCAAGGGGGCTGCGGCCTGGGATGGGCAGATGCTGCAGGTGTCGACCGAACCTGCAGCCCGACCGGAAGCCGAGGACGAAACGGATGCGCTCTGGCAGACCTATTTCGCCAACATCTTCAATCCGGCTCGGGTGAAGATCCGGGCGATGCAGTCGGAGATGCCTCGGAAATACTGGAAAAACATGCCGGAAGCCGCCCTTATACCGGATCTGATCGCCGGTGCCGAGCGGCGGGTGGCTGAAATGGCGGCACGGGCCGCGAGCCAGCCGCCGGCCTTTCACGAACGGTTGCAGGACGCCTGGCGGGCCAAGGACGAGGATGACGGTTCGGGCCTGTTGACGCCGCTCGATGCGCTCCGCCGTGAGGCGGCAGGCTGCACGCTCTGTCCCCTGCATTGTTATGCGACCCAGACAGTCTTCGGCGAGGGCGCCGAGGATGCCGAGGTGATGTTCGTCGGCGAGCAGCCGGGGGATATGGAGGACCTCGCAGGCCGACCCTTTGTCGGACCCGCGGGGCGGGTCTTCGACGAGGCTGTCGCCATGGCCGGGATCGACCGGGCGCAAGTTTACGTGACCAATGCCGTGAAGCACTTCAAGCATGAGCGACGCGGCAAGCGGCGCATCCATATGCGACCGGAAGCGGGCGAAGTGGCGCATTGCCGCTGGTGGCTGGCGAAGGAGGTCGAGATCGTGAAGCCTAAAATCGTGGTGGCACTGGGGGCAACCGCCTATCTCTCCCTGACGGGGGAGGCGAAACCGATTGCCGAAGTGCGCGGCATGCCGATCCCGCTGCAGGATGGGATGGTCCTGTTCGTCACCACCCATCCGGCGGCGATCCTGCGCATGCCGGACGAGGGGCTGAAGGCCAGAAGTCTTGCAGTCTTTCAATCCGATGTCGCCGATGTGGCACGATTGCACGCCTCGCTCCGGCCTTAGTCGACCATGGTCAATGCTGGCCGATGCGGCTTTCGTCGATATCGGCGCGGGCGTAGACGCGGGCGGCGATAGCGGCCAGCAGCAAGAGGGTGATGGTGGCGACAAGACAGCAGAGGGCAAAGCCGCCGGCATAGCTGTCGCGGGCGGTGGCGAGCCAGGGGGCTGCATCGTTGCCCGTGCGCTGGGCAATGTCGATTGCGCTTCCGAGCGTCGCTGTGACCGCGACGGCATCGGGTGGGTTAAGGCCACTGAGGTCTGCCTTTTCCATGCCGATCCGGTAGAAGAGGGTCACCAGACTGCCGAGCATCGCGACACCAAGGGCGCCGCCAAACTCGGCGCTGGTCTCCGAGATGGCCGATGCCGAGCCTGCCCTTTCTGGCGGCGCCGTGCCGACGATGAGGCCTGTTGTCGTCAGGATGACGGGCACGAAGCCGATGCCCATGATCATGCTGGAGGCGAGCACGCCAATCAGGCTTGAGTGCCAGGCGGCGACCGCCATCAGGCCCGTTCCGAGCGCGTTGACCACGAGACCTGCAAGCACGGTGCGCACCGGCCCGAAGCGGTTCGTCACGCGCCAGGCCTGAAAGGACATGACGGTGAAGACCGCCGAGGAGGGGATCGACCAGAGGGCGGCTTCGAGCGGCGTAAGGCCAATGACGAGCTGGAAGAAGAGGTTCTGGAATAGGAAAATGCCAAAGATGAAGAAGACGCCGGCCAGATTGACCATCAGCGAGGCGGTGAAGGCCGGGATGCGGAAGAGGGCAAGATCGATCATCGGATGGGTGAGCGTCTTCTGCCGGCGGATGAACAGCCAGCCGATGATGAGGCCGAAGGCGATGGGCAGCAGCTGTTCGGCGGAGAACCCGTCTGCCGCCATCTTCTTGAAGCCGTAGACGATCGGAAGCACCGTCAGCAGGGACAGTGCAACGCTTGCGAGATCGAGGCGACCGGCATTCTCGTCCTTGTATTCCGGCAGCAGGAAAGGCGCGCTGGCGAGCAGTGCCGCCATTATCGGAACATTGATTAGAAAAACCGATCCCCAATGGAAATACTGGAGAAGAAGGCCGCCGATCAGCGGGCCGATCAGGCCGCCGAGCGCAAAGGCGGTGCCCCAGATGCTGATTGCCCGATTGCGCTCGCTCTCGTCGCGGAACAGGTTGACCACCAGCGACAGCGTCGAGGGTGCGATGGTGGCACCGGCGATGCCGAGCAGGGCGCGGGCAAGGATCAGCATGTCTGCCGTGCGGGCGAAGGCGGCAAAGATCGAGGCAGCCCCGAAGAAGGCAGCGCCGAGCAACAAGACCTTGCGTCGACCGATCCGATCGCCGAGCGTGCCCATGGTGACGAGGAAGCCGGCAACCATGAAGCCGTAGATGTCGTTGATCCAGAGAAGCTGCGTGGCAGAAGGGTCGAGGTCCCGGACAATGGCCGGGATCGCCAGGAACAGCACCGAGAGGTCCATGGAATAGATCAGGCATGCGATGGACAGGATCAGCAGACCAATCCACTCGCGGCGCGTCGCCTTGCTGGGGCCTGCATCAATCATCTCGGACATGGGGTGCTCTTTCACTTAAACGGCAGGAGGTTGCCCCAGCGCATGGGTTTCGACAAATTTGAAATATTGATGGATCTGTTGCGCAATCATATCGATCGGTGACGACATCTGCCGATCCATAGTGGCGTCCCACAGTCCCTCCTTGTCAAGCCAGCAGCCGTCGCGTTTAAAGAGCGTATGTCGCGGTCGCAAGAGGAAGCACCGGGCAGGGCATGGGAGGAGATGCTTTTTGCAATCGACATTCGTTCTGACCGTCGTGGCCATGCTGGCGTTTGCTGCCAATTCGCTCATTGCGCGTGAGGCGCTGGGCAGCATTTCGATCGAGGCAGCAGGGTACACCTCCGCAAGGATAATCTCCGGGGCTGCCGTGCTCTATGGCCTGATGCGTCACTGGAGCAGTGCGGCTGCGATTGAGGGGCGGGCCTTGCCCGGCGACTGGTGGGCGGCGGCGGCCCTGTTCGTCTATGCCATCGCATTTTCTGCCGCCTATCTTTCGCTCGGGGCGGCGACGGGCGCGCTTATCCTCTTTTCCTCGGTCCAGGCCAGCATGCTGGCGTTCGGGCTGCTGAAAGGCGACCGGCCCAGTGTCCGGGAAGTCATCGGATTTGCGGTTGCGTTTGCCGCCTTCGTCTATCTGATCCTTCCGGGCGTCGGACGACCGGATCTCGGCGGGAGCCTTTTGATGATCGCCTCCGGCGTCGCCTGGGCAGTCTATACATTGCGGGGGCGCGGCTCCCGCGATCCGATCGGCGATACGGCCGGCAATTTCGTCCGGGCATCTGCCTTTTGTGTGCCGCTTGCCGGTTTCGCTGTCATCTATGAGACCACCTCAATGGTCGGGTTCGCGTTGGCGCTCGCCTCGGGGATCGTCGCCTCGGGCCTTGGTTATTCTGTATGGTACAGGGCACTCCGCGGTTTGACGACGTTTCGGGCGGCGCTGATCCAGCTTTCGGTGCCGGTCATTGCTGCGTTCGGCGCCATCCTCTTTCTCGACGAGCGGCTGACGCTGCATTTCGTCGTGGCCGGAGCCTGCGTCATCGGCGGGATCGCCTTTGCCATCCTCGCCAAGCAGAAACGCCAGGCGTGAGTGCGCCATGCCACGTCTCAGGTCGAGGCGTGGAGGTCCGTTGCATAGGCGTCGAGGCGGGCAAGCGTCTGCTTGCCACCATCAACCGCGCCGAACTTCAGGGTCGCGTCGCGAGCCTCGGGTGTCGCGAAGATGAGCGTAATCGTGACGCGGGTGCCTTTGCCCTCAGGCTGGAGTGTGATCACGCCGTCGAAATGCGCCGGCTCTCCCATCTCGCCGCCATGTTCATAAGCGATGCGGGTGGGTGGGGTGATGTCCTGGTAGCGGATCCAGTTCGGCCAGTCCTTGCCGTCGGGGCCATGCATCGTGTAGCGCCAAAGGCCGCCGACGGAAAAGTCCATATCGTGGGTTTCGTTGCGGAAGCCGTCCGGTCCCCACCACTGGTCTATGTGCCGGGCTTCGGCAAACATTGCGAAGACGAGGTCGATCGGGGCTGCGACCAGACGGTCAACTTCGAGGATGCGGGCGGGATCGAGGATGGCTGTCATGTCATTCATGTTCCACGTATCCGGTCAGCACCTCTTCGAGCCGGTCGAAGTTCTGCTCGTTGGCGGCGCGGATGAATTTTTGCAGTTCACGGTTCTCCTCCGTCGCCTCGAACAGCATGCGCCAATTGAGGCGCGTGCCGCCGGCATCGGCCGAGAAGGTCATTTCCATGGTGAAGACATGCATGGGTTCATGATGCAGGAAGACGATGCGGCTGTGGGGAACGATCTCTTGAAACGTCGAGTGGTTGTCGAAATCCGTGCCATTCGAGGCGGTCATGGTGATGCGCCAGCTCCCGCCCTCACGGAAATCGAATTCGTCGATGCGGTTGGTGAAATCATGTGGTCCCCACCAGAGGACAAGCTTTTCCGGATCGGCGAAGGCGTCGAACAGGGTCTGGGCGTCCACCGGGAACAGGCGGTCGTTGAGGATTTCGAGTTTGTCGGTCATGGCTTGTCTCCGGTGTCCTCAGGCCTCGATTGCAATGTGGCCAGATAGGTTTCGAGGCGGTCCAGGCGATGTTCCCAGAGTTTGCGATAGTCGCCGACCCAGCTGTCGACCGCTTTCAAGGGTTCCGGCTCCAGCCGGCAGGGACGCCACTGGGCGTTGCGACTGCGCGAGATCAGCTTCGCCCGCTCCAGCACCTTCAAGTGTTTGGAGACGGCCGGCAGGCTCATGGCGAAGGGTTCGGCGATTTCGTTGACCGTCGCTTCGCCGGTGGACAGACGCGCGAGAATGGCGCGGCGTGTCGGGTCGGCGAGGGCGAAGAGGGTTTCGGAGAGGGGATCTACTGGCATAAGATTAGCCGATCGGTTAATTAGCTGGGTGGATAAATACCGAATGCAAATCGGCCCGTCAAGTGACGGGCTGACGCCGGGTGAAGCAATGGAAATGGGGCGGCGGGGTTAAACTGAGGTGCTTGGGCTAGGCCTCAAGCCGCATCCTCAAGCGCTGCGGCCGGCAAGTTTGCGGATGCGTTCAGCACTTCGAGGCCGACGATCCTACCGTCGCGATCATAGTCGAGCATGATACCTTTCGACACTTCCTCGGTCTCCAGCACCGGCTCGGTGGAGAAGCGGATATAGGCAGCGTCGGCGGCGGCATCATATTCAAGCTTCGGCTTCATCGGGGTATCCGTGCCTTGCGATCGAGGAATGCCGTAATGATACGGATTTCGGTCTCTGTTTCCAAGCAGATTACCCGCATGATCCGACCATCGCATTGCGGAATGCGCCGGTAACGCCTTTCAGTCGGCGGACCGGATGGATCCGTCTCCCGCCATTCAGGCTCTCGGACTGTCAACTCGATCCATGCTCGATCAAGTTGCCGCTCCGAAATCACCGTTTCCGCATGGAGGGTGAAATGGAGCGGCTTCATGGACCAGCCTCAGAAATAGCTCTGCAGCGGGCGAACCTCGAGCTGGCCGCCCTTGAGCGCCCGGATGGCTTCCGCTGCGGCAAGGGCGCCGGCCATGGTCGTGTAGTAGGGCACCTTCTGCATCAGGGCGGCGCGGCGCAGCGACTTCGAATCCGAGATCGCCTTGTTGCCGTCGGTCGTGTTGATGACCAGCTGGACCTGACGGTTGCGGATCGCGTCTTCGATATGCGGACGTCCCTCGAGCACCTTGTTGATCTTGATCGCCGGGATGTCGTTTTCGGCGAGGAAGCGCTGGGTGCCGCCGGTTGCCATGACCTTGAAGCCGATTTCTGTCAGGATCAGGATGGCGGGCAGGACACGCGCCTTGTCTTCATCGCGGACCGATACGAAGACGGTTCCGTCACGCGGCAGTTCGACGGATGCGCCGAGTTGGCTCTTGGCGAAGGCGAGCGCAAAGTCGGTGTCGAGGCCCATGACTTCGCCGGTCGAGCGCATTTCCGGTCCGAGTAGCGTGTCGACGCCGGGGAAGCGGGCGAAGGGGAAGACGGCTTCCTTGACGGCAATGTGGCTGAGGTTGCGCGGATCGGGCTTCTTGCCATAGGCGGCAATCGCGTCGTCCAGCTTTTCGCCGGTCATGATGCGAGCGGCGATCTTGGCAATCGGTGCGCCGATGGTCTTGGCGACGAAGGGCACCGTGCGCGAGGCGCGCGGGTTGACTTCGAGCACGTAGATCACGTCGTCCTTGATGGCATACTGGACGTTCATCAGTCCGCCGACATTGAGCGCCTTGGCCATGGCGGCTGTCTGGCGTTCCAGTTCGTCGAGCATGTCCTTGGACAGCGAGCGTGAGGGGAGAGAGCAGGCACTGTCGCCCGAATGGATGCCGGCTTCTTCGATATGCTCCATGATGCCGGAGACGAAGACGCTTTCGCCGTCGCAGAGCGCGTCGACATCGACTTCGATGGCATTGGTCAGGTAGCTGTCGAAGAGCAGCGGGTTCTTGCCGAGCAGGGTGTTGATCTGGCCGGTCTTGTCGTTCGGGTAGCGCTGCTTGATGTCCTCGGGCACGAGGCCGGGCACCGTGTCGAGCAGGTAGCTCTGCAGCATGCTCTCATTGTGAATGATCTGCATGGCGCGGCCGCCGAGCACGTAGGACGGGCGTACGACGAGCGGGAAGCCGATTTCGGTGGCGACCAGGCGGGCCTGCTCGACCGAATAGGCGATACCGTTGTTCGGCTGGTTGAGGTCGAGCTTCATCAGGAGCTTCTGGAAGCGGTCACGGTCTTCGGCCAGATCGATCATGTCGGGTGCTGTGCCGAGGATCGGGATGCCGTTCTTTTCCAGCGCTTCTGCAAGCTTCAGCGGGGTCTGGCCGCCGAACTGGACGATGACGCCGACGACTTCGCCTTTTTCCTGTTCGGCGCGCAGGATCTCGATGACGTCTTCGGCCGTCAGCGGCTCGAAATAGAGGCGGTCGGAGGTGTCGTAGTCGGTCGAGACCGTTTCCGGGTTGCAGTTGATCATGATCGCTTCAAAGCCGGCGTCCTTCAGCGCGAAGGCGGCATGGCAGCAGCAATAATCGAATTCGATGCCCTGGCCGATGCGGTTCGGACCGCCGCCGAGGATAACGACCTTCTTGCGATCGGAGACCTGGGCTTCCGAGCGGAGTTGACCGACGAAGGGCGTCTCGTAGGTCGAGTACATGTAGGCCGTGGGAGAGGCGAATTCGGCAGCGCAGGTGTCGATACGCTTGAAGACCGGGCGTACGTTCAAGCCGTTGCGGAGTTCCGCGACTTCCTTCGGACGCTTGCCCGAGAGCGAGGCGAGGCGGGCATCGGAGAAGCCCATGGCCTTCAGGGTCCTCAGGTTTTCGGCGTCTTCCGGCAGGCCGTGTTCACGGACACGCGCTTCCATGTCGGTGATCGCCTTGAACTGGGCGATGAACCAGGGATCGATCTTGCAGCCTTCATGCACCTCTTCCGGCGACATGCCGAGACGCAGCGCCTGGGCGACCATGCGCAGGCGATCCGGCGTCGGGGTACCGATGGCGGCGCGGATTGCGTTCTTGTCATCGGCGCTATCGCCATTGGCGCCGAGGCCCGGGATTTCGATCTCGTCGAGGCCGGTGAGACCGGTTTCGAGGCCGCGCAGGGCCTTTTGCAGCGATTCGGCAAAGGTACGACCGATGGCCATGACCTCGCCCACCGACTTCATCGCTGTCGTCAGAGTCGGCGAGGCGCCGGGGAATTTTTCGAAGGCGAAGCGCGGGATCTTGGTGACGACGTAGTCGATCGACGGTTCGAACGAGGCGGGCGTTGCACCTCCGGTAATGTCGTTGTCGAGTTCGTCGAGTGTGTAGCCGACGGCAAGCTTTGCGGCGACCTTGGCGATCGGGAAGCCGGTGGCCTTTGAAGCAAGTGCAGAGGAGCGCGAGACGCGCGGGTTCATTTCGATGACAACCAAGCGGCCATCGGCCGGGTTGACGGCGAACTGGACGTTCGAGCCGCCGGTTTCAACGCCAATCTCGCGGAGAACCGCGATCGAGGCGTTGCGCATGATCTGATATTCTTTGTCGGTCAGGGTTAGCGCCGGTGCCACCGTGATCGAGTCGCCGGTATGGACGCCCATCGGGTCGATGTTCTCGATGGAGCAGATGATGATGCAGTTGTCCGCCTTGTCGCGGACGACCTCCATTTCATACTCCTTCCAGCCGAGGACGGATTCCTCGATCAGGACTTCCGTCGTCGGCGAGGCGTCGAGGCCGGAATTGATGATTTCGTAGAATTCCGAGCGGTTGTAGGCGATGCCGCCGCCGGTGCCGCCCATGGTGAAGGAGGGGCGGATGATGGCGGGCAGGCCGACATGGTCGAGCGCCTGGGCGGCGATCGCCATAGCATGGCCCATGTAGCGCTGCTTTCGGTCGGTCTCGCCGAGGTTCCACTGGTTTTCCAGCTCGTCGAGCGCCTTGTCGAGCTCGGAGCCAGACAGTTTCGCCTTCAACTCGTTGCGGGCGGCCTCGTGCGTCTTGCGGTCGGCGTCCTTGATCTCGGTGGCGTTGGCCAGCATCGACTTCGGCGTTTCCAGCCCGATGCGGGCCATGGCTTCGCGGAAGAGGGCGCGGTCTTCGGCCATATCGATTGCCGCGGGCTTGGCGCCGATCATCTCGACATTGTAGCGGTCGAGCACACCCATGCGCTTCAGGGAGAGCGCGGTGTTGAGCGCCGTCTGGCCGCCCATGGTCGGCAGCAGCGCGTCCGGACGCTCCTTGGCGATGATCTTCGCGACGACCTCAGGCGTGATCGGCTCAACGTACGTTGCGTCGGCGAGGCCCGGGTCGGTCATGATGGTGGCCGGGTTGGAGTTGACCAGGATGACCCGGTAACCCTCTTCCTTCAGCGCCTTCACGGCCTGGGTGCCGGAATAGTCGAATTCACATGCCTGGCCAATGACAATCGGGCCTGCGCCAATGATGAGGATGGACTTGATATCTTGGCGCTTTGGCATGGCTCTATCCGTTCTTTGACCTGCGCGAAAAACCGGCCTGGGTGAGGGAGGTCACCGGCCGGGCGCAGAGAGATGGTCTTTTCAGGCTAGAAGCGGCTTATAGGGAAAGTCGGCGCGCAAACCAACCCCATAATTGCCGGCTTTGACAGGAAATTTGGCGAGAGAAGACCGGTTTGGTCAGACATTAAACATCGCTGCGTTGTCACAAGGTCTTCGCGTGACGGGTCTAGGCACCGGGGCAGATGCCACCGGAAACTTCCCATGACGCTCTCCAAGCTCTCACCGCACCTCAAGCCTTTCTCGCTCAGCCTCTATCCGGAACCGATCCCGCATTTCGGGACGCGCTACAATTCATCCGGCATCTTCCTGCCGGAGCCGGGTAACACGATCGTCTGTCACCTGGAGGCTGGCTCGGAGACGGAGGCCGTGCTGCAGGAGATCCGGGGGCGGTATCGTGCCATGCCCGGCGGTGAGCACCTCGCCTTCACTGCCGAATCCAGCCTGCATATGACGCTGTTCCAGGGCATCATCGAGTATAGGCGTCGGTTGCCTTACTGGCCAAGCGACGTGGCACTGGACGCACTGATCGACGACATGACGGCGATCTTCATGGATCGGCTCGCCGGATTTCCGCCGGGACCGGCTTTCCAGATGGAGGTGGTTGAGGCGACGCCGAACGGCTTGACGCTTGACGGCATCTCGGAGGCGGATCGGATCGCCCTTCGGTCCTGGCGTGACCGGTTGGCGGATCTTCTGGGCTATCGCCATCCCGACCATGAGACTTACGCATTCCACATCACCTTCGCGTATATGACACAGCGCTTTGACGACGAGACGATCCTCGCCTGGCAGCCGTTCCTGGAGGAGGTGGTTGAGGAAATCCGGCAGCGGGCGCCGATCATTTCGCTGCGGCCACCGGCGTTTTGCAGCTTCGGGGATATGAACCATTTCGAGGAACTGCTGGTTCTCGACCCCAAGGCCTGATGCAGGGGATCTGCCGTTTCGTAACAGCATATAAAAATGGCGGGCCTGGCCCGCCATTTTTGTGTTGTTTGCAAACGTGATCGCTCAGAATTCTTCCCATTCCGCGCCGCTCGGGGCGGGCTTTGCGCCCATTGCGGAGGCAATTTTTCCGGCAAGAGCCCGGGCCGGTGATGCGACGGGACGTGCAGAGCCAGAGACTGATGCCGGTCGAGCGGGTGCGGACGTGTTCTGCGAAGACGGGTATGAGGCGCTCGCACGCTGCACGGCGGCGGGTGCGTGCGTGGTCGCTGCTGCACGGCCTAGATTGAACTGGGCCAGACGCGAAGACAACGACTGCACTTCCGATACCAGCGTGTGGGATGCCGCATTGGTCTCCTCGACCATGGCGGCGTTTTTCTGGGTGCCCTGGTCCATGATGTTGACGGCGGCATTGATCTCGTGGAGGCCGGTCGACTGTTCACGCGCGGCTTCGACGATCGCCTGGACATTGGTGTTGATCTGCTGAACTTCCGCGACGATGGCCGAGAGTGCTTCGCCGGTCTGGTCGACCAGGGAGACGCCGTGCTTGACCTGGTCGCCCGAGGCGGTGATCAGGGTCTTGATCTCCTTGGCGGCATTGGCCGAGCGCTGGGCCAGTTCACGCACTTCCTGTGCAACGACGGCGAAACCCTTGCCGGCTTCGCCGGCGCGGGCGGCTTCGACGCCGGCGTTCAGCGCCAACAGGTTGGTTTGGAAGGCGATCTCGTCGATGACCCCGATGATGTTGGAGATCGACTGCGACGACTGTTCGATGGCGCTCATGGCGTCGATGGCCGAGCGTACGACAGTGCCGGAGCGTTCGGCGCTTTCCTTCGTGTGGCTGACCTGCTGGCCAGCATCCTCGGCGCGCTGGGTGCTCTCCTTTACCGAGCGGGTGATCTGCGATAGGGCGGCCGAGGTCTGTTCGACAGAGGCCGCCTGCTGTTCGGTGCGGCGGGCGAGATCGTCGGCGGCGGAGCGGATCTCGTTGGAGCCGTTTTCGATCGTGGTCGCGTTCTCGCTGAAGGACAAGAGAGCTGCCCGCAGCTTTTCGACTGAATCGTTGAAATTGCCGCGGATCTCGTCGAGGGCCGGTGAGAATGGTTTTTCCAGGCGGACGGTCATGTCGCCATCTGAAAGACGGGCGAGACCGGCGCGCAGTTCGTCGACGACGAGGCGGATTTCTTCCTCGCGCGCTTTGTGGCCCTTGGAGCGTTCAACCCGTTCGATCTCTTCCTGCTCGTAGCGTGTCTTAGCATCCTTCTCGAGGTCGACCCTCTTGCGATTGCTTTCGAGCAGTATGCCGAGCGAGCGCGACAGGCTGCCGATTTCGTCACCGCGCTCCCTGTCTGTGAGTTCGACGGAGAGGTCGCCGGAGGCGATGCGGGTGGTCTGGTCGATGACCCGGTTGATGCGGCCCACGAAGCCACGGGCGAGCAGCCAGCCGACAAGTACCAGGAAGACGGTCGCGCCGGCGATGATGAAGGCGGACGTCCAGACGGTCTGCGTCAGGGCGCCAAGAACCGTTGTGCTGGGTACCGCGACCACGACCTTCCAGACTGCGCCCTCGAAGGGTTCTATCGGCATGGCAATCGCCATACGCTCAACACCATCCTTATCCGTGATCGTGCCGACGGTACCGGGTGCGTTGAGCACGGCTTGCCAGGCGGCGACGTCGAGGCCGCTGTCCTTCAGCGCCTTGCCCATCACGTCCTTCTCGGGATGGCTGACAAAGGCATTTGCCGAAGAGAGAAGGGCCACATAGCCGTCGCCGAGCGGGCGGTTTGCGGCGAGGTCGGCTGCGGTCTTGTCGAGATCGATGTCGGCGCCGACATAACCCACGGCCTTGCCCTGGTCGAAGACCGGCACGGAGATCGTGGTCATCAGGACGTCTTTGCCGTCCACCGGATAGACATAGGGTTCGAGCAGGGCAGGCTTACCGGTCTTCACGGGTAGCTGGTAGTAGTCACCGACGCCGGGCTTGTCGTAATCGAGCAGCACGTCGGTCTTGATCGCGCCGCCTGCGCGGTAGATGTAGGGCACGAAACGGCCGCTCTGATCGTGGGCCGGCTTGCCGACGAATTCCTTGTCCTTGCCGTCGAAAGCATCCGGTTCCCAGCCGGTCGATACTCCGATCGAGTCCGGATAGGCTTCCAAAGCCTTCTGCATCACCGCCATGACGGTGGATTGATCGGCATTGCCACCGGCGTGAAGGGCCGTGATTGCCGTGTCCATGCCCTCGACCATCTGGTATCCGACACGCAGGCCCTGTTCGATTTCTGCTGCGGCGTTCGATGCGGCCATCTGCATCTGCGTGATGCCGGCGCTGCGGATATGGCCATAGGTCAGACCAAGCAATGTGCCCGCGACTCCGATTGTGGTGATAACGCCGAGCCCGACGGTGGAAAAGATGTTCCGGCTCGTGGCGGAATTGAAGAGCATGGGCCGTTCCCTCATTAGCCTTTTTGTAGATCCGGCGACGGCAGGCACCGTCGCATCGGCGCAGAGCCGAGTCTGGGATCGAATCTAGTGAGTTATGGTTAAGCAGTCCTTTATATTCGGCTAGGGTGGAATGCCGGCGCGTCCCTTGCCAGCACCGGCTTTTCTCCCGATTGTGCCAAATGCGGCATGATGCTGAGGGGGGTACATGATCCAGGATTATGCTGATTTCGACGGGCTTAAGCTGGCCGAGCTGATCCGCGATGGCGAGGTGTCGGCAAGCGAGGTGCTGGAGGCCGCCATCGCCCGGATCGAGGCGGTCAATCCCAAGCTGAACGCCGTCGTGCGGCCGCTTTTCGAGCGGGCACGGGGCCACGTCGCAGCGGGTGTCGGCGAGGCGCCGCTGGCTGGCGTGCCCTTTCTTATCAAGGACCTGCTGGCGCAGATCGACGGCGTGCCGACCGGCAATGGCAATCGGTTGTGGGCGGGTGAGGCGGCGCGCGGCGACAGCGAGCTGGTGCGACGCTGGCAGGCCGCGGGGCTGGTGATCGCCGGCAAGACAAACACGCCGGAATTCGGCCTGACGCCCTATACCGAGTCGGGCGCGAGTGGACCGGCGCGCAATCCCTGGGATCTGACCCGCACGCCCGGCGGCTCGTCAGGCGGATCGGCTGCGGCGGTCGCAAGCGGCATGGTACCGATTGCATCCGGTGGCGACGGGGGCGGATCCATCCGCATTCCGGCCTCGGCCTGCGGTGTCTTCGGGATGAAGCCGACGCGCGGCCGCACGCCAGCTGGTCCCTTTATCGGCGAGGCCTGGTCGGGCTTTGCCATTGAGCATGTGCTGACCCGCAGCGTGCGCGATAGTGCCGCCGTGCTCGATGCCACGCATGGGCCGGACATTGGGTCGCCGCATCCGCTGCCGGTCTTCTCCGGCTCCTATCTGGATGCCGTCTCGCGGGCGCCAGGACGGCTGAAGATTGCCGTGTCGAAACAGCCGATGCTCGGCAGGGCGGTGTCGCCTGAGGTCGTCGCGGCTTTCGAGGAGGCGACGCGACTGCTGAGCGATCTCGGCCACGACGTTGTGGAGGCGGCACCGCCGGTCGATCGTGAGGCGTTTTCGATGGCTTTCCTCACCGCACTTGCCGGGGAGCTGCGCGCCGATATCGAGTTTACGGCCAAGACGTTCGGCGTGCGCATCCGGCCGGGGGATTACGACGCCTCGTCTTTTGGCATGGGGCTGTTGGGCGACGGCTTCAAGGCCGCGGAACTTGTTGCCGCGCATCGGTACCTGAAGCTTGCCAGCCGGTCGGTGCTGGGTTTCTTCACCGATTACGATGTGCTGATGACGCCAGTGCTTTCGACGCTGCCGGTGAAGATCGGGGCGCTGCAGCCGTCTTCGGCGGAAAAGGCGCTGTTGAAGGTGCTCGGCCATGTCGGGGGCGGCTGGCTCCTCAAGAAGATCGGCATTGCCGAACAGCTGGCGGCGCAGACCTTCGAATTCATTCCCTGGACGCCTGTCTTCAACGTCACTGGTCAGCCGGCCATGTCGGTACCAACAGGCTGGTCGCAAGAGGGGCTGCCTATCGGCATGCAATTCGTCGGGCGTTTCGCCGATGAGGAGACGCTGTTTTCGCTGGCCGGCCAGCTTGAGCAGGCACGTCCCTGGAAGGACAGACGGCCCGCGCTCTGAGTGCGGGACGCCGTCTGCCTCGTCTTACAGACCTGGGACCACCAGAACCTTTACTTCACCGCGACCCGGTGGGTTGGATACGACATCGGGAGCGTCGTTGAGCGAGACTTTTCTTGAGATGAGCCGCTCGACCTCGATCGTGCCTGACGCGATCAGGTCGGCGGCGCGGCGGTGGGTGAAGGGGTTGAGGAAGGACGTCACCAGTTTCACCTCGCGGAAGAGCAGGTCGAAGGGTTCGATCTCGATCTTCTCGCCCTGGGCCATGACGCCGAGGATCACGACGGTGCCGCCGGGGCGGACGAGCTTCATCGACTGTTGCATGGTTTCACCCACACCGGCGCATTCTAGCACGACGTCGACACCGCCGGGAACGAGGCCGGAAGGACCGGTGATGCCCTCGATGATATCGGACGAGGAGGGATCGACGCTCGCCGTCGCGCCGAGTTCTTCCGCCAAGGTGCGGCGCGAAGCCTGACGAGTCGAGAGGATGACGGTGCTGGCGCCGGCGAGCCGTGCGAGCTGCACGGTCAACAGGCCTATGACGCCACCGCCGAGCACGACGACGGAGGAACCCGGTTTGATCTCGGCGAGGTCTATGCCGTGCAGGCAGCATGCGAACGGTTCGCAGAAGGCGCCAAACATCGGGTCGAGATCCGGCGGCAAGAGGAAAGCCTGTTTCTGCGGCACGAGGACATATTCGGCGAAGCCGCCGTCGCGCGCGATGCCGATCGCCTGCAGATTACGGCAGAGATTGACCCGGCCGTTGACGCAGTGGCTGCAGCGGCCGCAGGCGATGTTGGGATCGCCGGTGATGCGGTCGCCGATGGCAAAGCCGGTCACCTGAGCGCCCATCGCCTCGATGATGCCAGAAAACTCATGGCCCAGCGTCACGGGCGGCTTGGACGGGAACTCGCCGTGAAAGAGGTGGCGATCGGTGCCGCACACGCCGCAGGCTTCGACCCGCACCAACAGATCGTCCGGGCCTGGTACCGGCTTGTCCACCTCCCGCGTGAACAGTTGACCGACGCCCTCAAGACGCATGGCCTTCATCGTATTCTCCTCCAAAATGACTCTCCCGCCTCAATAGTGGCATGTGGAACAGTGAGCTGCCAATCGGCAAATCAACCGGGCCTGCCCGGAAACCAGTCAGGCGATGGTCGACGGATCGTGTGGTCAACGCTACATAAGGTGGTCTCTGCCAATGGGACGCCGCTTCATGATCACAGTGCATTATCTCGACAATTCCCGCGCGCATCGCATCTTGTGGCTGCTGGAGGAACTGGGCCTCGACTATCAGGTAAAGGTCTATCATCGGACGAAGGACTATCGGGCGCCGGACGAGTTGAAGGCGATCCATCCGCTCGGCAAGTCGCCTGTCATTGAGGATGGCGGCCGGATCATCGCCGAAAGCGGTGCGATCATGGAATATCTGATCGAAACCTATGGAGGGGAGAGCCTGCGGCCGCCGGAGGGCACGGATGCGCGGCTGCGCTATCGATACTGGATGCATTATGCCGAGGGCTCGGCCATGCCGCTCCTGGTGATGAAGCTGATCTTCGCCCGCATTCCCGGCCAGGTGCCGTTTTTCATCCGGCCCGTGGCGAAGATGATCAGCCAGGGAGTGGCCAGCAAGCTGATCAATCCGCAGCTGGCCGATCACCTGGCACTCTGGATCGCGGAGGTCGGCAAGGACGGCTGGTTTGCAGGGGCGGATTTCTCGGCGGCCGATATCGCCATGAGTTTCCCGGTCGAGGCCGGTATGACACGAATTGGCAAGGGGCAGGATACAACGGCCCTGCGCACCTGGATGGAACGCATCCGGGCGCGGCCGGCCTATCAGCGGGCGCTGGAGCGTGGCGGCGAATACGGTTATTCCACAAGCTGATGCTTGATGACGCCGTGGAACGCTTTAAGCTGGTAGGGCGTTGAGGACGGCTACAGCCGCAGAGGGGAATATCATGGAATGGAAGGGCCGTCGTCAGTCGGACAATATTGAGGACCGTCGTGGTGGTTCCAGTGGCGGCGGGGGCATGGGGCGAAACCCCTTCGGCCGCTCCGGCATCCAGATCCCCATGGGCGGGCGGCGTGGCGGTGGATTGAGCATCGGCACGATCATTTTTCTCGCCGTCATCTACTTCGTGCTGAAGGCCATGGGTATCGACATGCTGCAGGTCTTGGGCGAGGGCAATGTGTCCGGCGGCTCGGGTTACGAGCAGCAGGTCGGCAGCCGGCCTTCGACGCCGGCCGATGACGAGATGACTGCTTTCGTACGGACGGTTCTGGCCGAGACCGAGACGACGTGGAACGGCATCTTCAAACAGTCTGGTGAAACCTATCAGGAGCCGACGCTGGTGCTGTTCGATGGCACGACCCGCTCGGCCTGTGGTCAGGCGTCGTCCGCCACCGGGCCGTTCTATTGCCCCGGCGACCGCAAGGTCTATCTCGACACCGCCTTCTTCCGCCAGCTCTCCGAGCAGTTCGATGCGGCTGGCGATTTCGCCCAGGCTTATGTGATCGCGCATGAAGTCGGCCATCATATCCAGAACCTGACCGGCGTCCTTCCCGAGTTCAACCGCCAGCGCCAGGCCATGGGCGAGCGCGAGGCAAACAGAATGTCTGTGCGGGTCGAGCTGCAGGCCGATTGTTATGCCGGCATCTGGGCCAAATCCGCCGACAAGGAAGGCATATTGTCCGATGGCGATCTGGAGGAGGCTTTGAATGCCGCCCAGCAGATCGGCGACGATACGCTGCAGAAGCGCAGCCAGGGCTATGTCGTGCCTGACGCCTTCAACCATGGCACTTCTGCCCAGCGGATGACATGGTTCAAGCGCGGTTATGACAGTGGCAATGTCAGCGCCTGCGATACGTTTTCGGGTAATATCTGAGGCCACGAGGGGAGGCCGGCTGCTTGCCGGCCTTTATGTTCAGCGGATCAGAAGGGCGGTCAGCCAGAGGCCGAGGCCGAAGACGGTGTGGGCGCAAAGGTTGAGTGCGCGCACCTTGTTCGGGTTTGGCGTCTTCGATGCCGCCCAGCCGATGCCGAGACCTGGCTGCAGCAGGAACCAGCCGGCGGCGACCGTGACGACGGCCCAGATCCAGGCGGGCAAGAAGGTCGGCTCTGCCAGCCAGGCGGGGCCGGTCATCAGGACCAACAGGACACCATAGAGGATGCCGACGGCGTAATGGCTGACCCAGCCGAGCGCCAGTTCGTGGCGATAGGGGGCGGCGTCTGCGATGCTGGCGTGAAAGACTTTGCCGTTCTTCAGGTGGTAGAACCAGCGGCCGACCGGCGCCCAATTCGCCTTGGGTTGGCCAAAGAACTTGTTCAGCAGGATGGCCCAAAGGTCCATTGCCACGGTTGCGCCTGCGCCGATGATCACGCCGGGCCAAATCAAATCAAACATGAGGGAAGCCATTTTCTGCTTGGAGGGATTCTGTCTACATCATAGACGCGAGCTCGACGTTGGGGGAAGAGTGCTCTCTCCGGCTTGTCAGATTGCCTTATATTTCATCAAATTCCGTGAAGTCTTGACGAATTAAATTGCACAGTGGCGAATTCCGCTTGCTGGTTGTGGGCGCTTCTCCTATCCATCCTGCACATGCCGCGACCAGCCCCTGACTGGAAGCGGCTTTTTTCGTTCGGATATCCTGTCATGCAATCGATCGCTCCATCTCATGCTGTTCCGGCTCCCGCCACGTCTGCCGTTGCTGGCAGCTGGCTGTCTCATATCGCGGCGACGCTTTCGCTCGGGGTGCCGCTGATCGGAGCACAGCTGGCGCAGCTCGGCATTCATACGACCGATGTTGTCATCGTCGGACAGCTGGGGGCGGTGCCGCTCGCTGCGATGGTCTTGGCCGGGCAGTTCTTCTTCACGATCTTCATCTTCGGTTCTGGCTTCTCGATGGCCGTCATTCCCATGGTCGCCCAGGCCTATGGGCGCAGTGACGTGATCTCCGTTCGCCGCTCGATCCGCATGGGCATGTGGGTGGCGATCCTCTACACCCTCCTGACTGCGCCGTTGTTTTTCAACGCCGAGGCGATCCTGTTGTCGCTGGGCCAAAAGCCCGAGGTGGCGGGGCTCGCTGCCGGCTATGTCCGCATCATCCAGTTCGGCCTGTTGCCGGCGCTGCTCTTTGCCGTCTTGCGTGCATTGGTGAGTGCCACCGGGCGGGCGCGGATCGTGCTTTGGGTGACACTCGGCATCCTCGTGCTCAATGCCATCCTCGCCTATTGCCTGGTGCTCGGCCATTTCGGCTTTCCGGCGCTTGGCATGACGGGGGCGGCGATTGTCGCTGTCATCGTCCAGTGGGTAAGTTTCATCGCCATGGTCGTCTATCTGCAGACGCGGGAGGAAACGAAGCGATACGAGCTCTTCGTTCGCTTCTGGCGGCCGGACTGGCAGGCGTTTCGCGAAGTGCTGCATCTGGGCCTGCCGATCAGCATCACGGTTCTGGCGGAAGTCAGTCTGTTTACCGGGGCATCGCTGCTGATGGGGCGGATCGGCACCATCGAGCTTGCCGCCCATGGTATTGCGCTGCAGCTCGCCTCTATCGCCTTCATGATCCCGCTCGGACTGTCGCAGGCGGCAACCGTACGGGTCGGCGTGGCGCATGGGCGCGGCAATTATCCGGAGCTGGTGCGTGCGTCAATCACCGTAATGAGCATCGCGGCCGTCCTGTCGTTGAGTGGCGGCATTCTGTTCATGGTGGTTCCGCATCTGCTGGCGAGCGCCTTCCTCAATGAGCAGACGCCGGATGCGGCCGCTGTTCTCGCCTATGCCGGGCCGCTGGTCGGCATTGCCGGTATTTTCCAGCTGGTCGATGGCGTGCAGGCGATTGCGAGCGGGCTGCTGAGGGGGCTGAAGGATGCGCGGGTGCCGATGATCATGGCGCTCGTCTCCTACTGGCCCATCGGCTTCCTGCTCGCCTGGCTGCTCGCCTTCCCGCTCGGCATCGGCGGCATCGGCATCTGGGTCGGTTTTGTCGTCGGGCTGGCGAGTGCGGCCGTCATGTTGTGCCTCAGGTTCTACCTGCGGGTACGCCATGAAATGCAAACGGCCCAGGTTTAAGCCTGGGCCGCCAGTTTTAGACCGTCTGAATTCTCTCAGCGCTCGGCCAGTGCCGGCTCACCCTTCGTTTCGCGCACCATGTTGAGGAAGCGGCGGAAGAGGTAGTGGCTGTCCTGCGGGCCCGGCGATGCTTCCGGGTGGTGCTGGACGGAGAAGACCGGCTTGCCCTTGAGGCGCAGGCCGCAATTGGTGCCATCGAACAGCGAAATATGAGTCTCTTCAACGCTTTCCGGCAGCGACTTCGAGTCGACTGCGAAGCCGTGATTCATCGAGACGATCTCCACCTTGCCGGTCGTGAAGTCTTTGACCGGATGGTTTGCGCCATGATGACCCTGGTGCATCTTCTCGGTCTTGCCGCCGAGCGCCAGGCCCAGCATCTGGTGGCCGAGGCAGATGCCGAAGAGCGGCTTTTCCGACTTGATGAGGTTCTGGATGGCGGGAACGGCATATTCGCCGGTTGCGGCCGGGTCCCCCGGGCCGTTCGACAGGAAGACGCCATCCGGCTCAAGTGCCAGGATATCCTCGGCCGAGGTGTTGGCGGGAACGACGGTGACCTTGCAATCGAGGCCGGCAAACAGGCGCAGGATGTTGCGCTTCACGCCGAAATCGACGCAGACGATTTGGTATTTGGCGTCCGCTTCACCGAGCGTGGTGTGGCCATTCTCCCAGGACCAGTCCTTTTCGCTCCAGACGGAGGACTGGCCGGAGGAGGCGACCTTGGCGAGGTCGAGGCCTTCGAGGCCGCTCCAGGCCTTGGCTTCGGCCTTCAGCGCCTCGATGTCAAAGTTGCCGTTCGGATCATGGGCGATGACCGCGTTTGGCGCACCGTTTTCCCGGATCCAGGCGGTCAGCGCGCGGGTGTCGATGCCCGACAGGCCGATGACGCCGCGGCTCTTCAGCCAGGCGTCGAGATGGCTGGCAGCACGATAATTTGAAGGCTCCGTGATGTCGGCCTTGAAGATGGTGCCGACCGCACCGTGGCGGGCTGCCGGGGTCAGGTCTTCGATATCTTCGTCATTGGTGCCGACATTGCCGATATGCGGGAAGGTGAAGGTGACGATCTGGCCGAGATAGGAGGGATCTGTCAGAATTTCCTCATAACCCGTCAGAGCCGTGTTGAAGCAGACTTCCGCCTGAACCTTGCCGGTTGCGCCGATGCCATGGCCCTCAATGACGGTGCCGTCGGCAAGTACGAGGAGGGCGGTCGGCTTGCGGGTTGTCCAGGGAGCTGTCGCGGTCATGGTCGTTCCTTGTTCTCCCGCGTGCCAGCCCCTTGTCGGGGGAGGCTCGCAGGACCATCTATGTTGCAGATCGAGGGCGCGCGAGGACGCGCGATGTTAGCCCTGATGACAATTTGCGTGCAGGTGCCGAGCAATAGACGGATCGATCGATGAGGTCAATTCGTCAGTTTGCTCGGCTCACGGATTTCTCCCAAGCCATTTCAATGGTTTGTGCAATTCGTTTGCACTGCGGTAACTGTCTGGATATGAGAAGGCACCAACGAACAAGGAAAAGCCACAATTTACCGTCCGCCACGGCTTTTTCCCGGAGAGAACAATGTTACGCGATATACTCGCCAATGCGATGAAAGAGTCCCTGAAGGCCAAGGATGTGCGCCGGACCTCGACCGTTCGTCTGATCCAGACGGCGATCAAGGATCGTGACATCGCCCATCGCGGCGCCGGCAAGGATCCCGTCAGCGACGACGAAATCATGCAGATCCTGATGAAGATGATCAAACAGCGCGACGAGTCCGCCCGGATCTACTCGGAGAATGCCCGTCCGGAGCTTGCCGCTCAGGAACTCGAGGAAATCGAGATCATCAAGTCCTTCATGCCGGAGCAACTTCCGGAGGAGAAGGTGCGCGAACTCTGCCAGGCTGTGATCAGCGAGACCGGGGCGCAAGGCTTGCGCGACATGGGCAAGTGCATCAATGCTCTTAAAGAGCGCTATGCCGGCCAGATGGATTTCGGCAAGGCCTCGGGCTTGGTCAAGGACCTGTTGAAGTAGGCTCCAGGCCTCCGTCGCATTCAATTTGGCGCCGCCTTCGGGCGGCGTCTTGCGTTTCAGCCCTTCGAGCGCTTCTGCTCGTCGACAAAGTGGCGCAGAACCGCGTTGATGCGGGTCTGGTAGCCCTTGCCGGTGGCCTGGAAGAAATCGACGATGTCTGGATCGAGGCGGATCGAGATCGCCTTCTTCTTGTCCGGGATGACCATCACGGCCTTCGACCAGTCGATATCCGTGAAGTCCTGCCAATCCGGATCGTCGCGCATGGCGCGCTCGATATCCTCGTCGGTCATCGCATCGAGGCGCGCCCAGTCGGTTTGGTCCTCACCGCGAGCGATCATCTCCTCGATCTCTTTGATCGTATATCTGACGATATTTTCTTTGCTCATTGTCGTGTGCCGCTCTTGCTGAGATGATGCGGCAAACCTCGCCGCGCATTATGAAGACCACTGCGATCAGTCTCAAGGTGTCAGGACATATGGCGAGCGTCCGCAATTCGCCATTTCTCTCCGAGCGCATGTCGAGGCGCGGCCCTTTCAGCGCATCGGCTGCACGCGGAAAGTCGATCCCATGCTTTTCGACATTGGCTCGACGCTTGGTCTCGTCCCACTCGAAAGCCCATTCATCCTGCGGGATATCGTCGAGACTGCGCATCGGCCGGGTCCGTGAAGCTGACTAAAAGCATTGTATATACAATCGTCATTCAAATCAACGGCTGTGAATAGCGGGCATGCTTTGCGAAAGCCTTGGCGTCTCCCGTCATCCCCGCCTATATGAAGATCAGAATTTCAGGTGACCGATGCGTTTTTCCAATGACTTCCTCGACGAGATCCGTGACCGCGTGCCGATTTCGGCCGTGGTGGGCCGTCGTGTGACCTGGGATCGCAAGAAGACCAATGTCTCGCGGCAGGATTACTGGGCCTGCTGCCCCTTCCATGGCGAGAAAAGTCCGAGCTTTCACTGCGAGGACCGCAAGGGACGGTATCATTGCTTCGGCTGTGGCGTCTCAGGTGACCACTTCCGTTTTCTCACCGATCTCGAAGGTCTGAGCTTTGTTGAGGCGGTGCAGCAGGTAGCTGACATGGCCGGGATTGCCATGCCGCAGCCTGACCCTCAAGCCGAGCGGCGCGAGAAGGAACGAACCACGCTGCAGGACGTCATGGAAATGGCGACGCAGTTCTTTCAGGATCAGTTGCAAACGGCGAGCGGCGCCAGGGCGCGGGCCTATCTGCGCGAACGCGGCCTGACAGGCCGCACGATCGAGACATTCCGGCTCGGCTATGCGCCCGAGAGCCGCAATGCGTTGAAAGAGTATCTGGCGGCCAAGGGGGTTCCGAAGGATCAGATCGAGGCCTGCGGTCTCGTCGTGCACGGCCCGGAGATCCCGGTCTCCTATGACCGCTTCCGCGACCGCATCATGTTCCCCATCCTGTCGTCGCGCGACAAGGTCATCGCCTTTGGTGGTCGCGCCATGTCGCCGGATGCTATGGCGAAGTATCTCAACTCCAATGAGACCGAGCTCTTTCACAAGGGCAACGTGCTCTACAATTTCTCCCGCGCCCGCCGGGCGCTGCAGGGCGCTGATGGCGCCGAGACGCTGATTGCGGTCGAAGGCTATATGGACGTGATTGCGCTCCATCAGGCTGGCATTGAAAATGCGGTGGCGCCGCTTGGCACCGCGCTGACGGAAAACCAGTTGCAGCTGATGTGGAAGACGACGCCGGTGCCGGTGTTGTGCTTTGATGGGGATGGGGCAGGGCAGCGGGCGGCGTTTCGTGCGGTGGACATTGCGCTGCCGCACCTGAAGCCCGGGCAATCGGTGCGGTTTGCCCTGCTGCCGGATGGCAAGGATCCTGATGATCTGGTCAAGCACGACGGTCGGGCGCCTTTTGACCGAGTGATGGCGGAAGCGCAGCCGCTTGCAGCCATGGTCTGGACGCGGGAAGTCTCGGGCGGCGCCTTCGATACGCCGGAAAAGCGCGCAGAGCTTGAAGCCAAGCTCAAGCAGATCGTCACTGTCATTGCCGACGAGAACGTGCGGCGACACTACCAGCAGGACATCAGGGACAGGCTCTATGCATTTTTCAAGGGCAGCCAGCCGCAGCGCGGTGATCGTGGCAGCTACCAGGGCAACGGGCGTGGCCAGGGGCAGGGCGGGCAGGGCCGTTTCGGCGGTCGCCCACCGGGGCCGGTTGCGGCCGGTCGCGGCGCGATCTCGGACCGCTTGGCGCGGTCTGGACTGGTGCGCGGTCATCAGGATCAGCCGACACTGCGCGAGACGGTGCTGGCGCTCACCATCGTCAACCATCCCACCCTGCTCGAAGACGAGTATGACGAGATCGCCGCGATCGAATTCGACAATGCGGCGCTGCAGAAACTCTGGTCATCACTGCTGACGGCAGTTGCCGAAGCGGACCATGGTCTCAGCCGCGAGGTTCTGATCGGCAAGCTCGAAGTGCATGGGCATGGGACGCTGCTTCGGACGCTCGACCAGCAGATCCGCAATGCGAGGCTTTGGACAGCAACAGAGATCGCCGCTGCCGAAGATGCGCGCGAGGGCTATCGCCAGGCATTGTCGCTCTACAAGCGGGCACGGGCCTTGAAGCGTCAGCGCAAGGAGTTGGAACGCGAGGTGGCTGAGGCGACCGAAGCGGACGATGCCGAGCGCATCGACCAATTGATCAGCGCGCTGCACGAGGTGCAGTCGGAAGTGGCGCGCATGGAAAACCAGGAGGCCATTATCGACGGCTTCGGTGTCATGTCTGGCCGGGTGAAGGGGGCGGCGACCGGGCATCATTGACACGCATCGTCGGCGCATCCAGACCAGATCAGATCTATGACAGCTATAGACGTGGGTCAGTCGCGGATGTGTTGTAGAATCTGCTCATCCAATGGCCCCGGACCTCTTGTTTCCGGGGGCTGCCGTACTACATCTGCGAAGATCGGTGATAAAGACGCCGTTGAACGGCTTGTTTTGTTGATTTTCGGCGGATCTGCTGCAGAAGAGCTTGACGCCAGGAAAAATTGTGGGAATCACCAATCCAAGCACACAAGGGTGACGTGGGTTCTGACGGGTCTCTGGTATGATGATAGGTCATGCAGGCAATCGAAGGTTCGGCGCTGCGACCGCAATGCCCATAGTTAATCAGGAATTAAGCAACACTCCGTTAGGTCAATGACAAGCGATACGCCCGGGTGAGTGGTCGGCTCCCCCATCCGTCCGGCGGTTCGCAGCATGATCAGACGTCAGGGAAAGCGACGAGATAAATGGCATCGAAAGTCAAAGAAAACGAAGAAGCCGACGGCGAACGCGACGGCGCGACGGACGGTCCGCTTCTCGATCTTTCCGATGACGCGGTCAAAAAGATGATCAAGGCCGCGAAAAAGCGCGGCTATGTGACCATGGACGAGTTGAATTCGGTTCTGCCATCAGAGGAAGTGACCTCGGAGCAGATCGAAGACACCATGGCGATGCTTTCCGACATGGGCATCAACGTCATCGAAGACGAGGACGCCGACGAGCCGGCAGCCGCCGAGGACAATGACGACGAGGACGGCGAAAGCGAAGGCGGCGAGCTTGCGCCTTCCGCTGGCACGGCCGTTGCTACCGCCAAGAAGAAAGAGCCGACCGATCGTACTGACGATCCGGTGCGTATGTATCTGCGCGAAATGGGCTCGGTCGAGCTTCTGTCGCGCGAAGGCGAAATCGCGATCGCGAAGCGCATCGAGGCCGGCCGCGAGACGATGATCTCGGGCCTCTGTGAGAGCCCGCTCACCTTCCAGGCGCTGATCATCTGGCGTGACGAGTTGAACGAAGGCACGACGCTTCTGCGCGAGATTATCGATCTCGAAACGACCTATTCCGGTCCGGAAGCCAAGGCTGCCCCGCAGTTCCAGTCACCTGAAAAGATCGAAGCCGACCGGAAGGCTGCGGAAGAGAAGGAACGCGAACGCGCCAAGCGCCGCCCGCAGTCAGCTTCCGGAGAGGATGCCGACATCACCGCGATGGGCGGTGAAGGTCTGCCGCCGGAAGAAGAGGAAGAAGACGAGGACGAGAGCAACCTGTCTCTCGCCGCGATGGAATCCGAGCTGCGTCCGCAGGTCATGGAAACCCTCGACCTCATCGCCGACACTTACAAGAAGCTGCGCAAGCTGCAGGACCAGCAGGTGGAGGCGCGTCTCGCCTGTGCCGGTACGCTGTCGTCTGGCCAGGAGCGTCGCTACAAGGAGCTGAAGGATCAGCTGGTGACGGCGGTGAAGTCGCTGTCCTTGAACCAGAACCGCATCGACAGCCTTGTCGAGCAGCTCTACGACATTTCCAAGCGCCTGATGCAGAACGAGGGCCGCCTTCTGCGTCTCGCTGAAAGCTATGGCGTCAAGCGCGAGGCTTTCCTCGAGCAGTATCAGGGCGCGGAGCTCGATCCGAACTGGATGAAGTCGATTGCCAATCTCTCCGGCCGCGGCTGGAAGGAATTCGCCAAGGAAGAAAACGCGACGATCCGTGACATCCGCGGCGAGATCCAGAATTTGGCTACCGAAACCGGCATCTCGATCGCCGAATTCCGTCGCATCGTCTCCATGGTGCAGAAGGGCGAACGCGAAGCCCGCATCGCCAAGAAGGAAATGGTCGAAGCGAACCTGCGTCTCGTCATCTCCATCGCCAAGAAGTACACGAACCGCGGTCTGCAGTTCCTCGACCTGATCCAGGAAGGCAATATCGGCCTGATGAAGGCGGTCGATAAGTTCGAGTATCGCCGTGGTTACAAGTTCTCGACCTATGCGACCTGGTGGATCCGTCAGGCGATCACCCGTTCGATCGCCGACCAGGCCCGTACGATCCGTATTCCGGTGCACATGATCGAGACGATCAACAAGATCGTCCGTACCTCGCGCCAGATGCTGCACGAGATCGGCCGCGAGCCGACGCCGGAAGAACTGGCCGAAAAGCTCGCAATGCCGCTCGAAAAGGTCCGCAAGGTCCTGAAGATCGCCAAGGAGCCGATCTCGCTCGAAACCCCCGTGGGTGACGAAGAAGATTCGCATCTCGGCGATTTCATCGAGGACAAGAACGCGCTTCTGCCGATCGATGCTGCCATCCAGGCGAACCTGCGCGAGACGACCACCCGCGTTCTCGCCTCGCTCACGCCGCGTGAAGAGCGCGTGCTGCGCATGCGCTTCGGCATCGGCATGAACACCGACCATACGCTCGAAGAAGTCGGCCAGCAGTTCTCGGTGACCCGTGAACGTATCCGTCAGATCGAGGCGAAGGCGCTCAGGAAGCTGAAGCATCCGAGCCGTTCGAGGAAGCTGCGGTCGTTCCTCGACAGCTGAGGCTGTCGCAAAGACGATGAGATTGAGGGCCGGAGCCGAAACGCTCCGGCCCTTTTACGTTATACCTGACCGGCCTGAATGCCCTGGGGCAGGGTAAGTAACTCGTTCACGAAAGCAGCACGGTGTCTTGTCCGGCAGCATTCAGCAATCGGACCGCCTTGCGATCAAACGACACGAAGTGTTCGGCGCCCATCATCCGTCCGGTGAAGGCGATTACGCCATCGGCGAAATCACCTCCGGCGTTCAACAGCGACAGACCTGCCTGTACAGCGACACGATCGACCACGACATTCTTCGTATCCAGAAGACGTTCGATAACAGCTGCTATGTCATTCCGTTCGACGCCGTAGTGACGATCGAGGACCCATACGAGTTCGCACAACGCCTGTAGGGTTATCGCCACCAATTCCGCCTCGGCGAGAGCTTCGACGGCTGCCTTTGCCTGAAGCGGGTCATCGCCGACGACGGCCCGAAGAAGCACATTGGTGTCCGCCGTGATTTTCACGCGTCATCACCCAGTCCCGCACGAGCGCCTGCCTCGGAAATAGCTTGGTCGAGCTCGTCGAGGGAGAGGACGCGACCGTTGGTACGGCCTTGCAAAATGCTAGCCACATCCCGAAACGTGCCCTTCGGCCGCGCAGCGGACAGTGTCGCCCGGCCATCCGGCAAAAGATCAACTTCGACCTTGTCTCCCGGCTTCAGGCCGAGATGCTGAAGGACTTCCTTACGAAAGGTCACCTGTCCGCGGGACGTTATGCTCAATTCGGCCATTGTCATCTCTCCTAACGCTGAAGATAAGGCGAGTTTGCATTATCTGCAATACATGTGATGCGACGAGGCAGTCACGGACACAAGACGGGCAGATCGCAAAAGGCCGGTCGCATTTCGAGTCATGGCGCTTCGACGGGCAGGCCGACGGCCGTGCATGCCCTTGCAAGGATGCCGTCGAGGGTCGCCATGGGCAGGCCGGCATTGAGGGCGACGACGAGATGGAGGCTGTCGGCGGCGCGCAGGCCCAGCTCAAACCTATCGCAAAAGCGTGCCGCAGCCGCGTAGTCGGCGTTTCCGACAGGGAGAGTGATCAGCGAGCGCGAAACGAGCCGGTTGAAGGCAGTCAGCGCCGTTTCCCGCTGCCGGAGGTTGATTTGTCCGGTGCGAACTTTCAGCGATAGGGCGGATGAGAATTCCGTGATGACCCAGCCCGAAATATAGAACGTGCCTGCTGGCTTCGTCTTCAGCCAGTCGGTCACGCGGACAGCGGCCGGCTCGTTGGTTAGAAGTGCCACCAGGACGGATGTGTCGAGATAGGCCGTCAATAGCGATCTTCGTCCCGCAGGCGACGAACGCCGTCGGGTTCGGTCGTCGGCATGCTCCGGGCAACGTCTTCCAACCAGTTGAAATCGATCGGTTCCCTCGGCGCTTCAGCGGCGACGAGGCGGGCCACGGGTTTGCCATGTCGCTCGATCTCGATGATTTCGCCGCTTTCGGCTTTTCCGATCAACTCGCTGAGATGGGCCTTGGCGGTCACGATGTTGACAGTCGTCATGGTTGCGCCTCCTGACTAGAATTCTGGTCATAGTAACACGAGGTGGCGTCTTGCCAAAGTCCCAGACAGGCATTGTGGCGAAAGAGGCGTATGCGGTCACATACCGCCTCCCTTTTCGCCGCAATCCTCGGTATGGATCTCTCAATGGTTGATGAGAGCTTAAAACGTCGGTGGCGCCCGGTTAGCGGGCTTGCCGTCTCGCTGCTGCTGCATGCGGTCGTGGCGGGGGCTTTGCTGTTGTCGATTTTCTTCGAGCCGGAGCCGCAGGCCGAGGAGCAGGTGGTCGAGGTGAGCCTGGTTGCGCCGCCGGAACCGGCGGCAGAAGAGCCGCCTGCCGAGGAGGCAAAACCCGAGGAACCTGCGGCTGAGGAGCCGCCGGCGCCAGAGCCACCTCCTGCACCGGAGCCGGAGAAGGCAGAAGCTGAACCTCCGCCACCACCAGAGCCGGAGAAGCCAGAAGCTGAACCTCCGCCACCACCAGAGCAGCCGCCAGCCGCCCCGGAAGCCCAGGAGCAACCCGAATTGCCCGATGCCGCCCAGGCGCCTATCCCGGTCCTGCGGCCGGTGGTGAAGTTTGCCGAGAAGGATGCCGGGCCGGAGATTTCAAAGGGGACCGAGGCGGAAGCGGGGTTGACCCCTGAGACGGCTGCAGAGCTGGAGGCGGCAGAGCAAGAGGTGGCGGCTACCACGCCGCAGCCGGAGATCAATCTGCCGGAGGCGACCCTTGCCGAGGAAGCGCCGATGCCGGATGCGGCCGACGAGGCTGTGTCCGGGGAGGGGGCGGAGGCTGCGCCTCCCGCTGCCCCCCAACCGACGGCGGAGGAGAAAAAGGCGGCAGAGGCCAAGGCTGCGGCTGAGGAAAAGGAAAAGCCGATCAAGGAGGCCGCACTCGTCCCGCGCGAGGTGAAAAAGCTGTTCTCGAAAGCGATTTCCGGTGATGACGCGGCAGCCACCGCGATGGCAGGTCTCAGTCGCCAGAAGCGTGGTGATATCTTGTGTGGCACAGAACTCAGCCAGCAATTGCGCAATGGCCGTCCGTCCTTTGTGCCTTATGCCTTGCCGATCCTGCCTTTGAAGGAAGGCAACGTCATCGATGTGCCGCTCACAGCCTTCCGGGAAATTGGAGGGGCGTGGATCAATATCGGCGTGCGGTGCGAGGTCGATGACGACGCGACACAGGTGGTTAAATTCTCGCTGTCGATCGGCAAGCCTGTGCCGAAGGCGGAGTGGCGCGCCCGCCGTTTCCCGGAGATCTGACGGGACGGTCTTGCGCTGCGTTGGTCCTTTCACCACAGCAGGCTGACGCCGATCGAGGCCATGACGAGCGCAATCAGGCCATCGAGGACACGCCACGATATAGGCTTGGCAAAGAGCGGGGCCACCAGCCGGGCGCCGTAACCGAGGCTGAAGAAGAAGACGAAGGACGCCGTCATGGCGCCGAGTGCGAAGGCAGGCTCCTGTCCGGGATAGCGGGTGGAGATCGAGCCCAACAGTACGACCGTGTCGAGATAGACATGCGGGTTCAGCCAGGTGAGCGCGAGGCAGGTGAGGAGGGCGACCCGCAGACTGGTCGTGGCCTGCCCATTCGTCTCCAGCGTGTTGCCACCGGCGAATGCGCTCCTGAGGCTTCTGATGGCATAAACCAGCAGGAAGGCAGCCCCGGCATAGCGCATCAGCGGATCGAGCCATGTGATGTGGGCAAGCACGGTGGCAAAGCCGCCAACGCCAAGCGCAATCAGCACCGCATCCGACACAGCGCAGGTGAGCACCAGTGGCAGGACATGCTCGCGCCGCAACCCCTGGCGCAGGATGAAGGCATTCTGCGCGCCGATCGCGACGATCAGGCTAAGGCCCAGCAGGAATCCGGCGGTCAGGGCAGGGACCATATCGTTCATTCTCCCATGTTGCGGCCTTTGACTAGCGCGAAGGGTGGCATTAGAGAAATTCATTCGGCTAATTCATCATTAGAGATATCGATGTTCGATCCTTCCCATCTGGTTGCCCTCTCGGCGATCCTGCGCAGCGGCAGCTTCGAGCGGGCGGCAAGCGAACTCGGGCTGACGCAATCGGCCGTGTCGCAGCGCATCCGGCTCCTCGAAGAACTGGTCGGAACGCCGCTGGTCATTCGCGCGCAGCCCTGCCGGGCGACAGATGCCGGGCAACGGTTGTTTCGCCATGCCGAGGAGCTGCGTCTGCTCGAACAGGAGTTGCGCGCTGACCTTGGGATGGGCGGCGAAGCACGCAGTGCTGCGAGCGACGATGCGCGAGGCTGGCCGACGGTCAGGCTGGCGGTCAATGCTGACAGTCTGGCGACCTGGTTCCTGCCGTCGCTGGGGCGGGCGGGAGACCTGTTGTTCGATCTCGTCGTCGACGACCAGGACCATAGCGCCGACTGGTTGAAGCGGGGCGAGGTGCGGGCGGCGATCAGCAGTGCGCAAAAGCCGGTGCAGGGCTGTGATTGTCGACCGCTCGGCGCCTTGCGTTATGTGGCGACCGCCAGCCCCGACTTCTGCCGCCGCTGGTTCGGAGACGATGGCGTGACGGCAGCTGGGTTGAAGCGAGCGCCGCTCTTGACCTTCAATGCCAAGGACCGGCTGCAGGCCCGCTGGGCCGAGCAGGCATTCGGCAGCGCCGCGACCGGCCCCTCGCATTGGCTGCCCTCCAGCCAGGCCTTCGTCGATGCGGCCGTGGCCGGATTGGGCTGGGGCATGAACCCGGAAGTGCTCGCCGGACCAGCGCTGGCCGATGGGCGGCTGGTCCTGCTGAAGGCGGACAGCCCGCTCGACGTGCCGCTCTACTGGCATGTCAGCCGCTCGGTGCAACGGCTGATGCAGCCGGTGACGCAGGCGGTGCTGGATGCCGCCAGACAGGCCTTGCGGCCAATCGCCTGACGGTTCCACCTTGCCAGTCTGCAATCCGGACCTATCTTCACATTGAGAAGAGGAGAGGCCGATGTCCGTGAAAGATCAGACGCTTGCCGTCATCGATGTTTTGAACCGCCATGATTTTCCCGGCCTGATCAGCCATTTCGACGAAGAGGCGATCCTCGACCTGCCCGACGGCATCCGGGTCATCGGCTAGGCATCGTTTCGCGATACGCTGTCGGCCTATGTGCTGCGCCATGCCCTGACGCTCACAGATACCGTGGTGATGACGGACGAGTCAGGCTTTCGTGTCGCCGTCGAATGCACGCTGAACGGCCAGAACCGGCGTACTGTCGATACGGATGCCAATGGTGAGGCCGGACCCTATGCGCTGCCGGCCGTGCTCGTGCTGGAGCGGGAGGGAGACCTGTTCAGCCGCCTTAGCCTGTTTTGTGCCGTACAGCCGTAAACGCCGTGTGGCCGAGGGGCGTCAGCCCTTGCCGAGCAGGTCTTCGAGCACGGCAATGATCATGTCGTGATCTTCCTGCGACTTCAGGCCTGAGACGGTGATGGCGGCCACCACGCCAGTGCCGGCTACCCGTACCGGAAAACTGCCGCCGTGATCGGCATAGTCGAGCGGATCGAGACCGAGATCAGGCGTCACGCCTCGTTCCCGAAGACGATTGGTTTCCCCGACCCGAAGCGATGCCTTGTGGAAACGCAGGGTGACATTGCTCTTGCGCCGGGCCCAATGGTCGTTATCCGGCGAGGCCCCGGGCAGTGCTGCATGAAAAAGCGTGCGGTCGGGCGTGCGGATGTCGATCACCACGGGGGCATCTTGCGACAAAGAGAGTGCCACCAGTCTTTGGCCGAGATCGAGGGCGGCAAGCTCGTCGAAGGCATTGAATACGAGACGGGCTTCCTGCTTTTCGATGGTGTCGATCAGGCTCATTGCGGCATCCTTGCTGGTGTGGTGGAGAGAGCGTCTTGCTGTGCTGCGGGCGGGAGACTACAGACTGGATCCGTGGCCGACTAGGGGGCTTGATGGTCTGCGGTCGAATTCCAGGCAGCGGCCAGAGACCTGTAGACGAGGATTGAACCATGGCACAACGGCGCATCACGATCGACACGCGCGGACCCGGGCTCTACGAGTTCACCGAGCTTGCTGGTGATTTCGTGGCCTGGGCCGGAGAGGAGGAGGGCGTCTTGACCGTATTCGTGCGGCATACTTCCTGCTCGCTGCTGATCCAGGAAAACGCCGATCCTTCCGTCCAGGTCGACCTACAGGCATTCTTTCGCCGGCTTGTGCCGCCGACCACCGATTCCTCGATGGCCTATATCATCCACCGGGACGAGGGGCCTGATGATATGCCGGCGCACATCAAGGCGGCACTTCTGCCGGTCTCGCTCGGCATCCCCTATGCGCAAGGCCGGTTGTTGCTCGGCACCTGGCAGGGCATCTATCTCGTCGAACATCGTGACCGGCCGCATCGCCGCGAAGTGGTGCTGTCGATTTAGGGCTTGCCGATCCGTCACCTGGCGAATCACCTGAACGCCGGCTGAATGGGCGCTTCGGATTGCGTTCAGCCGCCGCAGTCTAGGGTCCTCTCAATCGCTCGAAAGGGCGGGCGCGACACAGAACACGGGCAAGACGCCCGATGTCTTGAGAGGAGACACCCCAATGACTGGCATGCTTCGCAAACTCGGAATGGCAGCCCTGGTCTCGATCATGGCGACCACCGGCATCGCCTCGACGGCTTCGGCCGACAGCTTCGGCTGGGGCATTTACATCGACGGTCCGCGCGACGGTCGCGGCTGGGACGGTCACCGTCGTGACGACCGTCACCGCCCCGGCTGGGACCGCCCTGACCGCCGTGGTCAGTGCCACCCTGGCCAGGCCGTTGAGAAGGCCCGCTGGAACGGCTTGCGCCGTGCCTTTGTCGCTGACGTCTCGCCGCGTCGCGTCGTCGTCGCCGGTGTCCGCCACGGTTCCCGCGACCGGATCGTGTTCGCCAATGTTCGCGGCTGCCCGGTGATCCGCCGCTAAAGGCGGCAGTTCTGACGACAGGGGCTGCTGGCGGTCGGATCGTCCGACGTACGATTGCTAGCCCCCCGGGCCATGTGGATGCGGTCCGAACAAGACCCGTCTGCATGGCCCGAACCATTTCGGCGGTTTCTTCAGCACCTTGTCGCATGGTGCCTTGAAGACGCCCGAATTCTCTCCCATCTAGGATCCAACCCGCTGGTCCGGGCCCCTCTGGTAAGAGCCGCCGGCGCTCTTGCGATGTCGGACCGTTTCGACATCCATGCCGGTCCAAGGACCAGATAATTGCCCCGCCACGATACCCGTCTGATCGGCCCCGGCCGCTTCTCATCGCCCGGCGACACGTCTTCGCATGCGGGCCATCCGTCCCCCCGCATTCCGTTCCAGCATGCGAGCGGTGATGCGGCTCTCGGCCGGAGGGGCGAGCGATGATCGGCGACTTCTTCTCCTGGATTTTTGCTGTTTTCGTGGTCGACCCGATCCAGGCCGAGGTTGTTGCCCGCCTGGAGCAGGTCCAGGCACCGGTCGCCGTCGTCTCGCAGGTTAATGCGTGCCTCAGCACAACCGGGCCGGCACTCCTCGAGCGGGCCGGCAATGACGTCTGGTGGGCGGGATCGACCGTCATCTCCTTGACCACCGGCTTCACCACCCCTGCCGAACTGCTGGATGCATCCAATCCGGCCTGCAGTCCGATCGCCAGCTATCTCGCACAGTCCGCCGAGAGTTGACCCACATTCCACGAGGAGGAGCCTTGACCATGCCGACCGAACCCAGTCCGAGCGCCGCGCATGACGACCCCGCACGCCGAACGCAGCGCCATCATGACGACGAATCGCTTGGGAGCATCCGCGCGCGTCGCAATTTGCTCGTCGGCTATTGGGCGGGATCATTGATGGGGCTCTCGGGCGACGATCTCGGTCGTTATGCCAGCGAGTTGCACGAGGCTGACCATGCGCAGCACGGCGATAGCGATGTGATTGCCCACTTGTCTCGCGATCTGGACGCTGCCGGCCACAAAACGACGAGGACCGAAATCGCAGCAGCGCTTCGACGCTTTCACGCACAGGCGCTGAAGGATACCGGCTGTACCGAGTGATCCATCGTTCCCGAGGCGCCCCGCGTTACTTCAGAAGCCGAGTGGCAGGGCAACCAGCGGGCCGATCAACATGACCGTTGCCATGGCAAGTGCAATGCGATCGCGGGTCTCAAAGAGAGGGCCGCGAAAGGCCGAAGCCGGATAATGGCGGCGGATGTCCCTGCGGGTGGTTTCGTCGGCAAGTGTCGTGCCGGGCCCAGCAACACGTGTGTCTTCGGTCGGGAGTGTGTGGTGGCGATCGGTATCCGTCTGCATGCGGTTCTCCTATCTGGGTGTAATCCAATCGAACCGTCTATGCGGGATGGGGTTCCATCGACGGCAGGAGCATCGGGCGTCCTGCCGCGGATCAAGAGCTCGGGAGGCACCATTTGCGGCTTGCCCGCATTCATCCGTTGTTTCCCCGGCGAGACGCGCTACACTCTGCCCGTCAGCATGAAACCGCTCGGGGAGGAGCAATTTGATGAGACGCATGTGGCCTGAGGAATTCAGCTTCATTCTGGACGGAGCCGAGGAAGTCACCATCGAAAGCGCGGCGCGCCAGCGGGAGGACGGATCACACAGCGAGGCGATCCATCGCCAGGCTTTGAAAGTGCGTGTGAGCCAGGCCGATTACGAACGCATCTGGCCGCTCGCCGAGGCGCGGCACCGGCTGCAGGGCCGCTTTGCCGGCAAGGCAATCACGATGATCGTCAACAATCCGCACTACAGCCAATGGCATCCATCCGACGGGGGTAGCGTCGAAAGCGTCTCCGACAGCGGGCGGGCATACTCGACGCGGTATGTCGTAGTGCATTTCCTGCTGGACGATGTCCGCGAGACGGTCGCGGCCTGACGCTGCGCCGCTATTGTGGCCGGGACGCGGGCGACCTTCATATGACAAGCGATGGAGCGAAGCTCGCGCTCGGCCATTTCGGCGTTCAGCATTGGGACAGAGAGCGCCGGCCGCATCAAAGGCTGGGGTTACGTGCTCGATCAGGTCCGTGACAGCCTGGATCTGAGCAGTGCAATTCCTAGTCAGCACGCAAGTAGCTCAAAACCGCATCCGTGATCATCGTCTTGTGGCGCCCGTAGAGAGCTGGCTCCGACAGGTCTCGCTGGAAGATCGTGCCGAAGGTGTAGCGGTTCGACACGCGAAAGAAGCAGAAAGCGCTGATCAGCATATGCACGTCGATTGCGTCTGCGCGGCGCTTGAAAGCGCCTGTTTTCAGTCCCCGGTCAACGATGTCCTGGATCGTCCGGATGACCGAGATGTTCAGGTCGGCAATCTCGCTCGACCGCTTCATGTGCATCGCGTGATGAATGTTCTCGATGCTGACCAGCCGTACGAAATCGGGGTTCTGCTCATCGTGGTCGAAGGTCGTGCCGATGAGTTGCCTCAGCGCTTCCTCGGGCGGGAGTTCCGCCAGCTGAAGGTCTGATTCCAGCGATCTGATCTTGCGGTAGGCTCGTTCCAGAACGGCGAGGTAAAGCCCCTCTTTGCTGCCGTAGTAATAATAGATCATGCGCTTTGACGTGCGCGTCTTCTCGGCAATCGAATCCACTCTCGCGCCGGACAGGCCGAACTCGGAAAACTCCTCCGTCGCGACATCGAGAATGTCCTCCCTGGTTCGTTCAGGGTCATTCCTGCGCGTATCCTTTGCCGTTTTCGCCATGATTCTCCACCCCGCTTCAGCATGCGCGGACCCCAGTTCCACGCGCCGAGCCACCTGTTCATAGAACTCCGGCACGGCTGCTTCAAGCCTCACATGTGTTGACACTAACTAGTTAGTACATTATTGCTGGCGTCAGGTTGGGAGGCCGCATGGCGCCAAAGGCGTTATGCACCAGGGATGGGAGCGGCGATGACGCAGCAGCGCAAAGAGGCAAGAGCCGGACTGATCGGCTTTGGCATCCAGCGGTCTTTAACGCCCGCCATGCATATGCGCGAAGGCGATGCCCACGGTCTCGCCTATACCTATGAACTCATCGATCTCAACGAGCTGAACAAGACCCCGGACGATCTTGATGACCTGATCCAGGAGGCCGAAGCGCGTGGTTTTTGCGGGCTCAACATCACCTATCCCTGCAAGCAGCGGGTCGTGCCTCTTCTGACCGAGATCTCGGATGATGCCCGGCGTCTCGGTGCTGTCAACACCGTCGTCCTCAAGGACGGAAAGCGGATCGGGCACAATACGGACTGGTCGGGCTTCGCCGAAGGGTTGCGCCGGCAGTTGCCGGATGCCGACCTTTCGTCCGTCGTCCAGATCGGTGCGGGTGGAGCCGGTGCGGCGACAGCCTTTGCCGTGCTTCAGATGGGCGCCCAGACGCTGACGATTTTCGACATCGATACGGGGCGGTCCGCAGAACTGGCCTCCGAGATGGCGAAACTCTTTCCAGAGGCTTGCGTCGTTTCCGGGCGAGATATCGAAAGCGCCTTGGCATCGGCCAGCGGTCTCGTGCATGCGACGCCTATGGGCATGGACAAGCATCCTGGCCTGCCTCTGCCCGCTGAGCTTTTGAACCCGCCGCTCTGGGTGGCGGACGTTGTCTATTTCCCGCTGGAGACCGCCCTGCTGCAGGCGGCACGCCGCCGCGGCTGTCGGGTTGCCAATGGCGGCGGGATGGCGGTCTTCCAGGCCGTCGGGGCCTTTGGTCTGTTGACCGGACTGGTGCCGGATGCGCAGCGCATGCTCGCTCATTTCGCGGAACTGACCGGGGCCGGGGAGATCGCTCTGGCGCGACTTGCCTGACGCGATAAAACTAAGCCGGCCTCTTGTGCTGGCATGGAACGTGTTTCGTCGACCGGCTCCGGCCGGTCAGGGAGAAGAAGATCCCGAAGCCCGAGGAGGGGCAGGGATAAGAGGAGGAAGACATGATGATGGAATTTTCACGCCGCATGTTTCTGGCAGGTTCGGTCGCGCTTGGCGCAATGATGGCCGGATCCATACCCGCGATTAGCCAGGAGCCGGTCACGCTCAAGCTTTCGGCCGTGTTCTCCGAGCAGGACATTCGCGCCGGCATGGTCAAGATGTTTGCCGATGAGCTGAAGGATGGCTTCAAGGTCGAGCCCTTCTTCGGCGGCACTCTGTTCAAGCAGGGTACAGAACTCGTCGCGCTCCAGCGCGGCAATCTGCAGATGGGCAATATCGCCCCGCAGGACATTGCAAAGCAGGTGCCCGAGTGGTCGGTGCTGACCTCTGCCTATCTGTTCCGTGATGCGGCTCATGTGCGTGCTTTCTTCGCAAGCGACGTCGGCGCGGAGTTCAAGAAGATGGCCGAGGAAAAGGCTGGCGTTTACATTCTCGGGCCGACCTATTTCGGCGCCCGCCAGGTGGGCCTGAAGAGCGATAAGAAGATTGCAACGCCCGCCGATCTCTCGGGCGTGAAGCTGCGCATGCCGGGCGGCGATGCCTGGCAGTTTCTTGGCGAAGCGCTCGGCGCCAACCCGGTGCCGATGGCCTATGCCGAAGTCTATACCGGCCTGCAGACCGGCGCGATCGACGGCCAGGACAATCCGCTGCCCAACGTCAAGAACATGAAGTTCTACGAAGTCATGTCGCAGATTGTCATGACCTCGCATCTGATCGGCTACGACCTTCTCACCATCTCGGCCGAGACCTGGAAGTCGCTCTCGCCCGAACAGCAGGCCAAGGTGCAGGCGGCGGCCGACAAGGCCATGCAGTGGAGCGAAGAACAGCACCTCGCCCAGGAAAAGACGCTGGTCGAAGAGTTCAAGGCTGCCGGCCTTGATATCTACGAGCCGGATGTTGCTGCCTTCCGCAAGTTCGCGCAGGAGAAGTATCTGGCTTCTGATCTCGCGAAGTCCTGGCCGGAGGGGATCCTCGACAAGGTCGGCGCACTCTGAGCCCCTCCCATTGATACCCGGGAGCCGGAACACTCCGGCTCCCGGCCCATCAGAAAGGCTCGGCCTATGGACAATCGATTTGCTCCCATCAGAAGCTGGCTCAGGCATCGGGCGGAAAACCTGATCGCCATGATGCTGCTCGCGATGTTCGTGATCTTCCTTCTGCAGATATTCTCCCGCTATCTCTTCAATCTCTCGATCGGTTGGACCCATGAGGCGAGCGTCGCGCTGTGGATCTGGATGGTCCTGTTCGGTTCGGCCTTCGTCGTGCGCGAAGCCGATGAGATCCGCTTCGATCTGTTCTGGGGTGCGGCGACGGCGCGCGGGCTGCGCGTGATGCAGGTCATCGGTTCGGCCAGTCTCGTGGCGCTCTTCGCCTGGTCGCTGCCGGCCGTTATCGACTACGTCACCTTCATGAAAGTCGAGAGCACGGCTTACCTCAAGATCCGGTTCGACATTCTCTATTCCATCTATGTCGTCTTCGCGATCGCCATGATCGTACGCCACCTCTGGCTTTGTACGCTCGCGATCCGCGGCAAGGCGCCTGAAGGCTTCGACCCGACCAAAGCGAGTTCCGGCGTATGAACCTGACCAGCCCCTTCTCCCTTTCGATCGTCGTCATCACGGCGCTCGCATTTCTTGGTCTTCCGATCGGCCTTTCGATGATCTGCGGATCGATCCTCTATCTGGCGCTATCCGGCGCCGACATGGGGATCGTGGCCGAGCAGTTCCTGAACGGCATGTATTCGAACTATGTGATCCTTGCCGTGCCATTGTTCATTCTGGCGGCGGAGCTCATGAACATCGGCTCGATGACCGAACGGCTCCTGTCCTTCTGCAACGTGCTGGTTGGCCGCTTCCGTGGCGGTCTGGCCCAGGTCAATGTCGTGCAGAGCATTATCTTTGCGGGCATGTCCGGTTCGGCCATCGCAGACGCTGCCGGAACCGGCAGCATGATGCAGAAGCTGATGACTGACCGCGGCCGCTACACGCCGAGCTTTGCGGCAGCGCTCACCGCCGTTACTTCGGTGATCGGACCGATCATTCCGCCCTCGATCCCGATGGTCATCTACGCGCTGGTGTCGGATGCCTCGATCGGCTACCTCTTCCTCGCCGGCATGGTCCCGGGCGTGCTGATGGCCGGGCTGCAGATGGTGCAGGTTGCGATCACTGCCCGCAGACAGAACTTCCCGGTCGAAGAGCCGGTTCCGCTGCGCGAGATCCCGGGCATCACTTGGCGGGCTCTTCCGGCCCTCATGATGCCGGTCCTGCTGCTCGGTTGCATCTACTCAGGGGTCACCACCCCGACCGAAGCTGCAGCACTCGCCGCCGCCTATGCCTTGCTGATTTCGGCGGTGATCTATCGGAGTATAACCTGGAACGCGCTCTACGGCGCCTTGCTGTCCAGCAGCAAGACCACGGCCTCGATCGGCATGCTGATCGCCGGTGCCTTGGTCTTCAACTACGTCGTTACCATCGAAAACATCCCCGAAAGCATCAAGGCGGTCCTGACGAGCTGGGAAATGTCCCCGATCGTCTTCCTGATCTTCGTCAACATTTTGCTCCTGCTGCTCGGCTGCTTCCTCGAAGGAACGACCATCCTCCTGATCGTCGTCCCGGTCCTCATCCCGACGGCTCAGGCACTCGGTATCGATCTCGTCCATTTCGGGGTCGTCGTGGTGGTCAACATCATGCTGGGGCTTGTGACGCCACCTTATGGCCTGCTGCTCTTTATCGTGGCGAAGATCTCGGGCGCGCCGCTGCGTGACATCGTCCGCGATGCCTGGCCCTTCATTCTCTGGATGGTGCTCTGCCTCGGCATCATCACTTTCATTCCAGACACGGTGCTCTGGCTGCCGCGTCTTCTCGGCTACCAGGGTTGAGGTGGAGCACATGACAAATCACAAGCCACTCTTCATCCTGAACGGCCCCAACCTGAACAGGCTCGGGCGCCGCGAGCCGGAGATCTACGGCCATCACACGTTAACGGACGTGGAGTTCTGGTGCCGGGAAGCCGCTGGCGAATGGCCGATCGTCTTCCGCCAGACCAACAGCGAGGAGACGCTGATCGAGTCCGTACACGATGCGATCGATGAGGGCTCCGGGATCCTGATCAATCCTGCCGCCTTCACCTTCACCTCGCTGGCGCTCCTTGATGCGCTCAAGATGTTCAAGGGGCCGATCATCGAGTTTCACATCAGCAATGTGCACCGGCGTGAGCAGATCTATCACAAATCCCTCGTCTCGATGACGGCCACGGCCGTGATGGCGGGCCTCGGGGCGACGGGCTACCCCCATGCGGTACGAGCGCTGAAACTGCTCGTCGCGGAAGGTAAACGGTGACACGCCAGCAGGCGAAACGGAGGATGCGGCGATGAAAACCTCGATTGCGACGGTCTCGATCAGCGGCGAATTCGAAGAAAAGCTCTCGGCGATCGCCCGCGCCGGCTTCGATGGGATCGAGATTTTCGAGAACGACTTCCTGGCCTTCGACCGATCGCCCGCCGAGGTCGGCCAGATGGTTCGCGATCACGGGCTGACCGTCTCTCTCTTCCAGCCCTTCCGGGATTTCGAGGGCATGCCGGAACCGTTTCGCAGCCGCAACTTCGACCGCGCCGAGCGAAAGTTCGACCTGATGGCCGAACTCGGCACGGATCTGATGCTGATCTGCTCGAACACCTCGGCCGTCTCGCTCGGCGGCATCGACCGTGCGGCAGCCGATTTTCGCGAACTTGGCGAGCGGGCGGCAAAGCGTGGCCTGCGTGTCGGCTACGAAGCGCTGGCCTGGGGGCGCCACATCAATGATCATCGCGACGCCTGGGAAATCGTCCGCCGCGCCGATCATGCGAATATCGGTCTCATCCTCGACAGCTTTCACACGCTGGCGCGCAAGATCGAGGTGAATTCGATCCGCTCGATCCCAGGTGACCGGATCTTCATCGTTCAGCTGGCCGATGCACCGCTGATCGAGATGGATCTCCTCTACTGGTCCCGCCACTTCCGCAACATGCCGGGCGAGGGGGACCTTGCCGTGACGCCCTTCATGCAGGCGATCGCCGCGACGGGTTATGACGGATATCTTTCACTGGAGATCTTCAACGACCAGTTCCGTGGAGGTTCGCCCGAGGCGATCTCGAGGGATGGCCGCCGCTCTCTCGTCTACCTCATGGACCAGGTCAGGCGCGTCGAGCCCGAGATGCGCATCCCAGTTCCGGAAATGCCTGAACGAAGCGAAGTGTCCGGCATCGCCTTCGTCGAATTCGCCGTCGGTGATGACGATGGGCGCGAACTCGAGGCCCTGCTGCAAATCCTCGGTTTCAGGACCGTTGCCCGCCACCGCGCCAAGGCGGTAACCCTGATGCGGCAGGGCGACATCAACCTGGTGATCAATCGCGAGGAGAAGGGGTTCGCCAATGCATCCTATCTCGTACACGGCGCCAATGCCTATGCCTTCGGCCTGATGGTCGACGATGCGGCGGCAGCCCATGTCCGGGCGCTAGAGCTTGGCTCGGAAGATTTCCGCCAGGTGGTGGGCCCGGGCGAGATGCAGGTGCCGGCCATTCGCGGCGTCGGGGGAGGGATCGTCTATTTCCTCGACCAAAAGAGTGGGCTTGGCAAGATCTGGGACGTCGAGTTCGAGCCGGTATCCGAAGCGAATGAGAGCCATGCGACCGTCGGCCTGACGCGGATCGACCATCTGGCCCAGACGACGCGCTACGACGAAATGCTCACCTGGCTGCTCTTCTACACTTCGCAGCTTGCGACCCGGAAGACCCCGATGGTGGACATCATCGATCCCGCCGGCGTCGTCAGGAGCCAGGTGGTCGAGACAGAGGACGGTCGATTGCGCATCACGCTGAATGGCGCGGAAAATCGCAACACGCTGGCCGGGCGCTTCATCGCGGAAACCTTCGGCTCAGGCATCCAGCACATCGCATTCGAGACCGACGACATTTTCGCCGCCGCCGAGGCGCTCGCCCATAACGGTTTCAAGCCGTTGACGATCTCGGCAAACTATTATGACGATATCGAAGCCCGCTTTGGCCTGGATCTGACGCTGGTCGAGCGCATGAAGCTGGCCAACATCCTCTATGACCGGGATGAGGCGGGCGAATACTTCCAGCTTTATTCCCCCACCTACGGCGAAGGCTTCTTCTTCGAGGTCGTCGAGCGGCGCGGTTATGCCGGCTACGGCGCGCCAAATGCAATTTTCCGCATTGCCGCGCTTAAGCGTCATTTGTGGCCAAAGGGCATGCCGAAATAGCACGAAATGGTAGGCCCGGAGGGACTCGAACCCCCAACCAAGCGGTTATGAGCCGCCGGCTCTAACCATTGAGCTACGGGCCCAGCCCGGCGGATCGCCGTCGGGCGGGTTATGGTCACCCCGCACCGAGCACGGGCTCTAACGCAATTTCCGCTATGCGACAAGTCTTTGCCGTAATGGCTTCACAATCACGCGTCATCACAGAGGCCGGAAGGGCATTGTGCCGGGCGAAACAAAAAAGGTCCGCCGGCACTGCGGGACAAAGGAAGACTTCATGCTGAAATTCACACGCGGACTCGTCATCGCCACGGCGTTGTCGGGTTCGATTCTGTCGACTGCTTTCGTCGCGCCGGTGTTTGCTGCAGAGGCGGAGCGTCGGGAGGCGACGATTATGGTGTCGGGCGAGGGCGAGGCGACGGTAGCACCCGATATGGCTGTCATTTCGCTTTCTGTGGTGCGCGATGCCGAGACGGCTGGCGAAGCGCTTTCTGCCAATAGCGCAGCCATGGCGGAAGTGCTCGCCGACCTCAAGGGGCAGGGCATTGCGGACAAGGATCTGCAGACCACGGATTTCTCGATCCAGCCGAAATATCGGCAGGAGAACAAGCCTGACGGAACCTATGAGGCGCCTGTGATCGTTGGCTACACCGTCAGCAACGGGCTGACGGTCCGCGTGCGCGATCTCTCCCAGCTCGGCACGATCATCGATCGGTCGGTCAAGCTCGGCGTCAACCAGGGTGGCGGGATCAGCTTCACCAATGACGATCCGGATGCGACCGTGGAAGCCGCGCGCAAGCAGGCGGTGGAAAAGGCTGCTGCAAAGGCAAAGACGCTGACCGAGGCTGCCGGCGTCAAGCTCGGTCGCATCGTCGAGATCTCTGAGAATTTTGCCCGTCCGATGCCGCAGATGTATGCGGCGGCTCCCATGGCAAAGATGGCGGACGAATCGGTTCCGATTGCGTCAGGCGAGAACCTCTATTCGGTGACGGTCAACATCACCTATGCGATCGAGCAGTAACCGCTCGACCGATCAATGGAACGAGAAAGGGCCGGTTTTCCGGCCCTTTTGCATGTCGCATTCCAAGTTGTCGATCAGATATCGAGCGGCTGTTCTGATATCATCTTCGTCAGGCTGCCTTCGGCTGGGAAGAGCGGGATGAGGCAGGCCTGCAGCGCATGATAAATGTCGCCCTTGCCGGGGAAGAGGCTGTTGGAGGGCTTGCCGTCCTCGGTCAGTTCTTCGTGCCAGCCGCCATACTCCCGGTCGAGGCTGTTGCCCGCGATGTAATTCCAGATCTTGCGGTAGCTCTCTTCGTGGAAGTCGCTTTCCTGATGCTGGTTCAGGAAATGCGCGGCGGCGGCCCCTTCGCAGAGCGGCCACCAGAGTTTTGCGCGCTTGTCAGGGGTGTTTGCCCAGTCGAGCGTGTAGAAGAAGCCGCCCTTCTCCTTTTCCCAGCCGAGTGCCATGGACTGAAAGAAGAGGCCGCGGGCGGCTTCCGGCATCCAGGCTTGCGTCTTTCCACCGAGTGCCCATAGTTGCAGCAGGAGCCTTGCCCATTCGAGCCAGTGGCCCGGCGTCGTACCGGCGGGACGGAACATTTCGTTCGGGTGATAGTAGCTGCGGTCGACCACCCAGTTTTCATCGAAATGTTCGGCAACGCGGAAGGCTTCTTCGCGGGCGCGGCGGTTGATGATCAGATCGGCGATGCTTTCCGCCTTATCGAGATAGTGCCGCTCGCCTGATACCTCGAAGGCGGCCATCAGGCTTTCGGTCAGATGCATGTTGGAGTTCTGGCCGCGATAGCCGGGCACCGGCTGCCAGTCACCTGAGAACTCTTCGGCGATCGCGCCGTGGCCCTTTTCCCAGAATTTCTCGTCGATCACCTGGGTGATGTCGGCAAGCATTTCGTCTGCCAGCGGATGGCCGGCGCATTTGGCGGAGGAGGCGGCGAGCAGGACGAAGGCGTGGCCGTAGCCCTGTTTCGAATCGTCGGCTGCGCCTGTGTCGTTCGCCTGCCAGAAATAGCCGCCATTTTTCTGGTCGCGGTGGCGCTCCCAGAGGTAACGCATGCCGTGGTCGACGATATCGGCCGAGCCGGGGCGGCCGAGCAGGTGACCGATGGCAAAACAATGAACCATGCGGGCGCTGGCATGGATGCCGCGAGCGGGATTGTCGGTCGAGAGGGGCTTTCCGTCGCGCGACAGGTCGAAGAAGCCGCCTTTCGAGTTGATGGCCGGACCTTGGAAGAAATCGAAGAGGTCGTCGGCGCGGTCGAGCAGCCATTTGCGGTGATAGGGGCGGGTGCTCCAGGCCATGGATGGCGACTGCTGCGATTGATTCTCCGACATTTTTTCCTCCCTGAAAGCATCGTCGCAGCTTCTATAGCCGATCACTGCCGCCGCTGCCACCGCCTGACCATTGCCACATAAAAGAGGATCAAATGTTGACATAAAGATATCTTTATGTGAATTGGCAATGTCGCATACGCAATAGGAGAGTTCGCAGATGCTCGATCAACTGTTCGGCCGTGAGGGCGTAAACCGTGACGGGGCGGAGATCCTGAAGGCGCTGCAATTGGCGGCCCGCGAACGTATCCTGATCCTCGACGGTGCCATGGGCACGGAAATCCAGGGACTCGGGCTGACGGAGGACGATTTTCGCGGCGAGCGTTTTCTCGGCTGTGCCTGCCATCAGCAGGGCAATAACGACCTCCTGATCCTCACCCAACCGCATGCCATCGAGGATATCCATTTCCGCTATGCGATGGCGGGTGCGGACATTCTCGAAACCAACACCTTTTCCTCTACCCGCATCGCCCAGGCCGATTACGAGATGGAAGGGGCGGTCTATGACCTCAATCGCCACGGCGCAGAACTCGTGCGGCGTGCGGCATGGCGGGCGGAGCGCGAGGATGGCAAGCAGCGTTTCGTGGCCGGTGCCATCGGTCCGACCAACCGAACGGCGTCGATCTCGCCCGACGTCAACAATCCCGGCTATCGCGCCGTCTCCTTCGACGATTTGCGGGCTGCCTATGGCGAGCAGATCGACGGGCTGATCGATGGCGGTGCCGATCTCATCCTGATCGAGACGATCTTCGATACGCTGAATGCGAAAGCCGCAATCTTCGCCTGCGAGGAGCGGTTCCTTGCGAAGGGTATTCGCTTGCCTCTGATGATTTCAGGGACCATCACCGACCTCTCAGGCCGCACCCTGTCCGGCCAGACGCCGACGGCCTTCTGGAATTCAGTGCGCCATGCCAAGCCCTTTGCGGTGGGCCTCAACTGCGCTCTCGGGGCAGACGCCATGCGGCCGCATCTGCAGGAATTGTCCGGCGTCGCCGATACCTTCATCTCGGCCTATCCGAATGCCGGCCTACCGAACGAATTCGGCCGTTATGACCAGAGCCCGGAGGAGATGGCCGATCTGGTTGCCGGCTTCGCCGAGGAGGGGATCGTCAATGTCGTCGGCGGTTGCTGCGGCTCGACGCCTGCGCATATTGCGGCCATTGCCGAGGCGGTGAAGGGCATGGCGCCGCGCGCGCCCGCCGAACACCGGCCCTTCATGTCGCTGTCGGGTCTCGAGCCATTCGAGCTGACCAAGGACATTCCCTTCGTGAATGTCGGCGAGCGCACCAATGTCACCGGCTCGGCCAAGTTCCGCAAGCTGATCACGGCTGGCGACTTTACGGCAGCGCTCGTGGTTGCCCGCGACCAGGTGGAGAACGGCGCGCAGATCATTGACATCAACATGGACGAGGGCCTGATCGATTCGCAGCAGGCGATGGTCGAGTTCCTCAACCTGATTGCTGCCGAGCCTGATATCGCCCGTGTGCCTGTGATGATCGATTCATCCAAGTTTCCGATCATCGAAGCGGGGCTGAAATGCGTTCAAGGCAAGGCGGTGGTCAACTCCATCTCGCTCAAGGAGGGTGAGGAGAACTTTGTCGCGCAGGCCAAGCTGATCCGCAATTATGGCGCTGCCGTCGTCGTCATGGCCTTCGACGAGAAGGGGCAGGCCGACACCTATGATCGCAAGGTCGAGATCTGCCGGCGGGCCTACCGAATCCTGACGCAAGAGGCGGGCTTTGCGCCTGAAGACATCATCTTCGACCCGAATGTCTTTGCTGTCGCAACGGGCATTGAGGAACACGACAATTACGGCGTCGATTTCATCGAGGCGACGCGCACCATCCGCCAGGAGATGCCGCTGGTGCATATCTCGGGCGGGGTCTCGAACCTTTCCTTCTCCTTCCGCGGCAATGAGCCGGTGCGGGAAGCCATGCATGCCGTCTTCCTTTATCATGCCATTCAGGCGGGCATGGACATGGGCATCGTCAATGCCGGCCAGCTCGCGGTCTATGAGAGCATCGACAAGGATCTGCGCGAGGCCTGCGAGGACGTTGTCCTCAACCGTCGCCGGGATGGGACCGAGCGGCTGCTCGAGATCGCCGAGCGTTATCGCGGCACCGGCGAAGCCAAGGCCCGCACCCAGGACATGAGCTGGCGCGAATGGCCGGTCGAGAAGCGGCTGGAGCATGCGCTGGTCAATGGCATCACTGAATTCATCGAGATCGATACGGAAGAGGCGAGGCTTAGGGCGGATCGCCCACTGCATGTCATCGAAGGGCCGCTGATGGCCGGCATGAATGTCGTCGGCGATCTCTTTGGTGCGGGCAAGATGTTTCTGCCGCAGGTGGTGAAATCGGCGCGCGTGATGAAGCAGGCCGTCGCCGTGCTGCTTCCCTATATGGAAGAAGAAAAGCGCTTGAACGGCGGCACCGGCGAGCGCCAGGCGGCGGGCAAGGTGCTGATGGCGACCGTCAAGGGCGATGTGCACGACATCGGCAAGAACATCGTCGGCGTGGTTCTCGCGTGCAACAATTACGAGATCATCGATCTCGGGGTGATGGTGCCGGCGACGAAGATCCTCGAAGTGGCGAAAGCGGAGAATGTCGATGTCATCGGGCTATCCGGCCTGATCACGCCCTCGCTTGACGAGATGGTGCATGTGGCCTCCGAAATGCAGCGCCAGGGCTTCAATATTCCGCTCCTGATCGGTGGCGCGACCACGAGCCGTGTGCATACGGCGGTGAAGATCCATCCGCAATACAAGGCGGGGCAGGCGATCTATGTCACCGATGCCAGCCGCGCGGTCGGTGTTGTCTCCGCGTTGCTGGCCGAGGACGGCAACGAGACTTACGTTGATGCGATCAAGGGCGAATATGCTAAGGTGGCAGACGCCCATGCGCGGGCCGAGGCCGAAAAGCAGCGCCAGCCGCTGGCGTCTGCGCGTGCCAATGCGGTCAAGATCGACTGGTCGGCCTACATCCCGAAGAGGCCGAGCTTTACCGGAACCAAGGTGTTCGAGACCTATGACCTCGCCGAACTCGCCCGCTATATCGACTGGACGCCCTTCTTCCAGACATGGGAGCTGAAGGGCCGTTATCCGGCCATTCTCGAAGACGAGAAGCAGGGCGAGGCGGCGCGGCAGTTGTTTGCCGATGCGCAGGCGATGCTGGAAAAGATCATCACTGAAAACTGGTTCCGGCCATGTGCGGTGATCGGCTTCTGGCCGGCCAATGCTGTTGGAGACGATATCCGGCTGTTCAAGGATGACAGTCGCGCAGAGGAACTCGCAACCTTCTTCACGCTGCGCCAGCAGATCGCCAAGCGCGAGGGGCGGGCCAATGTCGCACTCAGCGATTTCGTCGCGCCTCTGGAGACCGGCGTTCCGGATTATGTCGGCGGCTTCGTGGTGACCGCGGGCATCGAGGAAGTGGCGATCGCCGAGCGCTTTGAGCGGGCGAATGACGATTATTCCTCGATCCTGGTCAAGGCGCTGGCCGACCGTTTCGCCGAGGCTTTTGCCGAGCGCATGCATGAACAGGTGCGCCGCGAATTCTGGGGTTACGCACCGGACGAGGCTTTCACGCCCGAGGAACTGATCTCGGAAACCTATGCCGGCATCCGCCCGGCGCCAGGTTATCCGGCGCAACCCGACCATACGGAAAAGGTGACGCTGTTCTCGCTGCTCGACGCGACAAAGGCAACTGGCGTGACGCTGACGGAGAGCTACGCCATGTGGCCGGGTTCTTCCGTGTCTGGCCTCTATATCGGCCATCCCGACAGCTACTATTTCGGCGTTGCCAAGGTCGAGCGGGATCAGGTCGAAGACTATGCAGCGCGCAAGGGCATGGAGGTGCGCGAGGTCGAGCGCTGGCTGGGGCCGGTGTTGAATTATGTGCCGAAGGCGGATGCCTGAGGGCTGATTGGCGCTACGGCCCCTCATCCCCCTGCCGGGACCTTCTCCCCGTAAACGGGGAGAAGGGGGCATCCCGCCGGCCGTCGCGTCATTCTCCCCGCCTGCGGGGAGAAGGTGCCCCGAAGGGGCGGATGAGGGGCCAAGCACGCTCACCCTCTGCGCAAACTCCCTCACAAACCGATTCCGAATTCGACGATAAGCTATTGAGGCAGATTCCTAATTGCCTTTTCGGCGCCTGTCCCAGCGTGGCGAGTAGCAAAGGTTTCCTTGCTGCTGCGATAGATAAGATTTTTCTCCGTCGTTTCGGCTGCCTTTAGGACGGCTCCCATCTTCGTGGCGACAGCGATGGACGCTGCGTTTTCGGGATGAATGACGTGAATGGCTTCGGCCCAGCCAAGCGTCTCAAAGGCCCAGACAAGGCAGGCTGTCGCTGCCTCGGTTGCATATCCCTGTCCCCAGACTTCGCGGCGAAACGCCCATCCAATCTCTCGCCCGGGCCAGCCGGGAGGAAACCATGCTCCTGCGCGGCCGATCCATCGGCCGGTTGCCTTCTCCAGGACCGAAAAATTGCTGTATCCTTGGATGGTCCAGGCTCCGGTAAAGAGGCACAGGTTGCGCCAGGCTCCAGCCTCATCCTGCGGCCCGCCCAGAAAACGTGTCACTTCCGCATCGGAGAGGAACGCGATCCAGGCCGGCAGATCCGAAGCATTGGGCGGGCGCAGGAGAAGGCGTTCCGTTTCTATCACTTGGCGTCTCCTCAGATGGCTCCGAAGATCGGTTAGTCTCCGAATGCGACAGCAGGATGATTGCGATTGGCCTTCACGCCTCCAATCGGAGCAGGATCGCCGTCGCATCGTCGCTCTGCTTGTAACGGGGAAATCTTAGCCCGTCGGGGTCGAGTTCCCGCTCATAGTGACGAAGCTCGGTGATAAGAGTTGGCAGCCCTGCTGTCGCTGCCCGCTGGATCAGCGTGGCGGGGTCGTAGAGCTTGTAGAGCGCGACCAGGTCGGCCACGCCGTCGGAGCAGAGAAGGGCGGTGGCGCCACCGCCATGGACGGGCACGTCTACCATAGCGAGGTGATCGGCGGCTTCCGGCACGATGCCGAAGGTCCAGGTGGCGCCATCCGGTGTGTTCTGCCGGGCGCGGCCGCGGCGCAGCTCTTCGAGCGTGGTCGGATCATCATTGGCGACGCCGGCGGCACCGATGCCGCCGACGCGGGCGATGTGCTTGGCGGCCTGGTGCTGCTCCCATTCATAGGCACCCGGGATCGGGATGACGAAGTCGGATTGTCCGTCGTCATGCAGGATGTACATGCAGCTGTCGCCGAGGCCGAACCAGCGGAACCCTGTCGGCGTTGCCTGCAATCCGGTCAGGCTGCAGAGCGGCCAGGCGTAACGCGGCTGGTCGCCGGCAAGCCTCAAGAAGACGTCGCGGGCTTCCTCAGAGATCTGCCGCAGAACCGTTACCGGATCGGCGGTGACGTTCAGGCGCTCAGTCAGACGCATGGTGCCAAATTCGGCGATCCAGGCGGCGTCAGAGCCGTAGCCTTCCATGAATTGGCGGTCGCCGAGCCCGGTTGCGCCGTCGAGCACGAAGGCGGAATTGTTGTTGTAGCCGAACCTGTCCTCGTTGGCGCGCCCCTGCTTGCCGGGGTCGGAAATCGTGTCGATGATCGAAATCTGGGGCATGGCACATCCGTCAGTTGGGTATGACCAGCCGTTGGTCTGGCTGTCGCCCTGACTAACACAGCAAAGGGGGATGCGTCAGCCGCCGGCGCTGCGGAAACGGTTCATGATCTCGGCGCGGATCGGATTGGTCATGACTTCGGCAACGCCGAATTCGAGCGGCGAGAGGCTGGCCTCATCCGGATTGATGACGGAGTTGGCCAGGATCTCCTCTGGCAGGAAGGCCTTGACCCTGTTGTCGACCACGGTGCCGCCATTGCAAAGATGTTCGCGGGCGGCGATTTGCGGGTCCATGAGATGGTTGATCAACGCGTGAGCCGCACGGGGGTTTTTCGCCTTGGTCGGGATGGCGAAGAAATCCGTCCAGATCTCGCCGCCATCGGAGCCGAGGCTGAAGCCGATGTCGCTGTCCTGGGTCAGCTGATAGGCGTCGTTGCTCCAGCACATAGTGAGCCAAGCTTCTCCGGCGCGCATGGCCGGCTGGTAGTCGCTGTCGATTGAATGGACGTGCGGTTTTAGTTGCATCAGCAATGTCTCTGCGGCCTGCAATTCGCCCGGATCGGAGGAATTGAAGCTGTGGCCGAGTGCCGCCAGCGCGCCACCGATCGTGGTCAGCTGATAATCATGGGCGATCGTGCGGCCGGAGGCCTCCGTCATCGCCGTGTCGAAGAAGGCGCGCCAGCTGGTGACCGGAGAGAGCATACCGGTGTTAAAGGCGATGCCGGTGGTGCCAGCATTTTTCGGCAAGGCATAATGGGCGCCGTCGATCACGGCGGGCGTGACATGGCGCTCCAGATGGGCGGCGCTGTCGAAGTTCGGGATCAGGGAGAGGTCGAGCTTCTGCAACATGCCCCGCTCGACATAAGGTGCGATCGCGTATTGGGTCGGCACGATGATATCCCAGCCTCGGCCGAGTTCCAAGGCGCGCATGGTGCCTTCGTTCGAGCCGATGATCGAGACGTCGACCTCGACACCGTAGATGCGGGTGAAATCCTCGAAAGTCTGGGGATCGTGGTAATTGGGCCAGGTTGCGACCGATACCTTGCGACCGAGACCTGTCGTTTCCGTCGCGGCACTCGGTTTTGGCGTGCCGGTGAGCAAGGCTGTGGCGGCAGCGAGTCCGGTCATTGAGAGAAAATGGCGGCGCGTGACAGAGCCACGCTTCAGACGCATGAACGCATCCATGAAGCTCTGCGGATCGATTTCGGGCGACCTGATCACCTTGCGCATGGCATCCTCGTCGTTTCTCAACCGGATGCCATTTGACCACAAAGGCGTTAACGAGTTTTCACCCGCCGTCGACAATTCGTCGACATGGATGCGTATGGTTCCTCTCAGATCATGCGGTCGATGATGCTGATGCCGCTTTCGGCAAACCGATCCATTTGGGTGAGCGCGATTGCACCTTCGGTGAGGGTCAACCGACGACCGATCAAGCGGGCAGGGTCTAGGCTGCCGGACAGGATCATCTGCATCATGGCGTCGTAGCGCCAGGACTGCATGCCATGGCTGCCGTAGATTTCCAGTTCCTGCGAGATGACGCGGGCCATGGGGATGGCGGGGGTCGAATGCACGCCGAGCATCAGGCCGACCTGCACATGACGGCCACGGCGGCGCAGGTTGGTGATGGAATTGCAGCATGTCTGCGGGTGGCCGAGCGCATCGACAGAAACATGAGCGCCGCCGCCGGTGACGTCACGCACGGCCTCGACGGTGTCGTGCACTTCACGGCTGTTGATGACTGTGCTCGCGCCGAGAGCCTTGGCGAGCGCAAGCTTGTCCTCGGCGATGTCGATGGCCACGACATTGGCGCCGAGCGCCTTGCCGATCATGATGGCGGAGAGGCCGACGCCGCCGCAGCCATGCACTGCCAGCCACTCGCCGCCCTTCAGGCGGCCCTGGTCGACGACGGCGCGGAAGGAGGTGGCGAAGCGGCAGCCGAGGCCGGCAGCGGTCTCGTAGGCGATCTCTTCGGGCAGGTGGACGAGGTTCTGGTCGGCGTAGTCGATCGCGACATATTCGGCGAAGGATCCCCAATGGGTAAAGCCCGGCTGGAACTGCTCTTCGCAGACTTGGCTGTTGCCGGAGCGGCATTCCTGGCAATGGCCGCAGCCGGAGACGAAGGGGACCGTCACGCGTTCGCCGACCTTGAAGCGCTTTACTTCGCGCCCGACCGCGGCAATCGTGCCTGCGAATTCGTGGCCGGGCACATGCGGTAGATTGATATCCGGGTCGTGACCCATCCAGCCGTGCCAGTCGCTGCGGCAAAGTCCCGTCGCCTTGACCGCGATCACGACGCCACCCGGCGTCGGTGTCGGATCGGGCAGGGTCCGGATGTCGGGCATGGCGCCAAAGGTTTCATAGTACACGGCGCGCATGGGGCTCTCCTCAGTCCTTACTCTGCTTTCTCGGCAGGTTCGCTTATGTCCTCATTCGGCGAGCAGGATCAAGGCGGAGGGATCGATTTTGATGCCGACTGTGCCACCGACGACCGGCGGCGCGCTGCCCGGATCGTTGAAGGTGTCGAAGGAGACGGTCTTGCCGCCGACATCGACGCGGGTGCGGATGACGGAGCCTAGGAACTGGCTTGATGTCACCGTGCCAGCGATCGTGGCGTCGGCTGGATCGGCGAGCGAACCAGCTTCCGGGCGCATGGCGAGCTGCAGGGCAGAGCCGTTTGCAGCGGGGATCTGCTCGTTGATCTTCAGCGTCTTCTCACCAATCCTGACGATGCCTGCTGCCTGGTCGGTGACCACGGCGTCAAGGACATTGAGCGTGCCGACGAAGGAGGCGACGAAGCGGGTGGTCGGGCGGTTGTAGATCTCGAAGGGCGTGCCGATCTGGTCGGCCTTGCCGGCATTCATGACGACGATGCGGTCGGAGATCGACAGCGCCTCTTCCTGGTCATGGGTGACGAAGACGGTGGTGATGCCGAGTTTCTGCTGGATCTGGCGGATTTCTTCGCGCAGCGAGACGCGGATCTTGGCGTCGAGGGCGGAGAGCGGTTCGTCGAGCAGCAGTACCTGCGGCTTGGGTGCCAGCGCACGGGCAAGCGCCACGCGCTGCTGCTGGCCGCCGGAGAGCTGGTAAGGGTAACGTTCCGCCAGGTGTTCGAGATGTATCAGCGCCAGCATTTCCTTGACGCGGGCATCGATGTCGGCGCGCGGCATGCCCGCGATCTTCAGGCCGAAGGCGACGTTGTCGGCGACGTTCATGTTGGGAAACAGCGCATAGGCCTGGAAGACCATGCCGATCGTGCGCTGGTTCGGCTTGAGGCTCGTCTGGTCCTTGCCGGCGATTTCGATCGTGCCGGCCGAGGGTGTTTCAAAGCCTGCGATCATGCGCAGAACCGTCGTCTTGCCGCAGCCCGACGGGCCGAGGAAGGAGATGAATTCGCCCTTGTCGATCGCCATGTTGAAATCATGCACGACCTTGGTCGCGCCGAAGGACTTCTGCAGATGGGTTAGTTTCAAAAAGGTCATGAAAAAGAGTCCTCAAGCCTGGCGGGGGGCTGTTTTCTGGAGGCGGGAAACGAGCTGGATCAGACCGAGGCAGCCCCAGGTGATGCCGAAGGCGATGACGGCGAGTGCGGCCGGCTCATAGGCGCGGTTTGCGCCCAGCAGCTGCATGTAGGGGCCGAAAGCCGGCTTGTTCAAAAGGGCAGCCATGGTGAACTCGCCGATGACTATGGCGAAGGTCAGGAAGGCGCCGGACAAGACGGCCACCAGCACATTGGGCAGGATGATCTTCGAGATGATGGTGAACCAACCGGCACCGAGGCTCTGGGCGGCTTCCGTCAGCGTGCCGATGTCGATGGTGCGAAGGCCCGTGTCGACCGCGCGGTACATGTAGGGCAGGGCGAGCGTCGCATAACCGAACATCAACAGGATGTCCGTGCCGAAGGCAGAGCCCGTGAGCGGGAGCCAGCTCGAGGTGTTGTAGAGACGGATATAGCCGAAGACGATGACGATGGCGGGGATGACCAGGGGCAGAAGCGTGACGAACTCGATATAGGGGCGCAAACGCGGCAGCTTCAGGCGGACCCAATAGGCAGTCGGGACGATCAGGAAGATGCCGAAGATGATCGTCATCAGCGCCATGGTGACCGAATAGGTGAAGGTCTCCTGGAAGCGCGAGTCTGCGAAGACCTTGGCATAGGCGTCGAAGGAGTATTCGCCGCGCCGCATCTTCAGCGAGAAATTGGTCATGCCGATGAGCGGCAGGAAGAAGTAGAGGAGGCCGAAGATCAGGGCCCCCCAGGCCCAGAACCGTTTCATTTCAACCACCTTTCGCTGCGTGCGCGCAGCCAGATATAGAGAGCGTTTGCAACGCCCGTGACAGTGATCATGCCGAAGGCAAGCGCGTAACCCAGATGTGGATTACCCAAAACGTCGCCGCGGATCTGGGCAAAGAGCAGGATCGGCGCGATGTTGAGTGAGGAGCCGGTCAGCGCGATTGCGGTTGCAACCGCGCCAAAGGCGTTCGCGAAAAGAAGGGCGATGGTGCCGAGGATCGACGGCAACAGGATTGGGAAGGCAACCAGCCGCCAGTACTGGAAATTGGTCGCTCCGAGGATCGAGGCGGCCTCGCGCCATTCGCGCTTCAGGCCGTCGAGTGCCGGCGTGATGATGAGGATCATCAGCGGGATCTGGAAAAAGAGATAGGTGAGGGTCAGTCCCCAAAAAGAAATTAGGTTGAAGCCCTGTAGGCGAAGATCAATTCCCAATTGGCTTTTCAAGAACACTGTGATGATACCCACCGGTCCCAGTGTTGCCAAAAATGCAAATGCGAGAGGCACGCCTGCGAAATTTGAAGCAACTCCCGAGAACGTCAGGAGCGGTCCCCTGATCCACTGTGGCAGGCCACCGAGTACGACGGCGGCGGCGACACCAAAGCCTATGAGGCATCCTAGGAGCGCCGAGGTCAGGCTGATCTTGATCGAGATCCAGTAGGCCCCCATGATCGATGGAATGAAAAGTCCACCGATGTTTTGAAATGTGAACGCACCTTCCGGTGTCTGGAAGGCGCCGACAACGATCTTCATCGTCGGCATGATGAGGAACAGGATCGTGAACACAGCAAAGGGAAGGACTCCCAGCCAATGCAGTGGGAGCCGTAAGCGCTTTCGATCAGACGCCCCCGGACTAACCTCGTTTAAAGACATGTCTGTTGCCCCTCGTCCGCTTATCCCACGGATCCTATACAATGCAATTGCCGCCCCGGTCGCAAGACCGGGGCGGCCAATATCGATCAAGATTTACTGGACGTTGGCGCCGACGATGCTGTCCCAGCCGCCGGTGACGGCCGCCTTGTTGGCATCGACTTCCTCCAGCGTCGGGAAGTAGGCCTTCTCGTAGGAAGCAGCCGGCGGCAGCTTGTCGAGCAGGGCCTGCGGGATCTTGCCGGCCTTCGACATGGCGTTGAAACGGGCCGGGTGGCAATAGCCGGCGAGCCAGCCGGTTTGGCCTTCGTCGGAATACAGGTATTCCATCCAGAGCTTGGCAGCGTTCGGGTGCGGTGCGTAAGCCGAGATACCCTGAACATAGACGCCGGCGAGAACGCCGGAGGCCGGAACGACGACTTCAACCGGCGGGTTGCCGGCGAGCGTGTCCTTGGCGGCAAGCGCGTTGTAGTCCCACATGACGATGATCGGAGTAGCGCCCTGTGCGAGAGTCCCAGATTTACCGACAGTCGGAACAAAGTTGCCGGCTTTGTTCAATTCGCCGAAGTACTTCAGGCCAGCTTCGCCCGCATCCTTGCCGGCTTTGGCACCCGATGCGAGACCTGCCGCGAGAACACCCAGGATGGCCTGGTTGGACGTGAGAGGAGGACCGGCAAGGGCCACCTGGCCTGCGTATTCTGGCTTCAGGAGGTCAGACCAGTCTGCCGGCGTATTGGCGACGAGGTCTTTGTTGACCAGGAAGGACATGACGCCGTAGTAGTCGCCGTACCAGTAACCTTCGGCGTCCTTCACTTCATTCGGGATTTCGTCCCAGGTGGAGACCTTGTAAGGCTGCAGCAGGCCTTCGGCCTTCATCTGCGGGCCGAAAGCGAGACCGACGTCGACGACGTCAGGAGCCTGCGGACCCTTGTTGTCCTTGTTGGCCTTGATGGCTTCGACTTCGTCTGCCGAACCGGCGTCCGGGTTCAGTTCGTTGACGGTGATTTCCGGATACTTCTTCTTGAAGCCATCGATCACAGCGCCATAACCGCACCAGTCGTGCGGCAGGGCGATCGTTGTCAGCATGCCTTCCTTCTTCGCGGCTTCGATCAGCTCGGCGCTCGGCTCGGCATAAGCAACGGCAGAGCTCGTCATGACCAGGGCGGTCGTGAGCGACAGGAATTTGCGGAAATTGGTGGTCACTGTGTTTCTCCTCTGAGGTTGGCAGCGATGCGGTTCACTTATGTGTCCATTGTTATCGTTGTGTGACGGATATCGGCCTTGTCTTATATGTCGCATAAGGCCGGCATCCCGTTTTTTCCTCCGTTCTGCTCAGCGAGGTTTGCGAAACAGGCGTGCCTGTTCGAAAAGCCCTTCGAGAGTGTTCATGCGTTCGCGCGTCTCGTTCCAGGACGAGCTCTGCACGGCTTCTATCAAGGCTTCCACGACGAAGAGCGTCACGACCGAGCTGTCCCAGGCGGAGGGTGCTTCGATGTGGAGCTTGAAACAGTTGGCGGCATATTGCGCCACCGGCGACATCCACTGGTCGGTGAAGACGATGATCTCCACGCCGTTGGCGCGGGCGACTTCGGCCAGCGTCGTCAGATCGGCCTCGTAGCGCCGGATATCGAAGATGACGAGGACGTCACCCTTCTGCATGTTGAGCACATGCTGCGGCCAGGAGCTGGCATTGGACGACATCAGCGTCGTCTTCGGCCGGATGACCTGCATGTGGGTGAAGAAGTATTCGGCAAGCGCGCCTGTGATGCGACCGCCGACGAAGTAGAGGCTGCGGTCGCGGTCGCCGAGCAGGCGTGCAGCTTCATCGAAGGTCGCGGTCTTCAACTCGCCAAGGGATTCCCGCAAATTGGACATGACCGCTTCAGCGAAACGGTTGAGGATATGGCGGTTGGGCGCATTGGCAGCCCAGCGGTCGTGTTTGGCGATCGGATTGGAGATCGTCGCTTCCAGTTCCTGGTGCAGATGCGCCTGGAATTCCGGATAGCCCTTGTAGCCGAGTTTCTGCACCATGCGGGCAACCGTCGGGGTCGACACGCCGGCGTTCTCGGCCACCGTGGTGATGCTGCCGAGCCCGGACACGGGATAGTTCTGCAGCAGGCTTTCCGCCAGCTGTCGCTCAGCACGCGTCAGCCCATTGAAATGGGCATGGATCACGTCCGATACGGTGTTGGACGCATTCAGCAAGGACCGAAGTCTCCCCTCAAGCCGATCTTTTGCCGGCTTTTGCGAGATTAAGCCTCGCTGTCACAATTGAGTCAACCGGCTCTTGAAGAGATTTTTTCAGAACCGGATTGACAGTGGCGCAACTGTGAAGAATTCTCTTCTTCAACAAAAGCAGCCGTAAGGCGCGGGGGACGACAGCATGCTGGTGAGGTCAGGAATCCTGACATCGGCAGACGGTGAAACCGTTGCCGTGGAAAACGCGAATGCCGCCGGCGCCGTCGTGCTGGTCTGCGAGCATGCGTCGCGACTGCTGCCGGCCGCTGCCGGCACACTCGGACTTTCGGCCGAAGCCTTGTCGAGCCACATCGCCTGGGATCCGGGCGCGCTCGCTGTTTCCCGCGCTTTGTCCGCAAAGCTGGATGCCGTGCTCATCCATCAGCGGTTTTCGCGGCTGATCTATGACTGCAACCGTCCGCCTGAATCGCCTGCCGCGATGCCGGAAAAGAGCGAAATCTACGACATTCCCGGAAACCGGGACCTCACGGTTGCCGAGCGGTATGCCCGCACGGCGGCCATTTATGTGCCTTTCCACGACCGCATCAGCGCCGAACTTGCGCGCCGGACTGGGGAAGGGCGCATGTCCGTGGTCGTGACCGTGCACAGCTTCACACCCGTCTATTTCGGCAAGCCGCGGGCTGTCGAAATCGGCATCCTGCACGATACAGACAGCCGTCTGGCGGATGGAATGCTGGAGGCGGCGAAAGGTGGGTCCTATCGGGTCGAGCGCAACTCTCCCTATGGCCCGGAGGACGGCGTGACCCACACGCTGCGCCTGCACGCCATTCCGGAGGAATTCGCCAATGTGATGATCGAGGTTCGCAACGACCTCGTGCGGGACGAGGCGGCGGTGGAGACCGTCTCCTCTTATCTCGCGGACTTGATTTCAGGAGCGCTCCAAAGGGTCGCATAAATCATTCAGCCGCTGGGCAAACCAAACATAAATGAGGGAACGGATGCCAGCATACGAGATCATGAGACGGGGACCGCGAATGCGATCCGGGGCGGTGGTTTTCTGATGCCACAAGCCCTTCAAACCTATGTGCGCGTCGTCGACGCATTCAATCGCCGGGTCGGTCGAATCGTCATGTATGGCGTCTTCGTCATGATGGGCATCCTGCTCTATTCGTCGATCTCGAAGACCATGTTCCTGCCTGCCAGTTGGACGCTGGAAATGGCACAGTTCATCATGGCGGGCTACTACCTTCTGGGCGGCGCTTATTCGCTGCAGCTCGACAGCCATGTGCGCATGGATCTGCTCTATGGGCGCTGGTCGCCGAAGGCAAAAGCGGTGGTCGATGTCGTCACCATCATGATGCTGTTCGTCTACCTGTTCTTCCTGCTCTATGGCGGCGTGTCGAGCACGACCTATGCGCTGCAATACGGCGAAACGAGCTACTCCTCGTGGTCGCCCTATATGGCGCCGGTCAAGATTGTCATGGTGATAGGTATCTTCCTCACCTTCCTGCAGGCCACCTCGATCTTCATCAAGGACCTTGCCACCGCGATGGGGAGGCCGCTGGCATGAGCGATGTTCTAAGCTATGAAATGATCGCGCTTCTGATGTTCTCGTCGATGATGATGTCGATGCTGACCGGTCAGCGCGTGTTTGCGACCATCGGTTTCGTCGGCGTCGTCGCGGCCGCCGTTCTCTGGGGCAATGGCGGCTTCGAAATGGGCTTCTCTGCCGGCATGAAGCTGATGAAGTGGTATCCGCTGCTGACGCTGCCGCTGTTCATCTACATGGGCTACATGCTGTCGGAATCGGGCATCGCGGAAGACCTCTACAAGGCCTTCCATGTCTGGTTCGGGGGGATGCCGGGCGGCCTGGCGGTCGGCACGATCGGCCTGATGGTGGTGATCTCGGCGATGAACGGTCTCTCGGTTGCCGGCATGGCCATCGGGGCGTCGATTGCGCTGCCGGAACTTTTGCGCCGCGGCTACGACAAGATCATGGTGTCGGGGGTCATTCAGGCCGGAAGCTCGCTCGGCATTCTGATCCCACCAAGCGTCGTGCTTGTGCTTTACGGCATGATCGCGCGCCAACCGGTGAGCCAGCTCTGGCTGGCAGGGGTGTTCCCCGGCCTGCTGCTGGCCACCCTGTTCTGTATCTACATCATCATCCGTTGCCGTCTCAATCCGGCGCTCGGGCCCGCCCTTCCGAAGGAAGAGCGCGACATGCCGATGATCGAGAAGCTGAAGCTGCTGCAGGCCGGCATTCTGCCTTTCCTCATCTTCTTCCTGATGATGGGGCTGTTTCTGATGGGTGTCACAAGCCTGGTGGAAAGCTCGGCAGTTGGTGCCCTCGGTGCTCTCTTCGCTGCCTGGTACAAGGGGCGCCTCACCAAGGCTGTCTGGAACCGGGTGCTGGAGCAGACGCTCGGCATCTCCTGCATGTTCATGTGGATCATTCTGGCGGCACTCTGCTTCGGCGCCGTGTTCGACGGGCTCGGTGCTGTCAAGGCGATCGAGACCCTGCTGGTCAACGATATCGGGCTTACGCCATGGCAGATCCTGATCATGATGCAGCTGTCATTCCTCGTGATGGGGGCGTTCCTTGACGACACGGCCATGCTGGTCATCGTTGCGCCGCTTTACATTCCGCTGGTCGGGAAACTCGATCTCGGGGTCGACAATGCATTGATCTGGTACGGCGTGCTCTACACGATCACCTGCCAGATTGCTTACATGACGCCGCCCTTCGGCTACAATCTCTTCCTCATGAAGGCGATGGCGCCGCCCGACATCCGGCTGATCGATATCTACAAATCGATCGTGCCCTTCGTGCTAATCCTGCTGCTCGGCATGGTGATCATCATGGTATTCCCGCAGATTGCCACATGGCTGCCGAGCCAGATCTATCTCAGAGGCTAACATTCCAATGACAAGAGGCCCGGCAAACGGGCCCGGCAACAGGACTACCCGCGGGACCTCAGATCCTGCGGGTCTCAAGAGAAACGAAGAACAGAGGGAAACAAAATGACCAACAGCAGACGTTCATTCCTGAAGACGGCCGCCATGGCGACGCCCGCCGTTCTGGCAGCCCCTTACGTCAAGGCCCAGGACAAGAAGATCACCTGGCGCCTTCAAACCTATGCCGGTGCGGCACTCGCCGAATTTGTCATCCGCCCGGCCGTCGACGCCTTCAACAAGGCGGCAAACGGCGAGATGGAAATCCAGCTCTACACGGCTGACCAGCTGGTTCCGACCGGCGAACTCTTCCGCGCCATGCAGGCAGGCACCATCGACGCCGTCCAGTCGGACGACGACTCGATGAACTCGCCTGTTGATATCAAAGTGTTCGGCGGCTACTTCCCCTTCGCCTCGCGCTACAGCCTCGACGTGCCGACGCTGTTCTACGAATACGGCCTCGCCGAGATCTGGGACGAAGCCTATACGGAAGTCGGCGTGAAGTGGCTGTCGGCCGGCGCCTGGGATCCGTGCAACTTCGCCACCAACAAGCCGATCACCAAGCTCGACGACCTCAAGGGCCTTCGTGTCTTCACCTTCCCGACGGCCGGCCAGTTCCTGTCGCAGTTCGGTGTCGTTCCGGTCACCATCCCATTCGAAGACGTGCCGGTCGCCATGCAGACCGGGGAAATCGACGCGATTGCCTGGTCCGGCATCACGGAAGTCTTCACTTCCGGCTGGGTTGATGTGACCAAGTACTTCCTCACCAACAACGTCTCTGGCGGCTGGGCAGGTTCTTTCTTCGCCAACGCCGACCGCTGGAAGGAGGTCCCCCCGCATCTTCAGACGCTGTGGCAGATGTGCATGGATTCGTCTCACTACAAGCGTCTGCATTGGTACTGGGGTGGCGAAGCGCGCCTGCGTGCCGAAGGTGGCCGTCTTGAGCTCACCAGCATTCCGGACGCCGAATGGAAGACGGTCGAAGATGCCGCGCATGTCTTCTGGGAAGAGGTCGCCAAGCAGACGCCGCGCACCGGCAAGGTCGTCGAGATCCTGAAGAAGTACAACTCCGACATGGAAAAGGCCGGCAAGCCTTACCGTTACGGCTGACACACGACACGGCGATCCGGCTTCGGCCGGGTCGCCTTCATAAAACAAGACGGCATGAGCCAATCGTCGCCCTGGGAACACCGAGATGAGCACTTACACATTCGAAGATCTGAAAAAAGACGTCGCCGAGGGGCGCATTGACACGGTTCTGGCGTGTCAGGTGGACATGCAGGGTCGTTTGATGGGCAAGCGCTTCCAGGCGGAGTTCTTCGTCGAAAGCGCCTGGAAGGAAACCCACAGCTGCAACTATCTGCTCGCTACCGACATGGAGATGGAAACCGTCTCCGGCTACAAGGCGACCAGCTGGGAGAAGGGCTACGGCGACTATACGATGAAGCCGGATCTTTCGACGCTGCGTCGCATCCCCTGGCTTGAAGGCACTGCGCTGGTTCTCTGTGACATGCTTGATCACGCGACCCATGCCGAAGTGCCGCATTCGCCGCGCGCCATCCTGAAGAAGCAGGTCGCCCGGCTGGAAGCCATGGGCATGAAGGCCTTCATGGCGACCGAACTCGAATTCTTCCTCTTTGACCAGACCTATGATGCGGCGCGGCTTTCCGGTTATCGCGATCTCAAAATGGTCTCGGGCTATAACGAGGACTACCACATCTTCCAGACGACTAAGGAAGAAGACGTGATGCGTGCGATCCGCAAGGGTCTGCAGGGTGCCGGCATCCCGGTCGAGAATTCCAAGGGCGAGGCTTCTGCCGGCCAGGAAGAGATCAATGTCCGCTATGCTGACGTGCTGACCATGGCGGACCGGCATGTGATCATCAAGAACGGCTGCAAGGAAATCGCCTGGTCGAAGGGCAAGGCGATCACTTTCCTTGCCAAGTGGCATTACAACGCTGCCGGCTCCTCCTCGCACATTCACCAATCGCTGTGGTCTGCCGACGGCAAGACGCCGCTGTTCTACGACAAGGACGGCGAATACGGCATGTCGGAGGTGATGCGGCACTACATGGCAGGGCTTCTGGCGCATGCCGGCGAGTTCACCTATTTCCTCGCGCCCTACATCAATTCCTACAAGCGTTTCGTCGCGGGGACCTTTGCGCCGACCAAGGCGATCTGGTCGAAGGACAATCGCACAGCCGGCTACCGCTTGTGCGGCGAGGCGAGCAAGGGCATCCGCGTCGAATGCCGCGTCGGCGGTTCCGACCTCAATCCCTATCTTGCCATGGCGGCGCTGCTGGCTGCCGGGATCGACGGGATCGAGAAGAAGATGGCGCTAGAGCCGGAATTCTCGGGCGATGCCTATGGTGCAAAGGAGGCTCGGGAGATTCCGCGGACATTGCGGGCGGCTGCAGAAACGCTTCGGAATTCGGTCATGCTGCGCGCCGCTTTCGGTGAAGACGTGGTCGACCACTACGTCCGGGCGGCGGAGTGGGAGCAGGAGGAATATGACCGTCGGATCACGGACTGGGAGGTGGCGCGGGGTTTTGAACGGGCTTGAGATAATCGCAATTTCCTTCCGGTGAATTGTCGAAAAGTCAATATCGTGTTACGTTTCCGCATGTTGAGTTGGAGGCATTGCGATGGCGATAGATAGCGAGTGGTTTTACCAACAACTGGAGGACAAGGGGTCTTCGGCTCGGGAACTGGCAGCCTTTCTCGGCCTCGACCCGAGTTCAATCTCGCGCATGCTGAAGGGCGACCGCAAAATGAGCGCCGAGGAGCAGGATGCAATTTCCGTCTTCCTTGGTGTGCCGCTGGAGATTGTGGCGATGCACCGCCGCGGCGATGGGGTGTTTATCGGCTTTGAGGAGGAGAAGCAGAATCCCTACGAGCTTTATCCCGGCAGCCCGCCCGGCTGGAAGCCGACCGGCAAGATGTTTGGCCCGGAGGACATAATCTACAAGGACGGCAAACGCTGGATGGAGAAGGATGACGGAACGCTGGTTGAGCTTCATCCCATATTTGGATCCATGGCGGGTACGATCACGATCATGCCAGGTGTTGATTTGACCGCACCCATGGATTGGGATGTGGAATGGGGTGAAAAGCTCTACAATGAGTAACGGCCTCCTGTTGGATACCTGCGCAGTCATTTGGATGACACATAAGGAGTTCGTTGCACCGGAGGCACGCGACGCCGTGAATGATTGCCAAACTATGGGAATTCCCGTTTTCGTCTCGGTCGCGACGGCATGGGAAATGGCGATGTTGGTGTCAAGAGGGCGTATTCGTGAGACGCAAGATGCGAAGCGTTGGTATGACGGCTTCCGGCAGGAGGCGGCGATAGATGAGCAGCCGGTGACAGCTGATACATTCATTGCCTCTTGTTTCCTGCCGCAGCCGATCCACAAGGACCCGATCGACCGTATCCTGATCGCCACGGCGCGGACATATGATTTGACGATCGTGACCCGTGATCGCGCCATTCTGACCTATGGCGCGGCGGGTCATGTGAAAGTACTGGCCTGCTAGGCCGAAGGAGCAAGTGAAGATGACGATGATCCAATGTATTTCGCCGATCGACGGATCGGTTTACGCCGAGCGACCGGCCATGTCGCTGGAGGCTGCCACCGAAGCCGTCGGGCGTGCGCGCAAAGCACAGAAGGCCTGGGCGCGTCGGCCTCTGGAAGACCGCGTTCAGCTTGTGCTGAAGGGAGTCGCGCGCCTCAACGAGATGTCGGACGAGGTGGTGCCGGAACTCGCCCATATGATGGGCCGACCGATCCGCTATGGCGGCGAATACAAGGGTTTTAACGAGCGCTCCAACTATGTGGCAAACGTTGCTGCCGACGCGCTCGCTCCGCTGGTCGTTGAAAACAGCGCAAGCTTCGAGCGCCGGATCGAGCGCGAGCCGCATGGCGTCGTCTTCGTCATCGCGCCGTGGAACTATCCCTATATGACCGCGATCAACACGATCGCGCCGGCGCTGATGGCCGGCAACACCGTTGTCATCAAACACGCGACCCAGACGCTGCTCGTCGGCGAGCGCATGGTGCGCGCCTTTGTAGAGGCCGGCGTGCCTGACGATGTGTTCATCAACCTCTTCCTCGATCACGCCACGACCTCGGCGCTGATCGCTGCCGGCAACTTCAACTTCATCAACTTCACCGGTTCTGTCGAAGGCGGGCGCTCGATCGAGCGGGCTGCAGCCGGCACCTTTGCCGGCCTCGGTCTTGAGCTCGGCGGCAAGGACCCAGGTTACGTCATGGAAGACGCCGACCTGGACGCGGCCGTCGATACGCTGATGGACGGCGCGACCTACAATTCCGGCCAGTGCTGCTGCGGCATCGAGCGTATCTATGTGCATGAGAGCCTCTACGACGCTTTCGTCGAGAAGTCGGTGGCCTGGGTGTCGAATTACAAGCTCGGCAACCCGCTGGACCCTGAAACGACGCTCGGGCCGATGGCCAACAAGCGTTTCGCCAAGGTCGTGCGCGAGCAGATTTCTGATGCAGTCTCCAAGGGCGCCAAGGCGCTTGTCGACCCCAAGCTCTTCCAGGCCGATGACGGCGGCGCCTATATCATGCCGCAGGTACTCACCAACGTTGACCACTCCATGGCCTTCATGAAGGACGAGACCTTTGGTCCGGCCGTCGGCATCATGAAGGTGAAGAGCGACGAACAGGCGCTCGGCCTGATGAATGACAGCCCCTATGGCCTGACCGCATCGCTCTGGACGCAGGACCCCGAGCGCGCCGCTCGTATCGGCCGCGATATCGAGACCGGCACCGTGTTCATGAACCGCGCGGACTATCTCGACCCGGCGCTGTGCTGGACCGGCGTCAAGGAAACCGGCAAGGGCGGTTCGCTTTCCGTGCTCGGCTTCCAGAACCTTACCCGTCCGAAATCCTACCACCTGAAGAAAGTCACGAAATGAACATCGTCGCCAATTGGAGCTACCCCACCGCCGTCAAGATGGGACGTGGCCGCATCAAGGAACTGGCGGACGCCTGCAAGTTGCTCGGCATGAAGAAGCCGCTGTTGATTACCGACCGGGGTCTGGCGCCGATGGGGATCACGCAGACGGCGCTCGACGTCCTGGAAGAGGCGGGCCTCGGCCGTGCCATCTTCGCCGATGTCGATCCGAACCCGAACGAGAAGAACCTCGAAGCCGGCATCAAGGCCTATAAGGATGGTGGCCATGACGGTGTCGTCGCTTTCGGCGGCGGCTCTGGCCTCGATCTTGGCAAGTGCGTGGCCTTCATGGCTGGCCAGACACGGCCTGTCTGGGACTTCGAGGATATCGGTGACTGGTGGACCCGCGCCAATTCTGACGGCATTGCCCCGATCGTCGCCGTGCCGACGACCGCCGGTACCGGTTCGGAAGTCGGCCGAGCCTCGGTCATCACCAACTCCGTCACCCATGTGAAGAAGATCATCTTCCATCCGAAGTTCCTGCCCGGCGTGGTGATCTGCGACCCGGAACTGACCGTCGGCATGCCGAAGATGATCACTGCCGGCACGGGCATGGACGCGTTCGCCCATTGCCTGGAAGCCTATTCCTCGCCCTTCTATCATCCGATGAGCCAGGGCATCGCGCTTGAGGGAATGCGGCTGGTCAAGGAATTCCTGCCGCGTGCCTATAAGGACGGAACCGATCTCGAGGCCCGCACCAACATGATGTCGGCGGCTGCCATGGGCGCCACCGCCTTCCAGAAGGGGTTGGGCGCCATCCATGCGCTGTCGCACCCGATCGGCGCTGTCTACAACACGCATCACGGGATGACCAATGCCGTTGTCATGCCGCCGGTGTTGAAGTTCAACCGGCATGTCATCGAGGACAAGATCGAGCGGGCGGCTGCCTATCTCGGCATCGCCGGCGGCTTCGACGGCTTCTATGACTACGTGCTTGCGCTGCGTGCCGAACTGCATGTCCCGGAAAACCTGACGGCGATGGGCATTGCCAATGACCGGATCGACGAGCTCTCGGCCATGGCGATCGAAGACCCGAGTGCTGGCGGCAATCCGGTCAAGATGACGCTTGAGAACACCAAGCAGCTGTTTGCCGACTGCTTCTGAAACATCCGCATTCGATTGCATTGGGACCCCGTCATTCCGTGGCGGGGTCTTTTCGTTTCGTTTGGTCTGAGAGCGACACTGCGGGAAATGGTCCAAGGGAAGGCCAGGCGCACGATCCTGGCACGAGGGGGCTGGATGCATCAGCTCTCCAAACATTCTTTTTGATTTCTGAATATACAAGCTTTTTCCGTTGCTTCTCCCCAATTTGGGGGAGGTTCCGGTGGTTGGCGTTTGCGGTTTATTAACCATGATTGACCATCATGGAGACACGTGGCGCCAATGACGAGGGTTGCCCCAGAGCGATGAAGCGCTCGGAACAGACCCCTTGAGGAACAAGCATGCCAGTCATTTCATTCGCCAATGCCAAGGGTGGCGCCGGCAAGACCACTGCAGCACTGCTGCTCGCCACGGAACTGGCACATCAGGGCTATCGCGTCGCGATCCTCGACGCCGACCCGCAGCGCTGGATCAGCCAATGGTATGAAATGTCCGGTCCGCAGCACAATATCGAAGTGGTTTCGGAAGTCTCGGTTGCCTCCGTTCAGGGGCATATCCGCGAGTTGTCGCGCACAAATGATTACATCATCATGGACCTTGCCGGCGCCCGCGATGCCATGGTGACGACGGCCGTCGGCCTGTCGGATCACGTGATGATCCCGGTGCAGGGCTGTGCCATGGACGCCAAGGGCGGCGCGCAGATCCTCGACCTGATCAAGATGATGGAAGACACGGGCAATCTGGTCATCCCGCATTCCGTGGTGCTGACCCGCGTCACCTCGATGGTAACGACGCGCGCATTGCTGACGATCAAGGGGCTTCTGGCTGCCCGCGGCGTCAATGTCGTCAACACCCCGATTGCCGAGCGCAGCGCCTTTCGCGAAATCTTCGACTGTGGTGGCACGCTGTATTCGATGGATGCAGCGAAGATCAGCAATCTCGACAAGGCCCAGGATAACGCCAAGGCATTCGCCAGCGAGGTCCTGCGGCTGCTGCCGGTCAAGATCATCCGCTCCGCACAGCCGCGCCGGCTGTTTCGCCTGGTCCGCAGCGCCGCCTGAGTTATTCTCCCTACAGCGCAAATTCTCAACCGCCGGTTCTGCCGGCGGTTTTTTTATGGGCGCTGTGCGAACAGAAAAGCCGCGAGTGGAATGCTCGCGGCTTTCGGTTGTTACGTTCCAGGTGGCGTGGGGTCAGTCGACGAATTCGACCGTGACGCCGGCCTTCACCATCTTGGCCAGTTCCGTCGCGTCCCAGTTGGTCAGGCGAATACAGCCATGGCTCTGGGTGCGGCCGATCTTGGATGGTTCCGGCGTGCCGTGAATGCCGTAGGTTGGCTTGGACAGTGCAAGCCAGACCGTGCCGACAGGGCCGTTCGGACCCGGCGGGATCTGCAGGACCTTGTCATTGGTGCCCTGCTGGAAGTTGATCTTCGGATTGTAGGTGTAGCCGGGATTGAGGGCGATGCGCTCGATCGTCACCGTACCCGATGGAGAGGGGGTGTCGGTCGAGCCGATGCTGGCGGGGTAGGCGGCGACCAGATTGCCGTCGGCGCCGTAAGCGAAGACCTGCTTCAGGGCCTTGTCGGCGACAATGCGGGTGACGCTGCCGGTCTTGGCCGGGCCAGGTTCGATGACCTTGATGATCGTGCCAGGAATGGTGAAGTCGACGCCGGGGTTGAGTTCGCGCAGATAGGCCTCGTCCATGTGGAATTTCTCGGCCAGCATCTCGACCGTCGAGGTGTAGGACAAGGCCGGCAGCTGGGCCTTGTGGCTGTAATCCTCGGGGATCGCCGCGACATAGGGACCGGCTGCGTCGCCGGCCGTGATCGTATAGCTGTTGATGGCCAGGCCGCCGGACAGCCGCAGGCGCTCCAGGATGTCCTCGGCATTGTTCGGGTCGAGCGTCTCGCCGGTCATCGTCTGCCAGGCGACAATCGCCTTGTTGACATTCTGGCCCAGCTTGCCGTCGATTACGCCCGGAGAAATGCCCTCGCGGTCGAGGAAAACCTGAAGTGCGGTGATCTCAAGGCGAGAGAGGTTGCTCTTCACCGGGATATCGGGCGTTACTGTGCGAGCGGGACCGTTGTCGGTCGGAGGGGCCATGTCCGGGCCGCCATAGGGCATGTCGGAGGGCAGCCCATCGAGCGGCTGGCGATCGATGGGACCGGCATCGGGGATCGAGGCCGTGGTGACGTCGTCGTCCCAGCCGCGCGGTTGCGCCTGTTCGCCCCGATAGGGATCACGATAGGGGTCGACTACGCCCGGGAGCGCGCGCGCCTGATCTTCCCGTGCGGGCGGATAATAGCTCTCGGCTGGGATTTCGGTGGCGACCAGATTGCCGAAGCGGTCGATCAGCACGGTGCGACCCATGCGGTCGCGGCTGATTACGACTTCGCCCTCTTCCGGGATGTAGTCGAGAATATCACCGTCCGGGGACACCAGAAGTGTCTGTGACTTGCGATAGTCGTAGGCGGATTGCGCCCAGGTGGCGCCTGCGGTCGCCAGCGACGTGGCTGCAAGAGCCATCATGAGCAAGCCTGATTTCCTGATATTGTGCACGGTTCGGTTTCCTCGTCTCTGCGGGCGACAAACGCGACAAATTTGACACTAATGTGGAAAAGGTGAATTCATAATGAATATTCGATTAACTTGCTGTGGGGGCAGGGAGGAACCGCGCAACCGATACCATGTTCCGGGTGTCGATGCGGTCGCCTGAGGGGGGACGATGCAGGACCGATTGAGAATGGAAGCCTTTCTGCCTTACCGGCTTATCCGGGTTGCAGACCGATTCGATACGGCCTTTTCGAACTTTTGCGGTCGCGAGGACGAATTGTCCTGGTCCGAATGGCAAGTTTTGTGGTCTCTCGGAGAAAGCTCGCCGATCACGGCCAAGGCGATATCGATGCATTCGGGCCTTTCAAAGACGAAGATCAGCCGGGCGGTGAAAGTGCTGGAAGACCGCGGTTATGTGTTGCGCAAACGCGACCGGATCGATCGGCGGTTCGAACTCCTGTCGCTGACGGAGGAGGGGCTGCAGCGTTTCGATCGGCTTGAGCGCTGTGCGCATGCGTTCCAGCATTGGCTTGAGCAGTCGGTCAACATCGCCTATCTGTCGTCGCTCGACAGTGGCCTTGCCGGGCTCGAACAGCTGGCGGCCGCCGGACATATGCAGATCGCCGCACCGGCGATCGAGGAAACCATCGCATGATTTCTTTCCGTGGTTCGCGCGGACCATCGCTTAGCCTCGATGAAAGCTCCGTCTTCGACATTGGGTCGTGTGTCGTGGATGGGGTGGACCTTTCGCCCGGACGTGCCATTCCTGATGATGGCGATCCGCGCATCGACCATTCTCTCGAAGGCTTTCTGTTCACCTGCGGGCCGGATCATATCCGGCACCCTCAGCCGATTGACGATGGCATCGGCCGTTATCCGCTGCATGGGTCTTTCTCGGCGCATCCGGCCGAGGCGATTGCGATCTCAAGCGATGGCGATGACCTGATTGCGGCTGCGCGGGTGCCTGTCGATCTGGCCGATGGCGGACGGGCGGAGCTGCGCCGGCAGTGGCGGATCAAGGGCGACAGCGGTGAGGTGCAACTGGCCGACGAGGTGGTGAACACCAGCGACACGGCCATTCCGGTGTTCCTGATGTATCACATCAATCTGGGCGCCAAACATTTCGACGAAGGCACGGCGCTCGAAGGTGCTATGTTGGAGAACGGTGGATTTCCCTGGACCTTTGGCGAGGGCGATGGCGGTCTCTTCTGCGTGCCCGCCGGCCATGGCGGCTGGGCTGAGTTGAGGCTTGGGCCGATGGCGGCGATCGGCGGCAAGCGGCTGAAGGTGCGGTTTCGCACGGATACCTTGCCCTATCTCCAGGTCTGGCGAAACCAGAAGGCGCCGGCGCATGTGCTCGGTATCGAGCCGGTGTCGCATCGCCTGGCCAGCCGCCAAGACCTGGAGCAATCGGGTGAATTCGTGATGCTGCAGCCGGGCGAGAGCCGGCATTACGGGCTGGCATTCTCGTTTTCCTGATCTCCACAGGATGATGCGAACGGTTGGCCGAACGCTCGCCGACATTGACGCGTCGGGGCGCCCGTCGTAGATGTTGCGCCCACGGTTTTGACGAGGTTGCGCGGATGAACATCAGGCAGATCAACGAGGAATATTCGGTCACCGGCCAGATCACGGTCGAGGAGCTGGATGCGATCAAGGAGCTCGGCTTCAAGTCGATCGTCTGCCACCGTCCTGACGGTGAGGAATTCGGCCAGCCGGAATTTTCAGCCGTTGCCAAACGCGCGGGCGAACTGGGCCTCAAGATCAAGCATGTCCCGGTCGGGCCGATGGGTGTCACGCCTGACGCCGTGGCCGACATGGTCGACGCGCTCGAAGAATTCGACAAGCCGATGCTCGGCTATTGCCGTTCCGGCGCGCGCTCTGCCGCGACCTACGAACACGCGCTGCGCCAGCGCGGCTGACCTTTTCCATTCTTGATCAGGGGCCGGGCAGCACAGCCCGGCCTTCGTTTTTTCCATCACACAAGCCAGGAGTATAATCATGTCCATCAAGCGTATCGAGCCGGGCAAGCGCATGAGCGGCGCCGTCGTTCACGGCAACACCGTGTATCTGGCCGGCCAGGTCGGCGAAGGCTCGTCCGTTACCGAACAGTCGAAGTCGGCACTCGCCGAAGTCGACCGCCTGCTGGCTGCTGCCGGCTCGGACAAGTCGAAGATCCTGCAGACGATCATCTACCTCTCGGACATGTCGACCTTCGGCGAAATGAACGCCGTCTGGGAAGCCTGGATCGATCCTGCAAACCCGCCGGCACGCGCCACCAGCGGCGCTCCGCTCGCGACCCCGGATTACAAGGTCGAGTTCATCGTCACCGCTGCCATCTGATTTTTCAAGGCAACGTACAGAATGCAAAAAGGCCGGGAGCGATCCCGGCCTTTTTTGTTTTCTCCGCCGGTTGCTCGGGGCTCATGGGCTGGCGGACTTGTGTCTCTTCCCAAGAAGCCAGGAGAACAGACGCCCGTCGATGGAGAGCAGCCCGAGCGCGATCAGGCCCATGCCCGCGAGATGGTTCGCGGCTAGTCTTTCGCCGAGAAACAGATAGCCGAGCAGGATGGCGCTGACCGGGATGAGCAGCGTGACCAGCGAACTATTGATCGCGCCGCCGACCGCGAGGATGTGGAAGAAGATGATATAGGCGAGCGCCGTGGAGAGCAGCCCGAGGCCCAGAAGCGCGGCGACGGTCGTCATTCCCGGCATCGGCAGATGCCAGGGCGCATCGACCAGGGCGACGATCGGGATCATCATCAGCGTCGTTGCCGACACCTGGCCGAAGGCACCGGTCGCTGGCGATATGCCCATACGCCGGAAGCGCCGCCCGAAGACGCCCGCGAAACCATACGAGAGGGCCGCACCAAGACAGGCGAGCAGGGGCAGCAAAGGAATGCCCTCGGTTTTCATGGCGTTGCCCGACATCAGCACCGCTACACCGGAGAACCCAAGCGCGATACCAGCGAGCTTGTTGCGCGTCATGCCTTCATCCGATGTCAGAAAATGGGCGACAAGAATGGAGAAGATCGGCGTGGTCGCGTTCAGGATCGAGGCGAGGCCGCTGGCAATCTGGGTCTGTCCCCAGAACAGCAGCGTGAAGGGAATGAGATTGTTGAGGAGACCCATGCCGAAGAATGCGGTCCAGGTGGTGGCGTCTGCGGGAATGGGCTGGTGGCGGATGCGCAGATAGACGAACAAAGCCAATGCCGCGATCGACACGCGGGCCAGGACGACTGTGAGCGGCGGCAGTTCGGAGAGGGCAACCTTGGAAAAGAAGAAGGAGCCGCCCCAGAGGACCGAAAGTGCCAGGAGAAGAGCCCAGTCGAGAAGGCCCATGGATTGGTTTTGCTGCATGCTGTGCTTCCAGGTTTTGGTCAGTTGACCATGAGTGAACCTCAGGGCCGCGGTTTGCTCGCCGGATTCGGACTCGGTCCTTTTTGCGCCTTGCGCACTGGTATAGTCTTCAAGACATGAAGCTGGATATGACCCAATGTGAGCAGGCATGGCTTGCGCGTGACCCCGAGTTCGATGGCCGGTTCTTCATCGGCGTTCGAACAACCGGGATTTATTGCCGTTGCGTCTGTCCGGTGCGTCAACCTTATCGCTGCAATATCGAATTCCTGCCGAGTGCGGCAGCGGCTGAACTTGCGGGCTATCGTCCATGCCTGCGCTGCCGACCGGAAACGGCGCCTTTCAGCCCTGCCTGGAAGGGCAGTGCTGCGATCGTCGAAAGGGCAGCAAGACTGATCCGCGACGAAGGCGCGCTCGACGCGCCGGGTGCAACCGTCGAACTGCTCGCCGCTCGCGTCGGCGTGGGCGGGCGGCATCTGACGCGGCTGTTTCAGAAACATCTCGGCGCAAGCCCGCTCCAGGTGGCAAAGACCGCGCGGGTGCAGCGCGCCAAGCGGCTGCTCACTGGAACGGATATGGCGATCACCGAAATCGCGCTGCAGGCGGGATTCGGAAGCGTCAGGCGGTTCAATGCCGTGTTTCAGGAAGTCTATCGGAGGCCGCCGACGGCAATCAAACGGAGCCTGTCGGCGCGGCAGTCCTGATGGATGCGTCGCACTGCATCATTGTCTGTTGAAGACAGAACGGCCGGGAGCGATCCTGGCCGTTTTCGTTTTGATTCAACTACCTGTCAGGCTTTGTTGCGAATTTGAGTCAAGGTACGGGTTGGCGTGATCGCTTCCGGATCGAGCTTGATCTCGATGATCGCGGGTTTGCCGGAGGCGCGGGCACGCAGGAAGGCGGGGGCGAAATCATCAGTCGTCTGGACGGTTTCGCCGTGGCCGCCATAGGCCTTGGCGAGAGCCGCGAAATCGGGGTTCGTGAGATCTGTGGCGCTGACGCGGCCCGGATACTCGCGCTCCTGATGCATGCGGATCGTGCCATACATGCTGTTGTTGATCACGAGCGTGATGATCGGCAGGTTGTAGCGGATGGCGGTCGCGAATTCCTGGCCATGCATCATGAAGCAGCCGTCACCGGCAAAGCAGACGACCTCGCGCTCCGGGAAGAGCTGCTTGGCGGCGACGGCGGCCGGCAGGCCATAGCCCATCGAGCCCGAGGTCGGGGCTGCCTGGGTGTTGAAGGCCTGGAAGCGGTGGAAGCGATGGAGCCAGGTGGCGTAGTTGCCGGCACCGTTGGTGAAGATGACATCCTTGGGCGTATTCGCTTCGATCCATTCCATGATCTCGCCCATCTGGACCTGGCCGGGGCTCGACTTCGGCGGGGTCGACCAGGCGAGGTAGGCGGTGTGCATAGCCTCTGTACGCTCGGACCATGCCGGTGAGGCAGGTGCTTCAAGGGCGGCCAGGGCCGATACAAACTCTTCCGGCGCGGCACAGATGGCGAGATCGGCGCGGTAGACTCGGCCGAGCTCCGACGGATCCGGATGGATATGGACGAGTTTCTGCGCCGGGTAGGGGATGTCCATCAGCGTGTAGGAGGAGGAGGGCATTTCCGAGAAACGACCGCCGAGCAGGATCAGCAGGTCGGCTTCCTTCACTTCCCTGGCCAGCGCCGGGTTGATGCCGATGCCGACATCGCCGGCGTAGGACGGATGCAGGTGGTCGAAGAGCATCTGGCGGCGGAAGGAGCAGCCGACGGGCAGCTTGAACTTTTCGGCAAAGGCCTGGATGCCGGCGACCGAAGTCTCGCTCCAACGTGTACCCCCGAGGACGACCATGGGGCGCTTGGCGGTCTTCAGCATTTCGCCGAGGGCGGCGATCTGGGCCGGACCGGGATGGGCCTCTACGGGCGTGTAGGGCTTCGCTTCCGGAGCTTCGACCTCATCGAGCAGCATGTCTTCCGGCAATGTCAGCACAACCGGGCCTGGGCGGCCTGAGGTGGCGACGGCAAAGGCGCGGGTGACGAATTCGGGGATGCGGCGGGCGTCGTCGATCTCGCCGACCCATTTGGCGAACTCGGTGAAGGCGCGGCGGTATTCGACTTCCTGGAAAGCTTCGCGCTCCTTCATGTCGCGGCCGATCTGACCGATGAAGAGGATCATCGGGATCGAATCCTGCTTTGCGACATGCAGGCCGGCCGAGGCGTTTGTGGCGCCCGGGCCGCGGGTCACCATGCAGATGCCGGGCTTGCCGGTGAGGCGGCCCCAGGTGTCGGCCATCATCGCAGCACCCCCTTCCTGGCGGCAGACCAGCGTCTCGATGCCGCTGTCCTTCAGCGCGTCGAGGACTGCCAGATAGCTTTCGCCGGGAACGCAGGACACACGCTCGACGCCGTTGGCCTTCAGGGCTTCAACGATCAGGGCTCCGCCGGTTCTCTTCATTGGGTCTTCCTTTCCAGCTCGGCCAGTTCGGCCAGAATTTCATCGCCGTGCTCGCCAATGCGCGGGCTCGGGCGCTCGTAGCGCAAGGGGGTCTCGGAGAGCACGATCGGCGTGCGCACGCTTGGGATCACGGTGCCCTTGTCGTCCGTGAGTTCGATCTTCAGGCCACGCGCCTGAACCTGCGGGTCGGCGAACATTTCCTCGATCGAGTTGATCGGGCCGGCTGGCACGGCATTGGCCTCACAGGCCGAGAGCAGATCGCGCTTCTGCCACTTCGCGGTCTCTGCCGTGACGATCTGGCGGACTTCGACCTTGTTGGCGACGCGGGCTTTGTTGGTGGCGAAGCGCTCGTCCTCGGCGATCGTGGGAATGCCGAGAATGTTGCAGAGGCGCTTGAACTGGCCGTCATTGCCGACGGCGAGGATCAGGTGACCGTCAGAGGTGGGCACGACCTCGTAAGGGCTGATATTGGGATGGGCATTACCGAGGCGAACAGGGGCCTTGCCCGAAATCAGGTAGTTCATGTTCTGGTTGGCGAGTACGGCTGACATGACATCGAGCAGGGCCATGTCGACAAACTGGCCTTGGCCTGTTTTCATGACATGGATGAGAGCAGCCTGGATGGCGGTGACGGCATAGATGCCGGTGAAGATATCCGCGATGGCGACGCCCGCCTTCATCGGCTCGCCGTCCTTCTCGCCTGTGATCGACATGAAGCCGGACATACCCTGGACGATGTAGTCATAGCCGGCGAAATCGGCATAGGGGCCGTCCTGGCCGAAGCCGGTAATCGAGCAATAGACGAGCTTTGGGTTGATGGCCTTGAGGCTCGCATAGTCGAGGCCGTATTTCTCAAGGCCGCCGCGCTTGAAGTTCTCGATGACGACGTCGGCAGACGCGCAGAGACGGCGGACCGTCTCCTGGCCTTCAGCCGACTTGAGGTCGACAGCGATGGAGCGCTTGTTGCGGTTGGTCGAATGGTAATAGGCGGCCGAGAGGTTTTCGCCATCGGCTCCCTCGACGAAGGGCGGCCCCCAGGCGCGGGTGTCGTCGCCGCCTTCAGGGTTCTCCACCTTGATGACGTCAGCGCCGAGATCGGCGAGCATCTGGCCAGCCCAGGGGCCCGCGAGCACGCGAGCGAGTTCGATGACCCGGATACCTGATAGCGGTGGCTTTGCGAACGGGCTGTCAGTCATGCGGCTCCCCTGCGGCAGGTGCTCAGACGGGCCATTGCGTCGGCTGTCATGAGTTTTCCTGCAGTGCAGACCGTCTTAGCGCCGGAACTTGCCGTTCGCACTTGATTTTCTCTCATGGGGTCATTCCGTTTCGACAAGCCTGAGAGCTCCGGTCAAACGGTCGTGCGGTCGAGCCATGTCAGGAAGTCGGCGATCACCTTGTCACGGCCGATCTCCTTGAGGGTCTCGTGTCGCATCTCGTCATAGATCGTCGTCGTCACCTGCGCCATGCCTGACGCCATCATGCGGCGACCGAGCCAGCGGATCTCGCGGCCCTTGTTGGTGGCAGGATCCTGGCCGCCGCCGACGAGATAGACGGGCAGGCCCTTGGGCAGCAGGCCGAGGCGCTCCGGGGACGCGCCGGAGAATGCGAGACTGAACAAATCCTGCCAGAGCGAGACGCTGGCATCGAAGCCGCAAAGCGGGTCGGCGATATAGGCATCGACTTCGGCCGGATCGCGGGATAGCCAATCGAAGGCGGTGCGATGGCCGGGGATGGATTTGCCCCAGGCGCCGAATGTGGCGCGCGGCAGTATGGCGGAGGGGACGTCCGAACCTTTCAGCGCTTTCTCGACCGCCAGCACACCTTGGGCGAAGCGGCCGGCGAAGCCCGGATTGAAGTTGGAGTTCCACACGGAGAGTGCCTGGAAGGCCTGCGGATGTGCGGACGCCGTGTTCAGGGCGATCAGGCCGCCCATGGAGTGGCCAAAGAGGGTGACAGCCCGGCCTGAGTGCTTCGATACGGCCAGGTCGCGCATGGCGCGGACATCGGCGATGACCTTGGCGACGCCGTCGCGCGCTGCAAACCGACCGATTTCTGCATCCGCAGCGGTCGTTTCTCCATGGCCACGATGGTCGTGGGCATAGACGTGGTAGCCACGCGCGGAGAGCGCTTCGGCAAAGCCTTGGTAGCGACGGGAATGTTCGGCAAGGCCGTGGCAGACAATCACAATGCCGCGTGGCGTGCCGGTTGCCGCGAGGTGATGATAGGCGAGCCTGGCGCCGCTGGGAGCGTCGAGATGATGCAGGTCAGTGAACATGGAATCCTCCGTGGCGGCGATAGAATGGCATTTTCGGGGAGGGTGCAATGGAGGCATTGCGATTCCTCGACCGCGTCCATTGCCCTTTCAGGCCGGCGCTAACGCCATGTTAAAGTCGGAGCGCCAAATGTGTGGCGTGTGATGGGACCGGGAGGGGCGCAAGGTTGGTGCGATCGCGTGAGGAAACGCCGGGTGCAACACCCCGTTCGTCCGCTGTCGCGCGGGCTTCCCATCCTCTGATGTTGATGTTCGTGGCCATGGGCATGGCCTCCCTGCTCATCGGGTTCGATGTTCTGGCCGATCGCCACCACTATAGCGATATCGATGATGTCCTGCGTTCGGTACAGATCCAGCAGTTGCTGGCCCATGGGCGCTGGTTCGATCTCGCCATCGTCGGTATCGATATGCCGGGAGCCTATCTCTCGCCGTGGTCGCGACTGGTCGACCTTCCCTATGTGCTGCTGTCATGGGTGTTCGGCACCGTCAACAACGAGACGAATGCGGTGTGGTGGGCATTTCGGGTCTGGCAACCGGTCCTTCTCGTCGTCTTCACGGCTCTGTGGGTCCTGACGGCAATCCGGATTTCCGGCCGGGGGCGGAAGGTCGAACCCATCCCTGTTCTGGCAGCCTTTGCAATGATGCCGCTGACGCTTTGGGAGTTTACCCCCGGTCGTATCGATCATCACAATGTGCAGATCGTCCTGCTCATGGCCGCACTTTACGGCCTCTCAGGCTGGAGCGCGGTTGGCGGCTTCGTTGCGGGGGTGGCCTGCGGGCTGTCCTTCGTCGTCGGGCTTGAGCTTGCTCCGGTGTTGCTGATCGTTCTGGTCGGACCGGGGCTGGCCTGGATTGCCGGCGTGCCAGGAAGTGGACGCATCCAGATGTCGCTTGCTGCAGGACTTGCGTTCACCACGCTCCTGGCAGGCGGGTTGCTTATCGGCCCTGCGCGACTGATGGAGACGGAATGCGACGCATTTTCCGCTCCGTTCGCTAGCTTTTTCCTCGGTTATTCCGCCCTGACCGCCCTCAGTGTCTATCTTGTTCGCTCCCGCCGACCTGCCATCCGTTTCGCGGTGCTGTCGCTCAGCGCTGTGCTTCTCGTGGCGGTCGCGGCCTTTCTGTTTCCAACTTGTCTTCAAGGCCCCTATCAAGCCATTGATCCTGTGGTGCGTGGTCTGTGGCTCGATCGCGTGCAGCAGGAAAAATCCTTTCTGGAATTCTACCGGACGGGCGAGACGATCAAGATCGTCTGCCTTGGCCTTCTTGTTGTGGTGGTGACTGCGGCCATTCCCGCGCTTCGTCGTCGATTCCGGCAGAAGGATGCAGCCTTCGTCATCATCTTTGCCGTGGCGCTGGTTCTTCTGATTCTGGCCCTGGTGCAAACCCGTTTCATCCGGTTTCCCGCAGCCGTGGTGCTGCTTTTCCTGCCGCTCGTCTGGGACGAGGTGAAGCAGGGAGCGCAAGGGACGGTGAAGGTCTTGTGGCTCGGGGCCGTTGTGACGCTCGCCCTCGGGCTTGCGCCCTTGTCGTTCGTGTCGGCCGCGCCCTCCCAGCCGACCCTGCTCGATCATTTCGCCTTTGACGTCTGCACCGATGTTGATGCCGCCCCTTTGGAGAGGCTCCCGCCCGGGCAGATCATCGCGCCCAGTTCGCTGGCGCTGTTCCTGCTCGACCGTCTGCCCGAGGGTATGACGGTCAATGCCATCTCGTTCCATCGCGCCGCATCCGGCATGCGGCGCATGTTCGACGTCTTCCTCTCGACGGATGCCGAGACGCGGAGACAGGCGGCGGAGCCGTTCGAGTATCTTGCCATATGTCGCTATCCGACGGCCGACGACATACCCGGAGACACCCTCTTCGCGACGCTGACGCGGGGAGGGGCCTGGACGGGATTGGTGCCGGTTTCCGATTCTCCGGATTCGCCACTTCGTGTGTTCAGAATCGACCACGCCCGGTTCCGGTAACGGCGAAAAAAGCCGCCTGCTTTCGGTCTATGGGGCAATGCGCCGTTGCTCCGTCGCCGCAATTCGCCTACATAGCGGCAAATTCCCATTCCCGCCGGAGCAAGACCCCCCATGGCACGCCAGTTCATCTATCACATGTCGGGACTGAACAAGTCCTACGGCGCCAAGAAGATCCTCGAGAACGTCAACCTGTCCTTCTACCCGGATGCCAAGATCGGTATTCTCGGCCCGAACGGTGCAGGTAAATCGACTGTTCTGCGCATCATCGCGGGTCAGGACAAGGAATATACGGGCGAAGCCTGGCTGGCCGAAGGCGCGACCGTCGGATATCTTGAGCAGGAGCCGCATCTCGATCCGGCCAAGACCGCCTTCGAAAACGTCATGGAAGGCGTAGCCGACAAGCAGGCCGTGCTCGATCGCTACAACGAACTGATGATGAACTATTCCGACGAGACGGCGGAAGAGGGCTCCAAGCTCCAGGACATCATCGACAGCCAGAATCTGTGGGACCTGGAACAGCAGGTCGAAATGGCGATGGAAGCCCTGCGCTGCCCGCCGAAGGATTCTGACGTGACGCTGCTGTCGGGTGGTGAACGCCGTCGTATCGCGCTTTGCCGCCTGCTGCTGTCGCAGCCGGACCTGCTGCTTCTCGACGAACCGACCAACCATCTCGACGCCGAGACGATCGCCTGGCTCGAAAAGCACCTGCGCGACTACCCGGGCGCCGTAATGATGATCACCCACGATCGCTACTTCCTCGACAACGTCACCGGTTGGATTCTCGAACTCGACCGTGGTCGTGGCATTCCTTACGAAGGCAACTACTCGGCCTACCTGCAGGCGAAGGCCAAGCGCATGCAGCAGGAAAACCGCGAAGAAGCCGGCCGCCAGAAGGCGCTGTCACGTGAACAGGAATGGATTGCCTCGAGCCCCAAGGCTCGTCAGGCCAAGTCCAAGGCACGTATCAAGGCCTATGAACAGCTGGTGGATGCGGCTGAGGGCATCCGTCCCGGTGATGCACAGATCATCATCCCTGTTTCCGAGCGTCTCGGTCAGGTGGTCATCGAACTCGACGGCATCACCAAGGGTTTTGAAGGCCGCACGCTGATCAACGACCTTTCGATCAAGCTGCCGCCGGGCGGTATCGTCGGCATCATCGGTCCGAACGGTGCTGGTAAGTCCACACTGTTCAAGATGATCACCGGCCAGGAAAAGCCGGATGGCGGCTCGATCCGCATCGGCGAAACGGTGCATCTCGGTTATGTCGACCAGAGCCGCGATTCGCTCGACCCGAACAAGACTGTCTGGGAAGAGATTTCCGGCGGTGCCGAAATCATCAAGCTCGGCAAGTTCGACATGAATTCGCGTGCCTATTGCGGCGCCTTCAACTTCAAGGGCGGCGACCAGCAGCAGAAGGTCGGCAATCTCTCCGGTGGTCAGCGCAACCGCGTGCACCTCGCCAAGATGCTGAAGGCAGGTGGCAACGTGCTGCTGCTCGACGAACCGACCAACGACCTCGATACGGAAACGCTGGGTGCACTCGAAACGGCGCTCGAAAACTTCGCCGGTTGCGCGATCATCATCAGCCACGATCGCATGTTCCTCGACCGGTTGGCGACGCATATCCTCGCTTTCGAAGGCGATGGCCATGTCGAATGGTTCGAAGGCAACTTCGAGGACTACGAGCAGGACAAGGTTCGCCGTCTGGGCCCTGACGCTCTGAACCCGGGCAGCCAGTCCTACAAGCGCCTGACGCGCTGACAACAGCTTACGAGGGCAAATCTGCCTTGATATTCAGAAGGGGACTGGCGTTGCGGCCGGTCCCCTTTTCTGTTTCGTTACGGCCGGAGGTGGAACAGCGTCGTCGCTCGCCGGAGAATTTATGGCTTGCCTCGCTCACAATAATCACATAAACATATCTTTATGTGATTATTGTGAGCGAGGCTTCGAATGCAGTTTGGTGTCGATAGTCTGGTAGATCTCTTGAAGGCGGCGGGAGAGCCAACCCGCCTGCGTCTTCTCGCGCTGCTCGCTGCGGGCGACCTTACGGTTACCGATCTTACTGAAATCCTCGGTCAGTCACAGCCCCGAATTTCCCGGCACCTGAAGCTGCTTGCCGAGGCCGAACTGATCGACCGTTACCAGGAGGGCGCCTGGGCCTATTTCCGGCTGAAGCAGGAGGGCTCTGCGTCTTCGCTGATCCGCACGCTGCTTGACGTTACGGAAGAGGCCGATCCGGTGCTGTTGCGTGACCGGGATCGCCTTGCGGCGGTCAAGCGCGCCCGTGCGGAGAAGGCGCAGGAATATTTCAGCCGCAACGCTTCCGAATGGGACGAGCTGCGACGCCTGCATGTGAATGATGCTGATGTCGAAGCCGCGCTGCTCGGCCTCGTCGGCGAAGAGGCTGTAGAGGCTCTGCTCGACCTCGGCACCGGCACCGGTCGTATCCTGCAACTGCTCTCTGATCGCTATCGCCGCGCCGTGGGCGTTGATGCAAGCCGTGACATGCTGTCGGTGGCCCGCTCCAATCTCGACAAGGCCGGTATTCTGTCCGCCACAGTCCGCCATGGCGACATCCTCAATCTGCCGCTTGATGCTGCAGATTTCGATCTGGTCACCATTCACCAGGTGCTGCACTTCCTCGAGGAGCCCGAGCTTGCGCTCGCCGAGGCTTCCCGGATGCTGCGGCCTGGCGGACGGCTGGCGATCATCGATCTGGCACCGCACGAACTCGATTACCTGCGCAACGAACATGCGCATCTGCGCCTTGGTTTCTCGCATGCCGTGATGGCCGACTGGCTGACGCGGCACGGGTTGAAGGTCGAACAAGTCGTCGACCTGCCGCCGGAAAGTGTTGCCGGGCGCGGGTTGACCGTGACGATCTGGCTGGCCCGGCGTGAGAGCACGGCCGCTGCCCTGCCACATGTTGAACCTCTTGCCCGGACGGGGAGCCGATAATGGCCCATTCAGCACGACCCAGTTCTTCCGACCTCAAGGTCTCCTTCGAATTCTTTCCGCCCAAATCGCCTGATATGGCCGATCAGCTATGGCAGACCGTCAAGGCGCTGGAGCCGTTTCAACCGGATTTTGTCTCGGTCACCTATGGTGCGGGTGGGACGACGCGTGAACCGACGCTGGAGACGGTCGGACGTCTTTTGAAGGAAACACCGCTTGCGACCGCTGCGCATCTCACCTGCGTGGCCGCCAGCCGGGATGAGGTTCGCCAGGTGGTCGACGAATTCAGACAACTCGGCGTCCGGCATTTTGTGGCGCTGCGCGGCGATCCGCAGGGTGGTGTCGGCACACGTTACACGCCGCATCCCGATGGTTTCGAGAATGCGGCCGATCTCGTGCGGGGTCTGCGCGACATGGGCGATTTCGAGATCTCCGTCTCGGCTTATCCGGAAAAGCATCCGGAAAGCCGTGACGAGGCTGTCGATATCGACATGCTCAAGCGCAAGGTCGATGCTGGCGCGACGCGGGCGCTCACCCAGTTTTTCTTCGAGAACGACCTGTTCGAACGGTATCTCGACCGCGTGCGGGCCGCCGGCATCACCATCCCGATCGTGCCCGGCATCATGCCGATCCAGAACCTGACCCAGCTCAAGCGTTTTGCCTCGATGTGCGGCGCTAGCGTTCCGCAGCAATTGGACGCGAGATTCGGGGGGACGGAAGGGGATGCGCATGCGCGGGCCGAGGTGGCTGCGGATATCGCCGCTGAACAGATCGCTGACCTTGCCAAGCGCGGGATATCAGAATTCCACCTCTACACGATGAACCGGGCACCGCTGACGATCGCGACGCTCACGCTTCTGGGGATCGGCCCCAAGTCAAGCAGCCTGTCCGGGGCCGCGGCCTGACCATCCGTCGATTGGCAAAGAGAAAGGCGCGTGACAACTGTTGTCACGCGCCTTTTTTGAATGTTTGAAGCATTGCTGCTGGAGAGGCCTCAGCCGGCCGTCTCATGGCGGGTGGTCCATCCGATCTTCGATCAGATGAACAGCATCGTGGCTATGAAAACAAACGCCGCACCGACGATCAGGACATTAAGCGAATTGGTCAGTCCCATTGTGTGCCTCCTTGCGTTGACCGTTAGATATTATGTCCGATTTGTGTCAGCGAAAAGCGGAATCTGTGCTGCGCTGCCGCATGAATCGGTGGACAAGGTCAAGCTGCAGGGGAAAACCCCCGAGATATCAGGTGGTTCCGGTCCTCTCCCCAAATATTAATGGAGGTTAATTGCGGTGAGGATTCCAAGGATTTTACGGCGCGAAAAGACGATGGCTGTGTCGCAAATGCGTGGAGGTCTTCCTGGGAGGTTCCATCTGGTAAACAGATGCCGAGCAGCAAAAAGCCGGAGCGAGACGCCCCGGCTTGCCTAATATTGCCTGTCGTTGGTTGCAGTCAGAGTGCGTTCAGCAGGGCAGGTGTCGCCCATCCGTCAGCAGGCATGCCGAGGCGCTGCTGTTCCTTCTGGACGGCGACGCGGGTTCCAGAACCGAGAATGCCGTCGATCTTGCCGACGTCGTGACCGAGTGCCTCCAGTTTGGTCTGCAGCACCTTCATCTCGTCTACATTGAGACCGGGTTCCGGATTGCCCTTCTGATAGGTCGGTGCGCCAGAGAGGCGGGTGGCGAAATAGGCCGCCGAGGTCGTGTAGATGAAGGACTGGTTCCACTCGAGATAGATGTTGAAATTGGGATAGGTGATGAAGGCCGGCCCCTTGTGGCCCTGGGGCAGAACCAGCGAGGCGGGCAGGGCGGAATAGGCGGTATTGCCGTCGCGCGGGGTGACCCCCAGCTTGAACCAGTCGCCGGCGGTCAGCGTTCCGCCAAGGCCGGATTTCTCGAACGGGAGGTCGTCCGGAATGGTCACTTCCTGGATCCAGGGTTCGCCACGCTTGAAGCCGAGGTGCTGGATGAACTTGGCAGCCGTCAAAATCGCGTCGGGGCTGCTCTTCTTGAGATTGATATGGCCGTCGCCATCACCGTCGACGCCGAACTCGATAATGTCCTTCGGCAGCATCTGCACCTGGCCGATTTCGCCGGCCCAGGCTCCGGTATTGGTCGCGGGATCGAGATCGGCATGCTGGACCATCTTGATCAGCGCCAGCAGTTGCGGTCGGAAGAGTTCCGGACGACGGCAATCATGGGCAAGGGTAACGAGGGCGTCGCGAGTGTTGAAATCGCCCTGGACGGCGCCGAAATCGGTTTCCATGGCCCAGAAGGCGGTGATGACGCCTGATGGTACGCCGTGTTCCTGTTCGGCGCGGGCAAAGGTATCGGCATATTCGGTCAGTTTCTGCCGGCCGATGTCCAGACGCGCCTGGGATACCGTGCGCTGGGAGAATTCGAGGAAGGTCTGGCGGAAGACGCCTTGCGAGCGGTCGCGCGACAACACCTTTTCGTCGATCCTGGCGCCGGCAAGCGCCTCGTCCACCACGGCGGCCGGGGTGCCGGCTGCGAGCGATTCCTGGCGGACGCCGTCAAGGAAGGCGCCGAGATCGCCGCCGCATTGCTGGGCAAAGCCAAGGCTGGTGGAGGCGAGCAGCATGACGAGGGGGAGGCTGAGGCGAGAGGCGAGCTTCATCAATCGGTCCTTTTGATATGCCTTGGGGAGGTGGCGCAACTCTGGCCGGACATGACGACGGATATATGGCGGGCGAAGGTCGATCCCGCCGATTGCCCGGCGGTTAGCTTTCATCCGGCCCTTTCATCATTATTTCGAAACAGCGGCGACCCAGTTGTGCCAGTTCTTCTGCGTTCCGGCAAAGACGTTGATGTCGGTATCGCCCCTGATTCCGGGGATGACACCTGTCGAGGTGTATTGCCAGAAGGCCCAGCGGCGCTGCGGATAAATCTCGTTTGGATGCTGGGCGACGGCGCGGACCCAGAAGTGGTAGTCGGCAAAGGCACCGGTCAGGTTGTCGCGATGGAAGTCGACCGAGGTGTAGATGATAGGTCGCTTGCCGTAATGGGCCTCGATGCGGTCCATGAAGCGCTTCATCTCGCTGCGGACGGCGGCAGGATCCGGACGGGTGCGACAGGTCTTGGAGGTGGGGTTCCATTCTGCGTCGAGCACTGGCGGAAGCTGGTTTGCCTCGCGCGGGACATTGGCGATGAACCAGTCGGCCTGTTTGTCAGCCGTCGAGCAGAAATAGTAGAAGTGGTAGGGGGCGTGAGCGAGGCCTGCTGCGCGCGCGCCCTGCCAGTATTCGTGGAAGCGTGGGTCGAGACGATCGCTGCCTTCCGTCGCCTTGATAAAGACGAAGGACACGCCGGAGCGTTTCACCTTGTTCCAGTCGACATCGCCATTCCACTTGGACACGTCGATACCGTGAACCTCGTGACGATGGGGCGTCTTGCCGTCGAAATCTTGCGGATCGGTGTCGTGAAAGCGCGGGGAGACGGAGGCCGTCTCCATCAGGTCGTAACTGCCCGTGGTGCAGCCGGCAAAAAACAGGCAGAAGGGCAGAAATGCCGTCGGGAGCCACCGCATCTGGTATCCATCGGTCAGAATTGAAATCTCGCGGCCGGACAGACGGTCGTGCAAGTCCGGGGCGTTGAGATTCCTTGTCCTCCCATCATGGTTAAAACGGGGTTACATGCAATCCGTCTGATGCAGGGAATTCTTCGAGCGGACTAGCGCGAAAGAACGGCATGCCAGGCGTAGCCGCGCCAGAGGGGCTCGAATGTCAGTCGGGTGCCGGTGCTGGCCGCCCGCTCTTCGAGAGCCTCGCGCAAGTCGGCGCGCGGGGTGACGTGAAAGCGTTTGAGCCAGGCTTGGAGGCCGGTGCGGACCAGCCGGGGAAGACGTTCCTGCTGGCCGAAATCGACGATGTGCAGAGAGCCAGACGGAGCAAGCGCCGACAGCGCACGGTCGATTGCGGCCTGCCAGTCGGGGATCATCGACAGAGCATAGGAGATCATCACCCGGTCGAATGCCGCGACGCCGAAATCCTCTGAAGTGAAACGGGTAGCGTCGGCAACGCGCAACAGGGGCTGGTCGCCCTCCTTGCGGAAATTGTGCCGGGCGGATGCCAGCATCTCTGCGGAGATGTCGAGCCCGTGAAGCCGGGCGGATGGGTAGTGGTGGCGGGTGAGCAGCAGGTTTCTGCCGGTGCCACATCCCACTTCGAGCAGCGAGCCGCCCTGCGGGATATCAAGACCTGAAATCATCCGGTCGCGGCCGAGCAGATAATATTTGCGTGTCAGGTCGTAGATGTGGCGCTGATAGCGATACATCGTGTCCATGCGTTCGGCGTGGTCGGGCAGTTCGGCGGCCATGCCCTGGTCGGTGGTCATGCTGGGCGCTTCTCGTAGATGTGGAAGCCGCCATAGATGGCTGAACGATCGCGCCTGTCGAGGGCTGCGGACTGTTCGGCCTGATAGGACCACTGTTCCAGCAGGCTGTCGGAGAGCTTGCCATCAAGCACGCTCACTTCAGCTGCCGTACGGAAGATGACGCGGGCGCCGGGTGCGGCGGTCCGAGTGATCTCGGTCCACAGTTCATTCAGTTGCTGCGGCGTCATCCAGTCCTGCGCATCGAGCAGGACGTAGCGGTCGAGGCTTGCGGCGGGCTTCTGCGCCAAAAGCTCGGTAAAGCCGGCATGATGGACGGTCACCCGGTCTGTGCATTCGCGAATCGCTTCGTGATGCTGCGGCTGAAGGTAAGTGGGCATGCGGCCTTCGTCGGGTTTCGGGTATCGGCGGGCAAAGGCTTGCCAGGCGAAGGGATTGTCCCGCATCGGAAAATAGCAGGCGAGCTTTTCCAGCCGGTGCCGCAGGATCGGTGCGATCGTGCCTTCCTCGGAAAGGCCGGCGAGCTCGTCATATTGCTGCGGCGGTATGCCCAAGCCAAAGAGCGAACTCTTGCGTGCCGTCAGCCAGCGAATGAGCGGGCGGTCGAAGAGAGGCGCGATCTGCGTGTCGAAGACATGGCGCTGTTCGCGCAAGGACTTTGCCGCGACCATCTCTTCAAGCCTGACGCCATGGGCTCGCGCGAGGAGATGGCCGATGGCGATGAAGCGTCCGAGCAAACCGGTGCGGTAGATGTTGCGGGTGAAGACGCTGACGCGGCGGCGGCCTGTGATGCCGCGCTGCTGCCAGTATCGACGGGACGTCTGGTCGAGATGGGGGGCGATGTGGCGGTCGAAGAGGGCAAGATTGCCGCGCTCGCCTGCCGTGCCGAGGAACCGCAGGACAGCGGCGTAATCTGGTAGGTGCTTGAAGGCGGTGAGCTTCAACCGGTTGAGGGCAACGTGATTGGGGTTAAGATCGACGACGTCGATTGAGGCGGGGCGTCGGCCGAGATAGGCGAGCATGTTACAGCCGCCGGAGCCGATAGTGACGATACGATGGCCTTCGGTAAGCGCCATGGCTTCCATGTCGACTTCGGGGTCTTCCCAGATCTGCGCGTAGACGAGGCCTGAGAAGAGCAGGCCGAACAAGCGCTCCGAGAGCCCCTCGGCCGACAAGGGGGCATGCTGCAGCAGCGCGTCCTTCAGCTTCGTGTTCTGGTGAAACCCGGCATCCGGTGCAATCTCTGTCATGTCGATCCGCCATCAATTGAGGGTTGATGGCGTGTAGCGGCCCGGTGCTACAGTTTGATGACGCGGCGCCTGAATGGCTTGCTAACAAAATCTAAAGGCTTTTAACTTAAATTCTCCCTTATAACTTTTGGGGCTTTTAACATGACGTTAATGAGAATGCCGCCAAGCCGGGCCGTATTTTACGCCGCGATCGGATTTTTTGCTGGGGCGATTGCCCCATTGATTTCCCTGATTCCCGTCCTCCAGACGGGTTTTCCCGACATCACCACCGTCGATCTGTTTTCCACCTGGCCGCACTTCGTACTGGGCGGCATGCCGATTGTCGGTGCGGTGATCGCCTGGAACATCGCTTCTGTCGAGCAGAGGCTGCGGGGGCGGATCAAGGCGCTGGAACACGGACATGACAATCCGCATCAGACGCTTGACCGCGATGCGCTGACCGGGCTCGGCAACCGTGTTGCCCTGCAGGACAGCATGAGATCGACATTCGCAGAGAGGCGTCAGGATCATGCGCTGCTGCTGATCGACATAGATCGCTTCAAGTTTGTCAACGACACGATGGGTCACGAGGCGGGGGACGGTCTGCTGATCGAGGTGGCCCGCCGCCTCCGCCGGTCTGTCGGTGAGGAAGCGCAGCTCTTTCGGCTTGGAGGCGACGAATTTGCCGTGATCCTGCCGAAGGCTTCATCTACGGCGGTGGTGGAATTCTTCTGCCTCGAAATCGAAAACAGCCTCTCGCATTCTTTCCTGCTGCAGAAGAAGCGCGTGTTTGCCGGCGTCAGCATCGGGGCGACGCTGATTCAGCCGGCGGACCAGGACGTGTCGGCCGTCATCAAGCGGGCCGATCTCGCGCTTGACCGCGCCAAGCAACGCTTTGGCGCAAGCCATGCCTTCTACGACCCGGCCCTGGCGAGGGCGGCCGAAGATGTGCTCGAGCTGGAGCGGGATCTCGCCCATGCCCTTGGTGGCGATGAATTCTACCTCGAGTATCAACCGATCGTCGGCGTCGACAGCGGCAAGGTTCGCTCGCTTGAGGCGTTGCTGCGCTGGCGCCACCCGACCCGGGGTTTGATTTCGCCTGATGCCTTCATCCCGATTGCCGAGCGCGTCGGGATCATTCTCGATATCGGTCGCTGGGTGGTGCAGCAGGCCTGCCGGGAAGCCGTGCATTGGCCGGCACCGACGGGCGTCAGCGTCAACGTTTCAGGTGACCAGTTCAAGGATCCAGGTTTCGTCTCTCATATCTTCGACAGCCTTGCCGAGGCCGGACTTGCGCCGGAACGGCTGACCGTCGAGGTGACGGAATCGGTATTCTCCGTCGATATCGAACTCGTCTGTCGCAGTCTGGCGCAGCTGCGCTCTGGCGGGGTGCGGATCGCGCTCGACGATTTCGGCACTGGCTTTGCCTCGATCCACCACCTTCGCAAATTCCCGCTCGACGAGTTGAAGATCGATCGTTCCTTCGCCCAGCAGATGGTCGAGACGAGCCAGGGGGCGACCCTCGTAGACCTGATGCACAAACTTTCCGAGACCTTCCAGGTCAAGACGACCATCGAAGGCATCGAGACAACGCGGCAGCTTGAATTCGTCAAGGTGCTCGGGATTGGCGAGGCGCAGGGCTTCCTCTTCTCGCGGCCCTTCGGCGCGGGCGAGGTGCTCGGCTATCTGCAGTCGCGGCTGGGTGCTGGACCGGCGCCGGTGCCGGTTCACTGAACAGCTTCCATGGACGTCACGGGAGACAGATGTGGGCATCGTCCCGCATCCTCTTTCTCCTGTCATGTTTTCCTGATTGCATGGCGCCAGAGGATTGGCGGAGGAATACATGCGTCTCTTACCCAAGCTGATAGCGGCCATCGGTGTCGCGCTTGTCGCGGTGGTACTGGTCGGCTTCCTGTGGCTCTGGATTTCTCCGCCGCCGTTGCTGCGCGTCGGCACCGGTTATGCTGCCAAAATCACCTGCTCCAATGTTTTCCTCGCCGGGCGCGATGCGCAAGATGTGCTGGCTGACGATGTCCAGGCGCCGGGCCACCCGCTGTTGAAGCTGGCCGGCGTCGAGGTGGACATGGACCGCCGGCTGGTCGAGGCGCGGCTGGCGGGCTTCATCGCCCCGTCAGTTGCCGTCTATCGCGACGGCCTTGGTTGCGCATCGGTGCCTGATGGCGCGATCAAGAGGGCGCTGGGTTTTTCTGCTCCGGTGCCGGAAGCGACCACCGCGGATGCGACGCTGCCGTGGCCTGCGGGCGAACGGGTTGATCCGACCGATGCGCGCGTAGCCGGCCTGCTGCAAGACCAGGCCTTGCTGGGTCCAGCCTATCGCGGGGTTGTCGTGGTGAAGGACGGACGGATTATCGGTGAAACCTACGGCGCTGGGTTCAACGCCCAGACCCCGCTTCTCGGCTGGTCCATGGCAAAGACTGTCAACAGCGTACTCGCAGGAATGGTTGCGGCGGAACAGGGTGTCGACCTTGATACGGACCGCTTGTTTTCCGAATGGGCAGGCGACGAGCGATCCGCGATACGTTTGTCGGATCTGCTTGCCATGCAGAGCGGGCTTGCCTTCAATGAGGAGTATGGGGACGTCACCGACGTGACCCGCATGCTTTATCTGCAGCCGGACATGGCGGCCTACGTGCGGTCGATGCCTCAGGCGGTGGAGCGCGGGACGCGGTTCAGCTACTCCTCCGGCGAGAGCGTGCTGATCGCGCAGTGGTGGATGTCGCGGCTCTCCGATCCTAAGGCGGCGCTTGCCTTTCCCCGGCAAGCACTGTTCGACCCGATCGGCATGCGCAGCGCCGTGCTAGAGGCGGATGCCCGCGGCACGCTGGTTGGAAGCTCCTATCTCTATGCAACGGCACGAGATTGGGCGCGATTCGGGTTGCTTCTGGCCCAAGGTGGCGTCTGGGAGGGCAGGGCGATCGTGCCTGCCGATTTTGTCCGTCGCATGATGGAGCGGACGTCTGCGTCGGGTGGTGTCTATGGCGGCGCGCAAGGCTGGCGGCAGGGGCCGGGCGGTGCCCCGGATACGGAATTCGGCATCGACGCCGAGGTGCTATGGCTGCTCGGGCATGACGGGCAGTCGGTTGCCGTCATCCCTTCAGAAAATCTGGTGGTGGTGCGGATGGGGCTGACGCCATATCGCGAGGGCTACAGGCCGCAACGGCTGGTCGCGGCGATCCGGCAGGCCTTGCGCTGAGCGGGGCCTACGCCTTCACTGCATCAGGTGCAGCAGGCCGCGGCGCTTGGCGTCGTAATAGTAACCGCGGGCGTAGAGGCGCACGGCATTGTCGTGGTCGTTGTCTGCCACCACCCAGGCACCCTTCAAGTACTTGACCGCGTATTTTATGTTGGTTTCCGCATCGAACAGGCCGTCGGCAGGGCCATCGTAGCCCATGGCCTTGGCGGTGTTGTAGCGGATCTGCATCAGGCCGTAATTGCCCTTGCTGTAGGCGGAAGGATTGTAGCGGCTCTCGCGACGCACGACACGGTGCACCAGATCCTCCGGGATCTCGTAGATCTTCGAGTATTTCTTGATGAGTGCATTGAGGCGCGTCGGCCCGACGGTTTCGGGTGTCGGGGACAGATCCTCCGGCTCGCCGGGCGGGGAAATGTCGAAGGGATCGCCGAAACTGGTCAGGGCGGTTGCGCGCAACGGCGCTGCATAGGCGAGCACGACGGGGGCAGGCGCGGCCGTGGTGGTCGTCGCCACGCCGGGCTGAGATGCGGTTGCGGCACCCGGAGGGGTGAGTGTCGCCTGGATCGGCGCTGCGGCTGCCGTCAAGGCCTGTTGCGCTGGCACGCCGGGCGGCGTCGTGACCATGCTCAGGGCTTCGGTCGCGGCCGTCTGAGGCGTGGCTGCGGATAGGGCCGATTCCTTCAGTGACGGAATAGGGGCTGCAGTCTCGGTGCCTGGAATGATCGGGGCTGGGCCGGGATTGGCTGCCGCCAGTTCGGCTTGGGTCATCGTCGGGCCACTGGTCGCAGCTTCGGCTGCCTTGGCGGCGAGCATTTCCGGGGAGTTCGGATTGGCGACAGGCGCTGCCGTTACATCCGCCTTGATGCTTTCATCGATCGCAGTGCATCCGCCGAGGCCCGACAGTACGGATACAGCCAAGCACAATGCGATGCCACGGTCTTTTCTGACGATCATGCCACTATCCGTCTACAAGATGCAGGCGACCGGCTGGCCAAATCACCGCCGATCAGATTTCTGTTTCTTAATCTATGCCCAGCATTGCGGCAAGCTTACGGCCCGGTGGCGCCCCTTGGTCGCTCAGGCGGCGATCTTGCGATAGCCGGCCGTGACGGCTCCGGCGGAGATCAGAAGCGTGCCGCTGGCACGGGTAATGCCGCGGCGCCTGGGGCGTTTTCTCAGGAATTTCCGTATCTTGTCGGCTGCCAGGGCATAGGCGAGCGACGTCGCGACGGACAGCACTGCAAAGGTTGCGGCAAACTCCCAGGCCTGCGGCATGAAGGGCTGACCGGCGGCCATGAATTGCGGCAGCAATGCGACAAGGAACAGGGTGTTGCGGGTGTTGCGCATCGTTTCCTGACAACAGTGGGTGATGACGCGCAGCGGCTTTTCTTCGGGAAGATTGTCGTTGTCGGCGATCAGGCCGCCTGCCACCGGCGCTCGCCAGGTGCGGATGGCAACATAGACGATGTAGGCGCTGCCGAACCAGGCGACATAGTCGTAGGCGATGGGCGGTGACTTGAGCAGAAACCAGAGGGTCGACAGCGCCACTGCGATCGACACCAGATTACCGAGAGTCACTCCCGTCACCGTCGCGAATGCGGTCTTTTTTCCATGCCCGAGAGCATAGGCCATGACCAGCAGGGCAGACCGCCCGGGCACGGCCAGCAGCGCCGCCGAGACGACGGCAAAAACGATCCAGCTTGCATTGGACATAACACTCACTCCTCGCCAGAGAGGAAGCCAGTTTTCTCAGCTCAGGTCAATTGATCGGACGATACTTCTGGCCAAGATAGTCCATCACTTCCTTGAACCAGGGCGTGCCGAGGTCGAAGGGCTTGCCGCCGCGGATGCGGGGGAACTCGATGGTGCGCAGGCGCCCGCCCTGGTCCTCGTCGTGACCAGTTACGCCCGACACCTTGTTCAGGCCGCTTTCCACGGCGAGATCGACCATGCTCTGGATGAGACGGAGGTCGTCATAGTTGGCCGGTGCCGATCGGGCGTAATAGCCGGATTTCTGCACCATTGAGCGGTCGGCATCGAGCAGTTTGGCAAAATGCTTCTGGAACCAGCTGCCGACATTGATCGTGTCGAGCTTCACATGGCCGAAGGCGTCGCGCTTGACTTCCTCGCCGGCAGCCTCGCGCTCCGTGACGATCTCGTCCATGCACGCGCCTTCTGAGACGAAAAGCGTGACGAAGCCGGTGCGATCCATCATTTCCTTGAGGCGGGCGGCTTCTGCGTGCAAGTCGAAATGGGTCTCCGGCAGATAAAGACCGTCGATGTTCTTCAGCTCCTGGTTCATCATGAAGCCGTCGACATATTCGTTGTCCTTGGTGCGCTGCATGTAGGCGCGGGCGGTGGCGGCGGTCAGCCAGCCGCAATGGCGGCCCATCACCTCGTGGATGACGAGCGTGCGCGGCGAGGCGCTCTGCTCATTGGAGACGTGGTCGAAGAAGCGCGCGCCGACGTCGGCGGCTGTCCAGGCGCCGAGCGTCTGCTTGATCGGATAGACGTCATTGTCGACCGTCTTCGGCATGCCGACGACGGTGAGGTTATAGCCATTGGCCCCGAGATAGGCGGCAAGGTCGGCCGCCGTGGTGTTCGTGTCGTCGCCACCAATGGTGTGGAGGATGGTGATGCCGTCTGCCGCCAGCCGTTCGGCGGCGACCCGCAAGGGGTTGTCGCCTTCCTTGACCAAGCCGCGCTTAACACAGTCGTCGGCATTGGTGAGCTTGACGCGGCTATTGCCGATCGGGGAGCCACCATAGCGATGCAAGACATGCGCCTTCTCGCGCATCTCCCTGGTGATTTCGATCTTGTAGTCCATCAGCAGGCCGCGAAAGCCGGACTTGTAGGCGACCAGCTCAATTTCTGGTGCGATGTCGGTGTAGCGTTCGATCAATCCACCGACGGCGGAGGAGAGGCAGGGTGCAAGGCCCCCGGCGGTCAACATCGCGACTTTCTGCTTGGCCATCGATCCTCCTTGGGCAGACGTTCGTGACGTCGCCATCAACACTGTCGGGTGGCAAATGGATGCGACAGCGGCGCCGAGGTGTAAAGCAAAAAATACAAGGATTTCCGCACTTTCGGCGATCTTTGAGGCACAGGCCGAAGGATGTTCGGTTTCAATCGTTTCAATCGATCGGTCCCGACTTTTTCAGCCTGTGGAAAATGCTGCGGGTCTGGCCAACCCGTCGTGCAACGGGTCGCCTTCAACGAAACCAATTCAACATGAAGAAACTTTAATCCCGAGCAAAGGGGCGATCTGCTTGCTTTTTGCCCCCATATTTGGTCAATCTCGGTCATGATTTTCGATTTCGCCTGCGAACAGATATCGTCGTTTTGGGACCGTTTGCTGGGCGCAATCGGCGAAACGGCAAGCAATGTGATCGGGAGCATCGTGGAAGCGGTGCGCACCGCCTTCGAGGGCGATCCCGAGACGCGGCGACGCGTGTCCTTCTCGGTCGCCATCATTGCGCTGTCGGCGAAGATGGCCAAGGCTGACGGCGTGGTGTCGAACGCCGAGGTCGAGGCTTTCCGCAAGATCTTCGAATTTCCGCCGGAGGAAGCCCGCAACGTCGCGCGGCTCTACAATCTCGCCCGCCAGGACGTGGCCGGGTTCGAGACCTATGCGAACAAGCTTGCCGGCATGTGCCGGACCTGCGACCAGTTCTGCCCGGTTCTGGAAGACATCATCGACGCGCTCTTCCACATCGCCAAGGCTGACGGCTTGGTGCATGAGAAGGAGCTCGCCTTCCTCTCCCGTATCGCGGAGATCTTCTCGATCTCCGAAGAGCGTTTCGCCATGATCACCGAGCGGCACATTCATGTCGACGGCGATCCCTATGGTGTGCTGGGCGTGCAGCCGTCTGACGATTTCGCGACGATCCGCAAGAAGTACAGGGCGCTGGCGGCCGAACATCATCCCGACCGCCTGCATGCGCGTGGCATCCCGACCGAGTTCCACAGCGTCGCCAACCATCGCATGGCCAAGTTCAACGCCGCCTATTCTGCGATCGAAAAGGAACGCCGGGCGGCATGACGTCCTTCTCCGCGGATTTCGTCGGCGCCGAGGTTTGTCCGTCGCCAAATCACGGCGAACGAATCGGCGTCGATCGTCCCGACATCCTCCTCCTTCACTACACAGGCATGCCAACGGCTGAGGGCGCGCAGGCGTGGCTCTGCAATATCGAGAGCCAGGTTTCGAGCCATTATCTCGTGCATGAGGATGGCCGCGTGGTGCAGATGGTGCCGGAGGCGCGGCGGGCCTGGCATGCGGGCAAAAGCGTCTGGGGCGGCGATACCGACATCAATTCTCGCTCGATCGGAATCGAAATTGCGAATCCCGGCCATCCGGGCGGGCTTCCCGATTTTCCCGATCGGCAGATCGAAGCACTGATCGAATTGTGTCGCGATTGCGTCGAACGGCACCAAATCCCGGCTGAGCGGGTACTAGCGCATTCGGATGTGGCCCCCATTCGCAAGGTCGATCCGGGCGAAAATTTCCCCTGGGGAAAGCTGGCAGCTGCCGGCGTCGGCCACTGGGTTGAGCCCTCTGTGATCGGTGGCGGTCGCTTCTTTCAGCGCGGAGATGCCGGCCAGCCGGTCGAAGCGCTGCAATCGATGCTGTCCCTCTATGGGTATGGCATTGAGATTTCTGGCGAATACTCAATGCAGACGGAAGGTGTGGTTGCCGCTTTCCAGCGTCATTTCCGGCCCGCCAAGGTTGACGGAGTGGCCGACAGTTCGACCATCGAGACCCTTCATCGGCTGCTCACGACCTTGCCGCGATATGCCTGAAAACTGGCTGGCCAAAGCGCCCGATACAGGCGTTCGCACAAACGCGTAGCGGCGCTAATTGTTGCGATGCCACACGAATTCCTTATTGCCGGGGTCTAAAGGCCTGGCTGAACGCGATGGCGGCTCCACCTGGTGCCCGTCGCAAACATCAACATTGAAGGACTGAAACGGGGAGCCCAAGAGGGGCTCGCGACGCAAGGATTGCGTCCGCTTTGACGCGCGCCGGTTTCGACCTTTCCACGGAGACTGACCCTTCCCATGACAATTCGACTGATCGCTGCCGCGGCATGCCTCGCTACCCTTTTGACTCATGTCCAGACTGCTTCGGCCGATGAGGAGGATCGCCGTTCTACCTGGTCGCTGAAGACCATCACCCGCGATGCCGGTTATCCGGCTGCGCCGTCGTTCTCGAAGAGCCCTTATGGCAAGATCATCTCGAAATATGCCAAGACCTACGGTGTTCCCGTCGATCTCGCCCATGCGGTGGTGCGTATCGAGAGCAACTTCAATCCGAAGGCCAGGGGTAGCGCCGGGGAAGTCGGCCTCATGCAGATCAAACCGGCCACGGCACGGGCAATGGGCTATCGCGGTTCGACCAAGGGCCTCTACGATCCCGAGACCAATATCCGCTACGGCATGAAATACCTCTCGATGGCCCATGAACTGGGCGGCGGAGAGACCTGCGGCACGATCCTGCGCTACAATGCAGGGCACGGTGCCAAGCGAATGAACCCTATCTCCAAGCGCTATTGCGGCAAGGTCATCGCGCTCATCGGCAGCTGACAAAGCTGTGACCGAGGTGTTTGTCTCGGTGGACAGGCCGGCGGTGCATGGTATCACCGCAGGCAGGTTGCAGGTTGGTGATGCATGGTAGAACGCTTCAAAACGATTATTGTCGGCCGCGGCATGATGGGCGCTGCGGCTGCCCGGTATCTGGCTCTGGCGGGCGACGAGGTCGCCGTGATCGGGCCGGACGAGCCGCAGGACTGGAGCCGGCATGACGGCGTCTTTGCCAGCCATTACGACGAGGCGCGCATTACCCGGACCATCGATTCGGACCCGGTCTGGGCGTTGATGGCCAACCGCTCGATTGCCCGCTATCGCGCGATCGCCGAAGAAAGCGGTATCGGCTTCTACCACGAAGTCGGCTGCCTGATCGTCGGGCCTTCGCGGGGAGGGCGCGATCCCTATGTGGGCAAGGTGCAGGCTGCAGCTGAAGCGCTGGGTGTCGAGACGGAACTTCTGTCTTCGACCGAGCTCAAGGGGCGCTTCGACTATTTCGACTTCGGCCGGGGCTGCGAGGGTGTCTATGAAGGTCGCAATGCAGGGTACGTCAATCCGCGCCGGTTGGTGGAGGCGCAGAGCCTGCTCGCCGAGAAGGCCGGTGCGCGGGTAATCCGGCAGACGGCTGTCTCCGTGCGCGAAGAGCCTGGCGCCTGCGTGGTGACCACGGATGACGGTGCCGTTTACATGGCCGACCGCGTGCTGGTCGCAGCGGGTGGTTTTACCATCAACGAAAATCTTCTGCCCCGGCGGCTCGACCTGAAGGTCTATGGCCGCACGGTCGCCTTCTTCGAAATCCCGGATGGCGACCTGCACATGTATTCCGGTATGCCGTCGCTCATTCACCAGCCCGATGATCCGGTCGATCATATCTATCTCCTGCCGCCGGTGCGCTATCCTGATGGCAAGACCTATCTGAAGATTGGCGGCGATCCTGATGATCTGCCGCTGGAAACCGAGCCGGAGATCCGGGCCTGGTTCCGCCGCGGTGGGCGCATCACCACGCGCAATCATCTGCAGCGGATCATCGGCCAGATCGTGCCGAGCCTGGCGCAGGCACCGATCTCGATGGCCGCTTGCGTCACCTCGTTCACGCCTGAAAACTATCCGGCCATCGGCTTCGCCAGTGACCGGATCGCCGTGTTGACCGGTGGCTGCGGTGCCGCCGCCAAGAGTTCTGACGAAATCGGGCGTCTCGGAGCAGAACTGATCCTTCATGGCCGGATTGTCGACGAGGCTTATGGCGAAGTCTTCCGGCCGGTCTTAACAGACTGATTCACCAAAAGCGGCCGAGTGTTGCCGACGACGTCATTTTCGTTGGCATTCGGCCGGCTGGTCGTTTAAGGACCGCTTGCCAGTTGGCCGGGCAGCCGCGCTTTACCAATGCCGAAAGGCGGTAAGGTGAGGAAAGTCCGGGCTCCACGGAAATACGGTGCCGGATAACGTCCGGCGAGGGCGACCTCAGGGAAAGTGCCACAGAAAGCAAACCGCCTCGCATGCGAGGTAAGGGTGAAAGGGTGGGGTAAGAGCCCACCGCGTCGCTGGTGACAGGGACGGCACGGTAAACCCCACCGGGAGCAAGACCGAATAGGGATGACGCGGGTGACGCGCAAGCGCCACTACAGCCTGTTTCCGGGCCAGTCATCCGGGTGGGTTGCGCGAGGCAGCGTGCAAACGCTGTCCCAGATGAATGGCTGCCACGTCCCGGGAAACCGGGGCCATACAGAACCCGGCTTACAGGCCAACTGGCAAAAATCCCCCTCACAATGCCGGCAGTGGAGGATGGTCGAAACTTTCGGCCAAGCATCTGAAACTGCGGCGAGATAAGTGCGCTTTACAGGTCTCCGCCACATCCGGGGACCGCGGGCCAAAGTGCGCGAAAACTCGCCTGGAATCAGAGGTTTCTAACGATTCGTTAAGCTTAACCGCCTATCAATATCTGAAGCCCGTGATGGGCGGAGTCCGGCCTGTTCCCATTGACGCCCATATTGTCCCATGGTATCCCATTCACATGCTGCTGCAGGGGGCGTGTTCGCCCCTAAAGTCTGGAAATTATGTGATCTCTCCCGGGTCTCGGGCGGGTCCTGTCCTGACGATGTGGCGGCTGGTGTAGGCGTTTATCCACGGGGGTCGGTTGCCGACTCTGTGTTTTTAGGGAGTCCGGTCGTCAGTCATGAGCCGCTTCCTGTCCAATGCGACAAACAGGATCGATGCGAAGGGGCGGGTTTCCGTTCCGGCGGCGTTTCGTGCCGTTTTGCTGCAGCGCGACATTCAGGAGCTTTATTGTCTCCAGGATTTCGTCTATCCGGCGATCAATATCGGCGGTCCCGATTTGCTCGAACGATACGAGCAGAGGATGGCGGCCGAGGATCCCTTCGCATTGGAGGCGAACGAGATGTCGCTGCTCATTCACGGTGGCGGCGTCTTCATGCGTACCGATGCCGAGGGGCGGTTGGCGGTGACGGATTTCATCCGGGATTTCACGGGGATTTCCTCGGAGGTCTGTTTCGTCGGTCGGTCGGATCATTTTCAGGTGTGGCAACCGCAGGCGTTTTCGGACGCTCAGGCGAGGGCCAGAGAGGTCGTCAGGCTGCGGGGCCTGAAGACCTAGTAGAACGGGGAAACGGAATGGCGGCGAATCTTGGCGAAGGGCTTTCCGATGCCAATGGCGGATCGGTTCGCCACATTCCGGTTCTTCTCGATGGAGTCCTTAAGGCGCTGGAACCTGAGGCGGGCAAGGTCATCCTTGATGGCACTTTTGGGGCGGGCGGTTATACGCGCGCCATCCTCGATGCCGGTGCCAATGTCGTCGCACTCGACCGCGATCCGAATGCCATTGTCGGCGGGCAGGCTTTGGTTGCTGTATACAATGGCCGGTTGGTCCTCCATCACACGGAATTTTCAGCGCTCGCCGATTTCGCGCCCGAGGGTGGCCTCGACGGCGTGGTGCTCGACATTGGCGTCTCCTCCATGCAGATCGACGAGGCCGAGCGTGGCTTTTCCTTCCAGCGCAACGGGCCGCTCGACATGCGCATGTCCTCGTCAGGCGTCTCTGCTGCCGATGTCGTCAATCGCGCCAAATTGACCGATCTGATCCGCATCTTCGGCTTTCTCGGTGAAGAAAAGCATTCGGGCCGAATCGCCCGCGCCATCGAGAAGCGCCGCCTGAACGAGCCCTTCCAGACAACCCGCGATCTGGCGAACCTCATCGAGACGGTCAATCCGCGCAAAGCCAAGGACAAGATCCATCCGGCGACGCGTGTCTTTCAGGCACTGCGCATCTTCGTCAATGACGAGTTGGGTGAGCTGGCGCAGGCACTGTTTGCGGCCGAGCGGGCGCTGAAGCCGGGCGGTCGGCTTGTCGTTGTCACCTTCCATTCGCTTGAAGACCGCATCGTCAAGAAATTCTTTTCCGAACGCGCCGGCAAGGCGTCAGGCTCGCGCCACCTTCCCATGGTCGAAGCGCGCAAGGCGACCTTCGAGCCGGTGGGCAAGGGCATGGTCGCTGCCACCGAAGAAGAGGCCGAACTCAATCCGCGGGCACGCTCTGCCAAGCTGCGGGCCGGGATTCGTACCCATGCGCCGCCAGAACGTGCCGACATGGGAATCTTCGATCTGCCGGACCTTGCAACTCTTGAAAAGATCGGAGGCTGATGTGCTGCGAACCTTCGATTTTCTCCTGATCGGTTCGATGGCGGCAGCCGCTGCCGTGACCTACCAGATCAAGCATGACACTGATAACAAGGCGGCCGAAGTGCGCCGCCTCGAGGCTGAGATCAAGCTGGAGAAGGACACGATCGACCTGCTTCGCGCCGACCGCGCCCTGCTGACCCAGCCGAACCGGCTCGACCGTCTGGTCAAGGCCTATGCGACCGAGCTGCAGCTGCAGCCGACGGCGCCGACCCAGCTCGCCCGTCCGGTCGAATTGCCGATGCCCAGGGATCAGGTCCCGCAGAAGGAAATCGCTGAAGACAAGAACGCAGCGTCCGATCCGGTCAAGGACCTGATCACGACGGGCTCGGTGAACGTAATTGAACCGGTGAATGACTGATGAGCTTTCTGTCGCGTATCATGCTGTTGAAAAGCCAGGCGCATTTCTCCACCGATGTGCAGCGCGGCGGGGCCGTGATTTCCGGTCCGCGGATCAAAGGCACTGCCAAGCGCAAATCGGAAATGGCCAAGACCCGCGTGGGTCTGATGATCGCCGGCTTCTGCGTCGTTTATGCCATCATTGGCGGACGGCTGGTGCAATATGGTCAGGCGCAGCCCGAGACAGTGTCGAGCATCCTGCCTGCCGACCGGCTGATGGCGTCGAGGCCTGATATCCTCGACCGCAATGGCGAGGTGCTGGCGACCGACATCCGCACGGTGTCGCTGTTTGCCGAACCGCACAAGATCGTCGATCCGGACGAGGCGGTCGAGCGTCTGGCGACCGTGCTCACCGATCTCGACATCAAGGGCACCTACAAGAAGCTTTCATCCAATTCGCGCTTCCAGTGGCTTCGGCGGCAGCTTACGCCGAAGCAGCAGAGCCAGATCCTGGCGCTCGGCATTCCCGGTATCGGTTTCCGGCCTGAAAAGCGCCGCTTCTATCCGGGTGGCCCCACGGCCTCGCATATCGTCGGTTACGTCAACATCGACAACCGCGGCATGACGGGGATGGAGAAATACATCGACAACCAGGGGCTCGCCGACCTGCGCGCGCTGGGCATGACGACCGATTCTCCGCTTGAGCCGGTGAAGCTGTCGATTGACCTGCGTGTCCAGAATATCGTGCGTGACGTGCTGGTCGAGGCGATGGCCAAGTTCCAGTCGATCGGCGCGGGCGGCGTTGTGCTGGATTCCCACACCGGCGAAGTGATTGCCATGGCGTCGCTGCCGGATTTTGACCCGAACAATCCCGTTGGCTCCGAAGAAGGCTGGCTCAGCCGCATGGCGAACGGCACGTTCGAAATGGGCTCGACGTTCAAGTCCTTCACCATCGCCATGGGCCTCGATTCCGGCAAGGTCTCACTGAAAGACAGCTTCGACGCTCGCTATCCGATTCGCATTGGTGGTTTCACCATCAAGGATTTTCACGGCAAGAACCGTATTCTGACGGTGCCTGAGATTTTCCAGTACTCGTCCAATATCGGCACGGCCAAGGTCGCCGATCTCGTCGGTATTGAAGGGCACAAGGAATTTCTGACCCGGCTCGGGCTGTTGACGAAGATGGATACGGAACTGCCGGAAGTGGCGATGCCATCGCAGCCACGCGAATGGAAGAAGATCAATTCAATCACCATTTCCTTCGGCCATGGCGTTTCCACCACGCCGTTGCAGACGGCTGTTGCCGGTGTGGCACTGGTCAATGGCGGCAAGCTCATCGAACCGACCTTCCTGCCGAGAACCCGCGAGCAGGCGGATCTCGTCGCCAAGCAGGTGCTGCGCCCGTCAACCAGCGACGACATGCGCTTCCTGTTCGAGTGGAACGGCATCAAGGGTTCCGGCAAGAACGCCCGCGTCGAAGGCTTCGATGTCGGCGGCAAGACCGGCACGGCCGACAAGGTGGTGAACGGCCGCTATGTCGGCGACAAGAACTTCAATGCGTTCCTGGCGGCCTTCCCGATCGACAATCCGCGCTACGTGGTGTTGACCTTCATCGACGAGCCGAAGACGGACAAGGGCAATGGTGCGGCGCTCGCTGGGAACAGTGCAGCCCCGATGGTCGCCGACATCATTCGCAGAAGCGCCGCAATTCTTGGTGTAGAACCCAAATTCGGGGAAGACGGGTCTGCGTTGCTCGTCTCTTATTGACCAGATTGTAGATAGACGGGGCGATTCGACCGATTTTGCCCCGGAAGGATGGACTGCACATGCTTTTGGGCACACTGGCCGGCGAGGATTACAAGCATCAGGTTTCTGCCAGCGGCGCCGCTGACATCGAGGTCACAGGCCTGTCTGCGGACAGCCGGAAGGTCGAACCGGGGACAGTTTTCTTCGCGCTCTCCGGTACCAAGGCCGATGGCGGCGCCTATGCGGCCGATGCGGTGGCCATGGGCGCTGTCGCCATCATTGCCTCGCATCCGCTTGAGGCTTCTGTTCCCGTCATCGTTGTCGACAATCCGCGGCGGTTCCTGGCTCTTGCTGCTGCCCGTCTCGTCGGGCGTCAACCGTCGACCATGGTTGCCGTCACCGGCACGGCGGGCAAAACTTCGGTTGCCTCCTTCACTCGTCAGATCTGGGCCTTCGCCGGCCATCCGGCAGCGCAGATCGGCACAACAGGCGTGATCTCGCCCAGCCGCAACGATTACGGCTCGCTGACGACGCCTGATCCGCTGGCGCTGCACCAGTTGCTCGGCGAACTCGCAGACGAAGGCGTGACGCATGCGGCGATGGAAGCCTCCAGCCACGGTCTCGACCAGAGCCGTCTCGACGGCGTTGTGCTGTCGGCGGCCGGTTTCACCAATCTCGGTCGCGATCACATGGATTATCATCCGACGGTCGAGGACTATATGGCCGCCAAGATGCGGCTTTTCGATACGCTGCTGACCAAGGGCTCGCCGGCGGTCATCTATGCCGATGATCCGTGGTCCGAGGAGGCCATCCGGGTTGCGACGGCCGCCGGACACGATGTGCGCACCGTCGGCCGCAAGGGCGCGTTCCTCAGCCTGAAGCGGGTCGAGCATTTTCGTCACAAGCAGGTGGCTGAAGTCCATCACGGCGACCAGATCTTCGAGGTTCACATCCCGCTCGCGGGAGATTTCCAGATCGCCAATGCGCTGGTTTCTGCCGGACTTGCCATTTCCACCGGTGTTCCGGTGGCCGTTGCGCTAAAGGCGCTGGAGACGCTGGTCGGGGCTTCCGGTCGTCTCGAACTGATCGGCCAGACGAAGGCCGGCGCGCTCACTTATGTCGATTACGCCCACAAGCCGGATGCGCTGGAAAACGTGCTGACGTCGGTTCGGCCCTTCACCACCGGACGGGTCATCGTGGTGTTCGGCTGCGGTGGCGACCGCGACAAGGGCAAACGCCCGATCATGGGCGAGATCGCCTCGCGGCTGGCGGATATCGTTGTTGTGACCGACGATAATCCGCGCTCAGAGGTACCGGCGACCATTCGTTCCGAGATCATGGCGGCGACGCCGAAGGGAATCGAAATCGGAGACCGCGCCCAAGCAATCCGGGCCGCCGTTGCTATGCTTTCGGTCGGCGATACGCTGATCGTTGCCGGCAAGGGACATGAAGAGGGGCAGACTGTCGGAGGAACCACGCTGCCCTTTTCGGACCATGCCGAAGTTCGACATGCCCTGGAGGAGTTCGACCGTTGACCCTGCTCTGGACATCGCGCGACATGGTGGTTGCCATGGGTGGTCGCCCCTTCGGGCAGCTACCCGACGGCATCACGGGAATTTCTATCGATAGCCGCACGATTTCACCCGGCGAAGCCTTCTTTGCCATCAAGGGTGACCGGGTCGATGGGCATGACTATGCCAGCATTGCGATCGCCAACGGTGCCTCTCTGCTGATCGTTGCCGAATCCAAGCTGCCGGCGCTCGGCCGCCTGACCATTCCGATGATCGTTGTCGACGATGTGCTGGTTGGTCTGCAGAAGCTCGGGATTGCGGCGCGTGACCGGACCGCAGCGACGGTCATCGCCGTCACCGGCTCCGTGGGCAAGACGACGACCAAGGAAATGCTGCGGCTGACGCTCGAGCCTTCGGGCAATGTGCATGCCGCTGTTGCCTCGTTCAACAATCACTGGGGTGTTCCGCTGACGCTTGCCCGCATGCCGATGGACACGCGTTACGGCGTATTCGAAATCGGCATGAATCATCCCGGTGAAATCGGTCCGTTGTCGCGCATGGTCCGTCCTGACGTAGCCATCATCACGACGATCGCGCCGGCCCATCTCGGCAATTTCTCCAGCGTCGATGAAATCGCCGACGCGAAGGCGGAGATCTTCGAGGGTGTGGTGAATGGCGGTGACGTCATTCTCAACCGCGACAATGCCTATTTCGACCGGCTGGAGCAGGCGGCCCAGGCGGCAGGTCTCGAAAACGTGCACAGCTTCGGCCAGCATGCAAAGGCGGAATTTCGCCTGGCGGAATTCGACGGTGCGGCCGAGCTGTCGACCGTCTGGGTCTCCTTTCATGGTGAGACGCGGGAGGTCACGATCGGCGCTCCTGGGCGGCATCTGGCGGAAAACGCCATGGCGGTGCTTGCCGCCGTGTCTCTTGTCGGTGCCGATATCGATGCAGCGATAGAGGCTTTGGCCAATCTCTCGGCCGTCAAGGGCCGTGGCGCGCGGCACAAACTGAAGATATCAGGCGGGTCGCTGACGCTGGTCGACGAAAGCTACAATGCCAATCCGGCCTCGATGCGCGCCGCCATATCGGTGCTGGCTTCATCGCAGCCGCCGTATGACGGGCGGCGAATTGCCGTGCTCGGCGACATGCTGGAAATGGGCGAGTTTTCGCCGTCGGTCCATGCCGATCTCGCGGGGCCGCTGCTTGCGGCCGGCATCGAGCATGTCTGGCTGGCCGGTCCGGAAATGGTGGCGCTGCGCGACGCCCTGCCGGAGACCGTGTCGGTCGTCTATCTGGAGACCACGGCGGAAATGGCCAACTTCGTCACAACGGAAGTTCGCGCCGGAGACGTGGTCATGGTCAAATCCTCTCTCGGCATCGGCTTCGGCAAGATCGTCTCCGCTCTGCTTGACAAGTATCCGGCATTCCCCGACACGGAGCGCCACTCTTAATTCGGGCTTTTGGAAAGGGCTCCCATGCTGATTTGGCTTGTGGATCTGGCGAACCACTTTCAGTTTTTCAACCTGTTCCGGTACATCACCTTCCGGACGGGGGCAGCTCTCTTCACCTCGGCGGCCGTGGTCTTTCTGTTCGGCCCGATGATGATCTCGTCGCTTCGGGTACGCCAGGGCAAGGGCCAGCCGATCCGTGCTGATGGCCCGCAGACGCATTTCAAGAAGGCCGGCACGCCGACAATGGGCGGGTTGATGATCCTCGCCGGCATCGTCGTGTCGTCGCTGCTCTGGGCTGATCTCTCGAACATCTATGTTGTGGCGACGCTGCTCGTCACACTCGGTTTCGGCGCCATCGGCTTCTATGACGATTACCTCAAGGTGACCAAGCAGACGGAGAAGGGCTTCTCCGGCAAGGCGCGCCTCGGCATCGAATTCGTCATTGCCGGCATCGCCGTCTATTTCATGATGAGCTCGGCCCTACATTCGGCGCCGCAAGGCTCGACGTTTGGGTCCTCCGTCGCTTTCCCCTTCGTCAAGGACTACCTGCTCGATCTTGGCCTGTTCTTCGTGCTGTTCGGCGGTTTCGTGATCGTCGCTGCCGGCAATGCGGTGAACCTGACCGACGGTCTCGACGGGCTTGCCATCGTGCCTGTCATGATCGCGGCCGCCTCGTTTGGGGTGATCGCCTATCTCGCCGGCAACGCGGTGTTTGCTAACTACCTGCAGATCCATTTCGTACCCGGCACCGGTGAACTCGCCGTCCTGCTTGGTGCCGTCATCGGCGCCGGCCTCGGCTTCCTGTGGTTCAACGCACCGCCGGCGGCGATCTTCATGGGCGATACCGGCTCGCTGGCACTTGGTGGCCTGATCGGCTCCGTCGCGGTCGCCACCAAACACGAGATCGTCATGGCGATCATCGGCGGGCTGTTCGTCATCGAGACTTTGTCGGTCATCATCCAGGTCGGCTATTTCAAGCTGACGGGCAAGCGCGTCTTCCTGATGGCGCCGATCCATCACCATTTCGAGAAACTCGGCTGGACGGAAAGCCAGGTGGTCATCCGTTTCTGGATCATCGCGGTCGGGCTCGGCATGCTGGGCCTCTCCACGCTCAAGCTGCGGTGAGGGCGACATGATCGCGGCGAGCAGTTTCAAGGGCAAGCGGGTCGCGCTGTTCGGCCTCGGGGGCTCCGGGCTCGCAACGGCGAAATCGCTGCAGGCGGGTGGTGCCGAGGTTTTGGCTTGGGACGACAATCCGGACAGCGTCGCACGCGCTGCCGCCGAGGGTATCACGACGGTCGACCTGCACGGCATCGACTGGTCGTCGGTCGTCTCCTTTGTGCTGTCTCCGGGCGTGCCGCTGACGCATCCGAAGCCCCACTGGACTGTTGCGCTCGCCAAATCGGCAGGCGTCGAGATCATTGGTGACGTCGAGATTTTTGTCCGGGAGCGGCGTTTGCATGCGCCCGACTGCCCGTTCATTGCGATCACCGGCACCAACGGCAAATCGACGACGACAGCGCTGATTGCCCATATTCTTGAGGCGAGCGGCCGCGATACGCAACTTGGCGGCAATATTGGCCGTGCGGTGCTGACGCTCGAACCGCCGAAGGCCGAACGCTATTTCGTCGTCGAGTGCTCGTCCTACCAGATCGATCTCGCTCCGACGCTCAACCCGACCGCCGGCATCCTGCTGAACCTGACGCCCGATCATCTCGATCGCCACGGCACGATGCAGCATTATGCCGATGTCAAGGAACGGCTGGTGGCGGGGGCAGGCACCGCGATCGTCGGCGTCGACGACAGCTTTTGCGAGTTGATCGGCGACCGGATCGAACGCTCCGGCCACAAGGTTGTCCGGATCTCGAAGCGGCAGCCGCTGGCGGGCGGGCTCTATGCTGAAGGTTCTCGCATCCTGCAGGCGGATCATGGCGCGGTTACGGCTCTGGTTGATCTCGACGGCATCCAGACCCTGCGTGGTAGCCACAATGCCCAGAATGCGGCAGCGGCGATCGCTGCCTGCCTGGCTGTCGGCGTGCCCGTTGACGACATCCGTGCGGGCCTCAAGAGTTTTCCCGGCCTCAAGCATCGCATGCAACCCGTCGGGCGGCGCCATCAGGTGGTCTTCGTCAATGACAGCAAGGCGACCAATGCGGAGGCCGCCGCACCGGCGTTGTCGAGTTATGACCGCATCTACTGGATTGCCGGTGGACTGCCGAAGGAGGGCGGGATCGCAAGCCTCGCTCCACTCTTCCCGCGTATCGTCAAGGCGTATTTGATCGGTGAAGCCGCATCGGCGTTTGCCGCAACACTGGGAGAAGCGGTGGCCTTCGAGATTTCCGACACGCTCGATCGTGCGGTTGCCCATGCGGCGGCCGATGCGGCGCGTGATGCAGATCCGTCAGCCGTCATGCTCTCGCCCGCCTGTGCGAGCTTCGACCAGTTCAAGAATTTCGAAGTGCGCGGCGACAGCTTCGTTCGCCTGGTCTCGGGCCTCGACGGGATCTCCATGCTGATCGACGTGCCACAAGGAGGCAAATGACATGGTGAGCCGCGTTGAGAGAGGTCCGCTTGCGGACTGGTTCTGGACCATCGACCGCCTGTTCCTGATCATCTTCGTGCTGTTGATGGGCATCGGTCTCATGCTCTCCTTTGCGGCGTCGCCCGCGGTCGCCGAGCGGCTCGGGCTCGACAGCTTCCACTTCGTCAAGCGCCATGCCTTCTTCATGCTGCCGGCGCTCTCCGTGATGATCGGCCTGTCCTTCCTGTCGCCAAGGCAGGTCCGGAGGACCGCGATGGTTCTGCTCGCCGCATCGCTGATCATGATGGTGCTGGTGCTGTTCGTCGGGGTCGAGGTCAAGGGCGGGCGGCGCTGGCTGTCCCTCTTTGGCATGTCGATCCAGCCGTCCGAATTCATGAAGCCCGCCTTTGTGGTGATATGCGCCTGGCTGTTCGCCGAACATGCGCGTCAGCCGGAAATTCCCGGCAATCTGTTTGCCATCCTGCTCTTCGGCATGGCGGCGGCCCTGTTGGTCGCGCAACCCGACCTTGGTCAGACCATCCTGATCGGCAGCGTCTGGAGCGCCATGTTCTTCATGGCCGGCATGCCCTGGCTGTGGATTGTGGTGCTCGGGGCACTCGGCGCAACCGGTTTTGTCGGGGCCTATCTGACGCTGCCGCACGTGGCCGGGCGCGTTGACCGGTTTCTGACCGGCGAGGGCGATACCTTCCAGGTGGACACTGCACGCGAGGCGATCATTCGTGGAGACTGGTTCGGCCAGGGGCCGGGCGAGGGGATCGTCAAGCGGATCATTCCGGACAGCCATACCGACTTCATCTTCTCCGTTGCGGCAGAAGAATTCGGAATTCTCTTTTGCATGGTGCTGGTGGCGATCTTTGCCTTCCTCGTTCTGAGAGGCCTTAGCCATGCCTATCGCGAGCGCAACGATTTTAACCGGCTGGCGGTCGCCGGCCTGGTTCTGCTGCTCGGCATCCAGTCGATGATCAATATCGGCGTCAATCTCGAATTGTTGCCAGCCAAGGGCATGACGCTGCCGCTTATTTCATACGGTGGTTCTTCGATGACAGCGATCTGCGTCACCGCCGGTTTCATTCTAGCGCTGACGCGGCGTCGCCCGGAAAAACGGGCCCAGGAGCGGAGCCTGTTCCGTTCGGTGGCCGGCGTTCCGGCGGAGTAGGCCCATGTCCAAAGGTATCGTTCTCCTCGCCGCCGGTGGCACTGGTGGCCACCTCTTTCCGGCCGAAGCTCTGGCACACGAGTTGAAACGGCGGGGCTACAGTGTCCATCTCGTGACCGACAAGCGGGCGGAGCGTTTCGCCGGCAATTTCCCAGCCGAAGAGATCCATACCGTGTCCTCGGCGACGATCGGGTCGCGTAACCCTGTCGCGATGGGCAAGGCGCTGCTCACGCTCTGGCGCGGCTATCGGGAAGCCAAGAGACTGATTAGCCGGCTGAAGCCGACTGCGGTGATTGGTTTCGGCGGCTATCCCACCGTACCGCCGCTCTTTGCTGCGTCCGGTCTGGGCGTACCGACGGCCGTGCATGAGCAGAACGCGGTGATGGGTCGGGCAAACCGCCTGCTTGCCTCCCGGGTCAATGCAATTGCCGGCGGGTTTCTTGCCCCGGGCGGGGCCTATCAGGCCAAGATGCGTCTCACCGGCAATCCGGTGCGTCCGGCCGTGATTGCGGCGTCAAACGTGCCTTACGTGCCGTCGGGCGAGGGGCAGTTCTTCCGGCTCGTCGTGTTCGGCGGCAGCCAGGGCGCACAGTTCTTTTCCGATGCGATTGCGCCGGCAGTGGCGATGCTGCCGGATGGCCTGCGGGCACGGTTGGTCGTGACGCAGCAGGCTCGGCCGGAGGACGCCCAGAAGGTCAAGGATGCCTATGGCGCGCTTGGCGTGCCGGCGGATGTCGCGCCCTTCTTCACCGATATGGCCGAACGGCTGGCCGCCGCCCACCTGGTGATCTGCCGCTCGGGCGCCTCGACCGTTTCGGAGCTCGCAGTCATTGGCCGTCCGAGCATTCTCGTGCCTTACCCGCATGCGCTCGACCATGACCAGTCCGCAAATGCGGCGGCGCTCGCGGCCAAGGGCGGGGCTCAAGTGATCGTCCAGGCGGCGCTGTCGCGGGAGCGGATCGCCGAGTTGCTGCAGCAGGCGATGGAGAACCCCGAATCGCTCGCCTTGACGGCTGCGGCTGCAAAAAGCACAGGCAAGCCTGATGCGGCCGGCTTGCTCGCCGACCTCGTTGAAGGTATTGCCGCCGGCAAGGGCATTGCCCAGTTGCAGGGAGCCATACAATGAAAATGCCGAAATCCATCGGCCTGGTCCATTTCATCGGGATCGGCGGGATCGGGATGAGCGGGATCGCGGAGGTCCTGCACAATCTCGGACACAAGGTTCAGGGGTCGGACCAGTCGGAAAGCGCCAATGTTCAACGGCTGCGGGCCAAGGGCATCGAGGTCTTTGTCGGTCACACCGCGGAAAACCTCGGCGAGGCCGAAGTGGTGGTCGTGTCGACAGCGATCAAGAAGAGCAATCCGGAACTGATTGCGGCCCGCGAAAAGCTGCTGCCGATCGTGCGGCGCGCCGAGATGCTGGCCGAGTTAATGCGCTTCCGCAATGCGATCGCCGTCGGCGGTACGCATGGCAAGACGACGACGACCTCCATGGTCGCAGCGCTGCTCGATGCCGGTGCACTTGATCCGACCGTCATCAATGGCGGCATCATCAATGCTTATGGCACCAATGCCCGCATGGGTGAGGGTGAGTGGATGGTGGTGGAGGCCGACGAATCGGACGGCACCTTCCTGAAGCTGCCGGCGGACGTCGCGATTGTCACCAATATCGACCCTGAGCATCTCGACCATTACGGCACCTTCGACAATGCGCGTGCGGCCTTCCGCCAGTTCGTCGAAAACGTGCCGTTCTATGGTTTCGGCGTGATGTGCCTCGACCATCCGGAAGTGCAGGCGCTGGTCGGCCGGATCGAGGACCGCAAGGTCATCACCTATGGTGAAAACCCGCAGGCCGACGTGCGTTTCTCCAATGTGCGGCTCGATGGCACTCGCTCGATTTTCGACGTCGAGATCCGTCGTCGCCGCACCGGTCGCGTGTTCAGCTTCAAGGACCTGGTGCTGCCGATGCCGGGCCGGCACAACATTTCCAACGCCTGCGCGGCGATCGCTGTCGCTAACCGGCTGGACATCCCCGAAGAGGCGATCCGCAAGGGCCTCGCAGGCTTCGGCGGCGTCAAGCGCCGGTTCACGCTGACGGGCACCGCCAACGGCGTCCAGGTCTTCGACGACTACGGACATCATCCCGTCGAGATCAAAGCTGTGCTGCGGGCGGCACGTGAATCGTGCAAGGGCCGGATCATTGCCGTGCACCAGCCGCACCGTTACTCGCGCCTGGCGAGCCTGTTCGACGACTTCGCCAACTGCTTCAACGATGCCGATACGATCTTCCTGTCGCCGGTCTATGCGGCCGGTGAAGATCCGATCGAGGGGATCGATTCGGAAGCGCTTGTCTCACGGATCAAATCCAGCGGTCATCGGGACGCGCGCTACTTGGCCGCGCCGGAGCAGCTCGCTTCTCTTGTTGCGGGCATTGCACAACCGGGTGATTTCGTGGTCCTCTTAGGCGCCGGCAATATCACGCAATGGGCGGCTGCCCTGCCGGCGGAACTTGACGCAATTTCGGGAAAGTCTTGAATGAAACAGGTGGATGGGGAAAAGCTTCTGGCCTCGCTTGGCCCGGGCGTTAATGAACTGAAGGGACGGCTGACGCCGGATGCACCGATGGACCGCGTCACGTGGTTCCAGGCGGGCGGTCTTGCCGAACTGATGTTCCAGCCGCATGACAGCGAGGACCTCATCACCTTCCTGAAACTCCTGCCGGAAGAGGTGCCGCTGACGGTGATCGGTGTCGGCTCCAACCTTCTGGTGCGTGACGGCGGCATTCCGGGCGTGGTCGTGCGCCTGTCTGCCAAGGGGTTCGGTCAGGTCGAACTCGTCGGCGAAAACCGGATTCGCGCCGGTGCGATCTGCCCGGACAAGCACATCGCTGCCATGGCGATGGACAACAGCATCGGCGGTTTCCACTTCTACTACGGCATTCCCGGTTCGATCGGCGGTGCGGTTCGGATGAATGCCGGCGCCAATGGCGGCGATACCTCAGGTCGCCTTGTCGAGGTTGAGGCGGTGGACCGCAAGGGCAATGTGCATGTGCTGTCGAATGCCGACATGGGTTACAGCTACCGCCATTCCGAGGCGTCGAGCGATTTGATCTTTACCCATGCGACCTTCGAGGGCTATCCGGAAGACCGGGCGAAGATCCGTGCGGACATGGATGCCGTGCGGCATCATCGCGAAACGGTGCAGCCGGTCAAGGAAAAGACCGGTGGTTCGACGTTCAAGAATCCCGAGGGCCATTCCGCCTGGGAACTCATCGACGAGGCCGGCTGCCGGGGACTGATGATCGGCGGCGCGCAGATGTCGTCGCTGCACTGCAATTTCATGATCAATATCGGCCATGCGACCGGTTACGATCTGGAATATCTCGGGGAAACGGTGCGCCAGCGGGTGCTGGAGCATTCCGGCGTGAGCCTGGAATGGGAAATCAAGCGCCTGGGCATCTTCATGCCGGGACGCGAGGTCAAGCCGTTCATGGGGACCGTGCCGGCTTAAAACAGCCTGTTCGGTTAAGCTTATCTGCATGAAATCTTAACTTGCGGCTCCTAATCTGGCCTCCGATTTGGGGGCTATGATGGTCGCGAGTGTACATGCCTGGATAATGCAGCAGCTAACGCTGGGAGAGTTTTCGTCACGCCGCGCTGTGCTGAACAAGGCGATGGCCATGGCCGCGAAGATTGCCGTCTTCGCCTATGTCCTCAATATCCTCTCCCACCTCTGCCTCGTCGCTTTTGATCTCCTGCCGTATGACCTCGGGCCGGCGTTGGTGATCGCCACCGTTCTTACGCCGCCAGTCTCCTTTGTGGTTGCCGTCATCGCCTACAGCGTCGTCGGTCTGGCGATCTACGATCTGGGCCTATCGAATCAGCGGTTCGAGATGCTGAGCCGGACCGACATGTTGTCGGGGCTAATGAACCGTCGCGCTTTTCTCGAGGAATTCGAGCATGTGCGTGGCAAGACCAGCCTCGTCCTTTTCGACATCGACCGCTTCAAGGCCATCAATGACGGCTTGGGTCACAAGACCGGTGACGACGTCATTGCGAAGGTTGCAAACCTGCTGGCCACGGTGGCGCCAGCGGTGGCAAAGGTTTCTCGTATCGGTGGGGAAGAATTTGCCGTGCTTATGCCCGGGCTCGTCTCTTCCGACGCGTTGACGGTTGCCGAGACCATGCGCCAGGCGGTTGAGGTGGCGGAGTTTGTCGGACCGGGCGGGACGTTCCAGGTCACGGTTTCCGCAGGTCTCGCAGAAGGCGCCGCCGAGCTCGGGTTCAGCGAGATCTTCTCCCATGCCGACCGGGCACTCTACCTCGCCAAGGCCGCCGGGCGGAATCGTCTCGTGCACGCCAATGGCCTGCTGGAGGCCGGTGCGGGCGAGGACGCCCTTGTGTCTCAACCTCTCGCTCCGTTCGAAGCTCGCCGTTCGGCCTGACGTTCTCGACCGCAGAAAAAATTCGAATTCCCAACAATTTGTGGCCGCTTTCTTACACGTTGAATCCGAGCCTCACGGTCGCTTGTCGTGCGCAAAGTTAACGAAAGTAAACACTTCATTAACCTTAATGTTGTTCAACTGACATGGAAGAGGTCGAAGCGGATGCAGATGCTGCCTCTCGGTTAAACGGGTTTTTGCGAGGCGTTTCATGAGTGGCAAGCATGTCGCGGTTTTGATGGGTGGAATTTCATCCGAGCGCCCGGTCAGCTTGTCGTCCGGGACTGCCTGCGCGGCTGCACTCGAAGGCCAGGGCTACCAGGTGACGCGGGTGGATGTTGGTCGCGACATTGGTCGTGTCCTGGAGGCGCTGAAGCCTGATGTTGCCTTCAATGCGCTGCATGGTCCCTTCGGCGAAGATGGCACCATTCAGGGTGTGCTCGAATATCTTGAAATTCCCTATACGCATTCCGGCGTGCTTGCCTCGGCGCTTGCCATGGACAAGAAGCAGGCGAAGATCGTTGCGGCTCAGGCCGGTATTCCGGTCGCTGAAGCAATGGTGATGAACCGCTTCGAGATCGGTAATACTCATCCCATGGCGCCGCCCTATGTGGTGAAGCCTGTGCGTGAGGGCTCCAGCTTCGGTGTGGTCATCGTGCGCGAGGACATGGCGCATCCGCCACAGATCCTGACGTCGAGCGAGTGGCGCTATGGCGATGTCGTCATGGTCGAGCGCTACGTGGCTGGTCGCGAGTTGACCTGCGGGATCATGGACGGCAGGGCGCTTGGGGTCACCGAGATCGTGCCGCTCGGCCACAGCTTCTACGACTATGACTCGAAGTATGCGGCCGGTGGCTCTCAGCACGTACTTCCTGCGCAAATTTCACCGAAAATTTACCAAAAAATACAATCATTGGCGCTTGAGGCGCATCGGGCGATCGGATGCCGCGGAGTGAGTCGCTCAGACTTCCGCTACGACGATCGTCTTTCCGAGGATGGTGATCTGATCTGGCTGGAGCTGAACAATCAGCCGGGCATGACCCCAACCTCGTTGTTGCCGGAAATGGCCGCCCATGCGGGTTATGGCTTTGGTGAATTTGTAAGCTGGATGGTGGAGGACGCATCGTGTTCTCGATGAGTGGCAACAGAGTGGTCGAGGGTGCGGGCGGATATTCCGCCATGCCGGCCGGTGCGGGTGAGGGGGTGGTGTTGCCGCGTCCGCTGCGCCGTCTGGTGCGTTCCGTCGCCAGTCTGTGTTCGGGGCGTACGCCCCTGCCGCGCCATCTTGGCAAGACTTCGCTTGCCGGATTCTATTCGGTCGTTGCCCTGCACGGTGTGATCGCTGGCGGCCATGCCCCTGATGTCATGCAGTCCGTGACGTCGACGGCGGGCTTTGCCATCGAGGACGTTCGCGTCTCCGGCAATCAGCACACGTCTGAAATCGACATCCTGCAGCTTCTTGGCCTCGATGGTGCGTCGAGCCTACTGGAGCTCGATATTGCCACTGCCCGCAAGGCCCTGTCAGAGCTTCCCTGGGTCGAGTCGGTTGAGGTTCGCAAGATCTATCCCGGCACTGTCGAGGTGATGCTCAAGGAGCGTCAGGCCTATGCGATCTGGCAGCACGGGTCTGACCTTTCGCTGATCGAGCGCTCCGGCAGTGTGATTGCGCCGCTGCGCGACAACAAGTTTGCCTCGCTTCCTCTATTTGTCGGTCGCGATGCCGAAACGGCTGCGGCAGCCATCGAAGACGAGTTTTCCAAGTGGCCGGGCATCGCCTCGCGGGTCAAGGCTTTCGTCCGTGTTGCGGGTCGTCGCTGGGATGTTCATCTCGACAACGGTGTCATCGTCAAGCTGCCGGAAGATCACATAGCAGAGGCCCTCGCATTGCTCACAAGGTTCGATCAAGAGCAGCAAGTCCTGTCGCGCGATATCGCTGCGATCGACATGCGTCTGCCTGATCGGGTCACCGTGCGGCTGACCCCGGAGGCGCAGGAGCGCCGTCAGCTCGCCGTCGAAACGCGCACCAAGGAACTCAAGAAGCTGGAGCAGAAGATATGAGTATCTTCGGTGGCTCCTCCTTCGGTCTGCCGCGCACGAGGCCTCTGTCCTCCAAGCGCGCGCATGTCGTCTCCGTGCTCGACATCGGGACGACCAAGGTTGTCTGCTTGATCGCGCGGCTGACGCCACGTCGCGAAACTTCGGTGCTGCCGGGGCGCACGCACAATGTCGAGGTCATCGGCCTCGGGCACCAGCGCTCCTATGGTATCAAGTCCGGCGTGATCGCCGACCTCGATGCGGTGGAGAATGTCGTGCGGCTTGCCGTCGATGCGGCCGAGCGCATGGCTGGCCTCACTGTGGAGAGCCTGATCGTCAATGTCTCGGCCGGTCGCATCGGTTCCGACGTCTATACCGCGACGATCGATCTCGGTGGCCAGGAAGTCGAATCGGGCGACCTGCGCAAGGTTCTGATCGCGGCGGGCCAGAAGTCGCAGGGCAATGACCGCGCCGTGCTGCATTCGCTGCCGACAGGCTTTTCGCTTGACGGCGAACGGGGAATCCGTGATCCCCTCGGAATGTATGGCGACGTCCTCGGCGTCGACATGCATGTGGTCACGGCCGAACGTGCAGCGCTCCGCAATCTGGAGCTCTGCATTAACCGGGCGCACCTGACCGTCGAGGGCGTGGTTGCCACGCCTTATGCCAGCGGCCTTGCAGCCCTGGTCGACGACGAGGTGGAACTGGGCTGTGCGGCAATCGACATGGGCGGTGGCATGACCACCATCTCTGTCTTTGCCGAAGGCAAGTTGATCCATACGGACGCCATCGGGATTGGTGGTCACCATGTGACGACCGATCTGGCGCGCGGGCTTTCCACCCGTATCGAGGATGCAGAACGTCTGAAAGTCGTTCACGGTTCGGCTGTCGCCAACGGCGCCGACGATCGCGAAGTCGTGTCCGTCCCGCCGATCGGCGAGGACGACCGCGACCAGCCGACCCAGGTTCCGCGGGCTCTGCTTACCCGGATCATCAGCGCGCGTATCGAGGAAACGCTCGAGCTGCTGCGCGACCGGATCCAGAAGTCGGGTTTCTCGCCGGTGGTGGGCAAGCGGGTCGTTCTGACGGGTGGTGCGTGCCAGTTGACCGGGATGCCGGAAGCTGCGCGCCGCATTCTCGCCAGGAACGTGCGTATCGGTCGTCCGATGGGCGTGTCGGGTCTGCCGGCAGCCGCCAAAGGACCTGCCTTCTCGACCGCGGTCGGGCTGACGATCTATCCGCAGATGGCGGACCAGGAAACACATGCCGGGCAGGGCGGGTTGTTCTCGCCCTTCGGCAATGGAAGCAGCCGGATCGCCCGCATGGGCCAATGGCTGAAAGAGAGTTTTTGAGCTTACCCACCGGGCCCGCAAGGTTCGGCCAAGGGAAATCTGTTGAAATGACATGGCCGGCTTGGCGCTGCGGCCGGAAAGAGAAGGAACTGGTATCATGACAATCAAGCTGCAGAAGCCAGATATCACTGAGCTGAAGCCACGGATCACCGTGTTCGGCGTCGGTGGCGGTGGCGGCAATGCCGTCAACAACATGATCACTGCCGGCTTGCAGGGCGTCGACTTCGTCGTCGCCAATACGGATGCCCAGGCGCTGACAATGACCAAGGCCGAGCGCATCATCCAGCTCGGCGTCAACGTCACCGAGGGTCTCGGTGCCGGTTCGCAGCCGGAAGTCGGTCGTGCAGCCGCCGAAGAATGCATCGACGAAATCATCGACCACCTGAACGGCACCCATATGTGCTTCGTCACCGCCGGCATGGGTGGTGGTACCGGCACCGGTGCAGCGCCGGTTGTCGCTCAGGCTGCCCGCAACAAGGGTATCCTGACCGTCGGCGTCGTCACCAAGCCGTTCCACTTCGAAGGCGCACGTCGCATGCGTCTTGCCGAATCGGGCATTGAAGAGCTGCAGAAGTCGGTCGACACCCTGATCGTCATTCCGAACCAGAACCTCTTCCGCATCGCCAACGACCGCACCACCTTCGCCGACGCCTTCGCCATGGCCGACCAGGTTCTGTATTCGGGCGTTGCCTGCATCACCGACCTGATGGTCAAGGAAGGCCTCATCAACCTCGATTTCGCCGACGTCCGTTCCGTCATGCGCGAAATGGGCCGTGCGATGATGGGCACCGGTGAAGCTTCGGGCGAAGGCCGCGCCATGCAGGCCGCCGAAGCCGCGATCGCCAACCCGCTGCTTGACGAAACCTCGATGAAGGGCGCCCAGGGCCTGCTGATCTCGATCACCGGTGGTCGTGACCTCACCCTGTTTGAAGTCGACGAAGCCGCGACCCGTATCCGCGAAGAAGTCGATCCGGACGCCAACATCATTCTCGGCGCTACCTTCGACGAAGCGCTGGAAGGCATCATCCGCGTGTCGGTCGTCGCCACAGGCATCGATCGTGCGGCACTCGCCTCCAAGGGCTTCGAAGCCGCTCCGCTGGCAAAGCCCGCTATGCGTCCCTCCGCGGCCGTTGCTCCGGCACCGGCCGCATATCAGCCTGCAATGACGCAGGCCCCCAAGCCGACCATGGACTCGGTCGCAGACACCATCCGTTCGGCTGAAGCTGAAATGGAACGCGAACTTGAAATCGCCGTTGCTCGCCAGTCGGCCATGAACCAGCAGCCGCAGCCCGCTTCGCAGCCGGAATTCCGCCCGGCCAGCAAGCTGTTCGCCGCCCCGGTCTCCGAGCCCGCTCCTGCACCGCAGATGATGCAGCCGGTCGCCCCGGCCCCGGTCATGAGCCAGCCGGCTCCGGTCATGCAGCAGCCTGCTCCCGTGATGATGCAGGCGCCTGTTGCGCCGGCTCCTGTCATGGCAGAGCCTCGCATGGTTGCCGAACCGGTTCGTATGCCGAAGGTGGAAGACTTCCCGCCGGTGCTGCGCGCCGAAATCGATCACCGCGCACATCCGGCAGCACCCGCTGCCCAGGAAGATCGCGGCCCGATGGGTCTGCTCAAGCGAATCACCAATTCGCTTGGTCGCCAGTCGGAAGAAGAGACGGTCATGGGTGACATGACGGGATCCGCTCCGGCTGCCCCGCAGCAGCAGCGCCGTCCGCTCTCGGCCGAAGCCAGCCTCTATGCACCGCGCCGCGGCCAGCTCGACGACCTTGGTCGTGCGACACCGGCTCGCGCCACGAGCGAAGACGACCAGCTGGAAATCCCGGCCTTCCTGCGCCGCCAGACCAACTGATATCAGTCTCCTTACATGCAGTGAAACCCGGGCCAAAAGCCCGGGTTTTTTCGTTTTAGGCCGCGCCCACCGACCAAAATCCTTGTTGTTTTTCAGCTTGTTGCGTCCGTTACAAAGCGAAAGAAACAGTGATTTGGTAAAGACGCGGCAGGCTCGTATGTATGAAATCGAAACAGGACCAGACTCGGTCCTTCTTGAATAACCTACGGCGCATGAGGGGCTTTGATCCCGGCGCCCCGCAGATCAGGACGACAGGAATGGCAATTGCCTTGCTCGGATTTCAGACCACGATCGCAGCGCCGCTTTCGCTGACAGGGATCGGGGTTCATTCGGGTCGAGAGGTGACGCTCACATTCCTCCCGGCGGAAGCCGGCAGCGGCATCACATTTATTCGGCAGCATGACGATGGCACGACCAGCGAATATCGCGCTGTTTCCGCTCATGTCGGCAATACCGATCTCTGCACGGTGCTCGGCACCAATCCTGCCCGATCCATCGCGACCATCGAGCATGTGATGGCTGCGATCTATGCGCTCGGTCTCGACAACCTCGTGATCGAGGTCGATGGCGCCGAAATGCCGATCATGGATGGCAGCTCGGAAGTGTTCATCGACGCGATCGAGCAGGTCGGCATCACCAATCTCGGCGTCAAGCGCCGCTACATCCGGGTTACCAAGCCGGTGCGTATCGAAGCCGGTGCGTCCTGGGCCGAGTTCCGTCCTTATGATGGCACGCGTTTCGAAGTCGAGATCGATTTCGACAGCAAGCTCATTGGCCGGCAGATGTGGGCTGGTGAACTGAACGCCGAAACCTTCAAGACGGAACTGTCGCGGGCACGCACCTTCGGTTTCATGCGTGACGTCGAGCGCCTCTGGGCCGCCGGCTTCGCCCTTGGTTCGTCGCTTGAGAATTCCGTGGTCATTTCGGATGACGACACCGTCATCAATGTCGAGGGCCTGCGCTACGAAAAGGACGAGTTCGTCCGTCACAAGACGCTCGATGCCGTGGGCGATCTGGCGCTTGCCGGTGCCCAGTTCATCGGTTGCTACCGCTCCTATCGCGGCGGTCACAAGCTGAACGCCAATGCGCTGAAGGCGCTGCTCAGCGATCCGACGGCTTACGAGGTCGTCGAAGCGCCGAGCCGCAACCTTAAGGTTCGTGCGCGCGAATTTGTGCCGGTTCAGGTGCCGGAATTTGCGCCCTGGACCGCGTGATCCACGCGCCCCTCCATTCAAGACACGTTCCACGCCGGCTTTCATCGAGAGCCGGCGCTGTCGTTTCTGGCTTGCTGTCAGTACCCAAGTCTGGCGCCATGGCGACTTTCTCCGGTGTGCGCCACAAAAATGCGTTAAATCACCATCACTGCGTTGCCCTCATGCCGCTTTTACGGCTAGAAACGCCATCTGAAAGCGACGGCTCACGGGCGGCGCTGCAATCGGGATCTTTCGAATGAGTCATGTAGGGTCGGTCGTTGTGAAGAAAGCCGCGCGTGTTGCGGGCCTCTGCGTCTTGATGTCTGTGGCAGGTGTGCTCGCCAGCTGCCAGTCGGACCCGGATATCGACATTACCAAGCTCGCAGCCGAAACCGATCCGCCGGACGTGCTCTACAATCAGGGCCTTGCCAACATCAAGGCCGGCAACATGAGCGAAGCCGCGCGCAAGTTCGATGCGGTCGATGCTCAGCATCCTTTCTCGGAATGGTCGCGCAAGTCGCTCGTCATGAGCACTTTCACCAAATATCGCCTGGGCCGTTATGCCGACGCGATTTCGACTGGCAACCGCTACCTGAACCTCTATCCGAAGTCGGAGGATGCGGCTTACGCGCAGTATCTCGTCGGCCTGTCCTACTGGAAGCAGATTTCCAACGTGACGCAGGATCAGAAGAACTCGGTGAAGACGATCGAGTCGATGCAGCGCGTCGTCAACGACTTCCCGGATTCCGAATATGTCGACGACGCCCAGGCGAAGATCCGATTCGCCCGCGACCAGCTCGCCGGTAAGGAAATGCAGGTCGGACGCTACTATCTTGAGCGCAAGGAATACCTGGCGTCCATTCAGCGTTTCCGTAACGTCGTCGAGCAGTACCCGAACACCAACCAGATCGAAGAGGCGCTCGCACGTCTGGTCGAGGCCTATTATGCCATGGGTGTCGTTCAGGAGGCGCAGACGGCCGCCGCAGTTCTCGGACACAATTACCCCGACAGCCAATGGTATGCCGATTCCTACAAGCTGCTGCAGAGGGGTGGTCTGGAGCCGCGTGAGAATTCCGGTTCGTGGATCGCACGCGCTGGTCGCCAGCTGATCGGCTCCTGAGGCCTGCCCATTCACACGTGAGATCCTGAGCCCATGCTGGTCCAGCTATCGATCCGAGATATCGTTTTGATCGAACGGCTGGACCTTGTCTTCGAGGTCGGCCTGTCCGTGCTGACGGGTGAAACCGGTGCAGGTAAATCCATCCTGCTCGACAGCCTCTCGCTGGCGCTTGGCGGCCGTGGTGACGGCTCGCTGGTCCGTCATGGCGAGGACAAGGGCCAGGTCACGGCCGTGTTCGACGTGTCGGGTGGGCATGCCGCGCGGGCGCTTCTCAAGGGCAATGGTGTCGATGACGATGGCGATCTGATCTTTAGGCGGGTTCAGTCCGCCGATGGCCGGACGCGTGCCTATATCAACGACCAGCCGGTCAGTGTGCAACTGATGCGGCAGGTCGGGCAGCTGCTGGTCGAAATCCACGGCCAACATGACGACCGCGCCCTGACCGACACCGATGCCCATCGCATGCTGCTCGATGCCTTTGCCGGTCTGACCGATGAGGTCGTGACGCTGGGTGAAAGCTATCGCCGCTGGCGCGAGGCCGAACGCAGCTTTAAGACGCACAAGGCGAAGGTCGAGGCCGCAGCTCGCGAGGCGGATTACTTGAGGGCTTCCGTGGAGGAACTGGAGACGCTTTCGCCACAGGATGGCGAAGAGGACGATCTCGCCGAACGCCGCTCGCGCATGCAGAAATCCGAACGCATCGCCGGCGACATTTCCGAAGCCTCCGACTTCCTCAACGGCAATGCCTCCCCTGTGCCCCATATCGCCTCGCTGATGCGTCGGCTCGAGCGCAAGAGCCATGAGGCGCCCGGACTGCTGGAAGAGACTGTACAACTCCTGGGATCGGCGCTGGACACGCTGTCTGCGGCGCAGATGGAGGTCGAGGCGGCGCTGCGGCGCACCGAATTCGATCCGCGCGAACTGGAGCGGGTCGAGGAGCGGCTCTTTGCCCTTCGTGCTGCAGGCCGGAAATATGCCGTCGCGGTTGCCGACCTTCCGGCTCTGGCCGAAAAGATGGTGACCGATCTTGCCGATCTCGATGCCGGCGAGGAGCGCCTCGGGCAGCTCGAAACGGCCGTGCGCGAGACGAGGGCGCATTTCGATCATCTCGCTTCCCAGCTATCCGACAAGCGTCGCCATGCGGCATCGGCGCTGGCGGATGCGGTCATGGCGGAATTGCCAGCTCTGAAGCTCGAACGGGCGCGGTTCATGGTCGAGGTCGCGACCGATGTTGAAAGCGCGACGGCTGAAGGGATCGACACCGTCGAATTCCATGTGCAGACAAACCCAGGTACCCGGCCGGGGCCGATCATGAAGGTGGCGTCCGGGGGCGAGTTGTCGCGATTCCTTCTGGCGCTGAAGGTGGCGCTGGCCGATCGCGGTTCTGCGCCGACACTGGTGTTTGACGAAATCGACACGGGCGTGGGCGGTGCCGTGGCTGACGCGATCGGTCAGCGGCTGAAGCGGCTGTCGGACCGCGTGCAGGTGTTGTCCGTCACGCATGCGCCGCAGGTCGCAGCGCGCGCCTCGACGCATTTCCTGATCTCCAAGGGACCGGCGGGCGAGGCAGGCGACAAGATCGCAACCCGCGTCGCCGTGATGGAACCCGAGCATCGTCGCGAAGAGATCGCGCGCATGCTGGCCGGCGCTTCTGTGACCGAGGAAGCGCGGGCCGCGGCGGCAAAGCTTCTCGCTGGCGAGGCATGATCGAACCGATCGCCTCGTGTAACGTTGGATTGCTTCGTAAAACCTGTTTCGCTGGATCCTGATGTTTGCCGTGATCGAGACCTATTGGGCCGAAACCCTAGCCGTGCTGTCGGTCGTGCTCGGCACGGTCGCGGCGATCCATGCGGCGATGACCAAACGCGAGGTGCGCTCGGCGCTGGGCTGGGTCGGCGTCATCATCCTGTCGCCGCTCGTGGGCGCTCTCATCTATGCCGTGGCGGGGATCAACCGGATCCGGCGCAAGTCGCTCATTTCGCGACGGGCGCTGGCGCTTGACGAAATCTGGCGCAGCCTGTCGCAATTCGCTGTCAGTCGCGAGCAGGTGATCGGACAGTTCGGGCCGCGATTCGGGCAGATGAAGCTGCTCGGCGACCGTGTTACCCGACATCCCCTATCCTCGGGCAATGCTATCACTCTGCTTGCCAGCGGTGAGGAGACGTTCGATGCCATGTGTGACGCCATCGAGAGGGCCACCTGCAGCATCATTCTGGAGACCTATATCTTCGATCGTGACGCGGTCGGCCTGTGCGTGGCCGATTGCCTGATCGCCGCCCATCGTCGGGGCGTAAGCGTGCGTGTGCTCGTCGACGCGGTCGGTGCCCGCTACAGCGTGCCAAGCATCATCGGCTATCTGGAAGACGGGGGCGTTCCGGTTGCGAGCTTCAACGGGCAGGTCATCATGGGACTGCGCCTGCCTTACGCAAACCTTCGGACCCATCGCAAGATCCTCGTCGTCGACGGTGCCGTCGCCTTTGTTGGTGGCATGAACATCCGCGCCGGCTTCATCGGGCCCAAGGCTGCGCGCGATACGCATTTTCGCGTCATGGGGCCTGTCGTTGCCGATATCCTGGCGGTTGCGGCAGAAGACTGGCATTTCGAGACGAACGAGGTGCTGCTGTCGTCGGACTGGAGCATCCGGCTGGATGGGGCGATACCGGGCGAGGGGACTGCGGCGCGCGCGGTGGTTTCCGGTCCCGATGCGCATATCGAGACCAATCAGCGGCTGCTGATGGGGGCGTTTTCTGTCGCCGAGCGGTCAATCCGGATCGTTTCCCCCTATTTCCTGCCGGACACTACGTTTCTCGCCGCACTCAACACGGCGGCGCGGCGGGGCGTGCAGGTAGAGATCGTCGTTCCCGCGAAGAACAATCTCGCCATCGTCGCGCGGGCCATGATGGCGCAGTTCGACCAGGTCCTGCGAGAGGGGTGCCGGGTCTATCTGGCGGAGGGCACGTTCGATCATTCCAAGCTGTTGGTGGTAGACGAGCAATGGTGTTTCATCGGTTCGTCCAATCTCGACTCGCGGTCGCTGAGGCTCAATTTCGAGATCGACCTCGAGGTTTATGATCCGGCTCTTGCCGGCCAGATCGGCGCCAGGATCGACACGACACTGCAGACGGCGTCCGAACTCACGACTGACATTCTGAAGGCCCGGCCGTTTCTGCTCAGGCTGATCGACCGTTTATTCTGGCTCGGTTCGCCCTATCTCTGAAGGGCGCCGTTTGCATGCGATGGCGAAGACCTATGAGCCGGTATGCATCGGCCGGACGCACAACCAAAGGGGTCCCATGAAAACGAGCAGACCGAGCTTGGCGCGCACGATGATGACCTCCTTTCGCAACCGAAGGCAAAGGCCGGACGGCGCAACTGCGGGCGAGTGCGGGGACGGGGAGATGACGGTCGCTTCCTACAACGTGCACAAGTGCGTCGGCACCGACGGCCGCTTCGATCCCGGCCGGATCATCGACGTCATCAGGGAGATCGGCCCTGACGTCATCGCGCTGCAGGAGGCAGACCAGCGGTTTGGCGAGCGTTCTGGCCTGCTCGACCTCAACCGTCTCAGGCTGGAGACGGGGCTGCTGCCGGTTCCTGTCATGGGCGGTACGAAATCGCATGGCTGGCGTGGCAATGTGTTGCTGTTTCGCGAGGGCGTCGTCGAGGATGTGCACCAGGTGTCCCTGCCGGGGCTGGAGCCGCGGGGCGCGCTGGTTGCGGAGATCGAGTTGCAGGGAAAGGAGGGGCGGTCCAGCCTCCGCGTCATTGCCGCCCATCTCGGGCTGATGCGCTGGGCGCGGCGCCAGCAGGCCGATGTGATCCTCGACATGTTGCAGTCACGTCGGGAGCGGCCGACCCTGTTGATGGGAGACTTCAACGAGTGGCGGCTGGGGCCGGGTTCGGCACTGACCCGGCTCGAGCCCGTCTTCGGGCCGCTTCCTCCCGCGATCCCGAGCTTTCCGACCCGGCTGCCGGTCCTGTCTCTCGACCGGATTCTGGCAAACAGGGCAGGGCTGATCACGGACCTCACCGTACATGACACACCGCTGGCGCGGGTCGCTTCGGACCATCTGCCGCTGACGGCGCGGATCGATCTCAAGAGGCTGGTGGATTGAGACATCCGGCGGTCGACACCGCTTTTCATTCCGGCAATTTCGATTAAGACCGACGATACGAAGCATTCGGAGAACGGCATGAGCACGGATTTGGTCATTGGCGCAATCGCAGTCGAAAACCTGACGGAAGACCAGGCCCGGGCCGAGTTGCAGCGGCTTGCCGCCGAGATCGCTCATCACGATGCCCTCTATCACGGCAAGGATGAGCCTGAGATCACGGATGCCGACTACGACGCGCTGAAGCGACGTAACGACGCCATCGAGGCGCAGTTTCCGCAGCTGGTGCGCACCGACAGCCCGTCGCAGCGCGTGGGGGCGGCGCCGGCCGGCATCTTTGCCCAGGTCGTGCATGCACGGCCGATGCTGTCGCTCGACAACGCCTTTTCCGATGAGGACGTGCAGGACTTCGTCGGCTCGGTCTATCGCTTCCTCGGGCAAATGCCTGACGGTTCGATCGCCTTTACCGCCGAGCCGAAGATCGACGGTCTCTCGATGTCGCTGCGTTACGAGAACCGCAAGTTGGTGACGGCTGCGACACGCGGCGACGGCACGACAGGTGAAAACGTCACGGCGAATATTCTGACGATCAAGGAAATCCCCGTCGAACTGCCGGCTGACGCTCCCGATGTGGTCGAGGTGCGCGGCGAAGTCTATATGGCAAAATCCGACTTCATGGCGCTCAATGCGCAGATGGAGGCGGAGGGCAAACAGGTCTACGTCAATCCGCGTAACACGGCATCCGGTTCGCTGCGCCAACTCGACGCCAAGGTGACGGCCAGCCGCAAGCTGCGCTTCTTCGCCTATGCCTGGGGCGAGATGAGCGTCATGCCGGCGGACACGCAGTCGGGCATGACGGAGGTGTTTCGCCGTTGGGGCTTCCCGGTCAATCCGCTGACGCGGCGCCTGGGTTCGGTCGAGGAGATCATCGGGCATTACCGCGAGATCGGATTGCAGCGCGCCGACCTCGACTATGACATCGACGGCGTCGTCTACAAGGTCGACCGGCTCGATTTGCAGGCGCGTCTCGGCTTCCGCTCACGCTCGCCGCGCTGGGCAACAGCGCACAAGTTTCCAGCCGAGCAGGCGTTTACCACAGTCGAGGCGATCGACATCCAGGTCGGGCGCACAGGGGCGTTGACACCAGTGGCGCGGCTGACGCCGGTGACCGTCGGTGGGGTGGTGGTGACCAACGCGACGCTGCACAATGCCGATTACATCGAGGGCATCGGCAATGCCGGGCAGCGAATTCGCGAAGAGGGGCATGACATCCGGATCGGTGATACCGTGATCGTGCAACGCGCCGGCGACGTCATTCCGCAGGTGCTGGACGTGGTGATGGAAAAGCGGCCCGACGAAGCCGCGAAGTATGTGTTCCCCACGCAGTGCCCGGTCTGCGGGAGCCATGCTGTCCGGGAAAAGAACGAGAAGACCGGCAAGCTCGATTCGGTCACCCGCTGCACCGGCGGCTTTGTCTGCCGGGCGCAGGCGGTCGAACACATCAAGCATTTCGTCTCGCGCAATGCCTTCGACATCGAAGGGCTTGGCACCAAGCAGGTCGATTTCTTCTTCGAGAGCGACGACCCGGCCCTGATGATCCGGACGGCCCCCGATATCTTCACCCTCAAGGAGCGGCAAGAACGGTCGCTCACCAAGCTTGAGAACATCGAGGGCTTCGGCCGCGTCAGTGTGCGCAAGCTGTTCGAGGCGATCGATGCGCGCCGTGAGATCGCGCTGAACCGCTTCATCTTCGCGCTCGGCATACGCCATGTCGGTGAGACCACCGCCAAGCTTTTGGCGCGCTCCTACGGCTCCTACCAGGCCTTTGCCGAGGCTATGGAGCATGCTGCACCGAAGTTTGGCGAAGCCTGGAACGAGCTGAATGCCATTGAAGGCATCGGCGAGGTGGTGGCGGCGTCGATCGTGGAATTCTTCAAGGAGCCGCGCAATCTGGAAGTGGTTCAGCGCTTGCTGGTCGAAGTCCGGCCACTCGATGCCGAAGCGCCTGTTGCGAGCGACAGCCCGGTGGCAGGAAAGACGGTGGTGTTCACCGGCTCGCTTGAACGCTTCACCCGCGACGAAGCAAAAGCACGGGCGGAAGGGCTCGGGGCAAAGGTTGCAGGTTCCGTATCGAAAAAGACCGATTACGTCGTGGCCGGTCCGGGGGCGGGCTCCAAGCTCGACAAGGCTCGCGAACTCGGCGTTGCGGTGATGACCGAAGACGAGTGGTTGGCACTGATCGGCGGATAGTCTCTTTTCAAGCGGCGGTGAACGCCGGATCGCCTCTATCCCGGATAGAGCCGTAGATCGGTTGTTCCTTCGGCGCGCCGCGGGCGAGGTCGCGTTCGTGATGGAGGCGATTGCGGCCGGAGCTCTTGGCGAGGTAGAGGGCGCGGTCGGCGGCAGCGTAGACGGCGGAGAAATCCCGTGTCGGGATGAAGTCGGCGATGCCGCCCGATACGGTGACCGAGATCGTCTGCTGCATGCTTTCGATCGGACGGGCGGCGAGCGCGCGACGCAGCTTCTCGGCCGTCTGCATCATCTCGTTGTGGTCGAGATCGCAGAAGAGCACGGCAAATTCCTCGCCCCCGACGCGGGCTGCCAAATGCGGTTCCTGGATCAGCTCGCGCAATGTCTTGGCAATCGCGACAATGACATCATCACCGGCAAGATGGCCGAAGCGATCGTTGATCTGCTTGAAGCGGTCGATATCGAGGATCAGCAGATGGCCGTGTTCGACCGCCGAGATGTCCTCGATGAAAGCGCGACGGTTGAGCAGGCCGGACAGCATGTCGTGTCGGCTCTGATGCTGGAATTCCCGCCTGCTGCGGGCGAGGTGGATGACGGCATATCCCATGTAAAGCGAGGAGAGCATCGTCAGGCTGTAGGCGACAATGAGGGAGATCCCGCAACCGATGATGAGGTCGTGAAGAAGGGGATTGCGCAGCACGCCGACGGACCAGAGCAAAACCAGCAGGCCGGCAACCATGAGGCAGGCAATGATCGAAGTGCGGATCGAGAGCCGTGTGCCGAACCGGATGACCGGCGCCCAGTGGTCAAACTCCGTCAAGCCGATGTCGCGAATGACCCAGGATTCAATCTGTTGCTTCAGCATGGGGATCTGACCACGTTCTTGATAGAGTTCACGCCAAGAGAAGTCTCTCGACTTTCGACAGCGACAGTTGAATGCGGAATTATGCCTGGCAGCGGGTGGATCTTGCTACTTAACTGGCGCTGTTCGCGCATGGATGCACTTTCAGCGTGTAGTATTTTTAACCCCTCAAAAATTAAGTTTTGGTGAAGGCGTAACTTAAGATTGCGTTCTTGCCAATTTCGGTCCGTTGCCTTTACGGCTCGGTGAAACCGACTGCTCGGATGGTGAGGGCGAGCTTCGACGGGTCGTTTTCGAAGATGACCGCACCGCGCGCGATGGAGCCCGCGGCCACGTAGTCGAATGTCACTTCTGCCTCTTCCACGAGCCGCGCCTGTTCGGAAAGTTGCGCGCGCACCTCGACACCGGCTGCCGCAAGCGTCGCCCGGTTGCGCAGTTCAAACACCACTTGCCAGCCGGACGTGATCTTCTCGGTCGAGACAACACGGGCGACGAGGTCAGGCTGGCGATCATCCGAGGTCCAGATGTCGAGGACGAGCCAGCCGAACACAGCGCAGATCGCGGCGAGCGATACGAAGCCCGTAACCCATTCAATCCAGTGAGGACGGGCTTTTTCGACATTCTTGCTGAAGCGAGACGGGGTCATTGCTGGCTCCTTACAGAATGAGTCGGGCTGCAGCCGCGCCGATGGCGGCCGGGAAGGCGAGGACAATGACGACCAGCAGTGCTTCAACGGAGGCCATTCCGTCCAACCGCTCGAAGGTCCAGAGCGCGTAGAGGCTGACGGCGAGGGCGACGAGATAACCGGGCAGGGTGAAGCGGATGAAGGCGTGCCAGCGAGAGCCGTCCATTTGCGCAGTATGACCACCCCGAAAGGCGAGCGCATAGACAAAGCCGTGCATGAGAAGGATCGAGATCACCATGAGCGCAAGGGCGTGCCAGGGCGTCATCTTGTAGGCGAGCAGGATCATCTCTTCGGTGGGCGCCAGATTGAGCGAGAGAAACAGCGCGCCGACGGCCATCATGAAGAGTTCGATGGCGTAACCGGTGCCGTTTTTCTCTTCCCGTGCGTCTTCGGTTTCGTCGTCGTCGTCATCATCGGACATGCTGAGCTGGCTGCGGCCCAGCATCGCGCCGATGCTGGCCGGAACCGCCTGCACCGCGACCATGCCGATCCACTGATCGAACGGCATGTCGATCGTAATGACACCCAACAGGATGAGGAAGGCCGCGCTTGCAAGGATGCCCATGCCGTAGGCGACGACCGCGTCGCGGGCAGACTGGGCCCAGGTGGCCGTGTGCTCGAAGCCGATACGGTGCGACAACACCAAGAGCAACGGCATGTTGAGAACAAGGAGAAGGAGGAGCCGTTCGCGCGACATGTAGAAGCCGAGGAACCACATCTCCATGGTCATCAGCATGGGAATGGAAAAGAGAAGTGCCCCGGCGAAGCCGCGGGCGATGCCCCTTACGAACGCGTCGACATCCGTGCTCGTCGTCTGCCGTTTTACTGTCGAAGCCATTGTTCCACCTCGCCCTGCCCGCCGACAATGCGGGAGGGAAAGATGTTGTTCCATCAGAGGCGCGCCAAAGTGCGCGGGGCGTCCTAGTCTGGCGTCTCAGCGCCCTGATGTGAAGGCGGGCCCGTTCAGGGCCCGCGCATTCGTCAGCCCTTCGGCTTGAAGGATTTCTTCTTCGGTCCGCCCGGGGCGCCGCCCCGGTCATCGAACTTACCCTTCGGCTTGCCGGCATAGGCTGGCTTGTCGCCCTTGGGCTTGCCGGCCCAATCGGGCTTTGCCGACTTGTCCCAGGCGTTGGACGCGCCCTTCGGCTTCTTGAATGCGGGCTTGGCCGGGGCATCGCCCCAGACTTCGGCGTCGGTTACGGCCATGGCGTCGCGCGGTGCGCGGGCAGGGGCCTCATCCTTGCGCGGATAGGGCTTCTTGTCGCCATATGCAGGCTTGTCGCCGTAAGGCTTCTTGTCGCCGAACGGCTTCTTTTCACTGTAAGGCTTCTTGTCACCATAGGCCTTCTTCTCGCTGTAAGGCTTCTTGTCGGCATAAGGCTGGCGCTCGCCCTCTTCGCGCGGCGGGCGGGCGGCACGCTCCTTCGGAGCGGCGTTGAAGTTCGGCATGCCCGGCAGGCGCTGCACGGTGATGCCGCGCTCGAGGGCGGCGTTCGGGCCAAGTGCGGCAACGAAGGTTTCGAGGCCGCTTTCGGAGATCTCGACAAAGGTCTCCTCCGGCTGCATCTTGATCGCGCCTATCTCGTTCTTGGTGATGTTGCCGTTGCGGCAGAGCATCGGGATCAGCCAGCGCGGCTCGGCATTCTGGCGACGACCGACGGAGACCGAGAACCAGACGCTCGGGCCGAATTCGCTGCGCGGCTTGGTGGCTGCACTCGAAGGATTGGCGTAGTCGGGTTCGCGCTGCTTGCGAACGGCTTCCGGATTGACCGGGATCAGGTCTTCCGGTGCCGAGCGGTTGCCGCGCTGCAGGCGCAGGAAGGCGGCGGCAATCTGTTCGGCGCCGTGGGTGGCGAGCAGGGTTGCGACCATGGCGGTTTCGTCTTCGCCAATCGCCTGGGTCAGCGACGGATCGGCCATCAGGCGCTCGTCGTCACGCGCAATGACTTCATCGGCAGACGGCGGCAGGGCCCAGGCCGCCTGGACATTGGCGCCGCCGAGCAGTCGCTCTGCCTTGCGGCGGGCGCTGTTGGGCACGATGAGCGCCGAAACACCCTTGTTGCCGGCGCGGCCAGTACGGCCCGAGCGGTGCAGCAGGGTTTCGGAGTTGGTCGGAAGATCCGCATGGATGACGAGTTCGAGACCGGGCAAGTCGATGCCACGGGCGGCGACGTCGGTCGCGATGCAGACACGGGCGCGGCCGTCGCGCATGGCCTGGAGCGCATGGGTACGCTCGTTCTGCGAGAGTTCGCCCGAAAGTGCCACGACCGAGAAGCCACGATTATGCAGGCGGGCGGTCAGATGATTGACGGCGGCACGGGTCGAGCAGAAGACGATGGCGTTGCGGGCTTCATAGAAGCGCAGGACGTTGATGATGGCGTTCTCGCGGTCGGGATTGGCGACCATCAGCGCACGGTATTCGATGTCGACGTGCTGCTTCTTTTCCGAGACGGTCTCGATGCGGCGGGCGTCGCGCTGGTAGCTCTTGGCAAGATCGGCGATCGAGCGCGGCACGGTGGCCGAGAACATCATGGTGCGGCGATCATCCGGCGATTCTTCGAGGATGAATTCGAGGTCTTCGCGGAAGCCGAGATCGAGCATCTCGTCGGCTTCGTCGAGGACGACGACCTTCAGTTCCGAGAGATCAAGCGCGCGACGGGTGATGTGATCGCGCAGGCGGCCCGGCGTGCCGACGATGATATGGGCGCCCCGTTCGAGCGCCCGGCGTTCGTTGCGGATGTCCATGCCGCCGACGCAGGAGCCGATGATGGCGCCGGTCTCTGCATAGAGCCATTCCAGTTCGCGCTGGACCTGCATGGCCAGTTCACGGGTGGGAGCGATGGCAAGGGCCAGCGGCTTTCCGGCGCGGCCAAAGCGGGATTCGCCTTCCAGAAGGGTCGGCGCCATGGCGAGGCCGAAGGCCACCGTCTTGCCCGAACCGGTCTGGGCAGACACGAGCGCATCACGGCCCAGAAGTTCCGGGTCGATCATGGCTTCCTGCACAGGGGTCAGGGTTTCATAGCCACGCTTGCGCAAGGCCTCGGCAATCGCCGGGACGATGGCGTCAAAATTCGTCATGCATTTGTCTTTCGAGAGTGATGGATGATGCGGGCACAGGCTCCGCGCCCGCCGATTGCGGGTATGTTGACGCCGTTCCTACCCGGAACCTCCGCAAAAGTACAGAGGGCCGGGGCGAAAAGGCGGGATATGGTGAAAGGGACCTGGCGCGTTTGCGCCTGCCCCCTTGGGTGCCTTCAAGGACGTAGCCGCGCCATGGCAAAGGCATCGACATAGGCGCCCGAGCGAAAGGCGAAATTCCGATGCACACCTTCGGTCTCGAAGCCGAAGGATTGATAGAGAGCGATTGCGCCATGATTGTCGCAAAACACTGATAGTTCCAGGCGGCGCAAGTCGAGCCAGTCGTCGGCGATCGCCAGGATCTCCCCGAGAAGAGCACGGCCGATGCCGCGGCGCTGGTAAGCATCGTGCACGCCCATGCCTATGGCGGCCGAATGGGCACGGCGGCCGTTGGCACGGATCAGGCCGATATCCCCAACAATCAGGTCATCCATGATCGCAACCAGATTGGTGCTGTCGCCGCGCGGCTGCTCGATGAAGCGACGGACCTCCTCTGCCGATTGATAGGGCAGGCGCAGGGTGCCGGCGCGGTAACCGGGCAGATTGTGAAAATCTGCGACCTGCTGGGCGTCGGATGCCGTGACGGGGCGGATTACAAGGCCTTGCGGCCACGACGCTGACGACGAGACGGGCGGAGGGTTGGCGGCTTCGTGCATGGGCTCTCATTTCTAGTCAATGGAGAGAGCCGGTTTCTACAACCCCGGCTGTCTCGCAGGGTTGCCGGGGAATGACTTGCGGCCGATCAGACCAACGAGACACGCCCAGCGTCCTGGAACAGGACGACGGTGCACATGGTCACGAGGTGGGTCGGAGCGGCAAAGGTCATTGAAGGAGGCTGCGAGTAAGGCGTTCGCTTGTCAAGCATGCCAATCGGTGCTGTTGCCCGAATCCGTCCGGCGGTTTATGCCGGTTGCATGTCCAGCCCGACGCATTTCCCCGAGCGCGCGATCGCCATCGACTTCGAAACCGCCACCGAGGCGCGGGCGAGCGCCTGTTCGGTCGGCCTCGCCTTCATCGAGAACGGCGTGGTGGTGAGGGTCGAGGAGCGCTTGATCCGTCCACCCGGCAATCGATTCTCCCCATTTAACACCGCCATCCACGGCATCCGGCCGGAGCATGTCGCCTTTGCCCCAGAATTCCCCGATGTCATGGCGGAGTTCGCCAGCGATTTTGAGGGCGCGATCATGGTCGCCCACAATGCCGCCTTCGACTTTTCGGTTATCCGCGCCAGCCATGACCACTATGGAATGGCCTATCCGGAATTCTCGTATCTCTGCAGCGTCAAGCTTGCACAGCGCCATTGGCCGGATCTCGGCTCGCACCGCCTGAATGTGCTCGCAGCGCATCTTGGGCTCGTCTTTCGGCATCACAACGCGGCCGAAGATGCACGGATTTGCGCGGAAGCCTGTCTCGCCATGACGGGAGAGGCGGGGGCGACCGGATTGATCGATCTCGCCACGCGGCTTGCACTCAATCCCGGCCGTCTGCATCGCAGCGGCTACGAGGCGTGTTCGTTCGCGAAGAAGCCGAAGCGGGCACCGGCTGCCTTGCAAGCCTGAGACGACGCCTTATCTAGAGGCCATCGATCACAAGGGAGTGAACCATGGTTTCGCGTCGATTGTTCTTTGTTGCTGCTCTCACCGCTTGTGTTGCGGCTCCTGCGCTTGCCGAGGTCGTGGGCAAAGTCGGTGTAGACTGGGTGGGCAATGACATTGTCGTGGAGGCAGTCACGGATCCGGAGGTCAAGGGCGTTACCTGTCATGTGACCTATTTTGACCGTTCGATCATCGATCGGTTGAGCAATGGCAACTGGTTCGAGGACCCCTCCAACAATTCCATCGCCTGCCGTCAGACGGGGCCGATCGAGATCGGTACTATCGATCTTTCGGAAGAGGGCGAGGAGGTGTTTCGCGAGGGGCGGTCGATCATCTGGAAGTCGCTCGTGGTGAACCGGATCTACGACAAGAAGAACGATACTCTGATCTATCTGGCGCATTCTCGCCAGGTGGTCGAGGGATCGGCCAAGATGGCGATTTCGACGGTGCCGTTGTTTAACCAGAATGTCACTTGGGTGAGCGGCAAGCCGAACTGATCGGCGTGCATGCGGTCGTCCCGCATTTAATCCGGGCTGTCATCCAACGCAAAACGCCCTGAAGCCGAAAGCTTCAGGGCGTTTTTTCTGACAGGGGGTCGCCTTACTTGACGTAGACAACCTTGCCGCCGTCAGCGGCAGTCTCGACCAGAACGACATTGGTGAGCTGGACGTTCTGCGCGGTGAGCGCAGCGGTCAGCGTCGGATCCTTCTGGAGTTCAGCCTGGGCTTCGGCCATCGCCGTTTCGCTTGCGGCCAGTGTCTCGATCTCGGTGAATTTTTCGCGTGTGCTCTCGCTGTTGAGGGTCGTCATCTGAACGACGGTCACCTTTTCGCTCATGGTTGTCGAGCCGGTGGTGGTGGCCGGATCAACCATGGGGTCGGCGGTCTGAGCAAATGCAACACCAGAGACAGATGCGATCGACATTGCGCCAGCAAGCGCGAGATTTACAGCAGAATTCATAGTTCTTCTCCTCGGTTTTCCGCAGAAACGTTCCGCGTTTTTGGAAGTAACCAGATAACGTGCCGAGGATCGTTCAGTTCCGATTTAATAAAGCAAACGTAAACCATAATATAACGGTTTTTGGATTTCAGCAAAAATTGCGCCATTGACTTAAAGCCAATCACGCTGTTGAGGCAGAGGGCGTGAACTCACTTGATTGAGTTCACGCGTTGGGAAGAGCCGTTGGCTCAGGCGGCCTGTGCCAGTTCGTCGGCGATGACCGTATCCAGATTGAGGAAGCAGACCATCGACTTTTCGAGGGCGACGATGCCGCGGCAGAAGGCGCGCTGGGCTTCCGGGATGATTTCCGGCGCCTGCTGCAGTTCTTCGCTCTTGATCGTCATCATGTCGGAGACCTGTTCGACCAGCAGGCCGACCAGTTTGCCGGCGATGTCGGTGACGATGATCGCGGCGCGCTCCGACGGTTCGGTCATTTTCATGCCGAGACGGCAGGCCATATCGATGACCGGGATGACCGCGCCGCGCAGGTTGATCAGGCCGAGCACATATGGCGGTGTGTGCGGCATCGGCGTTACCGGCGCCCAGCCGCGAATTTCTCTGATGACCATGATGTCGATGCAGAATTCCTGATCGCCGAGGTGGAAGGATACGATTTCGAGATACGCACCCGACTGTTTGATAGCATTGCTCATCTTAGAACTCTTCCCAGTGTTCTTTTGCAGCGGCACCGCTTGCGGATGCCGAGGCCGTTCGGTTGAATGTCCCGGCTACCTTTTGGATCAGGGCGCGCGCGGGAGATGGTCTTGCGGGGGCGGCGACGGCCGGCTCCGGGGCATGTGCATGAGCAGTTTCGTTCAAGTTCATCTTGAACTGCCCGACCAGGCGCGACAGGTTCTCCGCGTCGCTTGCCAGAGTATGGGATGCCGCGTTGGTCTGCTCCACCATCGCCGCATTTTGTTGCGTGACCTGGTCCATCTGTCCGACGGCCGAATTGATCTCGCTCAGTCCGACCGATTGTTCACGCGCGCTGGTAACGATTGCCTTAACGTGGCCGTTAATTCGTAAAACATCTTCGCCAATCCGGTGCAGCGCCTGACCGGTTGCGGTGACGAGGTCAACACCGCTGCGTACCTCTTCACTCGAACGGGTGACCAGGGTCTTGATGTCGCGCGCCGCTTCGGCAGCCCGACCGGCAAGGGCGCGGACTTCCTGAGCGACGACGGCGAAGCCCTTGCCGGCGTCACCGGCGCGGGCAGCTTCGACGCCCGCATTGAGAGCGAGCAGGTTGGTCTGGAAGGCGATTTCGTCAATGACGTTGATGATCTTGCCGATTTCGTCGGTGGCATCCTCGATCCGGTTCATTGCCGACATGGCGTCGTTGACGACTGCGCCGGACTTCTCAGCGTAATCCTTGGCATTGTCGACCATATGGCTTGCTTCCTCGGCGCGCTCCGTCGAGGACTTCACGGTCTGAGTGATTTCCGACAAGGCAGCAGAGGTTTCCTCCAGCGAAGCCGCCTGCTGCTCGGTGCGGCGGGCGAGATCGTCGGCGGCGCTGCGCATCTGCTGGCTGTTGGCGTGGATGGAGCTGCTGTTGCTGGCAATCTCCGTCATCACCTTCTTCAGGTTGGTCGCCACTTCGTTGAAGTCGTGACGCAGGCGTTCCAGGTCCGGGGGGAAGGTGGCGGTGATCTCGGCGGAAAGATCGCCCTCGGACAGGAGTTTCAGTCCTTGGCCGAGCGCGTCGACGGCAAGTTTCAAGGCACGGGTGTCTGCTTCTGCTGACGACATCCGGCGCTCGCGCTCCGCTTCGTCCGTCAGGCGCTGGCTGCGGGTGCTTTCCTCAAGATTTTGCTTTTCGATGGCGGCCAGTCTGAAGACGTCGGCCGACTTGGCCATGCGGCCGATTTCATCACCGCGTTCTGCGCCCTCGATCGTCGCGTGGTAGTCACCGTCGACGATGCGCTGCATGCTGCGGGCGACAGCCCTGATGCCGTTGGCAATCGAGTTGCCGTGAATGAACTGCAGTGCGAGGACGATGAGGAAGGCGATCGATCCGAGGATCAACTGCACCTGCAGGGCTTCTGCACTGCGCTGTGTCGCTTCGCCGACGCGTTCGGCGACGATATTGCCGCCCAGGGCGGACACGCTGTTCAGCGTTGTACCGACCCGTTCGCCGGCGCCATCGATGGCGTCATCGACCGCGGCATAGTCCTCTTCAGGCGCTCCGTTCTCGACCATACGCTTCAGGTCGACCTTGATTGCCTGGATCACCGTCTGAAGATCCTGGTCGTAGGTGGCGACCTCGTTTGCAGCCCCGGCTTCTGTGGCTATGGCCTTCAGGGTGGCGCTGCCGTCGGCGAGGATCGCAGCCCCGGCGCTGATGATCTCGATACGCTCCGGCTGAATGCTGCCTTCGCCCCGATCGATGATGGTGTCCATTGCGGCCAGTACAAGGTTGGCATTGGCTAGGCGCATCTCGTTGACCTTTTCGACCTGGTCTTTCACCGTGATGGCGCGTTCCAGGGACAGGTTGAGTTGCGCGTTCTGATACCAGCCCACCGCCAGCATCGAGCCGATACCGATCACAGCGGCAGCTCCCAGGGTCATCAGACGCTGCCTGACGGAGAGGTTCTTACCCGTAATATAGTTTAACAAGCTCTTGTCTCCCAGGCTCAGCCAAGCGGCCCGTGCTCGCCGGTCACGTGTCATGCGAAGCCAGGTCAGACCTGTTGGACAGTCATGTCCGCGTGATGCCATCATCACGACGCTTGTTGAGATTTGCATATTATAGTTAAACGGAAGCTAATTTAACTCAGTCGTGTGGCGCGATACTTCCGCTCTCTCAGTTCTCCGTGGAAATCGCGCGTCGGTAGAGGTGCCAGGTTGCGTGGCCGGCAACGGGAAGCACGACCAGCAGACCGGCGAAGGCCGGCAGCAAAGCAAGGAATGCGGCGACCGCGATCAGAAAGCCGAATGCCAGCATCGGGACCGGGTTTTCCAGTACCGTCCGCATGCTGGTAAGCATTGCGGTGACAAAGTCGGGGTCATGATCGAGTAGCACAGGCATGGAAATCACTGTTGCGGAAAACAGGATTGTGGCGAGCACGGCGCCGACTACCGTCCCGATGGCCAGAAATGTCAGGCCCTGAGGGGTGAAGAGTACGAGATCGGCGAAGGCGTCGAGCGTGGCGGGGATGCGAAAGCCGAGGAGAAGTGCCATCAGCAGGCGCACCTGGTAAATCCAGATCCAGAAGATGAAAAGCACGACGAACGCCATCCAGGACAATTGGCGCTCGCGCTGCCGGAAGACCTCGGTGAGGACGGCTCTCCACCCGACCGGTTCGCCTGCCTGATGGCGCCGGCTGATCTCATAAAGGCCAACCGCGACAAAGGGGCCGACGAGCGGAAAGCCGATTGCGACGGGGATGATCATCCAGGGCAGATGATAATAGGCAAGCATGACCGCGATGAAGAGGCCACCAAGCGCGTAGATGGCTCCGAAGAACAGGCCATAAAGGGGATAGGTGCGGAAGTCCTGCCATCCGTCCGAAACCGCGGCTGCGACATCGCCGAGCGTCAGGCGATTGATGAGAAACTTCGGTACGGGGCCGTCTTTGGCGATATTCTGGTCCATCTGTCCCTCCCAAGACACCTGTCGTTCCGTCGATCAGGCAGCAAAATCTGATTCCATTCCTTGATATCCGTCAAGTTGTTGCGGGGCCGGGGCAAAAGGGTCTGTCTTCCTGCCTGGAATGCGCTATGATCTGGGCATGATCACCTCTCAAGACAGGTCACGGCATCTTCCCCTCGCTGCCCTCGGGCTCGCCGGGCTGCTCGCGTCGGCCGTGATCTTCCTCGGCTGGATGCGCTTCGGGGGGGAGATCTTTCTCACTCTGATCGATTCGGGCCTTGCCTACTGTTTCTAGGCCCCGCCCAGAAGGCGTGACATATCGGCGCTCTTCGTTCCGTGACGTCGTGTTGAATTGCTTTTCGTAGGTCTTCGGACTAAGCGGCTCGTCAACATAGTCATTTCTGCCGAGGATCGTCCTTCATGAAAACCATCCGGATCGTCTTGTGGGCCGCCGTCGTCGTCATGGCGGGCGCGCTCGGCTGGTTGACCTATAGCGTCACACAGTCCGGCGATAAAATCGCCGAGGCGCCCTTCGGCGTGCCATTCCAGCTCGTCGATCAGAATGCGCAGCCGATCAGCGAGCAGGCCTTTCGTGGCAAGCCGACGGCCTTGTTCTTCGGCTTCACCCATTGCCCCGAGGTCTGCCCGACGACTCTGTTCGAGCTCGACGGATGGCTGAAAAAGGTCGATCCGGACGCCAAGGGCCTGCAGGCCTATTTCGTTACGGTGGATCCGGAGCGGGATACGCCGGCCATTCTCGGGCAGTATATCTCGAACGTGACCGACCGCGTTACCGGCATTGCCGGCGACCCAGCCAAGATTGCCGAGGTGGTCAAGGGCTTCCGCGTCTATGCCAAGAAGGTGCCGCTTGATGAGAGCAAGCCGGATGGTGACTACACGATGGACCATACCGCTTCCATCTTCCTGCTCGACGCCGATGGCCGCTTCAAGGGTACGATCGCCTATGGGGAAAACCCCGAAACGGCCGTAAAGAAGCTCGAAAACCTGATGAAGGGCTGACACGCCCTTCGTCTGCGGCGGTTGCCATGGCGGCCATTGCGTTGTACCGCAACGCCTGACCTTCAGACGTCCGAGGAAGTACAGCCGTGAGCGAAATACGCCTTTTTGTCAGCACGACCGAACAGAATGCCAATCGCATCCTGGACCTCCTGGGTTTCGAATTCGGCGAAGAGGATTTCGCCATCGCGACGACCGAGGTCGACGAGAAGGCAGACATCTGGGAAGCCTCGATCTATCTGATGATGGAAGACGAGGAGGCCGTGCGGGATCGATTTGCGACCGCGATCGCGCAAGAGTTTGCCGAGCTGGCCATCGCGCGCGAGATCATTCCCGACATCGACTGGATCGCCAAGTCTCTCGAAGGGCTGACGCCGGTCAGAGCGGGGCGCTTCCTGGTGCACGGCTCGCATGACCGGGACAAGGTCCAGGTGCACGACATCGCGATCGAAATCGACGCCGGCCAGGCTTTTGGCACGGGCCATCATGGCACGACTGCAGGCTGTCTGGAGGTGATCGAAACGGTGGTGCGGTCGCGCAAGGTGCGCAACGCGCTCGATCTCGGCACCGGCAGCGGGGTGCTCGCGATTGCCGTGCGCAAGCTCCTGCCGATCCCGGTGCTTGCCACCGACATTGATCCGATCGCTGTGCGCGTGGCGCGCGACAATGCGCGGCGCAACCAGGTGGTCGATGCGATCGATTTTCGCACGGCGCCGGGCTTCCACTCGACCGCGTTTCGCGAATATGGACCTTTCGACCTGATTATCGCGAACATCCTGGCGCGACCGCTGATCAAGATGGCGCCGCAACTGGTGACGCATCTGGCGCCGAACGGCTCGGTGATCCTCTCGGGGATCCTGGCCAGCCAGCGCTGGAAGGTGATCGCCGCCTATAGCGGCGCGGGGCTTTCGCATGTGCGCACGATCTGGCGCAATGGCTGGGTGACCATCCACTTCACGCAAGGCAAGGGCTGACTCCTAGAGTCAGGTACCTGACCTCATTCAGACACGAAAAAAGGCGGCCCTTGATGGAGCCGCCTCTTTGGCATCGGCATCGTGCCGCGCCTTGGTCCGCGAGCGTGGGAGGAGCGCTCGAGCGGATCGGATCGTGATGTCTTAGATGATCGAGCGCTGCGACGGACGACGGCGCAGTTCATCGCGGGTCAGGCCCATGGCCTTCAGCGATGCGTCGTCGAGCGAGAGCAGGGCGCCTGTTGCATAGAGATCGGCCCGGCGCTGGCGAGCTTCCACGAGGTTATCCAGCGCAGTGCGGAAGAAGGACTTTGCCATTTCTCTGATCCTTTCGGTTCGACGCGGTCGGCGCGTCGTCATGGACAGAATATAGGCGCTCTCGTTGCCTCGAGGCAGGGGGCTTCCGGCACGGGAGACCTGCAAATGCTGCATAGCAACATGACGTCAGTCTTAAATTTAGGCATGCCGGATACACGGCGACGGCAATTGCCGCCTTTCGCATCTGCGCCAGCTGAATTCCGGCGGATGGGCAGGAAAGATCTGACTTGCTATAAGGCCGGACAGAATCCCTTTCATCAGCCGCAGGCATGTCATGTTCCAGTCCTTCGACGTCAAATCCACTCCGCAGCACGGCAAAGCCCGGATCGAGGCCCTGCGCGGGCTCTTCGCCGACAACAAGATCGACGGGCTTCTCGTGCCGCGCTCGGACGAATATCTCGGCGAATACGTGCCCGCGTCCGCCGAGCGTCTCGCCTGGGCGACGGGTTTTACCGGCTCGGCAGGGCAATTGCTGGTGACGGTCAGCCAGGCGGTCGTCTTCGTCGACGGCCGTTATGTGACGCAGCTGGCCCAGCAGGTGGACCCTGCCGTGTTCACACCGGGGGATCTCGTCGGCGAGCCGCCGCACAAATGGATCGCAAAACATGCTGCCAAGGGCTTCCGCCTCGGTATCGATCCCTGGATGCATACGGGGGCCGAGGTGCGCAAGCTCGAACAGGCGCTTGCGGAGATTGGCGGAACCCTGGTGCTGCTCCCGTTCAATCCGGTCGACCGGCTCTGGTCCGATCGCCCGGCAGAACCTCTGGGCAAGGTGGCAATTCAGACCGAAAACCAGGCTGGTGTTCCGGCCAAGGACAAGATCGCAAAAATTGCCGCCGATCTCACTGAACGGAGGCTGGCCGCCGTCTTCATCACCGATCCCTCGTCGGTTGCCTGGATCTTCAATATCCGCGGCAATGACGTGCCGCACACGCCGCATCCGCTGTCGCGCGCCTTCATCAAGGCGGATGGCAGTGCCGAGCTTTTCCTCGATCCGCGCAAGGCCAACCTGGAGGTCGAGAGCTATCTGCGCGATCTGTGCGAGCAGGTCGAACCCAAGCTGCTGGCCGAACGGTTGGAGCGCCTTTCGGCCGGTGGCGCGCGTATTCTGGTCGACCCGGATCTCGCCCCGCATGTCCTTAGCCACCTGATCCGCCATTTTGGCGGCGAGGTGGTGGAAGGCAATGATCCGGCCAAGCTGGGCCGGGCTGTGAAGAACATGGTCGAGCTGAACGGCTCGGCCGCCGCCCATTTGCAGGACGGTGTCGCCATGGTCGAGTTCCTGCATTGGTTCGACGAACAGCCGGCCGGCAGCCTGACCGAGATTGCAGCGGCCCAGGCGCTGGAAGCGACACGCGCGCGCGTCGGTGAGCGCATGCAGAACCCGCTCAGGGATATTTCCTTCGAGACGATCTCCGGTGCCGGCGAACATGCCGCCATCATGCATTACCGGGTGACCACCGAAAGCGATCGGTCGATCCGCTCCGGCGAGATGTTCCTGATCGATTCGGGCGCGCAATATGTGAACGGCACGACCGACATCACCCGAACGCTGTCCGTCGGCACGGTGCCGGACGAGCAGCGGCGCTTCTTCACGCTGGCGCTGAAGGGCATGATCGCGATCAGTTCGGCACGGTTCCCCAAGGGCACGCGTGGCTGCGATCTCGATCCGCTCGCGCGCATCGCGCTGTGGAAGTCCGGTGCCGATTTCGCCCATGGCACGGGCCATGGCGTCGGCTCCTATCTCTCGGTGCATGAGGGGCCGCAGCGGATCTCGCGCATGTCGACGCAGGAACTGCTGCCCGGCATGATCCTGTCGAACGAACCGGGCTATTACCGTCCCGGCAGCTTCGGCATCCGCATCGAAAACCTGATCTATGTGCGTGAGGCGGAAGAGATTGAGGGTGGTGACCAGCCGATGCTCGGCTTCGAGACGCTGACCTTCGTTCCGATCGATCGGCGCCTGATTGTCGAGGAGCTACTGACCCGCGAGGAGCTGCGCTGGCTCGACGATTATCACCAGAAGACACGCGACGAGTTGATGCCGCTGATTTCCGACCCGGCGCAGCGCGCATGGCTGGAGAAGGCGACGGCCCCGTTCGGGCGCTGAGGTCAGGCGAGGATCTGCCGCATCAGCATGACGACGGCCCAGCCGCCGATCAGCATCGGGATGGCACCGAAGCGCAAGCCGATCAGGAGGGCAGCTCCCATCGCGACCTTCACATCGATCTCGCCATAGAAGAAGGCGGGGGCGACGAGTGCGGTGAGGACGGCGGCGGGCACGGCATTGAGTGCCGCTTCCAGGCGCGGCGGCATGGATTTGAGCCGTTTGACGAGGACATAGCCGGCGACGCGCGTGAGGAAGGTCGCGGCCGCAGCGGCTGCGATCAGGAGCGTCATGTAGGGCGTGAGAAGGGTCGTCATGGCGCTGCTCCCTCATGTGTCGGCGCTGGCAGTGGCAAAAGTGCCGCCAGCAGGACCCCGGCGAGGGCACCCACGCTGATGTGCCAGGGAGCGCCGATCAGGTGTTGTGCAATGACCGACCCCACGGCGCTGATGCTCACGATCATGAGAAAATTGCCGCGTTTGCGGAAACCGAGCACGAGGCCGAGGAAATATATTGGCAACAGGACGTCGATCCCCCAATCGGCAGGATTGCCCATGACGCTGCCGAGCGCGCCGCCGACGGCGCTCATGGCGACCCAGGGCACGTAGATCATTGCCCCGAAGCCCAGGTACCAGGGAAAGCTCACTTCGCGACCGCTCTCGCCGCGGGCCACCGCTTCGGCGAACTGGGGGTCGGTGAGCAGGAAGAAGCTCAGCATCTTCTGCGGAAAGGTAAAGTGGTCGATGAATGGGGTAAGCGCTGCCGAATAGAGGATGTGGCGGAAGTTGACGGCGAGGATCGAGAGCACGACGACCCACATGGGCACGTTCTGGCCAAAGAGCTCGATGCCGACCAACTGGCTGGCACCCGCATAGACGGTGGCACTCATCAGAGCCGCCTCTGCGACGGTCTGGCCATTGGCCACGGCCACGGCGCCGAAGAGTATGGCGAAGGGGCCGGCGGAGATGATGACGGGAAGTGCCTTCAGCGCACCTTCGGTGAAATCGGATCGGGACATATCTGCAATTCTCGCGTTCATCTGCTGGCTAAAGCCTGTGGCCCCGGCGTACAAACCAATTCCGCTGATGGAACGACCATCGACGTTGATGAGTGCCTTTGGCATCTGCCGCTGCCGGCGTCTTGTCGAAAAGTCGCGTGCGGGAATATGGAGGGGAAGGAGTGCGGATGGAGAAGGATGTGATCAGCCGGGAAGAGAAGGAATGCCTCCTCCTCAAGATCCAGCGACACCTCTCGGACGAGGTCGAGGTCGAACTCGGGCGCTTCGAGGCGGAGGCACTTGTCGACCTTGTCGCACAACTGCTCGGCCCGCACTATTACAACAAGGGGCTGCGCGACGCTCAGGTTCTGTTCGCCCGGCAGGTCGATCAGATCAATGATGCGCTCTACGAGATGGAGCGACAGCCCCAGACCTGACCTATTTCTTCGGGCGGACCTGGAAGGTGTGCTCCGGTCCGGGAAAGGTCCGGGCCTTCACCTCATCGGCATAGTCAGCCACGGCCTTGTCGATGACATTGGCAAGTTCGGCGAAATGCTTGACGAAGCGCGGCTTGAATTCGTTGAACAGGCCGAGCATGTCGTCGGAGACGAGGATCTGGCCGTCGCAGGCCGGCGAGGCACCGATGCCGATGGTGGCGGCGGCGACGGTGGTGGTGATCTCTCGGGCGAGTGGCTCGACCGTTCCCTCGATCACCATGGCAAAGGCGCCGGCTTCGTCGATCGCCTTGGCATCGCGACGGATCTTCTCCTGCTCGGCCTCGCTGTGGCCCTTGGAGCGATAGCCACCCGAGGTGTTCACCTGCTGCGGCATCAGGCCGATATGGCCGAAGACCGGCACGCCACGCGAGACCAGGAATTCGACCGTTTCGGCCATCTCGGCGCCGCCTTCGAGCTTGACGCCGTCGCAGCCGGTTTCCTTCATCAGGCGCACGGCATTGCGGAAGGCCTGTTCCTTGCTTTCCTGATAGGAGCCGAAGGGCAGATCAACGATGACGCAGGCGCGCTTTACGCCGCGCATGGTGGCCTGGCCGTGGGCGATCATCATCTCCATGGTGACGCCGACGGTGGTGTCGAGGCCATAGAGCACCATGCCGAGGCTGTCGCCGACCAGCAGAAGGTCGCAATGGGCATCCATGATGCGGGCGACGGGCGTCGTATAGGCCGTCAGCGAGACGATCGGCCTGCTACCCTTGAGGGCGCCGATATCGGCGGGTGTGAAACGCTTCTGGCGGGGTGGTGTGCTCATGTCAGGCGGCCTCCATGCCGGTGGCGGCCGCTTGGCCGATGATGCGGTTATCGAGAAGTTTTGTTTTGCCGAAGTGAACGTAGAGGAGAACGAGAGCGGGACCGGTGACCGTCTCGATCTTCGCCAGGGTGCGCGGGTCGCGGATCGCGACGACCTCAGGCTTGGCGAGCGGCTCCGTGGTGATGAAGGCCGTAAGCTTGTTTTCCAGCATTGCCACGTCACGCAGGCCTGTGCGCAGCAGGCGCTCGGCCTCGGCAAGTGCCTTCGGGACGATTACGGCCGCCGCGCGCTCATCTTTCGACAGATAGACATTGCGCGACGAACAGGCGAGGCCGTCCGTCTCACGCACGGTCGTCACGGGCACGATGCGGACTGGCTGGGCCAGATCCTCGACCATCTTCTGGATGATCGTCACCTGCTGGTAGTCCTTCTCGCCAAAATAGGCGGCATCCGGCTGGACGATATTGAAGAGCTTGGTGACGACGGTCGCAACGCCGGCAAAGTGGCCGGGGCGGGCTTCACCTTCCAGTTCCGAGCCGAGCTTCGGCAGGTCGACCACCGTCTGCATTGGCTGCGGATACATTTCAGTGACGGACGGGGCGAAGAGGAAATCGACGCCCGCCTCACGCAGCAGGGCGGCGTCCCGCTCAAGGTCGCGGGGGTATTTTTCCAGGTCTTCGTTTTTCCCAAATTGCAGCGGGTTGACGAAGATCGAAACGACGGTGACGTCGTTGTCCGCCTTCGACCGCGATACGAGGCTGAGATGACCCTGGTGGAGGTAACCCATGGTCGGCACGAAACCGATCGCCTGGCCGGCTCGGCGGCGAGCGGCGAGCTTTTCCCGCAAAGCGACGATCGTGGTGATGATGTCCATGACCGGGCGTCCTCCCTGTCTTGCTCTTAGGCCCGCCTCTAACGCGTGCCGCCAAAAAAGGCAATCGCACGTTTCGTTGGCAGTCCAGTCTTCAGCTGGCGATTCGGCTGCTGTCGATGATTTCGACACCGGCCTTCGCCATGGCGGTGAGTGCCTCCTCGACGCCCTTGGGGTCGATGCCCCGGCAGCCATCGGCGATCAGTCGAACCTTGACGCCCGGGAGCATGTCGACAGCGTCGAGCGCGGAGAAGCGTACGCAGTAGTCTGTGGCGAGGCCCATCAGGTCAAGTTCTGTGACGTTTTTCGATTTCAGCCAGTCCGACAGGCCAGTTAGGGCCGATTTGTCATTGTCGCGGAAGGCGGAATAGCTGTCCACGGCGGGGTTCTCGCCCTTGTGCTGAACATAATCGATTCGGCTCAGATCAAGCGCGGGATGGAATTCTGCATCCGGCGTGCCCTGCACGCAGTGGTCGGGCCACATCACTTGCGGCTGGCCGGAAAGCTCGCCCATATCGAAGGGATTCTTGCCCGGATGCTGCGAGGCGAAGCTGCCGTGATTGGCCGGATGCCAGTCCTGGGAGGCGATGACAAGGTCGTATCCGCCGTCGCGCATCAGGCGGTTGGCGACCGGCACCACCGCATCGCCTTCAGCGACGGGCAGGTTGCCGCCGGGGCAGAAACCGTTCTGGATATCGATCAGCAGCAAGGCCTTGGTCATGGAAACGCGCTCCCCGTATTGTGCGGCGCAAGATGGCAATGCATGGGGGCGGGATCAAGAGAAAGTTCTGGAATTTTGTCCTTGGTGCGGACGTGGAAACATTGTTCCATCAACGATGGAACAATCGTCGGGTTGTTCCGTTCGACTGATGTCGCAGGTCCCATATCCCGCGCCTTCCGACGCGTGGGGCCATCTCGAACATTTCCAGACATGAATGGACTTGGCATGTTATTGACCATCACCATCGGCATATTCGCCCTGTTGGGGCTCGTGCTCGGGGTCGGCGGAGCGCAGCTCGTCGCCCTCGGTGGCAGCTTGTATTATCTGATTGCCGGCATTGTTTTTCTCGCGACCGCGGCTCTTCTGTTCCTCAAACGTGCTGAAGCACTTTGGCTTTATGGCCTCTTCATTCTCGGCAGCCTTGCCTGGGCGCTCTGGGAAGTGGGGCTCGACTGGTGGCAACTCGGCACAAGGGGTGGCCTCGTGGTCGTGCTCGGCCTTTGGTTGATGTTGCCTGGTGTCCGGCGCCGGCTCGGGCCGGAGCATCGTCGGGGGCGTGCCCCGGCTGGCCTCCTTCCTCTGGCAGTGCCCGTCCTGATCGCTGTCCTAGTTGCGGGCATCTCGCTGTTCATGGACCCTTACGACCGCTCCGGCAGCCTGCCGACGGAGCAGGTGGCAGCGGCACCGGCGCTTGGTGGTGATGTGCCGGATGGTGACTGGCATCAGTATGGCCGCACCCCCTATGGACAGCGCTATTCACCGCTCACCCAGATCAACACCGAAAACGTCAAGGATCTGAAGGTCGCCTGGACATACCAGACCGGCGACGTGAAGCTGCCGGAAGACGTGACCGAGACGACCTATCAAGTAACGCCGCTCAAGGTCGGTGATACGCTTTATCTTTGCACACCGCACAATTGGGCGATCGCCGTTGATGCGGAAACCGGCAAGGAAAAGTGGAAGTTTGACGCCAATGCCGGCCTCAACACCGATCGGCAGCACCAGACCTGCCGGGGCGTGACTTATTATCAGGATCCGGCCGCTGCCGCAGGCACAGCCTGCGCGTCGCGCGTCTACCTGCCAACCTCAGACGCTCGCCTCATTGCACTCGATGCCGCGACCGGCGCTGTCTGCCAGAATTTTGCCGATGGCGGCACGCTGCAGCTCGGGCAGGGCATGCGTTATAACCCTGCCGGCTACTACTATTCCACCTCGCCGCCGGTCATCGCAGCCGGCAAGATCATCATCGGCGGTGCCGTCAACGACAACTATTCGACGCAGTCGCAGTCGGGCGTCATCCGTGCCTTCGACGTCAATACCGGCGCGCTCGTCTGGAACTGGGACAGCGGAAACCCGACCGAGACCGCACCGATCGGCGAAGGCCAGACCTATACGACGAATTCGCCGAACAGCTGGTCGGTGTTCTCCGTCGATGAGCAGCTCGGTCTCGTCTATATCCCGCTCGGCAACCAGGTGCCGGACCAGCTCGGCATGGGCCGTAGTGAGAGCGTCGAGAAATACTCGTCGTCGATCGTTGCGCTCGATGTGAACACCGGTCAGGATCGCTGGGTACGCCAGACCGTGCATCATGACCTCTGGGACATGGACGTGCCGGCCCAGCCGGTGCTTCTCGACATCACCAACCAGGAAGGCACGATCGTGCCGGCGCTGGTCGGGCCGACCAAGCAGGGCGACATCTATGTGCTCGATCGGCGGACCGGGGAACCGATCATTCCGGTGCGCGAACTGCCGGCCCCCGGTGGTGCGATCCCTGAGGATTTCACCTCGCCGACGCAGCCGATCTCGGACCTGACCTTCCGTCCGCCAACGCTTCAGGAAAGCAATATGTGGGGTCTGTCGATCATCGACCAGATGATGTGCCGGATCGCTTTCCACAAACGGAACTACGAGGGCCAGTATACGCCACCGTCGCTGAACGGCACGCTCGTCTATCCCGGCAATTTCGGCACGTTCAACTGGGGTTCGGTTGCGGTTGATCCGGAACGGCAGGTGATGTTCGGCATGCCGACTTATCTTGCCTTTACCTCGAAGCTCGTGCCGCGCGCCGATATCCCGCCGAAGGGTGAGGGTGAAAAGGGCTCCGAGCAGGGCCTCAATCGCAACGACGGCGCGCCTTACGGCGTTGTCATGGGACCGTTCCTGTCGCCACTCGGCATTCCCTGCCAGGCGCCGCCATGGGGCACCGTTGCCGGTGTCGATCTGCGCACAGGCCAGATCGCCTATCAGCATCGGAATGGCACGGTCTACGACATGACGCCGCTGCCGCTGCCGTTCAAGGTTGGCGTGCCCGGCATCGGCGGGCCAATGATCACCAAGGGTGGCGTGGTCTTCCTTGGTGCTGCCGTCGACGACTATCTCAGGGCCTATGACCTCACGACCGGGGATCAGCTTTGGGAAGCACGTTTGCCAGCCGGTGGACAGGCAACGCCGATGACCTATGCGCTCGACAACGGCAAGCAGTATGTGGTGATGGTGGCGGGTGGTCATGGTTCTGTTGGCACCAAGCCGGGCGATTACGTGATCGCCTATACGCTGCCGGATTGAGATCGCATCTCGTGCGTGAAAGACCTGAACACCCCCTGTTGAAAGGCAGGGGGTGTTCCCTTTTCAGGCATTTGGTGACGTTCGCCGAGTTCGGGAAACGGAACATTAACCATGTGATTCTAAACACATCTCGTAACGTGAGGATGTTTCGCATGAGTAGCCAAGCCATGACCGGCCAGACCACCACCCCGACCATCGCCTTCTTTCCGCTTGCGAACCGCCGGGACCTGGTCCGCCGATCGGCTGTCGAACTCGACCGCCTCAATGGTTACGCTGCCACCGAATTCTGGAAGACCACCTGCCGCGGCCTCGGCAACGAGCTGCTTGCTCTGGGCTGCCCGGAAGACGAGATGCGCGCCGAGATCATGGATTTCCAGGCGGCCGTCCAGGTGGAGCTGATGTGGCTGCACCGCGAGGAAGCCGCCCAGGGCTGAACTCAGAGATTTTGCGCGAACTGGATCTCCTGTTCTGCAGTTGGCCGTAGTGCCGCGCGCGGCTTTACCGCCAGCCGGTATCCCAGAAGTCGAGCAACCGGAGCAAGGGCTGCGAACAGCAGTTTCTGCACAAGGACCGGCGGTCCGGCGATATACAGATGGTCTCGGAACGCATGAAGCCCAAGCGCGATCGGCAGGAGTTTCACTGAACCATCCGCATTGAAATAGCCCGGGCACTCGGATGTCCAACGCGCCAGATTGAGGAAGAACCGCAGATGCTGCTGGGCGGTGACGAATGTCACGGTCAGGTGGGTGTCGCCATCAAAGGCGTTGCGAAAGAAGTGGCTCGCGCCCTTCGGGACGGTGATCGATTGTCCCTCGGATGCAAAATGCTCCTGTCCATCGACCATCACCATGACCCGGCCGCTGTTGACGGTGAAGATCTCGTCCGTTTCGGGATGGATGTGGGGAATGGCATTTCCGCCGCCCGAGCCGCCCTTGCCGAGGACCACGTCCATGCGGCGGCTGGTTCCTTCCTCCCAGGGGTGGGTGAAGACGAAGGTCTCCTTGTTGTAGGCATTGAGAATACGGGTGCCCGCAGGCACAAGCGCTTCGCGCATGGCTTACTCCTTGCTGATCTGATTTGAGGCATGTTTTGCTGCCCGCAGACATGTTTCGCGGGCGATGAAAACCGTGTAGTTTGTCGGCGTTACTGCTTCAAACACCGTTTTTGCGATCATTATCACCGGATTTGCATAACGTGAGCCTACCATTAAGCTTCGATGATCTGCGTTACATGCTGGCAGTTGCCGAGACCGGCACGACGCTTGCCGCGTCGACGCGACTGCAGGTGAGCCAAAGCACCGTATCGCGCCGGATCGCAGCACTTGAGGCAGCACTTCACATCGAGCTCTTCGACAAGCGGCGCACGGGATATGTGTTGACCGAAGCGGGCCGCCTCCTGCTTGAACCGGCCGAAGCCGTACGTCAGGCGGTCGATGCGTTTTCCACCGCCGTTGACAGCCTTTCACGCGAGATTTCCGGCACTGTCCGCTTCACCACCAACGAGGTGCTCGGAACCTTCGTGCTGCCGAGGTTGATCTGGCGGCTGAAACAGCGCTATCCGGGTGTCCGGCTGGAGGTGGATACCACCAATGTGTTGCGGGACCTTGCCGGAGGCGAGGCCGATGTGGCGCTGCGGGCTGCGCCTGCACCAACACAGGCGGGACTGGTTGGCGTGCGGCTGGTCGAGGATTACTGGAGCCTCTACTGCTCGCGCGCCTACGGCGCCGTCCACGGGGTGCCGCACAGCGTGGCGGAACTGGCCGGGCATGCCATGATCGGGATCGATACGCATGTTCGCGGACGACCCATCTTCGGCTGGGCCAGAGAGAATTTCCCGACAAAGGACGTCCTGCTGCGGCACAACTCGGTGCCCGGCGTATTCACCAGCGTCCGCAACGGGCTCGGTATCGGCTTCTATTCCGAATTCATTGCATCCACCGATCCGGAGCTCGTCCTTTGTTTCCGCCCGCCGGTGCCGCCGGCTGCAGAGATATGGCTTGTGACCCATGAGCGCCTGCGCCATCTGCCGCGGATCAGGGCCGTGATGGACGTTATCAAGGAACTGGTGAAGGAAATTCAGGGCGGGCGATCGGCGGCGCAGATCGTGCCAGCGTGAGCAGCGATGCGCTCATGTCGAGTTTCGGAGGAATTGGTTGTTGGCAACCGCCCTCGCGTGCTTGTCCCTGGCGGCCGATCTTCCTACAAGTGCGGCACCGACCGACCCTCACTTCGATGGCAGCGACGCCTTGGCCAAACTTCATTTCATCTACGCCACCATGAATGCCGGGAAATCGACGCTTCTCCTGCAGGCGGCCTATAACTATCAGGAACGCGGCATGCGCGTCGCAACCCTGATCAGTGCGCTCGACAATCGCGTTGGCCGGGGCTGGATCGGTTCACGGATTGGGCTGAAGGCCGAGGCCGATGCCTTCGGTCCCGAAGACGATCTCTTCGCCGCGATTAAGGCGGATCACGAAAAATCACCGCTCTCCTGCGTTTTCGTCGATGAGGCGCAGTTTCTCACCTCCGAACAGGTCTGGCAGCTGTCGCGCGTCGTCGATCTGCTCGATCTGCCCGTCATGGCCTATGGTCTGAGGACGGATTTTCGTGGCGAGCTGTTTCCCGGCTCGCGCGGCTTGCTTGCCATCGCTGACGAGCTGACGGAAGCGCGCTCCATCTGCCATTGCGGCCGCAAGGCCACCATGGTCGTGCGGCTTGGTGCTGATGGCAAGGCGCTGAAGGACGGGGCGCAGGTGATGATCGGCGGCAACGAGACCTATATGTCGCTGTGCCGCCGCCACTGGCAGGCGGCGTTTGCCGCGGAAGAGTGCGGCGTGGCGGCGGAATAGGCCCTGCCGTACAGAAAGATCCAATTTCGTCCCCGGAGGCTGACCAGCGCTCACGCCGGCTCGACAAATCCGTCCAGCACCCGCTTCTGCCCGGCGCGGTCGAAGTCGATCGTCAGCTTATTGCCTTCGATCGAGGCGATATTGCCATTGCCGAACTTGATGTGGAAGACACGGTCGCCGACCGAATAACGTGACGGCTCCGTGCTCGTCGATTTCGCCACCAGTTCGCCGTCGATCGTGCGGGCCTTGGGGCCGCTTTCGCCGTAACCGATGCGCTCGACGGAATGGCCGGAGCGATTGCCCCAGTTGTCGCGGGTGGCGTCGGTCTTGTTGGCCTGGGCGCGCTTCCAGCCGGGTGTGGTGTAGTTGTTCTGGAAGGGTTCCTGCTTGTCGAAGCGGGATTGGCCGTAAGGGTTGCGGCCATAGCCGCCATAGGAGGTCTCGGCTTCCGCCACTTCCACATGGGCCGGCGGCAACTCGTCGAGGAAGCGTGAGGGCATGGTCGATTGCCACAGGCCGTGGATGCGGCGGTTGGAGACGAACCACAGGTGACAGCGGCGCTTGGCGCGGGTGAGGCCGACATAGGCGAGGCGGCGTTCTTCCTCGAGGCCAGAGCGGCCGCCTTCATCGAGCGCGCGCTGATGGGGGAAAAGGCCTTCTTCCCAACCGGGCAGGAAGACGGTCTCGAATTCCAGGCCCTTGGCAGAATGCAGCGTCATGATCGAGACGGCATCCATGTTTTCGTTCTGCTCGACATCCATGACCAGCGATACGTGTTCGAGGAAGCCGCGCAGGCTCTCGAAGGCCTCCATCGAGCGGACGAGTTCCTTCAAGTTGTCGAGGCGACCCGGCGCTTCGGCCGATTTGTCGTTCTTCCACATGTCGGTGTAGCCGGACTCTTCCAGAACCTGTTCGGCAAGCTCCGTGTGCGGCGTGTTTTCCAGCAGCTCGCTCCAGCGGCGGAACATCATGACCACGTCGAAGAGCGCCTTGCGGGCCTTCGGCTTCAGCTCGTCGGTCTCGATGATATCGGAGGCTGCGGCTAGCATCGGAATGTCGCGAGCGCGGGCATAGTCATGCAGCGCGCGGATCGTGGTGTCGCCGAGGCCGCGCTTCGGCGTGTTGACGATGCGCTCAAAGGCGAGGTCGTCGGCCGGCTGGCAGATCAGGCGAAAGTAGGCCATGGCATCGCGGATTTCCATGCGCTCGTAGAAGCGCGGGCCGCCGATGACGCGGTAGTTGAGGCCGAGCGTGACGAAGCGGTCTTCGAATTCGCGCATCTGGAAGGAGGCGCGCACCAGGATCGCCATGTTGTTGAGCGGGTGCTTGTTGCGCTGCAGCTGCTCGATTTCCTCGCCGACCGCGCGGGCTTCTTCTTCCGAATCCCATGCGGCGTGGACGACGACCTTGTCGTCGTTCGGATCGACGCGGTCGGTGAATAGCGTCTTGCCGAGGCGGCCTTCGTTGTGGGCGATCAGATGGCCGGCGGCACCGAGGATGTGTTCGGTCGAGCGGTAGTTGCGCTCCAGCTTGATGACCTTGGCGCCCGGGAAATCCTTCTCGAAGCGCAGGATGTTGTCGACCTCAGCGCCGCGCCAGCCATAGATCGACTGGTCGTCGTCGCCGACGCAGCAGACATTCTGCGGCACGCCCTGAGGGCGTTGGGCGAGAAGGCGCAGCCACATATACTGCGCCGTGTTGGTGTCCTGATACTCGTCGACGAGGATGTAGCGGAAGCGCTGGTGATAGTCCTTCAGCACGTCCGGATTGGCTCGGAACATCCGGATCGGATGGAGCAACAGGTCGCCGAAGTCGCAGGCGTTCAGGCTTTTCAAGCGGTTCTGATAGGCGAGGTAGAGTTCACGGCCCTTGCCATTGGCAAAGGCACGGGCGTCGCCTTCGGGGATCTGGGCCGGGTCGAGGCCCTTGTTCTTCCAGCCGTCGATCATCTGGGCGAACTGCTTGGCCGGCCAGCGCTTGTCGTCGAGGCCCTCGGCCTGAATGATCTGCTTGATCAGTCGCACGACATCGTCTGTGTCGAGAATTGTGAAATCGGAGGTGAGGCCGACCAGTTCGGCGTGGCGGCGCAGAAGCTTGACGCCGATCGAATGGAAGGTGCCCATCCAGGGCATGCCCTCGACGGCGCCGCCCACCAGATGGCCGACGCGCTCCTTCATCTCGCGGGCGGCCTTGTTGGTGAAGGTCACGGCGAGGATCTGGCTGGGATAGGCACGGTTGGTGGCGAGGATATGTGCGATGCGAGTGGTCAGCACCCGCGTCTTGCCAGTGCCGGCGCCAGCAAGCACGAGCACGGGACCATCGACTGTCTCGACGGCTTCGCGCTGTTCGGGGTTCAGACCTGCCAGGTAATCCGGCGCACTCGCCTGGCCACGGGCCGCCATGGCGCGGGCGGCAATACCCAGTCCGCCCGTCGTCGGCGGGGCAGGGGCAGCTGCCTTTTTGCGCGGCGCTGGCTCCTCGTCGAAGAAGGGCATATCGTCGAAACCGTTACTCATGCGGCTCAATGTAGTGATTCGGGATCGAAAGGCCAGTGACAGCGTTCTGGTTTTATTCCGGCGTACCCGGTTTTCGCCGACATTTGGCCTTCTTGCCGACGGTGCTTAGGTCGGGCTGCGTCCGTGCAAATGTCGCTCGTGATCACGCGGGCGTGAATTTCCGCGAGATTACAAATCAGTAAGCTTGCGGCGCAGCCATTGCCAGACACATTCTGAGCGCCATACTCCGTCCTAGCGATTTGAAGAATTTCATCTGGAGCCTTGCATGCCGCTTTGGAAGCAACTCACCATCAGTGTTGCGCTGTTGTTTCTCGGACTCTGTCTGTGGGTCTATGTCTCACCGGGAGCCGGGCAGAGCCTGGTGCGCATGGGCGTGCCGGCGGGATTGGTTGCCATGATTTCGGCCGGCGAGCCGGAGGGCGTCCCCGGTGCCGGGGCGTCTGCCGGAGGCCAAGGCCGGGCCCAGGGTCAGGCTGAAGGGCAGGGGCAGCGGCGCGGTGGCGGAGGTCGGGGCGACCAGAATATCCTCATCGCGACACAGCCGGTTGCCGTGGCCGTTGTCAACGACCGGTTGAACGCCATCGGCGACGGCGAGGCGATCGATGCGGTCAGCGTCATGCCGCAGGCTTCGGGCACCATCGCGGAAATCCTCGTCACATCCGGCCAGAGGGTCAAGAAGGGCGACGTAATCGCCCGGCTCGACAGTGACGAACAGGTGATCCTGCGTGATCAGGCGGCGGTCGCGTTGCGCAGCGCGACCGAACGCGCGGAATCCTACGGAAACCTGAAGAGCTTCTCTCGCCTTGAGGTGCTGGATGCACAGATCGCCCGGGAACAGGCGGAGTTGCAGTTGACCACTGCCGAACTGAACCTGCGACGCCGCCAGATCACCGCGCCGATCGACGGCGTCATCGGGATCATCGGCGTGAGTGTCGGCGATAACGTCACCAATTCCAGCGCCATCGTTTCGCTCGACAACCGTTCTCAATTGCTCGTCGACTTCTGGGCGCCCGAGCGTTTCGTGGCTGCGGTGAAACCGGGCATGCCGGTCGAGGCCTCGTCCGTCGCCCGTCCTGGGCAGCGGTTCAGCGGCGTGATCGATGCCGTCGACAGCCGCGTCGATGCGGCGAGCAGAACGATCCGGGTTCGGGCGCGGATCGACAATCCGGACGACGTGCTGCGGGCCGGCATGTCGTTCGCCGTCTCCATGGTCTTTCCCGGTGATCGTTATCCGGCGGTCAATCCGCTGGCGGTTCAGTGGGACGGTCAGGGGTCCTTCGTCTGGCAGATCGTCGACAACAAATCTGTGAAGACACGTGTCCGGATCATCCAGCGGAACTCCGATCAGGTGCTGATCGATGCGGCGCTCAAGGAGGGTGATCTGGTGGCGATCGAGGGTTTGCAGCGCGTGCGTGAAGGCGGCGCCGTCGAGGTTGCCAACGCTCAGACGGATGGCAAGACGCCGGAGGTGGCGACGCGATGAGCGCGACAGATACGCCTCCCGAACAGTCGGGCCGCAATTTTACCGCCCTCTTCGTCCGCCGTCCGGTTCTGGCGGCGGTCTTGAACACCCTGCTGGTCGTCGCGGGTCTCGCGGCGCTGGCCGGGATCGAAGTCCGCGAATTGCCTGACGTCGACCAGCCGGTCATCACTGTCAGCACCGACTACGATGGCGCTTCTGCCCAGACGATGGACCAGGAGGTGACGCGGGTCATCGAGGGTGCGGTCGCGCGCGTCAGTGGGCTGAAATCTATGTCGTCGCGCTCGCAGTTTGGCTCCAGCCGCACGACGCTCGAATTCTCCGACAGCGTCGATCTGGCGGTGGCCGCCAATGATGTGCGCGACGCGCTGGGCCGGGTGCGCAACCAGTTGCCTGACGATGTCGACGAACCTCGCATCGTCAAGGCGGATTCCGATTCGCAGCCGATCATGCGACTTGCCGTGACCTCCACGACGCTGTCGATGGAAGACCTGACGTTGCTGGTGGACAACGAGATCTCCGACCGGCTGGCCGCAGTCGATGGTGTCGCCGACGTGCAGATCTATGGCGATCAGGAAAAGGTCTTCCGTATCGACGTCAACCAGGCGGCACTTGCAAGCCGGGCCTTGAGCGTTGCGGATCTCTCGACGGCGCTGCAGAGTGCGTCGCTCGATGTGCCGGCGGGGTCGCTGGAATCGCTGACTCAGGACATCGTCGTCCGCGCGACGGCGAGCCTGACCTCCGTTGACGATTTCGAAAACGTCATGATCGGAAAAAACGTACGGCTGCGCGACGTGGCGACGGTCACACTCGGCCCTGATGATGGCACGACTGCGCTTCGTTCGAACGGCGTCGCCGGCGTCGGTCTCGGCGTCATTCGTCAGGCGCAGTCGAACACGCTGAGCATTTCGAGCGGTGTGCATGCGGCCGTCGAGGACCTGAAGGACGTGCTTCCTGAGGGCACAAGGATCGTCATCAGCAGTGACGATGCGGTGTTCATTCAGGGCGCGCTGCACGAGGTCGAACTCGCGCTGTCGCTGTCGGCAGCGATCGTGCTCGTCGTGCTGTTTCTCTTCCTGCGTGACTGGCGCGCGACGCTCATCCCGGCTCTCACCATGCCGGTTGCGCTGATCGGCACGCTGGCTGCGATCTATATGGTCGGTTTCTCGATCAACATCCTGACATTGCTCGCGATCGTGCTCGCCACGGGTCTCGTCGTCGACGATGCCATCGTGGTGCTGGAAAACATCGTGCGGCGAAGAGCTGAAGGCATGGGGCCGAGAGCTGCGGCCGTGCTGGGCACACAGGAAGTTTTCTTCGCCGTTCTTGCAACGACTGCGACGCTGGCTGCCGTCTTCGTGCCGCTGTCTTTCCTGCCAGGCCAGCTCGGCGGTCTGTTCCGCGAATTCGGCTTCGTGCTGGCTTTCGCCGTTCTGTTGTCATCGGTGACGGCGCTCACGCTCTGCCCGATGATGGCCTCGCGTATGCTCAAAGAGGCGAAGGATGAGAAGCGAGGCATTCTCGGTCGCTTCGGTGAGGCGTTCTCGTCCGGATACCGCCGCAGCCTTGGCGTCTGCCTGCGCAATCCTCTTGTAGTCGTGGTCGTCGCTGTCATGTTTTCGGCAGCCGCCTATGCGACTTTCACGACCATCCGCAACGAGCTGACGCCGCGGGAAGACCGGTCGCTGGTGATGATGCGTCTCTCGACGCCGCAAGGGTCGAGCCTCGCCTATACCCGCGACCAGGTTCAGCGGGTCGAGGAAAACCTCAAAGACCTGGTGGATCGAAAAGAGATCAGAAATATCTTCTCGATTTCCGGCCAGGGCTCCTCCAACAGTGCCTTCATGGTTCTGACGCTTGCGCCATGGGACGAGCGGACACGAACACAGAACCAGATCGTTGAGGACGTCAACGCGGCCGCGGCCAAGGTGCCGGCGCTTCGGGGCAATGTGTTCCAGTCCAACAGCCTGCGCATTCGCGGCGCGGGCAGCGGCCTGCAGATGGCCGTGGTCGGCAGCAGCCACGAGAAGCTGACCGAAGCGGCGATCCAGATCGTCGATCAGATGCGCAATTCCAACCTGCTGCAGACGCCGCGCCTCGACAATGAGCCGACCCAGGCGCAGATCTCGGTGACCATCGATCGCGAACGCGCCTCGGATCTCGGGGTGGACATCAACGCGATCGGAACGTCGCTGCAGGCGTTGCTCGAAGGGCGCTCGGTCACCGATGTCTTCATCGATGGCAATTCGATCCCGGTGCGGCTGGTGTCGAGCACGCAGCCGGTCAACGATCCGACCGATCTCGAAAACATCTTCCTGACGACATCAGACGGTCGAGTCGTGCCGATGTCGACCATCGCTTCCCTTGAAGAGAAAGCGGTTGCGCCTCAGCTCAACCGCGAGCAGCAGTTGGCCTCGGTCTCGTTCTCCGCCAGTCTCAATGACGGGGTGGCGCTGGGCGATGCCGTAGAGGCGGTGAAGGCGATTGCCGAACCTCTTCTGCCACCCGGTTCCCGTCTCGTGCCGCTTGCGGAAGCTGCAACCCTTGAGGAAAATTCCTACGGCATGGCGCTGACCTTCGGCTTTGCCATCGCCATCATCTTCCTGGTGCTCGCAGCGCAGTTCGAGAGCGTCATTTCGGGCCTGATCATCATGGCGACGGTACCTCTGGGCCTGGCCTGCGCGGTCTTTGCGCTTGTCATCACTGGGTCGACGCTCAATGTCTATAGCCAGATCGGGCTCGTGCTGCTGGTCGGGGTCATGGCGAAGAACGGCATCCTGATCGTCGAATTCGCCAACCAGCTGCGTGACCGAGGCCAGAGCGTGCGCGAGGCGATCGAGAATGCCTGCGCGATCCGCCTGCGGCCTGTCATGATGACGATGATCGCGACCGTGCTCGGCGGCTTTCCGCTGGTGCTGGCGCAAGGGGCAGGGGCCGAGGCTCGCATTGCGCTCGGCTGGGTCATCGTCGGAGGGCTGGGCCTGGCGACGCTGGTGACGCTCTACATCACGCCCGTCGCTTATCTGCTCCTGGCGCGTTTCTCCAAGCCGCATGCGCATGAAGAGGCGCGGCTGAAGCGCGAACTCGACGACGCCAGCCTGAAGGGTGCCAATGATGCGGGCGAACCACCCCGGATTGCCGCCGAATGAGGAGGGCGCGCCCGTGATGCGGCGCGTCGTTCCTACCGCTGGACAAAGGAATTCTCCTATCCCATAGCAATGGCGCCGCAGCAGATGCGGCGTCGGCAATGGCAATTCGGGAGGCGACGGAATGGCCCGCAAGGATGTGATCGACGGTCAGCGCAACGAGGAGGGGATCGCCATCGTTCTGCCTGTTCTCAAGCAGCGATTCGGCGAGCGTTTCCAGACTGGCCAGTCGTTCCGCGAACAGCACAGCCACACCACCACCTACCTGCCGTCGCAGTTGCCTGACGGCGTGGTCTTTGTAGAAGACAGTGCGGATGTGCAGGACGTCGTGCGCATCTGCTCCGCCCACCGCGTGCCAATCGTTGCCTTCGGAACAGGTTCTTCGCTGGAGGGGCAGGTCAACGCGCCCTCAGGCGGTATCTCCGTCGATTTCAGCCGGATGAATCGGGTCCTCGCCGTAAATGCCGAGGATCTGGACTGCACGGTCGAGCCTGGCGTGACCCGCGAGGACCTCAACACCTATCTGCGCGATACGGGACTGTTCTTTCCGATCGATCCCGGTGCCAACGCCTCGCTCGGCGGTATGACCGCGACGCGGGCCTCGGGCACCAATGCCGTGCGTTATGGCACGATGAAGGACAATGTGCTGGCGCTGACGGTCGTCACTGCAAATGGCGAGGAGATCCGCACGGCGCATCGGGCGCGCAAGTCCTCGGCCGGCTACGACCTCACCCGTTTGTTCGTGGGGTCCGAAGGCACGCTCGGGCTCATCACGTCGATCACCTTACGCCTGCATGGCATCCCTGCGAAGATCGGTGGCGGGGTCTGCGCATTTCCGACACTGGAAGACGCCTGCAATGCCGTGATCATGACCATCCAGATGGGCATTCCGGTCGCCCGGATCGAATTGCTCGACGAGATGCAGATCCGCGCCTGCAACGCCTATTCGAAGCTGTCCTATCCGGAGCGGCCGACGCTGTTCGTCGAATTCCACGGGACGGATGAGACGGTCGCCCTGCAATCGCAGCAATTCGCCGAAATCGCTGCCGAATTTGGAGGCGATGCCTTCCAGTACACGTCGAATGCCGAGGAGCGCACGCAACTCTGGAAGGCGCGGCACAATGCCTATTGGGCCAGCCGGGCGCTGGCGCCGGAACTAGCAGCCCTCTCGACCGATGTCTGCGTGCCAATCTCGCGACTTGCCGAATGCGTAGCGGAGACGCAGGCGGATATCCGTGAACACGGGTTCCTCGCGCCGATCGTCGGGCATGCTGGTGACGGCAATTTCCATGTGCTGCTGCTCTTTGATGACAAGGATCCGAAGGGCGTCGCAGAAGCGGAGGCTTTCCTCGAACGCTTGAACGGGCGGGCGCTTGCCATGGACGGGACGTGCACGGGCGAACACGGGATAGGGCAGGGCAAGATCAGCTACCTGACGCAGGAACTGGGATCGGCACTGCCGGCCATGCGGGCGATCAAGGCCAGTCTCGATCCGCAGAACTTGTTCAATCCGGGCAAGATTTTTCGCGTCTGACTACAAGACCTTACAGCTTGCTACCACAGCGAATTGGGTTACCCTGCGGCCGCAATCAAGGGAGTGGCATTGGTGCTCGGACGCATTCTGGTAACGCTCGGCGGCCTTCTGGTGGTGGCGCTGTTTTCAGCGCTGCTGGCGCCGCTTTTTGTCGACTGGACCAATTTCCGGCAGGATTTCGAGGACCGCGCAAGCCAGTTGCTCGGCAAGAAGGTCGTCGTGCATGGTGCTGTCAGCGCCCGCATCCTGCCCTTTCCCTCGGTGACCATGGAAGACGTGACCGTCGGCGCCGATGTCGATGGTACGCCGCTTGTCCAGGTTGCGCGCTTCTCGCTCGATGCCGAACTCGCTCCCTTCCTCTCCGGTGAGGCGCGGATATTCGATATGCGGATCGAGCAGCCGAAAGCCCGCATCCGGCTTCTCGCCGATGGCACGCTGGATTGGCTGAGGGGCAGTCATCCGACGATCCCGGCGCGAACCGTCATCCTGGAAAATGTCTCGGTCACCGATGGCCATATCGAATTCATCGATGAGCAGTCTGGCCGCAACCGGGTTCTTGCAGATCTCGATGCCAGCCTGTCGGCGCGCACGCTTGCCGGCCCCTGGTCCGTGACGGGACGGGCTTCGCTGGATGGCGAAGTGGGTGGATTTGCGCTGACCAGTTCGGAGAGCATCGACAATACATTGCCGATCCGGCTCAGGATCGAACCGGATGCGCGGCCCTTTGACGTGTCGCTTGAGGGCGAACTGGCGCTCGAAGACGGCAGGCCGATCTACAAGGGGCAGTTCCTGTCGACCTGGAAGGAGGCCGAGGCTGCAGTCGCTGCCGCCAATGCGCCGGTGCCGGGGCCGCGGCTGCGGGGCGCGTTCGAGCTCACCAATGAGAGCGTTGTCATCCCGTCCTATCGGTTGGAGCTCGGCGATGTCGCCGACCCTTATGTGATCACCGGTGAGGCGAAGCTCGATACCGGCGCTAAACCGGAATTCCTGCTGACGGCCGAAGGACAGCAGGTTGACGTCAACCGGCTCGCGGCCGATGGCAGCCGCGCAAAGACCGCGCGCAATGGGACGGCATCGCTGCAGCAGCGGCTGGCCCTCCTGCTGCAGACGGCAGCCAAGATCCCGGTGCCAAATGTTCCCGGCCGCGCAACGCTGAAACTGCCGGCGATCCTTGCGGGCGACACCGTGTTTCGCGACATCCAGCTCGATGTGCGCCCGGCCGGAGCCGGCTGGACCATCGACCGCGCCGTCGCCGTTCTTCCGGGACGCACCCAGGTGGAGGCCAGTGGCCGGCTGATGCTGGGCGATGCGCCGTCCTTCGATGGCAATCTTCTGGTCGCGTCGACCCAGCCTTCCGGACTGGCCACCTGGATTTCCGGCAAGGTGGATCCGGCGATCCGACAGCTACGATCCGCAGGTTTCTCCGCGACCGTAAACCTCACTCCGGAATTGCAGCGCTTCGAGAAGCTGGAACTGGCTGTCGGAGACGAGCCGCTGAAAGGCCGGCTTGAACGCGAATCGCCAACGGGATCTGCCCCCAGCCTGTCGGTCGATCTGTCCGGTGCCGGGCTCGACCTCGATGCGGCGCGGGCCATTGCCGCACTGGTCATTGGCGAAGATGCCGAGCGCAACCTGCTGGCCGAGCGGATCGCGGCAAGACTGAAGCTCGACAGGCTGACGGCGTTCGGGATCGACATCGGCAATGTCGACAGCATCGTCAGCTACGAAGGCGAGCGGCTTTCTATCGAGCGAATGAAGCTCGGCAATGTCGCCGGTGCGGCGCTCGATATCAGCGGTGTGCTGGGTCTGACTGCCGGCGTGTTCGATGGCGAGGGGCGTGTTTCGCTGCGGTCGAAGGATCCCTCCGCTTTCCTGGCGCTGCTCGACGAGCGGTTCCCGGGTCGCCCGGTGCTCACGCGTTTGGCTTCCAGCGCCGAGTGGTATGCCGATACGGACATGGCCGCCGATATCGCTCTCGACGGCAGCGGTGGGCTGCGGCTTAGCGGCGGTGGCCGGACCAATGACAGCCGTGCGGCCGTCGCGATCACGGCACCGAGCCTGGCTGCGCTGACGAGCGGTGCCGGCCGCAATGTCGAGATGAGCCTGGAAAACGACGAAGCACAGGTGCTGATGGGGCAGGCGGGGTTCGCGCCGCTGCCATGGCCGATCGGCGAAGGTGGTCGGCTGGGCGTCGTGCTGAAGGGAACGGATGCCCGCACGGCAGACGCCGAGTTCCGCTTCGACGGTGCGCGCTCGAAGCTGACGGCGACTGCCCGGTTGACTGCTGTCGATGGCCCGCATTTGCTCGACGGCGCCTGGGACATTGCCGTCGAAAGCGCGGATATCGGCCCTTATCTGATGGCGCTTGGGGTCAGTCTGCCCGCTGCAGAGGCGGGTGTTGCGACAAAGGCGACGGCGAGTTTCGCACTTGCCGAGGGGCAGGTGACGGTCGAAGACCTGTCCTCGACGGTTGCGGGTCAGGCGGTGACCGGGCGTGGATCGCTGGACCTTCGCGGTGCCATTCCCTCTGCCAAGGCCTCGATCTCGGTCGACAGCCTCGATCTGGAATGGTTGGCCGAGACCATGCTCGGTCCCGTCCGAGATCCGGCAACCGGTGCGCTTGCGACGACACCCCTTTCCAAGAGCGCTGTGTCGGCCGACCTCGATCTTGACCTGACGGCAAAGCAGGTCTGGCCAGGGATCGGCGAGGCGATGACAGATGTTACCGCCAAGCTGACCGCGCGGGCCGGAGAATTGACGCTCGACGAGGTTGCCGGCTCCTGGCTCGGTGGGACCATGACGGGGCGACTGTCGCTTGCCAATACAGACGGCAGCGGTTTCATGCAGTCGCGCCTCGACTTGCGTGGTGCCGATCTCGGCCGCAGCCTGAACGCGCTTCGTATCGAACGCGGGCTCGACCCTTCGAACGCCTTGACCGGGATCTACGACGTGACCTTTGTCGGTGAGGGCGGCGGAACCAGTGCTGCCGAGCTGATAGGCGGAGCCAGTGGCTCGGGCGAGGTGACGCTGCCGCGTATGGAGGTCGGTAATCTCGACCTCACCATCCTGCCGCGCCTCGTGGCGCAGGCAGATGCACTCGGCACCGAGGTGGACCAGGACAAGGTGCGGGCCATGACCGAGTCCCTCTTGTTCAGCGGGGAGACGGTGGTTGAAGGGCTGAAGCTTCCCTTCACCCTGTCCGACCATACCGTCCGGGTGCAGAATGCTGCGATCCAGACCGGCCCCGCGGCGCTGGACGGCAGCGCAAGGCTGGAGTTTGAAAACGGCACACTCGATGGCGAAATCGGCGTGGCGCTGACAGCCGGAGATTTCGCCATGGACGGCGCAAGTCCCAATCTCCGTGTTTTGCTGCAAGGTGAGGCGCTGGCGCCGGAACGGGTGCTCGACGTGACGGAGCTCACGAATTTCTTGTCGCTGCGCGCCTTTGAACGGGAACGTCGTCGAGTGGAGGCTCTGCAATCGAGCGTGCTGGAGAAGCAGAGGTTGAGGCGGGAGGCTGCCCTTGCCCGTGCGAATGCGGAGCAGCGGGCGCGGCTCGAAGAGGAAGCGCGCCAGCGCGCCGAAGCGGAGCGATTGCTGCAGGAACAGCAGCCGGCCGAGCCGCAGGCTCCTGTTGATGGTCCGGATATCGAGCCTTCGGAGCAGACGACGGACAGCGTACCGACAGCTCCGCTCCTCCCTGTACCCCAGCGGGAACGGGTGGTGCGCCAGCCACTGCCGAAGATGACGTTTGAGGGTCTGCCGGGCGTACAGTAAAACGCCCGCGCGAAACCGGGCGGGCGTTCTGGTATTGGTATGCAGACTTGGTGTTTCAGACGTAGGCGTAACGCTCGCCGAAGGGAACGTCTTCAGGGTTCTCAGGCACGTTGGTGCGGCCGATCTTGTCGCTCTCGCCGGACATGCGCTGGTTGGCCATGCTTTCCTGCGGCCGTTCGGGGCGCTGGGTCTGCTCTTCGCCGGAGGCGGCCTTGGCCTGGGCCAGTTGCGCCTGGAGCTTGGCGAGTTCGGAGCGCAATTCGGTCAGTTCCTGGTTGATCTCCGCTTCCTCATCCGAAGTCTCGGCGGAGGAAAGGGCCTCTTCCTGGGTGGAAATGCTCTTCTGCAGGCTGGAAATCTGCGCCTTGATCGCTGCGGTCGAGTCCTTGCCGCCGCCGGTCGAAAGGGTCTGTACGGAACTTGTGCTCGAGCTTACGGCTGTCGTCATTTCAAAATATCCTGTCGCTCAAAATAGTCTCATGGGTATCGTGGCGGCGGACGCTGAAATTTCGCCGACGGCTGCAGGCTGCCTGATCAGGCGCCTACGAATATCATGTTAGCGCTAAACTATTAAAAAAGTACGTGGTACGTACGTGTTATTGTTCCACGGCAGGGGCGTTGTCCGTGGCCACCAGCGTCTTGAGTTGGTTGAGCACGTAAAGGCGCAGGGCCGAGGAAAGATTGGCGCCGGTCGGCCTGTTTTCGTCGACCTCGGCGATCAGGGCGGCAAAGCTGGTGCCGCGTGTGGCTGCGATCTGTTGCAGTTCGATCAGAAAGGCGTCTTCGACCGAAAAGCTCGTGCGGTGGCCATGCAGGGTGATCGAGCGCTTGCGGATCATGGTGCGGAAGTGACCTCGCAGCTTCAGGGAGTAAAGTGCCCCGACGGGTGGGTAAGGAGCGTTCAGCTCTTGTCTTCGCCTGATGTTTCGATGTGGCCCTGATCGAGCCGCCTGGCGGCTTTTTCATTCAATGCGCGGGTCAGGGTTTTTTCCGCCTTGGTCCGGCCATGGGTCAGGCGGTTCTGTTCAGCGGTCGCCTCGCGTTCGGCGCGCGCCTTGGTCTTGCGGAACTGGCGGAGATTGACGATGTCTGCGGCCATGCCTGTCGTCCCGGAAAGAGGGAGCCGGCCCTCAGGGCCGGCTTAATCAGTGCCGTTACTGCTTCTTGCGGAAGGCGTCGAGCGAGACGACGGAGCCTTCCTTCTTCTCGTCGGATGCCGCCCCTTCGGTCTCTTCGACCTTCGCCGGCATGTCCAGCGGATAGGCGGTGATCTCGGCCTCGTTCTCGTCTTCCTCGGCCAAAGGCACGTCGAATTCGAGCTCGAAATTCACCGAAGGGTCATAGAAACCGCGGATGGCGTTGAACGGGATGACCAGCTTTTCCGGCGTATCGGAGAAAGAGAGGCCAATCTCGAACAAGCTGTCCGTCACCTTCAGTTCCCAGAACTGGTGCTGGATGACGATGGTCATTTGCTCGGCATATTTGGACTTCAGGTGCTGGGAGATTCGCACGCCCGGCGCACCGGTCAGGAAGGTGATGAAGAAATGATGGTCGCCTGGAAGACGGCCGGTGGCAGCAACTTCGGTCAAAACCTTACGGATGACACTTCTCAGCGCGTCCTGGGCCAGAATGTCGTAGCGAATGTGGTCGTGCCCCATCAGATCCTGTCTTTCCTTCTCATGCCGTCTGGCCGTTTCAGACCGTCTGGACGGCTATATGCCATGGCGCGCCGGTGTCGAAAAGCCCCGTCACACGAAAGCGCTTCGCCGTAGGTTACATCATTTCGATGCGCACGGGTAGGCGCGTGACGCGGAGGAATATCACGAGCAAGAAAAGTTGGTGTCGGGGAGATTAGGTGAAGGCTTCTGTTGCCAGGTGCCTTCGGACCCCGCCTTGAGGGGCTAACCCCAAGGACTTAGAGCGGGTTTCCCGCACCGCCATTAGGCAGCGAGAGCGTAACCCTTAGCGTTGTTGTCGTTTGCAACTACACTTGTGACCCGATAACGGCGGTATCATGCCGAGCAAAAGTTCGATCTTTACGCCCTTGTCGATCCTATTTCGCCCCCATCAAAAGCCGGTCTGAAATCAGATCAGATCCGACCGGTTTTTGGTGGAGGCGCCGGGTACCGCCCCCGGGTCCAATAGGTTTATTACAACGACCGTTTATTGCCATAGCCGGAGCAAGCCCCGGCAAGGCTGATATAGGTGTTTCCATGCCCGTTGGAAAGAGGGCTTGGCCAACTATCACGCGTCCCGGCCTGCTTGCCCGGCTCAGCGGCACTGGTTGCGAAAGACGATGTAGTCTCCGGTCTGGTCTCCGAAGTACTTGATCACGTATCCCTTCTTGCCGCTGTCGCCGACCGGCACGCGGCAGCGCAGGCCCCATTGCGTCTGGCGGCAGGCTTCGACGAGGAAGCACTGTCCAACCTGGAACTTGCCGATGACTGGGCTCTTCATGTCCTCCTGGCTTCTGATGTTCAGCTGATTGAGCGCCTGGACGCGGACCGGCCCGTTGCCGGTGAAGGGTGGCACGAGATCGGTCGCCTCGGCGCAGCGGTCATTGTCGTAGCGGCGGCGGCAGTTTTCCCGGCGGGCGGGCGCTTTGGCCGGCGGCTGGGCGACGCGCGGTGCGCCGATCCGCTGGCCGCTTGCCGGCCTGAGCGTCACCAGACTTCCGTCGTTCAGCTGGCCGACAAGCCGGCCGCGATCCGGCCTGAGCGTGGCGATCAGGAAATTGCCGGTGCCGAGAATGGTGAGGCCATTGCCATTTGGCGCCCAGGCCCAGGCGAAGGACATCGGGCCGACGCAGGTATAGGTCGTTGCTTTCAACTGGCCGCCCATGGCCTGGCCGGACAGGTTGATGCTGCAGGCACCGAGAGGCCCGCCCTCGACGGTCCAGTTCCCGACGAAATCCTGTGGCGCCTGGGCCTCTGCGCTTTTGTGGCAGAAGAGCAGGGCCAGGCCTGACATCAGCATTGCGGCAACGAATTGCGCTTTCATCGTCTCGATCCCCCTTGATCCCCGGCATTCGCATCCTTCCGGTGCCTTGTCTTCTTCGAAGAGGCGAGGGGGATTTGGCTAGTCCAAACTCTGCCGGTATCGTTGCGGCGCAAGGCGCGTGGCTGGTGGCCGTCTGAAGGGGAAAACACCGATAGCGGCTTGGTTCACGGGGCTGGAGGCGTTACAATGGGCCATTCTCCACGACTCGTCAGGGACCCATGCACCAGTATCACGACCTCCTTCGCCATGTGCTGGAGACCGGCAGCGATCGCGGCGACCGCACCGGCACCGGCACGCGCTCCGTCTTCGGATACCAGATGCGCTTCGATCTCGCCGATGGCTTTCCGGTCGTGACGACGAAGAAGCTGCATCTGCGCTCGATCATCCATGAGCTTTTGTGGTTCCTGAAGGGCGAGACCAATATCGGCTATCTACGCGAAAACGGCGTGACGATCTGGGACGAATGGGCCGACGAGGACGGCAATCTCGGACCGGTCTATGGTGCCCAGTGGCGGTCCTGGCCGGATTACGATGGCGGTCATATCGACCAGATTGCGCGGCTGATCGAGGGGATCAAGACCAATCCGAATTCGCGCCGGCATATCGTGTCGGCCTGGAACCCGGCACTTGTCGACGAGATGGCGCTACCGCCCTGCCATTGCCTCTTCCAGTTCTACGTCTCCGACGGGCGGCTGTCCTGCCAGCTCTATCAGCGCTCGGCCGACATCTTCCTCGGCGTTCCCTTCAACATCGCATCATACGCGCTGCTAACTCTGATGGTGGCGCAGGTGACGGGGCTGGAGCCGGGTGAGTTCATTCACACGTTTGGCGATGCGCATATCTATGCCAACCATTTCGACCAGGCGAAGCTGCAGCTCACACGGACGCCGAAGGCGCTGCCGGTGATGAAGCTCAATCCGGATGTCAGGGATATCTTCTCCTTCACCTATGAAGACTTCACCCTGGTCGGCTACGAGGCCGATGCCAGCATCAAGGCGCCGATTGCCGTCTAGGCGTGGGTGAAATGACCATGAGCGATATCAAGACCCTGATCATCGTCGCCGTGTCGCGCAACGGCGTGATCGGCCGCGACGGCGACATGCCCTGGCGGTTGTCGACCGACCTCAAGCGCTTCAAGGCGCTCAGCATGGGCAAACCGCTGGTGATGGGCCGCAAGACGTTTGAATCCGTCGGTTCGAAGCCGCTGCCGGGCCGTCCACATGTAATCGTCAGCCGCAGTGCTGTCATCGACATGCCCGGGGTTGAGGCGGTTGTGACGATCGAGGATGCATTGGCCCGCGCGCGCTCGCTTGCCAGGGAAGCGGGCACCGACGCCATCTGCATTGTCGGCGGCGGCGAGGTCTACCGGCAGACGATCGCGCTTGCCGATGAGTTGCATGTGACCCATGTCGAGACCGATCTTGACGGTGATACGCATTTTCCCGCTATCGATCCCAATCTGTTCGAACTGGTCGAGGAAACCGCGGTTCCGGCCGGGGACAAGGACAATTATCCGACGCGCTACGCGATATACCGTCGCAGGACGGGTCGATAACGCAAAATTTGCCCTTTCTGATGAAGAAGTTGGCCCCCTCGCGTTGAAAGGAGGGGCTGCGATACCTATAACGCTCTGGAACCTTTCGTGATGCGGCTCTCAACCGTCGCGACCGCAAGGACTTGGGAGCGATTTACAGCAAAGAGGTATGAATGCCCTGGAGCAATCAAAACGGCGGCGGCGGCGGTCCATGGGGCGGCGGCGGCGGCGGTGGTAACAATCAGGGCCCCTGGGGGCAGGGGCCGAACCGGCCGCGTGGCGGCGGCGGTGGCGGCAATCAGCCTCCGGATCTCGAGGACCTCATTCGCCGTGGCCAGGATCGGTTGCGCAATGTGGTGCCCGGCGGTTTCAATGGCGGCGCTTTCGTCATCATCGGCATCGTGTTGATCGCATTCTGGGCGATCCAGGCCGTCTACACAGTTCAGCCTGACGAGCGTGGTGTCGAACTTCGCTTCGGCAAGCCGAAGGAAGAAGTGTCGATGCCGGGGCTGCATTTCCATCTCTGGCCGGTCGAATCGGTCGAGATCGTCAAGGTCACGGAACAGCAGCAGAATGTCGGCAGCCGCGCGACCTCGAACAATCCGGGCGCCGGCCTGATGCTTTCGGGCGACCAGAACATCGTCAGCGTGCAGTTCTCGGTCCTGTTCACGGTATCCGATCCGCAGGCTTATCTCTTCAACCTCGAAGATCCGTCGCAGACGCTGCAGCAGGTTGCCGAGAGCGCCATGCGTGAAGTGGTCGGCCGCCGTCCGGCACAGGACGTCTTCCGCGACAACCGTGAAGATATCTCGACGCAGGTGCGTGACATCATCCAGGGTACCATGGACAATTATGGCGCCGGCATTGCCATCAATGCTGTGCCGATCGAAGACGCCGCACCGCCGCGTGAAGTGGCCGAGGCCTTCGAAGAAGTCCAGCGCGCCCAGCAGGACGAAGACCGTTTTGTCGAGGAAGCCAACCAGTACGCCAACCAGCGTCTCGGTCAGGCCCGTGGTCAGTCCGCGCAGATCCGCGAAGAGGCAGCAGCCTACAAGGATCAGGTCGTCAAGGAAGCCGAAGGTGAGGCGCAGCGCTTCATCTCGATCTATGACGAATATGCCAAGGCGCCAGATGTCACGCGTCAGCGCATCTATCTGGAAACCATGGAGAATGTCCTGCGCAATTCGAACAAGGTGATCATCGACGAGAAGCAGGGCGTCGTGCCGTATCTGCCGCTCAACGAAATCACGCGCCAGCCGGGCAATCAGACGGGTAGCCAGCCTGGCGGCCAGTCGGCAACGGGAGGCAACTGATATGATCAATCGTTTGCCATATTTCGTTGGAGCTCTCGTCCTCGTCCTGTTCTTCGCCTACTCGTCGATCTTCGTGGTCAACGAGCGCGAACAGGCCATCGTGCTGCGCTTCGGTCAGATCCAGGACGTCAAGACAGAGCCCGGTCTCTATCTGAAGCTTCCCTTCGCCTTCATGGACGCCGATCGCGTGCAGTATGTCGAGGACCGCGCGCTGCGCTTCGACCTCGACAATATCCGCGTGCAGGTTCGCGGCGGTGCCTTCTATGAAGTCGACGCCTTTGCCGTCTACCGGATCAACGATGCCCGCCGCTTCCGTGAAACGGTGTCGGGCGATCGTGACGCGGCAGAATCCCGTCTTCGCACCCGTCTCGATGCAGCGCTTCGCCGCGTCTATGGTCTGCGCAACTTCGACGCGGCCCTGTCGGAGGAGCGTGGTTCGATGATGTCGGATGTGCGTAACGATCTGCAGGCAGCGGCCGGCAGCCTTGGTCTCCAGGTCACGGACGTGCGTATTCGCCGGACCGACCTGACGCAGGAAGTGTCGCAGCAGACCTTCCAGCGCATGAAGGCCGAGCGTCTGGCCGAAGCCGAGCTGATCCGCGCCCGTGGTAACGAAGAAAGCCAGCGCCGCCGTGCGATCGCCGACCGTCAGGTCGTCGAACTGCAGGCGGATGCCCAGCGTGATTCGGAAATCCTGCGCGGTCAGGGCGATGCCGACCGGAACCGCATCTTCGCCGATGCCTTCCAGCGGGATCCTGATTTCTTCGAGTTCTATCGCTCGATGCGCGCCTATGTCGCTTCGATGAGCAACCAGGGCACGACCATGGTTCTGTCGCCTGATTCGGACTTCTTCCGCTTCTTCAACAGCGGTGTCGGTCGAAGCTCGGCGCAGGGCGCGGCTGCGCCGGGTGGTGCTGTTACGCCTCCTGAGGCCCCGGCACCTGCACCTGCGAGCAACTGACGCTACGGCAGGTACACCAAACCTGACGTTACGGAATACCAGAGGGTCGGCCGAAGGGCCGGCCCTCATTCGATTCTGCAGCGCTTTCGCCTCTCCCCGGCCCTGCGAGGTTGCCCTCGGCTCAGGAATCATGTGCTAGCTGCCTCATCGACAAGATCTGGTCGCATGTCTCGGTTATGAGGCTTCCGGGAAATGTGATTTTCCGTTTCGCCGTTGCGCTCTATGTTCAAAGTCGCCCTGATACTCCCAGCGAGGAAGCCGATGACCTATTCTGCCCGTCCGTCACGAAAGATCCTGCCGGCGCTTCTGGTCGGAAGTGCCCTTGTGATGGGCGGTGCGAGCGTGCCTTCCGCTGTGGAGGCTCGCGGGCCGGAATCCGTGGCGGATCTGGCCTCCGGACTTCTGGGGGCCGTGGTCAACATCTCGACGTCGCAAAGCGTCAAGGAAGAAGGTGAGGGCCCGGTGCCGCAGGTGCCGGAGGGCTCGCCGTTCCAGGAGCTGTTTGACGATTTCTACAAGAATGGCGAGGGCGGCGACAGCAACAACAAGGTCAATTCGCTTGGCTCCGGATTCGTCATCGATCCGAAGGGCTTCATCGTAACCAACAACCACGTGATCGAGAATGCCGACGATATCGAAGTGATCTTCTCAGACGGCTCCAAGCTGAAGGCGAAGCTGATCGGGACAGACACCAAGACGGACCTGTCCGTGTTGAAGGTCGAACCGCCGCAACCCCTGACGGCGGTCAAGTTCGGCGATTCGCGCAAGCTTCGGATCGGCGACTGGGTCATGGCCATCGGCAATCCGTTCGGCCTTGGCGGTTCGGTGACACTCGGCATCGTGTCGGCCAGTGGCCGCAACATCAATGCTGGTCCCTATGACAACTTCATCCAGACGGATGCCGCGATCAACAAGGGCAATTCCGGCGGCCCGCTGTTCAACATGAACGGCGAGGTTATCGGCATCAACACGGCGATCATTTCACCGAGTGGTGGATCGATCGGCATTGGTTTCTCGGTGCCGACGGAATTGGCTGAAAACATCGTCAACCAGCTGATCGAGTTCGGCGAGACCCGCCGCGGCTGGCTCGGCGTACGTATTCAGCCGGTGTCCGACGAAGTTGCCGAAAGCATGAAGATCGGTCGCGCCCGCGGCGCCATGATCAGCGGCATCGTCGAGGACGGACCGGTTGCCAAGGGGCCAATCGTGGTTGGCGACATCATCGTCAGCTTCAATGGCCGTCCGGTTGTCGAGACACGTGACCTGACCCGCATGGTGGCGGAAAGCCCGATCGGTGAGCCGCTCGACGTGGTCATCCTGCGCGACGGCAAGGAGCAGACGGTCAAGGTGACGCTCGGCTTGCTGGAGGATGACGACGCGGCAGACGAGGAGCCTGATGCCTCGGAGCAGACCGTCGAACCGGATGAGGAGGGCCAGGATCCGGGTGCCGACGATCAGACCGAGCAGGCGCCTGAGACCAGCGAGAACGACGAAAGCGAAAAGACGGCGCCTGGCGACACACAGCAGGCAGCGCCCGTGACGGAAGGCCTGATCGGCGTCGAGTTGACGCTGCTCGATGACGCCCAGCGCAAGTCCTTCAGCATTGCAGAGGGTGTCGAGGGCGTGCTGATTACGCGTGTGCTGCCGGGATCAAAGGCTGAAGGCAAGGGCCTGAAGGCGGGTGACGTGATCGTTGAAGTGGCACAGGAGTTCATGCGCACGCCGCAGCAGGTCGCCGAGAAGCTCACCAAGATCAAGAGCGACGGCCGTCGCAGCGGCTATCTGATGATTGCCGACAAGGAAGGCAACTTGCGTCTGGTGGCTGTGCCGCTGGAGTAGAGCTCAGGCGTAGCGGCGCTCGGACCCGTCGGCGCTGGCCGTCAAGAACGCGGCAAAGGCGTCGGCGGACATCGGACGGGCAATGAGGTAGCCCTGGATTTCCCCGCAGCCGAGCTGCCGCAAGAGCGAGAGCTGGCTTTCGGTTTCGACGCCCTCGGCTGCCACGCTCATCCTCAGGTCCTTGGCCAGGCGGATGACGGATTCGACGATTGCGCGTCCGTCCTCGTTCGTCTCCATGTCCGAAATGAAGGACTGGTCGATCTTCAATTTGTCGAACCGGAAGCGGCGGAGATAGCTGAGCGACGAGAACCCGGTACCGAAGTCGTCAAGCGCGATGCGAATGCCGGACTTGCTCAAGGTTTTCAGCGTGTGCTCGACGGCGGGCGTCGAGTTCATCAAGAGGCTCTCGGTGACTTCCAGTTCGAGGCGTCCCGGGCGCATCTCGTTTGCCTTCAAGGCATTTTCGACCATCGGAACCAGGCCGGGGCTGAGGAACTGGCGCGAGGAGAGATTGACCGCCACGCGGATGTGATCCGGCCAGTCCTTCGAGACCCGGCAGGCTTCGCGCAGAACCCAGGCGCCGATGCTGGAAATTAGCCCGGTTTCCTCGGCAATCGGGATGAATTCGGCCGGGCTTATCATACCGAGCCGGCTGTGGTTCCAGCGCAGCAGCGCCTCGGCGCAGACGACCTCATGGCTTTTCGCATCGATCAGTGGTTGGAAATGCAGGTCGAGCGTGCCCAGACTGACGGCAAGTGCCAGTTCCTGCTCGATCAGATTGCGGCGACGGGCGGTTGCGTCGAGCGAGCTGTCGAAATACCGGAACCGGTTGCGGCCATCGGCCTTGGCCCGGTACAGCGCGAGATCGGCATTTCGCATCAACTGGTCGGGGTCGGTGCCGTCGACCGGCGCGCAGGCAAGGCCGATGCTGACGCCGATATGGGCAGTGCCGGAACGCAGGTGGAAGGGCTGACCCAGCCGCTTGATGATGCGGGTCGCGAGGTGCCCGGCGCTTTTCGGATCGTCGCCCGACATGTGCAGAATGACGAATTCGTCGCCGCCGAGCCGCGCAAGCGTGTCGGTTTCGCCGCAGAGTTGCTGAAGGAGACCTGCGACTTCGCGCAGAAGTTCATCGCCACCGGCATGGCCGTGATTGTCATTGACCTGCTTGAACCGGTCGAGGTCGAGGAGGATGAGCGAGAAGCCGTCGCCGAAGCGCTCAAGGCGCGAGACGGCGCGGGCGAGATCCTCGTTGAGCAGGACCCGATTTCCCACATCGGTGAGCGGATCGTGGCGCGCCATGTGTTCGATGCGCAAGCGGGTCTGGCGGTTGGCCGTGACGTCGCGGCCGACGCCGCGATAGCCGATGAAACGGCCATCGTCGTCGTGGATTGCCTTGGCGGTCAGGGACCAGATGCCGAGTTCGCCGCCCTGTTCCACGCATATGTCGACGTCGCGAAAAGATTGACGCGCTTCCAGCTTTCGGCGGAAGTTCTCGCGGTCAGCAATCTGTTCGTGCTCGATGAGGACATGCGTCGCAAAGGGGAGGGCGTCGACCACCGGCTTGCCGACGATCAGGCTGTCGGGGGCGGCCAATTGCTCGCAGAACCGGCTCGAGGCCCGTTCGATCCGCAAGTCCTTGTCGGCACCCCAGAGCCAATCGGCGGTGTTTTCCTCGAAGTCGTTGAGCAACAGATTGATAACATCTCGCTGTTCATCGGCTGCCATCTTCGCACGCATCTTTTCCGTCAGGCTGGCGCAGACGGCGAGAGAGGAACGGAAGATGATAGCCGCAAAGATGACGTAGAGCGCAAACAGGTAGTAACCGACGATCGAGGCATCGGTGGCAAGCGCGACGGCGGCGCCCAGACCCATGATGACACAGAATGCGATAGAGGCAGCTGGAACGGTTGCGAGGGCGAAACCACCGCCACCTGCCATTCCGACGGTCAGCGCGATCAGCACCATGCGTTGCGTTTCCGTCGCTTCCGGATAGGCGACTACGGCCAACAACGCCCAGAGGCCGCTGAGGATCGTGGCATGCAGCACGGCCTTGCGTGTACCGCGCATGCTGGCGCGTTCTCGGGCTGGCCTTGCGCGTCCGTGCCACCATTTGGCACAGGTGTAGAGGGCTATGGCGATCAACGATCCGCAGATGACATTGACAGCGAGCGAGGTGGGGCCGGCCCAGAAGGCGAGGATCGCCAAAGCCGCATTGCCGATATTCGCCGCCATCATCCAGGGGGTGTTCTTGCCGACGATCGACAGGCGTATGGCACGGATAAGCGGGGCTTCCTCCGCTGTCTGACCACCTTCACCCAGGCGCCAGAAGCGGTCGATCCACGAGGCCCCGGGGGCAGCCGAATACGCCGAATAAGAATCTGTCATGCCGGCCACCATAGGCATGACGCTTTAAAAGCACGTAAATTGCTGAATTAGTCTTGTCTGTAGTTTGGCGAAATTTCAGCGTTCTACCGGGCGCTCCGCCCGATAAAGCACGTGGGTCTTCAGATGCGGATGGGTGTCGGGGACCGTTGGATGCTCAAACTCCCGGCCGGCGAGTTCTTGCATGCCCAACCGCTCCATCACCGCGATCGATCGACGATTGTCCTTGACGGCGAAGGCATAGATCTCGTCCAGCCCGCGTTCGCCAAAGCCGAAATCCAGGAGCGCTGCGGCTGCTTCCGTAATGTACCCATTTCCCCAGAATCGCGTCGCGAGCCGCCAGCCGATCTCGACGGACTCTTCGGGCAGGATGCCGGGGAGACTGACTTTGGCGATGCCGCAAAAACCCATGGGTTCATCGGAGTGGCGATCGGCCAAGGCGAAGAAGCCGTAGCCGGTCCCGGAGATCATCGTCTTGAGCCGGTCCATGAGCGCATCGCATTCGGCATGACTCCGGCGCATGGGGAAGAACTCCATGACCTTCGGATCACGGTTGATCTCGTAGAACAGATCCCGGTCCTCGGGCCGCCAGTTGCGCAGGGTCAGTCGCTGTGTTTGCAGGATGATGGTCATGGCGTTACGGGTGCAGGATGTCCGACTTGCGGTAGCCCTGGAGATAGAGGAGGGCGGTCAGGTCGGAATGGTCGATACGGATTTTCGCCTCGGCAGCGACGGCCGGCTTGGCATGCAAGGCAACGCCTGAGCCGGCGATGCCGAGCATGCCGAGGTCATTGGCACCGTCGCCAACGGCCAGCGCATCCTGCGGCGTCACGCCGAGCGTCTTTGCGATGTCGATGAGTGAATCGACCTTGGCCTGTCGACCGAGGATAGGTTCGGCAACCTCGCCGGTGAGGATGCCATTTTCCTCGATCAGGATATTGGCGCGGTTTTCGTCGAAACCTAGAACCGCCGCAATGCGGGCGGTAAACACGGTGAAGCCGCCGGAGACGAGGGCGGTGTAACCTCCGCGCGCCTTCATGGTGGCGATGAGTTCGAGGCCACCCGGGGTCAGCGTGATGCGCTTTGATATCACCTCGTCAACGACCGAGATCGGCAGGCCCTTCAGGAGAGCAACGCGTTCCCGCAGCGCCGGTTCAAAGGCAATCTCGCCGTTCATGGCCCGCGCCGTGATCGCCGATACCTTTTCCTTCAAGCCCACCTCGGCCGCCAGTTCATCAATGCATTCCTGTCCGATCATGGTCGAATCCATATCGGCGATCAGGAAGCGCTTGCGCCGCGTCTCGGCGACCTGGACCGCGACATCGATTGGAAGGCCTTCGATTGCGCCGCGCAATTGCGCTTCCGAGGCAGCCGGATCGGATCCGTCGGTGAGTGGAATATCGCATGCAACGCCGTCGGCGAGCCAGTAGAGCCGCGATGACCGGATGGCGTTGGCGGCCTTCTCGGCGATGTCAGGTGTGAGGATGGGATTTGACGGATTGGCGACAAGCGTGGCAACGAAGGCCATGATGCAAGATCCTGGAAAGACGACAGAGGCCATCCTGATAACCGGGCCGACCGCCAGCGGCAAGTCCGCACTCGCGCTGGCATTCGCCCGGCTGCACAATGGCGTGGTGATCAATGCCGACAGCATGCAGGTTTATGACACGCTGAAGGTTGTGACCGCGCGGCCCGACGAGGGTGAGATGGAGGGCATTCCCCACCGGCTCTACGGGCATGTCCCGGCGGGTGCGTCGTATTCGACCGGTGACTGGTTGCGCGAGATGGCCGCGCTGCTCGACGACCTGAAGGCTGAAGGTCGCTTGCCGGTGGTGGTTGGCGGGACGGGGCTCTATTTCAAGGCGCTGACGGGTGGCCTGTCGGATATGCCCGTCATCCCGGAGGAATTGCGCGGGGAATTGCGGGCCCGGCTGCTCGCTGAAGGGCCGGAGGTTCTGCATGCAGAACTGGCGACAAGGGATCGCGCAGCGGCAGACGGTCTCAATCCTAGGGATGGGCAGCGGATTGTTCGTGCGTTGGAAGTCATCCGCGCCACTGGGCAGTCCATCGAACAGTTTCGGCGGAAGGCTGGACCGATGCTGATCGACCCGGACAAAGCGAAGAAACTCGTCGTATTGCCCGAGCGCAAGCTGCTGCATCAGCGTATCGACAGGCGGTTCTCACAGATGATGAACCAGGGTGCCATTGAGGAAGTGGAAGCGCTGCTTTCACTCAAGTTGCCGTCCGATTCGCCGGTGATGAAGGCGATCGGCGTGTCGCAGATCGCCGCCATGCTTTCGGGTGAGATGAGCCGCGACGAGGTGATCGACAAGGCTTCGGCGGCGACGCGGCAGTATGCTAAGCGCCAGATGACCTGGTTCCGCAACCAGATGGACGAGAGTTGGGACCGCATCGATCCGGCCTCGTACCGGATCGATTGATTTCCTCAGTCGCGCTTGTAGAGGCTCGACAGCGGTTTCTTGAGGATGCTCTCCCGGAGTGAGGAGCCGCCTGCGTCTCGTCGCAGCGGCTGGGCGCCAAAGGCAGGCGCTGAGGCGTCCGGCTGGTGGGCCGGTGCCGGTTCGTGGCGCCGCAGGACGCCATTCTCGCCGGTGCGCGGCAGCATATCAGGCCGGTAGGGTTCGATCGCGGGTGTCTGGGCGGCCGTGAAGCTCTGGCGCAAGGGCGCGGGCTCGTAGTCGTTTCTCGTCATGACCGGGGGCGTCGCTGCAGGTGCTGCGAAACGGCTGACCGATGGCAGGTCGTCTGTCTGGGCTTCGTCGTCAAACTCTTCATCGTCATAGAGACCGTCCGGCGCCATCGGTATGTCGCGGCCCCCCAGGCTGTCTTCAAACTGCTGCTGGAAGGCGGAAATGTCTGGGCCTGCGATGGCGCGCATACGGGTGACGATCTGGCGCAGGTCGACGGTATCGGGCGTTTCCTCGGTCGTCTTGGCATTCACGCCGTTGGCCTTTGGAAGCTGGCTTTCGTCAACGCGGGTAAAGCGCATCCGCATTGGGACCGCGATTGCCTCACCGAAGGCAATCGCTTCGCCATTGCCGATCGACGAGATGAAGCTCGTCGTCGAGATCGAGCTGTCGGGAATGGCCGAGCGGATGATCTCCTGGTCGCGGTCGTTGGACAGGCGCATGGCAAACAGCGTCGAGCACTGCGACAGGATGGTCTGGTCGAGTTCGCCGGGCCGCTGGGTGATCACACCGAGAGATACGCCGTATTTGCGACCCTCCTTGGCGATGCGGGCAATGGCCTGGCGGGTGGGGAAGAAGCCGAGCGTCGGATCGGCCGGCACGTATCGATGGGCCTCTTCGCACACGACCAGCATGTGGATGGCGCCGTTCGACCAGAGCGCAATTTCGAACGCCATGCGGCACAGCACCGACGCAACCGAATTGACCACTTCCGATGGAATGCCCGAAAGCTGGAAGGTGGAGATCGGACGGTCGTCTCCCGGGATGCGGAAGATATGGGCGATCGTCTCCATGATCGTGTCGCTGATCGTGTTGTTGGAGAACATGAAATGATAGCGCGGATCGTTGATGGCGGCCATGATGCGCATCTTCAGCGAGCGGAGAAAGGGTTTTTCTCCGCGCCCTTCGAGGCGGCCGATCCGTTCGTCGATGAGCGCCATCAGGTCGGCGATGCGGTATGGGACCGGCGTGTCCGCCGTCATCGAGCTCTTGTCGGACATGCGGCGCATCAATGCGCTTTCATTGCCGCGGAAGGCACGTTTGGCCTCGGGCAACAGGTCGCGCAGGATGTCGAGTTCTTCGGCAACCGGGGGGCGGCCGCGGAACAGCACTTCGGCGAATTCTTCGAGACGCATCAACCAGAAGGGCAGATCGAGCGTGTCGGTATCGATGACGACGGCGAGATCCGGAAAGGCGGCTGCAAATTCATTGTGGGGGTCGAGGATCAGGATGCGCAGCTTCGGATCGCTTTCGATCGCCTTGCGCAACAACAGCGATACGGCGGTGGACTTGCCAACGCCGGTCGAACCCACGACGGCGAAGTGCTTCGACAGCATCGAGGGGATATGGATGGCAGCGTCGATCGAGTCGTCCTGCGTCAGCTTGCCGATGACGGCGGTGTCGCTGTGATGGGTGTCGTAGATGCGCAGAAGGTCGGCAGCCCTGATCCGGTGAGCGATGGCGCCGAGATAGGGATAGCAGGAGATGCCGGTGGAGAAGACTTCCCTGCCGCCTTCGCTGACATGCACTTCGCCAAGCAGTTCGACTTCGATGAGGAATTCGTTGTCGTCACCTTCGCCCCAGTTCTTCGATCCGGTCTGCATGGAGTATGCAAGCGCAACCACGCGGTTACGCCCGACGCTGATCGAGATGAGGCGCCCGACGGACCAGAGTTCGGTGAGGTCGGTGCCACCGTCTTCGGCGACGGCCGCGATGGTGGCGCGCGAGCCATTGCAGGCGACGACTCGTCCGAGCATTCTGTTGCCTGGCCGCATACCATCGCGGCGCTCTTTGTCTCCGGCGTCGCCGGACTTGTGAAGATCATCGTTCGACAAGCGCATTCTCCCTGCTCGCGCGAGCGTATGAACAATCGCTTAAAACTTTGTGTAAGCGGGAAGGGCGATCGAAACAGGTTCGAAGACTGCGCAATAAAACTGCGTCGAAGCCGAGGAAATTTGTTAAATGATGCGTTGACGCCCGGCGGCTTTCTGGCTAACACTTCGCGTCATGAAAAACTCGATCGCACTTATCGTGGTGGGAAGGCGCATGGGCAGGATGGTGTAACCATCCGGCGACAGCCACCCATGCGCTAGATGACAGGCTCCCTCAAGGGGCCTTTTTTTGTGCCCAAAACCGGGCTATCAGCCCCAAAAATCCAGAAGGCAGATGGAAACACAGCATGACGGGTAAAGACAATCAGATGACCGGCGCCGAAATCGTTCTGCGCGCGCTGAAGGACAATGGCGTCGAGCACATCTTCGGCTATCCCGGCGGTGCCGTGTTGCCGATCTATGACGAGATCTTCCAGCAGGAAGAGATCCAGCACATTCTCGTCCGCCATGAGCAGGGCGCCGGCCATGCAGCCGAAGGTTATGCCCGTTCAACCGGCAAGGTCGGCGTTATGCTGGTCACGTCGGGCCCCGGTGCCACCAATGCTGTGACGCCGCTGCAGGACGCGCTGATGGACAGCGTGCCGCTCGTCTGTATCTCCGGTCAGGTCCCGACCTCGCTGATCGGCTCCGATGCCTTCCAGGAATGTGACACTGTTGGCATTACCCGGCCCTGCACCAAGCACAACTGGCTGGTCAAGGACGTCAACCAGTTGGCGAGCGTCATCCACGAAGCCTTCCGCATTGCGCAGACCGGCCGCCCAGGCCCGGTTCTCGTCGATGTTCCCAAGGACATCCAGTTTGCCACCGGCACCTATACGCCGCCGGACGCGCACAAGACGCTGAAAAGCTACCAGCCGAAGGTCACAGGCGACGCACGCGCCATCCAAGCCGCCGTCGAACTGATGGCATCCGCCCGCCGGCCGATCATCTATTCCGGTGGTGGTGTCGTCAATTCCGGCCCGGAAGCGACGAAGCTGCTGCGCGAACTGGTTCAGCTCACCGATTTCCCCATCACCTCGACCCTCATGGGGCTCGGCAGCTATCCGGCCTCGGGCAAGAACTGGCTCGGTATGCTGGGCATGCACGGTTCCTACGAAGCGAACATGGCGATGCATGACTGTGACGTCATGATCTGCATTGGCGCGCGTTTCGACGACCGCATCACTGGCCGGCTGAATGCGTTTTCGCCGAATTCGAAGAAGATCCATATCGACATCGACCCGTCATCGATCAACAAGAATGTCCGCGTCGACGTGCCGATCACCGGCGATGTCGGCCGCGTTCTCGAAGACATGGTCCGCGCCTGGCGCGCTTTGCCGAAGAAGCCTGAGGCGCCACAGACGGCCGAATGGAATGCTAGCATCGCCAAGTGGCGGGCGCGCAAGTCCTTCGCCTATACGCCGTCGAAGGATGTCATCATGCCGCAATATGCGCTGCAGCGGCTCTATGAGCTCAGCAAGCATCGCGACACCTACATCACGACCGAAGTCGGTCAGCATCAGATGTGGGCGGCCCAGTATATCGGCTTCGAAGAGCCGAACCGCTGGATGACCTCGGGTGGTCTCGGCACCATGGGCTACGGTCTGCCGGCTGCCATCGGTGTGCAGGTCGCACATCCTGACGCGTTGGTCATCGATGTTGCGGGCGACGCCTCGATCCAGATGTGCATTCAGGAAATGTCCTGCGCCATCCAATACGAGCTGCCGGTCAAGGTGTTCATCCTGAACAACCAGTATATGGGCATGGTTCGCCAGTGGCAGCAGCTGCTGCATGGCAACCGTCTGTCGAATTCCTATACGGAAGCCATGCCTGATTTCGTCAAGCTGGCGGAAGCCTATGGCGCCGTTGGCATCCGTTGTGAAAAGCCTGATGATCTCGATGGGGCTATCCAGGAAATGATCGACGTGAAAAAGCCTGTTATCTTCGACTGCCGCGTGGCCAATCTTGCCAACTGCTTCCCGATGATCCCGTCGGGCAAGGCACATAACGAGATGCTGCTGCCGGACGAAGCGACCGACGAAGCCGTCGCCACCGCCATTGATGCAAAGGGCCGTCAGCTCGTCTGACCGGGAGGAAAAATCATGAACGCACACCTTCAACCGACCGGTTCCGCCTATTTCATCGCCAAGGAAACGGCTGCTGTCGAGAGCCATACGCTCTCGGTTCTCGTCGACAACGAACCGGGCGTCCTTGCCCGGGTCATCGGCCTGTTTTCCGGCCGCGGCTACAACATCGAAAGCCTCACCGTTTCTGAAACGGAGCACGAGGCGCATCTGTCGCGCATCACCATCGTGACCCGAGGTACGCCTGGTGTGCTTGAGCAGATCAAGGCTCAGCTGGAGCGGATTGTACCGGTCCATCGTGTTCTTGACCTGACGGTCCGCGCCCGCGAACTCGGCCAGGAGCGGCCGATCGAGCGGGAAGTGGCGCTGATCAAGGTGGTCTCTTCAGGCGAGATGCGGGCGGAAACGCTGCGGCTGGCCGACGCCTTCCATGCCAAGGTGGTCGATGCGACTGTCGATCACTTCATCTTCGAGCTGACGGGCAAGTCGTCGAAGATCGACCAGTTCGTCTCGATCATGAAGCCGCTCGGCCTCAACGAGATCTGCCGGACCGGGATCGCGGCGATGAACCGCGGCTCGCAGGGCATGTAAGGAATTCGGTTATTGCCGAATTACAAAAAGGGCGCCCCTTCGGGGTTGCCCTTTTTCGTTGCAGCTTTCTGTTAGCTGTCCATGCCGAGCAGGTCGAGTAGGCCCATCTGCTGCGGCGGCGGCGGGAGGCTGGCCTCGGCTTTCTTTGGTTTGTCCTTCGCAGGCTTTTCTGAGGCGGCCTTTGCCGCTTTCTCGGGCTTCTTGGATGAGGCTTCCGCCTCCGCCCGATCGGCCCTCTTCTTCGAAGCTTTCTTCGTATTTGCCGGGATGTCCGCGGCGGCCTCCATGCCGGCGTCGTCAGCAGCCGTGTCGATTGTCGTCAACATCGCCTTGAGCGCATGCCGCAATGCATCCGGCTTAAGGCTGTAATGGATGTACTGGCCCTTCTTCTCGCCCTCAATCAGCTCGGCATTTTCGAGGATCGACAGGTGCTGGGAGATCGAGGGTTTCGCCATGTCGAAGCGGGCGGCGATCTCGCCGGCTGTCAGGGTCGATTGCGACAGATGCACGAGCATCATGCGGCGCGGATCGGAGGCGAGGGCGTGGAACACACGCGACGCGGTTTTATCCATCGCCGGATGGATGTCCGTCTTGCTCTTCTTCGCCATGTTGCCCCCGCAGTCATACCAGGATTTCCGGATTGTTCCAGAATTAGGAAATCTCCTAATTTCCTGAGGAGCTTGCGTAAAGAGCCTGACCTACAGGGCCTGTGGACAGTGTTGCCGCGCCGTGCTTGCTCAGATCATCTCGAGTTGCATCTTGCGATGGGGCGTAGGGAAGGCGGCGTCGAGCCTCTCCCAGTCCTCATCGGAAATGTCGAGATCGACCGCATCGCGGTTCTCCTGTAGGCGACGCAGATTGGCGGTCTTCGGGATCGGCATGACGCCGTCGCGCTCCAGCAGGAAGGCGAGGGCAACTTGCGCCGGTGTCGCCTGATAGGCCTTGGCGACATGAACCAATTCCGGATTGTGCAGAATGCGGCCCTGCTCGATCGGTGAGTAGGCCATGACAGGGATCTTGTGCTCCTGGCACCAGGGCAGGAGGTCGAATTCGACGCCGCGGCGCGAGAGGTTGTAGAGCACCTGGTTGGCCGCGCAATTCTCGCCGTCGGCGACCGAAAACAGTTCTTCCATGTCGTCGACATCGAAATTCGATACGCCCCAGGCGCGAATGCGGCCCGCCTGCTTCAGTTCTTCCATGGCGGCCACCGTGTCTTCCAGCGGGTGTTCGCCACGCCAATGCAGGAGATAGAGATCGAGATAGTCGGTGCCGAGGCGGTCGAGCGACTTTGAGCACGCCGCGATGGTGCCGTCGTAGCTGGCATTCCAGGGCAGGACCTTAGAAACCAGGAAGGCTTCCTCGCGGCTGTCCTTGAGCGCCTCGCCGACGATGCGCTCGGCCGCGCCATCGGCATACATTTCTGCCGTGTCGATCACGGTCATGCCGAGATCGAGCGCGAGGCGGATGGCATCGATCTCCGCACTGGCCTGGGCGCGTGTCTCTCCCATCATCCACGTGCCGAAGCCGAGAGAAGGCACGGTGGTGCCATCGGGAAAGGTGATGCTGGGGAGCTGGTCTTCCATGGTCTATTCTCCGGATGGCGGCTGGAGGAGAACAAGCTGATGTAACAAGGCAAGGATTGGCTCACGGACCAGACAAGGTGTCATGAGGACAAGAAGCGGCTGGCAAGCTTCGCGGCGGTCGTTATGCTGGCGCGCAAATTCCGGGAGAACCACCCTTGTCCGTCGATACCCTGCTTGCGCTTGTGCTCTTTGCCTTTGCCACCTCGATCACGCCCGGCCCCAACAACATGATGTTGTTCGCCTCCGGTGTGAATTTCGGTTTCCGCCGCACGATCCCGCATATGCTGGGGATCGGTGTCGGCTTTTTCTCCCTGCTGCTCGGTGTCGGCCTTGGGCTCGGTGCCGTGCTTGCCGCCTATCCGCCTGCCTTTATCGGCTTGAAGATCGCGGGCGGATTGTATCTGCTCTGGATCGCCTGGAAGATCGGCTCGTCGCGGACGATGGGCGAGGGGGAAGCCAAGGCTGCGCCGATGTCTTTCCTTGCGGCCGCTGCCTTCCAATGGGTCAATCCGAAGGCCTGGGTGATGGCGGTCACCGCCATGGCCGTCTATCCAAATCCCGAGCATTATGCTTTGACGGTCGGCATCGTCGCGCTGGTGTTTGCACTCGTCAATTTCCCGAGCGTGTCGACCTGGGCAGGGTTCGGCGCGGCGCTCAGGGAGTGGCTGGCAGTGCCGGTGCGATTGAAATGGTTCAACATCACCATGGCCGTTCTGCTGGTTCTCAGCCTGTGGCCGATGCTGAAATAGGAGCGCACATGTCTGGCCATTATCACGATCATGACCACGCGCATGACCACGATCACGACAACCACTATTCCGACATGCAGGCGCGGGTGAAGGCGCTCGAAACGCTGTTGACCGAGAAGGGGCTGATCGACCCGGCCGCAATCGATGCGATCGTCGAAACCTATGAGACCAAGGTGGGGCCGCGGAATGGGGCGCGCGTCGTGGCCAAGGCATGGGCCGATGCTGACTTCGCAGACTGGCTGAGGCGGGACGCGACGGCAGCGATTGCAAGCCTTGGTTATACTGGACGGCAGGGGGAGCATATGCGGGCGGTGTTCAATACGCCGGAAACCCACAATCTCGTCGTCTGCACCTTGTGCTCCTGTTACCCGTGGTCGGTGCTCGGCCTTCCGCCCGTCTGGTACAAGGCGCCGGCCTATCGCTCGCGAGCGGTCATCGACCCGCGCGGTGTGCTGGCCGAATTCGGCGTGACCTTGCCGGAGACAATTGGCATCCGCGTCTGGGATTCGACGGCGGAACTACGCTATCTCGTCATACCGCTGCGCCCCGCTGGAACCGAGGCGCTCGACGAAGATGCGCTCGCCAATCTTGTGACGCGCGATTCGATGATTGGCACCGGGCTGGCGCTCTCGCCGGAGGCCTCGGCATGAACGGGCCGCATGATCTCGGCGGGCAGATGGGGTTCGGACCGGTCGCGCCGGAAAAGGCCGAGCCGTATTTCCATGCCGAATGGGAGAAGCGGGCGCTTGGTATCACCCTGTCTTGCGGCGCTTTCGGGGCCTGGTCGATCGACGAGAGCCGTCACGCGCGCGAGACTATTCCGCCGGCGGATTATCTGGCTGCGAGCTATTACGAGATCTGGATCCGGGGCGTCGATATGCTGCTTGCGCGTCACGGTTTCGCGACCGCCGAGGAACTGGCGTCCGGTCATCATCAAACACCGGGTCGGGCGCCGAAACTTGTGTTGAGGGCGGACATGGTCGCGAGCGTGCTGGCCAAAGGCGGGCCTTGCGACCGGCCCGCCGAGACCGAGCCGAGATTTGCCGTCGGCGATCGAGTGCGGACGAGGAACTTCAATCCGACTGGCCACACTCGCCTTCCGCGCTATGCAAGGGCGAAGACGGGTATCGTCGAGGCGGTGCAGGGCAGCTTCGTATTTCCGGATGACAATGCCCATGGACATGGCGAGAATCCGCAATGGGTCTACACCGTCGTCTTTACCGCCGGAGAAATCTGGGGCGAGGGGGCCGATCCGACTTTGACCGTCTCTGTTGATGCCTGGGAGAGCTATCTTGAGCGCCTGTGAGACTTCGACCGATCTTGTCGTCTCGCCCGGCCTGCCGCGCTCGCCGGAAGGTGCGCCGGTCTTTGCCGAACCGTGGCAGGCGCAGGCCTTCGCGATCACCGTGCATCTGCATGCGCGCGGTGTTTTCAGCTGGACGGAATGGGCTGAGAGCCTCTCAAGGGAAGTCCACCGGCCGGAACGTGCCGAGGATGGCTCCGACTATTTCGACGCCTGGGTTGCTGCGCTGATATTTCTTCTCATCCAGAAGGGCGTGGCAGAGGAAGCGAGCATTCTCGCCCTGCGGGACAGCTGGCAGCGTGCCGCCGAGGCAACCCCACATGGCCAGTCCATTGAACTTTCCAATGATCCAGCCTGGCGTTCCTGACGTCCAGCCGGCTCAGGTGGGAAACTGGCTGTAGGTCTCCTCTGCCACCTGCCGCAACAGGTCCCGGGAGACTTCGCCGGTGACGGCATAACCGAACCCGTTGTCGATCCAGTAGAATGTCTCCACCAGGCCGTCGCCGGCAAATCGAAAACTCGTCTCACGATTGGACGCGTTGCGGCCCACCAACATGGTCAGGCGCTGCCCCTTCTGGTCCTCGTACATGAACAACGCGCCGGCTTGGCCCTCGACGGGAACCAGCCGGCCGCCCACGAGATGGAAGCCGAACCGGGTCAAGTCCGGGACCTTGAGATTGGCGTGCGACAGGCGCTTCCCAAGCCAGGCGGCGAGGTGTGCCTCTTCGGCGGCCGCAACTTCGACGGGGTGGCGTACTTCGCTCGCATAAACCAGATAGGCGGCGTGCGCTTCGTCTGGCAGTTCCATCTGCGCGGCCACCCGTTGCAGCTCAACCTCATCTGCGAAGGGCAGATAATGCCCGGCGGCGGTGCCCGCCGCAAACAGGGCAACACCGGCCGCGAGGTTTTTCCAGGATGGCAGGAAAGAGCTTCGGCGGGCGGTGCCGAACAGGCGGGCATCGGCTGCCGTCGTTCTTGCATATCCGGCGAAGGTGGCGCGGATCGCGGCGCTTTGTGCCTGCCATTCATCGACAAGCGCCTGATCCTCCGGGTGACTGGCCAGCCAGTGGTCGATGGCTTCCCTTTGCGGCTGGGCAAGCTGCCCGTCGGCATAGGCGTGCAGGTCATTTTCGCTCGGCCGTTCGGCATCCACGGTCATTTTGGTCTCCTCAGCGGAACGATGTTTTCCGCTCTCATGTAGTCACTCACCTTCTGCCGGGCCCGCGCCAGCCTCGACATCACCGTGCCGACCGGCACGTTGAGCAATGTGGCGGTTTCAGCATAGGAGCAGCCTTCGACGACGACCAGCATCAGGACGGCGCGTTGTTCGTCCGGCAGGGTGTTGAGGGCTGCTTCCAGCCTGGCGCGCTCCAGTGGATCTGACACCGGCTCCGGTGTCGCGACGTTCTCAGCCTCATCGATCTCGACACTCGGGTGGCGTATCCGGCTGCGCACGCCGTTGCGATGGCGATTGCAGATAATCGTGAGCAGCCAGCTGCGCAGGTTGAGGCCCCGCCACTGGCTGCGGCGGGTGAGTGCAGCTTCGATGCTGTCCTGCAACAGGTCCTCGCCATCGACATCGGATCGGGCAAGACTGCGCGCAAAGCGCCTGAGTGCCGGAAGGAGGGCCAGCATCTGGCCCTCGAAGTTCTGGTCGTCGGGAAGGTTCATGGCGTTTAGCCTAACAGAGATCGTGCCGATCCGTCTTATGGCTTTGCCAGGTCCCATACGCCGTTGACGCCGTCGCCCGTGATGTCGCCGGCCTTGGTGTCCTTGATCCAGTAGTAGAGTGGCATGCCGTCCTTGGCCCATTGCCTTGAACCGTCCTTGCGGGTGATGACGGAATAGGTGCCCTCATCCTTGGCGTCGGCGGCTGCCATCAGCGGCGGCCAGTTGGCGGCGCATTTGTCCTCGCAGTTGGAAACGCCCTTGGTGTCCTTGCTGAAGGTGTAGAGCGTCATGCCGTTCTCCCCGGCGAGTACCTTGCCCTTCGCGGTGTCGACGGATTTGACCGGCGCGCTGGCGGCGAGTGCGATGGTCGCGGATAGGCAGAGCGCGGCGATCGACGCAAGATGACGGATCGATTTCATGTGGTGTTCTCCTGGTTCCCGTTGGCGGGCAAAATGCCCGGGCAATGGATAGACACCGCTGTCCGCTGTTTTATTCCGTTGCGCCGGTTGTTTTCTGGTTGCCTCACCGGTTCGAATCCTGCCAAGTCCGGCCATGCAATTCGCACCCCAGCAAGACGAGGCCCTCAAGGCCGTTTCGAAATGGCTGAAGGAGGGGAAATCCCCCGTCTTCCGGCTGTTCGGCTATGCCGGTACGGGCAAGACGACACTTGCCAAACACTTTGCCGAGCATGTGGACGGCGACGTGCTGTTCGCCGCCTTTACCGGGAAAGCGGCGCAGGTGCTGCGCTCGCGCGGCGCCTCGAATGCCAAGACCATCCATTCGCTGATCTATCGCCCACGCGGCGAGGAGGCAGTCGAGGACGAGGAGACGGGCAAAACCTCGATCGCGCCGATGTTCTCGATCAATCGCCAGAGCCCCGTCGCCAAGGCAGCGCTTATCGTCATCGACGAATGCTCGATGGTCGATGAAGCGCTTGGCCGAGACCTGATGAGTTTTGGCACGCCGATCCTGGTGCTCGGCGATCCCGGCCAGCTTCCGCCCGTTTCCGGTGGCGGCTTCTTCACCGACCAGGAGCCCGACTATCTGCTGACGGACATCCACCGCCAGGCGCGTGACAATCCGATCATCCAGCTTGCGATGCATATTCGCGAGGGCAAGGAGATCATGCATGGCGACTATGGCACCACGGCGCGGGTGATCTCGAAGAACGAGGTGACGCAGGAACTGGTGCTCGGGGCAGACCAGGTGCTGGTCGGAACCAACAAGACACGGCGGCGCTACAATATGCGGCTGCGTGAGCTGAAAGGCTTCACCGTCGATTATCCTCAGGCCGGCGACAAGCTGGTCTGCCTGAGGAACGATCAGGTGAAGGGCCTCCTGAACGGTTCGCTCTGGCAGGTGATGACTTCGTCGCGAGAGACGGTGAAGCCGGGCATCAATCTGCTGATCAAGCCCGAAGATGACGACATGGATCGCGGGGCGGCCAAGATCAAGCTGTTGAAGGCGGCCTTCGAGGATATCGAGACGGAAGTTCCGTGGTCGACGCGCAAGCGTTACGACGAGTTCGACTACGGTTACGCGCTGACTGTGCACAAGGCGCAGGGTTCGCAGTGGAATGACGTCGTCCTGTTCGACGAGAGCTGGGCCTTTCGCGATACGCGCGAGCGCTGGCTCTACACGGCGGTCACCCGCGCCGCGGAGACGCTCACCATCGTTCGGTGAACGCGTTCTCGGGCATCACTTCGATCTCAGGGCTGCGAGCGTTGCCATCAGCGCCATGGTGTCTTTGCCCGATGCCGTTGCAATCTCGGACAGGGGCTTTGCGGTATCGGCTGCGATGAAGCCGGCTTCTTTCAGTCCGTTCACAACCTCCGCATCCGTCCTGCCGAGCAGCTGCGCCACCTGTTCCGGTGTGCTGCCTGCGATCACGTTGACCATGGCAAAGGCCGGGTTGCCGCCAGCGCTCCCCGCATTTCCCGTAATGGCCGGCCAGGCAAAGACGAGGCCGGCTACGAGACAGAGGGCGAGCGACAGTGCCATGGGCGGGCGTCTGAAATAGGCGAGGAACGGGCGCCAGTTTTTCCAGACATGCAGGACGAAGGGCAGGATCAACACCATGCTCAGCCATTCGTGCATTTCGCGAAAGGCAGCCGTGCCATAGTGGAAGAACAGCGCGATGCCCGAGATCAGGGATACGAGGAACAGCCCTGTGGTGAAGGGCGTGGCGTAACGGGAGAGATAGGAGGGCATGAAGCACCTTCGTCTTGTTGGCGTTCGCCGCTTCTAGCGCCCGCCGAAGGGGTCGTCCCGTTACAAACTCTCCACCTTTGACAATCGGCAAGGCGATCCGTCAGCTCACGACAATGCCGAGGAGAACGGCCTTGGCCACGGCCTGAAATCGGTTCTGAGCACCGACCTTGCCAACGATCTGCTGCTCGATGGTCTCAACTTCGGCAACCTTCATCTCAAGCGTCCGGGCGATACGGATGGTGGTGTAGCCTTCGGCCATCAATTGCAGGCAACTGCGTTCTGGATCGGTGAGTTCGGGGCTGATCCTCTTCGGCGCTTGTCGCGCGCTCGTCAGATCCTCGTTTTCCAGAAGCGCATTGACCTGCTGCAATTGTCGATGAACCATGGAGAGACCTGCTGCCAGTTCGCGGCGGCGCGTCGATAGCGCTTCCTCGAAGAACAGATTGGCCTCAGCCTTCGATTTGGCGGTAGCGAGCAGCTCAAACAGGTCCTGAATGACGGAAATCGGCATGCCGATCTCGCGGCAGACATTGATCACGGCCATGCGCGCAATATCGCCCTGGCGGTAGACGCGCATCAGGCCGATACGGCTTGCCTCTATCAGGCCCTTTTCCTCGTAGAAATGCAGGGTTCGATGCGTCACTGCGAAGCGCTCGGCCATGTCGGCAATGGCAAGAGGTTCATGCGGCAGGTCGCTGACCACTATGATATCCGGCAGGATGAGCTCATGCCGTTTGCGGTTGGACGATTTTGAAATGGGTTGCAGATGGTGTGGTCCGTTCGGCATGTCCCCTCCAACACGTTTGTGCGATGCGCCCATTCACGGACGTCTCTCGCCTGTCGGCCGTCAACTCCCCTTGTTTCGTTGTCCGGCGCCGGACGGCATGCGCGCGCTGCCGTAACGTCAGGATACACCATATATTCGAATACGGTGAAATAACTTTGTCGGAGGATCTGTAAGGGTCGGTGAAGCATTCACCGCGCCGCCCGAGGGCGTTTAGCCGTGGGTGCAGGTCAGCGAGAGCAGATGCGGGATTTCCGCAATCACGTCGCTGGCATTCTCGAGGCCCGGCCATTCCCGCTGGTGCCGGCGTGCGCGCAAATAGGCGGCATCCGAGCGGTCGAGGCTGTAGCGATAGGTTGCATCCAGGCACAACATGGCGCTGGTGGAGAGGCCCCGGGCATGGCAAAACTGGTAAATCCGGCCGGGGATCGTCAGATTGGCGCCCGCGAATTCGTTGGCCGCGGCACCCAGCTTCAGAATGTCATCCGACGCCGTGATCGTCCTTTGGCCGTCGAGCAGCTCCGTACCGGAGCGGAGATGTCGCAGGCTGATCCGAAGCGTTCCGTTCTCCTGCAGACCAGCTTCAAGTTCGAAGTGCAGCGGGTCAGCCCAGCCGCCTGCGCCTGACGGGCGTTCCCCGACTGGGGCGATGCAAACCGCCCATAGCCTGTGTTCCCACAGCCTGATGGCGTTGAGAAAGATGGAACTGCTGTCCCTGGCGTCCGCGGTTTGGGTGATGAAGAGGTGCGGCAGTCCGCGAACCAACCCCATGGGGTTGCCGGTTGTGTGGCGGGCGAGTGTATTCAGATCGCGAAGACCGCCCTCCGCCGTCGTATCCATTTTCGCCGGCCGTGACGCGCCGGCCCATTCGTAGACCGGCACGTAGCCGCCGAGCGGTATGCGGATGCGCAAGGGTTCTTCGCGACCCTCCTCAGCGTAAAACAGATTGAGCAGCTTGCGCAGTTTGCCGGCCTGGACCCGGACCAGCGGATCTGTGCCGGGATCGAAACCTTCGTCCCGGCAGAAAACGTCGATCCCGATCGTGTATCCCTTCAACTGGTGGGCAAGGCCGAGCTGCTCCATTTCCACGACGAATTTGAGGAAGCAACGCAGCCTTTCGGAGCGCGCGAAGGTGCGGCTTCGGAGCACCTTCTGCAAGGCCTCCGTGACCATTCCGTTTTCAATCCTCAGTGCGGTCGTCATGCGTACTCCAAGGCGTGCCGGCGCAAGCAGCGGGTGACGTACCGTATTTGGCCGGTACGTGTGAGATCCGTCACAATGATTAAGCTGACTAATGGAAATGGTGACTGCGTCAATACCCTAAAGTCTAGGAGGGGGAGGCTTCATTTTTCCAGCTTTTTCACCCATCAGCAGGGTCGATCGGTCCATCTGCAATTCTGGTTGGCCTTCCGGCACGGGATGTCCTACATCTGCGGCCTCATCATCTCCGCTCCGGACCCATAATCATGCCCGCCAAGCTTTCCGTGAACCTCAATGCCATCGCGATGCTGCGCAACCGTCGCGACCTTCCCTGGCCTGATGTCGCGCATCTCGGGCGCATCGCGCTCGAGGCCGGAGCAAGCGGACTTACAGTGCATCCGCGACCGGACCAGCGGCATATCCGCTTTTCCGACCTGCCGGTCCTGAGGGCGCTGATCGACGACGCGTTTCCGACGGCAGAATTCAACATCGAGGGCTATCCAACAGAGGATTTCTTGTCGCTGTGTGAAGCGACCGAGCCGGAACAGGTGACGCTGGTGCCGGATGATCCCTCCCAGGCCACGTCCGACCACGGCTGGGACCTGGTGAAGCATCAGGAATTCCTCAAGCGGGTGGTGGGGCGGCTGCGCGATCGCGGCATGCGCGTTTCGCTCTTCGTCGACGGCGACGGACGGGCTGAGCCGATGCGGCTTGCCAAGGCGGCGGGGGCGGAGCGTGTCGAACTTTATACCGGGCCATATGGCGGGTGTTTCGATGATCCCGATGCAGCGCAGCGTGAGGTCGAACGGCTGGGGCAGACGGCCGATGCCGCGAAGGCTGAAGGGCTCGCGGTCAATGCCGGCCACGACCTGACCGTTGCCAACCTTCCGCTGCTCGCAAAACGCATTCCGCATCTGGCAGAGGTGTCGATCGGCCATGGTCTGACGGCCGATGCACTCGAATACGGAATGGCGGAAACCGTTCGTCGTTTCTGCCGGGCATGTGGCCAGGCGATGTGAACGACGCCTGGTTCCGATAATTTGCCGTCAGGCAGCGCGCCTGCCGACGACACCATCGAGGGCAAAGTCGACGGCGGCTTCGGCATGGATCGTGGTCGAATCGTGGCCGGGCAGGGGCAGGGCGGCCGGATCGAGAATGAGGCAGATCTCGGTGCAACCGAGAATGACGCTGTCGGCGCCATCTGCCTTTGCCTTCTCGATGATGGCGACGAGCCTGTCGCGGGAGCGATCCAGCACTCGCCCTGCGCAGAGTTCGTCGAAGATGATGTCATGGGTGGCGGTCCGGCCGTCTGCGTCCGGCACCATGATCTCGACGCCATTGCGCTTCATGCGCTCGGCGTAAAAAGGCTGTTCCATCGTGTAACGGGTGGCAAGCAACAGCGGGCGCTTGGCTCCGCCGGCCTTCAGTGCAAGGGCGGTTTCGTCGATGATGTTGATCAGGGGGACATTAAGCTGTGCCTCGACCTCATCGGCGACCATGTGCATGGTGTTGGTGCAGATCAGCACGCAGGCAGCACCCGCTCTTTCGAGGCCGGCTGCGACGTCTGAAAGGCGCTTTGCGGCGAGATCCCAGCGACCGGCCTTTTGAAGGGCGACGATCTCTTCGAAGTTGACGGAATGCATCAGGACCTCGGCCGAGGCGAGACCGCCGAGGCGTGCGCGTACGGCCTCGTTGACCTGACGGTAATAGACCGCAGAACTTTCAAAACTCATCCCGCCGATCAGGCCAATCGTCCTCATGTCTCGTCTCCATCGTTTTGATCAGACCATAATGACGCTTGCTGGGCGGGACCGGGTTGCAAAATTTTCGAAGCGGGCATGCCTTGGCGCTGACTGTGAGGCGCGGTATGAAGATCTGGCGCTGAAAATTTGCGCACCACTCTTCAAGTGCAGGGAGAATCGGCGTGATCGATGATAGAGACAGGAAGATTCTCGAACTGCTCCAGCAGGATGCCGGGATTGCAGTCTCCGATCTTGCGGAGCGCGTGTCACTGTCGACCTCGGCCTGTTCGCGGCGCGTCCAGAAGCTGGAAGAGCAGGGGTATATCGCGCGGCGCATCGTCGTGCTGGACCGCGAGAAGAGTGGTGTGCCGACAACCGTCTATGCGCTGGTGAAGACGGCGCACCATGCCGATGACTGGATCGAGGAGTTTCGGCGGGCGATCAGCGACATCCCTGAAATCGTCGAGGCCCATCGGCTGACGGGCCATTACGACTATATCCTGAAATTGGTCCTGCCTCGGGTCGAGCATTACGACGTGGTCTATCGGCGGCTGGTCAAGCGCGTCGAACTGTTCGACGTCTCGGCGTCGATCTCCATGGAGACCCTCAAACACGGGCTGGCCGTGCCGGTTGATTATGCGCGATGAGTCATTCCGGATTGGGAAGCGCCTTGTCGGCGCGGCATTGGCTGATCGGCAGTTGCTTGACGCTATAGATCGCCGCGATGCGACCGACGAAGCTTTCACCGAAATCGCTGCTGCGCTCTGTCTCGGCTTTCAAGCAGCCGCAGGCATAGCCGTAATAGCCGTTTGTCTGGACAAAGTCGCCCGCAGAGAAGTCCGGCATGTTTTCCATGCCGAGAGGCTCCTGGTCGGAACCCTGGGCCATCAGCATCCAGGAGCCGTCGCCATCATCGAGCCAGTAGTTGCCGGGCGTCGGGTTCTGAATCCAGCCGCAACGGTTCTCGCTGGCCAAGAGCGGTGTCGCGCCAGAAAGAGTGAGCGTAAGGGACAGGAAAAGGCGGGCTGCGTGCATGATGGGCTCCTTGGTCATCAGGGCACATTAGACATGGTCCATGCTTCCCGGAATGGCCAACTTTGGAGACAGTGTTCTAAAATGCGAAACCCCGGAGCATGCTCCGGGGTTTCGATCATCACGCCGATGGATGTCAGAATTCGTCGACGTGGGTTCGTGCGACCAGGGTCACTGTCTGGTCTGGATTGACCCTGTAGATCTCCCGGACATCGCGACCTTCACCGTCGGTGAAGTTATGGAAGAAGATGGTGCCCACAGGAGCCTTTTCGACACGGACATCGGCCTGTTCATAGGTGATCGATCCTCGGATCGGTTCGACATTTGCGATGGCGGCCGATCCGGCCACGACGGCCAGCAGGGCCGAAGAAAGAATGGTTTGCATGGGTGTGCCCCTTATTTGAAGCGGTAAGCTGGTCTGAAATTCAAAATCTGGTTCAACGCTCGGCGCGAAGGTCGCGCCGGAGGCTCGTCTTTTCATCTCGGTGATGGGGTTGTGCGTCGGAAGGCGGTGTCTAGTGAGAGGCCGTGGCCTCGGTCATCCGGCCGGTCGGGATGTTTCCCTTCTTCGACCCGACGAAAGATGCACGCGTTTCGGCTGAGCGACCGGCGCGCGCGCCAATGCTGCCGCCCACAGGATCATCGACGCGGCTGCCATAGCCGCCATCATGCAGGCCGGTAAGCTCACGACTGCTGCTCCGATGCTGTTCATGGACGTACACCTTTGGAAGTTCACTGATCGAACTGTCTGGTTCGACGGCATTGATTTGGCACTTCACCCTGCGGTTTTCAATACCCCTTTGCGCACAATCGAACCAATTGGTTCTGTGGATATGTGATTAAGTGGTGGCTCGAGTCAAAGATAAAGTTGTTTTTTAACAGTGGTTTGGTGATAAAATTGTTGCCGATTTAGATATGACATAAAACTGTTATTTTCAATCTCAATCAAGCTTTTGTGACCTCGGTTTAACGCATCAAATGCGCGGTTTCCTGGTCTTTGTCATGGTCCCGCTTCCCGGTTCTGCATATCAAACGAGCGAATCTGGTCGGTGATCCGCTCAAGAAAAATGCAAAAGCACCTTGACCTGCTTCGCCGATCCCGCCATAACTTCCGGAACCGTACCGTACGGTACTTGGAGTTCGTGATGTCGATCGACACCAGCCAGAGTTCAGAATTCACGCCGCGCCAGAACGCCGTTCTGGCCGAGGCCCTGCGCCTGCTCGTCGAAGGGGGAGACAAGGCCGTGACCACGGCAGGTCTCGCTCGTGCCGCCAATTGTTCGAAGGAAAGCCTCTACAAGTGGTTCGGCGATCGAGACGGCCTGCTGTCTGCGATGATTTCCTATCAGGCGAGCAAGGTTCGCACTTTCGAGCGCCCAGGCGAGCGGCTGACGGTCGCCACGCTGACGGACCATCTCGACGTGTTTGCCCGTGATCTCCTCGAGGTTCTCGCCGGAGACGTGTCGCTGGCCCTCAACCGTCTGGCCATCGGCCAGTCGAGCCGCGACGGTTCGAAGCTCGGGACGCTGCTTCTCGAACGCGGCCGTCGCCAGATCGACCGCCGGGCGCGTGCCCTGCTCGATGCCGGTCAGCGCGACGGGCTGCTGCGCTTCGGCGATGGCGAGGAAGCCTATCGCACGCTCTATGGCCTCATCGTCAGCGACCTGCATGTGCGCATGCTGCTCGGCGAGGCACCTCAGACACAGAAATTCGGCGCCCGAGCTGCAAAGGCCGTCTCGGCCTTCCTGACGCTCTACGGCACCGACCGCGTTTCGGCGGGGCTGGACGGGACATCCCGGTCCGGTTCCTCGATCAATAACATCCACCACAACTGACAAAGCATAGGGAAGGACACTACAATGCGCGTCTATTACGATCGTGATGCGGACTTGAACCTGATCAAGTCCAAGAAGGTTGCCATCATTGGCTACGGCTCGCAGGGCCGCGCGCATGCGCTGAACCTGAAGGATTCTGGCGCTCAGAACCTCGTCGTCGCATTGAAGGCCGGTTCGCCGACCATCAAGAAGGCCGAAGCCGATGGTCTCAAGGTCATGACGGTTGCCGAAGCTGCCGCCTGGGCCGACCTGATGATGATGGCGACGCCTGACGAATTGCAGGCCGACATCTACAAGGCCGATATCGCACCGAACATCCGTGACGGCGCAGCGATTGCGTTTGCCCACGGCCTCAACGTGCATTTCGGCCTGATTGAGCCGAAGTCGACCGTCGACGTCGTCATGATCGCTCCGAAGGGCCCCGGCCACACGGTTCGCGGCGAATACCAGAAGGGTGGCGGCGTTCCCTGCCTCGTGGCCATCCATCAGAACGGTTCGGGCAACGCCCTTGAACTCGCTCTCTCCTACGCCTGCGGCGTCGGCGGCGGTCGTTCGGGCATCATCGAGACCTCGTTCAAGGAAGAATGCGAAACCGACCTGTTCGGTGAGCAGGTCGTTCTCTGCGGCGGTCTGGTCGAACTGATCCGCGCCGGCTTCGAAACGCTGGTCGAAGGCGGCTATGCGCCGGAAATGGCCTATTTCGAGTGCCTGCACGAAGTGAAGCTGATCGTCGACCTGATCTATGAAGGCGGTATCGCCAACATGAACTACTCGATCTCGAACACGGCCGAGTGGGGCGAGTACGTCACCGGTCCGCGCATCATCACGGCCGAAACCAAGGCTGAAATGAAGCGCGTCCTGCACGACATCCAGACCGGCAAGTTCACCTCGGACTGGATGCAGGAATACCGCGCCGGTGCTGCCCGCTTCAAGGGCATCCGCCGCATGAACGACAGCCACCAGATCGAAGAAGTCGGCGCGAAGCTGCGCGCCATGATGCCCTGGATCGGCAAGAACAAGCTGGTCGACAAGGCCAAGAACTAAGATCGTTTCCGCAAGGCAATGATTGAAAGCCGGGGAGGGCGACCTCCCCGGCTTTTTACGTTTCATCCCATTGCAGCGCAGTGACCCGTGCCGTGCGATGGCCCGCTGCACTGCCAAAACCCGGGCCCCGAAGAGTAGTCGGTGGATGCCGGCGTCAGTTCTGCGGCTCGTGCCGATGCGTATGCTCGACGCTGCGGGCGCAATTGCGGCCTGCCTGTTTGGCGGCATAGAGGCCCTGGTCTGCGCGGGTGAACAGCGCGCGGACATCGTCTGTATCTCCGTACGCCGTTGCAATGCCGATACTGATGGTCACCGGTTCTGCTGCTGACGCAATTCCGGTCAGATCGAGATCGGTGGTTTTCGCCAGGAGAGTAGCTGCGAACTCCTCCGCCTGATTGCGGGTTGCCGTCGGCATGATGATTGCAAATTCCTCGCCGCCGTAGCGGGCGGGATGGCAGGACATGCGTGCGCATTGCTCGGACAGCATTCCGGCGACCCGGCGCAAACATTCGTCGCCGGCGAGATGCCCATGCGTGTCGTTGAAGCGCTTGAAGTGGTCGACGTCGAGCAAAAGGAGGGAGAGCGGTTCGCCTGTCAGGCTCGCTCTTGAAAGGGCGGAGCTCAAGTCGGTGTCGAAACTTCGGCGGTTTGCGAGTCCGGTCAGGCCGTCGGTTGCCGCGTGGCGTACCAGTCGCTCGTTTGCCCGGCTGAGCTTCCGGTTGCTTTCGGCGAGTTCTGCCAGAAGCGTGGCAGTTTGTCGTTCGGCCGCCGCGCGTGCCTGCTCAAGGTCAACGAGGCGCGTCATGTAGCTCATCTGGAAGGCGGCATAGGCCAGACAAATCGGCAGCATCAGCCAGTCGCCTTCGGCAAACGCCGCGACATTGACGATGCTGATCATGATCAGGATGACCACCGCGGTGGACGCCGGCGCCATGTAGGCGCGAGCGGCAGCCGACTGGACGATGCCACAGCCGACGGCCAGCACCACAACCTGTGCTTCCGGACTTGCGCCATAGTAGAGAATTGCAAGTGTCGTGCCCCATGCAATGCCGGATAAAACGGACAATGCGATGAAGCCGCGCAGCCAGGGTTGCAAGGCGGCATCGCTGCTGCGCCGGCGAAACTTCAGGTCGCCAATGAGGCGAACGACAAGCTGGACCGCGAGGATGGCCGCGACGGCAAACGCCTTGTTCTTGTCGCCTTCAGCATAGGGTAGGACCGAGGCGGTCAGGATGGCCACTGCCGCAAGGAGGTGGGGGTCTATCTTGTAAAGTTCTGCCAGCTGGTGCCAGGGGGGCTGATGGTTCGGATTGTCTGCCCCGACCATGGGTGTGGCAAGTGTCTTGAAGAGCGATCTTATGGAAGGTTCGGACATGACTGACTCGGTTTCCGGCTTCGCTCATGATACCGCAAACAATCATAAGTTTCAGTGAATTTACCGATGCGTGAATGCGTCTCTTAATGACGCTGGGGGGGAAACGGCACCAAGAAAAACGCGATAGGTCAGCAATGTTGACCTATCGCGTTTTTCGTGGTCTTCTGCGTCGACAACAACAAGTCTTGAGGAAACCCCAATGCTGAACTGGGACCATGTTTTTGCAACGCGTGCCACACGCATGCGCGCTTCCGAAATCCGCGAATTGCTGAAGCTGCTCGACCGACCGGAGATCATTTCCTTTGCGGGTGGCATTCCCGATCCGGCCCTGTTTCCGACCGAAGCCTTCGATGCGGCCTATCGGGATGTTTTCGCCGGCGGGCAGGCGGCGTCCGCGCTGCAGTATTCGGTTTCCGAAGGTTATCTGCCACTCCGCCAGTGGCTGAAAAAGGAGATGGCGCGGCTTGGTATTGCATGTGGCGTCGACAACATCTTCATCACTTCGGGTTCGCAGCAGGCGCTGGACTATCTCGGTAAGCTCATGCTCTCGCCGCGCGACACGGCGCTGGTGAACTGGCCGACCTATCTCGGCGCGCTGCAGGCTTTCAACGCTTATGAGCCGACCTATGACCAGTTGAGCTTTGGCAATCGAACGCCGGACAGCTACCGTGCGGCAGCTGACAATGCCGGGGGACGGGTGAAGTTTGCCTATCTTTCTTCGGATTTCTCCAATCCCACGGGCCAGACCGTGACGCTCGATGAGCGAATGGCGCTGCTGAAGCTCGCAGACGAGTTGGACATTCCCGTCATCGAAGACGCGGCTTACCAGCATCTTCGCTACGATGGCGAGTCGATCAGCCCCATCCTGTCGCTCGACATCGAGCGGAGTGGCTCGATCGATGAGACGCGCACCATCTATTGCGGCAGCTTTTCCAAGACGTTGGCGCCGGGCCTTCGGGTTGGATATGTCGTTGCCGCGACCCCGGTCATTCGCAAGCTGGTCCTGATGAAGCAGGCGGCGGATCTCCATTCTTCGTCGATCAACCAGATCGCCATCACCCATGTCGCCGAACGGCATTTCGACGCGCAGGTCGCCAAGATCAGGGCTGCCTATTCGGCGCGGCGTGACGCCATGCTTGCAGCTCTGGCGGCCCATATGCCGGCCGGCACGAGCTGGACCGAACCTGAGGGCGGCATGTTCATCTGGGTGACACTGCCGGAGGGGCTCGACGGGACCGAACTGTTGGCGCGCTCCATCGAGACGGAGAAGGTGGCTTTCGTCCCGGGACAGGCATTCTTCGCCGACCGGTCCGGCAGCAATACCCTGAGGCTCTCCTTCTCCTGTGCCAACGAGGCTGTTATCGCGGAAGGCATCAAGCGGCTCGGCCGGCTGATCGCCGGCAGCCTGACGGAGGCAGCCTGAGGTTTGCCGTGCCGTTTACCGAACAGGGATAGTCTGCCGGACCGTGATCACTGTCCGCCGGCGGTCACCCTCGCAATTTCCGGCGGGTGTTCACGGTTGCCCCGGCTTGGAGGGCATGATTGATTGGGTCGGCCTGACCCACCAGGCAGTTCCGGATGCCCGTCATGACCCTTCGCATTGCCAGCTTCAATATCGAAAACCTCGTCGCGCGTTTCGACTTCACCGGCTTTCGCAACCAGTTGCGTTCGGACCGGGTGCTGAAGCTGTTCGAAATCCGCAGCGAGGCGGATTATCAGCGGCTGGAGGCGGCACGGGTCGTTGCGGCCACAGACGATACACGGCAATTGTCGGCGCTTGCCATCGCCGATACCGATGCCGATATCCTGTGCCTGCAGGAGGTGGACAATATGGAGGCCCTGAAAGCCTTCGAATACGGCTATCTCTTCCGCATGGTCGGCTCCGGTTACCGGCAGAAATATCTCGTCGAGGGCAATGATAGCCGGGGTATCGATGTTGCGGTGCTGATGCGCGAGGAAACGCGGCATGGCGAGCGGATCGAGGTGCAGGACGTCAAGAGCCATGCGGCGCTGACCTATCACGATCTTGGTCTTCACCACCCGGGCCTCGGCCCCAACATCCAGCCGCAGGACCGGATCTTCAAACGTGACTGCCTGGAACTCGATCTTCGTATAGGCGGGCGGCCGCTCACCCTCTATGTCGTGCATTTCAAGTCGATGACCAATGGTCGCGAGGGCGGCGACGGGCGGACGAGCACGATGCCGGTGCGCGAGGCCGAGGTGAAGGCCGTGCGCCACATCATCGAGAATCGCTTCGGCCGGGAGCAGGCGCGAGACCGCAACTTCGTCATCTGCGGTGATATGAACGACTACCAGGAGCGGATCGACGTGATCGGCGATCGTCGCCACGGCTATGAATTCGTGCCGCGGGATACACTGCCAAGCGCCCTCGATATCTTCTCAGGGGATGGATTCGTCGAGAATGCCATGCGGCGACGCGACGTGCTCGACCGCTGGACGCTCTACCACGCGCGCGGGCCGGAGGAGCAGCATCTTTGCCAGCTCGATTACATCTGGCTGTCGGCGGGCCTTTCTCGGTCGAATCCGAAGGCGGTGCCTGACATCATCCGCAATGGCCAGCCGTTTCGCACGCCTTTCCCGCCGGGGCAGGAGGTCGAGCGCTATCCCCGGATCGGCTGGGACCGGCCCAAGGCCTCGGATCATTGCCCGGTGGCCATCTCGCTTCACCTGCCCTGAGGAGCCATGATGATCGACGCAGATATCGGTCTGCCGATGGACGGACGGGTGACGCCCATCCATGGCCTCGATCTCAGGGTTGACCCCGGTCCGCATCCGCTGGAACTGGCGCATGCGGAGGCGATCGCCGCCCACTGGCGCCATGAGCAGGCGGCCAATCCGGCCCTCTACAACGGCAGGCTGATCCTGCAGCGGCAGATCCGCGTCGAGAACGGCCTTGTTCAGGCAACTGGGCACGAGGCGTCGTTTGCCAGCTTTCTCTGGTGGCGCCGACAGGCCGATCTCGCCGGAGCCTGCCATCTCTTCGGTTATCCGGTGCTGGTTGCCGGCGACGGTGCACTGATCGCGGTGGAAATGGCGCCGCATACGGCCAATCCGGGGCAGGTGTATTTCGCGGCCGGTTCACTGGATCCGTCCGATGTGATTGAGGGGCGTTGCGATCTCAATGGCAACATGCGCCGTGAGGTGCTTGAGGAAACCGGGCTCGATCTCGACGATGCCGAGGCAGATGCGGTGATGTATGCAAGCTACCGGCCACACAAGCTGACACTTCTCCAGATCTACCGTTTCGAGGAACCCTCCGAGGTGTTGCTGGCACGCATCGCCGCATTCGCAAGGACGGCCGCAGAGCAGGAGATTTCCAGGGCTGTCGCCATCCGCAACGCCGATCGCAGTGCCCATCGCTATGGTCTCGCGATGTTGCCGATTCTCGACTGGTACTTCAAAACTTCCGCGTGACGCCGTTCCTTGCCTTGATCGATATGGTCGGGCAGTGTGGCGGCGAGCGTGACCTTCAGAGCGGAGACGGCCCGTGGCGAGACAGTATGCCATTTATGACGTGTTCACCGATCGCAAGCTGGCGGGCAATCCGCTCGCGGTGATCTTCGATGGGGAAGGGTTGTCGGACGAGGCGATGCAGTCGATCGCGGCCGAATTGAACCTGTCCGAAACGGTTTTTGTCCAGGCCGCCGGCCATGCGACACATACGGCGCGGCTTCGCATCTTCACCCCGGGCCGCGAATTGCCCTTTGCCGGCCATCCAACCGTCGGCACCGCGATTGCGCTTGCCGAGCGCAGTTATGCCGGTCGCCAGGACAGCCTCGATCTCGTCAGTGTGTTGGAGGAGAATGTCGGGCCGGTGCGCTGTGCCGTCCGGCTCCGCCAGGGCGAGGCGAGCTTCTGCGAATTCGACCTGCCGCGGCTCTCGACCCGGCACGAGCTGTCTCTCGACCCCCAGAAGCTCGCGGACGCCTTGTCCCTCAAGGCAAGCGCGATCGGCTTCGAGAACCACGTGCCAACCGTCTGGAGTGCCGGGGTGCCGTTCCTGCTTGTGCCCGTGCATGATCTGGCGGCCATGGAGAGCCTCGAATTCGACCCGCATCTCTGGGAACGGGTCGCGCCGCTGAGCGAGGGGCGTCTGACTTCGGCTTATGTCTATTGCCGGGGCGGAGTGCATCATGCCGCGAAGTTTCACGCACGCATGTTTTCGCCTGACATGGGCATTGCCGAGGACCCGGCGACCGGGGCGGCCGTGGCCGCGCTCTCGGGCGCCATCCACCATTTCGACGCGCTTCCCGATGGGCATCATCCTCTCATGATCGAGCAGGGCGTAGAGATGGGGCGACCGTCGCAGATTCACCTGCATGTCGATGTGAAGGACGGGGCTGTTTCACGCGCACGGATCGGCGGTCAGGCGGTGCGCGTCGCAACGGGCGAGCTGGATCTCTGAAAAATAACGCTAATTTCGCGTTTACGAAATTTTTTTGACCATAAGGCCAAGATTTTTTGCCGACGCGCTGGACAAGGTCAGATATCCTGTTTATACGCCCGGTCACGCCACCGGAAACGGAGCGGACGCCACCAAAACGGCGCGGTCGGGTGATTAGCTCAGTTGGTAGAGCAGCTGACTCTTAATCAGCGGGTCGTAGGTTCGAGCCCTACATCACCCACCAAATTCTTTCCAAGATATCATTGGGTTGAAGACCGCTGAATATGGCGGGCAGAGACACTCGCTTTGCGCTGAGACCCAACCCTTTGGGATGCGCCTGACTGGCTCAGTCGAGCGTGGAAACCAACAGTAGAGTTGATCAGAAGATTCTGTTGATGTTATCCGGCTAACGTCTTCCGATTTTTCTCAAGCTGTGGATCTTCTTGTGAGCGAGATCGTTTGTTCGATATCTGTTCTGTCACAATGTCGTTGGCGTTCTGCATTCGTATCGGAAATTGGTGCCGTTTAGGCTGTGTCTGCCTGTGGATAACTGTGGACAACATGGATAGCCGGCTCAGAGCTATGCGCTGAGCCGCGCCTGCGGCAGGACATAGGGTGTGCCCGGTGGTGGCACGCGTCCGACAGCGCCTGCTATGCCATAGACCGTCTTGACGATGTGATCGGTCAACGTGTCGTTGACTAGTCCTTCGGCCACCAGTTGCCCCTGATGGAGCACGGCCAGATGATCGGCGAATTCGGCTGCCAGATTGAGGTCGTGCAGGATGGCGAGCACCGATCCGCCACGGCGCGCGAAGTCGCGGGCAAGTTCCAGCACCGAGATCTGATGGCCGATATCCAGGCTCGCCGTGGGTTCATCGAGAAATATCGCCCTTGGGCGCCCGTCCGCGACGGGGTCTGGCATCTGAGCAAGGACGCGGGCCAGCTGGACGCGCTGTTGTTCGCCGCCCGAGAGGGCGTTGTAGTCACGGCCATCGAAGCCGGCGAGACCGACGCGGGCCAGTGCCTGCCGTGCCGCCAGGCCGGGTTCGAGGCTGCCGTGGGCGATTGCACCCATGCGAACGACTTCGAGTGCGGTGAAGGGGAAGGAGAGGGCGGTGGATTGCGGCAGGACCGCACGCTCTGCGGCCAGTTCCAGCGCGCTCAGATGACGGATTGGCCTGTCCTGATAGGTGACCCCGCCTTGGTCCGGCGCAAGTTCACCGGAAAGCACCTTCAGCAATGTCGATTTTCCCGCCCCGTTGGGACCGATCACGACGGTGAAGCAGCCGGGTTGCAGATTGAGGCTGACCTGGTCGAGGAGACGGCGGCGGCCGCGAATGACAGAGACTTGGTGTGCCTTGATCATCAGAGACCTTCCATGGCTTGTCGGCCTTGGCGGCCGAGCAGCAGCATGAGGAAGACCGGCGCGCCGAGCAGTGCCGTGATGATGCCGATCGGCAGTTCCGCAGGGGCTGCAATCGTGCGGGCGGCGGTGTCGGCAAGCAGAAGCAGGGCGGCTCCACCGAGTGCCGAGGCTGGCAGCAGAAAGCGGTGCGATGGGCCGATGGCCAGGCGCAGCAGATGCGGCACCACGATGCCGACGAAGCCGATGGCGCCGGCAGCGGCGACCGTCGCGCCGCAGGCCGCAGCCACAGCCAGGATCGTCATGCGCTTCAGCCGCTGCACGGGGACGCCCATGTGAAACGCGGCCGCGTCCCCAAGGATCAGGGCGTCGAGGCCCCTGGCGACAAAGGGAATGATCAGGAGGACGAACGAGACGAAGGGAAGGATGGAGAGAATCTTCGTGACGTTCGCGCCGCTCAGCGAACCCAGGGACCAGAAGGTAATGTCGCGCAGGGCCCGGTCGTCGGCCATGAAAATCAGCAGGCCCGTTGCGGCACCGGTGAGCGCTGCAATGGCAATGCCCGACAGAATGAGGGCCGTGGTCGAGGTGCGACCGTCGCGGGTCGCAATGGCATAGAGCAGGAATGTATTGCCGAGGCCGCCGAGAAAGGCCATCAGCGGCAGGAACAGGTTTCCGAACACTGCCGCCAGCGGGGAGAGCAGGGTCGGTCCGAGCACGATTGCAAGCACGGCGGCAAGGGCCGCCCCGGAACTGACACCGACGATGCCGGGATCGGCGAGCGGGTTGCGGAACAGGCCCTGCATCATGGCACCCGAGACCCCAAGGGCTGCTCCGATCAGAAGTCCCATGGCCGTGCGCGGCAACCTGATGGCTTCAAGTATGATCAGGTTCTGGCGGTCGAGTGTTTGTGCATCACCACCGAGATAGGCGAGCAAATCCGGCAGACCGACACCGGTCGGACCGATCACGATCGACACGAAGATCGACAGCGCCAGCAAAAGCACGAGTGCGACGATGACCAGATGGCCGATGCCGGATCGGTCCCCCGACATCCGGCCTCGTGTACTCAAGATGGCGAATGCGCTCACGGCTTGGCGCTCTCGGGATAGAGCTTGGCGTGCAGTTCCGCTGCGGCTTCCGTTGCACGCGGCCCGAGGCCGAGCAGGAAGAGGCCATCCATGGTGATGAAGGATCCGCTCTGGCCTGCCGGGCTTGCGGCAAGTGCCGGCAGGGCGAAGGCCTGCTCTGCGGTCAGGTGCATCGCGCCACCGCTCATCACCAGGACCACGTCGGGTGCTGCAGCGATCACGGCTTCGTCCGTCAGTGGCTTATAGCCGGAGATGGAGGCGACGGCGTTTTCGCCGCCGGCCAGCCGGATCATCGCGTCGGCCGAGCTTTCGGATCCGGCGGCCATGACGCGGCCATTGGCCAGCGACAGGGCGAAGAGAACCTTCTTTTTCGGTCCGGTCTGAGCAGCAATCTTTTCTTCCAGGGTCTTCAGCTTGCCGGCCACTTCGGATGCGAGCGCTTCTGCCTTGTCCTCCGTACCGATCGCGGCACCGACGGCACGGATCTTGTCGGGGATTGATGCTGTATCCGGTGGGGAGGGGATCGACACGAAGGGAATGCCGCTCGCCTTGAGGATCTCGATGGCATCGGCTGGACCGGCGCCTGATTCGGCAACGATCAGGTCGGGCTTTTGCGACAGCACGCCCTCGGGTGAAATCTGCCTGACATAGCCGACATCCGGCTTATCCGCGGCATCCTTTGGGTAAGTGCTGGTGCTGTCGACGGCGGCGATACGCTCGCCGGCACCCAATGCATAGATGATCTCCGTCACCGTGCCGCCGAGGGCAACGATACGGTTCGCTTCCGCCGCTTCTGCAGTTTGAAAGAATGCGGGCTGGAGGACAAGCGCGAGGGTGGCTGCCAGGACAAGGGCAGGGCGGCGGGAAGGGACAGGCAATGACATTGGTTGGATCGTACCTATGCTGCGGACGCAATACCGGGCAGGGCATGCCTGCCTTCGGCAGTCTCGAAATTGAAAAATCTCGCCGCGAGCGGGTCGCGACAAATAACTTGACTATCGTACGCAAGTTTATCTACCAAGGCAAGATATCGCGGTTGTTCCCTTTGCCCGGCAATGCCGTCATACTCGGCGCTCCGGCGGGTGGCCGGCCGTGTCGATCATCGTATTTTGAAGAGAGGTAGCCACTCCATGTACATTGCCATGAACCGTTTTCGCGTCGTCCCCGGCTTCGAGGAAGCCTTTGAAAATCAGTGGCTTTCGCGCCAGGGCCGGCTTGCCGAAATGCCCGGCTACATCGAGTTCCACATGCTGAAGGGTGCGAAGGCCGAGGATCATACCCTCTATGCTTCGCATACCGTCTGGGAAACGTATGAGGATTTCCTCGCCTGGACCAAGTCCGATCAGTTCCGGGCCGCGCATGCCCGGACCGGCGAAAGCAAGGTGCAGTATCTGACGGGTCCGCATTTCGAAGGTTTCGACGTGATCATCCACGAAGATCGCGCCGGCAAGCGCGCCGAAGTCGAAGCGGCCTGATTGTGATGAGCACCGTGTCTCTCTCGACGCCGGAGCGTACCGAACGGGCGCTTGCGGCGCTGGCCGAAAAGCCGGATGGCGTGATCGAGCAGATCGCCGCCAAGGCCGATGTCACGCCGGCAGAAATTCTGTCCTTGCTTCCCGAGGGCGCGGCCGTTGTCGTTCCGGCCGAGCGCTGGGAGCCGATCTGGAAGGATCTTTCGTCCTGGGGCGATATCCTGATGATCGTGCATACCGAAGATATCGTGCTCGAAGTCGAGGGCAGCCTGCCCGACGGCAGCGAGGGTCACGGCTGGTTCAACATCCATGGTGACAGCCCGATCGGCGGACATATCCGCAAGGAACGCTGCGTTTCGATCGCCTTCGTCGATCGTGGCTTCCATGGGCGCCGCTCTTGTTCCGTCTGGTTCATGAATGCCGACGGGAAGGCGATGTTCAAGGTCTTCGTCCGCCGTGACAAGGAGCGTGCACTGATCGAAGATCAGGTTGCCCGTTTCGAGGCGCTGCGGCAGTCGAGCCTCTGAAATTCAGTCGATAACGGGTGCCGGCCGATACGTCGGCGCCTGTTCCCGCATTTGGTTTAAGTCGTTCTTTCTTTTGCCTATAACTGGTCCTATTGTCGCGCCATCGTCACCCATGACTGGACCTCCCCTTGATCCGACTGCGCCCGCCCCGTCTCGCCCTCGCCCTGTCGCTTGCCCTGTTGTTCCTGTCGGTCGCCTCTCAGCCCGACAATGTTCTGGCGCAGCAGCAGGATGCCGCTCCCTCGACCGCTTCGGGCGAAATGCCTTCGACGGCGCCATCGACGCCGGCGGCTCCGCCGTCAGCGCCTTCCGCTCAGCTTCCCGCCGATCAGCCACCGATAGCCGCAGAGCCCGCACGCGACGAACAGTTGGCGGCGGCCGGAGTTCGCCTGGATGCCGCAAGAGCCCAGCTTGGCCAGTTGCGCGAGCAGGTCGATCAGCATGAACAGGATGACGCTCTCCTTGCCGAACTGAAGGTGAAGGTGGACGCGCTGGTGCGCGAAGTTCTGCAGATCTCCGTCGACCTCAGGCCACGGCTCAATGACGTCCAGACACGTCTGACGGAGCTGGGTGACGCGCCTGCCGACGGGCAGCCGCCGGAGGCCGCAAGCGTGACTGAGGAGCGTGGCCGGCTGAATGCCGCGCGTGCGGAAGTCAATGCCATCACCGGGCAGGCGGAAGACCTGTCAATCGAGGCAAAATCACTGGCCGACCGGATCTCGGATATCCGGCGTGCGATCTTCACCAATGCGCTCTTTGCCCATACCGAGATCAACAGTCAGGTGTTCGAGGAGGCAACCGGCTCATTCTGGAGTGATGCCGAGCGGGTCCGGCGCAGCATGAGCAGCTGGCTCGTTTTCGTCATCAAGTTCAAAGCCCTGCCGCTCACGCTGGCAATCCTTCTGTCGATGGCTCTGGCCTCGGTCATTCTCTATGCCGAGAAACGTCTTTTCAAGGATATCAAGCAGCGCGACCTCGCCATCGAGGACCCGTCCTATATGAGCCGGTTTTCGGTCGCATTCTGGTCGACGATCCTGCCATCCATGGCGCTCAGCTTCTTTCTCGCATCCGCCTATTTTCTGCTCGATACGTTCAACGTCCTGCGGCCCGACATCGCACCGATCGCCTCCGCCTTCTTCACACTGATTGGCCTCGTTTTCTTCGTCACAGCGGTATCGAGAGCCGTGCTTGCACCCTCGTCGGCAAATTGGCGGCTGGTGAAGCTGTCGAATAAAGGCGCGCGCGATGTCAGCATCGCAATTTTTCTGATGGCGGTCGTCAACGGTCTCGACTATCTGCTCGCGGTGATCAGCGACACCTATAGTTCGCCGGTGGTTCTGACCGTGATGAAGAGCCTTGCCTCTTCGGTGGTCGTCGGTTTCCTGTTGTTCTTCGTCTCTTTCCTGCGCCCGGTCCTGTCCGAGACGGGCGATCCCTACGCGCCCGGTCGTCCCTGGCCCAGAGCCTTCGCAGTGACGTTGCGGGCGATCGGCGTTCTGCTGATCGTCTCGGCGGGCATCGGCTATATCGGTCTCTCACGTTTCCTCGCGACCCAGATCATCGTGACCGGAGCAGTGGTTGCGACGATGTATATTGGGATACTGTCCGGCAAGGCGATCTCGGCGCCGAACCAGTTCGGCGAGACGCGGGTCGGCCGTTATCTTGCGGGCCGCTTCAAGCTCGGTCCCGTCGGCCTCGACCAGAGCGGCATTGCTGCAGGTCTGCTGATCTACATGTTCGCGCTGATCGCCGGCCTGCCGCTGATCCTGATGTCCTGGGGGTTCCAGCCGCGGGACATGCAGCTCTGGCTGTTCAACCTGTTCACCGAAATCAACATCGGCACGATCCGTATTTCGATCTTCGGCATTCTCGGCGGTCTGTTGCTGTTCGTCGGCGGACTGATGCTGACCCGCTGGTTCCAGAAATGGCTCGACGGCAACGTGATGGCACGCTCGCAGGTCGATGGCGGGGTGCGGAATTCTGTCAAGATGGGGGTCGGTTATCTCGGAACCGGCATCGCCGGGATCGTCGGCATTTCTGCGGCCGGCATCGATCTCTCCAGTCTCGCACTCGTTGCCGGTGCCCTTTCGCTGGGTATCGGTTTCGGCCTGCAGAATATCGTGTCGAACTTCGTCTCCGGTCTGATCCTGCTCGTCGAGCGGCCGTTCAAGGTCGGTGACCATGTCATTACCGGCGCGAATGAAGGGATCGTCAAACGGATCTCGGTGCGCGCGACAGAAATCGAGACCTTCCGACGTCAGTCGATCATCGTACCTAACTCCGAGCTGATCAACTCGCCGCTCGGCAACTGGACCCATCGGAACAAGGTGCAGCGGTCGGAGGTGCCGGTCAGCGTCGCCTATGACGCCGATCCGCAAGAGGTCATCGACGTGCTGCTGGAGGTGGTGAACGGAATGCCCGACATCCTGCGCAACCCAGAACCACATGTTGAGTTCCTCCGCTTCGGGGCGTCGTCGCTCGATTTCGAGCTGCGCTTCCATCTGGCCGACATGGGTGAGGGGCTCGATGTGCGAAACCGGGTGCGGATGGAAATCCTGCGCGCCTTCCGCGCGCGTGGGATCGTCATGCCTTACCCGCACCAGGATGTGATGCTGCATGTGCGCGAGCAGGACAGGAATGTCCTGCTGCGGCGAAAGTCCAAAACCGAGGTCGAGCGAAGGCCAAACGCGGACGATTTGCCAGCAACCCCGGATGATGACAAACTCCTGCCATGAACGCTGCATTCAGCCGCCATTCAGGCGCAATGTGGCACAAGAGGGGCATGGCAGACCGGAATTGATCCGATCGCATTTGGTAAGGGACGGGGCTGACTGAGGCCCCGCTGAGGCATGACAATTCGGTTGATGAAGACGGGTGCGTATGCTGTCATCGTTTCTCTCTGCGCGGCCGGGATGGCACATGCAGCGTCGGTCCACAACGCTGGTCCGTCATCGGTCGTGCTCGTCGTCGTCGAAGACGGCAGCAAGATGGAAGTGCCGATCGACGCCGGCGGTTCCGAGACCATTTGCCCGGCCGGTTGTTTCCTGACGCTGCCGAACGGCGACCGGATCGGCCTTGCAGGCGGGGAAACCATCGAGATCGTCGACGGTATTGCAACGGTGAAGTGAGGACCGGGCGCTCAAATTCTCGGTGCTGTTGCACCCGGATTCATTTGTATTTGTTGTCGCTTAACTATTTTTATGCGTGCAAGCCGCTGAGAAGCCTCGGTTAACGGTTCCGCAAAGGCCTTCTGTTACATGTCTCTGTATTGAACACGTCACAGAAGGCACCCTCGATGGCTATCCTTGGTATATCCGGAATGCAGTATTCCGGGGAAACATTTCCCGACGTCCGGATCATCTTAGGCGAGGACTCGAATGTCTTCACTCAAATGATCAGCCAGAGGCTCAGAGAGCTGATGGGTGTCGATGTCGAGATCTGCAGAACCTTCGAGGATATGCAGATGGCCAACGAGTTGTCCGATGAGCCGGTGACGCTCGCCATCTCCAACATCAACCTTCCTGGCGCGGAGAACGGCGAGGCACTCGAATATCTGATCGACTGCAACATCCCGACGATCGTGTTCACGGGGACGTTCCATGACGAAATCCGCGAGAAGCTGCTGGCCAAGGACATCGTCGACTATATCCTCAAGGACAATGTCTTCGCGGTCGAGATGCTGGCCGAGTCGGTCTACCGCTTCCTGACCAACCATCGCCACCATGTGCTGATCGTCGACGACAGCCCGACCGCCCGCGCGCTGCTCTCCAGCCGCCTGAAGCGCTACAATTTCCGCGTCAGCCTGGCCGAAAGCGGCGCCAAGGCAATCGAGATCCTGAAGGCCAATCCGGATATCGGGCTTGTGGTCACTGACTACAACATGCCCGACATCGATGGCTTCGAACTGACCCGACGCATTCGGTCGGTCCGCGGTTCGCATGAACTGCGGATCATCGGGGTTTCCTCCTCGACCAATCGCTTGCTGTCGGCGCGCTTCCTGAAGGTCGGCGGCAACGACTTCATGCTGCGGCCGTTCATCGACGAGGAGTTCTATTGCCGCGTAAACCAGAACCTGGACACGCTGGTGCAGATCAAAGCGGCCCAGGCGCGCAACAAGTAAGGCAGGTGACGGGGAGCGTTCCCCGTCGCTTACCTATGATTGGATATCGATATGGCGTCGAACGTGTTCGGCGCCATTGTCTCTGAGAGTGGACAGACCGTCTGTCGCTTTGCTCTGGTGCGCACTGCCCAAGAGCCTATATAGGTGGCACCTTTCCCGGTCACCGAGTGCACCATGCCCCCGATCATCTCGATACGCTCCCTTTCCAAGACTTATGCCAATGGTTTCAAGGCCCTTGATGATGTCAGCTTTGATATCGAGGAGGGTGAGATCCTGGCGCTGCTCGGGCCCAACGGTGCCGGCAAGACGACGCTGATCTCGATCATCTGCGGCATGACCAATCCTTCTGACGGCACCGTCATGGTCGCCGGGCACGATGTGGTCACCGAGTTTCGAAAGACCCGAGGTGAGATCGGGCTCGTTCCGCAGGAACTGACCACCGACATGTTCGAGACCGTCTTCAACACGGTCAGTTTCTCGCGTGGCCTTAATGGAAAGAAGGCCAATCCGGCCCTGATTGAACAGATCCTTCGGGATCTCTCGCTGTTCGACAAACGCGACAATGCCCTGCGTGAACTGTCCGGCGGCATGAAACGTCGTGTGCTGATCGCCAAGGCGCTGTCGCACGAGCCACGCATCCTTTTTCTCGACGAGCCGACCGCCGGCGTCGACGTCGCGTTGCGCAAGGACATGTGGCAACTGGTCGAGCGATTACGCAAGACCGGGGTCACCATCATCCTGACCACCCATTACATTGAAGAGGCGCAGGAGATTGCCGACCGTATCGGTGTGATCGACAAGGGGCGGTTGCTGCTGGTCGAGAACAAGGATGCGCTGATGCGCAAGCTCGGCAAGAAGCAGCTGGCGATCGAACTCCTGGAGCCGATCGCGCAGATTCCGGACAGTCTTTCGGATTGGGACCTGACGCTCAGTGAGGCGGGTGACCAGTTGCTGCACAACTACGAGTTCGGCAGCAGTGACGGACATGTCGGACGCCTGCTGCAGGCGCTGGAGGTGGCCGGACTGCGGTTCGACGACTTGTCGACCCGCCAGACCTCGCTTGAGGAAATCTTCGTCTCGCTGATCGGAGCCAAGGCATGAACATCGAAGCGATCAAGTCGATCTATTTCTACGAAATGGCGCGGACTCGCCGCACACTCCTGCAGAGCGTGATTTCGCCGGTCCTGTCCACCGCACTGTATTTCATCGTCTTTGGTGCGGCTGTCGGGTCGCGCATGCAGGAAGTCGGTGGCGTTTCCTATGGCAGCTTCATCACGCCCGGTCTGATCATGCTGGCGCTGATCACGCAGTGCATTTCGAACGGATCGATAGGCATCTATTTCCCGAAATTCACCGGCACGATTTACGAGATCCTTTCGGCCCCCGTCGCCATGAGCGAAATCCTGATCGGCTATGTCGGGGCCGCGGCGACCAAGGGCATGATGATCGGCATCATCATTCTGTTCACCGCGATGTTCTTCGTCGATCTGCACATTGCTCATCCGGTGCTGATGCTGATGTTCATGGTGCTGACTGCGGTGACGTTCAGCCTCGCCGGTTTTATCATCGGCGTGCTGGCGAAGAATTTCGAGCAGCTGAACCTCGTGCCTTCGCTCGTCGTCCCACCGCTCACGTTCCTCGGCGGTACCTTCTATTCCATCGACATGCTGCCACCCTTCTGGCGGGCCGTCAGCCATCTCAATCCGGTGCTCTATCTCGTCAGCGGCTTTCGCTGGAGCTTTTTCGAGGTCTCGGACGTGCATCCGATGATCAGTGTCGCCATGATCGGGGTCTTCCTGGCAGTTTGTATGGCAGTTCTGACCTTCATCTTCCGCACCGGCTACAAGCTGCGGGCCTGAGCCTTAGTCGCGCAGCCTGAGCTCGTCGGTCTGCATCTGCAGTGAGCCGAGCGTCGACAGGAAACTCATGCCGAGAAGGCTCTGATCCAGCCTTCCTTCTTCGAGAACGACGGCGGATACATCGTTGCGCACGATAGGCCCGAGGCGAAGTTCCGGTAGGCGCAAGGGGGCCGCCCGGGCTTGGCCGTTGGCAGTCAGGACGGTCCGGGTGAAGGAGAGGCTTGAGGGATCGATACCGATCCGCACAGCATCCTCGAACCGCAAGGCGACCGAGCTTGCGCCGGTGTCAACGAGCATCGGCACCGACACGGGGCCGATCTCGACATTGGTCTCGAAATGGCCGCCAAGGGCTTTATGGAGGACGACTTCCGTCGAGCCATCCGCCGTCGTCACTGTGACCGCGCGGCCTGGGAGAAGACCGGCCATCAGGCGTTCGCCGACGGAGCGCATGTCATTGCGATAGAGATAACCTGTCACCAGCACCAGGGCGATCAGCACCCAGATCGACATCTGGCGCAAGCTCTGGCCAAGCGAGCGGCGACCCAGGAGGATGCCGCTCGATATCATCAGCAGAATGGGCAGGGCGACGACGATGCGTCCCACGGCGTCGTTGTCGATGCCGAAGGTCTGGCCCTGGTCGTGATTGACGATGAGCAACACGAGGCCGATGGCGAGGATTGCAATACCGAGCAAGAAACGCATCAGCCGCTCTCGCGCTCGCGCAGCATGCGAGTCCGTCTGGTCTCGCGTCGAGGTTTGCGCTCCATGGTATCAAGCCTTGCCGGCAGGCCTGCCATGATCGCCCGGCGTTCTTCGCTCGTATAGGCGGTCCAGCGGCCGATCTCGTCACGGGTGCGTCCGCAGCCGAAACAGAAGCCGGTCTTGTCGTCCATCGAACAGATCAGAATGCAGGGGGATTCCATCGGTGTCCTTTCGATCTCAGTCTATATCGGATGCCTAAAGGAGGATGGCAAGGGAGGCGAGAAAGCCGATCTCGGCGATCTGCTGGCTGGCACCGATGGTATCACCGGTATGGCCGTTGATCCTGGATCGCACATAGGCTGTGAAGCCTGACGTTAGCAGGCCGGCGACAAGCAGGCAGGCGAGTGCCACCCCGAGCGGCAGGACGAAGAGGCCGAGCAGGACCGGTACCGCAATGCCTGAGGCGAGGGCAATACGGGTAGCGTGTTTCTCCGGTAGTCCGACCGAGGCGGCGACGCCGTCGCTCTTTGCCGCAGGAAGCGAGGCCCAGTGCCAGACCATGGCGGCGCGGCTCAGTGCCGCAGCGGCAAGCCAGCCGAGGGCGGCTGCCAATGGCGGCAAAATCGAAACCAGTGCTCCAATCGACGCTGCGCGCAGGCCGACCGACAGGATGAGGGTGAGGGCGCCGTAAGTGCCGATGTTGCTGTCCTTCATGATCGCCAGTGCACGCTCGCGGTCGCGTCCGCCGCCAAGTCCATCGGCGGTGTCGGTCAGACCGTCCTCATGCAGGGCGCCGGTTACCAGCATTTGCAGGGAAAGCGCCATGAGCACGGCGACAAACGGGGGAGCGTCGATCACAGCCAGGAGGCCGAGCAGCACAGCTGCGGGGAGCGTGACCAGCAGGCCGGCGAGGGGGAAGGCGCCGACCGTTTTTGAGAGGCTGCCATCGTGGTTTTCAAAAAACCGACCCGGCACCGGAAGCCGGCTGAGGAAGGCGATTGCCCTTGCCGTTTCGTTCACCAGGTCCTGCCCGTTCCGCATCAACGCGTCATCCGTTCTTGTGACGACCGGTATCGCCGCTTTTTGAGTTGAGACTGGCGAGCGCGGTCAGTATGAGAGATGCCACAAAGCCCGATTTGCCTGCAGATTACAAGGAAGCGCATCCCATGACCGTTACCGGCCTGCCATTCGACGATTTTCGCGTCCTCTTGCGCGACCTGCCGGGACCGAATACCGCCGCGCTGGTTGCGGCGCGCGATCGGGACAGGACGCTGACCAAGCCGCCGGGTGCGCTCGGACGGCTCGAAGAGATCGCCATGTGGCTGGCTGCCTGGACTGGCCGCCCGCCTGCCGTGACGCGCCCGCTTGTCGCGATCTTCGCCGGCAATCATGGCGTGACCAAACACGGCATCACGCCATTCCCCTCGTCTGTGACCCAGCAGATGGTGGAGAATTTCGCGGCCGGTGGTGCGGCGATCAACCAGATCTGCGTGACCCATGACCTCGGCCTCAAGATCTTCGATCTGGCGCTCGACTATCCGACCGGTGACATCACTTGCGAACCGGCCCTCTCTGAACGCGACTGCGCCGCGACCATGGCCTTCGGCATGGAGGCGATTGCCGGCGGCACCGATCTGCTCTGCATCGGCGAGATGGGGATCGGCAACACGACCATCGCGGCTGCCATCAATCTGGCGCTTTATGGTGGCGAAGCCGAGGACTGGGTCGGTCCCGGCACCGGCTCCGAGGGCGATGTGCTCTCGCGCAAGATCGCGGCCGTCAAGCAGGCAGTCGAGTTCCACCGCGAACACTTGTCCGATCCGCTGGAAGTTCTGCGACGCCTCGGCGGTCGTGAGATCGCGGCGATGGCCGGCGCGATCCTGGCGGCCCGCATGGAGAAGATCCCGGTGCTGATCGACGGCTATGTCGCGACAGCCGCAGCCGCGATCCTGAAGGCGGCCAATCCGTCCGCGCTCGACCATTGCCTGATCGGTCACGTTTCGGCCGAACCTGGCCATCTGCGCTCGATCGAAAAGCTCGGAAAGACGCCGCTTCTGGCACTCGGCATGCGCTTGGGCGAAGGCACCGGTGCAGCCCTTGCTGCCGGCATCGTCAAGGCCGCCGCCGCCTGCCATTCCGGCATGGCGACGTTCGAACAGGCGGGCGTGAGCAACAAGTCCCATGGCTAACCTGAAAAAGAAGAACCAGAGCCCTGCGCAGAGGCTTGCGGCAGAGACGTTCGAGAAGAAGACCGGCATCGCCCATCTCTTCGCCGCCGGACAGTATTCGGCGCAAGGGTTCAAACGCCTGATCCAGGAGGCGGCCTTCCGACACGAGATCCTGGCCTTTGTCGCCGGCCTCGGCATCTTTGCGGCCGTCGGCGCTAGCCCGCTGGAGTTTCTCGGCTTCGTGGTCCTGATGCTGCTGATGTTCTGTGTCGAGGCGCTGAATACGGCGATCGAGGAACTGGTCGACCGGATTTCGCCAGAGATCTCCACAGTCGGTCGCAATGCCAAGGATCTTGGATCGTTCGCAGTTTTCTGTCTGATTATCGCCAATGCCGTGTTCGCCGGCTATGTCGTCGTCAGCCGGCTTCTGGGCTGAGCTTAGGCGAACTGACGGCGGCGCGGCTCGACGGCTCGGACTTCGCTGACGGCGGGCAGACTTTCCAGCACACGGTTCGACGGCAGGATGGCGATAACCTCCGTGCCTTCGCGCAGCTTCGACCTGAGCTTGAATTCCCCGCCATGCTTGGCAAGGATTGCCTGGACGATCGGCAGGCCGAGGCCCGTGCCCTGCTCTGCGCTCTTGATCGCGATCGACCCCTGGCCAAAGGCTGACAGAACAACTGGGATTTCTTCTTCGGGAATGCCCGGACCGTTATCGCGGATGGACACATACTGGCCACCGCCTGCGGTCCAGCCGGCCTTGACCATGATCTCGCCGCCCTGAGGGGTGAATTTCACGGCATTGGACAGAAGGTTCAGGATGACCTGACGCATCGCCTTCTCGTCGGCCCAGACCGAGGGCAGGTTCATCTCGAACTGCTCGTCGATGCGGATGTTTTTCGACTTGGCCCGCAGCTGGATCATGCCGATGCAATCCTCTGCGAGTTCGAGCAGGGAGACGGACTCTTCGTTCAGTTCGTATTTGCCGGCTTCGATCCGGGAGAGGTCGAGGATTTCGTTGATGAGTTCGAGCAGGTGCTTGCCCGAGCGGTGAATGTCGCCGGAATATTCCTTGTAGAGCGGGTTGTTCAGGGGGCCTAAGACCTCCGTCGCCATCACTTCGGAAAAGCCGAGGATGGCGTTGAGGGGCGTGCGGAGTTCGTGCGACATCGAGGCGAGGAAGCGCGACTTTGCCATGTTGGCTTCTTCGGCCCGGCGTCGTGCCTCGTCGGACAAGGAATTCGCCACCTCGAGTTCAGCGATCAAGTCGTCCTTTTCCGTCTGGAAGGACAGGAGCTTCAGGTTCGCCTGGTGCAGCCGATTGGTGATGTAGATGAAAAAGATCAGTGCCGTGGTGAACACCGCCGTCAGGGCGACGTCGTGCATGCGCTGGTTCGAGGCGGCCAGATAGCTGAGTGCAAGCACCGTCGGCAGAAAGCTGAAAAGGACTGCCTGACGCAGAAGCATGGTTGCCATGGCTGTAATCGACAGCGTCAGCAACAAGACCCCGCCTTTGTAGAAGAGGAACGCGGTCTGGTCGCAAGCGACGCAATCCTGCAGTGCAAATACGGCCCAGCAACTTCCCATCGCGACCTGGGCCAGAAGCAGGATATGGCGCCACTGCTTCTGGTTCTGCGGCGTAATTTCGGTGCGGGCGGCGCGCTTGACGATCAGGATGCCGAGCGCGTGCATCGTCAGGCCGAACAGTGCCCAGATGAAGAACTGTGGTTGCGACGTGAAGTAGGATCCGAACCCGGCCACCAGCAGCAGGAGGGCAGGCATGACGGCGGCACCTTGCAGCGTGGCGCTGATGTGCATCCCAAGGATTTCGACATCAAAGGCCGGCGAGATACCCTGGCCGGACTGCAGGCGTTCGCGAGTCGTGCGCACAGCTTTTGTCGCGGCCCTGTTGCGGTGTGCCCGCGTCAGGTCGACAACATTTTTGTCCGTCGATGTCGATACGCCGTTACTCATGAAGTTGCAGTCTTCCGCGCCTTCGTCGAACTTAGCGACCAATTCTTAAGAAGATCCTGCTGGAGAAGGATTTGTTTGCCATGTGTGAAAAGGTTTCGTTTTTGAAATGGGAGACAATGTGGCGGTGATTAGCCGGAGGCTTCGGGACGTTCTGGTCGGTGGCGGCATGCTCTTCCTGGCTTTGCTGATCATCGCCAAGCTGGAGACGCAGCAAGCGATCCGATCCAGCGGCCCCTTCACCGTGATCGACGGGGATACGCTTTCCGACGGAGGGAGGCGGCTGCGACTGCGCGGCATGGATGCACCTGAACTCGGTCAGATATGCACGCGACCGAGCGGCACCTATGATTGCGGCCAGGGCGCCCGTGCCGGGCTGATCCGCCTCATCGAGAAGGGCTCTGTCGAGTGTTTTGGACCAGGAGGCGACCAGGATCGCTATGGTCGCACTCTGGTCACCTGCCGCAGCGGCGAAGACGACCTTGGCCATCAGATGGTCTTGCTCGGGCTTGCCGTTGCGGATGGCGACCACCACATGGCGGAGGCCGAGGCACGCGGTGCCCTTCGCGGGATCTGGGCGGGCCCGTTCGAGAGACCGCAAGACTGGCGCCGGCTACAACGGCTTGAGGAGAGGGAACCGGGCGGCTGGTTGCAAGCGTTGCTGTCTGTCGTGTTTGGATGGGGAGAGGCAGAATGAAAGCCGGGAAGATCGACAATTCCTTGAGACCCCGCCTGCAACCGCCCGAGGCCCCCGTGTCCGTCGATGCTCTGGTGCACGCGATCTCCCAATGTCGGATCTGTCGCGACTATCCGGCCGGCGGTGTCGAAAACCGCATGCCGCACGAGCCGCGACCGGTCGCCTATCTGTCAGGCACCGCACGGGTGCTGATCGCGGGGCAGGCGCCCGGCTTGCGCGTGCATGAAAGCGGCATTCCGTTCAACGATGCCTCCGGCGATCGGTTGCGGCTTTGGCTCGGGGTTGATCGCGAGACGTTTTACGATCGCGCGCTGTTTGCCATCGCGCCGATGGGTTTTTGCTTTCCCGGCTATAACGACGAGGGGCACGATTTGCCGCCCCGCCGGGAATGCGCGCCGCATTGGCGAGCCACCGTGATGCAGTCCATGCCGCAGGTGGAGCTGATTCTTGCCATCGGGCAATATGCCCAGGCATGGCATCTCGGAACGCGGCGCGCACGCACGATGACGGAAACCGTCGAGCGCTGGCGGGACATGTTGTTGACGAATGCGCCCGGTCCGCGTGTCCTGCCCCTCCCGCATCCAAGCTGGCGCAATACCGGCTGGCTGAAGCGGCATCCCTGGTTCGAGGCGGAGGTGCTGCCAGTCCTCAGACGCGAAGTTTCCTTGTTGATAGGGCGAAATGATTTTTCTTGAATCGGCGATTTTCAGCTATATTGGAGAAAATCAGTTTTTACGGGAATCATCATGGATCGCCTCGACCGAAAAATCCTCCGTATCCTCCAAGAGGATTCGACCCTGGCCGTGGCGGATCTGGCGAAGAAGGTCGGCCTGTCGACCACGCCGTGCTGGCGCCGCATCCAGAAGATGGAAGAAGACGGCGTCATCCGTCGCCGCGTTGCCCTGCTCGATCCGGTCAAGGTGAACACCAAGGTGACCGTCTTCGTGTCGATCCGCACGTCGAGCCACTCGATCGAATGGCTGAAGCGCTTTTCCGAGGTCGTCGCCGAGTTTCCGGAGGTCGTTGAGTTCTACCGGATGAGCGGCGACGTCGACTACCTCCTGCGCGTCGTGGTTCCCGACATTGCGGCCTATGACGCCTTCTACAAGCGGATGATCGCCAAGATCGAAATCCGCGACGTGTCCTCGGCCTTTGCGATGGAGCAGATCAAGTACACGACGGAACTGCCGCTCGACTACATGCTGCTGGACAACCAGAAGTCCCAGGAGGACTGAGCGGGCAGGTCGGGTGGGCGGCGCTTGCGCGCCGCGCCTTTACGTCTCCAGCCGGGCGAGAAGCGAGGATGTATCCCAGCGCTTGCCGCCAAGCTTCTGCACTTCGCCGTAGAACTGGTCGACCAACGCCGTCACGGGCAGGGTGGCTCCATTCTGCCGGGCTTCGCTCAAGACGATATCGAGATCCTTGCGCATCCAGTCGACGGCGAAGCCGAAGTCGTATTTGCCGACATTCATCGTCTTGTGGCGGTTCTCCATCTGCCAGGAGCCGGCGGCTCCCTTGGAGATCACCTCGATCACCTTCTCTATGTCGAGGCCTGCCTTCTTGCCGAAGTGGATGCCTTCGGCCAGACCCTGAACGAGGCCGGCGATGCAGATCTGATTGACCATCTTGGTCAGCTGTCCGGCACCGGCCGGGCCCATCAGGCCGACCATGCGGGCATAGGCGTCGATAACAGGTTTTGCACGCTCAAAAACCTCAGGCTCGCCGCCGCACATGACCGTCAACACACCGTTTTCCGCGCCGGCCTGTCCGCCGGATACGGGCGCGTCGACAAAGCCGCAGCCACGGGCGCTAGCTGCTTCGGCGAGTTCCCGCGCGACTTCTGCCGAGGCGGTGGTGTTGTCGATCAGGATCGCACCGGCCTTCATGCCCGAGAGAACGCCGTTTGCGCCTGTTGTCACGGAGCGCAGGTCGTCGTCATTGCCGACGCAGGTGAAGACGAAATCGGCATCCTTGGCGGCGTCAGCCGGTGTCAGGGCATGGCTGCCGCCATGTTGCGCGACCCAGGCCTCGGCCTTGGCCGTGGTGCGGTTGTAGACGGTGACCTCGTGGCCGCCCTTGGCCTTCAGATGTCCGGCCATGGGGTATCCCATGACGCCCAAGCCGATGAATGCGACCTTTGCCATATGCCAATGCTCCTGTCCGGTCTTTTGGTGGCGCAGGATTAGCCGAATGTAGTCGGATGAGAAAGGCTTCTGTTTGCAGAATCGGGACGTTCGAGCGCTCGCAGTTGCATGTGTCCGAACGGAAATCACCGCCGGTGGATATCCGGCGGTGATCTGGGGTGACGTGGCTTGGCTGTCTATCAGCCGGCCAGGGCTAGTGGTTGCTCGAACAGGCTTGAGGGCAGGGCCTGATACCAGTCGGCAATGCGGCTGGCGATCTCGCGGCTCGCCTCGACGCGGAAGTGGGTGCTGTCGGCCGCGAGGTCTGGGCTCAGGAAGCCATCGACATCCATCAGATCGATGCAGTCATAGGTCGCGGCAAGCTTGCGCCATACGCTCGACATTGCGGCCATGCGCTCCTTGGTGACGCCACGCGCGACCAGGAAGTCGCTTGGTTCAACACCGCTCGGGCTGGTGATGAGCAGCATGCGATTGCCGTTCGCCTTCACATATTCACAGAACTCGGTGGCGCAGACCTCGTAGAGGCCCTTGTCCAGAATCCCGACCAGTTCCGGCGGCCACATGATGTTGTAGTAGTCGGTGCCGATGTAGTAGACGAGCGCCGGCGGGAAATGCTGCTGCAGATAGCTCTTGTTCAGCACATTCGGCATCATGAAGACGCGAGGCATGCTGTCGATTTCGGCAACGTCTCTCAGGCCGGCATAGTGGCAGAAAATGCCGGACTGGCAGTTGGCCATGAAGCGGATACGGATGTCGCGGTTGCCAGCGGCAATGCTCTTTTCCTCGGCAAAAATACGTTCGCGAATGCCGGGTCCGTTGAAGTTCTCGACCGTGATCCAGGCCGGAATTTGCGGCTTCACGGGCACGCTGTCAGGCACCTGCAAATTCCGGAACCGCTGGAATGCCCGCTCCAGCAACACATTCTCGATGCCCATATGCATGATACGGCAGGAGAAGGCCATGTGCTGGATCGATTCCGTCTCCGTCTCGGCGCTGATGAAACCGACCAGACCGTGATAGCCGAACTTGTCCCAGGCGAAGAGGGCGAAGCCTTCACGCAGCGATGCTTCCGAGACGTAGTTGATCATCGAGCCGGGCTCGACACGGGTCTTCAGATAATTCAGCTGGTTGGTGCGGTTGATCAACTCCTCGATACGGGGAGCGAAGTCGATCAGATCGGAGCTGGACGCGATGGCGACATGGATGTCGCAGGTGTGCAGGAAGCTTTCGCGGCTTCCGTCGAAACTCTGACTTTCGGTCACGCGGTTCTCCAGCGACCGGTATTCCTCGACGCGCGATTTGTTCACGCCTGCATGCGCCTCCACGAGACGCGCGAGGAAGGCGTCGCAATCCTCGCTCTTGGCGTCGATCGTGTGCAGATCGGGCAGCACGGCTTTCGCTTCGGCGAGATTGATGTCGTTGTCGTCGATGAACACGCAGTTCTTCGGCTTCAGCTGCATGTCGGCGATCAGCGCCTGGATGGCGGCGCCCTTCGGCACGAAGGCGATGCGCGGGAAGACGAATTCATCCCAGAGGTTGAGGGATTCGAGCTTTTTGCGAGCCGTTTCGAAATCGTTCTTGGAGCAGATGGCGGAGACGATCCCGCTGGCGTTCAACCGGCGGATGGCATCGACGCGGCTCTCGTGAAGGTGGATGGCATCGGCATCGTCAAGCGTGCCCTGCCAGAGGGTGTCGTCGAGGTCCCAGATGACGAGCTTGATCGACTTGGCGATATCCTCCGTCAGCGCCTTTTTCTTTGGCTGGCGGATGCCTCGGGCGCCGTGGGCACCCTGCAGGAAGAACATGGCGGAATCGGCGCCGAGGTCATCCACCTGGTGGTCGAGGCCCGGCCTGAAGCAAGCCGTGACGGGTACGTCTGCTTCCGAAAGGCGGCTGTAATTGTTGAGGAAGGTGCCCGGCAGGACGACATCGTCCTTTTCACCATGCACCAGAAGAACGGGAGGGCGACTGGAAATCTCCGAGCGGATATCGGCAAAGCCGGCCATGTCACCACTAAAGCCGATGACGGCGCAGAGGGATTCCTTCTGCCTCAGACCATAATAGAGCGCGAGAGTCATGCCTTCGGCATAGCCGACCACGGCAATCTGGCTGTTGTCCAACCCGTATTCGTCGCGGATCTGAGCAATGTATTTCTCCAGATCGGCTTCACCGAGACCAAGCTCGATTGCTGCCCGATAGGACGCGCCCGCCTGGGCCGTTCCGGCACTCACTTGATGATCTTCGAATTGCGGCAGGGCAAACAACGCCTTGCTCAGGTGACCGCGCCACCGTTCGGCGAGCAGACGCGGTGTCGGATCACCCAGTCGCGCGGCGTTGATCAGGACCACGGCGAGTTGCGGGTCGCAGCCATCGAAGGGCATCAACTTGGTATCGAAACTGATTTTCAAGGGAGAGTCCTCGAACATTACTCGCTGATTCATTCAGGAGACAGGTCACTGTCGCGAATCAGACTTCATGTGCAGACGGCCCTATTTTGGCCAAATCCGCTTGCCTGTCCAGAGGACTTCAGGCGGTAAAACCTGGATCTCTGACGAAGCGGACTGGCAGCATTCTTAAGCGGAACCCGGTGTCTCGGCTTTGCGGGCTATCTTCGGATCCGGTGTCAGTTCCAGACTGGTGGGGCCGAGCGTGTCGGAGATCTCGTTCCACAGCCTACGCAGCCTTCGAACATGCAGGTCGTCGCCGATCCAATCCATGAGATGCTCGATCGCCTTCGAGGCCATCCTGTCATTGGAACTGATTGTCTTCATCGCCCATATGCTGAATGCGCTCGCATCGACCTCCTTGATGTCGGTGCCATTGGTGTCGGGGATCAGGAATTTTGCGGGACTTCTCTCCTGCAGGGCTTTCAATGGTCCTGTCGGCGCCAGCAGGACCGCCGCATAGATGCGGTCGAACCGGTCGATGGCAGTGCGGTCCTCATCGCTCATCTTTTCCTTGTTCTGCTTCAGGGCCCTTTCGAGATCGAAGATCGTGCGGACGTTGAACTGGCGGAGCAAAAGAAAACGGTCGAGGCCGACAACGCAGCACAGTTGCGCCTGCGCGATCCAGTCCACCGTCTGGTAGATGCCGAATGGGGTCTCGATGTGCAGCATGATCGGATTGTAGGTGGCCAGCGACTGGACGTCCGATATGCCGCATTCTTCCAGCCGGAAGCGCGTGAAGAAGTCGATGCCATCAATGGCATCCAGCGGCACCACCCGTGTCCATTCGATGAAGCGGTCGTCCGACTGCTTGATCCAGTCGAACAGCGTTCCGATCTTGACGAGAACGAATTGCAGCACGCTGCCTGGCAGAAGGCCAAAGGCGAACGCCGTTAGGATCCATCCCGTCGACAGGTCTGTGACGGGATCGCTGGTAGTCTTGCTAAGGAAGGACAGTGTTGCTTCGAACGGGGCGGGGATGGCGCGATACAGGATTGTCGACGCGAGTACCGAGACGGTGATGACCGCCGCCTGCCGTATCACCGTGTAGCCGCTCAAGTCGAAGACCGCGAGTGACTGCACGAGGTAACGCAGCGATGCGAGATAGGCGCCGACGAAGGTGATGGCCGCGACTGTCAGAACGTTTTGCGCAAGCTGGCGATATTGTTCCGGGGCTGTCTCTGCGGCGAAATTCATGCCGCCCACGGTCAGTAGGTTGTGGGCGAATTGCTGAAAGCATCCCTCCGCCGCGGCAGGGCAGGTGTTGCCCGAGAAGGTCAGTGAAAAGCCCGTGAAGACAACCAGCATATAGGGCAGCGAGGCCACCAGCAGACGCGCATCGCCCTGATTCAAGAAAACGCGCGTCTTCGCGATGGTCTCGTTGATTTCCCCGATGATGGCTTCGGTGGAGCGAGGGTTGCCTTCGGACCGGTCCGTGCCGCCGCTTTCACCGTTGCCCCTGATGTCTGCTGCATATTTGCTGCGGACAAATTCGAAAGACGGATTCGTCGTTTCGTTCTGGTTGCCGCTGTCGTCCAAGACGGGAAACGCCCTGACGTAGTCTCTGATGAGGCGCAGTCGCCGCAGACGGATTTCGTATCGTCCGAAGATCAGCGCGAAGGTCGTGACGAATGCGACGGCGAAGGCCACCCATTGCGCAAGATGGCCATCGAAGACGTTTATGACAACTTCCGTTTGCATGGACTTTCCCCTTTTCCCGGGAAAAGTCTAGCAAACTGGAATGGGTCTGCTACCAATTGGCCACAATTAAAAGTAGAATCTTCAATCTAAGGTCGTAGTTAGATCTTTTTAGCGATCACCAAATGCCCCGGCGAAGGGTTTCCGTCCTGCATGCGCACGTTGATGTCGGTGATTTCGAGGAGTTCGAAGCCTGTCGCCGTCAGACGTTCGCGAACATAGGCTTCGGCGTGGAGGTAGCGCTGGTGGGGTCCCACGATGAAGGGGCGACCTGCCATGGTCGCTTCGTCGGCCGTCTCGGAGGAAAAGACGAAGATTCCGCCCGAGACCAAGTTTTCGGCCGTGCCGAAGAACAGGGGTTCCAGGGCACCCAGATAGGGCAGGACGTCGGTCGCCGTCACGATGTCGAAGGGTTCGTCGTCATTGTCTTCGAGAAAGTCTTCGATCTCGGCGACATAGAGCGTCTCGTAGAGATCCTTTTCATGGGCGATCTCGACCATGTTCTCGGAAATGTCGATGCCGGTGATGTCGGCGACCATGTCGCGCAAAGCGCCACCGGTCAGGCCGGTGCCGCAGCCGAGGTCGAGCAGACGCTGGAACGGTCCGAGGTTCAGGCTCTGCAGACGCTGGCGCACCATCATGGGTACCGTATACCCGAGTTGCTCGACGAGGATGTCCTCGAAGGCTTCGGCATGCTGGTCGAACAGGGTTTCGACATAGGCGTCCGGTGCCTTCGGTGGGGCGTCACCCCGGCCGAGGGCGGCAATTCGCACGGACGCGCCACCATGATCCTCCGGATCGATGGCCAGGACTTCCTCATAGGCCTTCACCGCCGCGTCGATGTCGCCGGATTTTTCCAGGGCAAGCGCCCGGTTATAGGCTTCCGCCAGCGCTTCTTCATCGATCTTGGCCATGGGATGCTCCTGTCTCAGGGCCTTAACAGGCCGTTTGCGGTCGTCTAAACGGTCCTGTGAGGGTTTGCAATGGAAGTGGAACCGGTGGACATATCATCACGTTCCGCTGATGGAGGAAGACCATGTCTAATACTTCGCCCGAGCCTGACGATACTGCGCCGCTGACGGCGACGCCGCAGCCGCGGCTGGCCCCGGCGCTCCCGGCGAATTCGGCCGAGAAGGCCAATATGATCATCCACTACTATCGCGGCGAAATCGGGCGGATGACGAGCTGGCGCGATCGCATCGACCGAACGACGAACTGGTCTATGACCGTTGTTGCCGGCCTTTTGTCCGTGTCTCTCTCAACACCGGCGTCTCATCACGGGGTGGTGCTGTTTGCCATGCTGCTGATCTCCGTCTTTCTGTTGATCGAGGCACGGCGTTATCGCTTTTTCGATGTCTATCGCGCCCGCGTGCGGCAGCTTGAGCGGCACTATTTCGCTCAGGCACTGTGTCCGAGGGCAGAGCTTCGTGCCGACTGGGCCGAGTCGATCGCTGCGAGCCTGCGCACCCCGGTCTTCCTGATCAGTTATCGCGAGGCCCTGTTCCGGCGGATCCGGCGCAATTACATCTGGATGTATCTCATTCTACTTCTGGCATGGGGCCTGAAGATCTCCAGCCCGAAGCTTCAGGCCGACGAACTGCCAGTCGAGTTTATCGGCAACCTCCATCAGTTGGTCGCCAATGCGCATCTCGGCCCCTTGCACGGGGCTGTTGTTCTCGCTGCCGTTGGCGCATTTTATGTCGCGCTTATGGCGGCAGTCTTCTATCCCGAACCGGATGACGGCGAATTCGCCCATGGCGAGGTGCATGTGTAAAGTCGGTCAGTGCAGGATGAATTCACCCTTCAGCGCCCGCCACTCGCTGGCTGCGATCATCTTCTGGTGCACATAGGTGACCGAATGCAGCGGGCCTTCGATCTTCTCCTGCCAGAAGCGCAGGAAGCCGCGCATTTCAGGGAAGTCGGGGGCCAGGTCGTAGTGCTGCCAGACATAGGTCTGGAGGAGGGAAGGGTGGTCCGGCAGGCGGTAGAGAATCTGAGCGGTGGTCAGGCCGTAGCCCTTCAGCATCAGTTCCATTTCACTGTTCATGTGCGTTCGTCCGTGTCCCGTTTAAGGGATCGGTGCGGACGGTTACCGCTTCCGCGACCGACCGGGGCCGCGACCAACGCGGGCCCTGACATGATGGAAACACGACAGGGTAAATGAAGGCTTAAACTGCTCGCATTGGTCCGAAAAAGCGATTTTGTAACAAGGGCTTGGCAGCCTCACTCCGAGAGTGCTGCCAAGCGCTGTGGCTCTTCAACGCTTCAGATGCCGCGTCAGCCTGGCTTCGAGCGCGGCCCAGGTGTTGCGCAGCAATTCTACGATCGCGAGATAGAAGATTGCTGCCCATAGATAGGCCTGGTAGTCGAAGGTGCGGGAAAACGCGTAGCGTGTCTGGCCCATCAGGTCGAGCACGGTAACGACGGCGACGACGGCCGAACCCTTGATCATCAGGATGATCTCGTTGCCATAGGGGCGAAGCGCCACGATCAGGGCCTGGGGCAGGATGATCTTCCAGAATGTCACCGATTGCGGCAGGCCGAGCGAGTTTGCGCCTTCGGTCTGCCCGCGGGGCACGCTCTGGATCGCGCCGCGCAGGATTTCGGCCTGATAGGCGGCCGTGTTGAGGGTCATGGCGAGGATGGCGCAATACCAGGCCTCGCGGAAGAACCACCACAGGCCTACGGACTCGATCTCAGCGCGAAAGGAACCCAATCCGTAATAGATCAGATAGATCTGTGCCAGCATCGGCGTGCCGCGAAAGACATAGACATAGGCATAGGCAATCGTCTTCAGCACGATGTTCTTCGACATGCGGGCATAGGCGATTGGTACGGAGAGGACGGCCCCCAGCGTGATCGAGCTTGCGACCAGGGCCAGCGTGGTGGCGAGGCCTTCGAGATAGCGCGGTCCGTATTTGACGAACTTGTCGGTGTCCCAGCCGGTCACCATCATGTAGGTCAGCGCGATGCCGAGCAGCAGCCAGATGCCGAGTGCGCCATAGCCGAGGGCACGCGTTGGCGTCATGGCGGGGGCGAGTACTGGCGGCGCGGGACGGGCGGGGATCAGGTCCAGGGCATGACTCATCGTCTTGCCTCCGAACGGTTGGCCCAGTTCGAAATGGCGTTCAACCCGAAGGAGGAGAGGGTGGCGAGCACCAGATAGAGCGCGCAGGCAATGGCGTAGAAAAGGAAGGCTTCCTTGGTGACCTTGGCGGCGACACCCGTCTGGCGCAGGATATCGGTCAGGCCGATGATCGAGACGAGGGCTGTGTCCTTGATCAGGTTCATCCAGAGGTTCCCCAGGCCGGGAAGGGCGATCCGCACCAGCTGCGGCACGATGACGAGCCGCATGGTGCGGCCGCGCGACAAGCCCACGGCGCTGCCGGCTTCATATTGCCCCTTCGGGATCGCCCGGAAGGCGGAGAGCAGCACCTCAGAACAGTAGGACGAGAAAACCACCGAGAGAGCCAGCATGCCCGCGAAGAATGCGTTGATCTCAACCCGCTGTTCGCTGCCGAACCAGGTCAGGACCGCCTGGACCATCATCTGGAAGCCGTAATAGACGATGAAGAGGGTCAGCAGTTCCGGCAGGCCGCGAAAGATTGTCGTGTAGATGCCGGCTGCGGTCCTGAGGCTCTTCTCTTCGGATTGCATGGCCAGCGCGACCATGAAGCCGAGCAGCAGGCCAACGGGCAGGGTGATCAGCGCGAGAATGACCGTCACCTTGACACCAAGTGCAATCTCGTCCGCCCAGCCGACATCGCCACAGGACAGGAGACCGTCTCCTCCGAAGAGGGCAAAGATGCCGACCGGTCCGCAAAACGGGTCGAGCCAATAGGATAGAGTGGCCCATAGCGAGCCCAGTGCGGAAGACAGTCCGCCCATGCCATTCCCCCTTGGCGGTTTTTCCCGCCTTGTTTCTTCAAGTCTGTAACGCAAGATGGCGGAAGCGTTGCGCTTCCGCCATCTTGATCATCAATGGGTGGGGAAATCAGTTCCCATAGACGTCGAAGTCGAAATACTTCTTGTTGATCTCGGCATATTTGCCGCTGGCGCGGATGGCTTCGATCGCTGCCGAGAACTTGTCGGCGAGCGCGGTTTCACCCTTGCGAACGGCGATGCCTGCGCCTTCGCCATTGATCTCGACGTCCACTTCAAGCGGGGTCAGGATCTTGCAGCAGGTGCCGGCGTCCGACTTCAGCCATTCGGAGAGAACGACGATGTCGTCGACGACCGCATCCACGCGTCCGCCTTCCAGGTCGAGCTTGTATTCGTCAGCGGTCGGATAGAGCTTCAGCTCTGAATCCGCCATGTGCTTTTCGGCGTAATTGGCGTGAGTCGTCGAAGACTGGGCGCCGATCGTCTTGCCCTTGAGGCCAGCGAGATCGGTGATGGCCGAATCCTTCGGGACGGCGACGGCTGGCGGCGTGTTGTAGTACTTCTTGGAGAAGTCGACCTTTTCCTGGCGTTCCGGCGTGATCGACATCGAGGCGATGATCGCGTCGAATTTCTTCGCCTGGAGTGCCGGAATGATGCCGTCCCAATCCTGGGTGACGAATTCGCACGAGACCTTCATCTCGTCGCAAAGCGCCTTGGCGATGTCGATATCGAAACCAACCAGGGAGCCGTCGGCTTCCAGGTTGTTGAAGGGCGGGTAGGCGCCTTCCGTACCAATGATGAGCTTTTCCTGCGCCATGGCTGCGCCGGCGAAAAGCGACAGCGCTGCAATCGAGGCGGCTGCCAGAAAACGTGTCGGATTACGCATGAGATCCCTCTCTGTTGGCGGATGCCGTTTGTCTTTTTAACGCGGCTATCCTTCATCGTGCGGCATGATAGGCCACACTTGGGCCCAATATTCGTCTGCTTTCGATGCCGAAATCAACAACAAAGAATGTCGCATCCCATATTTAGGTGTCATGCACCGAGAATAGAGCGGAACCATCCAGCGTTTCGGCCGTCTCTTGCCCGATGGAGCAAAAGAGGTTCCAACTCGTTCAGACAAGGTTAATTTTGCAGAACCTAGGTTCGCGCCAGTTTCGGTTCGCAGAATCGGCTTCGCTATTCAACGGCGCCAATACAAGCAGTCGAGAAGATTGCAATCGGCGTGAAGGAAGGAAACGCAGGGATGTTCAAGAACAGATTGCTGAACACGGTCGCGATACCGGTGCTGTCCATGGCAGTGCTGGCCGAGCCTGTGGCCGCATCGGCCATCAGCTACGGAGGGGAAAAGACCCAGTCACGTCAAGCCGAAGAGGGGCTGATCCAGCTCGCACAGGCCGTCGTCTGCAGCGACGGGTCCGAGGCTGCAGACCAAGAGAGCTGCAACGCCCGCGATGCCGAAGCCCAGGCCGCAGCGCAGGCTCAGGCGGAAGCCGAAGCCCAGGCGGCAGCACAGGCGCAGGCGGAAGCTGAGGCCCAGGCAGCGGCACAGGCCCAGGCGGAAGCCGAAGCCCAGGCGGCGGCCCAGGCCCAGGCGGAAGCTGAAGCCCAGGCAGCGGCACAGGCTCAGGCGGAAGCCGAGGCTCAGGCGGCAGCACAGGCGCAGGCGGAAGCCGAGGCTCAGGCGGCGGCGCAGGCCCAGGCGGAAGCTGAAGCCCAGGCGGCAGCCCAGGCGCAGGCGGAAGCCGAGGCTCAGGCAGCGGCACAGGCTCAGGCGGAAGCTGAGGCTCAGGCAGCGGCACAGGCCCAGGCTGAAGCCGAAGCCCAGGCAGCGGCACAGGCGGAGGCCGAAGCCAAGCAGAAGGCCGATGCTGAAGCTCAGCAGCCTGTCGAAGAAGCCCCGGCCGCCAGTGTCACCTGTGCGGACGGATCCACCGCCGCGACCGAGGCAGAGTGCGCCGTGCCGCAGCCCCAGCAGACAGAAGAACAGCCTGCCGAGGAGCCGGCAGCGCCGGCCGAGACAGGTGAACAGCCGTCGACCGATGGCGAACTTCGCCCCAGCCAGGACGCAACGACCGAGCAGCCGGCGACAGATGGCCAGGCTGATGCGCCTGCCGATGGCACGACGGAGGCTCCGCAGACCACTGGTGAGCAGGCTCCGGCAGATATACAGGCACCCGCTCAAACAGAGGGTCAGGCACAGCCCGAACAGGCTACTGACGCGCCCGTGCCTGCCCCGACCGAGGAGGTCCTTGTGCCGGCGGTCGAACCACCGGAAAACCAGCCCGTCGAAGTGATTAACGATACCCGGACCGAGGAAGAAAAGCAGACCATCGCTGAAGATCCGTCGCAGAGTACCGATACGGTGGTTCTGCCGGTCGATAACGGTGCGGCTGTTCTCGACAGCGACAAGGACGCGGACAACACAGGTGGTGACGCATCGCGTGAGCAACGCAATCAGCTGAGAGCTCAGGAAGAGGTCGCTCCGCCGCCGCAGTCGGATGCCGAAGCGCAGTCGAATGCCGTCCAGGTTCAGCCGGAAACGGTTCAGGCCACGATTGCCGAAACCGGAACGCGTCTCGACGCGGCGCCAACCTTCGACGTGCCGACTACCGTTGTTAACAACGTGACCAACAACATCACTAATAATGTCACCAACAACACGGTCATCCAGAACAACATCGTCAACCAGACGACAGAAATTCGCGTCGTCGAGAAAATCGACAACCGGACGGTCATCAATGTCGGCAACCAGATCATCGTCCGTGGAAATGATCGCGAACGTCTGCGCTATGATTCCCAGGAGAGCTACTTCGAAGAACTGCCGCGCGGTCGGACTCGCGAAACGATCATCCGTGAAGACGGCTCGCGCATCGTCACCGTTTACAACCGCTATGGCGATATCGTCATCCGTTCACGCATCTCGCCGCGAGGCCGTGAATATGTGCTGATGTATTCGCCCGAGGCCGACAACGAACGGCCGCAGGTCTTCATCGACGTCGGTTTGTCACTGCCGCCGATGCGCCTGACGGTTCCCGTCCAGGACTACATCGTCAGCACTTCGCGTGCGCCGGACCGCGACTACTACGATTTCCTCGGCCAGCCGCCGGTGGAGCGTGTCGAGCGGGCTTATTCGATCGATGAAGTGAAGTCGTCCGCCCGCCTGCGTGACAAGGTGCGCCGTATCGACCTCGATACGATTACCTTCCCGTCCGGTTCGGCGGAAGTGCCGCTCGCCCAGGCCAAGACGCTGCGCAAGGTGGCCGATGCCATCAACAAGCTGCTGGAGAAGGACCCGGGTGAGGTGTTCCTGATCGAAGGGCACACGGATGCCGTCGGCGCTGACAAGGCGAACCTCGTCCTGTCCGACCAGCGTGCCTCGACCGTTGCCAGCCTGCTCACCGAAGTCTACGGCATCCCGCCGGAAAACATGTCGGTCCAGGGTTACGGCGAACGCTACCTGAAGATCCGTACGGAAGCGGCCGAGCAGCAGAACCGCCGCGTCGCGATCCGCCGCGTCACCTCGCTGGTGCGGCCGGCCAACGTGTCCAGCAACGACTGACACCAGATGCCTGAATACGAGGAAGGGGCCGCCGGAGTGATCCGGCGGCCCCTACTTTTTGCGGAAACTCGGGTCAGATACGCGGCGGAAGCCCGGTGACTTCCATGATGAAGTCGGCGATCCCTGCGGTGTCGTCGAGATCGAAGACGGGCAGGCCGGTGTCTGGCACAGTATGATCGGCGGCGATGGCCTTGATCCATGGATCTGTCGGGGCAAGCGGCTCGCGTTTGGTCGCCTCCAGCCGCCGAGCCTCGATCTTCGGCACCGGTTCACGCTTGTAGCCCTCGATCAGAACGAGATCGCAGGGTGCGATGCGGCTCAAAATTTCCTCGAAGGTCGGTTCTGGCTCACCCCGCAGCTCATGCATGATGGCGAAACGCGTGCCGGAGACGATAGCCACCTCATGGGCGCCGGCCTGACGGTGGCGAAAACTGTCTGCCCCCACCTTGTCGATGTCGAAATCATGATGGGCGTGTTTGATCGTCGAGATCCGATAGCCCCGCCTGGTGAATTCTTCGACCAGCCGAACGGCAAGACCCGTCTTGCCGGAATTCTTCCAGCCGGCGATGCCGAAGATGCGAGGCTTTTCGGTCATGCGTCGCCTCCAACGATGACATTGCGGGCATGCAGGAGGTCCGCAGGCGTGTTGATATTGAAGAAGGGATCGATGGGCGCGAAGCCATCGGGTCGCTCGATCAGAGGGAAATCGACGGAACGGTAGGGATGGCGGTGGATGAAATCACGCACCCGCCGATGGTCCGGGTTGGCGAGCCAGGACTGCAGGTCATCAGCAAGGCCGGTCGGCCAGAGCGCGACGACCGGATGTTCCCTGCCGTTCGAGGCCGCCATAACGATTTCGTCAGGGGAGAGGTCGCGCGAAAGGCTCTGAACGAGGTCTGGTGGGACAAAGGGAGCGTCGCCCGGCACCGTCAGCAGGTGGCTGGTTTCGCCCGAGAAGGCCAGCATGCCGGCCAGTACCCCGGCCAGTGGGCCCGGACGGTTGGCGATGGTGTCGGGAAGATTGCGATAGTCGTTGGCGAGCTGGTGATCAGCAGGCAGGTTGACTGCGAGTGCCGAGACCTGCGGACGTATACGGTCGGCAATGACCTGGAGCAGCGGCGCGCCCCCGAAAAGGGCTTGTGTCTTGTCTTCGCCCATCCGCCTCGAGAGACCACCGCCGAGAATGAGGCCGGCTATGCCAGGCATTTGCATCATGATGCCAATCCCACCGACCGTTTTCGTTGCAGCCACAGCCAGCCGATCGCGATCAGCGCCAGCACGCAGCATGCGAGCATGACGAGAAGGAGCGGCATGGCCCCGGTCTCCACCGACAGGATGGCAGAGGCGAGCCAGGAGACGAAGGCGCCGCCGCCCATGGTGATCGCGCCGCCGAGGCCGGAGGCGGAGCCGGCGAGTTCCGGCCTGACGCTGACGATGCCGGCATTGGCACTCGGCAAAGACAGGCCGTTGCCGAAACCTACAATGATCTGGGGAGCGAAAAAGGCGAGCGATGTCGTCAGACCTTGCGAGAAGAAGAGGATCGGGAGGGCTGCCCCGATCAGGGCAACGGCTCCACCGATCAACATCATCGCCTCGATGCCGGCGCGGCGGGCAAAGCGTCCGGAGAGAAAATTGCCGGCGATGTAACCGGAGGCGATGAACATGAATTGCAGGCCGAGCACGCTCGGCGTCATGCCCATCAGCGTGCCGCCGACGAAGGGTGCTCCGCCGAGAAACGCAAAGAAGGCACCGGATGTGAAGGTCGCCGCCAGCGTGAAGGCCCAGAAGCGGCCGGACCCCAAGAGCCCCGGCCAGGCTCGGAATTGTGCGGTGAAGCTGCTGCTCTTCTGGCGGTTTGTTTCTCCGAGATCATGGCGCACGAGGAGGAGCACAAGCAGCCCTGCGACAGCAATGGCGGCAAAACTCGCCCGCCAGCCGAAGGCGTCGCTCAGGAGGCCGCCCACTGTCGGACCGACCATAGGAACGAGCGTCATGCCCATGGTGACATAGCCGATCATCGATGCTGCTTCTTCGACCGGCACCATGTCGCGGATGATGGCACGCGACAGGACAAGACCGGCGACGACCGCCGTCTGCGCCATGCGGGCGAGGGTGAGGACTTCGATCGATGTCGCGATCATGCAGACGATCGATGCTGCCAGCAGGATGATCAGTGCCCCGAGCATCACCGGCCTGCGACCGAAGCGGTCGGACAAGGGGCCGATGATCAACTGCACGAGAGCGGTCATGGCAATGTAGCCGGAGATGAGGATCTGGACACGATCGTAATCGACTGCCAGGTCTTCGGCCATGGCCGGGAGGGACGGCAGGAAAATGTTCATGGTCAGGGCGGAAAGCCCGGCGATCGAGACCAGGCTGACGATATGCGGCGGGCTGGTCTGGTCGAGAAAACGGGTAGGCGGCACGGGCATTCCTTCTGACAATGATCGAGGCGATCAGCCGGGTGAACCCGGCTCGGAGGTGGCGGCCAGTGCCGCCTTCCTCTGCTTTTCCCGATAGAAAGTATAGAGGCCGGACCCGATGACAATGGCCGCGCCAATGCCCATCGACAGATCCGGCGTCTCGCCGAAGAAGAGCATGCCGAGAGCCACGGCCCAGAGCAGGCTCGTATAGCGGAACGGGGCGATGAAGGAGATCTCGCCGATCCGCATGGCCATGATGATCGCCTGATAGCCGACGAAGAGGAAGGCTGAGGCCAGTGCGATCGTGGCGAAGGCGTTCAATGATACCGGCTGCCAGCCGCCGAAGGCCGGCACCAGAAGCAGGCCGGCGAGCGAAATCGAGGACGCGGTGAACAGGGTAACGGTCAGCGACGAGACGTTCGGGTCGATCTTACGCGTGACGAGGTCGCGGGCTGCTGCAGTGATTACGCTCAGCACGACATAGAGCGAGGCGAGGGTGAAGCCCTCGGGGCCCGGCTTGATGATCACCATGACGCCGAGGAACCCCAGGCCAATCGCCGTCCAGCGCCGCCAGCCGACCGGTTCGCGGTAGACAAGGGCGGCCCCGAGTGTCACGGCCAGTGGCAGTGATTGCAGGATGGCCGAGGTGTTGGCGAGCGGTATCTGGCCGAGGGCCGAGAGAAACGCGACGGCTGCAATGGTTTCGAATGCGATCCGACAGAGGATGAGCGGCTGCAGGATGTTCCTGAGATGGTCGAGGGCGCCGAGCCGACGAGCGACCGCATAGACCAGAATGGTGGTCATGGCGCCGCGGATGAACATGATCTGGGCCACCGTCAAGTCATCGGTGACCGATTTCGTCAGGGCGTCGTTGATGGTGAAACCTGCCATCGAGGCCGCCATCAGCAGCGCGCCTCTTGTGTTCTCGGATAAGGCCATTCCAGGGATTCCCATGCTGATACCAAGTCTCGATGATATGATCCTATCGGTTCAAATCATCGAGACTTGGTATTACGGGGGCGGTTGTAGACCAAGGCGTGCAGTTGAGAAACCTCATTTGCCCACAAATCCGTCGTCCAATGCCTGTGGAAGGCCAAAAAGCCGGTTCCGGATTAACCATTGATCAAGGGGCGACCAGCGAAGCTCGGCGCGGCTCTGCATGAGGTGGCGCCGCCCGCTCGACGCTGCGCCGATGTTGGCGCAGGACCGTCGTCCTCCCGAGGGTTCCATGAGTTTTATCGATCGTCTCCTGCAAAGCCGCAGGATCGTCACCAAAGTATTGCTATTCGTCATTCCTCTTGTTGTTCTCATGGCTGGCGTCGGCCTGCTTGGCTATCGCACCGCGACAATGCTCAACGGCCATATGACCGTTACCCGCGCCACGATCGGCAATATCAGCGACCTGGAGCAGTTGCAGAAGGGGTTGCAGGAATTCAGCCTCGATCCGACAGACGCGAGCAGGGAGGCTCTGCTGACGGCGATCGATGCGCAGGAAAAGGGCCTCGGCGTTCTCGATGGTGTGCTCGCCCAGCAGGTCGAGACTGCTGATCTAGCCGCACTTCGCCAGCTGCCGTCGCTGATGCGCGAGGACACAGCCGCGCTTTGGGACAACAAGGTCCGGCGCGATGGGCTGGATGGAGCGTTGACCGAGGTGGTGGCGTCACTAAAGGCCGAGGGCCAGACGATCCTGAAGCAGGTCGATTTCGTCCGAACGGACCTTTCAGGCAAGGAACGCTTCGCCAAGGAACTGCTCTTTGATGCCTCGGCCTTCAAGAGCCTGCTCGACCGTCTGGGTAAGCTGCGGGTCGGCGTGCAGATGGCGTTCACGCCGGAGGAGCAGTTGTCGGAAACCAAGCTCTATATCGCGCCGCTGCAGAAGGACATTGCCAAGGCAGAGGCGATCGTTTCGGCCAAGGGCAAGGTGCTTGTGGACGAAGTCTCCGCAGCCATGGCAAAGATCGACGCCGCGCTGAAGAGCGATGCTGGCGATGACGTCAAGGCGCAGGATATCGGCCGCGTGCTGGCTGAGCTCGTGTTGATCGAGCAGAAGATCACCCTTCAGGGTGCCAAGAACTCCGATGTGGCCGCCGACCGGTTCGTCAACCTCGACAAGCTGGTGGCCGAGCAGAAGGAACTGATGGGCCTCGTCGACACCGCGGTCATGGAGATCGCGACGACCGAGCTCAAGGTTCAGCAGATGCTGGGGTCGCTCGATGATGCCGGTCGAACTGCCGTCGTCGACAAGGCCGAGGTGCTGGGAGGCATCGCGACCCGCATTTCAGAGCTCGGCGCCAAGAACAGCGCGCTCCGGGATTTCCCGATGAAGATCGAACCGTCGATCGCCACGCTGGTCTCTGCATCGCAGGAACGACTCGATGCCGGTCGTGAGTGGCAGGCGCGTCGCCTGGCGGCGAACGGCCATGTCTCGGATGCCATGGCAACGTTGCGAAACTTTGTCAGCCATGCGCAGGAGATCGGCCGCGAGGACAGCGAACGTTCCGCCACGATCTCGGTCATCACCATGGTCGCCGGCACGCTGCTCGCCATCATCGGCGGCCTGATGCTGATCGAGACGCTGCGGGCGCCGCTCAAGCGGATCACCGGGGTCATGTCACGGCTGGCGAGCGGCGATCTCTCGGTGCCGATCGAGGGGCGCAATCGGGGTGATGAAATCGGCGATATGGTCCGTTCGGTGACGGTCTTCCGGGATGCTGCGCTTGAAAACAAGCGGCTGGAGGAAGAGGCCGCGGCTGCGCGGGCGCAGTCGGAAGAGGAAGGCGCGCATCGCTCCCGCGAACGGGCACGCGTCGAAGCCGACCAGCGCGCGGCATTGGAGGCATTGTCCTCGGTGTTGCAGTCACTTGCCAGCGGCCAACTCAACGTGACCATGCGCGACGATCTCCCAGCGGATTTTGTCGCCATGGCCTCGACCTACAATCAGGCTGTGGAAACGCTGCGGGCGACCCTGGAGGAGGTCCGGGCGGCCAGTGCCGACATCAATGCAGGAACCGAAAATCTCGCCGTCTCAGCCGACGATCTGGCGCGACGCACGGAGCAGCAGGCAGCCGCCCTCGAAGAGAGCGTGCGGGCGCTTTCGCATCTGAGCGATGTGGTGCGTTCGACCGCCGACGGGGCCGGACGTACGGCTCAGTCCGTGCAGGCCGCGCGGGATCATGCCCGCCAGTCTGGCGTCGTGGTCCGCAAAGCCGTGGACGCCATGTCCGAGATCAGCCGCTCATCGGAGAAGATTTCGACGATCATCGGCGTGATCGACGAGATCGCCTTCCAGACAAACCTTCTGGCGCTCAATGCCGGGGTCGAAGCGGCGCGTGCCGGCGAGGCAGGACGCGGTTTTGCTGTTGTGGCCCAGGAGGTCCGGGAGCTTGCCCAGCGTTCGGCCAATGCCGCCAAGGAGATCAAGGCCCTCATTACCGCATCGGGCGGGCAGGTACGTTCCGGCGTCGAGCTCGTCGAAAACACAGGTTTGGCGCTGCAGTCGATCATCGATCAGGTCGAGGAGGTTCAGGGACTGGTCGAGACGATCTCGGCTGCAACCCGCGAACAGTCGACGGGCATCAGCGAAGTGACAAATGCCGTGCGCGATGTTGAGCTGATCACCCAGCAGAATGCCGCCATGGTCGAGGAAAACAATGCCGAAATCCATGGATTGCGTCAGCGTGTCGATATCCTGATGCGCAAGATCGGGCATTTCCGCACGGAGATTGCAGCACCCGGCCGGGGCGAATTCAGGCGCTCGGCCTAATAGAGGACGTCATCGGCGGCGATCAGCCGCCGGTGACGCTCATATGGCGCCCGACCGCGGGCTTCTTGTGCGTCCGGTCGATGATGAAGTCGTGCCCCTTGGGCTTGCGGCCGATCGCCTCGTCGATGGCAGAGGCGAGAAAGGCGTCATCCTCGGAGGCGCGCAAGGCTGTGCGAAGGTCTGCCGCATCGTCCTGTCCCAGGCACATGTAGAGCGTGCCCGTGCAGGTCAGCCGGACGCGGTTGCAGCTTTCGCAGAAATTGTGGGTGAGGGGGGTGATGAAGCCCAGCCGGCCGCCCGTTTCCTTCACCTCGACATAACGTGCGGGGCCGCCTGTGCGGAATGGAATGTCCGTCAGCGTGTAGCGCTCTTCCAACCTCTGGCGCACCAGCGAAAGCGGCAGGTACTGGTCGGTCCGGTCTTCGCCGATCTCGCCCATCGGCATGGTCTCGATCAGCGTCAGCTCCATGCCCTCGGCATGGGCGAATTTCATCAGAGACGGGATCTCGTGTTCGTTGAAGTCCTTCAGCGCAACGGCATTCAGCTTGATCGCGATCCCGGCCTTTTGTGCCGCGCGAATGCCCTCCATCACACGGTCGAGTTCACCCCACCGGGTGATCGTCTTGAATTTTGCCGCATCCAGCGTGTCGAGCGAGACATTGATCCGCCGCACCCCGGCGTCTGCCAGTTCGTCGGCATAGCGGGCGAGTTGCGAACCGTTGGTGGTGAGAGTCAGTTCGTCGAGCCCCTTGCCGAGGTGACGGGAAAGGCCGCGGATCAGGTGCATGATGTTCTTGCGCACCAGCGGCTCGCCGCCGGTCAGACGCAGCTTGCGCACGCCCTTGGCGATGAAGGCGGAACAGAGACGATCGAGCTCCTCCAGCGTCAGCAAGTCCTTCTTCGGCAGGAAGGTCATGTCTTCGGCCATGCAATAGGTGCAGCGGAAGTCGCAGCGATCGGTGACCGAGACACGAAGATAGGTGACGGCGCGGCCGAACGGATCGATCATGGCTGCGCCGGGATCGCCAAGAGGTGTCGCCGTCAACGGGCCTGAAATGTGCTGCAAGTTCTCGCTCCGTGTTACAGGCGTAATGTGGGGCCACGGCGATCATGCGTCAAGCGAGGCTCAGGGTTGCCGACAGAAGTGTGACTGAAACTTCTTGCATGGACGGGGTCTTGGCCCTAGGTCTCGCTGGCAAGTCAGCCACAAAGAGAGTGCGTGCATGTCCGAAATCTGGCCCAGCGAACTCAAGGTGTCCAAGGACCGACGGACGCTTGCCGTGAGTTTCAACGATGGCGTTGTCGTCAGTCTGCCGGCGGAAATGCTCCGGGTGCTTTCGCCTTCTGCCGAGGTGCAGGGGCACGGACCCGGTCAGGCGGTGACTGTGCCGGGCAAACGGAATGTCGCCATCCGTTCGATGACGCCGACGGGTAATTATGCTGTTCGGATCGGCTTCGACGATGGCCACGACACCGGCATTTTCACCTGGATCTATCTCCGGGAACTCGGCGAGACCGGTGCGGCGAAATTCGCGGATTACGAACGCGCGCTTGCCGAAAAGGGCCTTAGCCGCGATCCGCGCTGAGTGCGGTTTCACTTCCATCCTCGCCACCGATATCGGCCGCCAGCATGCGTTGGATCAGCCGTTCCATGCTCTCGGCCATGAGCATGCAGTCTTCCAGCGGTGTCGCCGACAGCATCTGTTCGATAAGGTCCGTCTGGATCACCATTGCCTTTTCGCTGAGCGCACGGCCCTCGTCGGTGAGGAAAAGCCTGAGTATGCGCTTGTCTCGCTGATCGGCCCTGCGCTCCAGCAGGCCGCGCTTCTCCATCTGTGGCAGGAGCATGCTCATGTTGGACCGGCCGACGAGCAGCTTGCGGGCGAGTTCCTGCTGCGAGATCCCCTCGAAACGATAGAGATTGACGAGAATGTCGAGATGCGGCGGCTTGATGTCGAGTGGGCCCAGCGCTCTCGTCAAGGCCTGTTGCATCAGTTGGCAGGCACGGCCGACGGCGATCCAGCTGCGAAAACGCGGGTGATCCCACGGGAAGGCTTGATTTCTGTTCATTCTCGTACTTTATTGTTCAATATTGAACATATCGTTGGAACGCCGACTATGACATCCTTTGGTCTCAAGGTCACCCGCCTGGCTTTCGCGCAGCTTGAGAGAGTGTCGCCGAACGCCTCCGGGCGGCTGGCTTTTGAACTTTTCTGTCGAACCCCGACGCGCAAGCCGAAGGGCCCCAAGGCCGTTGCGGTCTTCGCCAAGGGCGCCGATAGGCTGCGTGGCGCGCAAACCGTGCGGCTGGCATTGTCGCGCGGGATGGCCGCGGCTCATCATTTGGGTGCCGCCGCGACGACCGGCACCGCGCCGCGAAAGGCACGTATCCTCGTCGTTCACGGATGGGGGTCGCGGGCGGAATATCTCACGGAAATGGCTGTTGGCCTGCAGGAGGCCGGCGCTGAGGTCGTGCTGCTCGATCTGCCCGGTCATGGTGCATCCAGTGGTCGGCGGCTCAATCTGAAACTCGCAGCCGAGGCTATCGTTGCGGCAGAGCGCCACTTCGGCACCTTCGAGGGGGTCGTCGGACATTCTTTCGGCGGGGCCGCGGTGATGATGGCGGCCGGTGGCATATTCTGTGACATCCCGAAGCTCAAAAGTCCGCGTATTGCCCTGGTCGGCGCTCCGTCCAGCATGAGCGAGGTGTTCAACGGTTTTGCCAGTGCGGTCGGGCTGGGGCGGGCGAGCCTTGCTGCCATGCGCGGACGCGTGCACCTGCTGTCCGGGCGCCGCATCGAAGAGCTTGACGGGGTCGCCGTCGCGCGCCGGCTCGATCGCCCCCTCCTTGTCGTCCACGCCGAGGACGACAAGGAGGTCAATGTCGGGCATGCCCAGCGCTATATCGGTGTGTCTCCGCAAATCCGGCATCTCTGGGCCAATGGACACGGCCACCGGCGCATTGTCAGTGCACCGGAGGTGATCCGTGCGGTTGCCGAGTTTCTGTTGGCCGAGCGGATGCTCCAGGCGGATCGTCAGCGCGTCGTGTCTTGAACTTGTCATGCTGCATGTCTAATCGCTTGGCGGGAAAGACGGAAAGCGGGAGAGGCACAGCATGACGATCATCCGGACTCCAGATGAGCTCAAGGCGATCTATGGTGATGTGTCTGAGGCGTCGGTGGCGAAAGTCGTGCCTTGCCTGACGGCTGCCTATCGGCAGATGATCCAGTCTTCACCCTTCGTGGCGCTGGCAACCGTGGGGCCGGAGGGCCTGGACTGTTCTCCTCGTGGTGATGCAGAGGCCGTTGTCCGGATCGAGGATGAGCGGACGCTCGCCCTTCCAGACTGGCGCGGCAACAACCGCATCGATTCGCTGCTTAACATTGTGCGCGACCCGCGCGTGGCGCTGATGTTTCTGATCCCGGGATCGAACTCGGTCATGCGGGTCAATGGCCGGGCCGTGGTTTCCGTCGATCCGGGCTTGCTCGAGAGTTTCGAGATGGATGGCAAGCACCCCCGAAGCGTTGCGGTCGTGACCATCGACGAAGTCTATTTCCAGTGTGCCCGCGCGGTTATGCGTGCCGACCTGTGGAACCCAGACCGCCGCGTGGCTGGCAGCGACCTGCCTACGCCGGGCGAGATGCTCAAGGCCGCAAAAGCGGATTTCGATCAGGAAACCTATGACCGAGAATGGCCCGCACGGGCCGCCAAGACGATGTGGTGATGCCCGCAAGGCAGCCAGTTGATCAGCGCTTGTAGATCAACCAGCTCTTGGTGAAGTCCTTCTTCATGCCCTCTTCAAACGCGCGCGTGCGGTTGCGTCCGGCGTTCTTGGCGCAATAGAGCGCGATGTCGGCCTTTGAATAGAGTTCGCCGGCGTCTTCCGAATCGGGGGCCATGCTGTAACCCAGCGAAATGGTGATCGGGCCGTAGTTCACGCCGGTTTTGGAGTTCTTGAACGGCGTGGTCTCCAGCGCCGTGCGAACTCGTTCGCAGAGCTGCAGAACTTCGTCACTGGTGTTGCCTTCGACGACGATGGCAAACTCCTCGCCACCCGTACGCGCGACGAAGCAGTCCCTGCGGACATTGCTGCGCAGGACCGTTGCGACGGTCGCGAGGATCTTGTCGCCTACCGGATGCCCGTAGACGTCGTTGACCTTCTTGAAGTTGTCGATATCGGCGAGGATCAGCGCAGCCAGCGGTCTTGTGCCGCTGACATAGACTGAAGCCAGTTTTTCGTCGAAAGCGCGGCGATTGGCGATGCGCGTCAGCGAATCGGTGTTGGCGATGCGCTTGTATTCATCGAGTTCGCGGCGAACCTCGTCCATCTCCTGCGAGCGCTGTGCCATCTGGACGACGGTCTCTTCGCCGTGCGCCATGGTGCTGCCGGTCGCTTCGGTCAGGATGTTGATCGCGTTGCGCAGAATGTCAGCGCTGTTGCTGCTTTTCGAATTGATGCGGCTGTAGGTTTCGCCCAGCAGCCTGTTGTAGCTTTCGAGAGATGTCTGTTCCTGGCGCAGCACTCGCAACAATCCGTCGAGTTCGCCAAGCAGTTTGCCGTGAACGGCTTCGATGGCACGCGACTGGTGATTGGCGAAATATTGCTGGCCGATGGCATCGAGTTCATCCTGGCTTGCTCGGCTCCCGAGCGCGGCGAGCTCGCGCGACAGGGAAGGGTTGGACCCGATGAAGGCCTCATAAAACAGTTCGTAGTTGCGTGGAATCGGCGCGACACCCATCGAGCGCATGGCGTAGGTGATCTGTGCCGCAACATCGGGTGCGTGCGTCTTTGACGGCGCTGCCGTGGTCATTCGGCCAACTCCAGTGTTCCTCTCGGGGCTTTTACAGCTCAACAAGATGTTATCGGCAAATAATTTTGAAAGCTTTAATGCTGACCTGACGAGAAGTAATCGGCAGAAAATCGCTGTCAATTCGACCGACATCGTTAAGGTTCTGTTTTTTATGCGCATTCAATGCCGCAACGCCAGGCGCCTGACGTTACGGCATGTCGGTCGCACTAAAAAAATCAACCGAGATTGAATTCCTGGAAGAAATCGTTGCCCTTGTCGTCCGTGACGATGAAGGCGGGGAAGTCTTCAACTTCAATCTTCCAGACGGCCTCCATCCCGAGCTCAGGATATTCCAGTACCTCGACCTTCCGGATGCAATCCTGGGCCAGGCGCGCAGCCGGGCCGCCGATCGAGCCGAGATAGAAGCCGCCATGTTTGTGGCAGGCTTCACGCACGGCGCGGGAGCGGTTGCCCTTGGCAAGCATGACCATTGATCCGCCAAAGGACTGGAACTGGTCGACATAGCTGTCCATGCGGCCGGCTGTTGTCGGGCCGAACGAGCCGGAGGCGAAGCCGGCCGGGGTTTTGGCGGGGCCGGCGTAGTAGACCGGGTGGTTCTTCATGTAATCCGGCATGCCTTCGCCTTTTTCCAGTCGCTCGCGAATCTTGGAATGGGCGAGGTCGCGCGCGACGATGATCGTGCCGGTGAGCGACAGCCGGGTCTTGACCGGGTGCTTGCTCAGTTCGGCGAGGATCGCGGCCATAGGCTGGTTCAGATCGATCTTGACCATTGATGACGACAAAGCGGTCTCATCGATATCAGGCATGTATTTCGACGGATCGGTTTCCAGCTGCTCGATATAGATGCCGTCGCGGGTAATCTTGCCCTTGGCCTGGCGGTCGGCGGAACAGCTGACACCAAGCCCGATCGGCAGGGAGGCGCCGTGGCGGGGCAGGCGGATGACGCGCACGTCATGACAGAAATACTTGCCGCCGAACTGCGCACCGACACCCATCGATTGCGTCAGCTTGTGGATTTCCTTTTCCATCTCCACGTCGCGGAAGGCATGGCCGCTTTCGGAGCCTTCCGTCGGCAGGCCGTCCAGATAGCGGGCGGAGGCCAGCTTGACCGTCTTCAGGGTCATCTCGGCGGAGAGGCCGCCGATGACGATCGCCAGATGGTAGGGGGGACAGGCAGCCGTTCCCAAGGTCAGGATCTTCTCCTTGAGGAAGTCGATCATCCGGTCATGGGTCAGGAGAGAGGGTGTGCCCTGATAGAGAAAGGTCTTGTTGGCCGAACCGCCGCCCTTGGCCATGAAGAGGAACTTGTAGGCGTCCTCGCCCTCTTCATAGAGGTCGATCTGGGCCGGCAGGTTGGTCTTGGTGTTCTTTTCCTCGAACATTTTCAGGGGCGCGAGCTGCGAGTAGCGCAGGTTGCGGCGCTCATAGGCGTCACGGACGCCGGCTGCCAGCGCCTCGTAGTCATGGCCGTCGGTCCAGACACTGCGGCCCTTCTTGCCCATGACAATCGCGGTTCCGGTGTCCTGACACATCGGCAGCACGCCGCCGGCGGCGATGTTGGCATTTTTCAGGAGGTCAAAGGCGACGAAGCGGTCGTTATCCGTTGCCTCGGGGTCCTCAAGGATTGAGGCAAGCTGCTTCAGGTGTCCGGGCCGCAGAAGATGGTTGATGTCCGAGAGAGCTGTCTCGGCCAGAAGCCGCAGACCTTCGGGCTCAACGGTCAGGATCTCCTGACCCTTGAACGTGTCGACGGACACATAGTCCGAGGTGATCTTGCGGTACGGTGTCAGGTCTTCGCCAATTGGAAACAGATCATCTGCCATCACGGGGCCTTTCGCGGCATCAGCTGGAAATTCCGGTGGTTTACGGGGAAGGACTTAAGATTTCAATGCGTCGAAAGCTGCAAGCCGCGCGTTGATATTTTATCGACATCTTGAGAATACGACGCCGTGGCTGCATGTCGCGGCTGGCAGCAGATTGGGAGAAGGCAGACATGGCTCTGGATAGCGCAAACAGGGACAACTGGCGCAGATCGATCGTCGTCAAGATCTTCCTGGTCAGCTTCGTGTGCATTCACCTGCCACTGATCGCTCTCCTGCTTGTCTTCGGCACCGCGTCAAAATCTGATTTCATGTCCATTGCACTTGTGGTTCTCGCTGCGACCCTGGTCGGCACCGTCGCCTGTCTGGCGACGATGTGGTGGCTGACGCGACCCTTGCGCCAACTGGCGACCGCGATCACTCGTTATCGCACCGGCGGCAGTTTCCCCGAAGACCGTCTCAACAAACATGGCGATGACGAGATCGCTGTCGTCACCCGGGCTGTCTGCGGCATGGTTGGAGAAATCACGGCACTTGCCGAACGCGTTGAGGGGCAGCCAGGCCTCGATCCCCTGACCGGACTGCTCAACGGCAGTGCGGCCTATGGCGTTCAACTCGATCGTATCGTTCGACAGGCCGCGAGGTCGCAAGAAATGATCGTGGTCGTGTTCGAACTGGAAGCCATCGATGCGATGCATGCCGCCCATGGCCGAGAGATCGTCGATCTAGCGCTCGTGGGCGTGGGTGATCTCGTGCGACAGTATTTTGCGCCGCGGCAGGTTGCGGCACGCATGTCCGGCACGACGTTCGTGCTGCTGTTCCCGGGTGACGCACCTGACGTTGTCTTGAAATGTTGTGAGGATCTGCGGCGGGCGGTGGCCGAGCTTGAAGTCGGTCCCGTTTTGCGCGGCGATCTATGCGTCACCTTCGGCCTGGCGATCCGCGAGGGCACGGAAACCATGGCCGATCTCATTCACAAGGCCGACATGGCATTGTTCCGTGCACGGGATACACGGCGCACCGGGCTGGAAGCTCTTCGGGCCTGATGGCAAAGACGGGGCGGAGACTTGATGTCTGCCGCCCCCTTGTCCGATCAGTGCGGCCCGATCATCAGTTCCGGGCGCACATACTCGTCGAATTCCTCATTGGTCAGGTAGCCGCCGCCGACGGCCTCTTCACGCAGTGTCGTGCCGTTCTTGTGGGCCGTCTTGGCGATCTTGGCGCAGGCGTCGTAACCGAGCTTGCCGTTCAGCGCGGTGACCAGCATCAGTGAATTCTCGACGCCCTTGCGAATATTGTCCTCGCGAGCCTCGATCCCGACGACGCAATTGTCGGTGAAGGAGACGGCGGCATCGCCGAGAAGCTGCACCGACTGCAGGAAGTTGTAGGCCATCATCGGATTGAAGACATTGAGCTCGAAATGGCCCTGGCTGCCGGCAAAGGTGATCGCCGCCTGATTGCCGAAGATATGGGCGCAGACCTGGGTAAGCGCCTCCGACTGGGTCGGATTGACCTTGCCCGGCATGATTGACGAACCCGGCTCGTTCTCGGGCAGTTGCAGTTCGCCGAGGCCGGCGCGAGGCCCGGAGCCGAGGAAGCGGATGTCGTTGGCGATCTTGAACAGGGCGGCTGCCGCGGCGTTGATTGCACCGTGGGAGAAGACCATGGCGTCATGGGCAGCCAGCGCCTCGAACTTGTTCGGTGCCGTGACGAAAGGCAGGCCTGTGATCGCAGCGATTTCTTCTGCGACTTTTTCGGCGAAGCCAATCGGCGCATTGAGGCCGGTGCCGACCGCCGTGCCACCCTGGGCGAGCTCGTAGAGGCCCGGAAGCGTCAGTTCGATGCGTTTGATCGCTGACGCCACCTGGGCGGCATAGCCGCCGAACTCCTGGCCGAGGGTCAACGGGGTCGCATCTTGGGTGTGGGTGCGACCGATCTTGATGATGTGGTCGAATGACCGCGCCTTGGCGTCAAGAGCGCCGTGAAGATGTTTCAGGGCCGGCAATAGGTGGTGAACGACATGTTCGGCAGACGCGATGTGCATCGCCGTCGGATAGGTGTCGTTGGACGACTGGCTCATGTTGACGTGGTCATTCGGATGAACCGGCTTCTTCGAGCCCATCACCCCGCCGAGCATCTCGATGGCGCGGTTGGAGATTACCTCGTTGGCATTCATGTTCGATTGGGTGCCGGAACCCGTCTGCCAGACGACAAGCGGGAAATGTCCGTCGAGCTTGCCGTCGATGACCTCCTGGGCTGCCGCGATGATCGCATCCGCCAGCGTCGGGTCCAGTTTGCCGAGGGCGAGGTTAGCCCGAGCCGCGGCCTGCTTGACGATGCCGAGCGCTCGGACCACGGGCAGAGGCTGCTTTTCCCAACCGATCTTGAAGTTGCCAAGGGAGCGCTGGGCCTGCGCACCCCAATAGCGGTCCGCGTCAACCTCGATTGGTCCGAAGGTGTCCGTCTCGGTTCGTTTCGTCATGGGAAGTCTGCCTTTTCGCCTGGCTGGTGGTCGTCTCTGCCACGGCACCATGTAGGTGGTGTCGCTTTTGTTGCAACTGTATCGCGATAACTTGCATTGGCTAGTCAAGTATGTCGATCGCGCAGGACGAGGCTCTGCGCTGTTTCGCGTGGCTGCTTGTGTCAATTTCGGTACGTGTCACGACAAATTGTCCCGTCCGCACCCCCGTCACGCCTGGAGGGTTTCGCAACGCCTTGTTAACGTCAATGGAAAATTAACGAATGTTTCCATTTAGTTTGCCGGCGGTCTTCGTTTTCCACGACGCGTGTGCCGCGCCAATTTTCGTCCGGCGATCCGTTGACGGTTTCGGCGCCGAACTTTCCAAATAAGGGCCGATGGGCTAGTGATCCGCACAAATGGCCAGCAAGCCGCGAGTCCAAAGGGCTCGACGTGAAATGAGAGCGAGAATGACGAGAACCCCCACATTTGCAGTGACGGCATTTCTGGCAGCGACGACTGCCTTCGGCGCGATGCCGGGAGATGCCTCAGCCACGACACTTCTCGATCTCCTGCGGGGCGGCCCGGGCCGCTCGCGCGAGCAGGCAAGACCCAATGTGCTTGAACAGCAGGCGCAAGGCGGTCTCGAAATGGGTGACCCGGAGCCGCTGCCGAAGGTGGCCGGACCGCGCTACTACACTTACAAGCCGGAAGCCCAGCGGGCGATCCGGATCGCGCTGCCGGCCGGTGCCAATGGTGATCCCGCTGCGCAGAACGAAGTGCTCGGCACACGCCGGTTCCTGGCCGAGGTCAATGTCCGGGCGACCGACGAGGTGGCCAAGACCGTAGAGGCCTATTATTCTAATACGACAAAGCCGCTGATCTGGGTGGATGACAACGGTCTTTCCGAGCGTGGTCGCCAGATGGTCGCGGCGCTGGCCGATGTCGGCACCGCCGGGCTTGCCCCGGAAGATTATGCCGTGACGTTGCCGTCTGATGCTGCCGCCGTAACCGATCCCGAACTTCGCCAGCGCGAATTGATGAATTTCGAAGTCGCGCTTTCGGCCAAGGTGCTGACCTATGTGCAGGACACCACGCGCGGTCGCATCGATCCCAATAAGATCTCCGGCTATTACGACTTCAAGCGCAAGGGCGTGAACATCGCGCCGGTGCTCGACATGCTGCGCAAGAGCCCCGATGTTGCGGCCTATCTGCGCAACCGCGATCCGAAGAGCCCGCAATTCGTCGCACTGCGTGACGAACTCGCCCGGCTTCGTGCGGAAGATGCTGAGGCAAACGTTGCGCCGATCACGATTGCGCCCGGTACATTGTTGAAGCCCGGCCAGAGCAATCCGGAGCTGGCGCGCATCGTCGGTGCGGTCAAGCAGGTCGCGTCCGAGGCCGTTCTGACGCAGCATGCAGCGACGTTTGCAGCTTACACCGGCACCCCTGATTACACGCCGGAACTGGTATCTCTGGTCGAGACCTTCCAGAAGGAAAAGGGCCTGAAGCCGGATGGCGTCGTCGGCCCTGCTACAATCCGCGCCATGACCGGCCACAGCAATGCCGAGAAGATCGCCAAGCTGCAAGTTGCCATGGAGGCCATCCGCTGGCTGCCGTCTGATCTCGGCCAGCGTTATGTCTTCATCAATCAGCCGGCCTTTACCGCCTACTACGTCAACGACGGCAAAGAGCAGCTGTCGATGCGTGTGGTCGTCGGCTCGAAGTCGAACCAGACCTATTTCTTCCAGGACCAGATCGAAACGGTCGAGTTCAACCCTTACTGGGGCGTGCCGCAGTCGATCATCATCAACGAGATGCTGCCGAAGCTCAGGGCCGATCCGTCCTACCTCGATCGCCTCGGCTACGAGGTCTCCTATGGCGGCCGCAAGGTGGCTTCCAGCCAAGTCGACTGGAACACGACCCATTCGGTCGATGTGCGCCAGCCGCCGGGTGGTGACAACGCGCTTGGCGAGCTGAAGATCCTGTTCCCCAACGAACACGCGATCTACATGCACGACACGCCGTCGAAGAGCTTCTTCAACCGTGACATGCGAGCGCTCAGCCATGGCTGCGTACGCCTGGCACAGCCGCGTGTCATGGCGGCGGCGGTGATGGGCACGACGGTCGAGGAAATCGGCAAGCAGATCGCATCGGGTCAGAACCGCGCCGTCCAGGTGCCGCAGAAGATCCCGGTCTACGTGTCCTATTTCACAGCCTGGCCGAACAAGGATGGCGTGATCGAGTATTTCGACGATACCTATGGTCGTGACGAGTACACGGCCAAGGCCTTCAAGGTCACGACGGATGCCCGCGCGCCACGCGCCTGAGCTGCACAAGGCAAGCAAAACTCTGTGAGAGATGGCGGGCTGTGGCCCGCCATTTTTGTTTCCGGTCAGGCTTGAGCAGTAAGGCGTTCGACGAGGTCGAGCGTCAGCTCGTCGAAATGGCCGATGATCGCTGAGGCGCCGAGTGTCTCGATGCCGACGTCGGAATAGCCAAAGGGCACGGCGATCGAGGGAATGCCGGCATTGCGGGCAGCGAGGATGTCATTGACGCTGTCGCCGATCATCAGTGCCTTGTGCGTGACACCACCGGCCAATTCGATGGTCCCGGTCAGGTGGGCGGCATCCGGCTTGCGAACTGCAAAAGTGTCGCCGCCGGTGATCGCGGCGAAGTAGCCGGTCAGCCCGAGCGTGTCGATCAGCGGACGCGCGAGACCTTCCATCTTGTTGGTGCAGACGGCGAGCAGATGGCCTGCATCGCGCAAGCGATCCAGCGCTTCCATAAGCCCGGGATACGGGCGGCTCTGCCCGGGCATGCCGGCGGCATAATGCGCGATGAAGCGTTCCAGCAGGGCAGGGATCTCCTCATCGGCGAGTGGCGCGCCCCTGAGCGCAAATGCCCGTGCGATCATGACGCGGGCGCCTTGGCCGACCAGATGTGTCAGGTCCTCATAGCCGACAGGCGGGAGGTCCCTGAGCGCAATGGTGTGGTTGAGGCTGGCGACGAGGTCGGGTGCCGTGTCCACCAGAGTTCCGTCGAGGTCGAAGACAATCGTTATAGCAGGGCTCGTGGCGGTCAAGATCAGGCTCCGGGTATGAACGGCATTGCATGAGGCGGTATTGGAAATCCCCGCGAAAGGCAATTGCAGGCCGTCCGCCGGGGCTTTCGTTTGTGGAACGAGCCGTGTACACAGCTTCCGACGCAACAGACAGGAGCTTTCGGCGCATGGACGCCCGGGACATGAAGATCAAGGCGGCAGCCGAAGCGCTGACCCATGTCGAAGATGGCATGCGGCTCGGCATCGGCACCGGTTCGACGGCGGAAGAATTTGTGCGACTGCTGGCTGAGCGAGTCGCGGGCGGGCTGAAGGTGGAAGGCGTGCCGACATCCGAGCGGACAGCGCGGCTCTGCCTGGAACTCGGCGTGCAACTGCGCTCGCTGGACGAATTGCCGGAACTGGATCTCACCATCGACGGTGCGGACGAGATCGATGCGCAACTCCGCCTCATCAAGGGCGGTGGTGGGGCGCTTCTGCGCGAAAAGATCGTTGCCTCTGCCTCCAGCCGGATGATCGTGATCGCCGACGAAACGAAGATCGTCGACACGCTGGGTGCCTTCCCGCTTCCCATTGAGATCAATCCGTTCGGGCAGGTTTCGACGCGTATCGCGATCGAGGCGCTGGCCGCGCGACTGGGCCTTTCCGGTACGCTCGCCTTGCGCAAGCGGAGCGACGAAAGCCTCTACATGACCGACGGTGGCCACCTCATTCTTGACGCATCTTTTGGCCGCATTCCTGATGCAGACGCTTTGGCGGAACAGCTCAATGCGATCCCCGGCGTTGTGGAACACGGCCTATTCATAAACTTGGCATCCCTCGCGATCATCGCCGGTCCGGCGGGAGCGCGCGTGATGGAGCCGAAAAACTAACAGGAGCATAGAATTACATGATCAGCATTTCGGGTATGGGCCGTTTCGCCTCGATCGCCGTTATCGCCGGCAGCGTCATGCTGGGCGCGCTGTCCGCCAAGGCGCAGGACGTCGCCCCGGAGCATCTGCAGGCCGCCCGTGCCGCGATCGATGCGCTCGGCGTGACCAACCGTTTCGACGGCATTCTGCCTAATATCATGGACCGTCTGACGGTACAGCTCATCCAGGCCTATCCGAACCTGCAGGACCAGATTTCCGCGACGATCGAAGCCGAGGCGTTGAAGCTGGCTGCCCGTCGTGCGGATCTCGAGCGCGAAGCCGCACTGGTTTATGCGAAGGCCTTCACGCCGGAAGAACTGCAGGCGATCACTGCGTTCTATTCCAGCGAAGCCGGCAAGAAGCTTCTCAAGGATGGCCCGATCGCAACCCGCGAACTGCTCAAAGCCGCCGACATCTGGACATCAGGCATGGCCCGCGACCTGGAAAAGCAGTCCAACGAAGCCCTGCTCAAGATCGTCCAGCCGGAACAGCCGGCCGCCGAGGCGCCGAAGCCCTGATCCAGTCCCTGTTGGATTAACGAGCCCGGGCATCGTCCCGGGCTTTTCTTTTTCGGCCGCGGACACCTATATCAGGCTGACATTCGGCACGGCCGCCAAGCGCAGGAGCAAGACGCATGACCCAATACGACTATGATCTGTTCGTGATCGGGGGCGGTTCCGGCGGCGTGCGCAGTGCACGGCTCGCGGCGGCCATGGGCAAGAAGGTGGCGATCGCTGAAGAGTATCGCTTTGGCGGGACCTGCGTGATCAGAGGCTGCGTGCCGAAGAAGCTTTTCGTCTACGCTTCCCAGTTCCACGAGCATTTCGAGGATGCCGCCGGATTCGGCTGGACGGTTGGTGAGAGCCGATTCGACTGGCACGCGCTCGTGGCGGCAAAAGACAAGGAAATCGACCGTCTTGAAGGTCTCTACCGGAAGGGACTGGAAGGGGCGGGGGCCGAGATCCTGCAGACCCGCGCGGAGCTGACTGGTCCGCACAGTGTAAGGCTGTTGTCGAGCGGCCGGGAGGTGACGGCGGAGCGCATCATCATTGCGGTCGGCGGTGCACCGAACCCGCATGCCTCGCTACCGGGCCACGACCTGTGCATCTCGTCCAACGAGGCGTTTCACCTGGAGAAGCTGCCAAGGTCGATCCTGATTGCCGGAGGCGGGTACATCGCGGTCGAGTTCGCCAATATCTTCCACGGTCTGGGTGTCGAGACGACACTGATCTATCGCGGCGCGGAAATCCTCAGCCGCTTCGATCAGGACATGCGCCGGGGTCTGCACGAGGCGATGGAAGCCAAGGGCATCCGCATCCTGTGCCACGACCATATCCAGAAGGTCGAAAAAAGCCCAGCCGGCAATCTGCAGGTCGAAACGATGAAAAACGGCGTGCTGGTGGTTGAACAGGTGATGCTGGCCCTAGGTCGCGATCCGAACACGACGGGGCTTGGGCTGGAGACTGCCGGTGTCGCGATCAACGAGCGCGGGGCAGTTGTCGTCGACAAGTACTCGCGCACCAATGTACCCAGCATCTTCGCTCTCGGCGACGTCACGGACCGTGTGCAGCTCACCCCTGTGGCGATCCACGAGGCGATGTGCTTTATCGATACCGAATACAAGAACAAGCCGACTTCGCCGGACCATGAACTGATCGCAACCGCCGTTTTCTCCCAGCCGGAAATCGGCACCGTGGGGCTGTCGGAGGAACAGGCGGCCAAGAAGTTCGAGGAGATCGAGGTTTATCGTGCCCAGTTCCGGCCGATGAAGGCGACCTTGTCGGGCCGTGCGGAGAAAATGATCATGAAGTTGATCGTCAATGCCGCCGATCGGAAGGTGGTTGGAGCCCATATTCTCGGCCACGACGCGGGCGAGATGGCACAGCTTCTCGGCATCACGCTCAAGGCCGGCTGCACCAAGGACGATTTCGATCGCACCATGGCCGTGCATCCGACGGCGGCAGAGGAACTCGTCACCATGTATAGCCCGAGCTACCGGGTGAAGAACGGCGAACGCATCTGAGGACGCGGAAAGGCCCGCCGTCAGGTGCACACGCACCCAATTGAGCGGGCCTTTTCCAGTGCGGGTATTTTTCCGCTGAAAGCGCTGATGTGCGCGCTTTCAAAAATGTTTTACGAGTTCTGTGGCGACGATCGGGGCCGCGAAGACGGCCAGCGCCAAGAAGGACAAAAACACGAACCGCAATCTGCGATTCCGGCGGGTCTGCACGCCACTCCAGTCATACGCCATCACAATGATCCTCATGATCAACGCGAGAAACCAACGGCTTCCCAACTCACTGCACTTGCCCCCAGCAAAGCGATTAGCTGGCGAGGCTTGCGTGAAGCTGGCCGCAGAGAGCGAAGGGCTCGTGGGCTGCGGTATTAGGAGACGCTTTATGATGCGACTCACCTGGCGGCTGGGCAAGGCGGTGCGTAGCACTCGCACTTCACCACGCTGTGGAAACTGTGGGTAACCCGTGTGCGCTGCAGCGAGTCAGGATTGCCGCAGCCAGTCGATGGCCGGCTGCCAGAGACTGTCGCGGAACTGGGAGCGGAAGAAGCCGAGATGACCAATGGGGCCGCCTGCCTCTTCGGGTGTCAGCCAGCGGATTTCGGTTGGTGCCCGGTGGTAGTATTTCAGCAGCGCATGCTGGGCGCGCGGCGTGCCCCAGGGGTCGTCGGTCATGCCAAGCGCCAGGATCGGTGTCTCGACTTCGCTGAAACGGCGCACGGCATCCATGGTGGGATCGGCGAAGAAATATTCGGGATGACGCCCCCAACGCGCCCACTCGCGGAATATCGTGCCAGGCAGGGTTTGTCCAAGCCCGACCCGGCCCGGGACACGGCCGAGGAGTGCGGCAAGGGGAACGCCGACCATGTTCATCTGCCCGAAAACCCGCCATGGCTGGTTCGTGTTGCCCCAATAGCCCGTCATGGTCGCCACCATGAGATAGCGGCGAAAGCGTTCCGAGCAGCCTCCGAGCGCCAGCACCTGACCGCCGAAAGACTGACCGACGCCGACAACCGGATGCCCCGGGAGCTCGGCCTCAAGCGCATTCAAGGCGGCAGGCATGTCGAAATGTGCCCAGTCGCGCATCAGCATCGGCCGGCGCCAGCCCGGCGGTGGTGTCGATTGTGATACGCCTCGATAATCATAGGTGAGGGCGGCACGGAAGCCATGATCCTGGACGAGGTGCCCGGCAAAGCGGGCATAGAAGCCACGCGGCACGGCGGCCGCTGAAGAGATCAGGGCGAGGGGGCCGTCACCCGTCCCGGCAAACAGGGTGGCCGCAATCGGAAAGCCGTCCGCCGTGGTGATCACGAGGTCACGCTTTGCTGGTGGCTGCCCACTGTGTTGCGGCGTCATCCGGTTCCTCCCGTCGCAGGTCCGAATAGATTACGTTTACGTGCAGGTCAAAGCAAGTGGCGTGGTTTCATGGCAGGCGCGGCCAGGCGCGGGGAAGCGGAAGAACGATTGCGCCGAACCCTGCTCCAATGTCTTCGGAAGCCCTTAAACTTCGGCTTTCCAAGCCTTAGATAACCGTTTATAAGCCCCCATCCCTTGCGGCCGGGAGGTTGCCGCAGTTCCAGTACGAGACAGGTGACGACATGGCGCAGAATTGGACCCCGAGCAGCTGGCGGCAGAAGCCGATCAAGCAGGTTCCGGCCTATCCGGACCAGAATGCAGTGAAGGCTGCCGAGCAGCAGCTCGCATCCTATCCGCCGCTGGTCTTTGCGGGTGAAGCTCGTCGCCTGAAGAAGTCGCTGGCGCAGGTCGCGGAAGGCAATGCTTTCCTGCTGCAGGGCGGCGACTGCGCCGAAAGCTTCGCCGAACATGGTGCCGACAATATCCGCGACTTCTTCCGCGCCTTCCTGCAGATGGCCGTCGTCCTGACCTTCGGTGCCCAGCTGCCGGTGGTCAAGGTCGGCCGTATCGCTGGCCAGTTCGCCAAGCCGCGCTCGTCCGACATGGAAAAGATCGGTGACGTGGAGTTGCCGAGCTACCGTGGCGACATCATCAACGGTATCGAGTTCACCGAGGATGCCCGCGTCCCGAACCCGGAACGCCAGCTGATGGCCTATCGCCAGTCGGCAGCGACGCTGAACCTGCTGCGCGCTTTCGCGATGGGTGGCTATGCCAACCTCGACAACGTGCATCAGTGGATGCTCGGCTTCATCAAGGATAGCCCGCAGGCCGAGCGCTACCGGAAGCTTGCCGACCGTATTTCCGAAACCATGGACTTCATGAAGGCCATCGGCATCACCTCGGAAAACAATCCGAGCCTGCGCGAGACGGATTTCTTCACCAGCCACGAAGCGCTGCTTCTCGGCTATGAAGAGGCGCTGACGCGCGTCGATTCCACCTCTGGCGACTGGTACGCGACATCGGGCCACATGATCTGGATCGGCGACCGCACGCGTCAGGCTGACCATGCGCATCTCGAATACTGCCGTGGTATCAAGAACCCGATCGGTTTGAAGTGCGGCCCGTCGCTGCAGGCGGACGACCTCCTGAACCTGATCGACATCCTGAACCCGCAGAACGAAGCTGGCCGACTGACACTGATCTGCCGCTTCGGTCACGACAAGGTTGCCGAGCACCTGCCGCGTCTCATCCGCGCCGTCGAGCGCGAGGGCCGCAAGGTCGTGTGGTCTTGCGATCCGATGCATGGCAACACGATCACGCTCAACAACTATAAGACCCGTCCGTTCGAACGCGTCCTGTCTGAGGTCGAGAGCTTCTTCCAGATCCATCGCGCCGAAGGCTCGCATCCGGGCGGTATCCATATCGAGATGACCGGCAAGGACGTGACCGAATGCACGGGTGGTGCCCGTGCGGTGTCTGCCGAGGACCTGCAGGATCGCTACCACACCCATTGCGATCCGCGCCTCAATGCCGACCAGGCACTGGAGCTGGCCTTCCTGCTCGCCGAGCGGATGAAGGGTGGTCGCGACGAAAAGCGCATGATGGTTGCGAACGGCTGAGGCCTTCAAAAGACTGTATTCTTGAGGGGTCGGCGTCGCGCCGGCCCCTTTTGAATTTGTGCATTTGCTTATTGCACGAGGACGGGCCGCTTGCAGCTAGCGAAGCTCACCTGGATATCGGCTTCACCAACCTTGATCCCAAGCGCGAGGAGCGTGTTGTAGAGTATCGTATCAAGCGGCTCCGTCAGCTTGGAGAGCGTGTCCGCCACAGCCGCCTGGAGCGTCTTGGGCGTGCCTAGGGAGAGGCCGGCGGTTTGGATTTTCACGTCCACGTTCTTGAGCAGCGAGGTCTGCAACGAGGTCAGGGTGTGCCGCGTCGATACCGACTTGGTCCGACGATCCTGAATGTCCAGGGGGCCGAAACTCACAGAGCTTGCGGTGAGGTTCGAGACGTTGGCGTAGCCCAGCGCTGATATGTTGAGCAGTGCGGTGTCAAGCAGTCTGGCTTCCGTGACGCGGGGGGCGCCGCCGAAGTTGGCGAATGCTTTGAGGTCCACATTGCCGAGTGTGAGTTCTGCCAGGCCGGGAACAGCAAGGAGTCTAACTGCCGGTAGCCCGCCGGATGGGCAAGTGACATCGACGAGCTTCGCTTCGGCGTGTGCCACTTCCAGATACAGGGGGATGCGCAATTGCACACCGCCCAGTACTGCCACTTTTTCGGTTTCCAGCACGATCATCAGGCGGGTCTGCGCAGTCCGCACGGTGGCGCCTGCCTCGCCGACTGCCGTAGAAGGTGTCCCGACAGGAGGCTCGCCTACCGCCAGACGTACGGTGGCCGAGGCGAGGCCGGGTAGCTGGAGATCGAATTGCGAGGCGATTTGATTGACGCGGTTCGAGACCGCTGTCGAGGCGGAAAGAAGGGTCAACGCATCGACGGTCATACCGAGATTGCTGGCGGTCCCGAGGGGGCGGTCCGAAAAGGAGCCGAGATTGACGACCTTCGCAAGGTCTATCACCAACTCGCTTCGATTGAGCGCATTTGAAAGCTTGCTGAGCGCGGATTTCAACTTTGCCGATCCAGAACCACTCGCGGAGCGGGTCATCGCGTCAATCAGAAGAGGCACGTCTATCTCGGAGTTCAGCACGTCCTCATAGGTGCCTGCGGTCAGCCCGAGATCGACGCCGATGAATTCCATCGTCTTCAGTATGTCGATGTCCGCGGACGCCAGCGCTTGATAGTCCATCACATCGAGCGCGATTGATGTGCCAAAGAGGTCGGTCAGCAAACGGTTGAGAAGCCCACCATTTACGCTCGCCAGGCGACTGCCGATGGAGAACGCCGCTTCCTTTCTCGACGTGGCGGTGGCCTTTGCATAGAGGAGGGGCGGATCGATCAGCGCTTTTGCGAAAAAGAGATCGGCCTCCTGGCTCACGCCGACAGCCACGGCGTCGGGTGAGATCTGTGTCGGTGCAAAGCGTGCCTCGACATCCAATGTCGCGTCTGGCGTGTAGCGCCCCTTTACCACCGTGGCAATTGAGCGAAGTACTCCAACATCTTCGATCGGTTCTTTGCCATCGGGCGTCAGAAGAAATTGGCCGGACTTCACCGGAATGTCGAAGCCATTCTTGTGCAAATGATGCGCGACGTTTTGCTCCGCAGTCGCGATTCCGGATGCCGCCGAGATCGCGGCCAGATCCGCTGCTTGCTGAAGCTTTCGTTGCTGTAGCGTCAAACTCCCATAGTCGACGCCCAGTGCCAAAGTGGAGATGATCAGAGGCGAAGTGATGGCTGCAGATAGTCCGATATTCCCGTCTTTGGCTGTGAGAAGCCCGAGAGCCAAGTTCGATCTCATCAGATGCCCCCTATTCTGATTGTCGCGAAACGTTCGATCTGCGACGACGGCATGGCGAAGGCATACAGGCTCCAGATCGGCAGGTTGCTCGCGTCGTAGGAGATTTTGACCGTGAACTGTTCCGAGTTGCCGGGGTCATCCTCCACGGCCACTGTCATATTGTCAGGTTCGAGAAAGACGTGATCCGAAGTCGCCCTGCCGATGAACGCGGATGCCAGACGTTTGCGTTCATCGGCATTCAGCCCTGCGATCGCAGTTCGTGCCGCATCCGCCGTCAATTGCTGTACCGAATGGCTCGCGCTCAGATAGATGCCGTAGCCGATCATCGAAAAGACGACCATGAAGAAGATCGGCGCCAGGATGGCGAACTCGATCGCAGAGGTTCCGCGGTCGTCGCGGAAAAATGAGTGCGGCACCCTTGTTCTCCTTACGCGAGCATTAGCGATTGTTAAGTTAAGCTTTTACTTGCGCGCTTAAAAATTGATTAATGCCATTATGCAACATTTGGTAGTATTGGTGCTTTAGCGTATGTAAAAATTCATCGGCGCGCTCATGGCAAGGATCAAATTAATGGAATTGACTGAAATCCGCGGCCTTGAGACAGTAGGCTCATAGTCGACAGGAGGACATGGATTGCAAAAAACACATGCGGGGCGCTGTCTGTGCGGAGGGATAACGATCACTGTCAGTGGCAAGCTTGGCCCAGTCAGTTATTGCCACTGCTCGCAATGCCGGCGACAGACGGGTCTCTATTACGCAACGACGGACGCTTCGGTGAACGAGGTCGAGATCACGGGGCGCGACAGGATCGGAGCGTTTCGCGCGAGCCCCGAAGCCGAGCGTGCGTTTTGTCGCGACTGCGGCTCGCCTCTCTATTGGAAGGCGGATGGAAAACAGACGATCTCGCTGATGGCGGGCCTTTTCGACGCGCCAACCGGGCTCACCGGAGGTTATCACATCTATTGCGCCGACAAGGGCGACTTCTACGAGATCAATGACGGGCTGCCGCAGTTTGCCGCCAGCCAGAGTTGACGGTGCGCGCTCCGGTCAGGCAGCCACTCCATCGGCCCTGGCGCCAATCTGCAGTTCGCAGCAGGCCCGGTGATAGCACAGATCAAGAGCGGCGAATTTCGCCGACTGCCAGGTAAAATAATCTTCCAGGAAGCCCTGGCCGAGCCAAAGGCTGCCGCGGCGGCGAGGCAATTCCCAGCCGAGCAAGCCGTCGGTTTCTGCCTTCTTGAACATGCGTTTGAGGTTGGTCGCCGAGACCTGATAGACCTCGCTCAACTCTGCCAATGTTACCGGGCCCGCAAGCACACGCGGTGCATGACGGTCGACGCCGTCGAGCCGGGCGATCAGATCGTGCAGGATCATGCCGCCTAGGTCGGACCAGAGGAAGTGGCCGATCGAGTCTGGTGGATCCCGCCAGAGCGGATCGTCGACGAGCATATCGGCTGCCATCGGTTGAGCGAGGACGAAAATCTTCTCATTGTCGAGCGATGTCGCTTCGCGCTGTCCGCCATCGAGGCGGTCCAGGCAGGCCATGTGGCCGTTGAACCAGCTGCGCATGCCGGCCAGGCTGATTTCGGTCGCTTCGAGGACACGCACACGCCGGTCAGGAACATCGGGGACGTCGCGAAGAAACTTGTAGGCGACGAGTTCGGCCAGATAACCGGTGGCCGTATTGCGGCTTGCCGCGCCGAGCCGCATGACGGTTTCGACAAAACGCGTCGCCGTCAGTCCCGACAAGGGGTCGTCCGGTCGGCGGCGCAATGCGAGCGCGAACAAGGACTGCGTCATGAGCCATTTGCGATGCGACGCCTTGAGGCGCGACATGCGTGGCGTGCGTAAATGAATACCAATCAGATGTTGTGCGATCTGTTTCTCGATCGAGGGGAAGAGCGGATGGGCCGCGATTTCAGCACGCGTCATTGGCGGCATGGCACAGCTCCGCTTCACATTCCTAGAGTATCGTCATCTCGTAAGCGAACGTTCGGACCAATGGGGCGCTGTATATTCATGCGGATGCTGTCAAGCGCCGCGAGTGACCGAACAAAAAAAGTCTATGCCGCAATTTCAGGCATGCCGCAAGATATCGGTGCATTCAAATATGCGGTATGGATAACTTCTTGACGTAACGTCAGGCTCTGATGCGTCTCAGCTGCTGGGCTGCAGCCGAATTGCCTGTTCCGGGAAGAAACGCTGCAGGCCGTAGCCTTCGCCGAACATGACATCATGCTGCAGCATCCGGTAGTCGCGGATCAAGGGATCCACGGCGCCGGAAAGTGACCAGTCGGCTTGCGACTTGGCGTTCCGGCCAATCAACTGGTGCCTATCCACGACGGCGTAGCGTTCACCCACACGGCCGAGCACGCCGGTGTAATAGGGGTGGCGATAGCCGGCGAGCCGGACGACGACATGCGGCAGTTGCGACGGGCTGACGGAGCCCAGGTCCTTCTGGACGCCGCGCTTGGACGACCAGACGACGAGCGGGGTCTCGTGTTCGCGCTTCATCGTCGGGACCGATGCCTTGCGGGTGGCGACGACGTTCGGCATGTAGCCGCTTTCGGTATAGACTTCGCCGAGCGGGGGCAGGTGGTCGCCGAACATCACGATAATGGTTTCGCGGCGGCGCTTCTTCGCCCAGTCCATCAGCATCTTCAGGCTCCGGTCGGCTTCCTTCACCCCTTGCGTATAGGTGGCGAGTGCTTTGGTGGGCGCGTCCGACAGCGTCGGTGCGTCGACCTCGACCGTGTTCCTGGCGTAGCGGTTTTCCTCATAGGGGCCGTGGCCCTGCAGGGTCACAGCAAAGAAGAAGAAGGGCGCTTCGGTGTTGTCAGCTTCCTTGATGATGTAGCGGGTCAGGGCGTCGTCCGACGCGAAAATTCCACGCTTGTCCATCGTCGGCATGTTCTCTTCCGAACGGAACTGCTGGAAACCGAGCGCCTGATAGACGTTCTGGCGGTTCCAGAACCAGCTCTGGAAAGGGTGGAAGGCCTTCGTCACGTAGCCCTTCGATTCAAAGAAGGTGGCGAGCGACGGCAGCGGTCGGCGGATATATTGCTGATAGGGAATGCTGCCATAGGGCAGGAAGGCGTTAGAGAAGCCGGTGAGTGCCTCGAATTCAACATTCGCCGTCATGCCGCCGAACTCCGGCGAGAACAGATCGCCAGACTTGGCCGCGCGGATCGTCGGCATCGGGTCTTCGGAATAGCGGACGCTGGTCAGGCGCGTGGGATCCCACAGGCTCTCGCTCATGACGACGATGACGTCTGCCTGGCGGCCGGAGAAGAAGGAGGCGGGCACGCGGTCCGAGGGAATGTCGGTGATCGCCGGCTGGCTGTAGCCATCCGGTGCATTGATGCGAGCCATAGGCACATTGAAGGCGAAGGCCATCAGGAAACCGTTGTGCCGATAGTTTTCCTTCTGGTCCCACATCATCGGAACTATGTTCAGCCGGTCCCGCACGGCCGAGAAGGCCATAGGGTCCATCAGCGTGACGAAGGAGGCGAGGATCGGCAGAGATATGGCGAGCCGACCGATGCGTGAACGCATGGTGATGCGGGCGAAAAGCTTGCGGCTCTTGTAGATCAGCGTGACGAGCACCGCGAGGGCTGCAATCGTGGCCGCACCGATTGCCAAGGCCGTGAGCGGCTGGGCGGCCACCATGACCGGCAGAAGTTCCATGATCTGTCGACCGAACAACAGGTCACTCGGATAGAGCGGATCGGACAGATAGAGTTGCTTCTGCCCGGAAAAGAAGGCGGGCAGCAGGGCCAGCGGGACGATGAACACGGCCGATTGATAGGCGCGTCCAATAATGGCGTCCATGAACAGCAGCAGCAGGAACACGATGCCGACGGCAACCATGCCGGCGCGGCTCGTCGATGTCATGTATTCCCCGATATCGGCAAAGCTGCCCCTTGCCAGCCATTCGCTGGCGATGATGGTCACCAAAGCGATCAGTGCCGTCGACAATATCTGCACAACGAGTTGCAGCGCCCTGGCATTCTCCAGCGATGCATCGCTTGATCTGCCGATAGACGGGAACATGTTGGCAAGTACCGATTTCGGACTGTTGTCGGGCACGTCTTTCTCCGGCAGATGTCGTAGAAGCTCAAAACTGTCGCATAGCTGTCACATAAACGTCATGAATGCTACATGAACCAACCGATAAGCCTCTGTGTTCCCCGGATTTTCCGTTGTCTTTGGTGAAAGGGTGGACGGCGAAGGCGTAACCGCCGTTGCGGTTCGTCTGTGGAGCGGCTAAATCGAGACCATGAGCGAAGAACTGAAAATGCCTGACGTCCTGCGCATTGCCGTTGCGCAATTCAATCCCACGGTTGGCGACGTTGTCGGCAACCTAGCAAAGGCCCGTGCCGCCCGCGCTGAAGCGGCCGGCCAGGGAGCGGATCTGCTGCTGCTCACCGAGCTGTTCATTTCGGGCTATCCGCCTGAGGATCTCGTGCTGAAACCGGCTTTCCTCCAGTCCTGCCTCGCGGCTGTTGAAGCGCTTGCCGCCGATACGGCCGATGGCGGCCCAGGGATCATCGTCGGGTTTCCGCGCCAGGGGGACAAGGGACGGCACAATTCTGTCGCGATCCTCGACGGCGGCCGCATCCTTGCCTTCCGCGACAAGATCGACCTGCCGAACTACGGCGAATTCGATGAGAAGCGGGTCTTCGTCGAGGGCGAGATGCCGGGGCCGGTCAACTTCCGGGGTGTCAGGATCGGCGTGCCGATCTGCGAGGAAATCTGGAACGATCTCGGCGTCTGCGAGACACTCGCCGAGACTGGTGCCGAGATCCTGCTGGTGCCCAACGGGTCGCCCTACTATCGCGGCAAGGTCGATGTCCGCCATCAGGTGGCGCTGCGCCAGGTGATCGAAACGGGCTTGCCGCTGATCTTCGCCAACCAGCTCGGCGGTCAGGATGAACTCGTCTTCGACGGAGCGAGCTTTGCCTTCAACGGCGACAAGTCGCTGGCCTTCCAGATGAGCCAGTTCGAAGAGACGCTTGCCGTTACCACCTGGAAGCGCACGGCGGATGGCTGGCGCTGCGATGGCGGGCCGATGTCGCGCATTCCCGAGAGCGAAGAGGCCGACTACCGCGCCTGCGTTCTCGGCTTCCGCGACTACGTCAACAAGAACGGCTTCAAGAGCGTGGTGCTCGGCCTTTCGGGCGGGATTGACTCGGCCATTTGCGCGGCCATTGCCGTCGATGCCTTGGGCGAGGAGCGGGTCCGTACCCTGATGCTACCCTATCGCTATACGTCAGAGGAAAGCTTTGCCGATGCCGAAGCCTGCGCCAAGGCACTCGGCTGCCACTACGACATCGTGCCGATCTCCGATCCGGTCGAGGGCTTTCTGACCGCACTTTCGGAGATGTTCGAGGGCACCGAGAGCGGTATCACGGAAGAAAACCTGCAGAGCCGCACGCGTGGTACGATCCTCATGGCCGTGTCGAACAAGTTCGGCTCGATGGTCGTCACGACGGGCAACAAGTCGGAAATGTCGGTCGGTTATGCAACGCTTTACGGCGACATGAACGGCGGCTTCAATCCGATCAAGGACCTCTACAAGATGCAGGTCTATGCGCTCTCGGCCTGGCGGAACGAGAACGTGCCGCCGGGCGCTCTCGGCCCGTCTGGCGAGGTCATTCCGGCCAATATCCTCTCCAAGGCGCCGTCGGCGGAGCTTCGCCCCAACCAGACCGACCAGGATTCGCTGCCGCCTTATCCGGTGCTCGACGACATCCTCGAATGCCTCGTCGAGAAGGAAATGGGTGTCGACGAGATCGTCGCGCGCGGCCATGACATCGCGACCGTGCACCGGATCGAGCACCTGCTGTATCTCGCCGAATACAAGCGGCGGCAGTCGGCGCCGGGCGTGAAGATCACCAAGAAGAACTTCGGACGCGATCGTCGCTATCCGATCACGAACCGTTTCCGCGATCGCTGAGCGATCCGGAACGGGCGAGAGGAAGCAGAATGCGCAGTTCCGTCGAAATTTACGACATCAAGACAGGCGAATGTGAGGTCGTCTGGGAGACGGAAGACCTCGTCGAGGCGCCGAACTGGTCGCGCGACGGCGAGTTTCTCCTCATCAATGGTGACGGGCTTCTCTATGCCCTGCCGCTGGATGAAGACGATCCGGAGCCGGAGCTGATCGATACGGGCTTTGCCGTCCGGCTCAACAACGATCACGGCATTTCGCCTGACGGGGCCTCGATCGCCTTTTCCGACCATACGCTCTTCGGAAAATCCTGCATCTACATGCTGGGCGACGGGGACGACGAGCCGCGTCAGGTCACTGACAAGATGCCGTCCTATTGGCACGGCTGGTCGCCGGATGGCAAAGAGCTTGCCTATTGCGGCGAGCGTGGCGGCGCGTTTGATATATATACGATCGCGACTAAGGGTGGGGCTGAGCGACGGTTGACGAACGGCGAGGGTCACAATGACGGTCCTGACTATTCGCCTGACGGCCAGTGGATCTATTTCAATTCCAGTCGCACCGGCACCATGCAGATCTGGCGGATGCGCACGGATGGCTCCGGGCTCGAACAATTGACGTCGGATGGCTACGGCGACTGGTTCCCGCATCCTTCGCCGAATGGAAGCAAGGTGTTGTTTCTCTCCTATGATGTCGAGGTCTCTGGTCATCCCCGCGACAAGCAGGTTCGGCTTCGCCTGATGGATGCCGACGGCAGCAATGTCGAGACGCTGTTCGAGTTCTTTGGCGGGCAGGGTTCGATCAACGTGCCGAACTGGTCGCCGGACGGCACGGCCTTCGCCTTTGTCCGCTACTTCCCGACAGCGGACTGACGCTGTCGTTTTTGACCTGTCTTGCTGGCGGTTCTTCGGCTAACACTTGCTCGTCAGGTGCCTGCCGAAAGGTGGGAGAATCGGGAAGTCGGTGAAACTCCGGCACGTGCCCAACGCTGTGAGGCGGACATGACGCGCGGGGGAAACCCTGCCACTGGAGAAATCCGGGAAGGCGCGCGTTCTGGATGATGCCCAGTCAGAAGACCGGCCTGGCAAGATAGACCGACCCCGCGCGGACGGCGGGTGGTTGCGCATTGTGGGGATTACGATGCACGACGATCCGAACGAGTTTCTCGTCCGGACGGCTCCCTTTGCCGATCTGGACAAAGACGCCGTCTACCGGGCCATCCATACGCGACGCGACGTTCGCGACCAGTTTCGTCCCGATCCGCTGCCTGATGATCTCGTGCGCCGGCTTCTGGAGGCTGCGCATGCCGCGCCCTCCGTCGGCTTCATGCAGCCCTGGAGCTTCCTGCTGATCCGAAGTCCTGAAAAGCGGGAGGCGATCTGGCAGGCTTTTCTGCGGGCGAATGAAGAGGCCGAGGCGATGTTTCCGGAAGAGCGTCGCAGCGCCTACCGGGCGCTGAAACTTGAAGGTATCCGCAAGGCACCGCTCAACATCTGTGTCACCTGCGATCCTGATAGGGCCGGACCTGTGGTGCTCGGGCGGACACATGATGCGCGCATGGATGCGTTTTCGACCGTCTGTGCCATCCAGAACCTCTGGCTTGCCGCGCGCGCGGAAGGGGTCGGCCTCGGCTGGGTGAGCATATTTCATGAGAATGAGCTTAAGGCGCTGCTCGGCATTCCCGAGCGGGTCCAGATCATCGGCTATCTCTGCCTCGGTTTCGTCGATGAGCTTTATTGCGTTCCCGAGCTTGAGGTGAAGGGCTGGCGCAAGCGCCTTACGCTGGATGATCTCGTCTTTGAGGACCACTGGCCGAGCGATGCGGGACTCTCGCCCTTAGACTAGTCTTGCAGCGGCTGCGCGCCAGGTGCTGCCGGCTTCCGCAGATCGATTTCCCCATTCTTGGGTGGCAGGAAGACGGGACCGACACTGCGCACACTGAGGGCTGCTTCATCGAGTTCCCGCTCGGGCGCGGGCGCCGGTGGGGCGGTCCCGCCGGTCAAAGCCCTCTTTGGCTTCACCGTGACGATCGCGGACTGGTAGTCCGGCACGGGTGGGCGGGGTGTCATCTTCTGGTGATAGCGCGTCAGTTCGCAGCGGCATTGCGGATCTTCCGCCGGCCGGCGGGTGCGATAGACGAAGGCGTTCGGCATGTCGCGGTAGGACTGGCCCGTCACTGCGGACACCATGTCTGAGGTTTCACCCGACGAGGCTGAGTGGAAGAAGAGTTCAGTCTCGATGCCGGGACACATCTGCTGGCACTGCGTTGCGTCGCGGGCGAAGTTGATCGCCGAAGTGCGCGACGAGATGGGGAAAAAGCCGCCGTCACAGGTGCGGACGCAGATGGTGCGGACATCACCCGACGGCTGGATGCCGATCGTCGGACGGAAGGATGCCATGGCTTCCCCAGATCGGTCCGGACGATAGGGTTCCGGCAGGGTATCGAGATAGGGAACGCGCTCGGCTTCGTCCGGGGTGGGGGCGAGCGCAGTTTCGGTGTTGCAGCCGTTTTCGGTGAGTGCCTGTTCAAGGCGTGTCGTTTCGGCAGCACCCAGCCCCTCGCGCAGCTCAAGCAGCCTGTTGCTGAGGATTTGTCGATTGCTCTCCATGCGGCTGAGCGCATCCGCGAGATCGCCGCAATCGCTGCCACCATCGGCGCGGATCGTGGTGATCGAGGAGGTGAGGCAGCGCAGGCGCCGCTGGTCCTGGCGGACCTTGCGCAATTCGATGTTCTGCTGGGCAATGGCGCCGGCATAGCGGTTGATGTCTTCGGAGGAGACTGAGCTATCGACCGATGCCAAACGATCGCGCAGCCTCTCACAGGCCAGCGACGCGGCAGCCGCGTCCGGCAGGGTCGCCGCAAAAAAGGCGACTGCGATCAAAGGGCCGAGCAATCTGGTCAGTGGACTCATCGCTCCGACTGGGGTACCTGTCGGTACGCAACCTTGTGTTACAACCCCCATACAATACGGCACTTGATGACAAAGTAAAATGACAGGGAGGAGAGCGGCCACCAATCCATCGGCGGCCGCTCCGTTGCGATCAAGCGGCGCGGGCCGAGGCGAGCGTCATCGGCTGTTCCAGGACGCTGCCGTCGATGGCGGCGATGGCCTTCATCCGGTCAAGCAGATCGTGGCTTACCTCCCAGGAAACGGCCACGGCCTGAACAGAGCCGATGCGCTGCGGGTCGGCTATGCGCTCGCCGGGGCAGCCCATGCGCTTGAACATGCGCTCGAGGAAGACATCCGTGACGGTGACGATATGGCTGAGCCCCGAGGCAAGCCCCAGTTCGCCGACGCCACACATCAGTTCCGCAGCTGCAATGGTCACTTGGTTGCTGGCGCGGTCCTGGGAGATTTCCGGATCGATGCAGAAGCGGCTCGATTCCCAGACTGCAGCGCTCCTGATTTCAGGTCCTGGTCCCAGCAATTGCGGAAAGGTGTCGTCCAGCATGTTCGGCCCGAGCGTCGGCAGGAGTCGCAAAGCGCCCCGCAACGCTCCGTGTTCGCCGTAGGACAGAACGTAAAGCGGGTTAGCGCGGTCATAGTCGTCGATTTCCCATGCGTCATGCACCTTAACGTCCCAGCCGAGCAGGTCGTGGAACACCCGCTTGCGCAGTCGGTGCATGGCATCGATATCGGAGGGAAATTGCTGACGACGGGCGCCGTTGATGATCCTGATCATGCTGTACTCCTTGAAGATCGCAGGAGCGGGCAGCATGGATTTCAGCAGATTTTTATGAAACTGGCGGTGGCGCCAGCTTTGTCGCATGCAATCTATGATATGATGTGACGCGAAGACGTCCGTCAGCTTGGCGGGCCGTCGGAGAGGCGGGGAATAATGCCCTGCCAGACCGCCTCGGCGACCGCCTGCGCGTTGTTGACGACATCCAGTTTGTGGCGTGCATTGGCCATGAAATAGCGGACCGTGCGCTCGGTGATGCCGAGAATGACAGCAGCTTCCCAGTAACTCTTGCCTGCGGCGATCCAGGCCAGCGTCTCGCTTTCACGGCGGGTCAGCAGCGTTTTGGCGTGCCGCCTTTGGGGCTTTTGCGGTGCAGACTTGGCGAGACGCGCATGGAGGCGTCCCGCAAGGCTTGAGACATCGCGGTCGTTCAGTCGACGCCAGTCACTCCATCTCTGGTTCTCGTCCCTTGCCTGGACGAGAAGACAGGCGCGGCGTCCGGGGGGCGACAGCAGCGGATAACCGACGCCGATCCGTGTCTCATCGCCCGCGCCGAGCCGACCGCTTGCATCTGGCGCAAACAGGGGCGCCAGATCGAGCTCTACCGGTTCGATTCCGAAAAAGACATGGAGGAGCCTGTCGCGGAGCGGGCGTTCGAGGAGGAGGCGCGCTGTCCTTTTGGCGTCGCTCGGCCTGCTGTGAACCAGTCTGTGCAATTTCAGACGTTCAGAGCCGATCACGCCGTCCACATAGATCACGGCGCCCGTCTGATAGCTGACCTGGAGCTTCTGTAGAAAGGTGGATGGTTCGAACTGCTCCTGTTGGTCGAGCCAGTTCTGCAGGTCGAAATACACACCCTCTTGCCCCATCGAATGACCCTAGATTCTCAGGGATACAATCTCAGGGGTACAGCTCTGACTTGTCCAGCGACAATTCTGCGCGCGAGGACGCTCGACGTCACCTGTTAAGGCTTTTCCTACCGTCGATCAGGCCTCCGGCTGGGAGGCCTCCACGACGGCAAGCGCTGCCATGTTGACGACGCCACGTGATGTGACGGAGGTCGATAGCACATGGGCGGGCAGGGCTGCTCCCAGCAGGATCGGGCCGACATGCAGCGCGTCCATCATCATGCGGACTATGCCGAGCGAGATGTTGGCAGCGTCGAGGTTCGGGAAGACCAGGAGATTGGCTTCGCCCGTCAGCGTGCTGTCCGGCATGGCTCGCTTGCGCAAGACTTCAGAAAGTGCGGAGCCGCCCTGCATTTCACCATCGACTTCAAGATCGGGCGCGGCCTTGCGGATGATCTCCAGGGCCTGGCGCATCTTCGAGGCGCTGGCAGAGGGACGCGAGCCAAAGTTGGAATGGGACAGGAGTGCCGCTTTTGGGCTGATCCCGAAGCGGCGAATTTCTTCCGCCGCGAGGATCGTCATTTCTGCAATCTCTTCGGCACAGGGCTCGTCCGTGACGAATGTGTCGGTGAAGAAAATTGCGCCGCGCTGCGAGATCAGCAGGCTCAGACCCGAAAAATCACGCACGCCCGGCCGTTTGCCGATGATCTGGCGGACGTCGCGCACATGGCGATCGAAGCGGCCTTCGACGCCGCAGATCAGCGCATCGGCTTCACCGCGTTTGACGGCGAGTGCGCCGATCACGGTGGTGTTGGTGCGCACGATGGTGCGCGCTGCTTCCGGGTTGATACCAGCGCGGCCGACGAGCGCAAAATAGTCGTCGACATAGTCACGATAGCGCGGATCGTCTTCCGGGTTGACGAGAGCGAAATCGACACCCGGCCGGATGCGCAGGCCGTAGCGCTTCAGACGCGTCTCGATGATCTGCGGACGGCCGATCAGGATCGGTTCACCGATACCGTCTTCAAGCAGGACCTGAGCGGCGCGCAGAACGCGTTCGTCCTCGCCCTCGGCGAAGATGACCCGCTTCTTGGCGGCAGCCTTTGCGGCGGCGAAGATCGGCTTCATGACGAAGCCCGAGCGGAAGACGAAACGGTTCAACTGATCGAGATAGGTGTCGTAGTCGGCGATCGGGCGGCGGGCGACGCCGCTCTCCTCGGCCGCGCGCGCAACAGCCGGTGCGATGCGCAGGATGAGACGCGGATCGAAGGGCGAGGGGATCAGATAGTCAGGCCCGAAGGTCGGTGTCTCGCCGGTATAGGCGCGGGCGGCAACTTCCGAGACTTCCTCGCGGGCGAGGGCGGCGATGGCGCGAACCGCGGCCATCTTCATCTCTTCGTTGATCGTCGTCGCGCCGCAATCAAGCGCGCCGCGGAAGATGTAGGGGAAGCACAGGACGTTGTTGACCTGGTTGGGGAAGTCGGAGCGGCCCGTACAGATCATCGCATCGGGGCGGGCGGCGCGGGCCTCTTCCGGCATGATTTCCGGCTTCGGGTTCGCCAGCGCCATGATCAACGGGCTCGGGGCCATGCGCGCCAGCAGTTCCGGCTTCAGGACGCCGGCAGCGGACAGACCGAGGAAGACGTCGGCATCATCGATGCTTTCGGCCAGTGCCCGCTTGTCGGTCTCCTGGGCGTAGACTTCCTTCCAGGGGTCCATCAGCTCGTTGCGGCCCTTGTAGACGAGGCCTTCGATATCGTGGACCCAGATGTTTTCGCGCTTGGCGCCAAGGATGACGAGCAGGTTGAGGCAGGCAAGGGCTGCGGCACCCGCACCCGAGGCGACGATCTTGACGTCCTCGACCTTCTTGCCGGCGAGTTCCAGCCCGTTCAGGATGGCCGCGGCAACGATGATTGCGGTTCCATGCTGGTCGTCATGGAAGACCGGGATATTCATCTTGGCGCGCAGCTGGTCTTCCACCTGGAAGCATTCCGGCGCCTTGATGTCCTCAAGATTGATGCCGCCGAAGGTGGGCTCCAGCGCGGAGATCGTCGAGACCATCTGGTCGACGGTCGGGGCCTCGATCTCGATGTCGAAGACGTCGATGCCGGCGAACTTCTTGAACAGGACAGCCTTGCCTTCCATGACAGGCTTCGAGGCGAGCGGGCCGATATTGCCGAGGCCGAGCACGGCCGTGCCATTGGAGATGACGGCGACCAGATTGGAACGCGCGGTGTAATCGTCGGCGGCTGCCGGATTATCCCTGATGGCAAGGCAAGGGGCGGCGACACCAGGCGAGTAGGCAAGGGCCAGATCGCGCTGGTTGCCCAGCGGCTTGGTCGCCTGGATCTCCAGCTTCCCCGGACGCGGATAGCGATGATAGAAGAGCGCCTGTTCGTCGAGATCGGCAGTCGCTGCTACAACATCGGTCTTGTTCTTGTCATGGGAAGTCATCGTGTCACCGGCAATTCATGTCATCGAGTGGTTCGGTTCCGTCATACACGAAACAGCTTCGAGTGGTAGACCTTAGTTCAAGCGCTGCGACCGCCAAACACGGGGAAATCGCCTCTCAGAGCGCTGCGCCAGGCCTTCGCGCCCGTGTCATCATCCTGAAACACGAGTCTGATTAAGCCTTGCACAGATAGTGCAAGAGGATAGCGCCGTGGAAGACGCAAGCGAAATTCGCCATTTCAGGACCCTTTTCATCTCGGACGTGCATCTGGGCTCCAAGGCTGCAAAGACCGATTTCCTGCTCGACTTTCTCCGCACCCACGAGGCCGACACCATCATCCTGGTCGGCGATATCGTCGATGGCTGGCGCCTGAAGCGCAGCTGGTACTGGCCCCAGCCCTGCAACGACGTCGTTCAGAAGCTTTTGCGCAAGGCGCGCAAGGGCACCCGCATCGTCTATATCCCCGGCAATCACGACGAATTCCTCCGCGATTTTCCCGGTATGCATTTCGGCGGTATCGAAGTCGCCGAACGGATGATCCACGAAATGGCCGACGGAAAACGTTATCTGGTGCTGCATGGCGACGAGTTCGATGTTGTTGTTCGCAACGCCCGCCTGCTCGCCTATCTCGGTGACTGGGCCTATGACACGGCGATTGCCATCAATGTCATGCTCGCGGCCGTGCGCCGCAAGCTCGGCATGCCCTACTGGTCTTTCTCGGCCTGGGCCAAGCTTCAGGTGAAGCATGCAGTCAACTTCATCGGCGAGTTCCAGCGGGTCGTTGCCGAAGAGGCGCGGCGCAATGATGTCGACGGTGTCATTTGCGGCCATATCCATCACGCATTGATGGAAGATATCGATGGCATCCACTACGTGAATACCGGCGACTGGGTGGAAAGCTGCACGGCGGTGGCCGAGCATCCGGACGGGCGGCTCGAACTGATCTCCTGGGCGCACAAGATCAGTGCGGCGGGTGCGCCGAAGCAGGTGCAGAAGATGGTTCCAGTCATGATCCCCTCTCTCGACAGCGCCAAGAAAGAGGGTGCGCGGGCCGCTTGATTGCGAGCGGCTGTTGCAAAGCGGCCATCGCTTCCATCAATCGGCTGTGAGTCCCGAAATTAACGGTTCATCAAGGATTACATAGCGGTCGTCGGTCGTTATAGTGCGCAACATTCATTCACGTGATTTGCGGACCGGGTTTCGGCCGGCGCAGGTTTGGAAGTTGTCGCGCCCTTGAAGTCGGTTCAACCTGAAAACGCCCATATCGAAATCGACCGCCAGGCGCATGTCGATCACGACGTGATTCGGCTGAGCGGCAGCTGGAAGAACACCAGCCTTTCCGAGATGATCAAGTCTGCCGGGCCGCTCGTCGAGGACGAGACCACCCGCGACGAGGTCATCGATATCGATGGCGTCACGGCCATGGATACGGCAGGTGCCTGGGTAATCCGTCGTTTCATGACCCAGCGTCGGGCGCGCGGCCGTCAGATCGAGCTTGCCGGCGGCGATCCGCAGATGCGCGAGCTGATCAATGCCCTGCCGGAGCGCGTGGAGCCACCGGAACACCTGCCGGATACCCGCACACGCTTTGAGCGGATATTTGATCCGGTCGGCCGGCTGACGATCGCATTGTGGGAAGACACGGTGGCGATGATGTTCGTGCTGGGCTCGGCCGTGCGCGGCGCCCAGACGAAGCTCGGTCGCGGCGCTGGTGTCTCGCCGGCCTCCGTCGTCAACCAGCTCGACCATATGGGCGTGCGGGCCGTGCCGATCATCGTGCTGATGTCCTTCCTGATCGGTGCGATCATCGCCCAGCAGGGCGCGTTCCAGCTGCGCTATTTCGGCGCCGAAGTCTTCGTTGTCGACTTGGTCGGCATTCTGCAGCTGCGTGAAATCGGCGTGCTGCTGACCGCGATCATGATTGCCGGCCGCTCGGGCAGCGCGATCACCGCCGAAATCGGCTCGATGAAGATGCGCGAAGAAATCGATGCGCTGAAGGTGATCGGGCTCAACCCGATCGGGGTGCTCGTCTTCCCGCGTCTCGTGGCGCTGACGATCGCGCTGCCGCTCCTGACGATCATTGCCAATTTCTCTGCCCTTTATGGCGCGGCCGTCGTCGCCTGGGCTTATTCCGGGATCACGTTCGAGGTCTTCATCACCCGCCTGCACGATGCCGTCGATTATTCGACGCTGGCGACCGGGATGATCAAGGCGCCGTTCATGGCGTTGATCATCGGCATCATTGCCGCCGTCGAGGGTATGAAGGTGGGCGGTAGCGCTGAATCACTTGGCCGCCACGTTACCGCCTCGGTGGTCAAATCGATTTTCGTCGTCATCCTCGTGGACGGGCTGTTTGCCATGTTCTACGCTGCCATCGATTTTTGAGGAGCCCGAATGTCTGAAACGACGTCTTCCTCATCCGGTGCGCGCGAAGCGGTTTTGTCCGTCAAGAATTTGACGGTGGGCTTCGGCGACAAGATCGTTCTCGATAAGCTTAACCTCGATATCTATCGCGGCGAAATCCTCGGCTTTGTGGGAGCATCCGGCGCTGGCAAGTCAGTGCTCATGCGCACCGTACTCAGGCTTTTGCCGCGGCGCGGCGGTTCGATCGAGATCCTCGGTGCCGACTACGACGCGGTCACGGATGAAGAGCGCATGGCGCTCGATACGCGCCTGGGGGTGCTTTTCCAGCATGGCGCCCTATTTTCTGCCTTGACGGTCAAGGAGAACATTCAGCTGCCAATGCGAGAATACCTGGATCTGCCGCAATGGCTGATGGACGAGCTCGCTTATCTCAAGCTCGAACTCGTCGGCCTGAAACCCGATGCGGCGGACAAGTATCCATCCGAGCTTTCGGGCGGCATGATCAAGCGCGCGGCATTGGCGCGGGCGCTGGCGCTCGACCCCGATCTCGTCTTCCTAGACGAGCCGACATCGGGCCTGGACCCGATCGGAGCCGCCGAATTCGATGAGCTCATCGCACAATTGCGCGATACCCTTGGATTGACGGTCTACATGGTCACGCATGACCTCGACAGTCTCTTCTCCGTCTGCGACCGTATTGCGGTTCTCGGCGAGAAGAAGGTGATGGTCGAGGGCTCGCTGGATGACATGCTCGCCTATGACGATCCCTGGGTGCAATCCTATTTCAGGGGCAAGCGTGCCCGTTCCATTCCCCGCGCGGAGACAACCGCCGTGCAGCCGGTAGAGTAGACATATGGAAACCAAAGCCAATTATGCCATCGTCGGCTTCTTCACGATCCTGGTCATCGGGGCTGCCTTCGGCTTCGTCTACTGGATGGCGGAATATGGGCGCGGCGGCCCGATGGCGCCGCTTGCCATCCGCATTCCGGGATCGGCCAATGGGCTTAGCATCGGATCGCCGGTTCGCTTCAACGGGATTGCGGTCGGATCGGTGCGCAATCTCTATATCGACAACGAGGACCCTGAATTCTCGGTGGCCTTTACGGAAGTTCGCGCCGACGCGCCGGTAACTTCGGGCACACGGGCCGTTCTGGAGATCCAGGGCCTCACGGGCGCTGCCTATATCGAACTGTCAGGCGGCGGGGCTGGCAGCGGCGACAAGATCCTGGCCCGCGCGATCGATACCGGCGAGCCGGCAATCCTCACGGCCGATCAGTCGAGTGTGACCAACCTTCTGTCGACCGCCGATCGTATCCTCAAGCGCGCCGACGATGCGATCGGCGAGCTGCAGGGTTTCATCGTTGATGCCCGTGCACCGCTCACCAACACCGTGCGAAATGCTGAGACCTTCTCCAAGTCGCTCGCCGAGAATGCCCAGGGTATCGACCAGTTCCTGAAGAGCGTCAGCGCGCTGTCGGATTCTGTTTCGGGCATGTCCGGCCGCCTTGATGCGACGTTGGGTGCCGCGGAGGATCTGTTCAAGGCGCTCAATTCCGAAAAGATCGAGCAGATCCTTGGCAATACCGAGCGGGCCACGGCAAGTTTTGCCGAGGCGTCCGGCAAGATCGGCCCCGCGCTTGACAGCTTCCGTGAGACCTCGGAGACGTTCCAGAGCTTCGGCAAGAATGCCGATCAGACCTTGCTCAAGGTCTCCAGACTGGTGGACGCCGTGGACAGCCAAAAGGTCGGCAAGGTCGTAGACGACGTCTCGGTCGCCTCGGCCGATGCGCGCGCGGCGATTGCCGGCTTCCGCGATCTGTCGAACAGCATTACCGGCCGCAAGGACGATATAGACAAGGCGATCGACGACTTCACGCAGCTTGCCAATCGCCTCAACAATGCCTCCACCCAGGTCGATGGCATCCTGAAGAAGGTCGACAGTTTCCTCGGTTCCGGCGACGCGAATTCTCTCAGCGTCGAGGCTCGCAAGACGCTTGAATCCATTCGTCTGGCTGCAGAGAACCTGAACGCCAGGATCGGGCCGATCGCTGAAAATCTGCAGCGTTTTTCAAGCTCGGGCCTGCGCGACATTCAAACGCTCGTCACGGATACACGCCAGACAGTGCGGGGCCTGAACGACGCCATTACCAATTTCGACCAGAATCCGCAGCGCCTGCTGTTCGGCGGCGACACGGTGAAGGAATTTGACGGAAGGACGCGCCGATGACGCCTGCGACCGGGAAGGGTTACACGATTATGGTATTGTCCGGGGAAGGCTTCTGCCATCGGGGCGTCGCTCGCGCCGGCCGCTCACGCCTGCTCGCCAGCGCAATTGCTCTTCCTATGCTGCTCGTGACGCTTGCGGGCTGTGGCACTGCACCGAATGATACCTTCGATCTCACGGCCGTCTCTACGCCTGTGTCGACGACGGCCAGCGCCCGCAACAGACAGCTGCTGATCGCCGATCCCTCGGCTCTCAAGGCGCTGGATAGCGAGCAGATCCTGGTCCGTCTGTCGGGCTCCGAAGTGCAATATCTGAGCAAGTCGCAGTGGAGCGACAAGCTGACCCGCGTGGTGCAGGCGAAACTTGTCGAGGCCTTCGAGGATACCGGCCGTCTCGGCGGCGTCGGCAAACCGGGGCAGGGGCTTGCCATCGACTATCAGCTGATCAGCGATGTGCGCGCCTTCGAGATTGCGACCGGTGGCGGCGACCGTGGCGTCGTCGAAATCTCCGTCAAGTTGCTCAACGACCGCAATGGCTCTGTGAAAGCTCAGAAGGTTTTCCGTGCCGAAGCACCGTCCAGCGGCGGCGGCAGCAGCGCCTATGTGAACGCTCTTGATCAGGCCTTTGGCCGCGTTACCGGCGAGATCGTTGCCTGGACCTTGAAGGAACTCTGATCGCCGGCATCACCGGCACGGCGAAACGTTCATTTGTCTCAAGCCACATTCATTGAAGCCTTAAACGACAAAACCCCGGATCCTTCGCAGGATCCGGGGTTTTCTTTATTGCGTCTGTTGCCGGCGGGCTGCTTCAGCTGAAGCGCCCGGCGGCATGGGCGAGCATCGTATAGACCTTGCCGGTATCCGATGTCAGATAGGACTGGGTGATCGACTTGTCGCGATCGGTGCGGGCAACGTCCGCCAGCAGCTTTTCGAAATCGGCGATGTAGCGATCGACGGCGACGCGGAATTCCGGTTCGCGGTCGTACTTGCGCTTGATCTCGTCGAAGGTCTGCTGGCCCTTCAGCGTGTAGAGGCGACGGGTGAAGATGTCGCGTTCGCCGCGCTGGTAGCGCCGCCACAGGTCGACCGAAGCGTCATGGTCGATGGCGCGGGCGATGTCGACCGACAGCGAGTTCAAGGATTCCACCATGTGGCGCGGATTGCGGTTGTCGCCAGACCGGCCAGCGGTCGGTGCTTCCGGTGCGGGACGGCTCGGTGCCGGGGCCGGTGCGGGACGGGTGGCAACTGGTTCTGCCGCGGGCTCGTCACGCGAGGCTCCGCGCAGCAGGTCGCTGATCCAGCCACCACCTTCGGTGCGGCTCGGCGCTTGCGGTGCGTAGCTTTCCGTGGCGCTCAGGCTACCGCGCAGGGCATAGTCTGTGGCGGGACGGGTCGGCTGCGGCGCAGGAGCGGCCGGTGCCGCAGCGGGCTGGGCACGGCGCGGCTGTTCGACCTGCGTCTCGGCGAGGCGACGGGCGACGGGCTCAGATATCTCCAGCGTCTGGCTGGTGCGGCCGACGAGCTGCGAGATGTCCTGCAGCGCCTTGATCTGCTCGGACACGGCACGGCGCATGGCAGCCGCACTTTCCTTGGCTTCTTCCGGAAGGTCGAAGGCTCCGCGCTTCAGTTCGTTGCGGGTGAGGTCGAGTTCCTTGCGGATGTCGTTGGCCGAGCGGCGGATCTCGTCGGTCGCGCCGGAGAAGCGGCTGACCGCTTCTTCGACGGCGCCCTGCATCGCCTGTTTGAGGGCAGCGGCTGCGCCCTCCGACTTGCGACCGGCTTCGCCGAGCAGGCGATCGATATCCGAGAGCGAGACTGCAAGACCACCGCGCAGGCGGCTCGCCAGTTCGCCGGAGCGCTTCTCGGCTTCAGACAGCGTCTTGTCGATCGACAGACGGGCTTCTTCCTCGGCCGAGACGAGGGCGTTGCGCATGTTGCTTGCGGTGCTCAATGCCTTCTGCTCGGTTTCGCCGAGGATCTGACCGATATCGGCGAGCGAGGCCTGGACGCCTTGGCGCAGGCTGCCAGCCATCTGCCCCGAGCGCTGCTCGGCACGGTCGAAAGCCGTCTCGACCATCCTGCCGAGGGTCTGCATCGTGGTTTCGATCTCTTCAGACCGCTTGACGAGGCCGACCGAGAGGTCGCGCAACGCCTGCTGGCGCTCTTCCAGCGTGCCGACGAGGTTTGACTGGGCTGCAGACAGCAGTTCCGATGCCTTGCCAAGCACCTTGGTGTGGTCGCCAAAGCGCCCGACAATCGAGGAGACCTGCTGCAATGTTTCGCCGGAGATCGCAGTCAGGCGGCCGAGCTTGTCGTCGAGCAGACGGTTTGAGGTGGACAGCATGTCGGTCGCCTGGGACGCGGTCTCTGTGAAGCGCGAGGCGGTGGAACCGAGACGGCTGTCGAGCGCGCCGATGCTTTCCAGCGCCTGTTCGATGACGGTCGAGATGCCGGAATTGCTCTCCCCGAGGCGTTCGATCAGCTGCGAGGCACTGGCGGCGAGGTTCTGTTCTGCTGCTCCGAGGTGCGCTACCGCGCGTTCGGTGCGCTCGCTGATTGCCCCGACCAAAGCAGCGTTTTCGGCGCGCAGACGCTCTGCGCTCTCGTTGGCGGCAGCCGTAATCTGTTCGGCGGCGGCACGGCCTGTCTCGGCATAGGAGGCGACGACAGGGGCCGCCTTCTCGTCGATGATGCGCGAGAGTTCCGCCGACCGGCTTGATAGCATCGAGTTGAGTTCGCGGGTGCGATCGTCGAGCACTGAGCGGATCGAGTTGCCGCGGGCTTCGAGCGCCTTTTCCACGGCGTTCATCGTCACGGCCAGTTCCTGCGTGTTGCCGGAGATGGCATCGCGGATTGCGGCGGCGCGTTGCTCAAGGGTCGAGTTCACTTCGGAGATGGTCCCCGATAGCGTGTTGCTGACGTTGGACAATGCGCCGGACAATGTCGAGTTAGCATCGGCAATGGTACCGGACAGGGACGATTTCGCTTCCGAAATCGTTCCGGTCAGGTTTGCGACCTGGGCATTGACCAGGGTGTCGGCATCGGCAATCCGGTTCGCCAGTTCGTTCGACCGTGTTTCAAGCGTGTTGCTGAGTTGCGCGCTACGCTCGTCGATCTGGCTGACGAAATTGCTGCTCGTCTCGTTCAGGCGTCCAAGCGAACGCTGTGCCTGCGCATCGATGTCATTGGCAGCATCTGCGACTGCACCGCGCAGGGCCGTAGCCAGACCCGCAGCCTTGCCTTCGATGGTGCGGTTGACGTTTTCAAGGCCGACGCTCAGAGCACGATCCATGGTCGACAGGCGTTCGTCGATCACGGCTGTTCGGCTGTCGAAGGTCTCGGCAACGCGGTTCGTGCCCTCGTCGAGGGCCTGAGCCACCCGCATCGACGCTTCATCGCCGACTCGCTCGATGGCCGAGACCTTGTCGTCGAGACGCGCCGCGAATTTTTCGCCGGCATCGTTGACGCGGGCGTCGACACCGTCGAGTCCGTTGCGCAGGCGATCTTCCAGTGTTCCGAGGCTCTGCTCGATGCGTGTGCTTGTTTCGTCGAGGCGCATCGTCATGCCGCTGACCGATTGCTCGACCGTTCCGGAGAAGTCCTGCGCCGAACGGGTGATGTCGCCGGCCGCATCGCGGATCTGCTCGGTGAGCGCACCGGCGGTCCCGCGCAGGCGGTCGTCAAGGGCGCGGCTGCTGTCGTCGATCGCCTTGCGCAGGCTTTCTTCGTGGTCTTCCAGGCTCATTTCCAGCATGCCGGCGCTTGCCGCGAGCGAGGTGCCAAGAGAGGTCGCATGTTCGGTGAGCGTGTTTTCCAGCGATGTCTGGGCTTCACCGAGGCTGAGCGTGATTGCCTGCGTCCGGTCGTCCAGCGTCGAGCGGATGCGCTCATGAGTGTCGATCAGGCGGGTGTCGATCTCGCGTACGCCGCTGTTCACCGTATCGGCGATCTTGGCGACGTTATCGACGAGCGTATCTGCCAGTGCGCCCGTCGCGTCGCCGAGCGTCATGCGCAGGCGCTCTGCGGTTCCGTCGAGCTTGCCTTCGATATCGTTGATCCCGGAGGTCAAGGATGCGGTGATGGTGCCGGAGCTTGCGCCCAGCGTTTCGGCCAGATTGCGTGTCGCATCGTCGATGTTGGTGCGCAAGCGTTCCGCAGCGTTGATGAGTTTGCCGTCGATATCCGTCACGCCGGCGTTCAGTGATGTCGCGATGGCGCCGGATGCGGCGCCAAGCGTCCGCTCGATATCGGCCGTGGCATCTTCGAGCGTCGAGGCTAGGTAGGAACTGTGCCCGGCCAAGGACATTTCCAGGCGTTCCTGATGGTCGCCGTAGGCGGTGCGGATCGCTTCTGCCTTTTCCGAAAAAGCCTGGTCGATGCGGCGGTCGGCATCGGCGACCGTGTCGATGATGGCGGCGGCCCGGTGGCTCAGGGTTTCATCAATCCGACGCTGGCTGTCATTCAGGGTTTCCGCAAGATCCTGGTTGCGGGCGGTCAGCGTGAGGTCCAGTTCGAGGCTCTTGGTATTGAGCGCGTCGATCAATGTTTCGCTTCTGTCGGCGAGGACCGAGGAAATGCCGTTGATATTCTGTTCGAGCGTCTCTGCGAGATCCTGACTGCGAGCGGTTAGTGTCAGGTCGAGTTCGAGGCTCTTGGTGTTGAGCGCATCGATCAGGGTTTCGCTTCTGTCGGCAAGGATCGAGGAGATGCCGGTGATGTTTTGTTCGAGCGTTTCGGCGAGATCCTGGCTGCGTGAGGTCAGCGTCAGATCGAGTTCGAGGCTCTTTGTGTTAAAGGTATCGATCAGGTCCTCGCTCTTTGCGTCGAGGATCGAGGCGATGCCGCCCATTTTCTGGTCGAGCGTTTCGGCGAGGCGATCCTGGTTCGCCTCCAGTGCGTTGACGATGTGCTCGGCGCGGCTCGACAAGTTCTGCTCGAAGCGGGACTGGTGATCGGTCAGTGCGCCATACAGCGAGCCGGAGCGTTCTTCCATGACCTGATCGATGCGCCGCTGGGCAGCATCGAGACTTTCCGTCAAGGCTGTAGCGCGGGCCGACATCGCATCGGCGATTTCCTGTGCGCGGCCGGCGAGTGCCCCATCCAGGATTTCCTGGCCGGAACTCAGGGTGACGGCGAGCGCCAAAGACTGGTCGTTCAGGGTCGAGCCGAGGCGATCGATGCTGGACGTCAGGATGCCGTTTATTGCATCGGAACCACCGTTGACGGTTTCGTTGATGCGAGCGAGGCTTTCCATCAATTTGCTGTCGAGCGTACCAGCGCGCTGATCGAAGGCGCTGGCGAATTCGGCGACGCGGGTATCGAAGGTCGAGTTGATCTGGCCAATGGTTGTCTGGAAACGATCCTCGAAGAGGCCGGAGCGCAGGTCGAGGTCTACGATCGCGTCGTCGGCGCTGGCCTGCAGGCTCTGGCGGAAAAGACGGCTGCGTTCGTCGAGCGAGGAGTTGAGGCGCGACAGGACATCCTCAAGCGACGAGTTGATTGTCGTCTCTCCGCCCTTGAGGCTTTCGGCGATGTCGCGGGTCCGCTCCACCAGTGTCTCGTTCAACTGGCGGGCACGCTCGTTCAGCGCTGCGTTCAGCTTTTCCGTATTGGCATCCAGTGTGGAGGCGCGCGTTTCAAACTCGCCGAGCAATTCGCGACCGCGCTCGCTCAGAGTCGAGGTCAGGGTCTTCAGCTGCGTGTCGAATTCGCCCGACAGTGAAATGCCGGAGGCGGCCAGCGTCTGGACCATGGTGTCCGTCTTGTGCGCCAGGAGCGATCCGAGGGCCGTCACTGCGGCGTCGGATTTCTCCATGATCGTCGCGGCTCGGGTGTCGATCATCGAGGCGAAGGCTTCGCCCGAGGTCTGCAGGCGAACGGAGATTTCTTCCGTTGCAAGCGACAGTTCTTCCTTCAGCTGCTCATGGGCGCCGACGATCGAGGAGCGAATGCGCTCTGCATGGTTCACGATCGCGTCGCGCTCCGAACCCAGCTCGTGGACGAGGCCGCGTACGCGCAGTTCGTTGTCGGTATAGCTGCGTTCAAGTGCCGTGACTTCGGAATGGACCAGAGTTTCCAGCTCGGTTGCCCGTGCGATCGTCCGCTCGATACCTTCGTTCATTGCCGAGACTTCGCGGCGCACGGCTTGGCCGACAGTCATGATGCGTTCGGATGCAATCGTTTCCGGTTCCGCGAGACGCAGGGCGACTTCCGCCATCGAGCGAGCGGCGTTGCGCAGGTCATGGGCGCGGGCCATCATGATGGCGAAGGCAAAGAACAGCATGATCGGGATGAAGGTCCCGACGAAGATGGCGACGACGCCCGGCATCGCGACGATGTCGGCAACCGAGGGCGCCTGCCAGATGGCGCCGCCATAGAGGAGTTGGGACAGGCCGACGGCGCCGAAGACCCAGAGAACCGAGACGATCGAGGCGTTGCGCAGCGCCGACTTGAGCGAGGTGGCTTCGAGCGATTTCAGCATGGCCGAGGGGGTCCTGCGCGAGCCGTCATTGGCGGGAGCCAGAGCCGGCGAGCGTGGCTGAGGCGGGGCGGGCTCCGGACCGAGTTCGGCTGAGCGGGCCGAGCGCCGATCGTTCTGCTTCTTGGATGCTGGGCGCTGGCTGTTGTCCGACAAAGGGGCCTCCGGTCCACGGGTCTGCGACCGTGCTTTGGCAGCCGTAGGCGCTTCCTCACCGTCGAAATCGATACTCAGGGCCGCCTCGAGTGCCTGGAATGCGTTTTCGTCAATCGAGTCGGACTTCTTGTTCGCCATCGGGTTACGCCTCGTTACAACTTACGCTCGGAAGGCTGAAATCGAGCCGTGGCCGCCTGCCATGCCTGATTTTTGAATGCCTGCCGTACAATCACATTCCGCATGCCGCCACGCCACGCGGAGTGCGTTCTCGAAAATGGGCAGTCTGCTTTCACCTTGGGGCGAGCCTTGCCCAGACTTCTAGCACCGACTTGCCCGGGGTCAAAGTTCGCGAACTCCGGCCCAATCAACCGTATCGTACTGACACATTTGGCTGTCCGATACAATTAACGCAGCCGCGGCGCCTTGAAGAGTGGCTTCATTGTTAACAGTATTTAAACCTGGGTTTAGGCGTAAAAGCCAAATTTTGCGGGGGTTTAAATTTCGTTAACCATGATGCGAGCTTTTTCCGGCGGCGCCCCGGCGATTTAACCGGATGGCGACATCCGCAAGGCACGGTTTGCCCATCAATAACAAGAAAAGAAGGTTGCTTGGCATGGCTGCAGTACTCAACGTCGCATTCGACGCTCCCGAGAGCCAGCATTCGCGCATTCCGTCGAGGGATCGTCCCATCGATCTCGTCCATCTGGCGACGCAGACCAAAGGCGACAAGTCGGTGGAAATCGAGATCCTGCAGATGTTCGCCCGCCAAGCGCGCGGATGCCTCCAGGCACTTTCCGGTAAAGCAGACAAGACCGCGATCAAGGCGGCTGCCCAGCGCCTTCGCAATGCCGCCATTTCGGTCGGGGCGCTAAGGGTCGCCAGCGCAGCCGATCTGGTCGATAGCAAAGGCGCCAACAGCGATACGCTGGCCAGCGTCGCCAGCGCCGTCTTGGAAGCCGAGCATTTCATTCTCAAGCTGGCTCGCTGACATCTGTCTCAGGCGAGCATGTGGCTCGCCGTTTGCCAACCCCGTGAGTTGACGGGGCTTTGATTTTGCGAGAAGACTTCGCCGATTTTCACCACGGCGAAGTCTGGATACGCACAATATGACAAACATCAGCATCATCGCATTCGACGGTACACGCTTCGATATCGCGGCTCAGGACGGCTCGACGGTCATGGAAAATGCCGTGCGCAACTCCGTTCCCGGCATCGATGCGGAATGCGGCGGCGCCTGCGCCTGTGCGACCTGTCATGTCTATGTGGACGACGCCTGGACGGAGAGGGCAGGGCAGCCTTCCGCCATGGAAGAAGACATGCTCGACTTCGCCGTCGACGTCCGCCCGACTTCCCGTCTTTCCTGTCAGATCAAGGTTGGTCCTGCACTCGACGGGCTGGTCGTGCACGTGCCGGAACGGCAGGGCTGAGACAGGTCTGCGACCCACTAAAAAAAGCCCCGCCTCCCGGTGACCGGGCGACGGGGCAAGCGGGCGCATCGCCAAACAGGCGAGGGAGGAAGCACCTGTGGCAACAGGACGCGCCGGGAGAACAGGGAAAAATCGGGGACGCTTAATCAACGTATTCGATGACACTTATATTTCAGTTTTCTATCAAGTGCCACGAGCACAAATCGCCGGTTATTCACAGGCCGACTCGTAAGTTTCAGGCAAGCCGTGGCCAACCTGCCAGTGAGACCTCTCAAAATTTACGGATGATTGGTGCTAGTTGTGTTGCGCGCCGTTGCGATAGCGGAGGATGCGCAGCATTCGATCCTGGAAATTGTGCGACTCAATGCGATCGAATTTTATCTGTGCCGCATCGTGTGCTCGGGTGACTTCGTCGGTCACGGCCGAGACTTTTGCCTGAAGCCGGTCGCAATCTCTTTCAGGCCGCAGTTTCATCAGCCGCTTTTCCAGAAGCTTTGCATGTTGGCGTGCGATTTCGGCATGGCGCTCTTCATGCCGCTTGATGTCGGCCGACAGCGCATCCCAGATCATTGCCATCTCTGCCGATGCCCGCTTGCGGTTCTTCCAGCGGGGCAGGATGATCTTCGTTTCCAGCGTGACCGTCACGTCCTCCACGGCGCAGCGGGTGCCGCGTTTCGTATAGGTCAGGTCCCCGCCGAAGCGAATTTGCGTCGCCCCAGGATGCCGGTTGCCGGTGGCCTGCGTGAACGGGCCCTTGCGCGCCAGTTCATCGTCGAGATCGGCTGCGGTCGTCCCGCCGATCTGAAAATAGCTGATGGATTTTCGAACGATGGTTTCGGATTGCGCCGCGTTCGGGAAGAGGCCGGTCAGGGCGCCCAGAAAGAGCGTCGCCCAAAGACGGCGGTATGATGTCATGTTCTATCCGCGTTGTTCTTAAGTCCGCGATGTTGTGTTCGCGACGCCCTTGGGGCATAGCCAACGCGGCTGCACTATCGCAGCTTCGCAGATTTCCGTCGAGAGGACAGAACGTAGTTGGCGACCGGCAAGCAGACAATTTGGCGTGTGGCACACGGCCGCGATCTCGACGTGACGGAGCGTGGCGCGCTGATGGCCATCATCAACGTGACGCCCGATTCCTTTTCGGACGGTGGCCTGCACGACAGTACCGAAGCCGCCGTCGCCCATGCCCTGGCTTGCGTCGAGGCGGGCGCGCACATCCTCGACATCGGCGGTGAATCGACGCGTCCGGGCGCGGCGGCGGTTAGCGCCGAGGAGGAGTTGGCGCGAGTGCTTCCGGTGATAGAAGCGCTGCGTCATCGCACGGATGCGCTGATCTCGATTGACACCTATCGCGCCGCGACGGCCGAAGCGGCAGTCAAAGCTGGCGCGCACATCATCAACGATGTGCATGGTCTGCAGCGCGAGCCCGCGATTGCGGAGGTTGCTGCCCGCTTCGGGGCAGGGCTGTGCATCATGCATACGGGGCGAGGACGGGAAAAGCTGGCCGATCCGATCGAAGACCAGCGGTTCTTCTTCGGCCGGTCTCTGGAGATTGCCAGAGCTGCCGGTGTCGCGTCGGAAACAATCATGCTCGATCCCGGTTTCGGCTTTGCCAAGGAAACGGTGGAGGAGAACATGGAACTTCTGGCGCGCTTCGAGGAGCTGCAGGATTTCGGCCTGCCGCTTCTGGTCGGCACGTCGCGCAAGCGCTTTCTCGGCAGTATCACCGGTCGAGACGCCAGCGAACGCGATGTCGCAACGGCCGCCACCACGGTTGCGCTCCGATTGAAGGGTGCTTCCGTTTTCCGGGTCCACAATGTCGCGATCAACCGGGACGCACTTGCAGTGGCGGATGCTATGGTCGCGACGGCACGACGCATCGAGGTTGCAGGGAGCGCTGGGACATGAGCGGCATTTTCACCATCACACTGAAGAACTGCGCTTTCTTCGCCCATCACGGCGTTTTCCCGGAAGAAGGAGTGCTCGGTCAGCGCTTCTTTGTGGACGCTGAATTCGATGTCGATGCCCTGAAGGCAGCCGAGACGGATACGCTCGAAGGGACGGTGCATTACGGCATTGCCTTTGAGGTCATCCAGGAGATCGTCACCGGCAGCCGCCGGCAGTTGATCGAGGCGCTGGCGCTGGCAATCTCCCGCGGGCTTCTCGACCGTTTCCCCGAAATGCTGCGCTGCCGGATCACCGTGCGCAAGCCCAGTGCCCCGATCGCCGGGATCCTCGACCATGTGCAGGTGAGTGTTGAACAGTTCAGAGCATAACGCGTGGCGGTTCGCGACGCTTGGCCTTGGTGGCAATATCGGTGATCCCCAGGCCGCGATGGCCGATGCGCTGCGGCGGCTCGACGGTCGTGACGACTGTCGCGTGACGGAGGTCTCGCGGCTTTACCGGACACCACCCTGGGGCAAGACCGATCAGGCCGATTTCTACAATTGCTGTGCGGCTGTCGAGACGCTGCTCGGGCCTCAAGCGTTGTTAGAGGCCTGTCTCGGCATCGAGCGGGACATGAAGCGGGTCCGTATCGAGCGCTGGGGGCCGCGAACAATCGATATCGACATCCTTACCTATGGTTCCATCAAGCTTGACGCAGATCACCTGACGATCCCCCATCCGCGGATGACGCAGCGTGCCTTCGTGTTGATGCCGCTTGCCGATTTTGCCGGCGAGCTGGTTGTCGAGGGACGCCGGGTTGCCGACTGGCTGTCCGAGGCGGATGGCGCGGGTATTGCCGTTGCAAACGAAAACCGCGCCTGGTGGCGCGGCTGATCTCGATCGTACTTTCTGCGGACGGCTGAAGCCGTGCAGGCGCTACTCGTTGTCGGCGGTTTCGGCCATGGCGGTTGCCTGGCGATTGAGCTTCAGGCCGATCACGGGGATCATGCGGTCTTCGACCTTGACCGAAATGGTGATGTTCATGGCGTCGTCCTGCTCAAGGCGCGCGACCATGGCACCATTGAGCTTGTTCCGGTTGATGCCCATCACGGCGCGGTTGCCGGTGACGGTGCCCGAGACGATGTCGAGACCCTTGCCTTCGGCGCCGTCGAGGAACTGGCCCTTGTAGGAGCCGCCGTTCTGCGAGATGACGGCCGACATCGGCTGGCTGAAGACGCCGACGCGGCAGGTGCCGTCGAGCTTCAGGCCGGTTTCCTTGCCTTCTGCGGGCAGGCCCGTCAGGTTGCAGGTGAACTTGGTACCCTTGTACTTGCCGGCAACGATTTCGCCCGGACCCTTCCAGACACCAGCGACGGACTGGAAGAAGCGCTTGTCGCGGGATGCAGCATCGGCGACCGCGACCGGCAGCAGCGACGCGGCGGCGAAAATGGCGGCGCAGCGGCCGACTGTCGAGAAGCGAGCAGACATCGATTTACCTTGGTACGAGAAACCAGAAACCCCGTGAGAACCCTAGCGGAATAATGGTTAATGCATCATTGCCAATAGCCTCTATTCGGCCTTTCGACAATCGGCAAACAGCACTCGATGTCGCTGTGTGACTGAAAAGACTCAACTGGTCCTGTCGTCGCTCTTTCCGGTCATGCTGGGTGTCAGGTCGCCGATGAAGTCACCAATTCCTGGGCGTCTGGTGGCATGAAACGGCAGCGGGCGGCAGAGATCCATCGCAGCTATGCCAATTCGCGCCGTCATCAGCCCGTTGATCACGCCTTCACCCAGTCGGCTGGACAGGCGGGCGGCCAGGCCGTGACCGAGTACCTGCTGGGCAAGGCCATCGCCGATGGCAATCGAGCCAGTGACGGCGAGATGGGCGAAAACATCCTTCAGCAGTCGCAACATGCCGAAGGAGCCGGGTCGTCCGCCATAGAGTTCGGCCATGGCGCGCACGAGCCGGACGACTTCGAAGAGGACATAGGCGAGGTCGACGACGGCGCGGGGGCTGACGGCGGTGACCACGGAAACGCGCTTGGCTGAGCCTAGGATTAGTGCGCGCGCCTTGCTGTCGAGCGGGGCCAACAATTCCCGTTCGGCAAGGTCGATCAGCTGCGGTGCGTCGATGATGTCGTCTTCCACCGATTCAAGCGTCTTCCGGCCGCGCGCTGTTTCCGGACGATGCGCGACGAGGCTCGACAGGCGGTGCACCACGTTCATTGCCTTGGCGCGCTTCCCACTGGCTGCTGCTGCCTCGGCATCCGCCTTCAGATTCTGCACGGCGTCGAGCCGGTAGAGGCCGATCAGTTCGCGGCCGATGGCGATCACCAGTGCGAGGAGACCGATGGAAAGCACGGCGATTGCGGTGTAGCCGAGCCAATCGGCCCGCGAGAAGAGATCGCGAATAAGACGGTCGACCCACAAGCCGAGGGCGAGCGACAGCAAGATGCCGAAGGCGCCCATGGCGATGCGGGCGAAGGAGAGGCCGCGTCGACGCGAGGTGGCGACTGACGGAGCGGCGAGTTCGGTAACGTCGCCCAGGAAGGGATCGCGATCGTCAGGCACGATTTCGATCTCACCGGAGAAGCTTTGCGGTGCGCGCCTGTCGCCTGCGGCCGGCCCCGTGGCACGGCGCGAGGGTTCCGCGTCCACGGTGAAAGCCGTCGGACGCCTGCCCAAAGGGGCTGACTGTGAGGGTTCGTTATGGCCGGGTTTCTTGGTCATGTGAGACGGTCCCCCAACAGGAATTGCAGTGCCCGATCAAGGCGGATATGCGGCACCGAAAGCGTTACGCCGCCCTTTTCGTCGAGCTGTGGTGGCCGGAAGCGCACAATGCTGAGGTCCGGCAGGGCGGCCGATGCATCACCCCGATCGACCGAGCGGAAGTAGGCTTCCGGATCGTCCGGGAGATCGCCGGGGAAAACTGCCGTCTTGCGATTGCCGTCGAAAATCTCTGGGCCGATGCGTTCACCGGCCATCGGTGTGCCGACGATCACCGGCAGATCGTGACCGTCCTGTTTGACATTGGCCTCGCGGGTGGCGCGCACCGATGCCAGCGCCATCACCTCGATGCCGGCACCATTCATGTCGATGCTGCGGATCGCGCGGTTGACCAAGCGGCGGGTCAGGGTTTCCAGCCGATCGTGGCTTTCGTGATGCAGGTGGTCGGCCTTGGTTGCGGCAACGAGCACACGGTCGATACGGCGGCGGACCAGCGATGTCAGCACGGAGTTGGAGCCGGCCCTGAAACAGGCGAGCACTTCGGCGAGCGCGCGTTCCAGATCCTGAACGGCTTCCGGGCCGCGGTTTATCGCCTGCAGTGCGTCGACCAGCACGATCTGGCGATCGAGCCTGGCAAAATGCTCGCGGAAGAAGGGTTTGACCACGACCGACTTATAGGCCTCGAAGCGGCGCTCCATCATCGCCCGCAGCGATCCCTTTGGCGCACGGCCTTCGGGAAGCAGGGGGAGCGGAGCGAAGGTGAGGGCGGGCGAGCCTTCGAGATCCCCCGGCATCAGGAAGCGCCCGGGTGGCAAGGTTGATAGCGAACGCTCATCCGATTTGCAGTGACGCAGATAGTCGGTAAAGGCCTCTGCCAGTCGTCGGGCGGTCATTTCGTCGGCGGGGGCATCGGGATCGATCCCCTTGGCAAGATCCAACCAGGGACGCGCGAGTTCGGCGCGGATGCCGGTTGCCGCGAGTGCCGTCGTTGCTTGCGAGAAGCTGCGATAGTCCTGGCCGAGCAGGGGGAGGTCGAGCAGCCATTCGCCGGGGTAATCCACGATATCGATGGACAGCCGGCCGGCCGAGAGCATCCGGTTCCAGGCGCTGGCGCTGCGGTATTCGATGGTCAGGCGCAGTTCTGAAATGGCGCGGGTTGAATCCGGCCAGATCCGGTCCTCGACCAAGGCGCGGATATGATCCTCATACTGGAAGCGGGGGACTGCGTCGTCAGGCTGTTCCTGCAGAGAGGTCGCGGTGATACGGCCTGCCCGCAGCGGCTCGAAAAGCGGCAGGCGCCCGCCATGCAGCAGGTTGTGCACCAGGGACGAGATGAAGACCGTCTTGCCGGCGCGCGACAGGCCGGTGACGCCGAGGCGGATCGTCGGATTGACCAGATGGGCTGCCCTGTCGGCCAGGTTGTCGAAGGCGATGGCGGCTTCATCGGTCAGGCTGGTGAGGGAAGGGGGCATTCGGGATCCTGCACTGTCGGGGCTCGCTTGCGCCAATGTCTGGTGAACTTGGCTGCGACTTCCGTGCATATAGGCTTTGCAGCATGGCCAAAAAAGGCCGGTGCCGGCCCATCGTTCAGACTATGGCGGCGGGCGCGGCTTCAGCCGACGATGAAATCATGCAGCCGCCAGCTTTCTTCGACGGCATCGATGACCGCCAGGCCAGATGTCGGGTAACCTTCCGGCACCGTACGGGCGACGGTCTCATTGCCACAAAGGCTGGCGAAGACTTCCTCGATCGCCGGGTTGTGACCCACGAGCATCAGTGCGGGCACGTCCTGGGTTGAGCCGAGGATTTCCAGATAGGTCTCAGCCGGTGCGTTGTAGAGCTCGTCGACATAGCGAAATTCGACAAGGCCGGAAAAGACCCTGTTAAGCGCTTCGGCCGTCTGGCGGCAGCGCTTGGCAGTCGATGCGATCACGAGGTCAGGACGGTAATTCCGATCGGCCGCCGTTTCGGCCAGCAACTCCGCTTCGGCAAAACCCGCATCCGACAGATTGCGGTCAAAATCACGACCACCGGGCTCGGCCCAACCGGATTTTGCGTGACGCAGCAGATAGATGCGTTTGGGAACCAAGATCGAAGGCGTCATCCGTCAGGCTTTCGGCGTGAGATCGTCCAGACTACTGAACTAACGGGTCTTGGCGGTCGGCGTCAACCGGTGTGGAACAGCCCGGGCCTGGAACCTGCCGTAGCGGAGGTTGTCAGGGCGAACGACAGCATCGTTCGAATTTATGCTTAAAAAATAGAAATTTAGCCCAAAAATATAACAGATTTAAAAATGCCGTGGAAACATTCACAAGGCTTGAACCGCTTGCATTGAAAGGATATACAGCCGCCCATTGAGATGTTCTTCAGGAGAATCGCGTTGAGTGAGAAGATCAATCTTAGCAATTATGTGCTCTCGGAAGACGATGAGTTCATGAACGCGAACCAGCGGGCCTATTTCAGGGCGAAGCTGGTCGCCTGGAAAAACGACATTCTCCGCGAGGCGCGCGAGACGCTCGAGCACCTCGCAGAAGAAAGCGCCAATCATCCGGATCTCGCCGACCGGGCTTCTTCAGAAACCGACCGTGCCATCGAACTCCGTGCCCGCGATCGTCAGCGCAAGCTGATCTCGAAGATCGACGCTGCCCTGGGGCGGATCGAAGACGGCACATATGGCTACTGCGAAGAAACCGGGGAGCCGATCGGCTTGAAGCGGCTGGATGCCCGTCCGATCGCGACGCTGTCGATCGAGGCGCAGGAGCGTCACGAGCGCCGCGAGAAGGTTTACCGCGACGAATGAAATCCGGGGTTTCTGCCCGGCGGGTTTGAAACTCGATTTGCCGACATTCTGTCGAAAGGCCCGCTCATTGCGGGCCTTTTGCATTTCGGGATGGGTTTCAGTGGTCAAATCGGCATTGCGCTGGCAAGGGCCGGGTTGAGTGTTGCCGATGCCTCAAGGGTTGCGGCTGGCCGACATCTCGCCGAAGATCCGGGCGATCTCGTTCTGTAGATTGGGCTCTTCCGCCGGCTGAGCCGGGTTGGCGCCTGCTGGGGCTGCAGATTGGCGCGGGTCGGTCACCATCGTGCCGAGCGGCGGTCTCGGTCGGTCGGGCCGGGTTTCGGGCAAGAGTGCCGGGATCTGGGCTGCCGGTGAGGCCTGTACAAGTGCCGGTCCCGGATCGGCTGCAATGTGCAGCGCCATCTCGTCCTCAAGCACCTTCTCGAAATCGCTCATTTCGCGAGTAGCCAGGTTTTCGTCGCGCGCGGGCGCCGCCGGCAGAATGTCGCCTGCAAAGCCTCGTTCGCGGTCTGGCACGAACCTGTCCGCCTCGAAGGGGCGGATCTGCCCTTGGTCGACTGATGGCGTGAGCACGCGAGCACGTGCCGCGTCGAGAACCTCTTCCGCCAGTGGTGGGGAGATGGGGAGAGCGATGCTCGGCGCAGCATCCTCGGTGCGCGGTATGTCGAAGGCTGCAGGCGGATCGATGCGGGGTGACTGCCCGTATTCGGCCGGCGGGGCAACCGCGAGCGAGGCCTGCAGCGGCTGGTTAAGAGATGGGGCGACAGCGGGCGGTTCTGGCTCGTTCGTCACCGCTGGCCTGAGGGCTTGATCGGTTGCTGGCGTAGATATGCTGGGGACCTGGCGGGGCGCTGCCTCGGACGGTCCATCGAGGACAATCGCGGGTGCAGTTTGCTGCGCTGCTTCAATTGGTGGCCGGGCTGCCGGCTCGGCATGGAGTTCGGGGGCGAACGAGGCGGTCACCGCCGCAGTTCCAGCCCGTGGCTCCGGTCGGGCCTCAATGGGTGCTGCTGTAATGACTGGAGAGGAAATCGGCGGCGGTACCGCATCCACCTTTGCTACCTGAGATGTCGCAACCAGGGCAGCCGAGGCGGTTGCGACGGGAGGTCTCTGCGTCACGGCTGCAACGACCGGTTCGGACTTCGGACGTTCGTCTGCAGGACGCTCGGCGATTGGTGCCGGCCGGGGCGCGGCAATATCGGCTTTAGCGGCGACGACGGGGACAGGCGTTTGAACGGGCGGTCGCGCAGTAGCCTGCAGTCGGGATGCAAGCTGTGCTTCGCTGTCGATCACGCTTGCTGGCGCTTCGCCGCGATTGTCGTGGGCAAGCGGTGCGGACGAACCGGCCTCTGCCGGGGGAAGACTTGCTGCTGGCTGATGAGCGAGCCGTGCCTCATCCTCAGCGGCCTGAGCCTGAAGCGCCCGGGCCGTCAGGTAATGTCGTTCGTCGCCGATGCCGGCCTCGATCACGAGGTCGGTCGGCCCGCCGATCATCACCAGATGTTCGACATCGTCGCGGCGGATGAGTACGATACGCCTGCGCGCGTCGATCGCGGCCGCATCCAACACCTGCAGGCGCGGCTGGCGGTTGCGCCCGCCGCGCACAAAAGGCGAGGGCGCCCGGTTGCGCAGAACCCACAGCACGATGAACAAGCACAGGAGCGCCAGACTAACTCCCAGTGCCGCGACAAGAAACTTGCTGCCATAGGCGGAAATCAGATCACTCAGCATTTTTAACGCTCCCTTTGCAGGCTTTCTGGCAGAAGACGTGGGTTCCTGCAATGCGCGGTTTTTGCCCTGTCCGATGTTGAGGACGTGAGGCAGACCCTATGGTATCTGTCCGAAATGCGGCAATCCTGTGGGATAGTGGGTGCAGCCGGACTTCCCGGCTTTTCTTTGCTTTTTGCAGTCAGGGCAAATTGTTAAACAGAAGGCTGCACCGATTCTGGCGGATCGACCGGGCAGCGGGGCATTTACAGGGCAAGAGGCATCCATGACACGACAGCTGAACGACCGCGACGGAGACAGCCCACTGGTTGATCGCCGCGGCGGCATAGGTGCCGCGCTGCGCATTCTCTTGCTGGCGCTGGCCCTCCTGGCTGCTGCTGCGGCCTTCGTCGTCTTCCGCGACCAGCTCGACAATCAGATCGTGCTTGGGGTTCTCGGCATCCTGGCGATGATGGGCATCTTCTTCATCGTGGCGGCTGTGATCGGTTTCGTCGAGGTCATGCCGCAACAGCAGGGCGACAGCCTGGCCCGGCGCTTTCTCGCCAGCCAGCCCGAGGGCACGCTGATCACCGATGTCGAAGGGCGCATCGTGTTTGCCAATGTCGCCTATGGTGCCATGACGGGCGCGCGCAAGGCGACCGAGGTGCAGACGCTTGAGGCGCTGCTGTCGCGTTATCGCGAGTCTAGCGAAGCGCTGTATCGCCTGACCAACGGGTTGCGGGAGGGACGGGAGAGCTACGAGGAGTTTCGTCTGCTGAAGCCGATCGGCAGTCTCACGGCCAATGGTTCGGGCGCGCATTGGTACAGACTGAAGGCGCGGCTTCTGCCGGGCGAGGGCCGCGGTCGCGGTTTGCATGTGTGGCAGATTTCCGACATCACCTCGGAGCGGGACGACCAGGAGCGCTTCTTCAAGGAGTTGCAACACGCGATCGATTACCTCGATCACGCGCCGGCCGGGTTCTTCTCCGCCGGGCGCAAGGGTGAGATCTACTATCTCAATGCGACGCTGGCCGAATGGCTGGGTGTCGATCTCACGCAGTTCAGCCCGGGTTCAATGTCGATCAGCGATCTGGTCGCAGGCGAGGGCATGGCACTGATCAATTCGGTTCAGGCTGAACCCGGCCAGGCGCGCACCGAAACACTCGACTTGGATCTGCGCCGCGTCAATGGCCAGAGCCTGCCGGTGCGGCTCGTGCATCGCGTTCGGGCGGCCCGCGACGGGGCGCCTGGCGAAAGCCGCTCGATCGTGCTCGCCCGCCAGCAGGGCGAAGGGTCGGACCAGTCGGATTCCGTCGCCTCGATGCGCTTTACCCGCTTCTTCAATAACACGCCGATGGCGATCGCCTCGGTCGATGGCGAGGGTCGCATTCTTCGGACCAACGCGCCCTTCATGAAGCTCTTCGCCGATATCATCTCGCGCGACGAGATCGAACGGCACGGGCTGATCGAGGTGGTGCTGCATGAGAGCGAACGCGATGCGTTCCGCCAATCGCTGGCCGCCGCCATGGACCGCCAGGTCGATATCACTCCGATCGACAGCCGCCATCCGACTAATGACACGAGGCATTTCCGCTTCTATGTGAATGCCGTGATCGACCAGAGCGACGAGGCGCCGGAAGAGGCGGCCATCGTCTATGCCGTCGATGTGACCGACCAGAAGGCGCTCGAGGCGCAGATGGCGCAGACGCAGAAGATGAATGCTGTCGGAACGCTTGCCGGCGGTATCGCGCATGACTTCAACAATGTGTTGACGGCCATTCTGCTCTCGTCCGACCATCTGCTTTTGCAGGCGCGGCCGTCGGATGCGAGCTTCGCGGATCTGATGGAGATCAAGCGCAACGCCAACCGCGCCGCCGTGCTCGTTCGGCAGTTGCTCGCATTCTCGCGCAAGCAGACGATGCGGCCATCCGTTCTCAACCTGACCGATGTGATCGGCGATCTGCGCATGCTGGTCGACAGGCTGATCTCCGGCTCCAACGTCAAGCTTAAGGTTGAATATGGCCGCGACCTTTGGCCGGTGAAGACCGACCTGTCGCAGTTCGAGCAGGTGCTGATCAATCTCTGCGTCAATGCCCGGGATGCGATGCCGCAGGGTGGGACGATCACCGTGTCGACGCGCAACGTCACCGGCAGCGAAGCCGCAGATTTTGGCTATCGCGGTCTGCCAGCTGAGGAAATGGTGCTGGTCGAAGTCGCCGATACCGGCACCGGCATCGCGCCCGAAATCATGGACAAGATCTTCGAGCCCTTCTTCACGACCAAGGAAGTCGGCAAGGGCACCGGTCTCGGTCTCGCGATGGTCTATGGCATCGTCAAGCAGTCGGGCGGCTATATCTATCCGGAGTCGGAAGTCGGCAAGGGGACTGCGTTCCGCATCTTCCTCCCGCGTCATATCCCAGATGTGACGCTGGTTGTCGAAGAGACGAAGGTGCTGGGTAGCGGCAACTTGCCGCCGGCAACGCCTGGCACAGCCGGCGATCCGTCCGCCGATGGCAAGGACCTGACCGGCAAGTCTGCTGTTGTCCTGCTGGTCGAGGATGAGGAGGCCGTGCGGCGCGGTGGCAAGCGCATGCTGGAGACGCGTGGCTATACGGTGCACGAGGCCGGGTCCGGTGTCGAGGCGCTCGATATCATGGACGAGCTCGACGGTGCGGTGGATATCGTTGTGTCCGACGTCGTCATGCCGGAGATGGACGGTCCGACCCTGCTCACCGAACTCAGGAAGAAATATCCGGACCTGAAGTTCATCTTCGTTTCGGGTTATGCCGAGGATGCCTTTGCCCGCAATCTGCCGGCGGATGCGAAATTCGGCTTCCTGCCAAAGCCCTTCTCGCTGAAGCAACTGGCAGTCGCCGTGCGCGAAATGCTGGACGGCGAGGGCTGAGTCGCGAGGGCTCTGCCTCAGAGACAAAAGAACCCGCCGGAGCGATCCGGCGGGTTCTGTCGTTTCAGGTCTTGTTGACGCTTCAGCCGTTCAAGGCGACGGCGATTTCGGCGGCGAGACGGGCATTGTTCTCGACCAGTGCGATGTTCGTCTTCAGGCTGCGGCCGCCAGTCAGGTGGAAGAGGTTGTCCAGCAAGTAAGGCGTGACCGCCTTGCCGACGATCTCGTCGCGTTCGGCATTGGCGAGCGAGCGGCTGATGTAGATTTCCATTTCCTCGCGCGGGATCTCGTCGGCTTCCGGAACCGGGTTGGCGATCAGCATGCCACCGGCAATGCCGAGCTCGTCGCGCATTTTCTGGAAATTGGCGATGGCCGCAGGGCTCGGCAGGCTGAGCGGGCTCTTGAGGCCGGAGCTGCGCGACCAGAATGCCGGAAACTCCTCGCTGTCATAGGTCACGACCGGCACGCCGCGGGTTTCCAGCACTTCCAGTGTCTTCGGAATGTCGAGGATGGCCTTCGGGCCGGCCGAGACGACGATGACGCCGGTGCGGGCCAGTTCCTCAAGATCGGCCGAGATGTCGAAGCTTTCTTCAGCGCCGCGATGCACGCCGCCAATGCCTCCGGTGGCGAAGACATGGATGCCGGCGCGATGGGCGGCGATCATTGTGGCGGCAACCGTGGTCGCGCCATTCCGGCGCTCGGCAATGGCGAAGGCGAGATCGGCGCGTGACAGCTTCATCACATGCTCCATCTGCGCCAGCTCTTCCAGCTGGGCCGGTTCAAGGCCGATATGCAGCACGCCCTTCATGACCGCGATGGTGGCGGGCACCGCGCCCTGCTGGCGGATGATGTTTTCGACGCTGCGCGCCATTTCCAGGTTGCCGGGATAAGGCATGCCATGGGTGATGATCGTGGATTCGAGCGCCACAATAGCGGCACCGCGCTGCTTTGCGGCGGTCACTTCGCTGGAGTAGGCGATCGGCAGAAGGGGGGAAATGGAACGGGTCATCTTGGATCTTTCAAGCTGGAACGGCTCGTCATGGCAGGAAACGGGCCGCCGGGACAAGTGACATCTGCATGTCGAGCCGCGCGACAGACAGATTTTCGTCCGTCGCATGGGTGGAGGCAAGGGTGATTGCGGCGCAGGCCGTTCCCCGGCGCAGAGCGTCGCAAAGGTCGCCGCCGGCAAGACGGGCCTGCAGGAAGCCCGAGGCAAAAGCGTCGCCGGCGCCGGTGACGTCGCCGATCTGGTCAATTGGATCGGGTTCGATCACGGCCACACGATCGGCATCGAACGCAATGGTTCGTCCGCTGCCTGAGGTAACCGAGCCGCCACGCAGGCCGCAGGCGCGCAGCAGGTTCGGCCAGTCCTCCGGCCGTTCGGCTCTCTGACCGGCAATGGCTTCGGCCTCGGCGCCGTTCATGAAGAGATGGTCGAGATGCGGGAAGGTGCCGCGCAGGCGGTTCACCTTGGCTGGCGAGATGGCAATCGCCGACATGCCGGTTTGGCGCTGCGCTGCCGAAGTGGCGAGCGCCGACAGCGTTTCAGGTGGCAGGTTGGCGTCGCAGAGCAGATGGCCGGCTGCCGCCAGACTGTCGCGCATCGAGCGTGCCCGCAGCCGCCGTGCAGTGAAGGCATCATAGAGCGCCATGTCGGCGAGCGCGATGACGAGGTTGCCGTCGTTTTCCAGAATGGCAGTATAGCTCGGCGTCGCCCGGTCGAGGAACATCACCGGCCAGTCTTCGATGCCGGCCCGCTCTGCCGCCTCGCTGACAGCTTGACCGGCGGCATCTCCGCCTCTGGGGGCAATCAGGCGGACGGAGCGGCCAAGGCGTGCGAGGTTGCGCGCCGCGTTGAAGACGCCGCCGCCCGGCTCCTCAAACCAACTGCCAGGATTGCTGGCGCCCGGCTTTGTCTCGCCGGAGATACGGGCGCGGCGGTCGAGATGGGCGCCGCCGATGGCGAGGATTTCGACCGTCATGACAGCGTCTCCGTGCGAGCGGCCTGGCGAATCGAAGCCACCTCAGCACCTCGGCGAGCGGTCAAAGTCCGTGGGACAAGGGTGTTCGCAAATGTGGGCGGAACATTATTCGAACACGCGCTGGAAAACGCTGTCGAAATAGAGACTTCGCTGCCACTTGCAAAATGAGAACAAATAGGGTACATGATGTCCATCGGCGGCTTCATTGCCTATGCGGCCTCAATAACCTAAAGGTGGATCCAATGGCACAAAATTCTTTGCGGCTTGTAGAGGACAAATCGGTGGATAAAAGCAAGGCATTGGAGGCGGCGCTCTCGCAGATCGAACGGTCGTTCGGCAAGGGCTCGATCATGAAGCTCGGCGCGAACGAGAGCGTGGTCGAAGTCGAGACGGTCTCGACGGGGTCGCTCAGCCTCGACATTGCGCTCGGCATCGGCGGACTGCCGAAGGGACGAATCATTGAAATTTACGGGCCTGAAAGCTCGGGTAAAACGACGCTGGCGCTGCAGACCATTGCAGAAGCCCAGAAAAAGGGCGGCATCTGCGCCTTCGTCGACGCCGAACACGCGCTCGATCCGATCTATGCCCGCAAGCTCGGCGTCGACCTGCAGAACCTCCTGATCTCGCAGCCGGATACAGGCGAGCAGGCGCTCGAGATCACCGATACGCTGGTGCGCTCCGGCGCGATCGACGTTCTCGTCGTCGATTCGGTTGCCGCACTCACCCCGCGCGCGGAAATCGAAGGCGAAATGGGCGACAGCCTGCCGGGCATGCAGGCCCGCCTGATGAGCCAGGCGCTGCGCAAGCTGACCGCGTCGATCTCCAAGTCGAAGACCATGGTC